>Ga0207835_1000002_pt1 | contig 538771 bp, 478 predicted proteins | sample LuqExpMetagenom8_FD_187766 | JGI IMG/M metagenome (GOLD analysis project Ga0207835, IMG submission 187766) | Tropical forest soil microbial communities from Luquillo Experimental Forest, Puerto Rico - Sample 8 (SPAdes) | ecosystem: Environmental > Terrestrial > Soil > Tropical forest ... | reverse complement strand
GAAGGGCTGGGGCCAATTTTCCCGATCTCCGCGTCGGTCGTCGCTAGCAGACACTCGGTCTGCGTCGCTCCTCTCTTCTTGATCTCGATAAAATTGGCGCCCAGCGACACCGGCGCGAAAGTGCATAACTGGCTCTAGACAGTCTGCCCTGGAGTCCACTCTACAACGCTAGCTGTTGAACCCAGAAGCTCCGCCAACTCTGCCGGAGTACCTGTCAGCGCTGGAAAAGTTCCGAAGTGAATCGGTAGAACTGTCTTTGCGCCCACCAGTTGCACCGCATGTGCGGCTTCCTTTGGCCCCATTGTGTAAAAGCCCCCGATCGGCAGGAGCGCCACTTCCGGCTGATACAACTCTCCTATCAGCTTCATATCTCCGAACACAGTCGTGTCGCCAGCACAATACAAGACGGGGCCTTCACTCACGGTCAATACAAACCCCGTAGCAACGCCAACGTCATGTGTGCCGTGCTCGTCCTGCGCTGTGGACGAGTGCTTGGCCTCCACCATTGTCACCGCCACGTCGGCAAGCTGCACCGTGCCGCCCAGGTTCATCCCGATGGTGCTCTCAACACCCTTGCGACCAACATACGAAGCCAGTTCAAAGATGGCAACCACCGTGGAACCATGCTTTTTTGCTACTGGAGCCGCGTCGCCAATGTGATCACCGTGACCATGCGTCAAGAGGATGTAATCGATCTTGTCTGGCAGGACAAAGTCCTTCGGATATTTCGGATTGCCGCTGATGAAGGGGTCAACCAGAAGCGTGGTGCCCTTCGCTGTCTGGATCAGGAAAGTCGCGTGACCCAGCCACGTTATGCGTGTGCCCTTGAGGAAGCTCATAATTTCTCCGATGCGCCAGAAAGCGGGAAGATTCTGGATCGACTTAGCGCGTAATCAGAACTTCTGAAACGGCATCTTTGGCAAGAAACTGCCGAAAGCCCGACCAGTTGGTAAACAAGCGCTCGATGCTGCGGTTGGTAAACGCACGCTGGATCGGATAACTCGGTCCAAACTGCATCTCCACACTGTCGGTGTCGGTCAGGTGGAATCTGCAGTAGGCAGTCTCTTCACCCTTGTCCCGCGTATGGAAGAATGCCAGCACCTGTCCGCCGGGATTCATGGCCGTAAACAGGCGATCCACAACGGGGGCGACCAGGGGTTCGGGCAGGTAGTCCAGGGTGGTCCACAGCAGCACTACGTCGAACAACCGTCCGGAGAAGTTGAATGTCTGATCCAGGTAGCTGTTCACGTCCCAGATCGGTTTCCCGTCCTCGTCGATTCCCTTCTGCCAATCACCAGTCAGTGCGTCGTGGACCGGGTCGGCCAGAAAGACACTGTGCCCCAGGGTCGTGAGGTAGTTGATATTGCTCGGCGAAGTGGCCCCGGTATCGATCACCCGTAGGCCATCTTCCTCGCGCAGGCGCTTGTGGAGGGCGGCCCAACCGCCTGAATGACGCGGAAAGCGCGGCGACGCCCCCGCAGGCACGGGGGATTCGGCTTCCGACTTCCGCTCGAAAAGGTGGCCAAACACTCGACTAGCCTCCAGTGCCCTGCACTACCGGCACGAACACGTATTAACAGTATGAACCCATTAATAACGACGCGATCAGCGGCCAACCTGACCAGCTTGGCCGTGATACGGAGAGCTAAACCGCCGCGACAGGCTCAGGCTGTTGAACACCCTGCGTAAGGTCAACCTTCCCGCGAAAGATGGCGTTGTCTTCAATCGCCAGCCGATGCGCGCGGACGTCTCCCTCAACCACGGAGCCGGCGCGCAACTCCACCCGCCCGGACGCTGCCACATTGCCGGTGAGCTTTCCCAAGATGAGCACATCGCGGGCCATCAGGTCCGCGGTCACGTGCGCGGTGGCGCCGATGGTAAGCCGGCCCTCGGTTAGCTGAACCGTGCCCTCCACCTGGCCATCAATCACCAGGTCCTCACTCCCCTTCAGCTCGCCGCGAATCACCACCGTCTTGCCAACACGAGCCAGACCGTTTTCCGTTGCCATCCGCAAATCCTTTTCCCGCGAAGTTTGGGGCAGATGCCCTTGCCCGAACTATACGCAAAGGCACCCGGGCACTTCAATTCCAGAAGCCACGAACCCACGAGCCCGCAAGCCGCGTCTAAAGTGGAGGTATGGGTTTCACTGCTAAACGCGAGGAAGATCCCGCCGCGGGCCGACGAGGCGCCGCGCGGACGCTACTGTTTGCAGCGATCTTCGCGGCCTGCTGCATTGGCTCTCCGGCGCAGGAGAAGTCCGCTGCTGAAACCATGGTGCGCCGCGCTCTGGCAGCCGAACTCCACAACGCCCCCAACGGCCAGCACCCCATGCGCTACAGGCTGCGCAAGTGCAGCCCGCGCCTGACCACGACCAAGGAGATTGTCGAGACCCGGGACGGGGCTGTGGCGCGGCTCATTGCCGTGAACGATCGCCCACTGGAGCCCGCAGACGCGCAAAAGGAACAGGACCGGCTCAACGCCCTGCTAGCCGACCCAGGACGGCAGCGCAGCCGCAAGCAGTCTCAGGACGCCGACATGAACCGCGTTCTCAAGGTTCTTCGCGTACTGCCTGACGCCCTTCTATACACCCCGGCCGGATCGTTCCAGTCACCGTCGGGCCGCATTGAAAAGTTCAGCTTCCGGCCTAACCCGCACTTTGAACCGCCAGACCTTGAAACCCAGGTGCTGACGGCCATGACTGGAGAGATCTGGATTGACCCCGTGGCCGAACGGGTCACACATCTGGAGGGGCACCTGACCCGCGACGTGGACTTTGGCTGGGGACTGCTGGGGCGGCTCTACAAGGGCGGATGGATCACCATCGATCAGGCCGACGTGGGCAGCCACCAATGGCGTATTGTGCGCTTCCAGATGGCGATCAACGGCCGCGTGCTCTTCAAGACAAAAAGCTTCGATACGGTCGAGGAGGAGTCGCACTTCGCCCCCATACCGGCCGGTATCGGCTATGCGCAGGCTATCGCGTTGCTGCGCGGCGGCTCGAACCACGGTGAGTCTGGGACACGCTGACCCGGAAGACGAAGACGCCCCGGCCGTGGCCGGGGCGCCTTCTTTGTAGAGCTCGACTTCGCTTACTTGACCTTGAGGAAGATCATGGCGAAGGTGAACAGGGTCAGGGACTCGATGAAGGCAAGACCGATGATCAGGAAGGTCATCAGGTTGCCGCGCGTCCCGGGGTTGCGGGCCAGCGCCTCAGTGGTGGAGCCGACAGCCTTGCCCTGGCCGAGGCCGCAGAGGCCAGCCGCCAAGCCCATGCCGAGGCCGACGCCGATGGGACCGAAGTCCAGAGCTGCCGAGCCTGTCTGAGCGAACGCCGGGACAGCAAAGCACAGAGCCGCCAGCGCCATAAAGATATTCTGCAGTTTCCGCATAATTCTCCGGCTTCCCTATGAATTGACCGCCAGTGGGTGGTTGAGGCTCACCGTGCTGGCCCCCTCACGCTTGCGGTCTATCCGTTCGCCCGGAGCGGAAGCTCTCTCCGGCGGAATCCTTTTGCCCAGCCTCAGTGCTCGTGCGAGATCGCCATGGCGATATAGATGGTGCTGAGCAGCATGAACACGTAGGCCTGAATGATCGAAACCAGGAAGTGCAGTCCCAGAAATGCCGTCGGCGCCACCAGCGGGAAGATCGAGAAGCAGATCAGTGCGAGCAAGTCGCTTGCCAGCATGTTGGCGTAAAGACGGATGGTCAGCGACATGACGCGCGCAAGGTGGGAGATGATTTCAACCGGGAAGAGCAACCACGAGATCCACCACACTGGCCCGGCAAACTGCTTCAGGTAGCCGACGGGGCCGTTTACGCGGATGCCGTGGAAGTTGTAATAGAGGAACGTCAGCGCCGCAATGCCCAGCGGCACCGTACCCACGCTGGTCGGTGTCTCAACGTGCGGAATCAAGCCCAACAGGTTATTGCAGACAACGAACAGAAAGATGCAGGTGATGAAGGCCTGAAAGCGCTCGTAGCCGTGCCCTATGACCTGTTCGGCCTGCCCGCCCACGAACTCGTGGACCATTTCAGCAACCTGCTGCGGCGCGCCCGGAGCTTCCACCGAAAGCGACGTGCGCACAACGGCGAAGAAGGTGATGAGCAGTGCCACCACCAGCAGTTCAAACTTGAACGTGGTGTTGAAGAATGCAAATGTCGAAGCGTTTTGCTCGAGAATGAGAGCGGGAGAAAGGCCGGCGATATGAGTGACAGCGGAGGTCAGAGCAGATGGTTCCAGCATGGAAACGCAGTTCTTTCCGTCTCGACGCCGGCCGGTAAGCGCGGCCCCGAAGGCTTTCGTTTGTCTTATTCGCGAAGCAGCCGAAGTGCTTCCCAGCCCATGGTTGACACTGCCAGCGCAAGGCCACAGAGCAGCGCAATCCCTGAACCCTGAATCACCTTAAGGCTACCATAAATGACCGCCGCAAAGAGGCCGAGGCGGAGCAGAAAGAACGACACTACGACGCCCGCGTGTGCCGCTGGTTTTTCACGGTCCAGCCGCGCGTTGATTTCACGCGCCAGGCGCAGCCACTCGTAGATGCTGGCCACGGAGATGGCTCCACCCACCAGCAGCATCGCCGCATTCCGCCAGCCTGCGCCGATCCACACGCCAGCCGCGCCCAGCACGGCCAGCACCACAGTCGAGCGCATGGCGCGGCGGAGCATTGCGTACAGCGCTTCAGGGGATACGTCGGGAGTGGTCTCAGTCGTCACCGTCATTGCTTTCCGTTCTTTTCTTCGTCTTTCTGCGCGTGCTTCTTGGGCTCCGCAACCAAGTCCATGGCCATGCGGATGGTGGTGGTGAAACCCGCGATGCAACCGAGGATGAAACCTGTCATCGTCATCCAGGACTGATGCAGCTTCGCATCCAGCCACACGCCGCCGAGCCACCCGATGAGTACCGCCGAGGGCAGCACGAAGGCGATCTGCGCGATCTTCTCCACCTGCACGTAGGTCTTCAGCGCTTCGGGGAGTCCGCCACTCTTTTTTCGCTCCGGGATGGGGTTGTTATACGGCATCTGCACCCGTTCCAAGCATACAGGGCAAACCAGCCAGCAGGTATACTTCCCTTTTGGGCAATTGTTCTCAAAGCATGGAAGGAAGCACAGTGTTCGATTCGGAGTTTGAACGCAGCCTTTTTGAGCTGCGCCGCGGCAAGCTGCAGGAGATCGAAAAGCTGGGCCAGCGGGCCTACCCCAACCAGTTTCCGGCGACGCACACCATTCCCGATGCGCGCGCCAAGTGGAACGCGTCCACTGCTGAAGAGCTTGAGGCTACGCGTATCACGCTCGCTGTCGCCGGGCGCATCATGGCGATCCGCGCGCAGGGCAAGGCGGGCTTTGCCACGCTGCAGCAGGGCGGCCAGAGGCTGCAGATCTACGTCCGCCGCGACGCGGTGGGCGATGACGGCTTTGCGCTCTACAAACTGCTGGATCTGGGCGATCACATTGGCGTGACCGGCTATCTGTTTCGCACGCGGACGGGCGAGCTGACGATCCATGTTGAGCGGCTTACCTTCCTCTCCAAGGCTCTGCTCTCACTGCCGGAGAAGTTTCACGGCCTGGCTGACAAGGAAGCCCGCTACCGCCAGCGCTACGTGGACCTGTTCTCAAATCTTGAGGCGCGTGAGGTCTTCGTCAAGCGTGCCGCCATCTTGCGCGCTATGCGCAAGTTCTTTGACGACCGCGGCTACCTGGAAGTGGAAACGCCGATGATGCAGCCAATTGCTGGCGGCGCTGCGGCGCGTCCGTTTAAGACGCATCACAACGCGCTGGATATGGACCTGTTCCTGCGCATCGCCCCTGAGCTCTACCTGAAGCGGCTTGTCGTCGGCGGTCTGGATCGCGTGTACGAGATCAACCGCAACTTCCGCAACGAGGGCGTGAGCACGCAGCACAATCCTGAGTTCACGATGGTGGAGTTCTACCAGGCCTACGCGAACTATCAGGACATGATGCAGATCACCGAAGAGCTGATGGCGTTTGTTGCGCAACAGGTGAACGGCACCACGGTCACTGAGTTCAACGGCCACACCATCGACATGGGCAAGTGGGAACGGCTCACGATGACGGAAGCCATTCTCAAGTACTGGCCCGAGGAGGCCGGCCCCAAGCCCGCAGAGACCGCGTTCAACGATGCGGCTGTTCTGCAGGCGCGCCTGAAAGCCGCAATCGACACGCTGCACGCGGCCGCAGGCGAAAGCAGCACGCTTGCACCGGAGCGGCTGGCGGAACTCAAGACTCTGCGCGAGGCGCTGTGGGCGGTGAACGCCGACGCCGCCAAGGGCGCGCCTATCGGCAAGCTCGTCTACAACCTCTTTGAGGCCGTCGTCGAGCCAAATCTCATCGACCCAACGATCATTTACGAGTACCCGACAGTTGTCTCGCCGCTTTCCAAGGCCAAGCCGGACGATCCCGACCATGTGGAGCGCTTCGAGTTCTTTGCGGGGGGCTTCGAGATTGGCAACGCCTTCAGCGAGCTGAATGACCCGGTTGAGCAGCACAGGCGCTTTGAGTCGCAACTGGCCGAGCGCGAGCGTGGCGACGACGAGGCGCACCAGATGGACGAGGACTATGTCCGCGCGCTGGCCTATGGCCTGCCGCCGACGGGCGGCGAAGGCATCGGCGTTGACCGGCTGACGATGCTGCTGACCGGTTCACGGTCGATACGCGACGTGATTCTGTTCCCGCTGATGCGGAATACGGCGAAGGTGCCGGAGAACGAACAATAAGCACTGACCACTCATATAGGAGTCCGGCAAAGCCTTGAATATCCTCTTCGTCGGCGACATCTTCGGCAGCGCGGGACGCCGTATTGTGCAAGAGCACATCGGCCACGTCCGCGCGGCCCACAACGTTGAGCTCACCATCATGAACGTCGAGAACGCGGCCGGCGGCTTTGGTATTACGCCGTCGATCGCCGACGATCTGTTCGATCTTGGCGTGGACGTGATGACCACTGGCAACCACGTCTGGGACAAGCGTGAGCTGCTTGAATACCTCGCCGTGCCTGCGGACAGCCACAACCGTCCGCGTCGCATTCTGCGCCCGGCCAACCTGCAGCCCGGCCTGCCCGGCTATGGCGTCTACGAAGGCGTGACAGAGAGCGGCGTTCCGTTTGCCGTTGTGGACCTGATGGGCCGCGTGTTCATGAATGGCACCAACGACCCGTTCACCATGGCCAACGACCTGATTGCGCCGCTCAAGGCCAAGGTCATTGTCGTGGATTTCCATGCCGAGGCCACGAGTGAGAAGGTGGCTATGGGATGGCACCTGGATGGGCGCGCCACCGCCGTGCTTGGGACGCATACGCACATTCCCACGGCCGACCAGCGCGTGCTGCCCGGCGGCACAGCCTACCAGACGGACGTGGGCATGAGCGGCCCGTACGACTCGGTGATTGGCGTGGAAAAGGACATCGTGGTGCACCGCTTCCTGACCGGGCTACCGGGCAAGTTCGAAGCGGCTAAGGGCAACCCGAAGATGTGCGCTGCGCTTATCACCTGCGATCCGGCGACTGGTCACGCCACGCGCATTGAGCGCATCATGCTGGGCGAATAAGCCTATTGCGCTGGCGGCACGGTCTGCGTACGGGCAGACGCGCCGTCTGGAACTGACTTGAGCTTTGCCGGCACATCTTTCGGCACAGGCCGCGCAGATGTCATGGGAGCGGGGCCGTGTGCTGCCTTCACCAGCCGGCCCTTTTGCGTGAATGTCATTGTCCAGATCATCGGCATGGGCGTTGCCGCGGAGTCCGTAAACTGGATCACTTCCCCGTCCCTATTCCTCACATGCAGAAACGCCCCAAGCGCCGGTGCAGGGTGGCCTGGTAGAGCCTCAGAGTCGGCTGGTGGCAGTTGAGGCCGTGCGCCCGCCAGCGCGGCATAGCAGAGCGCGTTGCCGAGCCATCCCTCGGTGCGCTGCGACTCTGGCTCCTCTGCGCGAATGTGGTTGAATGCAGAAATTGTGAGCGCATTGACCGGCGCAGGAGAAAACAGCGAATACCCGCGCCGGCGAATGGGAATGATCCTGACCCGGCCCTCAGCTCCGCGCGGAATTGACGCGGAAAACATGGTTTCGCTGCCCGTTTCTGCTGCTCGCTTGTACTGAAGAAAGAGGTGATTCGGAAGCGCCGGACACACTATCTGTTCGTAGGTCCAGCCGCTTCCGCTGAAGTCGATTCCTCCGCGTCCCGCATGCTCGGCAATTGACGACTCCGCATTGGCCACGATGAGCTTGTCGGCCTGCGTAATTGCGCCTTCCGGGCGGAATTCAACTGCACGCGCCGTGTTCAGCGCATCCGGAGCAAAGGGCGATGGGGTGGCCAGCGCTGGCACTGGCTTCATGCGGGCAGGTTCCCCGCCCGTAGTTTGTGCAGGCACTGCCGAACCGACAGTAAGCGCGAACGCGCAAGCGAAGTGGAGCAGGGGGAGTCGCACCATATCGAGACCAGACTACCATCCGTTACGCGCAGACCGGTACACGCGCAATAAAAGGGGCAGCCTTTGGTAAGGCTGCCCTTTGCTGATCCCAGGATTGTGGAAGCGAAGCCGCAAGGCTCCGCCCCCAAGCTCTGACGTGAGCAAACTACTTGCGGTGTGCTGCAGCAGGCTTGTGTGCCGGAGCGGCCTTCTTCACTTCCGGCTGCAGGATGCCCTCACGAAGGACGATCTGCGCGCTGGCTGCTGCCGTGTCAGTGGCAGGAATCTGCGTGTAGGTATCGTAAGTGCCGTCAAGCTCAGCAGAAGGCTGCGCCTTGAACTCGAAGCCCGGTGCCGGAATCTCCTTGTCGGCCAGTGGCGTCTTCAGGTTCACGATGAAGTCCGCGGTGTGCGAGTCCTTCGCGTCCTGCGTCACGGCAACCTTGATCTGGGTGGCTGTGGCTTCAATCACAACGCCCGGGACCTGTGTCGTCTTGTCCTTCAGGATCGCCCACATCTTGTCGGCGTCATCCTTGGATCCGAAGGCCAGAACGGTTTCCTTGTCTGCAAGCGCCAAGGTGTTGAGATCCGGCGTGGAGGCGATCAGATCATGAATCTGCTCGGCCGGGCTCTTGGCCTTGGTGATCGAGAAGGTTCCCGGAGGGAAGATCGAGGCCGCAGCTGCCTGCTTCAGAGCGTCCAGCCCGTCCAGACCGCCGTGGTACTTCTTGTAGTAGTACTCGAGCTTTGGTTCAATCTGCGCCTTGTACTGTGCCGGGGCAAAGTTCCACACGCGGGCGTAGAACCACGAAGCCAGCGACAGGTCCTGAGCAGCTCCAGGCTGCGCGTAGGTCTGCGCAAGCAGAAGCGTGTCGTTCAGGCCCGAGGACTTGCTCTGGTCATCGGAGTACAGCATCAGCTCGTCCTTGTACTCAGCTTCAGCCGTCTTGAAATCCTTCTTTGTGGCCGCGTCCAGCGCCATCATGGAGTGGAAGGCGGGATACGCAATCGCTGTCTGCTTCTTCCAGTCATCGTCGGAAAGGCCCGCGGGCTTCTGCACCTGCAGTCCCTTGGTGGCCAGCGCCGCGCCGTCATCGCAGGTCTGCTCGTCACTCGACTTGCCGGTCGCGGGGTTCACGCTCTTGGCGCACTGATTCTTCTTGATGAAGACCGAAATCACGATCGCCTTCATGTTGCTCGGGTCTACCTGCAGCAGGCGATCTGTCGCGCTGAGGGTTTTGTCCGCATCGCCGCTCTGCTGGTAGGAATCCACCAACTGGTCAAGCATCGCTGACTTCACCACGCTCTGCGGGTACGTTGTCAGGAACGATTCAATCGCGGCAGCCCGGGCCTTGGGATCGCTCTGCGTCGTCGCCATCTGGTAAGCGTTGAACTCGGCCGGATCCTTGATCTGGATGGTGCTCGAGTTTTGCTGAGCGCGCAGCCCCGACGCCGCAATCAGGCTCAGACTTGCCAGCGCCATCATGGATGCAAAGACAATCTTCTTCATTCAGTGCTCCTGGGAAATACAGAAAATGGAGTGAAAAACCAAGCTCTTGCTCGCGGCTCAAACTGCTGTTCAATGCAGCGGTTGCATCCCGCAAGCACAAAAGAAACCCAGCGCGGTTTCCGGTGCAGTGTTGTGTGGATTATAGAAACCCAAGCCCGTGGTGACAAGCGAAGTTCGCGCCTTTACCGTTCGAAGTTCACCTGCACTGCAGATACGACCACTCCTCCGCGCGTTTGTGCCCGTGGAGCCCCGCATTTCCAGTGTACCCGGCTCGTTTCAGGCATCGTTCCACCGCCTCTCCGCCGGCATCGGTTCCAAACCGTGCCCAGCATACCGCCTTTGACACCGGAGATGCGAAAACAGTTCCGGGAGCTGTCTGATTTTTTCTTGGCCGCTATTGAAGAAGCTGGACCAGTTCCGTTTGCTCAGCCAGAAAGGCGTCGTGCCCATGGTGGCTCACCATCTCGCGATACCCCACGTCTACGCCCGCGGACCGGATTGACTCTGCGAAGGCTCGAACCGAGGACTCGGGAAACAGCCAGTCCGAACTGATGCCCACGAACCGCAGCTTGGCCCGGATACGGCCGTAGACCTCTGCGGGATCCGCTCCCCCGGCAAGAGGGTCCCAGGTATCCATTGTCCGCAGGATCGCGAGGTAGGAATTTGCGTCGAAACGGTCGATAAAACGGTGCCCCTGGTGGTCCAGGTATCCGGCAATATCAAACCTGCCGCCGACCAGGCCGCCGCCCTCGTTGTCATGGGCGTAGGGATCCTCGCCATTGCGGTTTGGATTACGCGAGAAGCGCTCAGCAAAGAGCTCGGGCGACTTGTAACTCAGCATGCCGATCTGCCGCGCCAGAGAGAGACCGCGGCGCGGCTGGTTCTGCGCCAGGTAACGCCCCCCCTGCCAGTCGGGATCGTTCTGGATGGCCTGCCGCTGCAGGTGGTTCAGCGCCAGCCCCATGGCTTCCAGCGGGGCTACGGCGATGATGGCCGCCCGCTCCACGCGCTCTGGATCGTGAATGGCCCACTCCAGCGCCTGCATGCCGCCCATGGACCCACCCAGGACCAGCCGCAGCTTGCGGATGCCGAGCGAATCGAGCAACTGCGCCTGGGCGCGCACATTGTCGCGCACGGAGATGAGGGGGAAATCCGGCCCGTAAACCTGCCCGGTTTCTGGGTCCACCGAGCCGGGGCCGGTGGAGCCGTAACAGGAACCGAGCAGGTTAATACAGATGACGAAGTCATGCTCGAGCGAGAGAACGGCACCGGGGGCGAAGATCTCTGGCCACCAGGAGTGGACCAGCGCCGACCCGGTGAGCGCGTGACAGATGAGCACGGCGTTATCGCGCGCTGCATTCAGCCGCCCGTAGACAGCGTAGTGCAGCGTGGGCGTACACAGCGTCCGCCCGCTCTCAAGAAACAGGTGACGATCCAGCACAAAATCGCCTTCAAGCGTGGGCTTGAGGGGACGCTGGGAGGCCGGCCGCGTGCCGGCCTCTTTGGGTGCATCAGGCATTACCTTCATTGTGCCGCAACAGGCGCCTTCTCTGCTGCCGCAGAAAACACGGAGCCGTTTGCCTGCTCGATCGCCTGGTCGAGATCGGCAAGAATGTCGCGAATGTCCTCAATGCCAACAGACAGCCGCACGAGGCCCGGTGTCACGCCTGTGGAGGCCTGCTCCTCCTCAGAAAGCTGCTGGTGCGTGGTTGACGCCGGATGGATCACAAGCGACTTTGCGTCACCAATATTGGCGACCAGCGAGAACAACTCGAGCGCGTCAATCAGCTTTTTGCCCGCTTCATAGCCACCCTTGATGCCGAACGCCACCAGGCCGCCCTGCCCGCTCGGCAGATATTTGTCCGCACGTTCCTTGTACGGGCTGGACTTGAGGCCCGGATAGTTGACCCACTCGACGCCGGGATGCTGCTCCAGATGCTCGGCCACCGCCAGAGCGTTCTGCGAGTGCCGCTCCAGCCTCAGATGCAGCGTCTCAATGCCCTGCAGGATCAGGAATGCGTTGAACGGCGAGAGCGCGGCGCCGGTGTCGCGGAGCCCCTGCACGCGCGCCTTCAGGATGAATGAGAGCGTGCCGAACGTCTCCCAATACGAGAGGCCGTGGTAGGAGGGGTCCGGCTCCACGAAGTCCTTGAAGCGCCCGGACGCCTTCCAGTCGAAGTTGCCGCCGTCCACGATGACGCCGCCGATGGATGTGCCGTGGCCGCCGAGGAACTTCGTCGCCGAGTTCACGACAATGTCTGCGCCCCACTCGATGGGCCGCACGAGGGCGGGCGAGGCCGAGGTGTTGTCGATGACAAGCGGCAGGCCGTTCTCATGCGCGATCCCGGCGAGCTTCTCGATATCGACAACGTCGAGCTTCGGGTTGCCCAGTGTCTCGGTGTAAATGGCGCGCGTCTTCTCGTTGATGGCGGCACGCAGACCGTCGAAGTCGTCGGCATCCACGAACCGCACCGTGATGCCAAGGCGTGGGAAGGTGTGATGGAAAAGGTTGTAGGTGCCGCCGTACAGCGAGGTGGTGGAGATGATCTCGTCACCCGAACTGGCGAGCGTGGTGAGGGCCAGCGTAGCCGCTGCCTGCCCCGATGCCGTCGCCAGGCCCGCTACGCCGCCTTCGAGCGCCGCTACGCGCTTCTCCAGCACGTCAGTCGTGGGGTTCATGATGCGGGTGTAGATGTTGCCCGCCTCCTGCAAGGCGAAGAGGCGGCCGGCATGGCCAGCGTCCTGAAACACATACGACGTCGTCTGGTAGATTGGCACGGCGCGAGAACCCGTCGCGGGGTCGGCCGTCTGTCCGGCGTGAACGGCAAGGGTGGCAAGGTGCTGCTTCTTCTCAGGCATCCATCTCTCCTTCGGTGTCGACTGCTGGTCTGATCTGCGGCCACCGTTCGCCAGCGCCCGCGCCAAAAACAAAACCCGAATCCTCATTGAGGACCCGGGCGTGGGCTGTGCGGTTGTCGCTGATGCTCAGCGCAACTGCCGCTTCCCCAACACACGGACGGGTCCGCATGCCATACACATGCACATGGCCATGGCCTCCGCTCCGCGCTGTTCAGGGTTCAGCATTGATGGCAGTATCCATGCCGGCTGGCGCCGCTGTCAACCGCAATCGCACGCGCCCACCCCGGCCTACCGCGCGTTTGGTACGCGCTTTCTTTGCGATTTTCTACAATGAAGACAGCGGTGCGGCTCTTGTCTTCACCCTACTTTTATTCTCAGGAGAATCTCTATGGAACCGGTTCGCGTCATCGCCCGCGCCCACGCACTCGACGGCAAGGCTGAAGAGCTCAAGCAGTTGCTGAGGCAACTGATCCTCCCAACCCGTTCCGAGACCGGCTGCCGCTACTACGAGTTCTTCGAGTCCAGCGTCCCCGGTGTGTTTTACTTTCACGAACTGTGGGACACGAAGGCTGACCTGAACGCCCACGCGCACGGTACACGCTTCATTGAGATCATGACGCAGGCTGAAAAGCTGATCCGCACGCCGATGGAAGTGAACCTGCTCACTGAAGTTCAGTAGAACGCCGCGGGCAAAGTCCGCGCATGCAATTTCTACAGTTCATCCTTCCAGACGTAAGCTCCAGCCTGCTGGAGACCGATGTGAGCGAGGACGCGGTAGACAAACTGCCGCGCCATCTCCTCTGAGTCAATGGGCTTGAAGTAGAACGCCGGCATCACTGGATAGATCGTTGCACCAGCCTCGGCGGCCAACGTCATGTTGCGCAGGTGAATGCGATTGAAGGGCGTCTCGCGGACGCAGAGCACCAGCGGCCGCCGCTCCTTGAGCGTCACGTCTGCCGCGCGCGCGATCAGTGAGTCGGCCAGCCCGTTGGCGATCTTCGCCAGCGTGCCCATGGAGCACGGCAGCACGATCATTCCCGCCGAGGGATAGCTTCCGGACGCGATTGCGGCACCGATGTCGGCGTCGACATGCTGCACCACCTTTGCTGACGGTGCGCCGAGCAGCTTCTCGACTAAGCCGTTGCGGCCTGAAAAGCCCAGTTCTTCAGCCATCACGCGCAAGGCGTTCTCACTCGCCACCAGATGCACACACTCGATGCGCGCATCCGCCTCCAGCGCACGGAGCATGGCGCGTCCAAACACGGAACCAGATGCCCCGGTAATGGCCAGCGTGAGCTGCACTGCCTTCGCGGTCTCCGTCACTGTGCTTCGCCCTCCGCGCTTGTGCGCTTTGCGGATTCATTCCACTCCGCCATCAGCCGCTCATACTCTTCCGAAGGCCCCAGCGCCGTCAACCGCTTCATCTCGTCCATCGCCAGTGCGTGCTCGCCCGCGTTCCACAAGGTACGGAAGAGCATGATTGACGACAGCTCCGACTCGGGCGAGATGCGCACGCCTACGCGGCCGTGCTCGATGGCCTCGCGATGGCGCCCTGCGCACGACAAGCACCACGCCATGTAGCTGTGCACGATCGAGGCTTCTGGAAGCTCTTTGACCACTGGCTCCATGAACTCGACCGCCTGCTCAGCCTTGCCCTTCTCGACAAGCTCGACGATCTCACGCAGGGTGCCGAGAACCCAATCTGCGTTGCGGTCGGGAATCTGGTTCATGGGGCCGCCTCGTACGCGTTACTCGCCCAGCACGCGGGCAAAAATCGCGTCCACGTTGCCGAGCTGGCGCATGTAGTCAAAGGTCTTTGCCAACTTCTCCGGCGAGAGCAGAGCGGTGATCTTCTCGTCCTTTGCCGCTTCGTCACGGAAGACCAGGTCCTCTTTCCATGCCTGCATGGCATGGGACTGCACGAGCCGGTACGCATCTTCGCGGAGCATGCCTGCTTCCGCCAGATCGAGCAGCAGTTGCCCGGAGAAGATGAGGCCGCCGGTGGACTCGAGATTCTTCTTCATGCGCTCGGGATACACGAGCAGCCTGTCGATCAGGTTGGTGGTCTTGGCCAGCAGGTAGTCGGCCAGGATGGTCGAGTCGGGGAAGATCACGCGCTCAACCGACGAGTGCGAGATGTCACGCTCATGCCACAGGGCCACGTCCTCAAAAGCCGCTTGTGCGTTCGACCGCAGCACGCGCGCGAGACCGCAGATCTGCTCGCTGGTGATGGGGTTCTTCTTGTGCGGCATGGCAGAGGAGCCCTTCTGCTTCTCACTGAAGTACTCCTGCGCCTCACGCACTTCAGTCCGCTGCAGGTGACGCACTTCCAGCGCGATCTTGTCGAGCGTGGAACCGAGGATTGCGAGCGACGAGATGTAGGCGGCGTGGCGGTCGCGCTGGATGACCTGTGTGGCCACCGGCGCGGGTTTGAGGCCGAGCAACGCGCAGATCTTCTCCTCGTGCTGAGGCTTCAGGTGGCCGAATGTGCCGACGGCGCCGGAGAGCTTGCCCACGCGCATCCCTTCCGCCGCTGCATCAAAGCGCTCAAGGTCGCGCTCGATCTCCGCGTACCAGTTGAGCAGCTTGAGGCCGAAGGTGGTGGGCTCGGCGTGAATGCCGTGTGTGCGGCCGATGGTGGGCGTGTGCTTGAACTCGAGTGCGCGCCGCTTGAGGACCTCGGCGAGGGCGACGATGCCTTCGCGAATCTTCGCCGAAGCTTCCTTCACCTGAAGCGCCTGAGCGGTGTCCACCACGTCATTCGACGTGAGGCCGTAGTGCAGCCAGCGCGACTCGGCGGCCTTGCCCTGCTCCTTGAGGTTTTCCGCGACGGCTGTCGTGAACGCGATGACGTCATGCTTGACCTCAGCCTCAATGGCGCGGATGCGGTCCACGCTAAAGCTGGCGCCAGCGATGGCTGCGGCGGCATCGGCGGGCACCACGCCCTCTTCTGCCAGCACGGTGGAGGCGGCCGACTCCACTTTCAGCCAGCAGCGGTACTTGTTCTCCTCAGTCCAAATGTTTCCAAGCGCAGGGCGTGTGTAGCGTTCGATCAAGGCAGACTCCCGGCGGGGCCGCTCTTGAGGCAGCCGCGCAACTCTTCATTGTAAGTGGATCGGGGGCGTGAAATCGGACAGAGCGCGGGGCTCTACCGCGACGCAATGCCGAAACGGCGGTTCAGCTCGTCGTAAAGCAGGCCGCGGCCGGGCGCATAGGGCTGGAACCAGACGCCATCGATAACAAGCTGGGGAATGGCGCGCTTGCCCACGTGGTGAAACACCTCGTCGGAGGCGGCGGGGTTGGCATCCACGTCGATCTCTTCATAAGCAATGCCGTGCGTGTCCAGAAACTGTTTGGCGGCGCGGCAGTCGCGGCACCAGGGCGCGGAATACATCTTCACGGTCATCGACAATGATTGTAATTGCCCAGTGCGGCATTGGCCCAGCCCCGCGGCAGTTCAGGCCTGCACTGCTATGCTCGATTCGATGACTGCCCTGACCGCCGAAGAACTCAAGCAACAGCTCAATCTGCAGCCGCTGACAATTGAAGGCGGCTACTACCGCCGCACGTACACCGCACCCAACGCAGTCGACCTGGCGCGCGGCGTGCGCGCCATTGGCTCGGCCATCTACTTTCTGCTGGAGGCTGGGGTGTTCTCAGAGCTGCACGTGCTCGAGTCCGACGAGATGTTCCACTTCTACGCGGGAGACCCGGTGGAGATGCTGCAGCTCTACCCGGACGGGCGCTCCGCTGTCTTCACGCTCGGGCCGGATCTGGCGGCGGGGCAACATGTGCAACTGCCCGTGCCTGCGGGCGTGTGGCAGGGCACGCGCATGCTGGGCGAGGGCAAGGTGGCGCTGATGGGCTGCACCGTTACGCCGGGGTTCGATTATGCCGACTACCGTAACGCATCAGCTGACGAATTGATTGCCAAGTGGCCGCGGGAGGCTGAGAGGATTCGGGGGCTGTGCAGAAGCTAGCGTCTTGCGCGAAAGAAGCCGCGCAGCAGTTCGCCTGATTCTTCGGCCAGGATCCCCTGCTCTAACTGCATCTGGTGGTTGAGCTGGGGATGGTTCAGCACGGAGAGGACGGAGCCGCAGGCGCCTGCCTTGGGGTCGGAGGCGGCGTAAACGAGGCGGTCGAGGCGGGCGTGGATCAGCGCGCCGGCGCACATGGCGCAGGGCTCAAGCGTGACGTAGAGCGTACAGCCTGCGAGCCGGTAGTTGCCGAGCGCGGCAGCGGCGGCGCGCAGAGCGACGATTTCAGCGTGGGCCGTGGGGTCCACGTTGCGCAGGACACGGTTCTGGCCACGCACCAGAATTTCGCCCTCGCGCACAATGACTGCGCCGATGGGCACTTCTCCGCCTTCGGCGGCGAGGCGGGCCTCGGCGAGAGCGGCTTCCATCGCTGTGCGATCGTCGATCATGCTGTTGATGCTACTCTGCCGTGGCCGTGGCGGCGGGTTGCTGCTGGGTCATGCAGTGCAGCGTGCCCAGGCCCCAGACGAGATCGACGGCGTGGATGCCGATGACTTCGCGGTCAGGAAAGACCTCTGCCAGCGTGTTGAGCGCGATGCGATCGTTGGGATCGTGGAAGGTTGGCACCAGCACGCGGCCGTTGGCGATATAGAAGTTGGCGTAGCTGGCGGGGAGGCGCTGGCCGCGGAATAGGACCGGGCGCGGCAACGGCAGCTCGACGACGGTGAGTTGCTTGCCTTCTGCAGTACGCGCGGACTTGAGGCGGGCGAGGTTCTCAGTCAACGGCTCGTGGTTGGCGTCGCGCGTGTTGGGCTCGACAGCGGTAACGACCGTGGCTGGAGCAACGAAGCGCGTGATGTCGTCCACGTGACCGTGGGTGTCATCTCCGGCGACACCGCGGCCAAGCCAGATCACGTGGTCGATGCCAAGGTAGTCGTGGAAGACCTGCTCCAGTTGCTCGCGGCTGACGCCGGGGTTGCGCTGCTGCACCTCGCTCAGCAGGCACTCTTCGGTGGTGAGCAGCGTGCCCGCACCGTCGGTGTCGATGGAGCCGCCTTCAAGCACGAGCCGATGCGGAGCACCGTTCACGTCGATGGTGGGCTGCCACTGGCGGACGCCGAGCAGGCTGGCCGCGCGGCCAGGAAGCTGATCATCTTCGTGCCAGTTGTCGTACTTGGCCCAGGCGTTGAAGTGCCAGTTGGTGATGGCGACTTCGCCGGAGGCGTTCCGGATGAAGATCGGCCCGGAGTCGCGCGTCCACACGCGGTCTGTGGGCCATGCGTGCAGATCGACCTGCACAAGGTCAGCACCGGCGCGCTTGAGGATGCCGCGCACGCGCTTCTCTGCGGCTGCGTCCTGCACGGCGATGTGCACACGCTCACCCTTCGCAAGCAGGCGCACGATCTCCGCGTAGAGCCACGGGATGGGGTGGAACTTGCCGGGCCAGTCCTCGTGATTGTGCGGCCATGCGAGCCACGTAGCCTCGTGGCGCTGCCACTCGGCGGGCATGCGGAAGCCAAGTTCGCGCGGCGTCTTTCCTTCCGTCGCACTCATCTACTTTGCATCTCCATCAGGCGACCATGCGTTCTGCGGATCGAGGAAGCGCTTCGTGATCGATGCATACGCATCGATGCGGCGGTCGCGCAGGAAAGGCCAGTTGCGGCGCGTCTCCTCGATCAGTCCGAGGTCAATTTCGCCGATCAGGATCTCTTCCTCCTCGTGCGAAGCCTTGGCCACGATGCGCCCGAATGGGTCGGCGAGGAAGCTGCCGCCCCAGAACTCGATCCCCTGCCCTTCTGCCCGGTTGCCGAGGATGTCACCCTGCTCATGGCCGACGCGGTTGACGCCCGCCACGAAGACGCCGTTGGCGATGGCGTGTGCGCGCTGGATGGTCTGCCACGCCTCATACTGCGCGGCGCCGAACTCATCCTTCTCTGCCGGGTGCCAGCCGATGGCGGTGGGATAGAACAGCACCTCAGCACCCTGCAGCGCGGTGAGGCGCGCGCCCTCGGGGTACCACTGGTCCCAGCAGACGAGCACGCCCTGGCGGCCAACGGCAGTGTCAAACGCCTTGAAGCCGAGGTCGCCCGGAGTGAAGTAGTACTTCTCGTAGTAGAGCGGATCGTCTGGAATGTGCATCTTGCGGTAGACGCTGGCGATGGTGCCGTCCACGTTCAGCGTGACCGCGGTGTTGTGGTAAAGCCCGGCTGCGCGCCGCTCAAACAGCGACGCCACGATGACTACGCGCAGCTCGCGGGCGAGCTCACCGAGCTTCTGCGTGCTGGGCCCCGGAATGGGCTCGGCCAGATCAAACAGCCGCAGGTCTTCACGCTGGCAGAAGTATTGCGCGCGGAACAGTTCCGGCAGGCACACCACTTGCGCACCCTTTGCCGCCGCCTCGCGCACGTGGTTGACCGCCGCGGCAAAATTCGCCTCCGGGTCTGGCCCCATGCTCATCTGCACCAGTCCAACCTTGTACTTCCGCTTGTCCGCCATCGTGATTCCGCTCCCTGTTCTTCCGCCCACAGCACGAGGCCAACCCCGCATTGGGATTGGCCTCAATGGTTCCGCGCACTGCGCGCTGTACGCAGTGCCTACTCTTCGAGGATCAGCACGGCCGCGGCGATCGTCGTCGTCCAGAGGCCACGCTTGTCACCCACGGCAGACTGCGTAATGTTGCTGGTGCGCACGATCTTGTTGGAGATCCGGTAGATCTCCTTCTTCTCGTCCCAGCTCTTGTCCGGATCGAAGTCGACGTCCAGCGTGGTCGCCAGCATCTCGGCTGCAAGTTCTTCAGCGTACTCGCCCGCCTGCTCCTCAGTCTCACCGAAGCTGTGATGCTCGCTCAGGTAGCCGTAGGTATTGCGGTTGGCCGGGATGGCCACGCCGATGCTCGACACTACCAGCCGGTGTGGCTCACGCGTCGAATTCTCCGCGATCACGGCAAAAACCACTTCGCCGTGGTTGAGCAGCTTCTGGCCTTCTTTGCGCGTGATGATCTTGCAGTTCGGCGGAAAGATGGACGAGACGCGAACGAGGTTCTGCGAAGCAATTCCCGCATCGCGAAGGGCCAGCTCAAAGCTGGTAAGACGCTCCTTGTGTTTGCCCACGCCCTTCGTGAAGAAAAGCTTCTTCGGGACCATGCTTTTTCCCAATTTCTATGTGTCCTCCGTGAGTCTTAACGGTCGAGATTTTTGGACGTTCCCGCATGAGTGTATCGCATCCCGCCGGGCTGACACACGGCTGGGTGAGATTTCACCTGACATTCACTTCCGGGCAGCCACATAAGGCCACCCCGCAGGCTGCAAAACCCGGCATGAGACCACAACTTTTTGCCACCGCGCGCGTTTTCACACCTATGGATCGACTGACTCTGTCCGGCTTGTCGCACTTGCACCCGAGGTTGTCCCGGGTTGCTGTATCCCGAATTGCAATGCTCGGATTAGCACTGGCCGGTGCCTCCGCGCTGGCGCAGGAGTCGCAAGGCCCTCCCCCGCCGAACTCCGCGCCCCCGGTGTACGCGCCTCAGCCCACTGTGGGGCTGTCCCCTGTTCCGCTGGAGTGGACGCCGCCTGCGCTCGCTCAGTTGGCAGCAGCTGCGGCCGTCAAGTCCAGCTTCACGCTGGACCGCAACCTGCTGGACGCAGCCGGCGCGCTCTGGCCTGACTCCGACGCTCCAGACCGCGCCATCCTTCGCAAGATCGACGGCCTGAGCGTTCACCTGATGCGCTTCTCTGAGGCAGGCATTCCCGATGAAGGCGCGGTCGCCTCCATCCGCGAGGCATACCATCTACGCGGCTGGAAGCACCTGGTCACCAGCGTCAACTCAGGTGGCCCGGTCCACAGCAATTCGACCGATATCTGGGTTGTGATGGACGGCGTCACTGTGCGCGGCGCGGTTATTCTGGCTGAAACACCGCGCAGCCTGACGCTGGTCACGCTGGCTGGCAACCTCAATCCGGTGGATCTTCTCCACCTGCGCGGACACTTCGGCATTCCTCGGTTTGATGAGGACGGGCTCCGCGAGCACCACAACTGACGCAGGCGTACAGGGCGACGCATCTGGGCACACGGACTCTTCACTCACCCGGATGCGCACGCCGAAGGTTGGCGAGTGCCCATGCTCACGGATAACGTGGGGCGGACGGGAATACGGCACAACCAGATACGAGCGGAAACGGGCCTGTTTCTGCTCACCGCCGCGAGGCCACATAATAATGGCAGGACCTTATTCATGCACACATTGAAATTCGCCCCTGCCCTACTGGCTGCGCTTCTACTAAGCACAGTCTCTGCCCAGTCGCCCGCCAACGGAAAGATCACTGGCAGAACTTACGTCAACCCGTCCCTGCACATCTCCTACACCTGGCCGGCAATGCTTCAGTCCAAGCCGCTCCCTCCGCCAGATGCGTCCGTCTCCAACGCACAGGCGTATATGTTTCCCCTGTTTATCGCGGGGCAGGGCGACCAGCCTTACGGCATCGTGGGAGTCGCGGAGAAGCTGAATGTCGCTGGTCCCCACTCCTCGGGCATCAAGAGTGCTGCCGAGTACATGGATAGGCTCGTACAGAGTCTGCATCCGGGGCCAATGCTCACCAACTTCAACCGCACGAAGGTCAAGAGCATGTCGGGGATGACGTTTGAGAAGCTGAGCTACCTGATGAAGGGCAAACCTTCTGCCGTGTACGCGACACAGCTAGGCCAGTTCGTACTGGTCTTCAAATGCAATGCCCAGTCGCCTGCAGACATGGCTCTGATGGAAAAGTCTGTGCTGGCAGTGAAGAAATCGAACTAGGGACACATTGAGCAAAGAGCAAGGACGGCCAGGGTGGCCGTCCTTGCTTTTTGCGTTTAATGAGCTCGAGAGCACTCTTCAACCGGGATGGGAACCTGTTCGACGATTTCGAGGCCGAATCCTTCAAGCGCCGGCACATGCATGGGCGTGTTTGAGAGCAGGCGGATGCGACGGATGCCGAGGTCAGAAAGAATCTGACCGCCAAGGCCGATGGCGCGCAGGATGCGGCCGGTGCGAGCCTGTGCTCCCTCGCGCGCGCGCAACTCTTGATGAAGGATCAGGCGCGGAGAAACCTGCGCCGTTTCCGCCGCCGGAATCGCGGCTCCGTCTGTCTCGAACGCGTCGGCTGTCTCCTCGGCAGGTTCGTGCTCAATCTCGAAGCCGCGCGACGCGTTGTGCAGATAAAGCAGCACGCCACAGCCCTCTTCGGCGATCATGCGCAGCGACTGATCCAGCACTTCGCGGCAGTTGCAGTCAGCCGCAAACAGATCGCCAGCCGTGCAGCGCGTGTGCACGCGCACCAGCACTGCGTGCGGGCACGGCGTCCGCGAAGGCGTGAGCTGCCCGGGCAGGCTTGCCGAGCCCTCATGAAACGCCGGGCAGCCGGGACACAGGTCGCCACGCACGAGCGCGATGTGGCTCTCTCCGCCGGTCACCTCACTCTCGTAGGCAATCATGCGGAACTCGCCATACTTTGTCTGGATCAGCGTCTCGCCAGCGCGCACGATATAGCGCTCGTGACGCAGCCGGTAACGGATCAGCTCAGCCACGGTGAGGATCTTCAGGCCGTGCTCCTGGCAGAACGGGATCAGGTCTGGGACGCGCGCCATCTGGCCGTCATCCCGCATAATCTCGCAAATTACGCCGGAGGGATTAAGGCCGGCCATCCGCGCCAGATCAACCGAGGCCTCTGTCTGCCCGGCACGCACCAGCACGCCGCCCTTGCGCGCGCGCAGGGGGAAGATGTGGCCCGGGCGCGCCAGGTCTGACCAGGTGGAACGCGGATCGATGGCCATGCGGATGGTCTGTGCACGGTCGGCGGCGGAGATGCCCGTTGTCACGCCTTCGCGCGCCTCAATGGTCTCAGTGAATGCGGTGCCGAACCGCGACGAATTGTGCTGCGTCATGGGGAACAGACGCAGATGGTCGGCGCGCTCCTCGGTGAGCGAGAGGCAGATCAGGCCGCGTCCGTAGCGGGCCATGAAGTTGATGGCCTCCGGCGTCACATGCTCGGCGGCGAGCGTCAGGTCTCCCTCGTTCTCCCGGTCTTCATCGTCAACAACGATGACCATCCGGCCAGCGCGTATATCGGCCAGCGCGCCGGGAACATCAGTAAAGGGCGGTTCAATGGTACGTACGTGTTCAGGCATAAGCTTCCTGTCCTATTCTCGACGATCTGGGGGCCGAGGGCAAAAGCTGCCGCATCGCGCAAGCAAAAGCGCCGCCCGTCGGGCGGCGCTTTCTGTCATCTGGCCTGGTCGAAGCTTACAATGTGGACTCGATCTCAAAGCCCCAGGCTTCCAGAAGAGCCTCAGGGATATACTTTGAGTTCTTATTCCGGCGGGCCCACTCGCGGAGACGGGTGGACCGGATGTACTGATCCGGTGTCAGCTTGAACTCCTTGACGATCTGTTCGAAGGAGGTCACGGTGGGCACAACGGGGCCAATGGGCTCCGGTTTGCCCCAATTCGGATTTCCACGACGCTTTGCCATTGATGAAGTGTCCTTAAGACAGGAGTGAGTTGACGAGCAATCTCGGCCGACGGCTGGGGATCCAGTCGGTCCCGAGGCAACAACCGACTCTTATTTTAGGGATTTTTTCTCCAGAAATCAATAGGAAATGGGCGGATTTTTCGCGTTTGCAGGCAAGTTCAATGAATCGATAGATTTCCGCGTACTTCTTTATTTATGAACGCTTTGCAGCTTCATCCCGGAGCATATTGTCGTCAGAACAGCCGCTCAGCGACGGTGCAAAACTCGCCCTCAAATTCGGTATGGCCCGTAGATTACTACTATGACAACAACTTAGAGACCAACCAGTAATCTTTTTGCTCTGGCTGGTTCCGCAGAAAATTGCCCCGTGCTGAGCGGGTTCTTTCCTGAAGCTCGACTCGAATTCCCAGAAAACCAGCCGCATGCTGCAGCGGAAGCGTCGGGGCGCAAAGACTTAATGCAGAACACAGAAACGAAAAGCCCGGCGGAACCAACCGCCGGGCTCGTTTCCAGACTCAACTTCCTGGTTCATGCCCCATCAGGTTCGATGGAACTGGCGGGCCGGACTCTACCACCACTCCATGGAACGGCCGAAAGGAACCTTGGCGGACGTTTCGGGTTTGGGCGTCCGGAGCAGCAGCAGCGGGCACTGCGCCAGCTTGACGATCTTTTCGGCGATGGAGCCGAAGACCTGCGGATACCAGCCGGACAGACCATGCGTGGTGATGACGATCAGGTCGGCACCCTCGCGCTCGACGGTCTCAAGAATCGTTCCAGCGACATCCTCGCTCACTTCAACTGCGGAGGTGACCTTGATCCCCTTCCCCTTCAGCACGGCCTCGGAGACGTCAAAACGCTCACCCGCGGCGGCCTTCGCCTTATCGATGACGGCGGCTTCTGTGATCGAGTCAGGCAGCGAAACGTTAGGGAACGCCGGAATCACGTGAAGCAGGTAGATTTCGGCATGGAACTTCTCAGCCAGGTCAGAAGCGGTGTCGAGCGCCGCGTGTGACGACGGGCTGAAGTCGATCGGGACCAGGATTTTGGTGGGAATTGCGCTGGAAGTAGTGGAATCGGACATTGAGTTCTCCTCGCAGGTCCGCGCCCTAAGACGCGCCCTCATTTTGATCGCCCAACATCTTAACAACGCCAAGCACAGAGCGGAACGTGACCGGCAGCACACGGGTGGGCCGGGTGAAAACGGCCAATGCGAGGAGCCCGTAGAAAAGTGCCGGGAACCCGCGCAGCATCGAGCGATCAGAGTGCAGCCGGGCCGATGGTAAGCTGACAGGAATCTTTCCATGCAGGAGGTCTTCCCACAATGCGCATATTCCCCGGCTTGCTTGTGCTTGGCTGCTGTGCGTTGTCTGCGGGTGCTGCAGGCAGGCAGGATCGCGCAGCCGACCGTGCCGAGATTGAAGCGAATGAGCGCGCGTGGAGCATGGCCTTTGTCACCGGCGACACAAGCGAGCCTCAGCGGTTCATCGCCGAGGACTACAGCGGCGTCAGTGCAGACGGCGCCACCTATACGAAGAAGGACGAGATCGCCAACATGCACGGGCCCGCGCACACAACGCGCGCAAACGTTGATTCAGTTCAGGTAACGTTTCTCGGAGATGTCGCAGTGTCACGGACCGCGGAGCACGACACTGGGCCCGCACCGGAACTGCGTCCGCAGAGGAGCTTGAGCACCGACGTCTGGGTTAAGCGCGGCGGGCGATGGCAGGCGGTGGAGGGCATGTACGCGGACCTGGGGCTTCCAGTACGGGCTGAGTCTGCGCCGGAAGTGGAAGCAATTCGCAGCCTGCGCGACGCGGGCAACAAGGCGCTCGCAGCGCACGATTCGGCAACGCTTGCGGGAATGTTTGAACCGGATGTGCGGATTGTCCACGCCGATGGATCGACTGTGACCGGGCGGGACGGATTAAGGAGCGATCTGACTAAAACTTCTCGCGAAGCCGATCCAGCGGCTCGCGTCCAGATGCCGGGGACGATCTCGATTTCAGAGGATGGCCGAAGCGCCATGGAGCACGGGCGATGGGCCGATGTGTACAAAGACCGCGTGTCCGGCGGCGATTATGCGACGCAGTGGGTGCACACCACGATGGGGTGGAAGATCCGCGCCGAGTTCTATGTCCAGCTCTACAGCGCAGAGCGGGACCGTGCGCGCTAGAGCGGGGTGCAGGGTCCGTCAGAATGCGGCTTCAACACCGGCAACGAAAACGCGCGGCCGGGCTGGGGCAGCGATGAAGTACGCCAGCTCACGGTAGTCGCAGAACTCGTGGATGAGCAGGTCTGCGGACTTGCCTGGCTCGAGCGAACCGGCCGATGCTCCCAGGCCGACGCTATGCGCGGCGTTGATGGTGGCGGCGGTGAGGGCCTCGGCAGGCGTGAGCCCCATCTGTACGCAGGCAAGCGACATAACAAACGGCATGGAGCAGATGGGCGACGAACCGGGGTTGAAGTCAGATGCAAGGACGAGACCGAGGTCGAGCTCGACCATCTTGCGCGCGGGTGGGTACTGCGTGCGGCTGAGCGCGAAGACCGAACCGGGGAGTAGCACGGGCTGGACGCCGGCGGCGCGGAGTTGGTGAAGCGTAGGCTCGTCGACTGTTTCGAGATGGTCGGCTGTCGCGGCGCGGAACTCGGCTGCGAGCGCTGCTCCGGTGCCGGGGCGGAACTGCTCGGCGTGAACGCGAAGGCTGAGCCCGCACTGGCGGGCAGCGGCGAGAACGATGCGCGCCTCATCGACCGTGAAGGCGTGATCGTCGCAGAAGACGTCACAGTAGCGGGCGAGACGCGCCGCGGCGACCTTCGGAATGAGCTCCTCGGCGACGGCGATGACGTACTCAGCGCGGCGGTGGGCGAACTCCGGCGGCACGGTGTGCGCGGCGAGCAACGTGGGCACGATGCGCGCGGGCCCTTCAAGAGCAAGCTGGGCGATGACCTGCAGCATACGCAGTTCGGTGGGCTGATCGAGTCCATAGCCGGACTTGGCTTCGATGGTCGTGGTGCCGGAGCGCAGCATCCAGTCGCGATGACGGCGCGCGGCGGTGAGCAGTTCATCGTCAGTGGCGGCGCGCGTGGCGGTGACGGTACGCTGGATGCCGCCGCCCGCAGCGGCGATCTCCTGATAGGTGGCTCCGGAGAGGCGTTGTTCAAACTCGGCTGCTCGGTTGCCCGCAAAGACAAGGTGCGTGTGCGCGTCCACAAAACCCGGCGTGACGCAGCGGCCCTCAGCGTCAATCACCTCAGCGTGCGGCGGAATGTCTGGCAGCAGGTGGGCGTACGGGCCAGCAGCAAGGATGCGGCCGTCTCGAATGATCACGGCGGCGTCACGGATGAGGCCGAGCTGGCGCAGCTCGGCACCGACGCGCGGGCGTGCAGGCCCGGCAAGGGTGACGAGCTGGCCGATGTTGACGATGGCGGTGGTCATGGCTCTTAGCAGGTTAGCGCGCCGCGCGCTTAGCGGGTTAGCAGGGTTTGCAAGTCAGGCGTGTTGAATCAGGCTTCAGGGTTCAAACCGAACGGCATGTTGTTGACCTTCTGCAAGACTTCGCAGCCTTCGATCATATCGTTTGGGATAAAGTGCGATTCCGGATGCTGTGGGTCATAGTGCACCGCGAGTTTCTGATTCGCTAGCTTCTTCACAAGTTGATCGGCAACGTTGTCTGATGCGCGCAAGGCGAAACGGCCCGAGAAGTATTCGCCGTCGACAGCATACGAAAAGCTGAAGGCTGGCAAATTCACTGTATATCTGCCCGCCGGAAACGTTTCGATGGCCGCCGATTGAATTGTTGCTTCTGTTGACGGCCAGCGCCGGGCTTGCTCCACGCGTTTGACCTTGCGCGTCCACGCAACGAGCGCGGTAACTGACACGCCAACGATGGCGATAAAAAATATGAATACACGCGTGGCCAAGAATTAGTCCTTCGCCATCGGAATCCGGATGCCGCGCTCGTGGGCAGTTTGCTGGGCGATCTCGTAGCCCGCGTCGGCGTGACGCGCAACTCCGAGTCCCGGATCATTGTTCAGCACGCGGGCGAGCTTGCGTCCGGCGAGTTCCGTGCCGTCGGCGACAGTGACCTGCCCGGCGTGGAGCGAGAAGCCCATGCCCACGCCGCCGCCGTGGTGGAAGCTGACCCACGTGGCGCCCGACGCCGTGTTGAGCAGCGCATTCAGGATCGGCCAGTCTGCGACAGCATCGGACCCATCGCGCATCTTCTCCGTTTCACGGTAGGGGCTGGCGACGGAGCCGGTGTCGAGGTGGTCGCGGCCGATGGCGATGGGCGCGGAGATTTCGCCGCTGCGGACGAGGTCGTTGATGGCGACGCCCATCTTCGCTCGCTCGCCGTAACTGAGCCAGCAGATGCGCGAAGGCAACCCCTGGAAGGCGAAGCGGCCGCGCGCCAGGCGCAGCCAGCGAGTGAGGATGGCGTTGTCCGGAAAGAGCTCGAGGGCAAGCCGGTCGGTGCGGTCAATGTCCTTCGGATCGCCGGAGAGAGCGACCCAGCGGAAGGGGCCGGAGCCCTCGCAGAAGAGCGGGCGAATGTACTCGGGAACGAAGCCGGGAATGAGGAAGGCGTCTGCGCAGCCAGCGTCAAAGGCGAAGCGGCGGATGTTGTTGCCGTAGTCAAAGGCGATGGCACCCGCGCGCTGCATGGCGAGCATGGCGTCAACGTGCTGGACCATGGCGGCGGTGGAGCGGCGGACGTAGTCCTGCGGGTCGCGCTGACGCAGTTCCAGAGCATCGCGAAGAGACATGCCGTTGGGCACGTAGCCGTTCAGCGGGTCGTGCGCGCTGGTCTGGTCAGTGACGACATCGACGTGAACGCCGCGGCGGACGAGTTCCGGCAGCACGTCCGCGCAGTTGCCGACGAGGCCGACGGAGAGAGGTTCGCCAGCCTTGAGCGCGGCTTCGCATAGCGCGAGAGCTTCGTCCAGGTTCTCACTGATGCGGTCGCAGTAGCGTGTGTTCACACGGCGCTCAATGTGGGAGCGGTCGACTTCGACGGCGAGGACCACGCCATCGTTCAGCGTGACGGAGAGCGGCTGCGCGCCGCCCATGCCGCCGATGCCGCCTGTGACGACGAACTTGCCCTTCAGCGAACCGCCGAAGTGCTTCTCAGCAAGCGCGGCGAAGGTCTGGAAGGTGCCCTGCAGAATGCCCTGTGTGCCGATATAAATCCACGAGCCAGCGGTCATCTGGCCGTACATCATCAGGCCCTTCTTATCGAGCTCGTTGAAGTGGTCCCAGTTGGCCCACTTGCCCACAAGGTTCGAGTTGGCGATGATGACGCGTGGGGCCTGGTCGTGCGTGGGGAATACGGCGACGGGTTTGCCGGACTGGATCAGCAGCGTTTCGTCGTTGCCGAGGCGCTCAAGCTCGCGCACGATGGCGTGGAAGCAGTCCCAGTTGCGCGCGGCGCGGCCGATGCCGCCGTAAACGACGAGATCCTCAGGCCGCTCGGCCACCTCAGGATCAAGGTTGTTCATCAGACAGCGCAGAACGGCTTCCTGCTGCCAGCCTTTGCAGCGGAGCGTGGTGCCGCGCGGAGCGCGGACGAGAGGTGCAGCAGCGGTGGTCAAGGAAGTCCTCCGGTGGGACGCGAGCGAACAAGCGACGGGCAAACCACGCGCTGAGGCGTCCCGGATGTCGTTGAACAGGAGTTTACCGGGAAACCAGACAAAAACGCAGAGAGAATCAACGGCGGAGTTGAGCCTGCTCCGTGGAATCGACGGCGCAACACGCGTGTACGGCGTGCATTCGCAGGGCAGCGCTTACAGTGAGACACGCGGGCACAGCGCCGACACTGGCGCAGCGAGGCGATCTGGAAAAACGAAACGGCGGCCTGTATTCTCGCATCGTGCCGAAGACGATTGTTGAATGCGTACCGAACTTCTCTGAGGGCCGCGATAAGGCGAAGGTGGATGCCATTGTCGAGGCGATGAAGCTGCCCGGCGTCTACCTGTTGGACCGCGAGATGGACAGTGACCACAACCGCTGCGTGATCACGCTGGCGGGCGAGGCCGAGGCCGTGGCGGAAGCAGCAATCCGCGGCGTGGGCAAGGCCGCCGAGCTGATTGACCTGACGCAGCACCAGGGTGCGCACCCACGCATGGGCGCGGCGGACGTGGTGCCGTTCATCCCGATTGAGGGCGTGACGCTGGAAGACTGCGTGGCGCTGGCGAAGCGTGTGGGCGAGGAGATATGGAAGCGTTTCGCAGTGCCGGTGTACTACTACGAGGCCGCTGCGACGACACCCGAGCGGCAGAACCTCGAGAATATCCGGCGCGGGCAGTTCGAGGGGATTCGCGCAGAGATTGAGACGAATCCGGCGCGGAAGCCGGACGTGGGCGAGCCGCGCGTGCATCCCACGGCGGGCGCGACGGTGGTGGGTGCGCGCAAGGCGCTGATCGCCTACAACGTCTTCCTGAACACGACAGACGTCTCGATTGCAAAGAAGGTGGCGAAGGCTGTTCGCTTCTCCTCGGGCGGGCTGCGCTTTGTGAAGGGCGCGGGCTTCCTGGTGCGCGGGCAGGCGCAGGTCTCCATGAACCTCACCGACTTTGAGCAGACGCCGGTGGCACGCGTGTTTGAGCTGGTAAAGCGCGAGGCGGCACGATACGGAGCTGCGCCAACGTCGAGCGAGATCGTTGGGCTGATTCCAAAGAAGGCGCTGGAGCAGGCCGCAGAGTGGTTTCTGCAGGTGGAGCAGTTTGATTCATCGCTGATTCTGGAGAACCGGCTCTCTGCGGTGATGGGCGGAACCATGGCGGTGGGTGGACTGCGCGCGGGCGTGGAGCCATTCATTGAGCAACTGGCTGCACCTACGGCAACGCCGGGCGGCGGCAGCGCGGCGGCGGCGGCGGGCGCAATGGCGGCGGCACTGGCCGGGATGGTGGCGTCCATGTCGCGCGGGAAAAAGGCGTATCTGGTGCACGAGGCTCCGCTGAGCACGGCCATCGGTAGGCTAAGCACCCTCCGCGAAGAACTGAAGGCGGCGATTGACGCGGATGCGGCATCGTATGACGCGGTACGCGGGGCTTACAAAGCAGCGAAGGGAGCGGGGAACGGCAAGGAGCTGATCAACGCGGCGCTGCGCGAAGCAACGAGTGTTCCGCTCAGCGTGGCAGAGAAGGCCGTGGAGATTGCGCGCATGGTGGAGGAGCTGAAGCCGATCACGAATCCCAACATGGCGTCAGACCTGACGACGGCAACAGCTCTGGCACAGGCCGCACTGACTGGGGCGCTGGCCAACGTGGCCATCAACGCCGATTCGATTGAGCCAGGCGACGCGGGAGACGACGCGTTTGTGGCGACGACGCGGGCGCGCGCCGCGGAGCTGAGGCACCAGGCCTGACCAATTACGCCTGACTCAGAGATCAGCGAAGAACGGCCGCGTCCTGCTCTGTGGAGTCGTTAAGGTTGAGCGCGACAGGCCGCAGCGCGGCCTGCATGAAGCGACCGGACATGGACAGCACCCTGCCGAGGCTGTGCATAAGGACGGTCGCCACCGTCTGTGCAAACACGTCAAAATCCGACCAGACGGTCGCGCGCTCAAGATACGCGGCCGAAAGGCGGAGCTTGTCCGGTGTAACCACATCGCGGAAGTGAGCGAGCGGATCGGACGCGGCGGCGAGCAGGTCACACTCGTTGTGGTACTTGAGTGTGGCGGGATCCGTGAGGCCAGGGCGCACGGTCAGCAGGCGTCGATACTGCGCGCGGTAATGCCGCACGACTGCGGGAATGACCGGACGGGGACCGACGAGGCTCATCTCGCCCCGGAGCACATTCCACAGCTGGGGTAATTCGTCGAGCTTGGTACGGCGCAGCCAACGCCCGGCCCGGGTAATGCGCGGGTCTTCTCCGAGAGTGACCTGCGAGCCGGGAATCCGATGCTCCATTGTGCGGAGCTTCACAACGCGAAAGGGGCGAAAGTTGCGGCCCATCCGAGGCTGGCGGAACAGCACCGGGCCGCGGGACTCCAGCTTGATCACCAGCGCGCAAAGCAACAAGACAGGCAACGAAAGCAGAAGCAAAGTTCCAGCGCACAGCATATCTACAGAGCGCTTCATCCAATCATCTCCAAGGCAGAGAAACCGCATCACAAGCCATCTGAAGACGGCCCGAGGCGGGAAAATCAACCTCTCGGAGAGAGCAATGTCTGGCGGGCAGTCAATTGAATCGACACCCTGCCGACCCCCTGATGAGAGGTAAAAGTGTTGCTGAAGCAACGCGAGAAACGACGTTCAATACACGTTTCTTTTGAAGAAATTAGTTCTATCTATGAAAGAAACAGAGATTCTTTCTCCTTGTCAAACGAATGCAAGCCGTAATATTCGCAACAAATTGCTCTAAAGTGTCCAACTATCAGACATTTATGGCTCAGAAAATGTTGATTATCTGACGCAACTTGAGGATGTGATTCGCCCTGGCAGGTGGTGAAGTTCAAGCAGCGCATAAGGAAGCGGTTGGCCTGATGGCAACCCAGGCGCTATGCTTCTGGACAAATCAAGTTCGACCCCTTTTGAGGTGTTCTGTGCGAAAAGCAGGGGTTTTCCTGTTTGCAGTACTTGTAGTCTTGTTTTCAGCCGCAACGTCACAAGCGAATACCACCGGAGAGGCTCAGCAGAAGGCGAGCTTTGTCCGTCTGGACCGGGTCACCGCTTCCCGGGCGACAAGCAACGGAATTGAAATCCACTCAGGCTCGGCAGTCGTGGAGATCACGGCGCTGCGCGACGATGTAATTCGAGTGCGTGTGGGACCGGCAGGACAACTGCCGGAAGATGCCTCGTGGGCCGCGCTGGCGACGGCGCGCTCTGCGCGGGCTGCCGTAACACCGGAGACGAGCGCAACGGCCGTTGGCTTCAAGACAGCGAAGCTGCACGTATCTGTGCGCAAGGATCCATTCGAGCTGGTGGTGACCGACCTTGAGGGCCGGGTGATTGCGGACCAGCTTGCGAGCCGGCCGATTGAGTACAACGGCGCGGAGTTTCGCGTGTACATGAAGTCGCCGGAGGACGAGCACTACTTCGGCCTGGGCGACAAGCCGGGGCCCCTGGACCGGCGCAATGAGGCCTTTTCCGACTGGAACACGGACGCCTTTGGGTGGCAGGAGTCGACCGATCCGATCTACAAGTCGATTCCCTACTTCATGACCTTCCGCAAGGGCGTGGCGGGCGGCGTCTTCCTCGACAACACGTGGCGGGCGAGCTTCGACTTCAACAAGGAGCACCGCGATGCCTACGCGTTTGGTTCCGAGGGCGGGCCGCTCGACTTCTACATCTTCTACGGACCGGATCCGAAGGCGGTGACTGAGGAGTGGGCGTGGCTGGTGGGCAAGGCGCCACTGCCGCCGCTTTGGACGCTCGGCTTTCAGCAGTCGCGCTACAGCTACTACCCCGAGGCCGAGGTGCGGCGGATTGCATCACGGCTGCGGAGCGAGAAGATTCCGGCGGACGTGATCTGGCTGGACATCGACTACCAGATCAAGAACCGGCCGTTCACGGTGGACCCGGAGAAGTTCCCGCACTTCGACCAGATGATCAAAGACCTGAAGGCCGAGCATCTGCACACGGTGGTGATCACGGACCTGCACATTGCGGACCTGCCGAACGCGGGCTACAAGCCCTATGACGAGGGCACGGCGGGCGACCACTTTGTGAAGAATCCGGATGGCTCGACGTACGTGGGCGTGGTGTGGCCGGGCAAGGCGGTGTTTCCAGACTTCACGCAGAAGGCTGCGCGGGAGTGGTGGGGCACGCTGTACTCGGACTTTGTGTCAAAGGGCGTCGCGGGCTTCTGGAACGACATGAACGAGCCAGCGATCTTTGAGGTTGCCTCGAAGACGATGCCGGATAACATCCAGCACCGCATCGACGAACCGGGTTTTGCTCCGCGCACGGCGAACCATCTGGAGATTCACAACGTCTTCGGGATGGAGAACACCCGCGGCACGTTTGATGGACTGCTGAAGCTGGAGCCGAACACCAGGCCGTTCGTGATGACGCGCGCGAGCTACGCGGGCGGTCATCGCTATGCGGCGACGTGGACCGGCGACAACTCCAGCAACTGGAGCCACCTGAGGCAGACTGTGCCTCAGCTTGTGAATCTCGGGTTGAGCGGGTTCTCGATGGCCGGAGCGGACGTGGGCGGATTTGCTGCCTCGCCGCAGCCGGAACTGCTGACGCGCTGGCTGGAGGTGGCGGCCTTCCAGCCGATTGACCGCGACCACTCGGCCATCAACACCAATCCGCAAGAGCCTTGGGAGAACGGCACACCGGAGGACGTGAGCCTGCGCCGGAAGTACATTGAGGAGCGCTACCGGCTGCTGCCGTATCTCTACACAACGGCCGAGGAGATGAGCCGCACAGGACTGCCGATCATGCGGCCACTGTTCCTCGAGTTTCCGCGCGGCGCCAAGGACGGCTCACCGCTGGACCTGACCGATGCGGGCTCATTCCTGATGGGCTCGAATCTGCTGGTCGCACAGTCGCCCTTCCCGGATGAGGTGGACGACTACACTGTGGCACTGCCGCCGGTGGGTTGGTATGACTACTGGACGGGCGCGCGCGTGGAGGGCTCAACGGGGCGGAAGAACATCGACAACACGCCGGTGGTGCAACCGGAAGTGCGCATCCATCGCACGCTGGAGACCCTGCCGGTCTTTGTCCGCGCCGGTTCCGTCGTGCCGGAGCAACCTCTGGTGCAAAGCACGGAGGAGAAGCCTGAAGGTCCGCTGACGCTACGCGTCTATCCACCGGCAACGCAGGGCGGCGACTGCTCAGGGAGCCTCTACCTGGACGACGGTGTTAGCTACGACTTCCGCAAGGGTGCGTATCTGCGCGCGACCTTCGGGTGCCGGATCATGCCGGACGGCGTCATCGTTACGGTTACGCCGCGCGAGGGCAGCTTCCAGCCGTGGTGGCAGCAGCTCTCCGTGGAAGTCTACGGCGCGGCACGTCCGGCTGCGAGCGCGACCGTCTCGACACTGGATGGCAAAGGCGCCACCAGCGTATCAACGGCGTTCGATTCCGAGCATCATCGCGTGACGGCGCTGGTGCCGGACGACGGCAAGGGGCTGGAGCTGAAGGTCATCTACTAACCTCAGTAGCAGACAGCATGCGCGCGGTACACGGACCGGTTTGGCCTGTTGTACCGCGCGCATTTTTGTTGACTCGCGGATGACCTGTGCAAGTCCACAGCCGGAGCGGCCATCAAGCTGATAACCTGAAGGCATGAAATTTGGCGTTCTGGTGTTTCCCGGCTCCAACTGCGACCACGACACGTACAACGTGATTGCCGAAATAGCCCATCAGCCGGTTGAGTTCCTGTGGCACGACTCCGAGGACCTGAAGGGCGTGGATGCAGTACTGGTTCCCGGCGGCTTTGCCTATGGCGACTACCTGCGTACGGGCGCAATTGCGCGCTTTTCGCCGGTGATGCAGTCGGTGAAGAAGTTTGCCGCGGGTGGCGGGCTGGTGCTGGGCATCTGCAACGGGTTCCAGATCCTGACCGAATCCGGATTGCTGCCGGGCGCGCTGATGCGGAACGCGGGTCTGAAGTACATCTGCAAGCAGGTGTACCTGCGCACGGAGACCACCGACACGCCGTTCACCAACCAGCTCAAGAAGGGCGAAGTGCTCCAGATTCCGATTGGGCACATGGAAGGCAACTACTTCTGCTCGCCTGAGGATCTGAAGCGGCTCAAGGACGAGGACCGCATCGCGTTCCGCTACGCGACGCCCAAGGGGGCCATTACGCCGGAAGCGAACCCGAACGGCTCGCTTGAGAATATTGCCGGCGTGCTGAACGAGGGCCGGAACGTGCTGGGCATGATGCCGCATCCTGACCGCTCCAGCGAACAACTGCTGGGCTCGGCCGACGGCTGGAAGATATTTGCGTCGATGCTGGAGGCGCTGGCAACCAAGTAGGGCGGACGCGCACGGGATTTCCGGGATTGCCATGATCGATATTCATACACACCTGATCTACGGCGTAGACGACGGATCGCCGGACCTGCAGACCTCGCTGGAGATGGCCCGCGAGGCCGCGATGGAAGGCGTGACGCACATCGTCTGCACGCCGCACGGCAGCGAGGAACACCCCTACAAGAAAGCGCTCAGCCTGGAGCGGCTGGCGGAACTGCGCGAAAAGCTCAAAGGCACCGTGGAGTTGTGTCACGGCTGCGAACTGCACATGAACGCCGGCAACATCATGGAGGCTCTTCAAAATCCCCCGCGCTACTCGATCGAAGAGAAAGGTTACCTGCTGATCGAGTTCTCCGACATGGGCATTCCGCCGCAACTCACGGACGCAATGAAGCGCTTGCAGGCGGCCGGTTACACGCTCATCATCGCGCACCCGGAGCGGAACCAGGTGATGCAGCGCAACCCGGAGGTTCTGGCAGAGATGATGCGCGAGGGCGGTCTAGTACAGGTCACGTCAGCCTCGCTCTACGGACGGTTCGGGCGCGTGGCGGAGTCGTTCGCCAATGCCCTGCTGGACCGCGACTGGGTCCACTTCATGGCCAGCGATGCGCACCACCCCGAGTGGCGTCCGCCGCACCTGCTGAAGGGCTATGAGTACGTGGCCAACCGCGTGGGCACAGAGACGGCGCAGCGGCTGTATGTCTCAAACCCCAAGGCTGCCGTGGAGGGCGCGAAGTTTCCTCCGCAGCCGGAACCGGCGGGCCTGTGGGAGGGTGTGCCCCTCACCTACGAGGTGACCAGGCACAAGAGCGCGAAGGGGAAGAAGCCAGGGTTCTTAGCCCGTCTGTTGGGGCGCTAGAGGCCCAGGCCGCCGTCCACAACCAGTATCTGGCCGGTGACGAAACCGGAGTTCCGCGCAAAGTAGAGGACGGCTTCCGTCACGTCGGCGGGTGAGCCGTTGCGTCCCATGGGGGTTCGCGCGGCAAAGTGCGCCGCTGCTGGAGCGGGATCGTCCATCTCGATCCATCCGGGGGCAACACAGTTCACGCTGACTTCTGGCGCGAAGGCCTTGGCCATCGCCTGCGTTAGCATGTGCAGCGCAGCCTTTGAGGCGCAATAGTGGGCGTGTGTGGCCCAGGGCTCAAGTCCGCCCAGTGAACCGATATTGATGATGCGACCGTGCGTGGCGCGCAGATGCGGCAGAGTTTCGCGGGCAACGAGGAACGGGCCCCGGGTGTTGGTCTCAAAGACCTCATCCCACGCGGCCAGCGAAATCTGGTCCAGCGGGGCGGAACTGAAGACGGCAGCGTTATTGACGACTAAATCCAAGTGCCCATGAAAGGACTCTGCCGCAGCGACCACCTCGCGCACAGAGAACTCGGAACGAACATCACAGCGAAGCGCCTGCGCACGACAGCCCAGCGCTTCAAGTTCGCGCACCGTGGCTGCGGCTTCGTCCGCCGAATCGCGATAGGTAATTGTGACGGAAAAGCCAGCCCGGCCAAGAGCGAGTGCCAAGGCACGGCCCAAGCGGCGCGCGCCACCGGTAACCAGCGCCGCCTTGCCGTCGAAATCACGCGGTGAAGTCAGAATGTCCTCTTATTGAGGCTGCGGCTGGCTGGACTCGGGCTTGGCTGCGTCCTGCTTCGCCGGGTCCTGCTTGGCAGATTCATCGGGCTTCGCGCCGTCCTTCACGGCGTCCTTTGCGGCGCCTGCCGGTGCCTTCGCGTCCGCCGCTCCCGCGTGCTTGTCGTAGATGGAGTACTGCTTGCCGGGCCGGCTGAGCTTGACTTCCCAAGTCATGTTCGCCTTGTCGAGATTGTACTCACCGCCGTAGGTCTGATACCCCTTCGCCAGCACCTGGAGCAGGACCTTGGACCCGGTCGGCAGGACGTCAATCATCGTCTTGCCGTCTTCGTTGGTCTTCAGTTCCATATTGCCCTTGTCGCCGACAAGGTGGAAGATGACGGCGGCGTTCTCAACCGGGTGCCCGTCCTCGCCACGCAGCACGGTGACCTCAACGCGGGAGGTCGGCGGTGCAGCTTTGTATTTGCGGCCTCTGCGCTGGGCAGAAGCAGTCAGGCTCAGGGTCGCGCAAATCAGCGCGGCGACCACGGCAAAGCGAAAGAGTTGACGGCACTTCATGGCGTTCATTGTACCCGTTGGCGCACAGGACCGGCGAGTGAACCAGCCGTAGCGCATTCCCATCAGAATCGACGAGCGAGTACACTGAAGGTGAGGTCGATATGCCCGAAATTCAGCGCAGAAAGACACCCACGGTCCGGATCGGCCAGGTCCGCGTGGGGTGGGAAGTCCCGGTCGTCGTGCAGTCGATGACCAACACGGATACAGCGGACGTGGTTGCGACCACCGATCAGGTGGCGGCTCTGGCGCTGGCCGGATCAGAGATTGTGCGCGTCACCGTGAACAACGAGGACGCGGCAGCCGCGGTGCCACACATCGTGGAGGCGCTGGACAAGCGCGGCATCCGTGTGCCGATCGTGGGTGACTTCCACTACAACGGTCATCTGCTGCTGAAGAAGTTCCCTGCCACTGCCAAGGCGCTGGCCAAGTACCGCATCAACCCCGGCAACGTGTCCATCGGTCGCAAGGACGACGACAACTTCCGGATCATGGTGGAGTGCGCGGTTGAGAACGACAAGCCGGTGCGGATCGGCGTGAACTGGGGTTCGCTGGACCAGCAGATGCTGGCCCGGATGATGGATGAGAACAGCCACCGCAGCGTGCCTCTCCCGCTGCGCGAGGTGATGCTGGAGGCGATGCTGGCTAGCGCGCTCGAGTCGGCCAAGGCAGCCGAGCACTACGGGCTCAGGCACGACCAGATCATTCTCTCGGCCAAGGTAAGCGGCGTACCCGACCTGATCGATCTCTACACGAGGCTGGGCCAGCGGTGCGACTATCCGCTGCACCTGGGACTAACCGAGGCCGGCATGGGGATGAAGGGACTGGTGGCCTCGACGGCCGCCCTGTCACCCCTGCTGCTGGCCGGAATCGGCGACACGATCCGCGTGAGCCTGACGCCAGATCCGGATCTGGCCCGCATCAAGGGCGTGGACGCTGCGCGCGTGGAAGAAGTCCAGGCAGCGCAGCAGATTCTGCAATCGCTGGGAATGCGGAGCTTTATGCCGCAGGTGACAAGTTGCCCCGGCTGCGGACGGACGACGAGCACCTACTTCCAGACGCTGGCCAAAGAGATTCAAGACTACCTCACAGTTTCAATGCCGGTGTGGCGAAAGAAATACCCCGGCGTGGAGGAACTGAAGCTGGCGGTGATGGGCTGCGTGGTCAATGGCCCCGGCGAGTCCAAGCACGCCAACCTGGGCATCAGCCTGCCCGGCACATTTGAGGAACCGAAGGCTCCGGTCTACATGGACGGCAAGCTCCTCAAGACCCTCCACGGAGACAGCATCGTGGCAGAGTTCAAGGAGATTCTGGACCAGTACGTCGAGAGTCACTACGGCCAGGGCGCGAAGAGCGAGGAACTGGTCGGAGCTCGATAAACGAGATGCTGAATTGCCTAAGCGGCGGCCTTCGGGCCGCCGCTTTTTGCATTCACGCCTCGATTCGCAGCCTTGCTGTTTCACTTTAACAATTCAGCGTAAGCAAAAATTAAATATAGATTTACATGGGTCACAAAATACTCACCACCGCCCCGCGGCGTGGCGCAGATCCGTGAGGGCGTATCGCGTGCCGCGCCAAACGATGCCACCACGGGCAAGCGCCAACACCATTGAGAGGAAGAAGGCGTAGGCAACCACCGCTACGCACGGAACGAAAAAGAGAGCCATCCAGGCTGGTGCATGGGTCAGCCGTCGATGGGCGCGGTAGGCAAGCAGGAGCGCGAGCAGCGTGACAATGCCGGCAGCTCCTACCGTGAGCCCTACGCGGGAGAGAGTGAACGCTACGACCAAATCCACCACTGGAAGGACGGCAAGAGTGGCTAACGCGAGGCTCCCTAATACATGAAGAAGTGGCCGGAAACGACTGACAGCAAAAGCATTTTTCTCGATCAGGCTTGCTACTGAAAGAGCTCCTGACAGCCAGCGGATGGAAATCAGTCCCGGGCCGAGAGCGACGCAGGAACGGAAACCGGCGCGCTTCAGCTTCCAGCCCAGTCGCACATCTTCAAGCACTTCCATCGGAGCTGCCTCGAAGCCCCCGACGGCACGGTAGGCCTCTCTGCGGACAAGGTTGAAGGCTCCAACGCCAAGAAAATCGCGCGAGTGAGGGTCAGAAACGCGCCAAAGGCGGACGCCCCAGGTGGCGAGGACCTGCAACGTGGATTGCATGGCGCGCTCAGCCAGAGAGTGCACAAGAAGCGTGGGAAAGACGACGAGATGATCGGCGTTCAGTTCGCGGGCATGGTGAAGGGCGCGGGCAAGAGCGTCGGGCGCAAAAACGACATCGGCATCCGTAAAAAGGAACCACCCCGCCTGCGCACGCTCGGCCGCCAAAGCCATCGCGTGAGTCTTGCCGAGCCATCCACCCGGAAGCGCTTCTACTGTAAGGACTTCGAGTCGATGAAGCGTCGCAGCAGCCTCAGACTGAATGCGCATCATTTCGGCTCCGGTGCGGTCTATGGAGCGATCGTTGACGGCGATGATCTGGAGCCTCAGGCCGCGGGAGGCCAACAGCGAACGCAGTGTGGCGGCAATCGATGCTTCCTCGTTGCAGGCTGGAACGACGACTGTGAGATCTGGGGCAGACGATGGGGTAAGTGCTGGAGGGAGGGGTGCGAGAGTCAGATCCGGGAGCGTGCGGAGGCCACTGCGCGCGGCAACGGCAAGGTAAATCCACGCCAAGGCGAGGAGCCAGCTGCAGGCGATAAATACTCCCGCAATCAGACTCATACAAGATTTTCCTCAAGCACAGGATTCAACTACTTCAGGCGCAGGCTCATCGTCCAGGCGGGGTGCCACGCGGGCTCCGGCAAGGAGCAGAACGCAGGAGACGGCAAGAGCCACAAGTGTTGATCCGAGCCCCAGACGAAGGGTCGTGCGATCACTGATGGCACCGATGATTTGAGGTGAGAAAGTATCGCCGAAGCAATGGATAATAAACAAGTTAAGACCGACTGCCGCGGCGCGGACCTCCCCTGATACCGCGTTGAGTATGGCAGCGTTGAGCGGGCCGGTATTCAGGAACAAGAAGAATTCGGCGGCAGCCAGCGACGCGACAGCCCACTGCGGGGGTCCAAAGAAGAGAAGCAGGCCGCACGGAAGGGTGAGGGCCACTGACCAGAAAGAAAGCAGGTAGAGAGCGCGGTGGTTGGTGCGAAGCCAGCGGTGAGCGATCCAGCCGCCGATGACGGTGGCAAGCAAGCCATCCACCACCGTGACGGTGCCGACCACCTGGCTGGAGGCAGCAACGGAGAAGCCTGCATCGCGGCGAAGAAATTCAGGAACCCAGGCGGAGATGCCGCCCATGGCGAACGTGAGAGTGGCCAGCCCGAAGGTGGCCGTGAGATACGGCGTGTTTGAGAACAGGCCCCAAAAAGTGGCGCGGTCGGGCGTGGCGGGCAAGTGGTCGCAGGCGCCGCGCTCGGGTTCCCTGCCCAGCCATCCATAGAGCGCTGCGATGACGAGGCCAGGAAGGGCGCAGAGGAAGAACGGCTGCCGCCAGCCCCAGAGTGAGCCAAGTTCTCCGCCAGCAACATAGCCCAGGGCAGCGCCGACAGGGATGGCGACGTAGAAGATGGAGAGGATCCTGTTGCGTTCGCGCTCAGGGTAGAAATCGGCCAGAACCGCGGGGGCGAATATCCCGAAAGTGGCCTCACCGACACCCACCAGAGCGTGGCGCATGTAAAGCGTCCAGTAATCGTGGACCCAGGCCGTTGCCAGGGTGGCCAGGCTCCAGAGCACGGCGCCGCCGATGATCAGGGGCTTGCGGCGCAGGCGATTGCCGAGCCAGCCAGAGACCGGCGCGGTGAGCATGTAGCAGAGGAAGAGCGCGGTTGTGAGCGCCCCCATCTGCTCATCGGTGACGCGAAACTCGTGCTGAACGAGGACAAGCTCGCCCGGAAGTATGTAGCGGTCAATGTAGTTCAGCAGGTTGAGGCCGAGCAGCAGAAGAAGCGTCCCCAGGGCGGGGTGCAGGCGAGCGCGAACTGCTGGAGCCATCGATGTCAATTCGTCTCGATTCAAGAGGAATTGGGCGCGTCCCGAGGAGCATCACAGCACCAGAGCGGCGCGCCCGGAGAAGAATGCTGTACTACTCCTTGGGGCGGGGCCAGCGAGCTTCAATGGTGGAGGCGATACCGCCACGCGGACGGAACTCCCCACGGACTACGGCCCAAACAGGGTCACAGGCCTTGACCACATCTTCGAGGACCTGGTTGACGATGTTCTCCTGAAAAATGCCCAGATTGCGATAACTGAAGAGGTACTCCTTGAGCGACTTGAGCTCGAGGCAGCGCTCACGCGGCATGTATCGGATGGACAACGCTCCGAAGTCAGGAAGACCGGTCTTTGGGCAGACACTGGTCAACTCTGGGTCGTCGATGGTGATTTCGTAGCCGGGAAAGTGATTCTGCCACGTTTCGATGGCCGGAAAAGGAAAATCGAGCCCTGCCTTGGCGTGGTCGTCGGTATAACGGGGTTCTGCAGACATGGAGCTATTGTAAATACGCCCAGGAAACAGGCAAAGCAACAAGAGCCGCAGATTTTTCTTGTGGCTGCCGGATTTAAGTGTCATAGGCTCTCAACATTAGGTGTCACAACCAGTGACAAATAATGTTGAGAGGTAGACCGGCCTCCATTTTTTCATAGGGTCAGCCGATCCAGCCGCAAATCCCCGTACCCGTGGTAGGACTTGCAGCGGCTTTGACGGTCAGCGAGAAAGCCCTGGACGCCACCAGCCCGTTGCTGTCGGTGACCTTAATGGTGAACGTCGAGCCCCCAGTTGTCGTCGGAGTGCCACTGATTTTCCCGCTTGAGGCTCCCAGAGACAGACCAGCAGGCAAACTACCTCCAATAACCGAGAAGCTATATGGAGAGGTGCCTCCTGTCGTAAGAAGATCAACAGAATAGGAAGTACCTACCGTAGCATCAGCTAATCCCGTCGAGGCCAGTAGCAGGGCCATTGACGAATCAGCGCTCAGAGAGACAGAAAGACGCGGCGCGAATTGCAGTAACCCCTGCCCAAACTGTGCTGTAAAAACGACCGACGAAGCGACGGTCGTTTCAGCCAGGCTGCTCACCGGCGCGGTAAACCCATCAGAACTAAGCGTCGAGACGTACACTATGTCACCGCCACAAAAAGCGAGTGCGCGTAGGTGTCGGACAAATCGGTGATTGCCAAGTAATTATGACCGTCGAACGAGTAGATCAGCTCGCCAGAGAACGAACTAGAGACAACAATCGCATCCCACAGCTGGCCAACGACGGCACCGGCGTTGACCGCAGAGACATACCATCCGATGAAGGCTTCGAATGCCTTAAAGCTCCCATCGGCAAACAGTCTGTATTGCGACAGATAGGGAGAGAGCCGTACTTCGAGCTGTGGTGAAAGTGAGGTGTCCGAACTGTAGTTTGAGACCGATCCATCCCAGATCGTCGTCGAGCAGATAGCGTTAGTACTTGCGCCTGTAACCACATTGCGGAACGAGGCACGATTTGTCGAGGTGTCGGTGTCAGACGTCCCCGAATAGATAAACCAACCATCTTCGGTCAGGCTCCCCAACACTGCGGCCACACCACTCGGCACCCACGGGACGCCTCCCATCAGGATGTAACGCGCGGTACGTCGATAGGTCGTGCCACTGGCAAAGATGAAGAACTGATATTTGTTCGCGATGATCCTGTACGTCACACCTGACGTCGGAAGCAGATACCCAATCGCCGACACAAGAGCCGGCGTGATGCTCTTCATCGTGGCCTGTATGCAGTTGCCGGTTCCCGGGTTGTAGAAGCGGAACTTAATGCTGAGATTTTGCGGTGTCACCGCGCTCATCAGCGTGATATCCGAGCCGGAGCCGGAGTAAACGGACCATCCTGCAGTCTGCAACTGCGAAGTGACCCACGACTGCATGCCAGCAAGAGTGCCGTCGCTCGTGTAGGTCGCGTTGACCAGGGTGCTGCCCGAATATTGGATGCTCATCGTTACTCCACCTGCAGCGTGAAATCCCAGGAGGCGCTGCCCTCCACGATATCCAGGGAGAAAAGGTCGTCGGCCGCGAAGACGATCGCCGAGCCGACAATGTTGGTATTTGTCAGGAGTGTTCCGGCTTCGGTCCCAGCGGCTATCCACCAATCGACCGTGAAGATGGATGTTCCATTCCGCTTCACGCGCACCATCAAGTTTGTTGATGCGTCAGCGCTCTTCACAACGAGTTTTGCCTGAACCAGGCGGCCGATCCGGGGAGCCACAAGAATCGGTCCCACACCCACAGCTGTAAGCGCCGAGCCAGCGGGAACATACCAGCCAAAAGCAAGCGGTGGAAGAACGAATCCGCCACTCGCACTTAGCAATTTCCCGGCAGCCGCGTCACCGGCTATGGGCGCAGGCACCGCGCCACTCTTTCCACCTGTGCCCGTATCCGGAACGAATACGGGCGTGTAGCTCGATACGTTCCGCACGACTGATGTATCAAGGGAGGCCGCGTCGGCCTGCCACTTATTGTTCTGCGTTCCGGCCGGGGCGGCTGGTGTCGCATCATTCAGATTGATCGTCTGTGTCGGCATCCTAGCTCCCGTTGATGACCCAGCCGCCGCCCGTGCTTCCAGCGCCGCTGACGGTTATCGTTGCGCCGCCGCTGGCCGTTGAATCGGCCACGCTGGTCGCAGTGATCGTGTGATTTGCGGCCGATGATGGAGCCGTATAAAGACCAGTCGAGTCAATTGTGCCGACAGTGGCATTGCCGCCAGCGATGCCGTCCACACTCCACGTCACGCTCTGATTAGAGTTGCCACTAACCGTCGCTGTGAACTGCTGCTGGCCGCCCTGCGCGATTGACACGCTTGAAGGCGAGACACTGACGAGCGTCGGCGTTGCAGAGCCCGACTCGCAGTAGAGCGCAAAAACATCGCCTGTGCCCGGCCAGGTTGTGCCGCTTCCGTTTTGGAAAAACGCGACCACCTTGTCGCTGCTGTCCAGATAGCATCCGCCTATGCCCTGCGCGTGATCCGAGCCGCTCGCGTAGGTGCCATCGCTCGACCCGACGATAGCCTGCAGCGTCGTCGCGCTGCCGGCGGCCGTGGGAATACCCAGCGCTGCACCGTTAGCGAGCGCCTTGGCCACGCCCACACCGAACTTCTTCCCATTGCTCAGCGTGCATTCAGCCCACTTTGCGCCAGAAACAGTCTCAGTTGTGAAGCCGCCTCCGTTATTTTGGAACGCGAACGCGAGCACTGAAGCATTGCCTGACCAGGTGTGGCCCGTGTTATCGCTGACCTGGACATGCACCACGCCGCTCGCATCCACGTAAGCGCCTGCGAAGTACATGATGTGCGAGGACTCGGGCTGATCGTGGATGAATGCGACCGCAAACGACGGATCGAGCGTGAATCCAGCAGGCGCGCTGATCGTTGCACCGTCGGCCACAATGCCACAGCCGAACGCGATGACCTCGCCGCCCAGCAGCGTGAGCTCAATCCACGTCAGGTCGCCCGCCGTCACCTGCGTTGCGCTGCCCAGCCAAGTCAGGGCAGCGTAGCCGATTGATCCCGACCAGGTGTGGCCGATTGCGTCACTGTAGGTCAACGTGAGCTGCCGGTCGCTGGACGCGTCACAGAGACGAATGGTGTGGGCGGAGTGGCCACTGGTAAGCGATCCCGCTGCAGAGGCCCATGCGAGCAGATTGCTGGTCGGATAGCCGGTCGAAGGCAGCTGGAACTGAGTGCCCGGATCCGCGATCCCCGTAAAGAAAACGAAATTGCCGTCGGCTGTGTCGATGCCCGTGTAGTTGGACTCATTGCCTGGATCGCTACCGGGAACGCTCGGCCAGCCAGCGGCCGTAGAGTCGCTCACGTCGATAAAATTGCCTTCGTCGTACGCGCCCAGCACCAGCTCGATCTCACCACTGCGATCAGATGGCTGCTCCCGAAGCGTGTCGCCGCCCTGCCCCACAGAGATTGTTGGCACGCGATACGTCATCGGGTCGAGAACTTCGTAATCTCCCTGGTAGGGATAGCTCGCGGTCGCATCAATCGTCACGCGATCGCCGGGTTGCACCGCCGACACAAGGTTGCCCGCATCATCCTTAGCAAACATCGACGTCGAGAGACGCAGCATGCGTGGCAGCACATAAGGCGCTGTAAGCGCGCCTGCGTTCCCCATTGTGTCTGCACCCAGCGAGCGCCGCAGTTCGTAGGCAACAACCCGCGCAACCTGGTCATAGGTCGACGTCCCAAAATCGAGCGTGCTCTTGACCCGTGCACGTATACGGGCAAGTCCGATGGCAACGGCACCGCGCGCCAGCTCGTTCGCGCGATGGCGGAAAAGAGGTGTACGTGAGGCAAAACGCGAGTACAGCAAGCCCAGGCCGCCGACAGCGCCCACGCTCGTCGGATAGTTCGAGCCCTTACGCTCCAGCACCATCGTGCTGGGATAAACGGCCGAAGGCGTGCCCGGATTGATCACATCGGGAACGCTGTAGACCTTCCACTCGCCGTCGTAGGTTGTATCTGTGCCGCCGATTGCGATGTAGTCGCCGGCGTTGCACGGGTGTGGCTCCTTGGTGGTCAGATTCGGCCGCCCATTAGACGCGCAGGTGATCGACTGAATCTTGCTGCATTGCGGCACCAGCAGGTCACGGAACTTGCCCACAATCTGATTCGCGGCGGTGTGCGGCTGCGCCTCGCTCGCAGTCAGCGAGCCCGGTTCGACGTGCACGCGCTTGAACGTGAAAGCAACCGCACGCGGCCTGTCGATGTTGAACGCGCACTTGTTTGCGTACTCGGTGTAGTAGCCGCGGCAGACTTGCGCTATTTGCGCCTCGATCGACTGCAGCGAGGCTTTCGACGTAAACGCGTAGCTGCCCTGGGAACGCCGGCGGCCGTTGGCGAGGATCTCGTCGCAGTACTGTGCGGAGCCATAGATCTTGTTCCAGTCGAAGCATGCCGAGGCACCGACGGAAAGGTCATCAATTCCGGACGCTGAGATATTGAACTCCGGCAGAATCTTGCAGCGCAGGCGCGCGTCCACCCAGTGCCACACGGGGTTGGTGGTAAACGCGTAGGCCACCATACGGCCGTTGGCGTCGAAGATGCGGCACTTCAGCGCGCGCCACAGCCCGATGGGATTGATGTCGGTCCACTGGGACGGATCGTTCTGGTGTGTGTTGGTCTGGTTGATGAGCGGCTGTTTGCGCATGATCGCGTAGTGCGCGATGCGCGAATAGCGCTGCGGCGTGATCCCCTCGGGAAACAGCGACCAGAGCACGTCCATCCCCTGGTCGGGGCCATAGGAGCTTGGTGTCGACCCGCTGCCGATAATTGCGTCAGTGCCAGAGTGGAAGTTGAAAACGAGGTTTTGCTTGGCATTGTCGAGCGCCGGTGTCCAATCCCAGCCCTGCCAGGTGTTGGCGATCGCCGTGGATCCGCGCCATACGAGCACGTCGTTGATCCAGAGCTCGCTGCAGCCGTCCCACTCGCCCTCGCCCAAGAGCCAGATGCCGAGCCGCGTGTAATCGAGATTACTGTTGCCCGTGTCCTGCAGCTGGTAGTAGGCCGCGCGCTTGCCTGTGACCCACACGTACCCATACGCCAGCGCTGCCGGCGTGCCGACTGTGTCAGAGATCGATGATGGAAGGGTGGCGATCGCAGTGCTCATCAGATGCGCCTCCGCCGATTGATCGTCGTCGTCGCAACGTTCGCGGTGGTTTCGCCGTAGTTTTTCTCGTACGAATTGAGCACCACGAGAATGCGGTCAATCTGCTGGCAACTCTGGTAGCTATAGCCGCACTCGGTTGATCCCGTCGCCCCGCACTGCGGTGACTTCCAGCGCCACTGGCACGTTTCGCTGTACTCAAGCAGCGGCGCGTCGACGTCGGCCGAGGTGGAAAGGCTCGACGCCTGCAGCGTGAGCGTGTCAGGCCCTACGCCGCCGTCCGGAATTGTGAACTTGCCGTGGACCTCGCGCCAGGCGGCCGCCGCATCCGACTGCCAGCAGCGATAGATGAACATCGCGCCCTCGAGCGTCGACGCGCGGATGATCTGCTCCATATCACGCGCCAGCGTGGTGCCGCTGAGGTTCTGCAGCACAAACGCTCCTGAGTCCGTCACCGAGCTGCGGTGGAAGGTGAACTCGGGCACGCTCAGCAGCCACGGCTTGTATTGCGTCGGCCACTCGGAGATCCACGCAATGCACGCATGTGCAAGTCCATCGACGTTGCGCGTTGGATCACCGCTGTAATAGGTATTCCCGTTTCCCGAGAAGATCTCCAGAATCAGCTCGTCGCCTGGAGTGAGCGAGTCGGCAAAGATGATCGGACCCACGGCAGAAGCACTCACGAATTCTGTGCCGCTGTAGCCGATTGCATTCGAGTACGCGGTGAACGTAAGCGTCCCCAGATACTGCATCGTCGCGCGCCCGTAGCCGTCGAACTCGACCTGGACACGGCCGTTTGCGAAGTCGCTGCCGATACCGTCTTCGAAATCGACCAGCAGTGTTGCGCGATGATCAGGCACGATGATTGCCTGCCCAGCGGTCGCGTAGTTCGGAGTCGTCGCCAGTGCTGATGGAATATACGAGATGCCGCTCGGCGCGATGATGTTGCGGTCTGACCAGTGGTAGAGATTGCCGCTCATGTCCTGGACATCGAGCAGATGCGTCGGCGCGATGCCAGTGTGCGCCGGGCCGACAGCAACGAGTCGGGAATTCAGCGTGATCATCGCATCACCTGCAGGCCGTACCAGCCGATTGCTGTGCCCGTGGAGAGCGCGTTCTTGGTGCTGTCCACCACGACCTTGATGTCGTGGATATTGAGAGAGAGGTTGGTGAGCGTGAGCACCGCTGCGACGGCTGAGGCGGCCGCGTAGCAGTCGACCGTCGTATTGAGCACGCCGTCCACATACACGTCAGCTTTGCCCTGCGCAGGCCCTGTCTGCATCCAAAGCTTGAAGCCGTAGCCGCGATATACAAAAGGCGCGTAATCTCCAGCCGTCGTGCCGGGATTTGTCATGCAGCGCGTCGTTTGATAGGTGCGCGCAAATCCGCCAAGCATAATGGCCGGGGCCGCACTGACTACACCCTGTGTCCACGAACCGCTCGTTGCGAGCTTCTGCTCGACACGATCATTCCATGCGCCGAAAAACACTGAGTCGCGATCCCAGTTCGACGGGTACTGCACCATCGGCACTCCCGGAATCTCTTCGAATCGCACGCCCTCGACGTCGTATTTGTTGTTCTCCGAGTCAACGATTTTGACGCCCGTCGTGAAGGTGCCGACGTAGTGGCGGCCGCCCGCATCATGGTCGACTACCGTGAAGTAGTCGCCGCCCTCGTACTGCTCGAAGTACTGGCGCAGCCGCATTGCGCAGGCAAGCGTGCGGCCCCGCCAACCAAGCGTGAAGACATGGGGCGATGCGTCCATCTCCCGTGACCAGGGGCCGCCACCTACAGTGCGTTTGCGCAGCATGGTCGATGGGCGATCGTTCTCAAACCCGTAGCTCGGGTTCATCGAATCGCCGATCGACCAGTCAATGCCCGCGATCGGATTGAGGATGTCAGTCTCAGGCATCCGCGCCTCCGGAGTTCTCGGCGTAGCTCGAATTCAAGGCTGACCGGATGTCGTGCTTGTGTGTGTGCAGCATCTGCGCCACGCTCTTCGCGTCGAGGGCGCTGACATTCATTTGCAGCGTGCGATCGCCGCCGGAACTGGATGGCGCACTGTTGGCTTCCATCATTGAGCGGTATCCACGCGCGATCGACTCTGCAGAAGCACCTGCCTCGAGCGCGCGTGTGATGCGCTCATTCTGATCGCTCGGGGTAATACGCTCGTTCTCGTGGATGACGGCATAGCCAGTGCGCGGCACTGAGTCGGTCCCAACGGCATACTGCGCCGCTGATTCTGTGTACTTGCTGCGCCCAGCGCGCGCTTCGCCGGTCAGACGTCCCTCGGCCTGCTTGATTTCCTTATTGACCGTGTCCCAGTAATAAGACTTCGCTGCCGGCCCCATTCCACTGAGCGTCTTGCGAGCCTCGACGTCGAGGCTCTGCATATCGCTATAGGCCGACATATAGTCGGTGCTGCCAGCCTGGAAGCCCATCGTGTCAGCGGTGATCCGTGGCCTCACTGTCTTGAGATCGTAGACACGCGCCTTCTCGCGGCCGCCAAATCCAATCGCGCCGATCACCGCTCCCGCCGCTGCGCCCACTGCAGCACCCATGGGGCCGCCTACGGACATGCCAAGTTGCATTCCGCTCATAGCGCCACTCAACGCACCGCCGAAGCCGCCGCCGCCTTGGAACGCGCTATACAGGCCAGCTGCTCCGCCCGCCGCTCCGGCAGCATTTGCCATCACGCCGCCGCCACCGAGCATGCTTCCATTTCCGCCGGTTCCGCCGGACTTGAACGTGCCGTCCTTACCGAATGAGCCCGGCACTGTCATGCTTTGCGTGTCTGCAAATCCGCCAGTCGCATCGCCCGTCGTACTGGCACCGCGACCGAAGATTCCCTTTGCCTCGGAGAACAGACCCACGCCCTTCTGCGCGAAGCTGATACCTGTTCCGACTGTGCCGCCGCCAGTCGCACCCGCGGGAGCAAGATCTCCAGTCGCGCCAGACGAACTGTAGCCGCCGCTCCCGACGAGCGACATCGAGCCATCTGAACCGTTCACAAAGTTGCCGGAGACGCCGCTGCCGGTAGCACCATAGAAAGCCGGAGCACCAGCGGCGAGCGCACCTGGTGAGCCAGGCGCGGTAAAGCCGCCCGAGATCATTGCGCTTCCGATGGTGATGCGAGCTTGCGCAACGGACATCATCGCGGCCGCTGCGGCGTTGCGACCGCCGCCTGCATTGCGCCGCTCCAGATCTCGGCCTCCACGCGACACGCCGGCAATACGATCGAATATTCCGCCCGTTCCGCTTTCCGCTGAGGCTGTCACGCCAGCGCGATTCTGAAGGCGCTGCACTACTGCGGCTGCGGCTTCGCCAGCAGCCTTGTCGCCCATCTCTTTCAGCGCATTCAAAGGATTCTGGAAGAAGCGCGCGAACTCGCCAGACATCTTCTCGCGCGCCTGGCGTGCAGACTCAACGAGTCGCGCATCACGCTGCTCGGCCGCAGCTACGACGCGGCGATTGAAGTCTTCTTCCTGGATCAGGTTCTGGTCGAGCTGTTCGCGATACTGCCGTACACGCTCGTCATATTCGGCGACGATCGCCGCGGTCTGCTGCTTTTCAGCACTCAGCATGGCCACGCGCGCCTCAGACTCGATCTGCGCTGTTTCTGCCGAACCGCGCTCGCGCAACTCGGCGGTCCTGTCCGCAGCAGTGCCATTGATCGTGGCGTATTGCCGGTTCAGAGTGCCGATGTTGGCCTGGTAGGCCGGAGAGTCTGTCTTCTTTCCATACTGCGTCTGGTAGTCGTCGAGCGCCTTGCGCAGGCTACGCTCCCGCTCAAATTCGATCTGCGCGAAGCCCTTGACCTCGTGCGAGACGCGCTCATCTGCGAGATCGTCGACTTTCTTGGTGTAGTCGCGATCAAGAGCTTCCTGCTTTTTGAGTGCCGTTTCGCGCGCAGTTGCAATATCAGCCTGCCGATCGCCCTCATTGACATAAGTTTTGCTCTCGTTGATCTTGCGAATCTGCTCGACCATGTCGGCCTGGATCTTCGGCACGCCGGTCAGATTCATAGAGTCGGCGGCAGCACGTCGATCAGCTACGGCCTCGCGTTCTTCATCCAGCCGCTTCATCTCTTCTTTATGGAAACGCTCGCGGATCAGCGTAGCCGCGGCAGTGCGATCGATCTCCTTGTATTTCAGATCCTCAATCGCGTCGGCTTCCTGCTGGTGATAGAGACGCGATCCCGCGAGACCGGCTTCCGCCGCTGCATGCCGCAGCTGCATCATCTCCTGCGCCTGTTGCCTCTCGAGATTGAAGCGCTCGGCATCTGCCTGCGCCGCTGCTCTTGCATCGGCAGCTTCTTGCTCGGGGCCTGGTGCTCCAGAGATAGGCATGGAACGCGAGAGGGGGTTCTTCGTCCACAAGCTCGTCTGTGTTACCGGGTTTCCCAGAGCACTGTCCTGCTCGCGGGCATAGCGCGCATTCTCTGCGTTAATCGATCGCTGCTTCTCCAGCTCCGCAGTGATCTTCTTCTCGCCCTGCAGGCGTGCATCACCTGCGTGCTGGAGTTCAATCTGGCCAAGATTCTGCTGATGCCGCTGCTCGGGCAGCGACTGCTGCTGCATCTTGTCAGCGGTACGCTGCCAGTCCATGGCCTGTTTATTCGCCTGGTTGGCCTGCCACATCATGTATGGAGCGGCCGGGTCGAGCGCGTGGACCCAACTATGATTTGCCGTCTTGTCGAGCTTTTCCGCCTCAGCGCGGTATGCCTCGACCATTTGCTTGGCTTCTTCGATGCGCAGCCGCGTGGTTTCAATCGAGTGTGTGTTGCCGAAGTCCGCCTGCTGAGCCTTTTTGACTTCTTTGTTGTACTCTTCGATCGCAGCATCGACGTTCAGCATATTTTCCCAGAGCTTCTTCGCGCCCTCTGCCACCTGCTCAAAAAGCATCACGCCGATCTGGATGCCTGCAATGCCTGCAATTGCGCCACTGAGCGCCTTCACTGCTACCTCAGCGGCTGAGCTTTCGGCCACGAACTTTTTAAACGCCTTCGGCAGTTCGATACCAAATTCTTCGGTGATCAGGTGAATGCCTTCACGCGTCGAAAGGCTCTCTTGGTGGACTGCCTTCAATCCATTGCGAGCCTGCTGGCCAGCTTGTGCACCGCGCTGGCCAACCTGACTCATCTGCGTATTCATCCGCTGCAGAGTCGCGTCAAGGCTGCTCGTGGACGATGCTGTGCCTTTGAGCGCCGCATCGAATGCACGCACGCCCTGGACCGCGCCCTTCTCGTCGACGATGAGCTCAAGCTGTACTGCAGTCGCCATCAGTTGCCCTCAGTGCTGGATTTCTGCCATGCATTCGCGGCAGCGGAACGCATGCGGTGAGTTTGGTAGGCCGCAGCGCGGACAAGCCGGATGCGTTGCTTGAAAGTGCTGCCGTTCTTCTTTGAGCACCTGCAGGCTGGCCGCCTCTTCTGCCGTGAGCTGGATCGGGGCAACCTTGAGCATCCCCTCCAGCCACACCAGGTGCGCGATCCAAACAAAACAGCCCTCGGGAACCGTGCGGCGCGGCCGGAGGCTTTCATAGGCGGCCACACGTTCCTCCGGGGGCGTGTTCTCGATCGTTCGTGCAATGTCGCCATACTGAAAGCCCTCCGAGAAGTACTCCGCCGCCGCACGCCGGACCAGGGCGAGCTTCATTCGACCGCTACGTCGTCGCCGCCTTCGAAGAGCTGGAGGACCGCCGCGGCCTTGTGCGCCCCATCCATCTCCGCGCGGATAGCCTCCACGCCTTTCAGTGCGTGCCCGGATATCGCATAGCCGTCCACACTCTCGATCAGATCGTCGTAGAGCCTCATCGCGATCAGTTGCCGCGATGGGTAGCTCGATACGGCGTTTTCACCGTCGCCCTCCACGCGGACGCGGGCCGACTCGTAGTTGAAGCGCTTCAGCTGATCCGGAGAAATGTGCTTGAAGCGATGGATCAGTCCGTCGTAGAGAAAAGACTTTCCGTCGAGAGGCCATACCGCTGCGAGCGTCACTTCTTCCGTGCCGAAAGGCGCGGCTTCTTTGACCAGGTTTGCGGAAGCGCCGACGTTCCGCAGCACCATTCCGAGAGCGGTGCGATGCCGAAGCGGAATCGCGGCCTGCCAGTGATCAACCGCGGCGACGTCGCCGAAGCCTTCCACGCGCGTCAGCGTGGATTCGACGAGTGCGATGGATGCTGCCTCCGCCTCGTAGACACGCTCGCGGTGGCCATCCGTCTGCAGCGTGCGATTGATGATGCCCGCGTAATACGTCGCCCAGTCCTTGTCGGTCAGCCGGCGGAAATAATAGCTGTAGACCTGTTTGCCTGCCTTCAGATTGATCTGCCGCAGCCCATCCAGCGGCAGCATTGGCATCACTTCCTCACTCATCTCATCCTCCAAAATCAGCAATGCAGGGGCCGCGTGTGCGGCCCCAAGCGCGCTTAAACGCCCGCGTAGGCGGTCAGGTAGCTGGTGGCCACCGTGTTGAGCAGCGTGGCCGTGCAGATCTGGCCATCGGTGGGCTTCAGGATGTCGTCCTTTTCGAGATCGAGCGTGTACGTCACATACTTGTTCGTCTCGCCCAGGTCGGCCTTGCGAATGACGAGCCGCGGAATGTCCACGTTGAGCGAGACGGTGCCGCTCACGATCGAGAGCTGGGCCTCGAGCTCTGTGCGGGCAACCTGCCAGTCGCGGATATCGCTCGTCGTGTCGACGGCAATGACCACCTTCAGTCCCATGACGGGGTTTCCGAGGCGGATAAAGTACGGATAGAGGCCGCCGCCGCAGGCGCGGAAAGCGTCGTTGGCGTGATCCAGCGTCAGCTCCCAGCTCAAGACACGCGGTGCCATCGACGCCGGCGCGCCAGTCACGCCGAGCTTGAAGATCGAATCCGATCCAGCCAGGTATTTCGCCGTGGGCAGATCGGGCAATGTGACCATCGCGCCGTCCTGGTACTTGCCGGTGGAGATAAAACTGGCCTGCGCCATCACCGAGCCCTTGTCGGTGCCACTGAGCACAACCTTGGTGCAGCTCGTGTCGAGCAGCTTGTACTTCAGTCCCGGCGCGTCTTCGACGTAGATGTTTGTCACCTGGGCTGGCGCGCCGTCATCACGCCAGGTGAACGCATGCGTGGTGCGCGTCTCCGGCGCTACGGGTGCGGTGATCGTGTCATTCCCCATGACCATCGCAAGCAGCCAGCCAATGACGTAGTCGTCGCAGCGCATCTTCGCGTCTCCGGAGCGGCTGCGCGCAATCTCGCGCGATTCGGTCGCAAAGGACGTGCCCTTGCCCGCGTACTCATAGTCGGACTCGACCTCGGGCTCCATGTTGAAAAAGCCGCTCGTGTCGGGACGGGCACGGTAAGTGAGCGCGGTGTCGGCCAGAACCTGGGCGGCATCAGTCTGCACAACGCCGCCGAGGACGAGATTGCGCAGGATGGAACGTTGCGTAGTGAAGACAGTTGGCATAGTTGCTCCTCCTCAGAGCGGGAACTGTTGAACCGGATACGTGAACACCACTGCATGCACAAGCGCATTTCCCAGAGTGCCCAGCCGCGGGCCGCTGGCGGCCATAGGGCCAGACCAGTCGAAGCGGCCGTCCGGATGCTCGGCATCGACAAACCGACGCAAGGACGAGCCATTGCCGCCCCCCAGAGGGTCGAATGCATCAGCGATGGCATCGATCAGTGTCTGGAAGATCGGCTCTGAAACGCCGTCCTTGTAGGACATGAAGCCGGAAATCTCGATGGTGTGCGTGCGCCGCACTGCATTCATGGCCTCATCCTGATCGTTGAAGCCCACGCGGGTTACGCGCCATGCACGCACAATCGGGTTGGCGGGGTCTGTCGTCGCGTCGAAGAAGATCTGCTTGAACTGCGCCTCCGTGATGGAATTGCGCAGCATGTTGTAGACGTTGGGGCCTACGCCCTCGACCGTCTTGATGCGGTCGCAAACAGCGTCAATCACATCGACTGCATTCATGCGCCCACCTCCGCGAAACCGGCCTGCGCCAACGCGAGGGCGATGTTCTTCTCAAGCGCGGGAACGATCATCGGGTCCAGTTCTTCTAAGCCGCGGGAAAACATCTGATGCCCCTGAGTGCCCTTCTTCGCAATCGACTTCGCCACAGCGAATGCCAGGGAGAGCGCGTCCTTTTCGTCCTCGACACTGAACTTCTTCATCACCCACGGCAGAAGCGCTTCCGGAGGCGGCATGTGCGGCCGAGCGCCCGTTTCCACTGGCGCGGCATATCGGTCAGCACCCATTGACGTGCCAACGCCGATGATTTCCCGCGCGGCGTCTGGAAGCGGCTGGAAGTCAGAGAAGACGGAGCCCGCAAGATTACCTGAGAAGACGGCGGCAGGCTTGCCTTCGAACGGAGTCGTGATATTGCGCTGGACAATATCCGTGCCCTTCGCACCGAGCTCTTCGAGGCCCGCACGGGTGCCGATGCGCACGGCTGCCTGGATCTCTGCCGGCGCTTCAGCCACGCCCGTGATTTTTGCGCCCGGATTCATCGTGTGTACTTCCCGTGCACCAGCCGGTCCACACCAGAGTTCTGTTCCAGGTACTGATGGCCCAGGGCGAAGGCCGGCGCTTGCTCATTGCTGCCGTTCGCGCCCTCATCGATGCCCATGTGGTTGAAGTACCGCTTGCGCAGGTTCTTCGCGATCGTCAGCATCTCCTGCGATTTCGAGCGGTAGTTGACGACGTCAGCCTGGATTGTTGAATCGCCGGTCTGCACATAGCGGCTAGCCAGCCTGTCAGCAGCAAGAGATGCGGCGTAATCGACCACTGCATAAAAATCGCGGTCGAGCACTGTCGATCCGTCCGCCAGATGGCGCGCCGTCCAGGTCACCCTGCAGACATCGCCCACGATGGGCGTATCGAAGTTGATGAGGAGCTTGTACCCGCTGGGCGCGCGATAGACGCGGAAGTCCGAGTCAAGCACCATCTGCGGCGGCTGCTGCTCGATCGGATACTCGATCGACCGCACCGTCGAGAACTCCGGTTCAAACACCGGCACGTCAGAGCCCGAGCCGGGCGCGACGGGAATGTCCAGATAGTTTGTGCCATTACCTGGCACGTCCGAGACGACGTCAAGCGGCCGGTCCTGCGAATAGCGCTGCACGATGGTGCGCACCACCAGGGCAGGCAGCAGCGTGCCAGTCGTACCGCCCAGATATGCCGCATCATCCTCGATCGCGTCGGGGATCTTGTCGACGAAGTCCTGAATCGAAAACGGCATCGCGCATCTCCGGGTAAAGTGGGCCGCAGACGCCACATTCAGCGCCTGCGGCTGTTAGGGTTAAGCGTCAACCTGAACCAGGTCGAGCACGACGAACGCCGCTTTCGGCGCGGTAGCCGGCACGCTCACCAGGTCGAGCGTGACCGTGTCGCCGATGTTCAGAAGTGCGCCGCCAGGGAACTGGTTTGATCCCTTGCTGATCGTCTTTGAGATCGACTTCGCGGCGGCGCCCCCGGCGATCGAGAGATCTCCGGCAGCTGTGATGGCAACGCCATTTACGTTGACCTGTACGGCAGTCGAACCCGCGCCAGCGCCGGAGTCCGACAAACAAAGCTCAGCCGCGCGGATGCGCGTCTTCTGCGTCGCCGTGAACGTCACCTGCCCGTTTGAGACGGCGAGCGCCGCGGGAAGCGGCAGCGTGAGATGACTCCTACGAAAACTGTCCTGCATGACTCCTCGCTTTCATTGCGGCCCCGGAGATCATCCGGGGCCGCCCTGCAATGCGACTACTGCACTCTGTGCTGCTGCGTGGTGGATGGGTTAGGCGACGACGGCCTTGTAGACGCCGCGGTAGTCGACGATCGCGCCGTTGAAGACCATCTTGACCTTGTACTGCAGCTCGTCCGCGGTGAACTGCGTGCCGACGGTGGGCTGGTTGGCCAGGAAGATCTGCGGCTGATCGATGCCGTCGAGGAAGCCGACTTCGAGGAACGGAGCGTTCGACTGCCGCGTTCCGACATACCAGTCATTCGCATCGGTCAGCTTCGGATTGACGTAGATGCGCTCGTTGTTTGCGCCGAACCGCTGGAAGAACTGGTTCGACCCCGCGGTGTCGGTCTGGTTGATTGCGCGCGCCGTAGCCTGCAGCGCCGGCGGCACCATGATCCAGTCCATCGTCAGGCCCAGCGGCTCGCCTGAGTCCTTCTCGGTCTGCGTGCTGATCGCGAGCTCGGCTGCGATCAACGCGTCCACAGAGAGGGCAGTCGCGCCGAGATTGTTATGGCCGGCGTTGAACAAGGAGACAGAGTCGCCGCCATAGGTGACGTTGGCCGCGAGGAAGTTGGTGATGTAGTTCCGCAGAGTCCAGCGGCCGGCACGCGCCAGGCGGCCGGGAAACCGCGAGATTGCGCCGAGATCATCGTTGCGGATGGTCTCCTCGCTGATCGTCAGGATGCCGCCGCGCTTCGCAACCGAGTAGCTCACGCGTTCGTCGGTCGGCTTGGTGATTTCCTGATAGGTGGCACCTTCGTTGACCGTCGCCAGCTCGCCGAAGTAGCCCTCACGCACGCGATCCTGCAGCTTGTAATCGCTGATGCTGGCCTTCGTGTAGATGTCGGACAGCCAGGCCAGCTGGTCCTCCGACCAATCCTGCAGGAGCCGCTTGGTCATCGAGTTCAGCAGGATGTTCGGGAAGTCGCCAGTCAGCACGGCTTCCGACGTCAGCCTGACGTTGCCCGTGAAGCCACGGCCCAGCTTCTCAAGGTTCCAGTCACCAGTGATGGTGGTGTAAGCCTCACGGAGGCCGCGGAAGGCGGGGACGCCCTTGCCCATCGACTCCTTGACGCCCAGCGCAGCTTCCATCGCCAGCGCCTGCTTCTCGCCGGATTCCAGCACGACGCCGGCGCGCGGGTGAACGGTTCCGACGTTCTCAAAGGCCGCGAACGCCTTGCGAACGCTGGCAATCTCGGCGTCGATCTTCTCGTCAGACAGCTGAGCCTCAGTGGTCAGCATTGCTTCCAGGTGACCACGCACGAGCTCGAGCGCAGGCTTGGGCAGCTTTGAGTCGACAAACTTCGACTCCATGCGATTGCGAGACTGTACGCGCTGCGCGTCAGCCAGGATCTGCGCAGCCGACTCGGCCGTCACGGCCGCCGCAGATGTGCCGGTCGCGGGAGCGCCGCCAGCCAGCGCCGTGGTGACCTTTTCCAGAAACGCCGGATAGTCCGCCTCGGCAGTCGAGTGGAATTCGAGAGAGAGCTCGGCGCAGCGCGCGGCGTTGTTCTTCCGAAGCGCGTCGAGCAGTTGAAGAATCGACTTCTTCATAAATGCTCCTTCAGCAGCGATCGCAACGCCGCCGCGGTTGGTGCGAGCCTGTGGGGCGATCGCAGTGGAGTTGGCATCAACAGCGCCCAGCTGCAGCGCTGCAACAGAACTGGCGGCTTCGCTGGATGCCGTCAGAAAACGTCCGCCCGCACCGCCACGCTGGCACAGATCGACGGAATAGAGCTCCGGCAAGGATTCGGCGACAATGCACTGCTTGCCGTCGACCATGCCGGCCTTGTAGCCGATGGTGGCCAGCATCGAGACGGCGAAGAGATCCATCTTCTTCGCAGTGCGCGCGTCGTCCAGGCGGGAGCGCAGGTCACTCTCAGCGCTGAACAGGTTCACCGTGGCATGCGCCTCATCGCCGACCATGCCGCCCGCCTCAAGCCATCCCGCGATGCGCTGCGGATCGGTCGCGCCCGTCGGATCGGGGCCGTTCTGGTCAGGGTGACGGCGGCCGAACGGCTTGTTCGCAACGGCCTCAGCCACTCTCGCGACGAACTCTTTCGGAAAATAGTGCGGGAGCGCACGACCGTTGATTGCGCCCGTGCCCCATCCAGCCTTCAGCACAACGATCTGGTATTTGCCGCTTTCGGAGCCCGCATCGGCTTCCGCGACAAAGGCGCAGCTCTCAGCTACAGGCACGTAAGCCTGCGTGACTTCCTGCGCGTCGCCGAACGTCACATCCGTATCCGCGAGAGTGTAGGGCACGCGGTAGAGCTTCTGCTCCGGTCCACGCGCGATCAGATACTCATCGAACGCGTCGAGCAGGTAGAAGCGCTGGCAGCCGTCCTCATCGCGGCCGAACGCCTCAAGCAGAGCGCCGTTCAGAAGCGACATCCGCTCATCGAGCGAGATGTCCGCTTCCGCCGTAAGAAGAAATTGCTGATTTGTCTTTGTCATCGTGGGCCGTGTTCCTCGGTTCAGGGCTGAGCGGTACGCCTAGTTCTTCTTGCCCTTCGACGTCGAGACTTCGTCTTCAACGGGGAACGAGTACTTGCGGCCGTCGCTCGTGACGCAGACGCGCGTGCTGACGCCTTCAACGTCGCGCGTCTCGCGAGTCTTGGGCATGACCTGCCACTCTTCGAGCGCGTCGATGTCGGCGGCCGACTTCGGCTCAGGAATCGCCAGCATAGCGTTTGCGGACTTGGTCGCCGCGGAACGCTGCGCATTGGTGTCTTCGGGGTTATCGCGCTTGGCCAGCTCGAACGCTTTGGCGAAGCCAGCGCGCCACTGCTTCTTTGCGCTCTCAGGCAGGTGCGCCGGCGCTGCAGGAAGGGTCGTTTCGTTTGCCATTGGTGGGTGCCTCCATGTCACGGTCAACGCTTTGCGCGATGACTACGAGGCAAGCTTATGGCGCGGCTTCGCCGCGCCGTGGTGAAGCCGCGCGAGCCGGAAAAGATGGAATAGTTTATAGCTAAATCAGGCGGAAACTACCGAGATACCGTGCTGTATCAACAGATCGCGCTCGCGGTCGGAGGGCTTGAGGTCTGCTGCAGCAACGGCCGGATAGAGAAGGCAGTGACAGCTGATCGTGTTTGCCGCAGAGCCCTTCGGGTCTCGAGGATACATCAAATCTTCGCCGGCGACTACAAACGGCTCATCGGGTTTGACCACCTGACCGTCTGCCTTGATGTGCGCCAGACGCGGCACGCGCGCCGCCGGGATGTGCCGCCATCCCTTGCCGAGGTTGGGATGCTGCTCGGAAAGGTCCTTGATGCGCGTGTAGGACGTGACGGAGTGGACGCGCATGATCTCGTTGCTGGCAACCGACATTGTGTGCTCGCCGATCGCTCCGAAGATGCCGGTGTACTCCGCGCCATAGCGCGCCCGGCCGATCTGCGCCGTCAGCTGCTGCAGGTTGGATCCGCCCAGGTACGCGCGCTGCACTGCCGCGTTTACCCTGGCTGCGCCCTCATGGCTCAGCCCCGTAATCAAGTCGGCCGTGTATCCCTGGATCACCTGGAGCGATGCGCGATCGAGCACAGGCTGCACGGCGAGCCTACCTGTAGCGGCGGCCACAGTGGCATCGACCGCGTGCGCCGCATCGAGCGCCGTTTGCATCTGCATCGATTCGACCTGGCTGGATGCCTGGCGAGCGAATTCGCCCATCACACGATCGACTTGCGCCTTCAGAGCCTGCAGACGCGCGGCTGTATAGCTATCCGGAGGCGTACGCGCCAGATCCGCGAGGATCTCGCGGTTTGCGTCCTCCAGCAGCTTGAGGATGCGCTTCTGCGCCTCCGGCGTCAGCGCCTTCGCCTGGTCCGTCAGGTCCGCCAGCTGCTGCGCGTAGGCCTGTGCGCGGGAGCTCGCCATTGCTATTCAGGCTCCTTGGCATCCGCATCGTTGATCATCTCGGCGTCGGGGCCTTCGCCTGCTGCATCACCGTTGCCGTTCGGCGTTTTCGCGTTCAGCGCTGCAGCCAGGCGTCCTTGATCGTAGAACTGCGCCTGTTTGTCTGCGTCACGCTGCTTCTTCTCATCCTGGGCGTTTTTGTACTCCTCGGCCGTGTCGGGGATGTCGACGCCGATCTCGCTCATAACGGTGTGCACGGCGCGCGCCGCAGTAGCGCCAGTGATCCAGCCTTCTTCCTGCGCTGTCTGCACAGCCGTGGCAACGCCAGTGAGCGTGCTCGCACCCTTCGCCAGATCCTTGACTACGATCTCTGGGAACTCGATCGCGAAGCTCGTGTCGATTCCCTTAGGCAACGCGCCTACACGCTGCGCCCACTCGATCTGGAATGTCAGCACCTGCGTGAGGCAACGGCCGAGGTGGTTCTGGCGCTTCTGGATCTTCTTGACGAAGGGCGCGTTCATCTCGAGCGACGCCGCACGGTTTGCGTCGTCACCGTCACCCATCAGCACAGGCGGAATACCCGCACCGCCGAGGCCGTACTTCTTGACCATCGACGAACCGTCGTTCATATCCGATCCCTTGAAATCCGGAGTCAGCGGCTCCGCCTTCACCTGCTCATTCGTAACAAGCATGCCGCCCTGTTTTGGCGGATCTTTGGTGAGCGAATCCTTGAACTCTTTGACCTTCGTGTTGTCGGCACCGTTCACTGTGTAGTGCCAGATGAACTGGTTGAGAAAGCGCACCTTGTCGCCGAAGTCGAAGATCATCTGGTCGAACAGATCGATCCAGTCGGCCAGAGCGAACAGCTCACTGAAGCCGCGGCTCGCAGACTTTGCCTTGTTCAGCGTGAAGTAGAAGCATTCACCGTCCAGAAAGCCAAATGCCGGCGAATTCACGTCCTCAATGCGACGCACCAACTGCATCGGCTTCTGCAGAACTTCACCCACTTCGCGGCGTAGACGTACCGCGTACGGCACATTGATCGACGCCGTGCCGTTGGCTGTGGCCATCTCCGCGAACTGGATGGTGTCGATGTTCATCGGGTCGATGTAACCGACGCGCACCTGGCCGCTCACAGGATTGACAGCCACCGGGATGCATTCTTCGCCGAACGTGGTCAGCTCGTCTGACCACTGCTCGACGTTGTCGTCCATGTTGTTGACTTCGTCGTCCCAGAAGTCGTCGATCACATCCTGCACGCGCGGATCCTTCGCGGTGATGCGCACGCCCTTGCCGATGGTGTAGTCAGTCAGGATCTCGACGATGCGTTTGCCGAACGGCGTGGTGACGCGGAGAAAATAGCAGACCTGTAGCATGCGGTCATGCATGAGCGGGTTTAGGTCGCGCAGCGTGGCCAGCGACGTAATGCGCCGGAAACCGGGATCTTCGCCGTCGCCCGTGGTCAGCGTGAAGAGCTGCGGCGCGACGGCCTCCGACGTCATGAACTCCTGCATCTGCGCGCGTTGCTCTTTGGTCAGCTTGCCGGTCTTTAGGATCGACTGAGCCAGATCGAACAGCTTCTTTTGTTCACCATCCTTGTGCGCTGCATCCCAGCGCAAGGATTCGGCCGTGGTCATCACGGTGGCATTCATGCGCTCGGTCGTGCTCCGGCGCGTAAGCATGTCTTTGACTCGCTGCGGAATCAAGCCCATCTCGATCTCCTCTCGCGGACGATGGAATCGCCGCTTCCGCGGCTATGGCCGCCCATAATTTCCCGGCCGGCATCTGGATTGCGGCCACCTGTCTGCGTTTTAGAAACCGCGAACGCCGCACGGCCGTTGAACATACGCGCCAGCTGAACAGCGCCCTGCAGCGCGTCAGCCAGATCGTCCTTGATCTTGCCCAGGTAGAGCAGCTGTTGGATCAGCGTCTTCTGTGTGCCATCCAGGCAGAAGCGGATCGTGCCGTTTTCGACCAGAGACGAGATGCTCGATATCCGGAGAAATTTGTCCGTCAGGTTCGCCACACCGACCACGTTGATGTATCGGCCTGTCTTCCGGCTCTGCTCGTCGATTTCCTGCTTGAGCGCTTCCTGGTACGCCTGGATCTCGATGCCGACGATGTATGGTTGCTCCTCGTCGTAGCGATCCAGGATGAATTGCTTTTGCTTCGTGTACGGCATCTTGTGTTGCGTAGCGCGGTCCACGAACAGCACGCCCTCAGAATCGACTCCCAGCGTCACTGACGCGAAGAAATCTGCACGCCGCTTTTGGCTGATCGCCGGGTCGTAGTAGGTCACCTTGATGACCTGCTTCCCTTCGAGCTCCGCACGGCGGTACTGATGCCGGATAATCCACTCCTCCTGAAACACCTGTGTATCGGCACTGATCGGACGATTGCGAAACTCCTGGTTGAAGAAGATCGAACCGACGTCGATCTCTTTATCCTTCAGCGACTGCAGGTCCCACTTCGCCGACCACAGCACCGATTCCACTGTCCACTCGTCGTCGACGGCCTCGTAGCGCCGCTTTACGAACCGCGGAAACTTCTCGGGGTCCAACAGATTTGAGAGGAACGAATCGAAGTGCAGGATCGTACCGACCACGAAGATCTGGGCGCTCTTGCCCAGACTCATGACAGTTCCCTTGAACCACTTCATGAGCTTTTCGCGCGTCTCTGGATTGTCGACGCCCTCTTCGTTTTCGAGATCGTCGCAGATGATCAGGTCAGGGCGGTACTGCCGATAACGCAGGCCGCGCATGCTCTGGCCTGCACCGCGGGCGACGATCGTAATGCCCGTGGACGTGCGGCAATCGTTGACGTCCCACTTCTTGTCGCCAGCCAGGTCGCCAAAGTCCTCGCGCAGCTTGGCGTTGGATTCGAGTTCTTCCTTGATCGAGGCGAGCTGCAGCGCTGCGTTCGGCTGCGTATCGCCGATGAGAACGATGAAGCGGCGCAGCTTGTAGCAGATGCAATAAAGCGGAAAGATAACCGAGACAACGGTCGACTTTGCGTGTTCGCGTGGCGCAGCGATCGCTGCGAAGCGTTCAGTGAGCAGGATCGTATACAGCTCACGGTGGAACTCGGCCGGTTCAATGAATTTTCCGGTCTCCGGATCCTCCATGAAGTGATGTAGGTACTTCACCGCGAATGCGGTGATGTCCGTGGCAAGCTGCCATGCCTGGTTGAGCAGCTGACCTGCATCTTTGCGCGTCGGATCGGCGCTGGCTACGGGGACATTGACGGGGACTTTGTCGAACGCCGCACGTAGGCTTGCGCCGGCTTCGTCACGCCGCTGACGCTTCGACTTGTTTTGCGAACGCTTCAGCGGCATGAGATAGCTCCTGGACTAGATCCTCTTGAATCGGGTCGATGACTTCGCGCACCTGTTTGCGGCTGCGCAGCTTCTTCAGCAGATCCTGCGCGGCGAGCAGGTAAATCTCGCGCGGATCGCCAGCCTCGGCCGCGAGCTTGGCGCGCTCGGCCTCGGCCTTTGCAATGTCCGCATCAACACGTTTGGCTTGCAGCTCCACTCGCTGAATGCGGGTCATGGCCAGCGTGAGGTTCTGTAGGTTCTTCACCAGCAGCATGCGATCGCTGACGCTCGCTTCCTGCATCAGCGAAAACACCTGGTCGCGAAGCGCGTTGACCACAGCGGAGTTTGCGCCGCTGAGATCAGCCCCAGCGAACGCGGCCGCAAACTCGCGCGCTTTGGCGCTCTCCCGGAGCACTTGGTCTCGCGCCTGGCGCACGCGCAAGTCATACCAGCGCTGCAGCGTCGACTTCGGGATCCGCAGCTGCGGAAACTCCTCGAGCACGGTCAGATCGAGCTTTTCCCATGGCACAAAGCCGCCGCCGTCCTGCTCCCACTGATCGCTGTAGGGCCGTGCTGACTGCTCCTCGATCTCCATCCAAGTGCGCCCGCGATCATAGAGCCCTTGGATCGATTCGCGGACAGGCTGCGGCAGCTGGTCGATCTTGAGCGGCTGCCGCTTGACGCGTGGTTCTCCGGTTTTTGGTCTCGGCTTTGTCATGGTCAGGCGAACAGCACATCGTCATTGCTGCGGCCGGCTGTCACGAACCGCAGTCCGTTTGCCGTGAGCTGGATCTGGCTCAGCTCAGTGCGGCCGGTGATTTCATTGATCGACGACTTGTAGTCGATGTAGTCGAGCACTTCGAGATCCTGCAGCAAGGTCAGTGCCTGGTCCCGGCCAATGCTCTGGCCCAGTTTCTGCAGCATGGCCCAGACCTCGAAGTCATCCATGCGCGAAAACTGGTTCTCATGCCCCTGCCGCACCAGCTTGAGGATGATGCCCCGTCGCCGGCGTGCCTGAATCAGTTCGCGTTCCGCTCTCATCTCGGTCCCCATTGCCTACCTGCTTTCCCCCTTGCCGCTATCGAGCCGCTGGTGAAGCAGCGTCATCGATGTCGCCAGCTCCTTGAGCGCCTGGTCTGTTTGATCGAAGCGCTCATAGACCCCCGGAAACTCCCTGGCCGCATACACGGCCAGTCGTTCCACCTCCTCAAACTGCCGCTTGCCGTAGTCGGCGAGTTCGCTCAGTGCCTCGGCCGTCTTGGTCTGCGCGTCGGCCGTCCGCTGCGTGTGAGCGACGATCGCCGTGAAGGCACTCCCGATGGTCTCGCTCAGCCTGGCGAGAAAGGGCGCGGCCAGGACAAGCACCACAATCGCGAGCACTGGCCACGGCCCCCACGAGTCCAGCAACCGGAACCCCTCCGAAGGGCGCTGCTGGAGAAGGGTAAAAATGCCCAGCACCACCGCCGCGCCACTCGCTGAACTCAGGACGACCCGGAAATGCCGTAGCCACCCAGACCGGAACTTCGCCTCCACCTCGCCGCTCGGCAATTTCACCTCGCCCAATGCCGCCTCCATCACCCCAAGCTCCCCCTTTTCGTCCTTCGGGGGTCAAACCAGACCCCAAAACCGCCCCTGTTTCGCCCGCCAGCGCCCCGAGAACGCCGTTCTTGAATTTTTCGCGCCCATCCCCTTACCCGACGCCTCACCGCCCTCGTGGCGGCCCGAAATCCGAAAATCGTCTTCCGGCCCGTTCCGGCACCCCGAAAGTGCCCCGCCGGGCGAAACATCTGCGGCCGTAGCCGCCGCCTCCGTCACAGCTCTGGAGGCAGGCGCAAAGCGCACCGAAAAGGAAGAGCCCTATCCATACAAAGAGGAGCTTCTGCCAGAGCTCCCGCTGCCGCCGGTTGTTCGGCTTCCACTGCCCCGTTGCCGCCCTCATGGTTCCTCCCAGGGCGAGACCAGGACGCTGCCCTCGTGATCGAGGCCGACAGTCCGGATCGCATACCGATGCGTCGCGTCCGATCCGAGATAGCTCCGCGACGTAATCGGCAGCGGCGTCGACGTGCCGGCCGTCTCGTCGCGGACCTCAAAGCCGGTTTTGCAGTCACGAGCTCCGCAGACGGCTACGTCGGCCGACCCGAGTGTGCCGTCGTTGCCGTCGCCCGTCCAGGTCAACTCGACAGGCCGCTGGTGCGCCGCGGCACAGCCCGCGCAGCAGATCACCGCAATGGCGAGGATCCGCATCACTTGTGCACCACGCCCGCGAGCCCGGTCGGCGGATTGAGCGTCGTCAGTGCGTTGACCGTTGTGGCCACCGCAGCAGAGGACAGGATCAGCGCACCGCTGTTGTCGTAGGCCGCCGTCACCAAACTCGATTGATATGTCCCGTAGGCAATCTGCCCGCCGGGTGCCCATGAGTACGCCGCATCAGCTGGGCCGATCTGGCCCGTGCCTGTGCCGGCCTGGATGATGAGCTCGCCGCCGCCAGGCAGCGTGATCGTCAGCTGCTGGCCGAGGATGCAGTTGGTCGTTGTCGTGGTCGAGCAGGGCGGCGCAGCATTGTCGCCAGGCGTCCAGCTGTAATCGATGCCGCTGGGCACGCCCGTCGTGGTGCCGCTCGCCTGGGCGCGCAGCGTCAGCCGCGTGCTCGGCGTCTTCGCGGATGCGGCCGCAGGCTTCGTTGGCGCTGCGGCGAGACCCGCGATGGGCAGCAGCAGCGCCAGGGCAATCAGCAATCCGATGTGTCGTCTCACAGGTCTCTCCCGCTTTAAGGTTGTGCCGGCGCATCAGCGCGCCGGCGTTGAGTGGATCGCCGTCTAGGCAGGCGTGCTGAACTCGATGCCGATGCTCGCCGTGCGCGCCGGAGGAGCGCTGACGCTCACCGTGGCCGACGCGGACAGGGTGGTGATCGTGCCGTCTGCATCGGTCACAACGGCCGAGAGGCTGACGCTCGCCGTACCTGCCGCCAGGGCCTTATAGGTCGCAGTGAGGTCGGAGTTGACGGTCTGCTCCAGGATGGCCGGATCGCTGACTGACCAGCTCGCCGACGTGACCACGGCGTTGATGTTTTCGGTGGTGCCGTCCGACTCAAGCGGAACGGCCTTGGCAATCGTCGACTGGCCAACGATCAGAACTGCTGAATTCATAGGTGACTCTCCCAGGGCAATGCGCAGTGCGCGTGTGTGATGCGTGCGGCTCTGCGGACAGGGCCGCCGGATTTCCGAGTGGATCGCCAGCAGGAGCACGATCGAAACAACGATTGCGATACAGTCCATCTGGCGAGCTACGTCCTTTCAGCGCCGTCTATGCGGCGGCGAACTCTACTTCTTGAGGCCGAGCGCTTCTTCGACCGCCTGCAGGCGTGAGCTCACAGAGAGCTCGAGGTTGCGCACAGCCGTCTCGACCTGGGCGAACTTTGCCGAAGCCGAAGCGCCGAAGCGACGATAGAGACCTGCGCCGACAACGACGCCCAAAAGAACACATGCGACGTACCACATACGGTTCACTCCTTGTCCGGGCCTTTTGGCCTGGTAGCGAAATCGCCGAAGCGGTTGATGCCATAGAGGGCAGTACAAGTGCCCCCCGCGAAGAGCCCCAATTTCTCGACGGCCAGGCTGAACTCCGCCATCGAGATCGGGCCTCGGATTTTGAAAAAGAGTCCCAACACAACCCCGAGCGTGACGCCGATAACGAGCACCATGCACAGTCGGCTCGCCGACTTCGAACCGTCGCTCTCCTCCAGAAAGCCAACCGCCCGCTTTTCGATCTCATCTAGCGCGCCCATCAGAACGCCTCGCAAACCACCGTGCCCGTGACTGCACCGATCGCCGCACCGCGCGCACGCTGGCTCTTGTCGACCCAGGCACCAGCCGCGGCCGCGCCGCCGGAGATCGCTACGCACTTCGTCGTCTGCAGCAAGCGATGCCAGAATGTGCCGCCCTTCAGCACCCTCTCATCCGCATCGCGCTCAGCGATCACCGCCTGCAGCTGCGTGTGGCTGGCGGCCAGCTCCGCCAGCTGCGCGTTGGCGATTTTCTGGCAGGCGTCGAGCTTTACGCCCGTCGCGTCGCAGTCGAGCTTGTAGTTCTGGAGCGCCTGCAGGTCGGCCGCGGGTATCAACACGCCTCCCGCGGCCGCCTTGCTGCCGGTCTCTGCAGGCTTCTCGGAACTTGTCGCCGACGACGAGACCACAGTCACCGGCTCCGGTAGAGACGGAATCGTCTTCGGCAGCTCCGCGACAAAGGTCTGCGGCGTGACTGGCACCTTGCGCTGCCGCTCGATCGCCGCCAGCTGCGCGTCGCGATCCGATGCTGCCTTCGCGGCGTCAGCCTTCGCAGCATCTATCTGTTTCTGCGCCGCGGCAATCACCGGCGCGCTGGCGCCCTTCGCCGAATCAGCCGCAAGATTTGCATCGTGCTGAGCTAGCCACGCGCGGCCTGCCAGCACCAGCAGCACGATCACCGCTACGCCTGCAACGTATTTTGCCCAAGTCGTCATCCGCGCACCCATGCACTGGCCGTCGAGTCGTCGGTCACGTCGAATTGCGTGAGGTCGTAGATCCGGATCAGCTTTTCGAGCGTCTCCGCGTACAGAGGGTTGGTCGAGTATCCGCATCCCTCCAGCGCTTCGCAGTACGCCGTCGAGTCGTGAATCACGGCCATCGCTGGCTGGTAGCGTCGCGCCGTTGCCAGCAGCCGCGCGTGATCATCGAAGCTCTCAACAGGGCTGTCGTAGCGCTGAAACTTGTCCTCGACCATGTCGAGGTGATTGTTCAGCACCTCGTGCGTCGGCAATTCGACGTACGAACTCGGATCGTTGAGGTGCTCAGCTTTGACGCCGAAAAGATTATTTGCCGTGCGCGTCAGCTCACTCTGGCCCCAGCCTGCCTGGTTGCTCGATTCGAGGATGGCCTGCGCGATCGACACCGATGCCGGCACGCCCCAGCGGCGCTGCGCGGCTTGCGCGGGTGGAACCACCATCTGCAGGAATGCGTTCTGCTGCGCGTTCATCAGGCCTCCACCTGGGGAACGCGGCGGCCCGGTGGAGCAGGTTGTTTTGCCTGCATCCGGGCCATTGCCCGCGCGCTCTGGCGAGTCTCCGCGATCTCCTTTCTCAAGGGCGATTCACGGTGTCGCTTCCCCTTAGGTGAGTCCAGCCTAGGGCGCGGCTTCGCCGCGCCGTGATGAACACGCGAGAGACGGATGAGATGGAATAGTTTTAAGCGGGGAGACAAGTTCGCCGCCCGGAAAGGGCGGCGATTTAATGCGAATTCACGCCAGAAACAGGAGTGACCGAAGAAGAGTTCGGGACTGCCCCGGCGTGCTCATCCCTGTCCCGGTGAGTATAGAACAGCCGCCCGCTAGAGATACAGATTCTTCTCAATGATTGCTGACTGGTTCGAGCACCCCGACGATCTGATAGGTCTCGGAATCACTATGCTTCGCACCGTCAAATCTCCAAGAGAGTTTAACCGTATCACGCTTGAATTCGGCGTCTGCAACAGTGTCAGGGGTTGGGACCCTGCAATCGCGATAAACCGTCGGAGAATTTGGGTCTCCGGCATTGACTGCATCTATCGCCAGAATTGCGCTTGAGAGCGTATTCACCTTTGAAACGCACTGCACGATCACGATAGAGGAATCCGGGCGAAGCAGCTTCAGGACGGCACCTTGAACTTGCTGGACCCCAGATTTCGGAGTGCTGTAATAGCCACTGCAGGCATTTCCAGAACAGCTCATTGCCATCCTCCCGTTGACTTCCCACTCGTAGGGCGTAGTCGACGATTCCTGCGCAATTATTTTCACCTGCGTGTGGCTCTTCTTTTCAGAAAACGGAACGATATGCACAACCGGCTCGGGCGTTGCTTCTCCAGCCGCCAGATGCATCGCATCCGAATCATAGGCATGCACCATCGATCTAAAGACGGCCAAATCCCCATCGTGAAAATCTGCGGTTAGCGGAGACGGAGCAAAAACAGTGATCGAAACATCGTGTGCACTCGCAATGTTACGTACGAGCCACTCTTTGTCGAAAAGAGCTGCAAGGTTCCCGCGGCTATCAACTCGCCAGTCGGCTGATTGCAAAACGAAGTTCTTTCCGTCTACCGAGAACACTGCAGTTGAAGGCTGAAGATTACTGCCGATCACTTCGATCGCTAAGAGGAGCGCCTTTCCCTGACCTTGCCATGTCTTCGAGATGATTGGCGTGACGCTCCACTTGTAGGAACCATCTGCACGAATTGCGTCGATCCCATCAGATGCGGTCGCGCTCACTGCCTGGAAAATAGAAATGCGCGTGGTCTCGTTAGGACGCTCCCTCAATTCAAAATTCTGCGCGAACAGAGGAACCGAAGAAAGGATGACAGCTAGGGCAATTATCTTCATTTTGTGTCTCACTTTCTGACCGGTCATGCGCCGATCCTTAAGACCTTTGGTGCTCCTATCGATAATGCCGGAGCGCCGTACAACGCTCCGGCGCTCGGCTTTAGGCCGCTTCCTGCGGGACACTTCGCACTGCGCGCGAGACAAGACTACGAATCTGGCGGATCAGCTCCTGGTGCGTCAGGCCTGGTGACTCTTCTCCAGAGCCTAATCCTGCTGCCTCCTGATCGCTCAGATGAATATTGATCTCGATATAGTCACGGGCGGCAACCCTGTTGTCAGCTGAGTTGACATTGATAGTGTTTCCGCTTCCCGGTTCCTCTTTGTTCAGGTCGAGTTCGTTAGTGGAATCCATCATGTCTCCGATCCGCTTTACGAAGTACAGCTTCTCTCGTTCTGTCACTTCATCTCTCCGGTATAGTTAAGCGATTTTGATTAATCGCTCCACCATATCGGAGTCCACAGTTCCACGCATGGAACAAAACTCGTAGAACAATACGCATAGCTCGGCAAATCTGGCGTCAGAAAGGGTGCGCCCTCTCTGCTTTAGCTTTCGAGATACCGTCTCGATAACCAAAGCCAGCAGCTCCGGGTTCCAAGCAATTCCTCGCTTCTTCTCCACCGTATTGAAGGCGAAGGCCATTCGCGCGCTCCGCTTGGCCTGCTCCGTCAATTGACGCTCGGGGAATTCTTGCGTACCTCCCAGTACCCCAGCCTGTTCCTGAAAAAAAGTACGTGCTTCCCCTTCTGCGAGATTTGCAAGCTGTGCAAACACCCGTGGTTGCGGGCAATTCTTTCCCATCTCCCACTTGGAAACATTCGACGGAAGTACGCCGAGGACGCGCGCAAACGCGGTCTGATTTTCCTTCCTGGACTCGCGAAGCTGCCGAATATGCTTGGCCACTTCCGAGTCAACTTCGATGTTTTTGGGCTTAGCGGGCACAAAAAACCTTGACGCATTGTGAAACAGAGCATTATGCTCAATTTCACAAAGAGAGAGTTGATTTCCACCATGGATTTTATCTCGGTAGTGCCCACGTTCGAGCAAACAAAACAAACCCGGGGAGTTGTCGCAGAGGTCGCGCGGCAGCTCTGCCTCTCGCACGAACATGTCCGCCTGGTGGCTCACGGGAAACGCGTCAGTGACCGTGTGACCCGCGCGTTGGCGAAAGAACTTCGCAAACGGAAGCGGATGTTGGATCGCGAAGCGAGGCGTGCGGCATGAGTGCATCACGTTTCCAATCGTCGGTCAGGGCACCTGAAAAGTCACTGCCACTTTTCGACCGGATTTCTTCCATCAATTCGCGCCCTGGCAGCATGAACGACGATTTGCTGGTACGCGGCGTCGTCACCGCTTCCATCAAACACTCTGGCTTGAGCCGTGAGCAGATTGCGGATGCGATGTCTGACCTCTTGGGCATCACGGTTACGGCGCGCATGCTCACCGCATTTACCGCGGAGTCCAAAGAGCTGCATCGCTGGCCTGGCGCCTGGGACCGGGCATTCTGCAGCGCCACCAGAAATAACGATCTCCTGAAATGCCGTGCAGAGGCTGCGGGCCTCTTGGTCATTGGCGCTGATGAGATCAAACTCCTCGAGCTCGGTCGCGAATATCTGCGCCAGAAGCGGGCATCGCGCTCTATCGCACAGCTGGAATCCGATTTGGAGGGCGTGGACCTATGACCGCCGCTCCTCAGCTCGCCATCGTTCCGGCGTCATCGGATTCGCGCTGGATTACCGCACTCGAAGTGATGCAGCGAACCGGTTGGTCGCGTCGAACCTTCTTCCGCCGGAAGAACCTACTTATCGCCCGGCCGACAGGTGAGGTTGATTCAGCAGGACATGCAGTATCGGTATATTTCGCGGACTCCATCCCAGAGCCTACTCCGTCCACCGCTCTCGCCATCGTTCCGCCGCCGGCCGCAGCTCTGGGTCCATTGTTCGCGGCGGCATCTGCAGAACCGGAGGCGCGCATCGTGCTCTCTGACCCCGACGCAAAAGCACAGGCCGAAGAGCGCATGGCGCTGTTGTCTCCCATCATCGATTACGCCAAAGATCCCGAGCGCTACTCGGCCCTCGAAATCTCCCGCGGCCGCCGCGTTACGAGCCTGGAGCGCATGATCGAGTACATCGCGGCGACGAGCTCGCCCCGCGTCTCTCCACGCACGCTGAAGCGCTGGCTGGCTCGCTACCGCAGCCAGGGCGGGGCCAACGCGCTCGCCGACCGTATTCGTGCAGACAAGGGCCACAGCCGCTGGTTTGCACAGCACCATGACGTCGCGGCCTTTGCCGCCTGGATGTATCTCGGCGACATAGACCTTCGCACCGTTCCCGCGGGCCAGATGCCGCAGCGGCCGCAGAGCGTAGCCGACGTGTACCGCCGCATCCGCGAGAACGCCGTAACGCTCGGACTCTCGCACGAGGATCTGCCCAGCCGCGAGACGGTGCGCGCGTTCCTTGATCGCGAGATCTCGCCAGCCATGAAGATCTTGGCGCGCGAGGGCCGCCGCGCTTACCGCGAGCGGGTTTCTCCCTACCTGACGCGCGGCTACTCCGATGTCTACGCAGGTGACGTATGGGTCTGCGACCACATGATCCACGACGTCGAGGTCGCCAACAATTGCTTCGACGATGCGCCCTGGGGCGCTCCAGTGCGCATGCGGCTCACCGCGTTTATCGACCTGCGCTCGCGCAAGGTGGTGGGCGTCTGCTGGAGCTGGGAGGGCAGCTCTCGCTCGCTGTCGGCTGCGCTCAACAACGGGCTCATCTACGGCGCGCCGCAGGTGATCTACACCGACAACGGCAAAGACATGCACCGTTTCGGCAAGGGCGCAAAGCGCGGATCGGAGACGTATCAGGCGCGTTCAGATGCCGCACCCGCCGACTGGTGGAACACAGAGATTGAGCGCATCGAGCAGACGGGGTTTGCGGCGCGGCTCGGGATCTCCATGCAGTACTGCATCCCGCGCCATCCGCAGTCGAAGCACATCGAGCGCTTTTTCCGCACGCTGCACATGCAGTTCGACGCGCTCTGGCGGACATATACCAGCGGCTCGCCGTTCACGCGGCCTGACCTGACCGAAGAAGCGATGATGCAGCACCGCTGGCTGCTGCGCGCTGGCCGCGTGGCCGAGTCAAAGCATCCGATGGCGAGTGACGTCATTCTGGCGTGCCTTGCCTGGATCAAGCGCTACAACAATGCTCCGCACTCCGGCAAGGGCATGGATGGACGCTCTCCCAATGAGGTGTTTTCCACCGAGCGCAACCCGGAGCAACGGCCCGTTCCGGACGAAGCTACACGCGCACTCCTGATGTGTGATTTTGAGCGCCGCCCGGTCCGAGAGTGCGCCATCACCCTCAATAAGCGCCGCTACCAGCCCCGCCCCAACGATCAGCAGGCATGGGTCACCATGCACGAGCTCTCCGATCGCAAGGCGGACGTGCTGATCGCCTATGACCCTGCCGACCCGGAGAGCGCCGCGCTGTGTGATACCGACGGCCGCTTTCTGGCCTGGCTCGAATGTGAGCCCATGATCCGCTTCGCGCCGGGCGACGACGCAACGCAGCGGCAGATCGGTGAATCGATGGCCACTCGCCGCGGCCTGGAGAAGGCGACGCGGCAAACCATTTCCACCATTGCCGGAGTGGCTCGCGCACAGGGCGCTCGCTCCGCACTGGATGAGCTCTGCAGCCGTCCTCAGCTCCCGGCCGCTCTCGACACTCTGACGACGCAGCGCAAACGCAAGCTGCGTCCCGACACCACCGCCGTCGCGCCTGCCAGCGCCTCGGATATCGCCAACAGCTTTTTGGAGGCTCTCAAAAAATGAAAATCGATACGGTAGGTAACAAGATCGCACTTCAGGCAGAGGCCGACCTCAACGCCGCCTGCCGCGCGCGGCTACGCGACTATCTTGCGCGCACTGGTTTGGCGATCCCCGACTTCGCTGCGCGCATCGGATACTCGCGCGTCTCGATAGATCACTTCTTTGCGGATCGCTATGAGCAGGTGGCCCGCTCCGCGCACAATCTGGTCCGCGCGATCGACGAGTTCATCGTCGCGCATCCAGTCGGCCCGGTGACCTCGGTTGCGGGCGAGCTCTACGACACGGCCAACGTGCGCGAGATTCACCGCCTGTTCCAGCAGCTGCTGCCACGGCCCGTGGCCTACATGCTGTACGCGCCTCCGGGATCGCAGAAGACGTTCGTGCTCGAACACGAGGTCGCGGCCGTCAACGCGGCTGAGATCGCCAAGGCGGACGGCGCGCGTGCGTTCTACGTCTACGCGCGGCAGGGCATCCGCCCCCGCGATTTCGTGCGGCGCATCGCGCAATCCTGCGGCTGCCGTTGCACCAACGAGATCGACCAGATGCTGAATAACATCCGCTTCGACTTCACAGGCCAGCGCGTTCTGCTGGTCATCGACGAAGCACAGCACCTGGATCTCGAAAGCCTGGAGACGGTGCGCGAGCTGCTCGACCGGCCGCCGTACTTCTCGTTGCTCCTGGCCGGGTCGCACGACCTCAAGAAGAAGTTCGATCAGTTCAGCGCAACTCTCGAGCAGTGGAACTCCCGCCTCATCGCAAAGGTCAAGCTGCCCGGTCTCGAACGTCCCGAGGCGGTCGGCATCATCCACCGCGAGATCGGTGAGCTGCTCGACCAGATGCCAGCCGCACAGGCAGAAAAGCAGATCGCTTCGCTGGTCGCTGGTGCCACCACGCGCGATGCCTTTGACGGGCAGCGCGAATACATCAACGTCCGCACACTCACAAACGCCCTTACACAGATCCGCGCGGCATTCACCGCCGCCGCGGTACCCGAGGAGGCAGCATGAATCCGCAGGCACACAAGTCGAGTGACGTCTGGTCCGATCCGGGACCAGGCATCTACACGCCAGCTGCTGTTGACCGTTGGGATGCGTCACGGCGCGAGGCTTGCAGCGAGTACTCCAAGACGCACATTGACCCGCTGCCGGCCTGGGAGATGGCCGCGGTGCGCATCGCGCGGCGGTTGTGGGCTCCGCTGGTCATCTGCGCGGCCGTCTGCACGGCAATCATGTTCAGCCGGATCGTAGAGGCGTTCGCCACCGGCCGCGTGCAGCACATCCTCGACGCAATCCAGAAAGCGGGGCAGTGATGCGACGCACCTGGATTGCGCTCCAATGCGACGACTGTGGCGCTCTGTTTCCGATGCATCCGAACGGCACTGTCAAACCGGAAGACGCAGCCATATACACGTCGGCGATGTTGCGCACGGAAGCGTCTCGCACCGGATGGCAGCGTTACGGCGGCCAGGATTATTGCACGGCCTGCGAAAAGGATCATCGCAATGCCGCGGCACGCGCCGCAGTGCAGAAAGGTGGCAAGTGATGCTCGACCGCGTCTTGTACATCCGCTGTGACGCTACCGGATGCAAAGCTCATTCCGGGCCGCATTCGATGCTGTTCTTCGACGCGCAACAGATCCGAATCCGCCTCAAAACCGAAGGGTGGATACAAAAGGGATCGCGCGACTACTGCCCTAAGCACTGCGAGAAAGGCGGCAAGTGATGGAAGTCCCCGGGCACATCATTTGCGACGTTTGCGGGCGCGACAAGGGCGAGACCAACCACTGGATCATCGCCGCCACCATTCCGCCCACGCCGGAAGCGCCGGGGGAGATCGGCATCGGCTTCGCGCCGATGGGCACGCCGGTCAATGACCCCGATGCCAAGATCGAACACCTCTGCGGCCAGGGCTGCGCGACGAAGCGCTTCAGCCAGTGGCTCGAAACCCTGTAGTCCAACGCTCCACCCCGAAAGGAAATGCTCATGGCAACCGCTCTTGCAACCTCCACGCCCACGATGCCCACCACAACCGAGATCGACGATATGTGCGCTCTTGTCGACTCTGCAGCGGCCAACGTCGAGCGCGCGCAGAAAATACTCAGCGAGGCAAAGGCCCCGCTGCTGGAATCCGTCCGGACGTTTGGCTCCGTGCCGGAAACCGCGCCGCGCACCAGACGACTGTTCGGCACGCTGTACGTTGCCGACTCCACCGTCAACACCAAGACCGAGATCGTCGATGCGGCTGTGGCCGCACTGCGTAACAAGCTCAAGGATCACCGGAAGTCAGCCCTGTTCGCGCAGATGTTCGAGTCCGTCGAGAGCTTCGCGTTGCAAAAGAACGCCGCCGAGTTGCTGAAGATCGGCATCGGCGGCTTGCTCGAATCCGAACAGACCGAGATCCTCACGCTCTACGCGCTGTGCTTCAACGCGAAGACCAGTGCGCCCTCTCTGTCCGTGGACCTTGTCACCGCACTGCAGGAGAAAGAGGCGAAGGCTGCGGAGAAGAAAGCCAACAAGGCAGCACGCGAGGCGAAGAAAGCCGCCAAGCAGAAGGGCGGTGTGAAATGACCTTTACCCTCCACGTTCCACAGATCATCTGGCTTGTTCTCGTCATCTATGGGACGGCTTATGCCCTGGTCAACCACGGCAAGCCGCGTCCACCTTACAACATCTGGATTGATCTGGTCAGCACCGCAATCTCACTTGGCCTGCTGTGGTGGGGCGGCTTCTTTGGAGGTGTGCGATGACCGATCTTCTGCAAAATGTCGTCCTCGGTGCACTCTGCTGCTCCGAGCGTCCGCTCACGCTCGACGAACTCATGCGCGACACGTTTGTGAGCCGCTACACCAAGAGCGCGGTGCGTGCCGCGTTGGCCGAGTTGGCGCAGATGACCTTTGTTGATTTCTTTGGATGCCACGCTCACGATGACACTACTGAGCGGGTTAACTACTGGCGGTCGACCAAATACGGACGCGTTCGCTTTCTCGCGCACGTCGCGGGTTACCAGGCAGATCCTCGTCCCGAGACGAAAACGGCAGCCAGCGAGACGACGGCGGCCGGTGATGAGACGGCAGCGCCGGTAAGCGCGACGATCTGCAACGCCCAGGAGACGCCTGCGCCGGCCACGGCCATCCTGCACGTCGGCGAGGACGAGCTGGACGGCTGGTGGGGGACGCTCGACGTCGACGACAAGGCCGAGGCGTTTGCCTACGCCACCTTCGGTGCGCGCGGAGATCTCTCTGTGCCCATCGCCGGAACGCTCGGCGAGGTGAAGCAATGAGCCGCCGCACATCCATGCTGGACCGGCTCATCGCCGACTCCAAACAGGCAACGAGCGACCTGATGGCGCTGCGTCACGAGATCGAGCGCAGCGGCCTGAAGAGGATGCGCTATGTGGGCGGCCCGGCAGATCGCGCCTATCTGGTTTGCTCCAACCTGCGCTCGCTCGCAGACGACGTGCACAAGCTTTGGGAGCAGGCGACGAGTCTCGCAGACGAAGATGATGCGCCCGAGCCAATGAACAGGCCAGTGCGCGCCATCGGCAACGGCACGTTGCGGCTCACCGCGGGAGATCGCTGATGCCCTGTGAATGGCTCAAGACGCCAGACGGAACAGTGATGCACGTTCATCGCCGCAGTTCGCGCGGGTCGAAGCGGCATTGCAAGTTTTGCGGCAAGGACTATTACGGCGGCAAGCTCTGCGACTTTCCTGTCGGGAACGGCCGCACTTGTGACTCGGAGATGTGCGACGGCTGCGCACGTACGCTTGGCCGGGGCACGGTTCAGATTGGCGGTGGCTTTCAGCGGTTCAACGACACGATCGACGTATGCCCCATTCACCGCGAACAGGCCGTCTTCGCTGACGGCGCGGTCCAGGTGAAGTAAGCCCATGACCCGCCGCGCGAAAGAGCCGACGCCGCAGCACCGTCTGACCGAACTCACCTGGTCGGACGACACGGATGCGCGCCGGCGGCTGGAGCACACGGAGTTCTGCGCGCTCTGCAAAAAGCTCTCGTTACACGACGAGGCCGAGGCGCGGAGCTATCTGGGGCTGCTGATCAGGCGGAAGCGGCAGCACGACTATGTGATGACGCCCTACCGCTGCCCACACGGCAAGGGCTGGCACGTCGGCCACAACTACGCGGCGATCCGCGTGCTGAAAGGGGGCAAGCGATGAACGAGATGCTTCTCAAGGTGGACGCGCTACTCACCGCGCAACAGAACCACCTGGTGGAGATGACGGCCGCCGTTGAAGTGCTGCGGCGAGCATTGCGGGCGCAGGAGGTGGCTGTGGCAACGTCTGCGCGCAACTACTACGCCGACCAGATGGAGATCGTCAACGGAATCACGCTTGAGATCAACCGCCTGGTCCAGCTTGCCCACCAGGCGCAGCACGCACTCGATCTTCAGCCAGGAGCGACCATCCAATGAGCACGCCTTCGCTGTTTCCGGAGACCCCGGAACAATTCGCCGGACGCATCGACCGCGAGATTGAGTGGCTGATCTATGGCGGCCGTGGCGGCGACCTGGGCTTGCCGCTGGCCGATGACGAGAAAGCCGTGCTGCGCTGCGTGCGGTTCCACCGCGGCGTGGCGCGGGCCGTCAGCCTCGCCACCATCTCCGGCGACACGCAACTCAACGCGCGCGCCGTGAAGCAGGCAGTGCGCACACTGCGGCTCAACTACCGGCTGCCGATCGGCAGCTCAAAGAACATCGGCGGCGGCGGTTACTACCTGATGGTCACCGACGAGGATCGCTGCGTGTGGCGCACGGACGTGATCGACCAGGTACGCGCCCAGCTCGCAGTGCTCCGCGCCGCAGACAGCCGCCACGCCGCGCTTGAGGCGCTCGGCCAACTCCGCGTCGAGCTCGAACAGGAGGGTGCGCGATGAATTCTCTGATCGCGAAGTTGACGATCCCTGAACATCTGAAGCCGCAGCGGTATGTGCTGATTTTCATCGTCTGGAAGTTGCCGCCTCCGAGGGAGTTCGATCTCGATAGGGCCACCGAGTCGATGAGCGTTGAAAGCACGCACGCAGATCCAAAGGCGGCGAAAGCGCATGCCGCTAGAAACACCATCAAGTTCTACCCGGGATGTGCCGTCTTGATCGACACCTTGAATGCTACCTGCGAGCGAGCTGACAACTTCAACGCGGCTTGCTTCCCGCTGAAATGGGAAGCGACGGAGGACGACCATGCCTGAACATATCCCGATCGGCCAGATCTTGATTTTGCGCGAAGAGTTCGACCACGTCTCCAAGCAGACCGACGCCTCCAGCTCTGTGCGCCTGCGCGCCGCGCGCCTGGTCGTGCTGCTCGACGAGATCGTCGAACGTCGCGAGAAGGAGATCGAGACGGTAGATGAGCAGCAGCTCTGCTTGGTGTGTGGCCATCCGCTATCGGTCCACGACGACGGCATGGCTCCAGCCTGTGGCTGGGAGACCTGCGCGTGCACCGGCTTCAAACCGTGGAAGGAGGCGGCCGATGAGCCCAACGTCTGAAAGACAGCAGGCGATAGAGCCGCGCAAGCTTGTCCTCGAAGTGATCACGCTGCTGCTCGCAGAGACGCCACACGCGGACTCGATCTCCAACCTCGTTCTCAATGGCGTGCCTGTTCCGGAAGACGAGTGTGCTGCCGCCGTTGCAATCGTCAGAAAGGAGCGCCGCCGATGAGCCAGGACAAAGAGCGCACCATCCTCGGACACGTTCAGCAGGCGCGGCGGCTGAGCGATGCCTTTATCGTGGTCGGCATTCTGCCCGGCGGCCGCGTGTTCTACGACTGCGACGACCGTATCTCGCTGCCTGACCTGCACGGCGTGCTGCTTAACAATGTTGATTTCATTTGCGAGAGTGTGGCGCGCACGCGTCAGGCGCGGAAGCAAGGGGGCAAACGATGAGGCCGTGGACACCGGAGGATACAGCCCAGCTCAAAGCGCTGGTGGGCACGATGACCGTGCCCAGGGTTGCGCGTACCATGCACCGCAGTGAGCGTTTGCTGCGCCGTGTGGCTCAGCAGGAGGGCATCTCACTGCAGCCGCTGCGCGAGTGGAGGCAGCCGCAGATCGACGCAATGCGCCGAGTGATTGAGGCGGGCGGGACCACGGAAGACGCCGCGCTGGCAGCGGGCCGGAGCGTTGACGCTGTGCGTAACAAGGTGCGCGGCCTCAAGCTGCGGCTCAATGGCACGCCGCGTCACCACTGCACGGACTGGAGCGAGGCGCAGATCGAGACCATGCGCCGCATTGCTGCAGCAGGCGGCTCTCGTGAGGATGTGGCAAAGGCAGCAGGCCGCAGCGTGAGCGCCGTGGCGCACAAGGCTCCGCTGCTCGGCATACGCTTCGCGCGCAAGGAGTACGCGCCGCGCGAAGTGCGAGCAACGCGCATGCCTGCAGGTCCAGCGCCACGCGAGCGTGTAGGGTTGCCGCGCGCGCAGCGCAGTCGCCCCATCATTGGCACGGTCAAATGGTGCCCGGAGTGCCACGCGCCCGTGCTGGACACGGCACAGAAGTGGGCAGAGCACCGCTGGAACCGCCACACACAACCCATCCGGAGGATCGCATGAGCGGGGTGACACGTCGCCAGCAGGATACCTCCGCTTCGACAAAGGCCGATCTGGAGAGCCTTCGCTCCTACATTCAGGAGCACCGGGATTTCAACGAGGGGTGGATAGCATTGCACCTTCGTGATGGTCATCCACGCGCAGCAGAGGTCCGCAAAGAAGAGGTTGCCAAATCGGATAGGTGGTTGCGAGCACTCGATGCTGTGATCGAAGGCCGCGATCTGATGGTTGAGCTGCAGAAGGATGGCGAGTGATGGCGGAGATCGCATGCACCCATAGCTGGGAACCGATCGTCATGTTCGGCGGTTTTGCGAAGAGCTGTGACCTGTGTGGTCGTTGGACACAGATCCCGCGTCGCGAGTTCGCACGTAGGTTTGGCCGAAATGTCCTTCGCGAGGCTATCAGAGTAAAGCGTCGGCAGCTTGAATCGCTGCAGGAAAGCCCATATTGGAATGACTTGGAAGGGGAGCGAAGCTGTGAATCAGAAGGCAGCGAGCTGCGTGCCGAACTGCAGTCGGCGCTGGCACGAGAGTAGGAGCAAACGATGTGTGAATTCTGCAAAAAAATGAAGCAGAACAGCGGCTATCGCGGTCAAGAGTTCGCCGTTTACTACACCCGCGACGGCGAGGAGAAATTGATGGGCTGGCAGAACAATCCTTCCGGTGGATTAGAAGACGCGGCCAAGCTAATGCCCGGCGTTACAGCTACAAGCGTGCGTCCGGTTCATGAACTTAATCGACCTCCTTTCGAGACATTCACAGGTGCCATTTGCAAAGGCAGCTACGCATTGGGATCGGCGTGCGGACAGTGTGAAAGGTGCAAGTGGGAACGAGAGCAGCGATCGATGGTCTAGGTACCGTCGCGAGTTTGCAGCGACTCTAGTCTCGCGATTGCGACCCGAAAGGGCCAAGGTGGATCACGAGGGGAGTCGCTGCAATTCACAGTTATTGCGAACATCACAACGGCCGAAAGTGTGAGGGGCAGGAACGTTGAATCGGCAGGCAGAAAGCACGTACCGGAGACGTTGTCAGTGGATCGAGTGCAACAACCTGGTGGACGGACTACGCGCAAGATTTTGCTCGACGGCATGCCGCATGAAGGACTACAAGGCGCGACGTCCGAAGGCTGAAACGGAAGAACGTTGCCCGCACTGCGGCGAGCTTCTCAAGCAGCATGCAGGACGTCCTCGGGGCAGCAAAGGGAAGAAGGGAGCACGCAATGGAAAGATCGATCAGCAAAGGACAGATGGCGCGGCTGCAGGTGCTCTACAGCCAGTTGGCAACGCACACTGACCAGGGCACCGATCGCGCTGCGCGCCTGGCATGGGCGTCAGCGCTGGTGCAGCGTCCGCTCGCTTCATTCAAAGACCTGACGCAGGCCGACGCCACCTTTCTCATTGACACACTGCAAGGCCAGCTCGGCGTGCAGGTACCAGCGCGGCCGCGCCGCCGCCTCGATCGCGACGCCGCACGCAAAGCTGGCACAGAAGGCCGCCGCGACAACCGCAGCAACGAACTGACGATGGCCAGCGCTGCGGATATCGCGCGGATCCAGTACGTGATGGGGCTGATCGGTTGGAGCCAGGCGCAGCTGGAGGCGTGGCTGCGTTCGCCGCGCTCGCCGTTGAGCAACAGAGCGAGCGGCACCATCCGGAGCTTGAAGGATGCCAACCGCGTGTACTGGGCGCTGAAGGGCATGGCAGTCAAGCAGGGTAAGTGGGAGCGGAGGTAGTGATGGATCTGAATGACACACAGGCTGCGGTGCTGAATGCGTTTCTCGAAGCGATGTGCGGCGCGATCGACGATATGCCGGATTTCGCACGGCACATGGAGGCTCTGGAAGCAGCCGGCATCGACCTGCGAGAGATCAACGTACGCGCACGCATCAAGGTCAACGCGGCTGAGCAGTCGACCGTGCCGACGGGCGTGCAGATGCCGCTACCAAGTACGTCGCCAGAGGATCTGGACGCGGCGTTTCTGCGCGGCCTGCGCATCGTGCCAGATTTCGCACCAGTCGCCGAGCAGCCAGGAACCGATCAGCCGCGCCGGCGGAGTTGGTGGCAGCGCCTGCACGGAGGTTGCTGATGACGCCAGTGCGCCGCAATGGATTCCGCGTCCCGGAGCAGCTGCTGCTGCCCTGGGCACCGCGCTATACCGTGTCCGTGGCGTACGCGGCTGAGGCGCTCGATGTGTCTCCTCAGACGATTGGCAGAATGATCGAAAGCGGCGAGCTGCGCGCTTACAAGGTCCGCGAAAACAGCCCGACAAGCCCGTGGCGCATCAGCTATGATTCGCTCCTTGAGCACGTCCAGAAAATCCACCAGGACGCCGGTCTCGAACCAAGGTTTGAGTTGTAAGTCGGAGTAAATATGCTTGTTAGTAAGAACCCAAAGCGGAAAATTGCCGTCGATAGTTATCGACAGACGTCAGATGTCGAGACCGCGTTCGTCATTTCCGAAGGGGCATATCACTATGCGCGCACGTATTCGAATGAGGCGCTCGCGATGTGGCCGGACCGCGTTCTGGAGGACCTCGAATTGCGGCTGGATAGGTTCATCCGCGCGCAGGCATCTGGAGCGCATGAAGTGGTATGCAGGACGTCGGACGGCTTAAATCTATGAAAAACCATAGTTCCGTCGGATGGCACTTGGATATGCTCAGCTTTTGCGGTTCTGGGCGTATGGCACTTGGGCTCCGATAGGCGTCCCCGCCGCATCTGTCGGGAGGTTTGAAGCTTTTCCACATTCGTGGTTTATGACCTTGTCGTGGTTGGCACTTGTGGCACTTGGTTTTTCAGTTCAGGTTGACAGTAAATCAATAACTTACGTCGTCAGTCCAAGTGCCAAGTGGCCAAGTTGTGACACATAATGTTGATCGATCGACGATGCGGCGGCGATGTGGAAAAGTGTCTCGGACCCGCGTCGATCCCGCTTATGACCGCGGTGGTTCGCGTTGGACTACCAATGACACGTAGTTCTTGGACTCACATTTCTGCTTCCACGAGCCGTTTAGGGAGTCCTATATACTGTCTCAGGTCATAGAGATGGCGAAAGAACGCAAAGAATTGGACCGGCGCTGGCTTTGGATCGGTGCCGCCGTCGTATTAGTAGCGGTGTTTTTTGGGATCCGTACGCTGACGCGGGATCGTCTATCGATCCGCGTGGCGCAGGCGGCTCATGCGTCATTGAGCACAACCCTGAGCACGAATGGCAAAGTTGAGCCAGACGTGAACTACACGTTTCCCAGCCCGGTGGCAGCGGTGGTCAAGGCCATTTACGTGAAGCCCGGGGACCATGTTGCAGCAGGCGCGATGCTGCTGAAGCTGGACGATACCGAGGCGCGTGCACGGCTGGCAACGGCCGAAAGCGCGGTGAAGGCAGCCCAGGCAAACCTGGATGCAGTCCTGCACAATGGCACGCTGGAACAGCGTCAGTCTGACGCGGCGACTGTGACCCAGAATCGGTTGACGCGAGATCAGGCACAGCGAAACCTGGATGCGCTGGTAAGGCTGCAGGCGTCTGGCGCGGCGTCAGCCAGCGAGGTGGCGTCGGCACGCCAGCAACTCGCCAGCGCTGATGCAGCTCTGCACGCAGCGCAGCAGTCCAGCCAGGGACGATATGCCCCGCCGGATGTTGCGCGGGCCCGGGCTGCATTGGCTGACGCAGAAGCCAACGCGGCTGCAGCGCAGGGCGTGCTGGCAAAGACGACCATGCGGGCGCCCGCAGCGGGAACTGTCTACAGCATTGACGCCAAACCGACTGAGTTTGCCGAAGAGGGCAAGCCGCTTATCCAGATGGCAGACCTGAAGCACGTGCGTGTGCGCGCGTACTTTGATGAGCCTGAGATTGGCCGGCTTGCGGTGGGACAGCCCATTGACGTCAAGTGGGATGCAAAGCCGAACCAGGTGTGGCACGGACACATCTCGCAGACGCCGGTCACGGTGATCACCTATACGACAAGAACGGTTGGCGAGGTTCTGATCGAGCTTGACGGCAACGATTCTGGACTCCTTCCGGATACAGACGTGACGGTGAATGTGACCATCTCCAGCGAACCGAACATTTTGAGCGTGCCGCGCGAAGCGCTCTACACCGAGGGCGGAAAGCCCTATGTCTACAAGCTGGTGGGCAATCAGCTGAAGAGAACGCCCGTCACGGTGGGCAACTTCAACCTGACGGCGGTGTCCATCCTGTCAGGATTGCAGGAGGGTGACACCGTGGCGACAGGAACAACGACAGGGCAACCTCTTCAAGTGGGCATGCCGGTGAAGGTTCTGCAATGAGAAGCGCTAAGGGAGCTTTGCTGGCCTGTGCATTGGCTTTGACGGCCATGCTTCCGGCGCAGGGCACAACGGCTCAGGCCAAGGCAGCGCTCCAGGCAGGCGAGGCAGACCGCGCATTGGGCTTGCTCAATTCCCTTCCCGCGACTGCGGAAACACATAACCTGCGCTGCCGCGTGCTGCTGACGCTGGAGCGCTGGGATGCGGCAGCAAACGAGTGCGAGCAAGCCGTGCGCATGGATGGCGGCAACTCGAACTACCATCTTTGGCTGGGCCGGGCTCTGGGCGAGCGTGCAGATCGTGCGTCTTTCATGAACGCCTACGGGCTCGGCAAGCGGGTGCGGCAGGAGTTTGAGAAGGCTGTAGAGCTAGATCCGCGCAACGCTGACGCGCTGGCGGATCTTGGCGAGTTCTACAACTCGGCACCAGGAATTGTTGGCGGCGGAGCAGACAAAGCAGAGAATGTGGCGTCGCAGCTGGATCGAGTGGATGCGGCGCGTGCACACCAACTGCGCGGCTGGACAGCTGAGAGCCGCAAGGACTACGGCACCGCGGAGCGTGAGTTGCGTGCTGCGGTGGCAGTCGATCCGCATCCGGCGTTTGCCTGGATGTCGGTGGCAAGTTTTTATCGGCGGCGGCAGCGCTGGAGCGACCTGGATGCAGCTCTTGCAAGCGGAATCAAGGCAGCGCAACGCGATCGTCAAGCGGGTGTGGCGTTCTACAACGGCTCGTCCGTGCTGACCAAGGCAAATCGCAGCCTTCCTATGGCCGAGAAGATGCTGGAGGACTACCTCGCAAGCACCTCAAAGACCGAGGAAGCTCCCGCCTTCACCGCGTATACGCGACTGGCGAAGCTGAAGGCACAGACTGGCGACCGAGCAGGAGCCGAACAGGCACGACAGGCTGCGTTGTCTCTGGCGCACGATTACAAACCGGCACTGGACTTGAAGTTCTGACAGGATTCGATCGGGTGATAGTACGTTTCAGTATGCGCGCGGCTTGGCACTGCCTCCTCATGGGAGCGGCGGCCACGACCGGCATGGCACAGGTTTCACTGGGTACAGTGGTGGACCTGGCTCAGAAAAACAGCGCGACCGTGCGCCTGGCGCAGGCGGACCGCAACAAAGCCGGCGCGGCACTGGCTGAAAGCCGCAATGTGCTGATTCCTTCAGCACAGTTTGCATCAGGCCTTCCCGCATTTCCATCTGTGGGCTTTACCGGATCACCTTCGTCGATCTGGAGCGTTACTGTGCAATCGCTGGCGTTCAGCATTCCGCAGAAGCGGTACATCGACGGTGCTCTGGCAGGCGTACGCGCAGCCGACGCGAATCTGAAAGATGCGCGTGAGCAGGCTGCTCTGGACGCGGCCCTGGCCTATCTTGAACTGGATGCTGTAGATAGCGAGCTTGAGACAGCTCACCTGCAGGAATCCGATGCGGACCGCATGGTCGCAATTGAAAAAGAACGCGCAGAGGCTGGCGTGGACCCGCTGAGCGAACTGCTGCAAGCCCAGCTTACGCGAGCGCAGATCAAGCTGAAGCGACTGCATCTGGAGACGCGCGAGGGGACTCTGTCCAAGCAGCTGGCCACACTTACAGATTTGCCGCTAGGCTCCATTAGCCCGGATCACGCGAGCATTCCGCAGATTCCGCAACTGAGCGGTAATGTGCAGCCTCGGCTGCTGCGCGCAATTGAGTCGGCGCGGTTAGCGGCGCAATCAAAGTTCTCCGTTTCAAAAGGTGACCTGGAGTCAAACTACTATCCGCGCGTTTCCTTCTTCTCGCAGTACAACCGCAACACGACTCTGCTCAACAACGCCGACTACTATTACGCACACAAACTGCCCGCGGACAACTTCAGCTCAGGCTTCTCGATTCAGGTTCCGATCTTTGACATGAGCCAGCGAGCGAAGGCGCGGGAGTCTGCCGCCGACGCTCTGCGTGCCCGCGTGGAGGCCGAGCAGGCCCAGCGCCAGAACGAGGTGCAGATTGCAACTCTGACGGGCAGCCTGCGCGAACTGGACGCACAGGCTGAAATCGCCTCGCTCGAAGAGCAGATTGCAGCAAACCAACTCAAAACCGTTCAGACGCAGCTTGAGCTTGGGAACGGCCAGAACTCTGCCCAGCAGCTTTCGCCCAAGGCGGAACAGGCAGCACGTATCGACCAGGGAGAAAAGCAGATCAGCGCCGTGGAGTCCGAGTTCGAACTGGCCAAGGCGCGGCTGAGCTTGATGCGCGCGTTGGGCCACATGGACGACTGGTTACACACACTCAACAAATAGCCCGGCTGTTCTTCCCCGCTGCCAAAACCCGGGCAAATGGTAAAATTGAAGGGATGTCAATGCCTCTGAAGACCCTGTTACTGAACCCGCCGTCCTTTGAGAAGTTTGACGGCGGCGCGAGCTCGCGCTGGCCTGCCACGCGCGAAATTGAGTCCTACTGGTATCCCGTATGGCTTACCTATCCGGCCGGAATGCTGGAGGGATCGCGCCTGCTGGACGCTCCGCCGCATCACGTCTCCGCGCAGGAGACGATCGAGATCTGCAAGGACTACGAGTTCCTCGTCCTGTTTACCTCGACTGTCGGCTGGGAAAGTGACCAGAAGCTCGCCATGGCGATCAAGGCGGCGAATCCAGAGATCCGCATTGCGTTCGTTGGACCTCCGGTGACCACCGATCCTGAGCGCGCGCTGAATGCCTGTCCCGTGCTGGACTTCATCTGCCGCCGTGAGTTTGATTTCTCTATCGTCGAGTACGCAAACGGCAAGCCGCTGAACGAGATTCTGGGCATCAGCTACAAGAAGGACGGCCAGATCGTCCACAACCCCGATCGCCCGCAGGTCGAGGATCTGGATGCGATGCCGTGGGCAACAAAGATCTACAAGCGCGATCTGGACGTGACGAAGTACAACGTTCCGTTCCTTCTGCACCCGTACATCGCGCTCTACTCAACGCGCGGTTGCCCGGCACAGTGCACGTTCTGTCTGTGGCCGCAGACGCTGAGCGGTCACGCGTGGCGCAAGCGCTCGACCGACGACGTGGCAGCGGAGTTGAAGTGGGCGAAGGAGAACTTCCCTGAGGTGAAGGAATTCTTCTTTGACGATGACACGTTCAACATCCAGAAGGCGCGCACCATCGAGCTGTGCGAAAAGCTGAGGCCGCTCGGTATTACCTGGAGCTGCACTTCTCGCGTGACGACAGACCGCGAAACGCTGAAGGCCATGAAGGACGCCGGCTGCCGGCTGCTGATCGTCGGTTTTGAGTCTGGCGATCCCCAGATCCTCAAGAACATCAAGAAGGGCGCAACGGTGGAACGTGCGCGCGCCTTCGCCAAGGACTGCCACGACCTCGGCATCGTGGTGCATGGCGACTTCATCCTCGGTCTTCCCGGAGAGACAAAGGAGTCGATCCGCAACACGATCAACTTCGCCAAGACTCTGGATTGCGAAACGATCCAGGTGTCGATTGCGCATGCCTTCCCCGGCACCGAGTTCCACGAGTTCGCCAAGGTGAACGGCTTCATCACCAACGAAAAGATGGAAGACGGCGGCGGACATCAGATGGCCCACATCGAGTACCCCGGGCTTCCCGTCGACTACGTGATGGAGATGGTGCACCGCTTCTACGACGAGTACTACTTCCGTCCCAAGGCCGCGGCCCGCGTGATCTGGAAGGCGATCGTCAACCGCGACGTGCCGCGCCTCTATGAAGAGGCCAAGTCGTTTTTGAAGCTGCGCGCGCAGCGCAACAAGATGGTGAAGGAAGCTCGCGCAAAGCAGGCTCCTGCAAGCGCGGGCGCATAAACCTTCGCAGCACATCTGGCAGGGCGGACCGTAGAATCGGCCGCCCTGATTTTCTTGCAACCGCAGTCCGGAGACAGGCACTCCCCCGAATGGCTCACTCTAAACTTTCGCCGCAGCAGTACGCGATCCTGGGACTGGTCGCGCTCTGCGCGCCGCTCGGCGACACGTGTCTTTCACGCGGCATGACACAGTTGTCCGCCATATCACTTGCGCATCCGCTATCACTGATCGGTGCGGTCTTCACTCCCTGGGTCGGAGTTGGGATTCTGTTGCTGATCGGATTTTTCGCCAGCTACCTGACCGCGCTTTCGTGGGCCGACCTGACATTTGTGCTGCCTGCCACGGCGTTCGGCAACGTGATCGTGGCGCTGTTTGCGCGCTTCTGGCTGCACGAGCCAATATCACTGCAGCGGTGGATCGGAATCGCGCTGATCACCGTTGGCGTCGGCTTTGTCGCTAACGGCCCGTCGCTCACGGAGCGACCTGCCCCTATGGCAGAAGCGGTGGAACCGGAAGAGGAGCAGGTCTAATGACGCTTGCATTGCCTGTATTCACTTCAAGTTTCTGGTCCGCTGCCGGAATGATCTCAGCAATTGTGGTGACTTCAACCACTGGTGAAGTACTGACAGCCGCGGCAATGAAGTCGATCGGCGATCTTGACGACATTCGTGCCGAGTCAGGATTGTCAGGAGCCATTCGGGCTGTGATTACGTGCCCCCTGTTTTACGCGGGGGTGACCTTCCTGGCGTTGAGCTTCTTCTCACTACTGTTTGCGCTCAACCACCTGAATCTCAGCCTCGTCGCGCCAGCGTCTGCATCTCTCACGCTGGTAACGAATGCGATTGCCGCAAAACTGTTCTTGCATGAGAACGTTGATCACAGGCGCTGGACCGCGGCCGGACTGGTCTGCGTGGGCGTGTACTTCCTGGCACACTAAGGCTAACCGCGAGGCGCGAGAAACCGCATCAGTCCGCGCGGCTGCAGATCCGGCTCCAGGAACGCTTTCGGAGCGCCCTGCATTGCGCAAATCGCTTCCGCAGCCTGGTGACCCGAGCGCGCGGCACTTTCCATCGTCGATGGCCAGCCCGTTGCGATCCAGTCCCCTGCAAGCGCACAGCGCGGCCACGGCGCGCTTGCACCGGGCCGTGCTGCATCAATACCCGGAGGCACGCCGAAGGTCGCGCGAACTTCCTTGACCAGAGCGACCTTGAGCAACTTCGCCTCGCGCACAGTCGGGAAGAACTCTGCCAGTTCACGGAGAGCTTGTTCAATCGCCTGCTCGCGCGGAAGTGCGGCAAAGGCGCGCGTGGCGCTGACTACGAGTTCGATGTAGTGGTCTGGACGCGACTGCAGCTTTGACTGGTTGTACATCCAGTGAACTTCGCGATCAAGCAACACGGCATGTTCAAGATCGGTGACGTCGCGGTCAAACCACAAATGCACGCTGCAAATTGGCCAGTGCACATGCCGGGAAAGATCGGCAGCCAGCTTCTCCTTCCCCTCTACGGCAGGAAGTGAAGGCAGCAGTTTCTGCAACGCTTCAAACGGCAAGGCAAGTACAAGATAGTCTGCGCGCATTGGTTCGCCGGTACCGCGCGCTTCAACCAACCACTGCTTGCTGGAAGCGTCAAACTCCGCGTGCTCTACGTTCGCATTAAGCAGCAACTCGCCGCCACGCTGCCCGAGGAAGCCAGGTACAGCCGCGTACAGCGTACTCAGCGGCACCGTGCTCATGCCCATCGCACCTGCCCATGCGGAGTTCATGAACAGCTCGCGAATCACCTTGGTGGCATAGGGTACAGCTATAGTCTCAATTTCTGCATTGAGCGCACTGGCAATCACAAGTCGCCAGAAGCGATTGAGCGCGCGTGGCGTCTGACCGTGCCGCGCAAGCCACTCGGCAAGGTTTTCGCCAGGCAATCCGTCGTCGCCCCGCATGGCTGCAGAGAAGGCACGCGCAAGTGCCACTTTGTCAGCGAACGAGAAAGCAGAAGCTGCAAGCAGATGCGGAAAGCCGTGCAGCGGTGCAGGCAGCGGCGAGGGGCCCAGCTGCGAACGACGGCCGCCGGGCTCAATCATCGTCATTGACGATGTCCAATGAATGCGGCTGTCTACGCCGATGCGGCGATAGAAGCCCTGCAGGTTGGTGCAGCACCCAAAGAGCACGTGCTGGCAGTTGTCGATGACTTCATCAACGCCTGGATGCAGATAGGAAGACGCGCGGCCACCAAGGTAGCCACGGCGCTCGACGAGCGTCACGCGTATTCCTGCGTCCGCAAGGCTGGATGCCGCGCTCATGCCAGCGACACCGCCGCCCACGACGATCACCGATTTTCGCGGATCGCTCGTCACGCGTTCTCTCCTAGCCTGCAATGCGCGCGAACGCCATGCGCGCCATACCTGCGCCAAGGATGCCAAGTTTCTGCGCAGTGGGCACGCTCGCGCGCGTGGCAAAAACGTCGTAGTCAGCGGCGACAATGCGGCGAAGCAGTTTGTGATAGATGCACACCAGCACCTGCAACGCCGGGCGGCTTTCGCGGTCGATGAGTGGCAACAGCGCTTGAGCAGATTGGTAATAACGCTCTGCCTTCTCCGCGATTTCAGCCAGGACTGCGCGCTCGGCAGTCGATGGCGCGGCGCCAGCAGGGCGCGCGACCAGTGAATCAACGGAGACGCCGTGGGCGGCCAGCACGTCGAGCGGGAGGTATACGCGGTTGCGCGCCGCATCCTCGGACACGTCGCGAAGGATGTTCGTCAACTGAAACGCTATGCCGGTCTCCTCGGCCAACTTCTCGGCGCGCGGATCGCTGTAGCCGAAAATGCGAATGCAAACGAGGCCGACGACTGAAGCTACGAGATAGCAGTAGCGGTAGAGGTCGTCAAACGTCGCGTATGTATCAGGCGCGTCATTCTTGGGCTCCACATCCATCGTGGTTCCCGCCACGAGCTCATCAAGCAAGCTGAGCGGGATTGAAAAGCGCGCCAATGCATCGCGAACCGCGATGAAGACGGGATCGGCCGTGGCTTCACCGAGCGCAGCAGAGTGCCAGGACGCCAGCCATGCGTCGATCTGACGGCGCCGCTCGTCATGAGGAATGGACTCGTCATCAGCGAGGTCATCTGCCTTGCGCATGAAGGCATAGATGGCACAAATGGCATCACGCCGCTCGCGCGGCAATGCGACGAAGGAGTAGTAAAAGTTCTTTGCTTCGCGGCGCGCAATGACGCGGCAGGCAGCATAAGCGGCCTGCAATGTGGCGGTGTCGGTCAAGCAGCCTTCCCTGTGACGCGCGCGCTGAGGCGCAGGAATGGAAGCACCTTGCCGCTAACGGCGCGCAGCGCAAGAGCCAGCTTCGCAGGCTTGGAAATGGCAGGCCGCGCACTCAGTACGTCGTAGTCGCAACGCTCGATGGCGCGCAGAATCTCAAGCCCACCACGGCTGAACAGATCGAGATCAACGGCAAGCTCACGATCTACCCTGCCGATGAGCGGCAGCCCCTGCTCAAAGAGGCGGCGTGCGAAATCAACTTCGTAGTCGAGCAATGCGCGGAACTCGGGTGTAGCGACGCCCTGCGCAATTGTTTCGTCTGTCACGCCAAAGCGCTGCATGTCTTCCTGCGGAAGATAGACGCGCCCCTTGGCAAAGTCGACACGAATATCCTGCCAGAAATTGGCCAACTGCAGCGCGGAGCAGGTGTCGTCTGAAAGCCGGAAACGCTCCTCGTCTGCGTAACCACAGACATAGAGCACAAGGCGGCCAACCGGGTTCGCCGAGTTGCGGCAGTAACCCAGAACGTCCTGCATGGTCTGATAGCGCGTGACGGTCTGGTCCTGACGAAACGCGGTAAGCAGGTCGGCAAAAGGCTCTTTGGGAATCGAGCACGCGCGAATTGTTTCAGCCAGCGCGACAAAGACGGGATGGCGCGCTTCGCCCGCATAGCAGGCGTCAAGTTCACGTCCCCAGAGATCGAGCAGCGCCAGCGACTCTGCCGCATTGCCAACCTCGTCGCCAAGATCGTCTGAGACACGGCAGTATGCGTAGAGCGCGTGAAAATGCGGCCGCAGCGCGCGCGGCAGAAACCACGAGGCGACGTGGAAGTTTTCGTAGTGCGATTCGGCGAGCTGGCGGCACCAGGCCCGAGCTTCCTCAAGCGTGGGCGGCTGGTCCGGCATGCGATAGGACGCGGGCAGCGCAGCCCACCCACGCTCGATGAGCTCGGCGGTGTGCTGCGGATTGTCTTCCGCGTGGATCGTGGCAGTCGTCATTCGGCCTCAGGGAACGATTGCGGTTTTGATTTCGCGCGTGCGATTCATGAGCTTTTTGAAAACGCGATTGAGCTCGTAGAGTCGTGCACGGCCAGTGATGAAGTTGGCGGCCATAAAGCGGCCGCTTGAGATCAGCTCAAGAGCGCGGCGGCAAATGGCCGGTGTGTGGTGGAACGTGGCGCGCAGCGTGATGTCGCTGTAGTGGATGCGGTTGGTGTCGAGCGTGACCTTGGTATCAGCTGCACAGCCGCCGAAAAAGTTGACTGTGCCGCCTTTGCGGACCATCTCCACGGCTTCCTCCCAGGCGTCAGGTACACCAACAGCCTCGATCGCGATATCGACACCGCGGTCATTCGGCGTGAGCGCGCGGGTTTCGCGCACGGCCTTGGGAATCGAGGAGGTCTGCACAACGTGCGACGCGCCGAGCTGTTTCGCAGCTTCTGCCTGGCCGTCATGCTTGACGATGGCGATGGTCTTGCAGCCGAAGAGCGATGCAACGTGCAGCATCATGAGGCCGAGCGGGCCGCCGCCGATAACGGCAACGGTGTCGTCCGGGCGCGGATGCGAGTCCTCAAAACCGTGCACTGCACATGCCAAGGGCTCAGTGAGCGCGGCGTGCTCAAGCGGCACGTGATCCGGCACATGCAAGGTGTTCTTCTCTACGATGCGCGCGGGGATGCGGATGTACTCGGCGTACGCACCATTGTTGAAGAGCAGATCGTCGCAGAGATTCTCCTGGCCGCGCTCACAGAAGTAGCAGTGACCGCACGGGGCAGAGTTGAGCGCAACGACGCGGTCGCCCTTCGCGAAGCCCTTTACGCCCTCGCCCGCTTCCACAACGGTGCCGGCCAGTTCGTGACCAAACAGCGCGGGCGGGACGATCATCTTCGCGTGATAACCGCGGCGGAAGACCTTCAGGTCAGTGCCACAGGTGAGCGCTGCGCCCACCTGCACAATCAGTTCTCCGGGCCCCGCCTGGGGAACCGGCACGCTCTCAATGCGGACGTCTTCGCGTCCGTGCAAAACCGCGGCCTGCATGGTTGTCGCCATCTGCCGCCTCCTACTCTGCTCCGCCGCCGAGGACCGGCTCGATCATGATTTTCATCGAGTGGGCCTGCGGGTGGGAAGCTACATCAATGGCCTCGACCGCTTTCTCCATGGGAAAGCGGTGCGAAATCAAACGGGTGAGATCGAATCCGTGGCGATAACCGTCGAGCACCAGCTCCCTCACCTCATCAAGAATGGCGAACGACGAGGAGTAAGAGCCAATCAACGATTTCTCGTCCATGCAGACGGCGCCAGGATCGATGGTGACCTCGCTGTGCTGGGTCTGCGCAAAGAGCATGACGCGGCCGCCGTGGCGTGCGGCGTCCATCGCGGTGCGAATCAGCGCGTTGCCCGCTACGCAAAGGATTACGGCATCAGCGCCGCGGCCCTCAGTCTCCTGCATTACACGCTCAACGACGTTTTCGCGACCGGCGTCGATGGGGTGATGGAGGCCGAACTTGGCAGCCAGAGCATGACGCTCGGGATAGAGGTCTGACGTGAGCACCTTGCCTGCGATGCGCTGTGCGAGTGCCGCATGCATCAGGCCGATGGGGCCCTGGCCAATGACCAGCACCGTGTCGTCCGGCTCGAGGTTGAGCGACTTCACGCCCTTCAGCACGGTGTTGACTGGCTCCATGAAGGCGGCCTGTTCAAAGGGTACGCCGTCAGGAATATGCACGACGCCGCCGAGCTGGATGATGAAGTCCATCACACGGATGTATTCGGCAAAGCCACCGCCCGAGGGCGTGAAGCCAGCAGTTGCGCCGACCTTCTTATAGGTGAGGCACTGCGCAGGCGTGTTCTTGCGACAGTAGTAACAGGTGCCGCAGGGCGTGTGGTGGTAAACCATCACTCGGTCGCCGACGGCGTAGCCCTGCACCCCATCGCCCACGCGGACAATGGTGCCTGCCATCTCATGCCCGAAAATGCGCGGCGCGGAGTGGGAGCCAGTGTGGACCTTCTTCAGGTCAGTGCCACAGATGCCACATGTGGCGATCTTGACCAGCAGCTCGCCCGGGCCGATCTCCGGAACGGGGACGGTTTCCAGGCGCAGATCATCGATTCCACGATAGACGACGGCGCGCATGGTGGCGGGGATCGCAGGCTCAGTTCGATGCGCGGGTTGAACAGTCTCAATTTCCATTGCAATGTGTGGGGTCTGGCTCAGCGCAGGAAGTCGGCCAGCGACGCCGCGATGCCCAGAGAAGCCCGTTTACTATTTTCGCCCATTCGGACGAGTGCGGGCCAGTACCCCGGATGAAGGAGCGCATAAAGAGTGAACCGGGCTATCCGGAAACGGCCGTTGGAGGCGATAAACGGATTGAAATCGGGGAGCTTATCGTGGAATCCGTCGCTGATCCCCTTGATGGAATAGAACGGGATACCGCGCATCTGGGCCAGACGGGCAACGGCGGCGGCTTCCATATCGACCAGCGAGGCGGCGTAAGTCTCGGCAAGGCGCTGTTTTTCTTCCGCGCCTGCGACGACGGGGCTGGTGACCAGCCAGAGCTCGCCCGCACCTGCGTCGCAGCGGAAACGCTCGCCCGTACTTGCGTCAATGACGCCGCCAACGTTATGCGCAGATCCAGTAGCGAGGCTGGGCTTGAGCGCGCCAACCCAGCCGACGGAGAATACGAGGTCGATGGGCGCGTCTTGCTCAACAGCGGCAAAGGCACGCGTGGCAGCCGCCTGCCCTGCCCCGGCACAGGCTGCGACGTAAAGGTTATCGTCGCGATGATGCCAGAGATCGACGCCGTTACGGCGTTCATGGCGCCAGCCGCGGACGATGTTCTTGAGCTCGCCGGGTAGTGCGGCGATGATGGCGGTGCGGGTCATCGGTTAATTCTGCGGTGCATAGCCATTGGCGCGGAACCACTCGATGGCGGCGCGCATGGCCGGGTAAACCGGCACGATATGGAAGCCGAGCTCCTGCTGCGCGCGAGCTGAAGACGCGAACATCTTCTTGCGCCCCATGCGGACTTCTTCCAGCGTGGCGCGCGGTTCCTTGCCGCGGATCTTGCCGGTGATCAGTTCCTCAAAGAAGGCGTAAGTGGCGGCGATGGCGAAGGGAATCTTCGCCGTGGGCGAAGGGATGCCGGTGATGGCCGACATCTTGTCCAGAATCTGTTTAAGCGTCAGGTTTTCACCGCCGAGGATATACCGGCGACCGGGCGTGCCGCGCTCAAGAGCGTCCACGTGGGTGCGCGCCACCTCGGAGACATCGACAAGGTTGAGGCCGGTGTCGACGTAGGCCGGGAACTTGCGGTTGAGGAAGTCGACGAAGATGCGGCCCGTGGGCGTGGGCTTCCAATCGTTGGGGCCGATGGGCGTGGTGGGGTTGAGGATGATGACCTGCTGGCCATCCTGCGCAGCGGCAATGGCCTGCTGCTCGCCCATGAACTTGGAGCGCTTGTAGTGGCCCACCATGTCCGCGAGCGAGACGGGGGTATCCTCATTGCTCACGATGCCGTTGGTGAAAAAGTGCATGGTGGCGACGCTTGACGTGTAGACCACGCGTCGCACACCCGCCTCGCGTGCCGCGCGGAGCAGATCGCGTGTCCCGTCGACGTTGATGCGGTACATGGACTCAGGATCACGAATCCAGAGACGGTAATCTGCGGCAACGTGCATCACGGCATCGCAGCCCGCGAGCGCGGACGTGTACGACTCGGCACGCGCAAGATCGCCGATGACAGTCTCGCCGTCAATGCCTTCAAGGTTGCGGAGGTTGCTGCTCTTGCGGACGAGGAAGCGAAGCTCGGCGCCCTGTGCGGCGAGGGCTTTCGCAACGTGATGCCCAACGAATCCAGTGGCGCCAGTCAGAAAGATTTTCATGGTCGTGCGATAGCGGTGTCAGCGTACGGAGAGGCGTTCGCGATTATACGAACGCCAACTCCATGCTAATCCAGCTTTTCGGGCATGAGCGCAATGTTCTTTTCGCCGGCCGCCTTGCGTTCATTGTAGGCCTTCACCCAGTCTTCCCAGTGCTTGCCGGCAGCGCGATCTTTGCCGGTAAACTCGAGGCGCGCAATCTGGTCGTAAGCCAGCTTGAGCTTGCCATCGATCGCCGGGGCAAAGTACTGCACGTAGGAGTCGGCCAGCGTGGAGCCCGTGCGACGATTGAAGATGTACGCCTCAATACGCTCGCCCGCCCTGGTGGTGATGGTCACGTCGCCGCGGTAATCGAAGGCTTTTTCGAGGGCACTGCGCAACTCAGCGTCGGTCGCAAGCTCGGGCACCCAGCCTTCAAGATTCTCGTGGACGGCACCGGGAGCGACCTCAAGGGACTCAATCTCCTCGCGGGTGTATCTGGAAACTTCAGCGGTCATATGTGTTTCACCTTCTGGTGTCCCTTGGAGGCTCCGAATAACTTCTTTGCGGCAGTGAAAAACCACAAACTCACAAGAACACTTGGAATAATCAGAATCGTGACTTCTTTGCCTTTCCAATCTTCTGGCAGTCTGAGAACGAGAAGCGCCGTTCCATGGACAGCAAGAAGAGCAGAAAACACGGCCCAAAACCAGTAATTCAGCCTGAACTTCCAGTTCAGATTCGCTGCGATTGCAATTCCAGCGGAGAATGATCCTGCTTCCAATCCGAGTTGCTGCCTGCCAAACGCAAGACAAACAAACAACGGAACCAGAGCAGCAGTGATGACAACAAAGCTCAAAGAACCGAGCCCGTTCTTCTTGACACGCTCCAGTCTATCGATTGAGTCGAACATCGTTCATTCCCGAGACTGAAATGCCTCCTACTTTTCGACGAGTTCGGCTGTGCCCTGCTCGCCAATCTGCACGAGCGGTGCGGAGGAATGCGACGGCCACTCGTTGAGCTGTTTGAGCGCGTGCTCGTCCCTGTAGGTGGAGAAGTTGCCCTTGGCCATGGCCCAGAAGCCCTTGAGGGAGAGGAACCCGTCGATTACCGCGGTGGGCTCATAGCCGCAACTCACCATGCAGTTGGCGCACTTGGAATTGCCGGAGGCAACGCCGTACTCTTCCCACTTCGTCGTCTCCATCAGCTCTTTGAACGTCTCGGCGTAGCCATCCTGCAACAGATAGCAGGGTCGCTGCCAGCCAAAGATGTTGTAAGCGGGCGAGCCCCAGGGTGTGCACTCGTAGTTGCGCTCGCCCATCAGGAACTCAAGGAACAGGGGCGACATGTTGAACTTCCACGACTTCTTGCGGTTCGACAGGATGGCGCGGAAGAGCTTGCGCACGCGGGCACGGCCAAGGAAGCGATTCTGATCCGGTGCCTTGTCGTAGCTATAGCCGGGCGAAAGGACCATGCCCTCGACGCCGATGGCCATGATTTCGTCGAAGTAGGCGCGGACGCTGTTGGGGTCGACTCCATCAAAGAAAGTGGAGTTGGGCGTGACACGGAAGCCTCGCTTGACGGCCTCCTTGATGCCTTCGACGGCGAGATCCCAGCCACCTTCGCGGCAAACGGAGAAGTCGTGGTGTTCGCGCTGGCCGTCGAGGTGCACGGAGAACGTGAGGTACTTCGACGGCTTGAACTCGTGGATGCGGCGCTTGAGCTCAAGCGCGTTGGTGCAGAGATAGATGTACTTCTTGCGCGCTACGAGCCCCTCGACAATCTCGACGATCTGCGGGTGCAACAGCGGCTCTCCACCAGGAATGGAAACCATAGGCGCGCCGCACTCTTCGACGGCCGCAAAACACTCCTCGGGCGTGAGCATGCGCTTGAGCACATGGGGCGGATACTGCACCTTGCCGCAGCCGGCGCAGGCGAGGTTGCAGCGGAACAGCGGCTCAAGCATGAGCACCAGCGGATACCGCTTGTTGCCGGCGAGCTTCTGCTTCCACACGTACTGGACCACCGTCCACACCTGTGAGATTGGAATTGCCATATTCGGATCGATCCTCCAGCGCGGTTGCGGCCTTCCTTTCAGGATAGCCGGGACCGAGCGATTTCTTACCACGGTGGAGCTGTTGGCGGCGATGGTTCACGAACCGCCAGGACGCACGGCAACTCAGGCCGCGGTGCGCTCCATGGCCCGCTTGTAGCCCGTGAGGGCCAACAGCGGGAAGTACTGCCGGTACATTGTGTACGCCAGATAAAACACCTTCGGGAAGCCTGTACCCGTGATGATGGCCTGTCGCTGCGCACCTTCACCCATCGACTCGTCCCAGCTACCATCTTCGTTCTGGTGCTCCATCAGCCAGCGAACGCCTTTGGCGATCGAGTCTGAACGGTCATCGCCAGCCGCGAGCAGCGCCAGCATTGCCCACGCGGTTTGCGACGGCGTGCTTACGCCCTCGCCGCGCGTGTTCGGGGCATCGTAAGTGCCGCAACTCTCACCCCAGCCACCGTCGGCGTTCTGCACCATGCGAATCCACTCGGCTGCCTGCTGCACCTGTGGTTCGTGCTGGTCAAAGCCGATCGCATCAAGGCCCCGCAGAACGAGGAAGGTGCCGTAGATGTAATTCACACCCCAGCGCCCGAACCAACTGCCATCCGGCTCCTGCTCTTTCAGGATGAAGTCGATCGCCTTCTTCACTCGTTTGTCGTCGCGCGTGTAGCCGTAGGCTGCCAGCATCTCCAGCATGCGGCCCGTAATGTCGACCGTCGGTGGGTCGAGCATAGCGTTGTGGTCCGCGAAGGGGATGTACTGGAAGATCATCTTGGTGTTGTCTTTGTCGAACGAGCCCCAGCCGCCGTTACGGCACTGCATGGCAAATTCCCAGTCAATGGCGCGCTGCGCCACCTCATACTGATAGCGCTCGCGCGGGTTATCCACCTGCTTCAGCGCGAGCAGCACCTGAGCCGTATCGTCCGTATCGGGATAGAACTCGTTATTGAACTCGAAATACCAGCCGCCCGGCTCAACGTTGGGGACTTTGACGGCCCAGTCGCCCTTATGGCGAACTTCCTTCGAGAGCAGCCAATCAGCGGACTTGAGCATGCGCGGATCATTGCGGGGCACACCTGCCTCACCCAGCGCGAACAGAGCCTGCGCAGTGTCCCACACGGGCGAAACGCAGGGCTGCATGCGAAACGTGGGTTCCGGGACAAACTCAGTTGCTGGCGCCTCAATGCCGAGCTTTTCAAACTCGTCGCGCGCGCGAATGACCTGCGGATCGTCCTCAGAGTAGCCGAGGCAGCGCAGGGCAATGATCGCGTTCAGCATGGCCGGATAGATGGCGCCAAGCCCGTCGGACATTTCCAGACGCTCCAGCAACCACTTCTCTGCGCGCTTCAGTGCCAGCTTGCGCAGCGGGCGGATGTGAACCGCTTCGGCCCAGTGCATGAGCCGGTCAAGCACGATGAAGAAGTTGCGCCACGAAACGAATTTCTTCGTGTCCAACCGCAGACGCAGGTTGGAGTTTGCGCGGCCCCCGACGAACAGCTCGTCGATGCCCTGCTCTGGCGGGAGCTTCTTGAACGGCTTCTTGGCGTACAGAATTGCCAGCGGTACCAGGATGCCACGTGACCAGGACGAGATCTCGTAGAGGTTGAAGTAGAACCAGTTGGGAAAGAGGACAATCTCCGGCGGCACCGCAGGTACGGCGTCGTAGTCATACTCGCCCAGCGCGCAGAGATACATCTTGGTAAAGGTATTGCACTCCACAACGCCGCCGTGCGCCAGAATCCACTCGCGCGCCTTCACCATGCAAGGCTCATCTGCCGTCAGGCCCATAATTTTGGCTGAGGAGTAGGCCTTGACCGTCAGCGAAATATTGCCGGGGCCGCCGGGATAGATGCTCCAGCTACCATCTTCATTCTGATAGCGCATCATCTCCACAAAAGCGCGGCGCAAACGGCCCGGATCTCCGCTTTCAAGCAGCGTATGGAGAAAGATGTAATCAGCCTCGAGCATGGAGTCGGCTTCCAGCTCGCCGCACCAGTAGCCGTCCGGGTGCTGAAGCGAGAGAATGTGCTCACGCGATTTCAAGATTGCGGATTCCACATCCGCGAGGTCGGCATCAATCCGGCCAAAACGGGGGGCGGTGTGCGCTGGATGCTGCGATTCCTGCGATAGACTCATGCGCTCGAACTGCCTTCCAGGAAATGCGGTCCTGGCGACGCCGACCACGCCGCCAAAAACATCATTCCGTCACTCTAGACCAACGTTACAAAAAGGCAAGAAGAATTCCTGCCTGCACTCTGACAAACAGCGAACGGCCCAGGGATCAACCCGGGCTACGATCGCGAGCGAGATTAGCGAACAGGGACGGACTTTGTACCGCCTGCCGATCCGATCGCCTGCACGATCTCCGGGGGGAGCCCGAAACGGACGTTTTCCGGCATAACCTCAACTTCTTCGACGCTGGAAAACCCATTCTGACGCAAATAATTCACCACGTCCTCCACCAGCACCTCAGGAGCCGAGGCTCCAGCTGTGATGGCAACCGTGGAGACCGCCTTCAACCATGCGGGGTCAATTGCCTGCGAGTTATCAATCAGATAGCCCTGCGTGCCAAGGTTGCGGGATACCTCCACCAGGCGATTCGAATTCGAACTATTCGTCGAACCAACAACCAGCACGAGATCTGCGCTGTGGGCCACATTGCGCACGGCCACCTGGCGGTTCTCGGTCGCATAGCAGATGTCCTGCGAGTGCGGGCCGGCGATGTTGGGGAACTTCTTCTTGAGCGCCGCAATGATGTCGTGCGCCTCAGAGAGGCTCAATGTGGTCTGCGTCAGATACGCCACACGGTTCGGATCCGGGACCTGGAGCGACTCTACCTCTTCGGCGCTGGAAACAACCTGCGTCACATCCGGAGCCTCACCGAGCGTACCTTCGATTTCGTCGTGGTCGCGATGGCCGATCAGCACGAGCGAGTAGCCCTGCTTGGCAAACTTCACGGCCTCAATATGGACCTTTGTCACCAGGGGGCAGGTGGCGTCAATGACCTTGAGGTTGCGCCCCTTCGAGCGCTCGCGCACCGCCGGCGAAACACCGTGTGCGGAATAGATCACGCGCTGGCCGTCAGGCACATCATCGATCTCATGCACAAAGATCGCGCCCTTTTCCGCCAACTCATTGACAACGTAACGGTTGTGGACGATCTCGCGACGTACGTAGATCGGCGCACCGAAGGTTTCCAGAGCGATCTTGACGATATCGATCGCACGCACCACACCGGCGCAGAAGCCCCGCGGCTTCAGCAGCAGTACCTTCTTCTGGCTGGGGGAAGAGCCGGGTTGGTTCCCATTGGCTGACGATTCAAGAACAGAAGTGGTCACCTGAACAGTATACCTGCGTGCCGATCGTTTTGCCTCCGGCCGCGCTCGTGACAACACCGGGCCAGCAGTTCAAGCTGGCGGCGCCAGCACCTTTGTCTCGCAGGTGTTCGGTATCAAAACTAGACGCATGCGCGGGAAGCAAAGGGTGTGAGAACTAAACACCTCAGACGCCATTCGGCTCCTCAGGTAGACTTGAAAACTTAACGACACATACTCCCTGTGATATGCATGACTAGCGATGACGTTCTGCGTTCGCAAAAACGAGCAGGTAAACGGTATGCGTTTCGCGCGCCGACGGTCCCTCATCGGCTTCAATTAAATCTGGAAAGCAGCAAATCATAGACCGCCGGCTTGGATCACCTTGTGAAGCCAATGAACTCTCCGCCGTATCTGCAACGCTCTAACGCCCATCCCGCGAAGAACCGCTATCTGGTTAAATACAGAGCCGATTCCGCATAAAGGGCTAAGGGCGATGTCCCAAAGTACCGGTGCCTTCACCGCAATTCGGGTAACGCGACGTTTCCATGCTGACTTTCTGCGAAGTACGTTCACCTGCCCTGGGACCAGCGCTTCTGGATGTTCTGCTGCTAGAAGCAAGTCAGCCTTCGCAAACTCTTCGGCATCTCGAATCAGATCAGAAGACGTCTTCTCGTAATGCTGGAAGGCCTTCGCGTCGCTGACGTACGCCGGAACTACTCCCCCCCTAAACAGGCGCAGCCCGAGTTCCTGATCCTCACGCATGCGAAATCTCTCATCAAAACCGTGGAACTCCTCGAGAAGTTCTCGGCAAATTGACGAGTTGCTGAATACGCAATCTGTTTCGTTCCAACGAACCGCGGATGACTTCTTATGCGCCAGATGGAATGCGCCAATCTCGCGATTGAAACATTCGGCTGCAAGGCTGTGAGGGCTATCAGGACTCAGAAACAATGCCCCAAACGCGACGATTCGCTCACCGCCTTTGTGTGTTCTGACATGAGCCGCAACTAACCCGGGATCACACAGCATATCATCGTCGAGAAACAGCACCAGATCAGATTCTGCCGCGCGATAGCCTGTATTCCGAGCGCCAGCTAATCCTCGATTTTCCTGCTCAATTACCCGAAAACTGCACGTGGGGGTCAGCCCCATCAACGCGTCTGCAGTTCCATCCGTCGCCCCATCGACGACGACAATCACCTCAAACTTTGAAGCGGGGTACTCCTGATCGAATATGGTCTTGAGCGTGCGCGCAACCAGATCGCGTCGATTGTAGGTGGAAACGACAATCGAAATGCACAGAGACTTCGTCATTTTCATCTCTAAGAAGGCCTGCTCTGAAGATCCAGGATTCCAGCGAAGGGTACACGGCACACTCGAATCGCAGATTCAGAACATGATCCGTATTGTTTCGAAAACAACTAAGGTCAAAATGGCTACTTCTTGCCAGCGACTCGGCTCAACATACGAGTCAAGACAGTCCATCGATTGCGACAAACTTCAAATAGATTTCTTCCGAGCCGCAATCGGCACCACATGCCAAATCGTGATTCACCCGGAAGAAAACTAATACGAGGCGCGAGATGTGGATTTGTTCCGAGATGGAGTCTGCCAGGCCACGAGGTAAACGCCAGCCGGAAGCCCTTGCTCGCCCAGGCTTCAGCAACGGAGCTCACCCCTCCAAACGGATATGCGAAGGAGGCGGGCTCATGCCCCAGCAAGGGAGCGAGCTCTTCCTTGCACTTCACCACCTCCTGCTCAACGCGTTCCTCTGAAACGAGCGGCAGTTCGGGGTGGGTACAAGTATGCCCACCGAACTCGATGTTCTTCTTCGACCACGCCTGTATCTCGTCCTTACTCATCAGCTGAAATGATGGACGCCCCGCTTCTTCGTCCCACCGATTGGTTTGTCCGATGGCATGCGTCACCACCATGCACGCCGCGACAAAGCCATAACGCTCGAGAATTGGAAATGCTTCGTAGCAGGCCTCACGGTACGCGTCATCGAACACCAGCATAATCGGGTTCTTTGGAAGAGAGCCGCCTTCGTCGCGCCATCTTAGCCAATCCAACGGCCGAATGCTCTGATAGCCGAGCGACTTGAGGAACTTGACTTGCTTCTCAAATTCAACTGTAGGCGTCGTCAGACCCGGGTACTCTCCTCCACGGGGGACACCCACGTTGTGATAGAGAAGAACCGGGATTCGTACTCCAAATAGGTCATTGATACGATCCCACGAACCGGTCTCCTGGATGGCACCGGCCAGGTGAGCTGTTCCGCAACGTAGCTTCAAGATCCGCGTCGCCAACGACGAAAAAGGGGGAATTCCATAGAGCCAGTCTGCAATCATGCTAACTTGCCGCAGAGCAAATTCGCTGGCTGTCGAATGCAAAGCAAGTTGCTTGCGTAGAGCGCGCGTTATGGGATTCCCCTTATTAATGCGCACCGGCCCGGAAATAGGCTTGAGTGATGGATAAATCGCACTGAGTTTAACGTCGTACCTGCCATGATTGCGGGCGTCACGTATCATCTCGCGAGGTGTCTTTACGTACGCCTCATATGCGATTGCCGTTGCAGCAAAATACGGCCTGACACCGCGCAACCAAAGGCGGGCGCCAGCCTCGACATCGTGCATTCGCTCATACGACACGTCGAATGGGCATTCGAGTGCTAATCGCCGGGAGATTGAGCTGTTTGCGCAAAGCATCAAATCTGAGCGGCGAGCCCCTTCAGCACTCAATCTCTGAAATGCGGACACTGCAACTTCATTGACGGAGTCGCGAACAGATCCGGCTGGCACATCTGGATGTAGCAAGACAGGACCGATAACGACGCGCTTATCTCCGTCGCAATGAGCTTCATAATGCGCGGCCACCAAGCCAGGGCTGCAGATGCAGTCGTCGTCCATAAACAAGACATACTCGCCCGTTGCAAGTGCGACGCCGTCATTCTGGGCCCCCGGTTGTCCTTGATTGGGTTGCTCAAAGCACCTGATTGAGCAGGGAGAATTAAACCGCCTCAATACTTCAGCGGTGTCATCCGAACATCCATCCGCAATGACAACAATTTCGTACTCATCGCGCGGAAACTCCTGCATAGCCAAGCTCGATAAGCAGCGCTCCAGCGATGAACCGCGGTTATAAGTCGTAATGACAACCGACATCTTCATGAGGGCCCCTAGCAAAGCTCACCGGACGTAACAGGCTTCACTGCCTTCAGCAGCACTGAAACCTCGTAGTCGGGATCGCGAAAATCCAACTCCTCGCGCCTAAGCTCCTCAGCAGCCAGTCCATGAAGAAACGCCATTGCGGCCAAGACGTTGCCGTGTGATTCGACAGAGATGCAGTCGGCTGGGAAGAATTCTTCGAAGAGTCGCTGCAGCGACAGCCGTGTAAAACGCCAGTAGTCTCCGCAATACTCCATTTCCTTCCCGGCAATCTGGGAAATCCCCGGAACGGAAACCAGCACGCACCCGCCCGGCTTGAGCGCATGGTAGACAGTATTGATCGCAGCTTGAATATCGTAAATGACGTTTAATGCCTGAGTCAGGATAATGCAGTCGAACGCATTCAATGGAATGCCGTCCGTAGAGGTCAAATCAGCAAGAATCGTAGCTGCTGGATAATCTGCCCGCACATCCAGAACATCCGATTGCACGACTCTCTCCCCGCCAAAGCGGACGGTGTATTCGTTATCTGAGAGCTCCAACACCCGCCCCTTAATGTCCGCAGAATGCTCTGCGAGGAACCTCTCGATATAGTAACGGTCAATGTACGTTCCTCGCCCCACACCGAAGCCCTGATGGATGGGAGTCGTTCTGCGAAAGCTCCCGAATCGCACACACTTGAATGCGGGCCTCTCTGACACTCGTACCTGAGTGATCCGCAGCCAGCGTCGAAAGGGCGCGGGAAGGAACTGCTTTGCCAACGTCTTTACTCCTGCGCTGATCACAAATCGATATCCCTTGGGAAATGCATGCAATTGAGTCAATGCTACCGCACTCATCAGCTCAGCCAGTAGAATCAGAGGAGCTGTCGAATCAATCGGATCAATGCGGAGAATCATGCGCGGAACGAAGGGGTTGATTTCTATAACTATTCCGTTCTTGAATAGTGAACTTTTCCTTGCAGATGCGATTGAGAGCATCCTCAGCCAATCCTACACTCGATGGGAATTGCTTCTTGTGGATGATGGTTCCAGCGACCGGAGCCGAGCAATTGCCCTTGATTACGCAGCAAGGATGCCGGAGAAAATCCGCTACCTTGAACATCCAGGACACCTCAACCGCGGCACAACATCCTCACGAAATCAGGGTGTACATCACAGCAGCGGTGAATACCTGGCGTTCCTTGATTCGGACGATGTTTGGCTTCCGGAGAAGCTGGAAGCTCAGGTCGCTGTGATGGACTCAAACCCAGAGGCAGGCTTCACCTGCGGGCCAAGTGAGTACTGGTACGATTCTTTCGGGCAAGACGAAAACACGCGCCCAAATGCCACGCCACCCATTGCCCCAGCCGACACGCTATATTCTCCGCCGTTCCTGCTTCCCCGCTCATATCCATTGGGTAGTTATGGTGTGCCCTGCCCTTCCAGCTATTTCCTTCGCCGAACCGCTTTCGACCTCGTTGGCGGCTTTGAAGAGTGCTTCAACCCCACGACCTACCAATTCTTCGAAGATATGGCATTCCTCGCCAAGATTTTCCTGAACGTACCAGTATTCGTAAGCGGAGTGTGCCTGAGCCGGTATCGGTGTCATCCGTCTTCCATGTCCGAGAGTGTCGAAAGCTCGGGCAGGTACAAGTCTGAGCGCCTGTTCTATTTCGAATGGTTACGCGGATACCTGGTAAAGCACTCTGTGTGGGATCAACGGATCTGGTGCGCGGTCTTACGGCAAACCTGGAGGGATTGGATGCCGCTGCCGCAGTGGACAATCAGGCTCCATGACCGAATTCGCCATAAATCATAAAGTGATGCGCCTCAATCTCCGACGGCATCTCTCCAGTCAATCGCTCATTCGCTTGCCCCGTCTGCAACACTTGTATGTGTGCTCACTTTCACATTTAGACGCGCGAATAGCCAACGTACTGGACGCGGAAGCCTGTCTGCAGGGAGCAACAGGGCAAGAACTCGAATTGAATAAACAGAGCTCGTGATTGCAACAAGTGCACCGAGGGCAGTCGCCCACATGGATGACAGAAAATAGAATCCTGACAAAACCAACAAAATCACCGTGAGCAAATACAACCCAGTTCGCACATTGGTTCCAGATGGACGGTATCCACTAACTCGATATGCGATGACCGACAAGACGATGCCGTAGAGCACATTTGTTCCAGCAAAGGCAACCCCTGCACCATTAACACCCATAACCCTTACGCATTCCCATGCGAGGCTGATACTGATGGCCTCCTTCGCTAACTCCGTCCAGAAATAGAGCGCCTGCTTTCCTTTTGCGAGAATCAGATAGCCCATTGGCCAAGTGGCTACCTGCATGATAGTTCCAAGTGAAATCCACCGAAGAAGGGCAACGCCCGGCACGAACTTTACGCTGTAAAAGAGTGCGAGGACGACCGGCGCCAACGTCAAGGTTGCGATCACACCTGGCCCTGCCACAAGTAATCCAGCGTGGATTTGGTCGTTGATCAGTCTGTTGCTGAGTGTGTTGTCCCTCGACGCAGCTGTCAGCCTCGGGTAAAAGTCTGCCCCCATCGCATCCAGAACAAACCCTGCATAAAGCCCCCCAATTGTCCATGCTGATTGATAGAGCCCAGCCGCTTCCAGCCCAAATCTGCGAAGCAGAATAATCCGAATGACATAGGAAGCTCCTACCCCCATCAGGTAACTGCTCATGAAGGCGGAACCGAGTTTCAACAGCGCCGAAGCTTCCTGCCGCACCTGTAATGAAGTCAAGCGCAACGTCTGGAACTGAATCTTGCGGCTATACCACCAGGACGCGCAGAGCGACGCCAGAGAGACTGCAACAATCGACGGGACTATGCCTCCCTCGCGCAGGAACCAAACTAATGGAATGCCAATGACAGTCCCAGCAAACGCGCCGATCACCCCCATCATTGCCAGATCGCGAATCCGTCGCATGCCCTGAATCAATGCTCCCTGCGCATACGAAACCACCTGAAAGAGGACCGCTAACGACAGCAGAGCAACTGATCCGGAAAACCGGCTATTTCCAAACGTAAAACTGGAGACCTGGCGCGAAAACACCGCCAGTAGAGCCGCACCCAGCACTGCAAGGACAATTGATAGCCGCCGCAGCACAAAAGCCGTCTGTGCAAGTTGGTCATCATCCGGCGGGTCGGAAGCATGCGCAATTTGACGCACGCCACTGCTATTGATCCCCATCCCGGCCAGGCATTCGCAAACATTAGAAATTGACCAATAAACGCCGAATAGCCCGAAACCAGCAGGTCCGAGCAGAAGGGCCATCACTTTCGTGCGGACCGTTCCGATCGCGATATTCAGAATCGACGATCCGCCAATCAGTGCTGACGACGTTACGATCTCACTGTAGCTGCCCTTGTCTTCCATGGCTGACGTTGGGATTGATTCTCCGTCGCACATAACGTGACCTGAGTACATTGCAATCGTAACAACCAACGCACGTCGCCACGAGTTTGCCACTTGCACAAGTGCTCGAATGCATACAGGTCTCGCTGCCTCCTCCGAAGAACTCCGTCACCTGCTCTCCGCCCAGACCAACCGGATAACGGTCGATCAGTGAGAATCGGGAACGAAACGAATGCGCAGAGGTGGAGTTGGCTCCAGGCTCCAAGCTTCCCTTCGCAATCCGAGTTCCTTCAGCAACGAACGCATGCTGAGTCAGTCCGCCGCCGACCGTGTACACCACGCATAACCGCCCTTCAGTGTCATGGCAGTTTAGGTCTGGAACCCTCTATCACCTTGTCCTACAAACGATCAAACACGAGGGATAAAATTCGTCCGCTTGAACTGGGTGGAACGCCACGGTCTCAAACACTGCTGTACGGCCTGCGCACAACACAATTGAGGAATCTTTGATGGAATTTTGATTCTGCTCTCTGCTAATTTATTGATTCTAAAAATAGATTGGCTCCTCAGGTAGGACTCGAACCTACAACCCTTCGGTTAACAGCCGAATGCTCTGCCATTGAGCTACTGAGGAGTGTGTGGCGTTCAGATTGTTCTCTATCAAACTAACAGACTTGGCCCACGGCGTCAAAGCACCCGGCAAAGCATGACCCCGGGAACGATACGATAGGAAAAGGCCGGTACATGAGGGCCGTGGCCGACTGGACTCCAGGCGCGGCTGCGACGAGGTTTAAGCTGCTCTGGCCTGCGGACATCATTCTCTGTTTTCGCAGTGAAATCCTCTGCGGTGAACACCCACATCAACACGGCTTTTCTAAAGGAGAGTTGTTTTTGTCGATCAAGCTTGAACTGCCCGCCGGCGATTTTCGCGCCTACCTGTTTGACTGTGACGGCACCGTTGCCGACTCGATGCCCCTGCATTACAAGGCGTGGAAGGAAGCGCTGGCCGAGTGGAACTGCACGTTTCCTGAGGACGTCTTCTATTCCTGGGGCGGCAAACCGGTAAGCAAGATCGTAGCCGACCTGAACGAGATGCAGGGGCTCAAGATGCCCGTTGAGGCCGTAGCCGTGCGCAAAGAGGCTCTCTACCACGCACTGCTGCCCGAGTTGAAAGGCATCCCCGCAGTAGTGGAGCAGGTGGAAAAGGAATACGGCCACAAGCGGCTCGCGGTGGTTTCCGGTGGCCGGCGCAAGTCAGTTGAAGGAGCAATGACCGTGCTGGGGCTTCTGGATAAGTTCGACACCCTGGTTTGCTCAGAAGACTATACGCACGGCAAGCCGGCGCCAGACTGCTTCCTGCTCGCGGCTGAGCGGCTCGGCGTCAAGCCATCTGATTGCCTCGTCTTTGAGGACACGCAGTTAGGGATCGACGCTGCCACCGCGGCCGGCATGAAGCACGTACGCGTGCCGCAGACGCTCTCAGGAACCGGCGAGACCGTCAGCGCGTAATCCCGTACAACCGCAACGGAAGGGAGTCCGACGCTCTTGATGCCTTCGGACCGCACAGACACTCTGCCCTCCCCCCACTCGCGCGGCGGCCTGGCGCCAGTAATCGCCATCGCCGCTGCGCAGGCTGTGTTGCATCTGGCAACAAACGGGCGCTACGGCTTTCATCGCGATGAGTTGCAGTTCCTCTCCGACGCGCGGCATCTGGATTGGGGCTTTGTGCCCTATCCTCCGCTCACTGCGTTTCTCGAGCACATCGGGCTGGCGCTCTTCGGAACCTCTCTCGTGGGATTGCGGCTCTTCTCCGTGGTTGCGCAGGCAGCAGCAATTCTCGTAACGGGCTTGACGGCACGTGCGCTTGGAGGCGGACGCTGGGCGCAGGCCACGGCTGCGCTGGCTGTGGCGTTTTCACCGCTGCCACTCTTCAACGGCACTGAATTCCAGTACACCAGCTTCGACTTCCTGTGGTGGATCCTGATCGCTTACTTCACCGTGCGTCTGCTTGCGCATGACAATGCGCGCTGGTGGCTCGCGATCGGAGCAGCAGCAGGGGTCGGGCTCGAAACGAAGTACTCGATTGTGTTCCTGCTCTGCGGCGTGGTAGGTGGCCTGCTTCTCACCAGCGCGCGGCGCTTTCTGCGTTCCGGCTGGTTCTGGGCGGGAATCGCGTTGGCGTTGGTTTTGTTTCTGCCGAACCTTCTCTGGCTCGCGCAGCATGACTTCATCTCTTACACGTTCCTCCAGCACATTCACGCGCGCGACGTGGCCCAGGGCCGTGCACGGGGCTTTCTGCTGGATCAGCTGCGCATCTGCATCAATGTGGCCGCGGCGCCGCTCGCGGTGGCTGGACTGATTGCATTCTTCCGTAGCACGCGCTATCGAATGCTGGCGTGGATGTTCGTGATTCCGGTGCTGCTCTTCTGGGTGGCAAAAGGGCGCGGCTATTACACCGCGGGGGCATATCCCGTACTGCTTGCGATGGGTGCCACTGTGTGCGCCCGGTGGCTCGGCGGGCTGCCGCGACTCACGCGCGGCGCCGTGGCATCTGTCTACTTCGCAGCGTTCACATCTGTTAGCGGATTCGTCGTCGCAGTGGTGATTCCGCTCGCCGCAAGCGGTCCGCTGCGGGACTTCGCGCTCAGGAACAATGGTGACCTGCGCGAGGAGTTCGGTTGGCATGAACTGGTTGCCACCGTCGCTGCAATCCGCGATTCCCTGCCCCCGGACCAGCGCGCGCACCTCGGGATTACTGTAGAAAACTACGGCGAAGAAGGAGCACTGGGGCTGTTCGGCCCTGCGTTCGGCCTGCCGCAGCCCATCAGCACAACAAACTCAGGCTGGTTGCGCGGTTATCCCACGCCGCAGCCAACCACTCTGATCGTTGTGGGGCTGGGCCGCAAAGAGGCAGACTCCATCTTCACCAACTGCCGCTGGGCGGGACACAACGGCAATGCCGCGGGCGTACGCAACGAAGAGAGCGTGGATCATCCGGACATCTTTGTGTGCGGACCGCCACACGACCCGTGGCCGGTGCTCTGGAAGACGCATCGCGACTTCGGCTGAGGCTGCTGTCAGTACAGCAGCACTGCGATGCGATACGCGGTAAAACTGCCTTCCATGTTCTGCGCCGGACACGCGCCGACAGAGGCCATTCGATACCGGCCTGACGCGAGCCGTTCAGTAAGCGTATCGGGAAGACGGCTCAGGTCCGCATCCTGCCAACGCATCACGAAGGATGCCTGCGGCCCACCCTGCGCAGTAGGCAGACCGCGATCATAAGGGCACGCGGCGCGAGCCTGCGCCGGGTTTGAGCGAACCTCGACACCGCTTACACGGATCAGTTCGGCGATGCGTGCTTCAACCTGCGGAGGAGCCAACTTCTCAACTCCGTGCGCGTAGTCTGCCGTGGCATAGAGCACGCCGCGGGCGTACACCACAGCGACGCCAACGCGATTCACCTGACCATTGAGCAGGTTTGCGCGATGCCCGGGCGACTGCATCCACTCCTCGTGAATGCCCGCGGGATCTGGCCCTATGGCCACGTTCTCTTCAATCAAGTCAAAGTGTGCGCCGGCGTGCGCCGCACGGTCAGAGAGCCCAGGCTCCCCGCCATACCGATGTGAGATCGGCCCCTCGGCGGCCATGCGCTGCGTGTGGACTCGGGCGGCAGCGGCCAGCGACTCGTCCCACTGCAGAGGCCCAAGCCCCGCCTGCGCGCGAGACCGGTTGGCAAGCGCCATCAATTGCTCAGCCGCTGCGGGCTGAAAGCTGTCTGTGTGGCCGGGAGAGAGGCGCGTCTGCGCATGTAGTAGTGAACCAGCCGTCGCAACAAGACACACCATCAGCATCGCCAGCAATCTCTTCATGCAATAGTTCAACCCGTTTCGCGCTCCTGTGTCGCGGTATTCTGGCTGTGTTGATGCCGATTTCCGACACAAGGTTTCTAAAACGTCTGCGCCGCAGGCCATTGGCGCTCATCGGCCTGTTGCTGCTGGCTAGCTTCGTGCTTGCCGGTGTAGCAGCGCCGTGGATTGCGCCCTACAAGCCCGCTGCCATTGACCTGCACCACAGGCTAGAGGCTCCGTCAGCGGCCCATCCAGCGGGAACGGATGAGCTGGGCAGAGACACACTTTCTCGCCTTGTGTGGGGGGCTCGGCTGTCCTTGGCAGTGTCCGTCACCGTGGTTGCGGTTTCACTCGCGCTGGGCCTTGTTATCGGCGGCCTCGCCGGATACTGGGGCGGCTGGATCGATACCTTGCTCACGACATTCGCCATGAACACCTTCCTGGCTCTGCCGGGCATCCTGCTGGCCATCGCATTCGCCGCATTCCTCGGCGCAGGGTTTACTAACTTGGTTCTGGCGCTCGCAATCGGCGGCTGGGCTGGCTACGCACGGCTGGTGCGGGCACAGGTACTCTCTGCCCGCGAGCGTGAATACGTTGAAGCAGCGCGAGCATTGGGTGCGGGCGGCATAAGAATCTTCCTGCGTCACATTCTTCCCAACATCCTGCAGCCGATCCTGGTGCAGGCAGCGATCGGCATGGCCGGTGTCATCCTGTCAGAGGCCACGCTGTCCTTTCTAGGGCTGGGCATTCCGGCACCAGCACCGAGCTGGGGCGCAATGTTGAATGACGCGCGTTTGCATCTCTTCGATACGCCGCACCTGGTTTTGTTCCCAGCGCTGGCTGTTGCAGGGGCCGTCCTGGGATTCAACTTCCTCGGCGACGCGCTGCGCGACGAACTTGACCCTCGTACGCGACTCGAAATCGGCCTATGATAGCTGCATGTTTTCGCTGCTAAGAGGAGAATGCGATCACTGCGGACGGGCATACCGCTATTCGTTGCTTGACGCGGCGTTCAGTGACTGCTCGTATGCCTACTGCAATACCTGTGGCGTACTCGCGATAATCAACTACTCGAGCAGTTACATCATGAACATGCCGCAAATCTCAACTCCCCACCAGGTGATTGACTCAGCATGGGAGCCCTATCTTCGCCCTTGTGCATGCGGCGGTCAGTTCCGCAGTGGTGCCGCGCCGCGGTGCATGGTTTGCCGAAGAGAACTCTCCGCTGTAAACGCAACCACGCACATTGAGCGGAACTTTATCGCGGGTAGCCGAACCTGGAGTTGGCAGCGGAACTGGACCGGCTCTTATTGCATCGACATTGAGAGCCCCGCCCTGCCAGGCGTGCCTCGCCACGTGGAGAATCCGTTCCGCGACATGAAAACCAAAAACAATGAAGCTGTGCCCGCAGCAGAGCCCTCCAAACGTGGCCTGTTGGGCCGCTTGTTTAAATCAAATTCATGAAGATCGGAGTCGTCAGTGACACGCACGGACTGCTTCGCCCTGAAGTTGTGCCCGCGCTGAAGGGCGTGGAGCAGATCCTCCATCTGGGCGATGTGGGCGACACGGACGTGCTGGACACATTGGCTGAGATCGCTCCCGTGCACGCAGTACGCGGCAACACGGACCGCGCCGGGCGCCCCGGCCGCCTCCCAGAGACGGACGTGCTTCTGTTCGAGGGGCACTACCTCTACCTGCTGCACGACCTGGGCACTCTGCATCTGGACCCGGCCGCTGCAAAATTCTCCGCTGTGCTCTACGGACACTCGCACCGGCCGCAAATCAGCCAAAAGCGCGGCGTGCTCTACTTCAACCCCGGCTCCTGTGGACCCCGGCGGTTTGACCTGCCCGTCACAGTCGGGCTGCTCCGGCTGGAAGAAGGCGCCGAGCCGCAGGCGGAAATCGTGCACCTGCAGCTTAAGAAGTGATCCCAATCAGCCCCGCATGCGCGGATTGATCCAGCGATAAACAAGATCAGTGCACAGGTTAACCAGCACATACGTCAGACCAATCGACAGCAGGCACCCCTGCACCAGCGCATAGTCGCGATTGGAAATGGCATCAACCACGAGACGGCCGAGCCCAGGCCAGCTAAAGATCTTCTCCGTCACAATCGCGCCGGCCAGCAACGCGCCGAATTGCAGGCCAATCACCGTAACGATGGGCACCAGCGCATTCGGCAAGGCATGACGCCAAACCACGGCGGCCTCGCCGAGCCCCTTGGCGCGTGCCGTGCGAATGTAATCCTGGCCAAGTTCTTCCAGCACCGCCGTGCGCACCATGCGCGTGAGAATGGCCGCCAATGAAGCGCCCATCGCCGTCGCGGGCAGGACCAGATAATGCCAGTCAATGCCGCTCGCCCCTCCACCGTGAGCGCCGGACACCGGCAACCAGCCAAGCAGGATCGCGAAAATCAGGATCAGAATCGGCCCCAGGGCGATGCCCGGCACGGAGAGCCCGAACAGACTCACCACGGAGAGAACCTGGTCAAGCCAACGGCCGCGGCGCAGGGCAGCCGCCAGCCCCGCCGGAAGCGCCAGTGCCAGCCCCACGGCAAGCGCTGTAACGGCCAAAGCCAGCGTGAAGGGATAGCGCGCGACAATCAGGTGCCCGACCGAGTCGTGCAAACGAATCGAACTGCCGAGGTCGCCGTGAAATACACCGGTCCAGTAACGGATGTACTGCTCGCCGAGCGGAAGGTCGAGCCCATACTGGTGCCGAAGCGCACTTATGTCGGCCGGGGTGGCGCCGTCGCCCAGCATTTGCAGGATCGGATCCCCTGGAACCAGGTGGATCAGAAGAAATACAAGGGAAACGACGAGCCAGACGACGGGAAGAGTAAGCAGGAGTCGGAGAAGGATCTGTCGCATGAGTCGCTCTAGACATTATGCCGCGCGCACCAGGCATCTGCCTGTCGCAAAAAACGCAAAGGCCGCGCCCCACGAGAACAAATGGGACGCGGCCTTGAAGCGTGCTGGCTCTAGCGAGAAGAGCTTGAGTTAAATAACCGGCTGTACTCGCGGACATCGCGGGCTGCCGAGCTCATGCCCATTACATTTTCAACGCGGCGCGAAAATGGATCGGCCGCTTCATCGACGGACTGTTGCGCTGGCGCAGGCACGCTCGCAAGCGTCGGTGCTGCCGGTACAGGAGCCGGAACGGGGGCTGGTACAGACACGGGCAGAGGGGCTTCCGCCACCACCGCAGGCCGCTCCACAGGAATAGACGGCCGCTCGGGAGCCGCCGCTGGGGCTTGCGCCCGTGCAAAGAACTCGTTGGAAGCAATCAGGGGCTTAAGAGCCTCGACAACCTTTTCTACACGCTCTTTCCGCAGACGGAGTTGTTCATATTTTGCGAGAATTTCGCTCAGTTCCGCGCTCGCCTCATCAAATGCGACACGATAGACTTCCAGCCTCATGCTCGCTCCAGTGGCAGGCTCATGGATGGAACTGCCGGCAACAGTATTTGCCAGCGCGTTCAGGGAGATCCCGGCCTGACTCGAGTTTTATTTTCATCCAGTTGGCTGAGGAGAAAATTAGAAAATGGTCACATTTAGCCGAAACGTTGGGTAGGCTCAGTAACCCTCTCGTAACTGGCGGGCAAAACACTACATGGCTGGATCGCTCAACCGTGGGCCTCCCGCTCCGTTCGAACGGAGCGGATCGCCGCGGGGAAATATCCGGAGAAATATGGGCCCGTCCGCCTGCACGCGCCCGTCACCGAACGCGCCAGACACTGGCCGAGTGAGCGAGGCCCCCGGAGCAGCGCCCTGCCTGTACGTAAGGCAGGGGACATCTCTATCGAACTAGAAAGAGTAGGTGGGAGCCTCAGAGGCCTTGCGGTCGCCCGCCGCGCCCTGCGCTTCGTTGCCGGCCAGAGGCTTCAGGGCCTCAACGACCTTCTCAATGCGGTCTTTGCGCTGCCGCAGTTGCTCAAACTCGCCCATGATCTGCGACAGCTCGGCATTCGCCTCGTCAAAGGCAAAACGGTAAACTTCTTCCTTCATAGTCCCTCCCAGGCCGGTAGTCTAGCATTCTTCGAACTGCGTTCAAGATTGTGTTTCTACAACTTTCCAGCCAGTCGTGATGGGCTGGATGCTTGAGGAACCGGCCCGCGACGGGAGCGGTTCAGCGGGGTTTACCTCTCAGCCAAAGTCGCAAAGCCCCGAACCATTCGTTGTGCAGGAGACACACCACCCGATATGTCTTCTCCGCGCATCGCCCTTCGTGACTCTCAGGCGCGGGTCAGCAGGCCGTTGAGGCCGAGCGACAGCACACGAGAATCACGTGCGCCGAAACCCTGGCGGAGCGCATTGTCAATACGCCGCTGAAACGGATCGGCAGTCTCATCCATCTCCTCAGCCATTTCAGGCTCGTACGCCTCAGCTGCGGCTGCTTCCGGTGCCGCTTCAGGTGTGACCTCATTGCTCTGCTGCACAAGGAAAGGAACCGTTTCGGCCACTGAAACAGGCTCGGCAGGCTCGAGTTCGGCGGCAATAGCCGCCGCCGGAGCGTCTGAAAGCAGCGGACGCAGTGCCTCCACGACTTGTTCCATCTGCGCTTTGCGGAGGTGCAATTGCTCAAACTGGGCGAGAATCCCTCGCAGTTCCGCGTTTGCTTCTTCGTAGGCGATTCGATAGGTATCCTGTGTCATGGTTACTCCAGGGGCTTAGAGTAGCACCAAAGAGTCACTCGTCAAGATTTGTCGTAACATGTCTGAAAGTACAAAGGTAATCGTGAATCAGTAGACTGCTTATAGAAATCCCGCAGTCTGTGCGCTGGGGGAGCGAAGGCTGCGGGCTCGGTAAAAACTGCTGGCGATGTGGACTTCTAGATGGCCTTCAGCAGGCCCTCACGACGAGGAGCGCTGAACCTGAGAGCGTCACGCAAGCGCCGCTGGAACGGATCAGTAATGTCGTCTTCGTCGTTTTGCGCAGCAGGTGCATCTGTCTGCGGAGCAGGCTGGACCAGCTCGGGCGCTATTTCGACCGGCGCGCTCTGGATCGGACTCACTGTGAGCATAGGGTCAGGCACCACTGCAGCTGGCATGTCAGCGCCGACGAGTGGCCCCAAAGCGGCCAGCACGCCTTCAAGACTCTCCTTGCGCTTGAGCAACTCTTCATATTTGCAGGTAATGTCAAGAAGTTCTGACCGGGCTTCCTGGTAGGCGACAACAAACACATCCTGCCTCATAGTGTTTTTCCGTAGACCCCCATGGCGCGTAGCGTAGCACGGCAGATGCCAGACAGAACCAAAAGTAATTCCCCGTCAATCTAACTTAGGTAATGTTGGTCACTAGTTGAAGACGGGGTTTCAGGGATCACTCTGTGGCTGGAGCAGCTTCCTCCGCAGACGGCTCGGGCATAGCGGGGATAGGTTCCACGCGAACTTTGCTGATCCGCCGTCCTGCCATTTCAACTACGGTCAGACGGCGCTGTCCGAAATCTACCCACTCCCCCGACCGTGGGATGTGTCCCAGGCGAACAAGCAGAAAGCCTGCGAGCGTCTCTACGCCCCCGTCCCGGGGGAGACTCCACTGCATCTGGGTTTCAAGGTCGCGCAGATTGGCGCCTCCGTCGATGAGCAGAGCGCCTGAGGCCAGAGCGAGCACCGGACGGGCTGGATCGTCGAACTCGTCCTCCAGCTCTCCCGTAAGCTGTTCGATTGCGTCTTCAGCTGTGACCACTCCAACCGTCGTGCCAAACTCATCCACCACAATCGCCATCTGGCGGCGACGGCGCTGGAACTCGCGGATCAGGTCAAGAGCTGTCTTGGTCTCGGGGACAACCAGAACGTCGCGCATCACCTGGCTCAAGCGCAGCTCGACCACAGCCGAGCCTGGCGGCTGAACATGCCCCTGAGGCGACGGGCGGAAGAACATGAGGCGCGACAGGTCCTTAGAGTAGACAACGCCAACAATGTGCTCGGGCCCCCGGGCCTCGTCGTACACGGGCACGCGCGAGTGCATGTGTTCAATGACCAGCGCACTTGCCTCTTCAACCGGCAGATCAGAAGGCAGGGAGAATATCTTCTGCCGCGGCGTCATAATCTCCCGGACGGTTACGTCATCAATCTCAAGCGAGCGATGAACCAGGCTTTCCTGATACGGCGAAAGCAGGCCTACTCGGCGGGCGGCTGTGGTGATGATCTTCAGTTCCTCGAGCGAATGCACCGAGGATCGATCGCTCATGGGGACGTCAAAACCGCGCAGCACCAGCGCTGCGGAGTTGCGCAGAAAACGCACGGCGGGCCGCGCCAACGCCATAAAGAGCAGCATGGGCGGGGCCACGGTGACGGCAAGAGCCTCCGTGCGGCGCAGAGCAAGCGATTTGGGCACCAACTCGCCCACCAGAACTTCAAGATAGGTAATAAGGGCAAAGCTCAGCGCCACGGCACACAGATGCGCATAGACCAAGGCGTGCGCAGAGATGGCCGGAAGTAGCTGCAGCCAGCCATACAGCACGGTTGCCGCCAGCGGCTCGCCGATCCACCCCAGAGCCAGCGAGCAGAGCGTGACACCCAGCTGGACGGCCGGCAGAAAGTCCTCGAGGTCGTTCTGGAGGCGGCGGACAGCGCGCGCACCTGGCACGCCGTCGGCGGCCATCTGCTCAATACGCGAGTCGCGCACGCTCACCAAGGCGAACTCGGCAGCTACGAAGAAGGCGTTGACGAGAATGAGGCCAGCAACGGCGACGAATTGCAGCAGCGGTAAACCGTGCATCTCGCTGTGAGCATAGCATCGCCAGGGGGCAAAATCCGTGTACCCGGGAACCGGGGAACGGCCGCATACGTATGAGGAGATGAACAGCAGACAAGCAGACGTGGAGGCTGAAGTGGCAGCGAAGAAAAGCAGGAAGTTCTGGATCTGGCTGATTTCGGCAGGCGTGCTGCTCGTATTGCTGCTGGGCGTGGCAGCAGCGCGGCTGGTCAAGGGCGGATCAATTGATCCGAACCGGCTGGCACGTGTGCAGCGCGGCGACGTGGCACGGTCGGTGGTGGCCACGGGCAAGATCCAGCCAATCACCAAGGTCGAAGTAAAGTCCAAGGCTTCGGGAATCGTGGAGCAACTCTTTGCCGATATCAATAATCGCGTAACCAAGGGCCAGCCGCTCGCACAGCTCGATCAGCAAGAGATTCGCGCCCAGGTGGAAGCGCAACGCGCACAATTGGCCGCCGCGGAAGCCAACGTAGCCACCTACGAGGCAAACATCGAGCAGGACAAGGTGAATGCTTCGGCCCCCGATCTGCCGATGTACAAGGCCACGCTCGACCGCAACCTTGCGATGCAGAAAGAAGGCGTGGTGAGCCGCCAGGCACTGGATGACGCCAACCGCAACTATCTGGCAGCCCTGAACAAACGCGACGCAGCCCACGCTCAGATCCTCGTCGATACGGCAAAACTCAAACAGGCACGTGCGCAAGTGCAGCAGAGCCGTGCCAGCCTGAACCAGTATGAAGAGCAGCTCGGCTACACCACCATCGTCGCGCCGATGGACGGTGTGATCCTGTCGCGTGACGTGGAGAAGGGCGACGCCGTTAGCTCCATCCTGGTGCTGGGCTCCACTGCAACGCTCGTCATGACCGAGGGCGACACCTCACAGGTCTACGTGCAGGGCAAGGTGGATGAGGCCGACATTGCGCACGTCTACATGGGGCAGCCCGCACGCATCAAGGTAGAGAGTTTCCGTGACCGCGTGTTCAACGGCAAGGTGACCAAGATTGCGCCGCTCGGCGTCGAAAAGGACAACGTCACAACCTTTGAGGTGCGGGTCAGCATCGACAACGCGAAGGGCGAACTCAAGGCCAACATGACGGCCAACGCTGAGATCCTGCTCGACGAGCACAAGGGCGTTCTCACTGTTGCAGAGAACGCTGTCTCCTACGACAACCAGAAAAACGCGTTCGTGAACGTTCCGGATCGAAATCAGAAAGACGGAACGCGCAAGGTATCCGTAAAGGTCGGACTGTCGAACGGCTCAGTCACGGAAATCGTCAGCGGCCTGAAGGAGGGCGACCAGGTGGTTCTGCAGCAGTAACGCAGCAGAAGTGTTCTCCGCCGCACACGGCTGTCCGAAATCGGACACACGCCACACGGCCAGCTGCGCGGCATGTGTAGCTTTTGCGCAGATTCGAATCGGGTTAAATCAGATGCTGCGTTTGGCAGACGGCATGCATCTGCAACTTGCGTAGATAAGCACCCGGTTCCGCGCGAGTCACTCACCGCAACCATGAATGTATTGAGGAACGCTATGAAACGATTTTTGCTAGCAGCCGCGGCCCTTTTGGCGGTGGCCGCGCTCCCAGCCGTGGCCTCGGAAGCCACGTTTGAACGCACCCTCACCGTGAATGGCCGCGTCGACCTCAACATCGCGACCGGTGCTGGGTCCATCCACCTGTCACGCGGCGCAGACAACCAGGTGCATATTGTCGGCCACGTGAAGTCAGGCTGGGGTGCAAACAACGACGCGCGCGTCCACGAAATAGCTGCGCATCCACCGATTGAGCAGACCGGCAACATTATCCGCATTGGCCTGCACCATGAGAACCTGCACAACATCAGCATTGATTACGACATCCAGGCTCCGGCCAATGCGTTTCTTGAAGCCAGCTCCGGTTCCGGCAGCCTCATCATTGACGGCGTGGGCGACAACGCCAAGCTGTCGACCGGCTCTGGCGACATTCGCGCGACGGGCCTGAAGAACAGCTTCAGCGCCAACACTGGCTCAGGCAGTATCTCCATTGAACAGACGGGACAAGGCGATGTGCGCGCACAGACCGGCTCGGGAAATATTGAACTGCGCGGCATCCGCGGTGGCCTGCGCGCGGGCACAGGCTCGGGCAGCATCAAGATTGAAGGCACCCCGACGGCAGACTGGAAACTGGAAACCGGCTCAGGCTCGATTGAATTTACACCGGGCCGCGTGGGCTTCACGCTCGATGCTTCGTCCGGCTCGGGCGGCATCCATTGCGACCAGCAGATGAGTGTGCAGGGCTCGCTTGACCGGCATCACGTCACCGGCAAGGTAAACGGCGGTGGCCCCACTGTGCGCATGGAAACCGGCTCTGGCAGCATCCATATTCGCTAAGCGCGACAAGTTTGTTCCTCAGGCGGGGTCAGCTGGGAAGGCCCCGCCTGTCTTTTTTGCAGTTACGGAATCAAATAATACGGATTTGGATACTTAACCGAGTACTCGGCCTCCGGACGTCCGCGTAGATCGCTCCACTGATCTCCCACGCTCAACACAATCGTGTAGCCCTCAGCGGCAACCTGTCGGCGCTGCTCAGATTTGAACTGGACCGCGGTTGAATGCGCATCTGCCTGCGCTCGCATACGCAGCTCCGCGTAGCCTGCAAAGCCCTGAGCTTGAAGGTTCTTCTCCGTCGCCGCACGCTGCGTGTCTGGCCGGCCGGTGAGAAAGATAACGCTGACACCGACCCCCTCTGCCTCCTTCACCAGCCGCAATGTACCTGGAATTGCAGGCGCGGACGCCGTCTCGACCCACTCGTTGAATGCGCGACTGTCATAAGCAAAGCCCGCCTTCAACATCTCTTCGTAGTTTGAGAGCGTGGTTTCGTCAATGTCGAGCACAATCGCCAGCTTTTTGTGCGCTGGATTGTGCGCAGTTCGCTGCCTGAGAAAAGCAATGGCGCGGTCAGCCTCACGATCAAGGTCGCGCGAATAGCACCCCTGCGAGCCTATGCAATCGTGATACTTCTTGAGCGTCTGTTTTAGTGCGTCAAGGTTCTGGAGATGCTCGCTCGGCGCAAGCGGCGCAACATGCCCGGCAGGCTGCTGCGCCGCTCCAGATATCGCACACAGAAGCAGCATCAAAATCAGACGCGCCGCATAGATTCTTTTGAACAATGGACAATACCCCATCGAGACATTGTCGCAGGCAGCCCCAGTCAATGCATTGCGTGCTCCTTCTCGTTCTACTTCTCTCTGCCGCAGACCTGAGATCGAGCAAACGCAGATCGCACACTGCACGCCGGCCCTCTAAACTGGATGCATGGTTCGCGTATTCCGCCCCATTCCCGTCGCCTCGCTGAAACTGCTGGTGTTTGACCTGGACGGCACACTGATCGATTCCGCGCAGGATTTGTGCAACAGCGTGAACGCCACGCTCAATGCATTCAATCGCCCATCACTGCCTGATGCGCGTGTCGCAACATTCATCGGCAACGGCGCACAGATGCTGGTCAAGCGCGCGCTCGCAGCTGACGATGGTGTGGAACCAGACGATGAATCGCTCGCGCAGGCGTACGCGTTCTTCATCCAGTACTATCGCGAACACAAGCTGGACTATACCTACGCATACGAGGGCGTGCTGGAGGCTCTGGCAGCGCTGCGCACCGTGCATGATCAGGCTGGTACTCCTCTGCGGTCCATGGCCGTGCTCACCAACAAGCCTGTGCGACCGGCACGCGAGATCTGCGAAGCGCTCGGCATGGCGCGCTACTTCCTGAATATCTACGGCGGCAACAGCTTCTCCACGAAGAAGCCGGACCCGGAGGGCATCTTCGCGCTGATGCAGGAGGCCAACGTCCGTGCCGAGGAAACAGTGATGATTGGCGACAGCTGGGTGGACGTGGGAACAGCCCGCAATGCCGGAGCCTGGTCCATTGGCTGCACCTTCGGCTTTTCGCCGGCAAGCCTTGAAACAGCGCCCCCAGACATCCTGGTCGATTCACCTGCGGACTGGACAGTGGCACTCGACGCTGCGAAAATTCTATCGAGCGATGAAGGAACCACCCAACCGAGGTGAGTGCCGCGCTGGACGCACACGCTCTACTTGAAGTTACTCGAAGATTTGCAACCCACGCGGTCAAGCGTGTATCCCCTGCGTCTTTACGCAGCGGTTTCTGCGTCTAAGATGCAGCTTTTCTATCCGCAAAAGGGTGGCCCGTCTTGCAGCCTTCGGGTGTCTGGAGATCTTGCACCATGCGCTTTCTTGCCATGCTCCTCGTCGTAGTTGCCTCTACTGTCGCGTTTGCTGATAAACCCGGCACCGCCGTCGCACCGCCGCAGCCTTCGGTTCAGGGCGTCGTGGCCGATCCTTCAGGCGCCATCATCCCCGGCGCTGAAATTGATGTCCTCGACGCAAGCGGCACCGTAACCGGTACAGTTCACTCGGCGGGTGACGGCAGCTTCCAAATCGCAGTACCGCACAGCGGCAGCTACACACTGGTTGTCTCTGAGCCTGGCTTTGATACTGTGCGCAATCCCGTGGAGATTCCTCCCGCCACTCTCTCCGTAACCCGCACGTCCACCGTGCCTGTGCGCATCGTGATGCCAATTGCGCGGCTGGCGACGAACGTCCGCGTCAACGCCGACTCGAGCGAAGACCTGTCCTCCCCGGAAGACAACCACGACTCATCCGTGATGACCGCCGGAGAGTTGAAGAAGTTGCCTATCTTTGATAACGATTACGCCACAGCGATGAGCGCGTTTCTTGACGACAGCGCCACTGCAACCGGCGGCTCGGGCCTCATCGTGGATGGCGCTGAAGCTAACCGTGCGACTGTTTCAGCATCGGCTGTGCAGGAAGTCCGCATCAATCAGGATCCATATTCTGCGCAGTACTACTGGCCTGGGCGCGGGCAGATGGAAATCATCACCAAATCCGCAGCAGACCACTACCACGGTCAGTTCAATTTTTACTTCCGCGATTCCGCGATGAATGCGCAGAACGCTCTGGCAGCATCAAAACCGCACGAGCAGCGGCGCATCTACGAAGGCAGTTCCACCGGGCCAATCCGCTACATCCCGAAGAGCAGTTTCCTGGTGAGCTTCAACCGTGCTGAGGAAGACCGCGACTCGGTCGTAAGTGCAACCGTGCCGACAGGGCTGCTGCAGGCCAACGTTACCTCACCCACACGCGAAACTGACTTCAGCGTGCGCGCCGCGCGACAGTTCAGCGACCGCCATTCCGCCTACGCCGAGTACAGCTACGAGGACTGGAACGGGCAGAATCAGGGTGTCGGCGGACAGACGTTGGCCGCAGCCGGCTATCGCAGCGAATATCACGAGGATGACCTCCGGCTCCACGTTGACTCGACACTCTCCGCCGTGCTGCTGAACCAGCTTTCCGTGATCGGCGAGCATGACTCGAACACGCACGCAAACGCCGAGGAAGCGCCGCGCGTCAACGTGGCAGGCGACTTCACCGGCGGCTCTGCGCAGGGTGATTCGCTCAGCACGGAATATAACTTCCGCCTATTCGACATGGTCACGTGGACCCACGGGCGACACATGGTGAAGGCAGGGATCGGCGTTCCCCACGTCAGCCGCCGCGCGTACGACGACAACACCAACGCGCTCGGCACATACACATTCAGCCCGACGCTTGCCGCGGACGGCGTGACCGTGCTGACCAGCGCGCTCGACAACTACTCGACAAACCACCCCTCTGGCTTCACGCAGAATTCCGGCGACTCGCACTTCATCTATCACCAGCAGGAAATGGGCGCGTTTGTGCAGGACCAGTGGAAGATCACAGATCGGTTCTCCGTCACTCCCGGCCTGCGCTACGACTGGCAGAACTTCCTTGCTGAAAAGCGCCTCGGATTCTCACCGCGCGTTTCATTCGCGTGGGTGCTGGACGAAGACGCCAAGGTTGTCGTCCGTGGCGGTGGCGGCATTTACTATGACCGCTTTGGTTCCGGCCCGCTGCTCGACCTTGTCCGCTATGAGAATGCGCGCCGCCGTGCAGTGCAGCTTTCACTCGATCCTGCGAGCCAGCCTGACACCGGCTGCGTGCCGATCACGGACTGCGTAACGCTTGAAGAGCAACCGCCGTACCTGGCTCAACTCATGCCGGGCGCAAAGCTCCCCTACCAGCTTCAATATGGTCTGTCGATTGAGCGTCAGCTCGGCCAGCACGCAACCGGAATCGTCAGCGTTTACTCCGCGCGCGGTATCGATGAATTCCGGTCAATTGACATCAACGCGCCCACTCTCGAATCCGGCTACACTGTGCGCCCCAACCCGGAATTCGGCATGATTCGCCAGATGCAGCCAGCCGGATTCTTCGCAGGTAACGGCTTCGACATCTCCTACCGCGGCGAGTTCAACAAGTACTTCACCGGCTTCGGACGCTACACGTGGTCGCACTACGACTCCAACACTGGCGGCATCGGCTGGTTCCCGCAGAATCAGTACGCGCCGAACGATGAATGGTCTCGCGCCGGCTTTGACCGCCGCCAGCGCTTTGGCCTCTACGCCATGTTCAACTCAAAGAGCGTATTCAACCTCTCGACGGGCGTCTTCGCCAACTCGGGTGCGCCGTGGACCATCACCACCGGCACGGACCCTTATGGCGACAGCTTGTTTAACGCAAGGCCTGACGGCGTGGAACGCAACTCTGAAACCATGCCGTCCTATGTCGATGTGGATTTGCGCTGGGGGCACGACTTTGCCTTCACTACCAACAAGGCCGACGACGCACCGCGGCTGGGCTTTTCCGCAGGTGCCTTCAACGTTCTCAACCACGAGAACCCGTCGGGCATCGACACAGTCAGCACGTCGTCCAGCTTCGGTGAGATCACCTCAGTGAACTCCCCACGGCGGATTCAGCTAGGCATGCGTTTCGAGTTCTGAACGAGGCGCGGCGCGGCGTACACTGGGTGCCGGCCCGCCGCGCCACCTCTGGCTGGCACGGAACTTTTCCGCGGGTACGCGCGTACCCCCTTGGAGGAGACGCCATGAACCCAAGCCGCATCTGCGTTCGCCTGTTCTTTGTCGCTCTTGCCCTTCTCTTTTCTGCCAACCCGGCACGCGCCGACCACGATCGCGTGCAGTTCGGCGAAAACATTGTGGTTGCTCCCGGCGACTCCATCCATGACGCCGTGTGCTTCTTCTGTAGCGTGGACGCGCAGGGCACGATCGATCACGATGTGGTGGTGTTTTTCGGCAACGTACACATCGCCGGGCACTCGAATCACGACGTCGTGAACTTCTTCGGCAATGTCCGCCTTGATGACCACGGCGTCATTGCACATGACGTCGTCAACTTTTTTGGCTCGGTACGGCTGGGTGAAGACGCGACCATCGGCAATGACCTCGTAGCGATGTTCGGCGACATTCACGCCGCTGATTCTGCGCACATTGAAGGCAACCGCGTATCCCAACCGATATGGCTGCTGCTCATTCCCTTCCTGATCATTGGCGGCATCATCACCTTGATCGTGAGCGCGGTGCGCAACTTCCGCCATCGGCAACTGATCGCGGCTGGTTACGGCTACCCGATGCAACCGCCTCCGATCGCGCCTCCCGCACCCTCCTCATCCACGCCCGGGCCTGAGCCACCGAAAGCCTGATACGACGCTTACGATGTATGCATGCATGGCGTAATGGAGGGCCGCAGGCTCCACATTGTCATTCCCGGAGGCAGCGGCCATGTCGGTCGCATACTGGCTCGTCATCTGCAGTCGCGCGGGCACTTCGTAACCATCCTCACGCGCGGCCCTTATGCGGCGCCATGGCGCACTGTGCACTGGGATGGCCGCACGACGGACCAATGGGCCGATGAACTCGAAGGTGCAGACGTCTGCATCAATCTCGCCGGCCGCAGCGTAAACTGCCGCTACACCCCGGAAAACAGGCATGAGATCTACGACTCGCGCATTGTCACGACACGCCTGCTGGGGAAAGTCATTGCTCAACTCGCGAACCCTCCGCGGCTCTGGCTGAATGCCTCGACAGCTACCATCTATCGCCATGCAGCGGACCGCGCCATGGACGAGGCAACCGGCGAACTAGGCGGCAATGAATCCGCAGTGCCCGAGACATGGAACTTCTCCGTTCATGTGGCGCGCGACTGGGAGGCGGAGTTCTTTGCCGCTGCAACACCGCAGACACGCAAGGTTGCGCTGCGTTCCGCCATCATCTTCAGCCCGGAACCGGGCGGTGCCTTCGCCGTTCTTTCAAACCTGGTGAGAATGAGCTTGGGCGGCAGGCAAGGCAACGGACGCCAGTTTGTCTCGTGGATTCACGAACAGGACTTCGCGCGAGCCATCGACTTCCTGATTGAGCACGATGAAATGGAAGGTCCCGTGAATCTTGCCGCCCCGAATCCGCTGCCAAATCGTGCATTCATGGCCGCACTTCGTGAAGCATGGGGCATCCCAAACGGCTTGCCTGCGCTGTGGCCCTTCGTGGACCTTGGCGCGTGGCTCCTACGCACGGAAAGCGAACTCGTGCTCAAGAGCCGGCGCGTTATTCCAAAGCGACTGCTCGATGAAGGCTTCCGCTTTGATTTTCCAGATTGGCCAGAGGCAGCCCAAGATCTTGTCTGGCAGTGGCGCACACGTATGCGATGAAGGCAGGCACGCATGCGCCGTGGTCCTGCTATTTGGGCGTGATGTTCGAAACCGGCAAATCCCAGTGCGCAGCAAGAATCTCGAAGCGCCGCTGCTCCTCCTGCTTGTACTTCGCCTGATCCGGCCAGAGCTCGTGGATAAGCGCCTCCTCATCAGGATTGGCCGTGGTTGCCAGCGTCGAGTTCTTGTAGACGATGGTTACGCGATAGTCCCAGCGACCGTCTTCCGTGGTGTGATACGCCGGCGTCTCGATCTTGAGCGAGACGATGCGCCCCGTGGCTTTGATCTTCTGCAGAAGCGGAAAGTGATTGCGAAGGAACAGGTCGAGAAACTCCGCCTGATGCCCCCATTGCACCTTGTAGTAATACTCGACGGTATAGGGCTGATCTGCCCCGCCCTGCGGAGGAGCCCCCTGGGCCAGAGCCTGGCCCGCGGTGATCCCAGCGAACACAATTACTGCAAACAGCAGAAGAATCTTGCGCATGATGCCTCCGGGATAGAATTTTGTGTCATTGTAGCGCGACGCGGCGAGTGGGCAGCGTCACGACAAAAATCTGAGGGCCGCGCATCCGCGGCCCTCGAGATAGCTTGCCTGCACCCTTGGATCCCGCTCAACAACGCGCATAATCGGCAAGCGCCGTGCGACTCGGAATCGTAAGAATGGAACCGTTGAAGGTCACCAGACGGCGATTCTTAAACGTCGTCAGCGTGCGCGTAACAGTTTCTCGCGAAGCACCGATAAACTCGCCGATCTCCTCGTGGGTGAGCGAGAAGCGGAACTTTGTTCCAGCCTCAGCCGCCTGGCCATTTTCGCTCCACTCAAGCAGAAGACGAGCGAGCTTCTCGGGTGCTGAACTGGACAGGCCAACAGTGCGCAACTGTTCGCACGCCAGCGTGAATTCACGTGTCAGTTCTTCACTGACGGTTTGATAAGCCTCCGGGTGACGCATCAGAAAGCCCTGAAACTCGCGGCGGCCGACCGGTGCAATCTTCGCGGGATAGAGTGTCTCCGCCGTGATCTCGTACGGGCTTCCAGAAAGTGTTGAAGAGAGACCCAGAATCTCGCCCTTGCGCGCAATGCGCAGGCTGAGGCGGCGGCCATCCATGGAGTTAATTGAAAGCTTCACCTCGCCTTCAATGATCACATACACACCACGCGCTGCTTCCTTTTCGGCAAACAGTACATGGCCGGCGGCATAAGACGACGGCATAGCGAGAGATAGAAGGTCCTTCTGCGCTTCCGCTGAAAACTTCGCAATGAATCCGCCGTTGCTCTGCATCGGGCTGCCGGTCGTGCTCTGCTGTTCGCGCATCGTGTACATGGCTTCGTCCTCCTTGGCGTTCATGCCTGTAGTTCGGCTACCGTCAGTTGGTGTACAAGGTCCTCACTCTGCAGCGTGCCTGTAATCAGCTCTGCTTTACCCTGCGCGCAGATGCCTGCAAGAACACTCTTTCCAGTGGCATCCGCATAAGTCACTCCGCGCAGGTCAAGAACCAGCTTCCGTGAGCCAAGACGGGGGAACGCTTCAGCCCACACACGATTGAGTTCGGTTGCCCACGGCCCGGCGACTCGGCCTTCCAGCACAATCTGCACTTCCATTTCGTGCTCGGACTCGTGGATGGTGATCCGCAACATGCCCATATAGTTTGCAATGCGCGTGCCAAAGTTACGGCTGCGCACGGGGAATCGCATAACCGACCATTAATCAGTCGCTTGAAGTTGAATTCAGTTTTTGCCGGAATCGTGACGACGCGGGAAGTGACGAAGTGACGAAGACGACATTTCGTCACCGCGACTACATGTAGTCACTTCGCTCGATACTCAGCTTCTTCAACTTAGAGTTCAGCGTGGTGCGCTTGAGCCCCAAGCGGGCTGCGGCACCGTCTTCGCCGCCAATCTGTCCACCGGTCTCGCGGAGTACGCGTAGAATGTGCTCGCGTTCGGCGCTGCGAAGCGTTGGGCTCTCCGACGCTCCGTGGACCTGCTGTTCAGCGGGCAGTTCGAGTTCGGCGAGCGGCACAAAGAGCTCGCGTCCGCGCGTGAGAATCACGGAGCGCTCCAGCAGGTTCTCAAGTTCGCGAATGTTCCCAGGCCAGCTCCAACGTACCAGCGCCTGCATCGTTGCTTCGGGAATCGATTCGATTGACTTGCCCATCCTGCGGCTGTGTGCAGCAACAAAGTGGCGCACCAGCATGGGGATGTCTCCAGCGCGCTCCCGCAGTGGTGGCGCGAACACTGGAAACACCTTCAGCCGATAGAAGAGGTCGCTGCGGAATTGCTTCTCAGCAACCATCTGGGCCAGATCGCGATTTGTTGCGGCAATCAGGCGCACGTTAATCGGGATGGCGCGGTTGCCGCCGAGGCGCTCGATCTCGCGCTCCTGCAGAGCGCGCAGCAGCTTGGGCTGCAGGTCCATCGGCATCTCGCCAATTTCGTCCAGAAACAATGTGCCCTCATGGGCCAGCTCCAGACGGCCAACTTTGCGCGCAATCGCCCCCGTAAATGCGCCCTTTTCGTGACCAAAGAGCTCACTTTCAAGCAGCCCCGCGGGAATTGCCGCGCAGTTCAGCTTGATAAATGTGCGGTCGGCACGCGGGCTGAGCCGATGAATCGCGCGCGCCAGCAACTCCTTGCCCGTGCCCGTCTCCCCCTGAATCAGAACAGTCGCATCAGTCGGCGCAACCGTCTCAATCTGCTTCAGAACGTTGCGCAGGCCGGCGCTTTCGCCCACGATATCTTCAAAGCGATTGTCAAGATTGATCTCTTCCTCGAGGTAGCGCTTTTCCTGGCTGAGTTTGTCGCGCAGCTCGGCGATCTGGCGATACGCCTGCGCATTATTGACTGCCATTGCCACCTGACTGGCCACCTCGAGCAGCATTCCAGCGTCGCGCTGTGTGAAGGCAGCCTCAAGCCGGCTGCCAATCATCATCGCGCCAACCGCTTCTCCACGATAGACCAGCGGCACCCAGCAGCCGGACTGCATCCCGAGCCCCGTAAGATGGCGAACGCTCTCCGGCTTGAATCGCGCATTGTGCAGAGACGCAACTACGACGGGTTCCCGCGTGCGGAAGGCGAGGCCAGCAGGAGAGCCCTCCACGGGAATGTGCGTTTCGCGGCTCTGCGCAGCATCGTCGCCCAGGAATTGGACCTGAAGCGCATCCCGCTCCGGCTCATAGATTCCCAGCGTCGCGCAGTCGTGCGGCAGCACCTCTCGCAGACTCGCGGAAATCGCGCCAAGCAACGCGCGAACATCCGTCGTCGCAAGCAGCGCTGAACTCAATTGAAGCAGAACGGTCTCTTCAGCGCGTTTGCGATCCGTGAAGTCTCGTGTCACCTTGGCAAAGCCTGTAATTGCCCCCGCGGTGTCGCGAATTGCCGTAAGCACAACGTTCGCCCAGAAGCGCGATCCATCCTTGCGCACACGCCAGCCTTCACTTTCAACGCGGCCGCGCAGGACCGCGGCGCGCAGCAATTCTGCGGGGCGGCCACGGTCCACATCCTCTTGCGTAAAGAAGACTGAGAAGTTGCGGCCAAGAATTTCATCGGCGACGTACCCCTTGATGCGCTCCGCTCCTGGGTTCCATGTCGTGACAGTACCGTCACGATCAAGCAGGTACATTGCATAGTCGCTGACACTTTCGACAATCGAGCGTATCTGCTGATCTGCCTGGCGAAGTGCGTCGAGCATTGCGCGCTGCTCAGTCACATCGCGCGCGAAACTCAACACCAGTGGTCCTTCAGCGCTCTCGATCGGCTTGAGCATAATATCGACGGGGAACTCTGAACCGTCTTTACGCAGCCCCAAGAGATTGAGCGCTGCGCCCATCTGCCGCATCCGTGGGTGGGCACTGTAGTTTTCGCGATGGCTCGGATGACGGCCGCGGAAGCGAACAGGGACGAGTACGTCGATCGACGCACCGACGAGTTCTTCGCGCGTGTATCCAAACAGTTCAGCAGCGCGCGGATTCGCCGCACGGATCACACCACGTGCGTCCGTGACAAAAATAGCGTCGGGACAAACCTCAAACAGGTTTTCGAGCGACGCGCGTGCGACCTCGCTCACGCGCACCCGGTTCCCGGCCGCAGGGTTCATTTCCGGGGAATCAGAAAGGAACATTGCCGGTTTCGACCTGATTGAAAGATAGCGTGCGCGATCACGGGACCGCAACTACTGTCTTCAGATGCTCGCTCATTCCGGACCCAACCCAGTAATTCTGCACCCTTGTTGCCCACTAGCGAATCCAACCCGAGACAGGAGACTCCCCGCATGGTTCAGAAGATTGCATTCATTACAGGTGGCAACCGCGGCCTCGGCTTCCAGACGGCGCTCGACCTGAAGTCCCCCGAAATCAAGGTCGTCATCGGATCCCGCGACGCGCGCCAGGGCGAAGAGGCTGTGGCGCTGTTGCGCGCAGCTGGAGTGGACGCCGACGTACTCACCTTTGACGTAACAAAGCTGGCCGACCACAAAGCCGCTTATGAGTACTTCGCCAAGAAATACGGGCGGCTAGACATCCTGATCAACAACGCAGGAATTGCGGCTGGTGGATTTCCGCCCGTCGGCACCGAACACTCGGCGGGCGAAGTGCCAACTGAACTGCTGCACAAGGTATTTGAGACAAACTTCTTTGCGCCCGTCGCACTCACACAGACCCTGCTGCCATTGTTGCGGAAAAGCACGGCTGGCCGGATCGTTAACCTTTCCAGCATCCTTGCATCTCTCACCCTGCATGCCGATCCGAAATCCCCGATCTACGATGCAAAGTCGTTCGCGTACGACGCGTCAAAGACAGCACTCAACGCATTCACAATCCACCTTGCCCATGAACTACGCGACACTCCCATCAAGGTGAACTCCGCTCACCCAGGATGGGTGAAGACCGACATGGGAGGCGACGCAGCACCGATGGAGGTGAGCGAGGGCGGCAAGACAAGCGCTGCACTGGCCACGCTTCCTGAAGACGGCCCTTCGGGAGGCTTCTTCCACCTTGGACAGCCGCTTCCGTGGTAAATGCATTTGAAGCATCAGCGCCCGCGGCGGTGCCAGCCTCCGCAGGCGCTACAATTGCCGCATCCGAAGCTGTTCGAGGAGATCGCGATGCAGAAGCGTTGGATCAGGATCGCAGCCGCTGTGGCTGCGCTGTTTATTCTCGTCGTCCTTCTGGTTCCATTTTTCGTCAATGCAGATACCTTCAGACCTACAATTCAGACGCAGCTCTCGCGCGCCATCGGGCGACAGATCACACTGGGGCATTTGAGCTTTTCACTGCTCAAAGGTAGTCTTCTGGCTGAAGACATCTCCATCGCCGACGATCCGGCCTTCAGTACAGCCCCCTTCCTCACCGCCAAGTCTCTGGCAATCGGCGTTGAGGTTGCGCCTCTTCTCTTCCATCGCGAAGTGCGCATCACGCGGCTTGCAGCCGATGCGCCTTCAATCCAACTCCTGCATGCCGCTGACGGACGGTGGAACTTCTCCAGTATCGGTGGTGCTGCCGCGCGCCAGAGCCAACAGCAGGAGAGCGCCATTCCCAACTTGACCGTTGGCGAGCTCGCCGTCAAAGACGGCCGCGCCACCGTTGGGTCAGTTCCGTCAACTGGCAAGCAGTTCGTTTATTCGGGCATCAATGTCAATGTGAAGCAGTTTTCGCTGCTCAAATCCTTCCCTTTCGAACTGACGGCAAAGCTGCCCGGCGCCGGATCGTTCCAGTTGAAGGGCGATGCAGGCCCAATTGCCGCCAACGACGCGGCAGACACGCCATTCCGCGCGGCGCTTGAGTTGAAGCAGTTTGATCCGGTAGCGGCAGGCGTGGTGGATCCATCCCAGGGCGTATCCGGGCTGATCGATATGAAAAACCAGCTTGCCTCTGACGGAACTACGCTGACCAGTGAGGGAACAATTCGCGCAACTCGGCTCGTGCTGGCGCGCGCTGGCTCACCTGCCACCAAGCCGGTTGACATCCATGTTTCCATGTCGGATAGCCTCGACGCGCGCACCGGCACGGTTTCAGATCTCTCAATCCAGACAGGTGCCGTAGCCGTCCGCATCACTGGCAGTTTCAAGCTCACGGCAACGGCCCCTCTGCTCGACCTGCATCTCACTGCGCCCAACGTCCCCGTGGATGCGCTTGAGGACCTTCTGCCAACCGTCGGAATCCGCCTTCCGTCTGGATCACAGTTACGTGGTGGCACCCTCACAGCGAGTCTCGCAGTCACAGGACCCGCGAAGGCGCCCGTCATCGCCGGTCCTGTCTCGATCGACAACACAAAGCTCGCGGGCTTTGACATTGGCTCGAAGATCCAGGGCATCAATCCATTCGGGAGCAAGGGTAACGGCACAGATATTCAGACCCTGCGCGCGACAGTGCGCTCCTCGCCGCAGCTCACAGAACTCAGTGACATCTACGGCAACTTGCCGCAAATCGGCACAGCAACTGGAAACGGCACGGTCTCTCCCACAGGTGCGCTGGACTTCAAGCTCACCGCAAAGCTGAACTCCTCGAACGCGGTGGGGGCCGTGGCAAACCAAGCCGCAAGTGCGGTTGGAATGCTCGGAGGCCTGTTCAAGTCAAAAGGTCGCTCCGTCCAGCCAGCTAACAATGGCATTCCGCTCAGCGTAACCGGCACCACATCAAACCCGACGATTCGAGCCAACGTCGGAGCCATGTTCAAGTAACGCCGAATCACGCACAGATGAGAAAAGAGCGAAGCCGAAGCTTCGCTCTTTTCCTTTTTGATGGAACTCGCGAACTAAAATCATGCAAACTGCTTCACACTGAATCCCAGTTTGTAGGTTTCTCCGTGGGTCAGCAATTCCTCCCACGTCACTTCCCTCTTTTGATAGCCCGCCATGCGCCCCAACATGCAGCTCAGCGCCGTCTCAACGCCTGCTGCAATCTGGTTCTGTGGCTGGCCTTCTGTGATGCTGGCAATGAAGGTGCGCTCTTTATCGCGGTCAGCGAACTCCAGATTGTCGGAGAATGCTCCGTTGGCAGCGAACTTGCCACCTTCAGCTGATGTCTGAGCCGAGTCCTGCCACGACCACGGCTGCGCGCTCTTGATCAGAATCGGCCCCGAATAGCCCATCGCCGATGAGCCGTTCGAGCCGAACAGCTTCAACCCCGCGTCGAAACCACCATAGTTGTCAAACTGCGTGGATGTGAACGAGAAGTGCACGTCGCCAGGATATGTGAAGTCAACCTGATAGTTGTCCCAGCAGTCGCCGTAGTGCGTCAGGATATTGCGCCCGCCCGTGGCAACAGCTTTGATCGGATGCGAGCCGAGCAACCAGTTGCAGAGGTCGATGATGTGAATGTTCTGTTCAACAAGGATGTCGCCAGAAAGCGCTCGGTCCCACAGCCAGTTGCGCAGCCGGTACTCTTCTGGTGCGTGCCCGGTGGGTTTCACCTCAACCGATGCCGGCGCATTGTAGGTTCCGGTCACCGACGCAATCTTTCCGAGTGCGCCACCATGAATTTTCTCGGCGAACGCGGCAATCGGGGGCGCATTGCGGCACTGGAAACCAACAGCTACGCTCTGGTTCGGCTTCACGCGCTTGGCAATCTCCAGTGCTTCGCGCGCCTGCGCCACATCAATGCCAACTGGCTTTTCGCAGTAGACATGCTTGCCAGAGCTCACAGCGATCCCAAGATGCTCCACGTGAAAGAACGGCGGAGTGGAAAGTTGCAGCAGATCAACCTGCGATGACGCCGCCAGTTGCTCAGCAGCGCTGGGGCCGACGAATAATTGCGTTTGATCGATGGCAGCATGACCGAGTTTTGTGTTGAGTGCATCGAAATGCTTCTTCCCCGCTGCCAAGCGGTCCGGAAACAGATCGCCGAGCGCGACGACCTGAGCTGACGTATTCTGCGCAAATGAGTCGGCAACTGACGTGCCACGGTTGCCGCAACCAAGCAGTCCAAGACGCACCTTTGAGTTCGCTTCGTAGCCAAAAGCCGTGCGCGCATTTACCAGAAGCATGCCAGAAACCGCTCCTGCGCTGACTTCAAGAAAATCCCTGCGATTCATTGCGTATCTCATCCTTCCAGGGTGAATACTTCATCTTTCGATATGCGTTCGCCGGTCAGGCCAACACTTCGCGGAGAATCGTCTCGAGGTACATCTTCTCGTTGCGCACATCCTCGATCTGCTGTGGGCCAGAGGTCTCGCGCTCAATCGTGATCGTCCCCGTATAGCCCAGCCGATGCAGTTTCGTGAAGACCGTGCGGAAGTCCACCAGCCCTTTACCGATCAGCACTTCCTCGCCGAGCTCGCTCGGATTCGTCGGCCACTTGCCATCCTTGGCATGCACACTCCGTATGTGCGACCCCAGAATGTCAACTGCATCCACAGGGTTCGCCTTGCCATAGAGAATCAAGTTGGCCGTGTCCAGCCCGACTCCCAGATTAGGCATGTTCACGTCACGGATCATGCGAGACATAGTTGTCGGCGTCTCCTGGCCTGTTTCCATCAGGAAATCCTGGCCGTTCGCCTTGCAGTGCTGAGTAACCGTACGAATCGCGTCGACCGTCGGCTCATAGAGAGGATCGGCCGGGTCTTCGGGAATGAAGCCACAATGCGACTGCACCTGAGGAATCCCAAGCTGCTTTGCAAAATCGGAAGCCTGCCGCAGCGCGTCAATCCGCGCAGCACGAGTCTTCGGCGGGACCAGTCCAATCGTCGTCGGCCCGTGCGTGAAGTTCCACTCCAGCGGCTGTGGACCGACCACTTCAACCGTAGTTGCAGTCAGCTCATTCTTATCGAGCAAGTCTTTGAACTGGGCAGACAGTGCCGCCGTGAAATGATTCAGGTAGCCATCCAGGGAAAGAAAGCAGTTGGAAAAGCCAAGATCGTGCACGCGGCGAAATGCGACTTCGGGCCCGTCAAACGGAGTTATGAGCAGTCCCAAAGCCATGGGGGGCAAAGGGTGCGAGGGTTCTGCAGACAGCGCTGCAGCCGGCTTAAGTCCGCGTTCCAACGCGACGGCCGAAGCCAATGCGAGAAATGTACGCCGATCCATCCGCTTCTCCTGTTGTACGATCCAAGCTCGGGACACAAACGATTGTCCAGAGCTGACGCCTCTAACTCTAAGGTGTGGAGCAAGTTTACACAAGACGAACGTGGCATTGCCCCATGAAGCCGAATCCGAAGACCTCTTTCGGTGAAAGAGCCGCTAGAGTGTTCCACAAACAACATCTGCACGCTGAGCCCGCTACAATAAACGCAATAGTGTGGTTGCTAGCCCGGATGGCGAAACTGGCAGACGCAGCGGACTTAAAATCCGCAGGCCGCAAGGCCGTGGGGGTTCAATTCCCCCTCCGGGCACCAATGCAACAATAGTCTGCGTCGATTTCCACCCGATTCCTATTACAGGCCGTGTAGTGAAACTTTGCTTCTGCATGTATTGCAGATGTACGGCCGGAGAACTCTATGCCGCGAAAGGCGCAGGAATCGACAGTAAGAGGGATGCGGGAACGAAAACCTGGAAGTGGCAGCTGGCAGATTCTATATCTGGACGCAGAACGCAAAACGGCATTGGAAAAAGATCGGGCGAAGAAACAATGTCGTCGATCTTCTGAACAAACGCAGAAACGAGCGACGCGTAGGCGTCAAAATGCCGGATGACATCCGTGCAACGCCTATCAAATTCGGCGAGGTTGTCGGCTACGTCACCAGCGAATACTCCGAGTCACATCTCGAGGTCTCGCACAACGTTAAGCAGAGCGAGTTCTTTGCTCGGCAACTGCATCGTCAAACTCGCGCGTCCGGACGCCACCTCGCAGTGAAGCACTCTCCTGCCGCTAACCGATGATCGGAAGCGCAGATTGTGGAACCTCTCTTTCCAAATCACTGGACCGGTGTTCAGTATGCCCGCGCAGCATCTCCACCGCGTGCGGCAGAGCTGCTGTAATCGCACGAAGATTCTCCAGCGCGCCGTTGCAGCTTCCAGGTAGGTTCACGATCAGCGTCTGCCCACGGACCCCGGTTACCGCGCGAGAGAGTAGCGCGTGCGGGTTGTGTTGTGCGGCGGCAGCGCGCATGGCCTCGGCCAACCCGGGAAGCTCTCTCTCCATGACTTTCCGCGTTGCCTCTGGCGTCACATCACGTTCCGCAATCCCCGTGCCTCCCGTTGTTATCAGCAGGTCTACACGCCGGTCCGCAAGATCCGTGAGAGCCTTAGAAATCTGATCTGTCTCATCCGGTACAGAGCGTGCCCATGCAATACGCGCTCCAAGTTCCGACACAAGCAAGGCCTCAATTGCAGGGCCTGATGTATCTCGCGTGACACCCGCTGCGCAACGGTCAGAGACCGTAAGAACTGCCGCCTGTACAATGGACCTCTCAATGCACCGCACCACGCTGACAGCATCGCCAGCATTGACTTCCCCACCCTCCAGCACGCACGCAAAGAGCCCGGTGCGCGGCATAATGCAATCGCCGGTCGCGTAGTAGATCGCACAGCGCGTATGGCACACCTTGCCCACTTGCGTGAGCTCGAGAAGTACGGGCCCGACGCGTAACTGAGACCCAACGCCAAGCCCGTCGAGATCGATGCCGTCCACGACCAGGTTTTCTCCAAACGCTCCGGGCTTGAGCTTGAGTCCTTTGGCACGCATTTCCTCAACGTTACGATGAGCCAGCAGGCTCACTTGGCGATGCCAACTGCCCGCATGCGCGTCGCCCTCGATACCGCGGCTGGCAATCACGCGCGCTCCCGCGATCTCATGTTTTGGTGTTCCTTTTCGGTCTGAGACGCACACATGAAGCAGGCGTCCCGCGCAAACGCGCCGCTCACTCTCAAGCGTGATATCCGTTCGAGCTGTGCGCCTTCCACTCGCCATGTTCACCCCCCAATCTGGCTCATAGCCAGCGCGTTGTCCATCGCCTGCGGCGGAATTTTTCTGGCGATGTAATTGCAGAACTCCTCGGTTGTGATGGCATCGCCGTGTATCTGCAGCGTTCGCTCCAGTAGCATCTGGTGCGGAGCCATCAGGCAGCGCCGTAGATTGCCCTGCGCATCCATACGGATCCGTTCGCAGCGCGCACAGAACGGATGCGAGCGCGGTGTAATCCATCCAATCGTGAGAGGGGCACCGCGCCACAGAATGTTGACGCGGCTGGCAGACGCGCGAGTCACATCCTCGACGGATACCACTTCTGCATGTAGCCCGGCCGCCACCTCGTCAACCGCGATAAACTCCGTGTCGCACCACGCCCGCTCAGTGCCGGTACGCATCAGCTCAATGAATCTGATTTCAAATCCATTCTCCGCAGCATAGTCGAGCAGCGGCGGAACATCCGCACGCCATGTGGAGCGGCGCAGCACGGTGTTCAGCTTGATCGGCGTCAAACCGGCCTCCCACGCAGCGGCAATTCCCTCCAGTGTGTGCTGCAGGTTGCCACCGCGCGACACCTCACCAAATCGTTCAGCATCCAGTGAATCAAGCGAGATGTTCACTCGGCTGAGTCCTGCAGCCTTGAGCCGCCATGCCATCCGAGCCAGCAGAGTTCCGTTGGTGGTCAGCGAAACCTCGCGAATACCATCCGTCGCACAAAGCATTTCCACAAGGTGCTCGATACCGTGACGCGTTAACGGCTCACCGCCGGTCAGGCGCACCCGCTCGATTGCCGTACGCCGTACCAGCCAGCGCACCAATTCCGCCATACGCTCAAGAGAGAGCAGATCATCATGCCGCAACGCATCGACTCCCTGTGCAGGCATGCAGTAGCGGCAGCGAAAATTGCAGCGGTCGGTCACCGAGAGACGCAGCAGCCGCAGACGCATCCACGGCGCCGCCTCCTCGCCCGGCAACAGGGCTGGTTGCGGAAGAGGATTGATCTCCACGAGTGATGCCGCCATCGTTCCTCCCCGTCAGTTTGGAAGGGCGCTGTCAGGTGCCCCGCGTTCTCAGTGCAGCGTTGCAGTTTCTGCCTACTTCTTGAAGTAAGCGGCGTTCTTCTCAGCAAAGTGCTGCATGTCGTCGGGCAATTCTTCAATACTGAAGATGGCGCCGCTCTGACACGCCGCCTGGCATGAACCACAGCTCAGGCACTTCTTAGGGTTGATGTATAACTGCTTCACATCGTCATATCCGTTCTCGTCCTTCTTCGGATGAATGGCCTTGCGCAGGCAGACTGAAATGCAAAGCATGTCTTTGATGCATTTGTCGGTGATAACGCTGTAACTGGGCATGATTGAAATCTCCTGAGTGCAAAATGAATTGGTGCAACAACAAACCTGTCTTGCCGACGAACCGCTACCGGTCCGTGCATGAGTAACATGGATCGATCGACGCCTGAATCAGCCCCGTGTCGCCGAGTTGCGCGCCGATCACCATCTGCCGAACAGCTGGCATGTTGGCGTAAGTCGGCGTGCGAACGTGAACGCGTGCCGGGTTATCGGAATCCTCCTCCCAGGACACGCTGTACATGACCTCACCGCGCGGAGCCTCCACTCGGCTGGTTGCCGTTCCAGTCGGAAACACAATGTCTTCGATCTCTGCGCAAATGTCTCCTGCAGGAAGCTTGCTCAGTGCCTGGCGCAGAATGCTGCAACTCTCGAGGATCTCCAACGCACGCACCAGCAGTCGTGCACGCACGTCGCCGGCGGTTTCCACCGGGACCTTGAAGTCAAACTCCTCGTAGGCTGCGTAGGGGGCTGCCTTGCGAATATCCTGCTCGAGTCCTGAAGCACGCGCCGTCGGTCCCACAACGCCATAAGCAATAGCCTGCTCACGTGTGAGTACGCCGACACCTGCGCAACGCGAGCTAGCAGTCGAACTGCTGGTGAACACCGGGATGATAGTGTTGACCATCTCCTTCTCTAGCGCGTCGACCATCGTGCGAATTGTCTCCGGATCCGTAATGTCACGGTTGACGCCGCCAATGCGGTTCATTGCATAGTTCACGCGATTTCCGGAGATCGCCTCGAGAATGTCCATAATCTGCTCACGCACACCAAAGCACTTCATGAACATCGTCTTGAAGCCGATCAGCTTGCCGGCCACGCCCGCCCACAGCACATGTGAGTGAAGCCGTTCAAGCTCGGCCATAATCACGCGGATGTAGAGAGCACGCGGCGGCGGCGCTAGTTCAAGCAGCCCTTCCATTGACTGACATAGTGAAAGCGTGTGGATGTTAGAGCAGATGCCGCACACACGCTCCAGCAGCGGAATGATCTGGATGTAGTTGCGCGTCTCAGCCAGATGTTCAATGCCGCGAAAGTTAAAGCCGATATGCAGCTTGGCATCGCGAACAGTCTCGTCCTCACACACCAGGTCAAGCTTGTAGGGCTCTTCCAGTGCCGGATGATAGGGACCCATGGGGATCGTGTAGCTCATTCGTCCTCCTCGCGCAGATTCACGCCCAGCTCCTGGCCACTGCGCAGGAATAGTTCCTCGTACTCGCGGCCAGTGAAGCCAACCCCGAAATATTCGTAGATCTCCCGTTCAATCCAGTTGGCGGCTTCGCACAGGTCGTAGATGCTTTCGATCGCCCCGGACGTGGCGACAAACTGAAAACCGAGCAACTGGCCGTCAAGATCCCAGTGGTAGTCCATGCGCACGCCCTCTTCTTCGGGCAGTTGAATAGCGGTAATGGTGATAAAGCGTGCATCATGCGCCACCATCGAACGCGTCATCGCACGCGTGCTGGCATCGTGGCAGTCCAACCACTGTGCTTTGCCCTTCTGCGTCCATGCGCTTGGTACGCCAATCTCGTTGGCAATAGCTTCCAGTCGTGTCATTGTGCACCTCCTGCAGCGGGCTGCGGCGCCGGCTTCGGCGGTGTTCGCTGCATCGTGTAGGCAGACCGCAGTTGGCCGGTTTCGGTGTAGATAGGAGGACATGCGGCATCCATGCTGAGCGCGTGTGATTCGCAGCCATCGACACATGCACCGCAATACGTGCACTGTCCTGGGTCGTAGCTCCACTTGTAGTCAGTGCGCGAGTTGCGGAACATGATCGCCCGCGAGGTGCAGCGAAACGAACACATACCGCATCCAGAGCAACGCGTCTGATCGAAGTGCACCAGGCCGCGGTAGTTGTTGCTCACGCCGGGACGCGCGGGAAACCGCACTGTCTTCGGCCGGCTGAACAAACTCTTCAAGAGCATTACCAGCATTTTCATGAGTGCATCCTTGTCCAAAGCTCCGTTGCTGTAACAACCACCGCCAGAGCCAAAGCAAACCGCCAGTAGAAACGCACAGAAGCATCCATGCCCAGACGCGCCGTCCAGCTCGCAATCACTGAGAGCAGAAGCACAACGCAGAATGCGATAACGAAGAACAGCAAGGCACTCAGCCACGCCAGCGCAAGATGAGGCAACACAAGAGCTGCAATCAGGCCCGTCGCTGCCACCCACTCAAGCCCGTGCGCCAGTTGCCACATCGCCAACTCGTGCCCCGCATATTCCGTCGTTGGGCCCGCGTAGATCTCCTGCTCCGCGTTGGGTAGTGAGAAGGGATTGAGGTGAAGCTTCGCCGGCAGGCACACGATCAGGGCCACAACGCCGGCCCAGTAGACTGCGCCGCGAGGTGACTGCGTGAGAGCCTCCATACGGAACGAGTGCTGCGTGAGAGCAATGACCACAATCGACAGCAGAAACACCAGGTTGTAAGAGATGCTCAGGATCGCCTCACGCGAGGATCCAATCTCGCCGAAGATCGAGTGCGATGAAAAGCCTGCAGCAATCAGGCACATTGACGGGACCTCAAGCAGCGAGATCAGCAGGATCAGGTCACCTGCGAAGCCGCCACCGCCAGGCAGTACGGGCAGTAGCCCTACGGCGCCCGCTGCGCTGGCCATGGCTATCACCGGCAAGGCCTTCATCAGAAATCCACCCGGGCCGCTACGATGCGGAACGTCCTTACCCATCAGCTTCATAAAGTCGAAGGCTGGCTGCATGAACGGTGGCCCGATACGCTCCTGCATGCGGGCCACAGCCTTGCGTTCAGTCCAGAGCAAGAACCACGCGAACGGAACGGCAAAGAACAGTCCAGGAAAGATCAGCAACCGACTGAGTGCAACGGCGAGATTCATGCGATCGCCTCCTTCTCCGTCTCGCCTGCAGCGCGACGCTCTGCCAGCATCTCGGCAGCCTTAGCCACGCCCGCAAGAATCGCGTCCGGCCGCGGCGGGCATCCCGGGACATACACATCCACAGGAATGTGTTGATCGAGCGGGCCTTCCAGAGTGCGGCTGTCAATGAATACGTTTGTTGAGGCAGGGCATGAGCCGATGGCCACCACAGCCTTGGGGCCGCAGATCTGGCCGTAGACGGTCTTGATTGCGACAATCGAGTTCCGTGTCACCGGACCGGTCACACAGAGAACATCTGCGTGACGCGGACTGGCCTGCAGAACAGCGCCCACCTGCTCAGCGTCATAACGAGGCGAAAGGCTCGCAATCAACTCAATGTCGCATCCGTTGCAACTGCCGGTGTTCATGTGAAACAGCCACGGACTGTGACGCCGGCAATAGCACATCATTCGGTTCCAGAGATTCATAGCCTCCCCCAAGTCAGCGTCTGCAGAAGATCCGGCCAGCAACCGGCGGCCACCAGAAGCACTACCAGGACAATCAACGTTCCACGCAGCAGCCACGGCTCATGCGCAGTCTGCGTATCGACTGACGCGGGTCCCCACCAGACCCGTGTCAGAGCCAGTACGTAGGCGATGAGCGCAAAGATGGAACTGAGCGCGAAAACGGCCAACAAATACGGACTCGCCGCAAACGCCGTCTCATAGAGGCGCCACTTGCCGATGAACCCCAGTGTGGGCGGAACACCGAGCATTGCCAGCATTCCGAACAGGAATCCGAAACCTGACACCGGATAACGAGCTGTGAGGCCCCCTCGTGCGTCAAGTTGCCCGTCGGCTTCTGGCACGCTGATACAAGCGAACAGTAGCGACTTAGCCAGCGCGTGCGTCACTGCGGCAAAGACCACGCCGTCGTAACCGAGTTGAGCAGCGGACGTAATGCCGAGCAGCAGGAAGCCGCCATCCTCAATCGTAGAAAGCACCAGCAGCCGCTTGAGGCTGGTCTGCGCCAGCATCATCAGAGCAGCGGTGAACGACGTAACGGCTGCCGCCCCCAGCCATAGAGGTTGCGGCGTGAAGACCCACGGCGAGGTTTGCGCAACAAGCAGGAACTCGCCGACCGCAGCCATGTCAATTACGGCCACGATCATGCCGAGCAACAAGCCAGGCATCGCATCCGCCAGGCTCAGCAACCAGAAAAGCATCGGGAAAGCAGCCAGCTTCAGCACGACGCCAGCGACGGTCAATACCCGTGCCCACTCTGGCTGACTGCTACCTATAAGCAGATCGCCAGCCACCAGCGCAGCCAATGAGAGCAGCACCACAGCGGTGTAGGTCAAGCGGGCGGCAGCCGCACGCGTTCCCTGCCAGATCAGCGGCACCGTCAACAACGCGCCAGTTTCCAGCAGTGCCATGCGTTGCCATGGCACGTTCACAAACAGCCCGCCTACCGTGGCCGCGCCTGCCAGCGCCATCAACGGAGCAAATCGTCGCCACGCTTTCTGCGCAAGCGCAACAACCACCAGAGCCAGCGCCGCCACGCCGCAGCCAACCGCAAGCAGCAGAGGCATCGGTAACTCCGGCTTATTCTCGACAATGGCGATCGAAGGCAACGACGCATACAGCGCAGCAACTCCGGCCGCGGCCAGCAGCACCACTGTAACCGCCGCGTACCGCTCCAGAACGGAGAATAGCGAGCCCACCCGGCGCGAAAAAGCCAGCAGCACCCGCCACACGCCCAAGTAATACTGATCTACGTTCGACGTGCGGAAGAACGTGCTCCAGTAGCGTTCGAGCCTGCCTGAAAAATCGTGGGCCGTGATGCGTCCTTCGCCTTGCAGCGGCTCCCCGCCCGTAAAAACGCCGCCACCCGCACCAGCCGTAGCCAGCCCGCTGGAGGGAGCCGTGTGAGTCATATAAACCAGCGCGTACACCACGCCGCCCACCGCAACTGAAACCACTGCCAGTACCAGTCCAGCCATCGTGGCAAAGCTACCTGTCGAACCAAACATGCCGAACCACGTCACCTGCAGATCCGGAGTAAGGCCGAAGGCAAGCAGGATTGGATTCAGCAGAAAGCGCACGGGCAATTGCGGCGCAACACCAAGAACCACACTGCCAAGCGCGATCAATCCCAATCCCCACTGCATAGATAGCGGAGCTTCGTGCGCTTCGCGCGTCTTCTCTGTCATCGGGCCAAGAAAGACAGCATCCGTAGCCTTGACACAAGAGAAAACGGTACCCAGGCTCACCACCCACGCCACCACAGCGGGAATCGCCCAGCCGGACTGCAGCGCCGCAGTGTAGAGCATCCACTTGCTGGCAAAGCCGCTCATCATCGGCACGCCCATCATGCTGCCCACACTCACCAGCCACGCCATCGTGGTGCGCGGCATGCGCTGCGCCAGCCCGCCCAGTTCGTTCATGTTGCGGGTACCGGCAGCGTGCTGCACAGAACCGGCAGATAGAAACAGTCCGCCCTTGAAGAATCCGTGATTTAGACAATGCAAAAGGCCCGCGGCAATACCGAGCGGAGTACCGATGCCGATGCCAGTAATCATGTAGCCAATCTGACTGACCGTGTGGAATGCCAGCATTCGCTTCAGGTCTGACTGCACCATCGCGTACATCACACCCACAGCCATCGTGATGGTGCCAACCCAAACGACAGTCGCGCTCCAGCTGAAGGGCCACGCGCCAAAGCTGTGCATGCGGGCAGCAAGATACACGCCGGCTTTGACGTAACAGGCCGCGTGCAGCAACGCGCTCACCGGCGTCGGAGCCGCCATCGCCTCCGGAATCCATGTGTGAATCGGGAACTGCACGGACTTGGCGATGAGCGAGATCAGCATCAACATAAAGATGCCGTTCGTAAACGCATGCGCCATCGCTGGATCCGTCCACAGCGCCGTTCCGGTACGGAAATACAGCACCAGCACTGCGGCCAGTAACCCGTAACCGGCTATATGTGTCATCAGCAGCACCTTGCGAGCACCGGCCACCGACTCCGGATTTGTGTACCAGAACCCAACCAGGCTGAACGAGCACAACCCGACGACTTCCCAACAGAGATAAAGCACAAAGAGGTTGGCGCTATAGACCAGCGCGACAAAGCCACCGATAAACACCAGCATTGAGAAGAAGAACCTGGTGGCCGCCTTGTCATGCGCCATGTACCCGACCGAGTACAGCAACACGATCGCGCCCAGGCACACGCCCATGAATGCAAACAGAATGCTCAAGGCATCCACGTGCAGCGCCAAAGCGAGCGGGCCGTCCCATCCGCCCAGGCGGACGTCAAGTGCCTCTCCACCCTGGACGTACGGGATTAACTTGGCAACGGCGCACACCGACGGCAGGCAGCTGACAACGGCGAGGAATCCCTTCGCTCTCGCCGAAAGAAGCCCGGCAACCAGAAGCTGCAGGGCAGCGCCGATCAGAAGGGAGCCTGGCGCAAGCAAGATGAGCGTACTGACTGTCATGCACTTGCCCAATGCAAGCGCCATGCCAAAATTCCCTTGTCGCCCGATCCAACCCCATCTATTGTGATGATGCGCACTGTGCTGTGATGACGGGCACAGTCTCGCGTGGTTTGATTCCCTAAAGATGTACCCGGACATTGGCCCGGAGGTGTTACAGAATTGCGCGGTGTTCCGGAATGTAACACTCAGTGGAAGGCGGAACGACTATGGCAGTACCTGCGCAACTGAACCAGGCCCGCAAAGCGCTTGAGCTCTACCTTGAGAAGGGCATCCTTGATCCGCAACTGGTGCGCGAGGAAGTTGCTCACTCATGGCAGCGGTGTCGCGAGCTGAGCCTCAACCCTCTGATCAGTTCACGCGATGAATCGGACCCCGAGCAAGACCTTGAAAAGCGCCGCTATGAGCGTGAACATCTGATTCACATTGCACGCCCCTTCCTGAGCGATCTGGCGAGGTATGTCAATCAGACGAACTTTCAGGTCATCCTTACCGACGAAGATGGAATGCTGCTGGAAGTCGCAGGCGATCCGCGTATCGTTGCGCGCGCACGCCAAGTGCACCTATGCGCAGGCGCCGACTGGAGCGAAGCGTTCCGCGGCACTAATGCCATCGGTACTGCCATATTTGAAAGAGTCCCCGTACAGATTCACGCCTGGGAACACTTCCGTGAAGAGAATCAGTTCCTGACCTGCTCGGCATCTCCCATCTTCGATCCCACCGGCAACATTGCCGGCGCAATCGATATCAGCGGCGATTACCGCGAAGCCAATCCTCACACACTTGGCATGGTTGTCTCCACCACCCGCGCCATTGAGAATCAATTGCGGTTGGAAGCTGCAATGACGCGCCTTACGCTTGCGTCGCACTACTCCAACGCCATCGTACGCGGCATCACTGACGGCCTGATTGCCATCGACACGAACGGCATTGTGACCGAGATGAACACGCGCGGCGGTGAGATTTTCGGTCTCAATCCCGACTCAGTCAAAGGCTTGCCAATCAGCCAGATCTGTTCCTGCAAAGCGCCATTGCTTCAGGTCATCAAGAGCGGCAAAGAGTACAAGAATCAGGAAATCTCTCTGATGCCGTCTGGACCACGCATTGAGAGCTCCGCATCTTTGCTGCGCGACGAACACGGAATCGTCCTCGGGGCAGTTGCCTTCTTCCGTGAGTTGCCCGGCTCTCCAGGTGTACGACGCAGCACAGTCTTCTTCTCGCATCACTACCAGTTCAACGACATCGTGGGTGAAAGCCTGCCGATGCAGAAGGCGAAGGACTGGGCCTCACTCGCGGCCACCTGCTCGTCCACGGTTCTGATTCTCGGTGAAAGCGGCACCGGAAAAGAGATCTTCGCCAACGCCATCCACCACGCCAGCGCGCGTAGCCGCGGCCCATTCCTTGCCATCAACTGCGCCGCCATGCCAGAAGCGCTGATAGAGAGCGAGCTCTTCGGATACTGTGACGGCTCGTTCACTGGCGCGAAAAAGGGCGGGCAGGCGGGCAAATTTGAGATGGCCAGCGGCGGCACCATCTTCCTCGATGAAGTAGGCGAGATGTCGCTCAGCATGCAAGCCAAGTTGTTGCGCGTTCTGCAGGAGCGCACTCTTACCCGCGTCGGCTCGTCCACGGAAATCAACGTGGATATCCGTGTGATTGCCGCCACACACTGCGACCTGAGCAAGGACGTGGAGGCGGGCCGGTTCCGCGAGGACCTTTACTATCGCCTCGCCGTGCTCGAATTGCGAATTCCTCCGCTGCGCGAACGCATTGAAGACATTCCTGCGCTGGCACGTACCCTGGTTGCGAAGATCGTCGCACGGCTTGAACGCCCGCCCGTAACACTGCTTCCTGACAGCTTCGAGAAACTCCAGTCCTATCCCTGGCCTGGTAACGTCAGGGAGATGGAAAACGTTCTGGAGCGCGCGCTGATCCGCAGCCGTGGCTGCGCAGAGCTAGCATCTCAATTCATCGACCTTCCTGAGAAAGGAACGCGGCCGCTCCCCGTGCGCGAACCTGCCATGCGCTCTCCCGAGCCTGCGCACGACCACCGATCACTGCGAGAACACGAGAAGCAGGCGATCATGGATGCACTCAACGCCTGCCATGGCAACATCAAACGCACTGCCGCGCAGCTTGGAATCGCGCGCAATACCCTCTACCGGAAGATGCAGGACTACGATCTCGTCTAGTGTTGTTCAGCGTTATGTGCTCCAGTCTGCACACTGTGTTCCATGATTGAGCACATAACGCTGATCCATTCTTGAGCACTTGCGCTTCGCCGCTGCGCATTCCAAGCTGCAAGGTGCACACGCTCAATCGCCTCTGAAGCCTATCTCCCCGTTTCACCCACACTTCATTCAAGCTTCTTCAGGCCACACGCACCGCTGAGTCGCGCGCCTGCGCTTCTGTGCTCCACGCGGCAGTCTTACGTTCTGGCACGGCAATTGCATATCTTCTCGCGCAGGAGACCAGACGAGAAGCCCGGCGACTCCTGTTTGCGGCATCTGCTTTCACCGCATGGACTCAACCGTGCAGGCCCGCCGGGGGCATGGGTTGAACCGCCCGAAAGCAGTCGAGATCGAAGTCTGCATGCCGCTCTGAAGAGGAGTTCTCCCCGCAAATGCTGCGGAAGTTTGCAGCGGCGGTACGGCTTGATCGATCGGAGAAAGGAAACAATGAAGTTGAATTGGAGTGGCGGGAAGCTTTGGAACTGGCGCGTGATACTGCCGGTTCTCACAGCTGGGCTCGGGTTGAGCTCCCTGCCTGCCCTGCACGCGCAGGCGGGATGGGAAGGCGAGACCGGTGTCTTTGTGACACCCCTTGCGTACACGGCTGCAGCCGAAGGCCAGAAGGCCCATCCGGTCGTGGCCTACCACTATTTCCACGCCGGCCCCATCATTGGCGACTTCCATGAAGTCTCTACTGAGATCGGTCTCGGCAAGCGCTTTGAATTCGGCTACACCCGCGAAATGCACGTCATGGGCGGCAGTGGCGGCGTGTACAGCAACGGAACCTCAGCCGCAAATCTGAACTACCTCTGGCAGAACGGCTTCGACATCTATAACGGCAAAGTCATTCTCGTTCCTGAGAACTTCAAGAAGCACCCTGCCGTTCCTGCCATCTCCGTCGGCTTCATCGCCCGCACCGGTGTTCGCAACGTGGGCGACTACCTGACCTACAACAACCAGACTGGCAATGGCAAAAACAACGGTGACATCTACATTGTGGCCAGCAAGGTTGTCACACAGATCGCCAAGAAGATGCCGGTTGTATTGAACGCTGGTGTGCGTGGCACCAACGCCGAGCTCTGGGGAATGGGCGGCAACGCACCAGACTGGCAGGCACGCCCGTTCGGCGCAGTTGCGTTCGTCTTCACGGGTCCCAACAAGAGCACCATCGTCTTCGGCTCTGAAGCATCCATGCAGCCGCATCATCCGCTGGGTTACACGTCGTATTCCGACGTCGGCGGACTGCCTCTGAACATTCCCACAACACTCACATACTGTACCCGCATCGTGCCCAATCCGAAGTACAAGCTGAACATCGACTTTGGCGTGGCACAGGTGGCGGGACGCATCTTCGATAACGGCGCCGGCACGGTCGTGGACCTGAAGGCGCGGCACGCATGGGGCGCCCAGGCCACTTGGGGCTTCTAGGCAAGCAACGTGATTCTCAGCGGTTGCGCAGCACGCACCAGGTCGCGCAACCGCACAACCGGCACTTGACGCATAGGCACTCGATACGTGCCTGCAAGAAATATCTGCAGCCCGGGGCAGGACCGAATGTTTCGATGGTCGGCCACAAGGCGCAAAGAGAAAGGACACGGTTCAAGCATGGAAAGAATTTTTCTCAATGTGAATGGCATTGACCGGCCGCTGATCGTCGATCCGGAGAAGAGTCTGGCGGACGTTCTGCGCGAACAGCTGCTTCTGACTGGCTGCAAGGTCTGCTGCAGTGAAGGACAATGCGGCACCTGTACCGTCATCATGGATGATCAGCCTATACGCGCCTGCATGATTCCCGTAGGCGAAGTCGAGAAAGGCGCAAAGATCAAAACCATCGAGTCGCTGGGCACACCAGACAACCTGCATCCGCTGCAGGTCGCGTGGATGGCACACGGAGCAGCGCAGTGCGGCGTGTGCACGCCCGGCTTCCTCATGTCGGCCAAGGTCTTGCTCGACCAGAACCAGAGCCCATCGCGCGAGGACGTGCGCAACTGGTTTGACCTGAACAAGAACGCCTGCCGCTGCACCGGCTACAAGCCGCTGGTGGACTCTGTCATGGACGCCGCGGCCGTGATGCGTGGCGAGAAGAAGAAGGAAGACCTTCTCTTCCAACCCGTCGACAACGGTTCCATCATGGGCTCCACCTATCATCGTCCATCGGCCGTAGCCAAGGTTACAGGGCAGTGGGACTTCGGCGCCGACGTAACGCTGCACATGCCGCCTGACACACTGCACCTCGCGCTCGTGCAGGCAGAAGTCTCTCACGCCAACATCAAGGGCATCGACTTCGCAGAAGCTGAGAAAATGCCGGGCGTAGTTAAGGTTGTCACGTGGAAGGACGTGAAGGGCAAGAACGCCATCACAGGCCTCATCACCTTCCCCACCAACAAGGGCGATGGCTGGGACCGCCCGATTCTCTGCAAGGAGAAAGTCTTCCAGTACGGTGACGCAATCGCCATCGTCTGTGCTGATTCCGTGGAGCATGCACGCGCGGCCGCAGAAGCCGTCAAGGTTGATCTCGAAGTGTTACCCGCGTACATGAGCGGTACTGCCGCCATGGCGCCGGACGCCATCGAGATTCATCCCGGCGTTCCCAACGTCTACTTTGAGCAGCGCGTCAAAAAGGGTGAAGACACTACGCCCATTCTCGATAACGCTGCGTACACCGTGGAAACCGAAACTTACTGCAGCCGGCAGCCTCACCTTCATTTGGAGCCGGACTGCGGGCAGGCGTATCTCGACGATCAGGGAGTGCTCACCATCCAATCCAAGAGCATCGGTCTGCACCTGCATCACGCCATGATTTGTCCGGGCATCGGTGTTCCGCCTGAGAAGCTGCGCCTCATCCAGAACGGCACCGGCGGCACCTTCGGCTACAAGTTCTCGCCGACCATGGAAGCCCTGGTGGGCGTTGCCTGCCTCGCAACTGGACGTCCGGTTTCGCTCGTCTATACGCAGTACCAGAACATCACCTACACCGGAAAGCGTTCGCCAGTCGAGTTGAAGATCAAGCTCGGTGCCGACAAGGACGGCAAACTCGTGGCGATGGAAACCGACTGGTGGATGGATCACGGTCCGTACTCGGAGTTCGGTGACCTGGTCACTTCGCGCCAGGGGCAGTACACAGGCTCCGGCTATGACATCGCGAACATTCGCGGTTATGGCCGCACCGTCTGCACCAACCACGCATGGGGCTCGGCCTTCCGCGCCTTCGGTTCTCCGCAGGCGTTCCTCGCCTCTGAGATCGCCATCGACATGCTGGCTCACAAGATGGGCGTGGATCCATTCGAGCTTCGCTACAAGAACCTCAACCGGCCCGGCTCAACGTTCCCCTTCGGGCAGGAACTGGATGTCTACTGCCTCGAAGGTCTCTTTGACATGCTTCGTCCGAAGTACGAGGAAGCCAAAGCACGCTGCAAGAAGCTGTCCACGCCTGAAAAGCCGCGTGGCGTCGGTCTGGCCCTCGGCCTCTACGGATGCGGACTCGACGGCCCGGATGGCTCTGAAGCCGCTATCGAACTGACCGCCGACGGCGTCACCGTCTACAACGCATGGCAGGATCACGGACAGGGATCCGATCTCTCCGCTCTTACTCTCACGCATGAAGTTCTGCGCGTCGCAGGCTTCCAACCCGAGCAGATCCGCCTGCGCATGAACGACACGCTGTATCCGAACAGCGGACCTTCCGGTGGCAGCCGCTCTAACGTCTTCACCGGCAATGCCACCAAGATAGCCGCGGAGATGCTGCTGAACGCCATGCGAAAGCCGGACGGCACATATCGCACGTACGACGAAATGGTTGCGGAGAACATTCCGCTGCGCTATGACGGCAAGTGGGTCGCCAGCGACTGCACGGCATGCGATCCGGACACGTGCCAGGGCAAGCCTTTCCCTGTGTATATGTACGAGCTCTTCATGCCTGAAGTTGAAGTCGACCCCAAGACCGGTAAGGTCACCGTCGTCAAATTCACCACCGCCGTCGACGTAGGCACAATCGTTAATCGCGCCACCGTCGAAGGGCAAATCTACGGCGGCCTTGCCCAGGGCATCGGCCTGGCACTCACTGAGGACTTTGATGACCTCAAGCGTCACACCAGCCTGAAGAACTGCGGCCTGCCGTACATCAAGGACGTTCCGGACGACATCGAGGTTCTGTTCCAGGAAACTCCTCGTCCACTCGGACCGTTCGGCGCTGCAGGCGTTGGAGAAGCACCACTCACCGCTCCGCATCCTGCAATCCTTAACGCTATCTACGATGCGTGCGGTGTGCGCATCACTCGGATTCCTGCGCTGCCTAAGATCGTCAAGGCTGCGCTGGATGCACAGAAGAAGGAAACACTGGCGCACGCTTGATGCAGTTCCTTCTGCAATCACGCCGGGACGAATCCACGGTTTCGTCCCGGCCACTTTTGAAGTATCGGCAATTACAGCGGATGTACCTGCGTGTTCCTAGACTGTTCGACTGAAGTTGAGCGCACGGTCGGCAAGGTACACCGCCGGAGAAATCTCCATGGATCGTGACCAGGTCAAGCGCTGGGAAGCGCAATGCATCCAGGAACAGGCTCCCGCCTGCGCCGCGACCTGTCCTCTCCACGTGGACGCGCGCAAGCTCGCCGGATATGTCGCCCATGGTGACTTCAAGTCTGGCCTCGCCGCACTCGCCGCCGTCACGCCCCTGGCCTCCATTCTGGCTTTCATCTGCGATCATCCCTGCCAGCGCGCTTGCCGCCGGGCAGAAGTCGGCGACGCAGTTGAAATCGGCGCGCTCGAACGCGCGTGTGCCACATTCGGCGGCCCTGCTCCTGCCGTACGTCCGCTCCCCCCGCGCAACACCAGCGTCGCGGTCATCGGAGGTGGCCTCAGCGGAGTCTCTGCATCACTGTCCCTCGCACAGCGCGGTCACGGCGTAACCCTCTTCGAATCGAAGCCCAGGATTCTCGATCGTGTCCGCACGTTGCTCCCTGCTCCACCGCCAGACTCGATTCTCGAGCAAAACCTTGCGCTTCTTGAAGCGCTCGGCGTGCACGTTGAGTGCAACGCGCTCATCAGCCGCCACGAAGGTCCATTCGGCATCGACGCTATCTCCTCCAGCTTCGAAGCGCTCTATCTCTCCACCGGCCCGGAACTGTTTGACGAAACCGCACTTGGACTCGAACGTGCCGTCGATGGCCGCTTGCGTGTTGACCCGCTCACGCTGGCCACCAGCAATCCGCGCATCTTCGTCGGCGGAACGCAGCGTTACTTCCCTGGAGCCTACTCGCCCATTGTCTCAATCGCTGACGGTTCGTTTGCTGCCGTGTCCATCGACCGCGCGCTGCAGGGTGCTTCACTCGACGCCAACCGCGACAACCAAGGTCCATACGCGTCGCGGCTCTATGTCGAATTGAAAGGCATCACTGCATCCAGCGCTGTCGAGCCCGCCAACGGCCGTGCGTACACGCGCGAAGAAGCCGCGCTGGAAGCAGAGCGCTGCATTCCGTGCCATTGCCTCGAGTGCGTCAAAGTCTGCCAATACCTTGAGGACTATGGCTCGTATCCCAAGCGCTACGTCCGCCAGATCTACAACAACGAGTGCATCGTCATGGGTGTTCGCAATGGAAACCGCATGGTCAACTCCTGCGCTCTATGCGGGCTCTGCACCACCGTCTGCCCGGAACATCTCAGTATGGCCGACGTCTGCCTTGACGCACGGCAGACCATGGTACGCCGCGGAAAGATGCCACCCTCGACACATGAGTTTGCGCTCCGCGATCTGGCCTTTAGCCAAAGCGATGCGTTCACACTCGTTCGCCATGCTCCCGGTGCTGCTTCCAGCAATCTCGCGTTTCTTCCCGGCTGCCAGCTCTCTGCTTCTTCGCCAGACCACGTGGCTGCGTGCTACGACTATCTGCGCAGCACGCATCCAGACGGTGTAGGTCTCATCCTTGAGTGCTGCGGCGCTCCCGCGCGCTGGGCTGGTGATGAGGAAAAATTCCACGCTGCACTTGCGCGCATTGAGTCGGCTTGGCACACACTTGGCAATCCACGCCTGATCACCGCGTGCTCATCCTGCTACAAGACGCTCACGGAGTACCTACCGCACATTCAGATCGAGCCGCTCTGGCCGCACTTGGCCGGCGCTCGCGTTCAACAACGCAGTAGCTCCGAGCCACTCTCTTATGCTCTGCATGATCCCTGTTCCACACGCGGCATCGCCACCGTCGAAGGCAGCGCTCGCGAGTTGATCGCGCAGCTGGGCATCGAAGTGCAAGAACTCAACGCGCCGGGCCTCACCACCTGCTGCGGCTACGGCGGTCTGCAAGTGTTTGCCAATCCCGCGCTCACTGCAAAGACTGTAGCCCGTCGTGCCGCCGAGAATCCTGCCGACTACATCACTTACTGCGCCATGTGTCGTGATCGATTTGCACATGAAGGCAAACGCGCCATCCACGTGCTCGATCTCGTGTTTCCAACCAAGGAAACCGACGCAGCCGCTCGTCCCGATCCAGGCTTCTCCGTGCGGCAAGAGAATCGTGCACGCCTGAAGCAGCAACTTCTGCGTGACGTTTGGGGCGAGAAAGGAGAGTTCATGGAGCCCGCCATCCATCTGTCCATCTCTGACGATGTGCGCCACCTGCTGGAGCGGCGCATGATCCTGCTCGAAGACATTCGTCTCACCATCGCGCACGCTGAACAAACTAGTGACCGCTTCGAGGATCCTGCAACGGGTCGGTCTCTCGCCTCACTGCGTTCCACCTGTGTCACTTACTGGGTTGAATACGCGCGTGATGGCGACACATTCGTCGTCTATAACGCTTATTCGCACCGCATGGAGATGCGCTGAAATGAGTTCCCCCATCGCGCCAGCTTCTGTGCCTTACATCTGCGCCCGGTGCAACCAGACACTCGCGCTCTCCAAGGTCACTGCGTCTTATCTTGGCAGCGAGTTTCCCATCGAGATGTGGAAGTGCCCCGACTGCGGAAAGGTACTCATCCCTGAAGCGCTTGCCATCGGCAAGATGTTGCAGGTAGAGCAAGCCTTGGAGGACAAATGACAACCGCATACGCAGCCACCGCCGCCCCATACAGAACTGGACATGCCAGCGCCGAGTCTTGCGATCTGCTCCGCCCGGGCGGACTTGATTTAACGGCCCGCGCGATTGAACTCGCCAGGCTTCACCCCGGTGCCTCCGTGCTCGATCTCGGCTGCGGACGCGGTGAATCTGTTGCTTACCTGCGCAGCCTGGGCTTCGCGGCTCTCGGCGTAGACCGTCGTCAGCCTCTCGAAAGTACATCCTACGACGCCCTCCAGCTCGTCGCTACCGCGGAGGAACTTCCGCTGCCCAATGCTGGGATGGACGGAGTCCTTGCCGAATGCAGCCTCTCGCTTGTCTCCGATCTCGATCGCACACTCTCCGAGTGTGCTCGCGTGTTGAAGATTGGCGGTCTTCTAATGGCCTCTGATATCTACGCACGCGAACCGCAGAGTGTTCTTGCCCTCCGATCTCTGCGAGGATCCTGTGCCTCAGGTATCTTCGTCCGGGAAGACTTCGAAGAACGTCTCACGTTGCATGGCTTTGAAGTCGAGACGTGGGAGGACCATTCGCGCGCACTCCGCGAGACCGCGGCGCGCTACATATTCGAGCACGGATCGCTCGAGGGCATGTGGTCGGCAAACTCAGGCAGCAATGCACTCGAAACACAGAGCGCCCTGCACGACGCACGCGTTGGCTACTTCCTGCTAGTAGCCCGGCGCGTCAGTTGTCCCCCTGCGAAAAGAGGTTTTATCCGATGAATGAAGATGCCTTCCGCGTCATGGAACTGGCCATGCACGGCTACCAGTGCAGCCAAATCTTGATGACCATGGCCCTCGAAGCTCAGGGCAAATCAAACTCCGACCTGGTCCGTACGATGTCGGGTCTGCTAGGAGGCATGGGCGCAGGAAAAACCTGCGGCGTATTAACCGCAGGCTGCTGCGTACTTGCGCTTTACGCAGGCAAGGACTCCGCAGACGTCAATGCCGACGATCGTCTGCAGCCGATGCTCGCTCGTTACGTGGAATGGTTTGAGACCGAGTACACGCCGCGCTATAGCGGAATTGACTGCGCAACCATTGTGCAAGACGACATGCGCAATCGTGCTTCACGCTGCCCCGGAATCGTTCTTGAAAGTCTGGCAAAAATCAAGGAGCTTCTCGCCGAGTTTGGGTATGAGTTCAACAGCATCGTACAACCCGCCTGAACCTGTAGAGCACAGAATCACCGCCATCGTGCTCGCCGCAGGTTTATCTTCGCGCATGGGGCACTGCAAGCCCTTGCTCCCGCTCGACGGCGCTTGTGCGCTCCAGCGCACCATCTCATTGTTCCGCGACGCAGGCGTCTCTCATGTGCTCGTCGTGCTGGGTCACCGCTCTGTTGATCTTCAACCTGTGGTGGAACGTAGCGGTGCATGCCCTGTTATCAATCACAGTTACTTAGACGGAATGTACTCATCGTTCCTCGCCGCGTGTCACGCTCTCCCCTCCCGAGTGCAAGCGGCTTTCGTGCTCCCCGCTGACGTTCCCCTCATCCGCCCGGTAACGATCAAGCTGATACTGTCCTCGTTCGCTTCCAACCCCACGCCGATTCTCTACCCACTCTTCTCAGGACACCGCGGTCACCCGCCGTTAATCGCGCGACCAATCCTCGACGAAGCCACGCAAGGCGCGCGAGGGCCGCTCTCCTCTCTGCTCGAACGACACAGCGCAGAAGCGCACGACGTGCCTGTCTTCGACGAAGCCATCCATACGGACATGGACACGCCTTCTGACTATCAAGAGCTTTGCACGCAGGCGAATCGGCGCGATATTCCCAGCGAGGCTGAATGTGATGCATTGCTGCAGATACAGCGCGTGCCAGCTCACATCGTCCGGCACACACACGCTGTAGCCACCGTTGCCGCTTCTCTGGCCGACGCCCTCACTGCACACGGCATTCATCTTGATCTTCCGCTCGTGCGTGCAGCGGCTCTGCTACACGATATGGCTAAAGGAGAGCGCGACCACGCAGCGATCGCAGCACAGCGCCTGTGCGCTTTCGGCTTCGACCGCGTCGCTGAAGTAGTCGCCACTCACTCAGACCTTCCAGGCTTCTCAGTAATCGATGAACACGCAGTGGTCTTCCTCGCAGACAAACTCGTGCGCAATGATCAACCTGTCTCGCTCGAAGAGCGATTTGCATCAGCGATCGAACGCTATCATGACATGCCTCAGGCACGAGCCGCCGCTCAACTGCGTAAGCAGACCGCGATCCGCATCGCGGCTGTAGTTGAGCATCTTATCGGCTCACCGATCGCACATTTCATCAGCGCAGAGGTGCATTCATGATTCAGATTGCATCGTCTTCATCCAGCGCCTTGCTCGGCCACACGCAGAGCGTCTGCCCCGTGTGTTTTGAGCGCATTCCAGCAGAGCGTATTGCCGAACACGACGATGTGTATCTCTCCAAGGTCTGCTCGCAGCATGGCACCTTCAAGACACTGATCTGGCGCGGGGTTGCATCTTACCGTGCGTGGGGCGCACGTCACGCCGCTCCGGCGTCATCTCCACGCAATGCGACTCCGATGCAGGCTGGTTGCCCTTATGTGTGTGGCCTGTGCACGGATCATCAGCAACACACGTGCTGCGCAGTACTTGATGTGACGGCGCGATGCAATCTCAGGTGCCCAGTCTGTTTCGCCTCTGCCTCCTCCGTCGCACCGCCAGATCCAACGATGAATGCACTCCTCGCCTCGTGCCGTCACTTGATGGCACACAGCGGCCCGGTTGGAATCCATCTCTCCGGCGGTGAGCCTACCGTGCGCAACGACCTGCCTCAGATCATCCGCGAAATTCGCGCGTTGGGCTTCACCTACATTCAGCTCAACACTAACGGTCTTCGCCTCGCACACGACGCAGAATTCACAGCAGACCTGCAAGACGCAGGTCTTTCCTCTGTGTTCCTGCAGTTCGACGGCATTACTAACGATGTCTACCAGTCACTGCGAGGGCGGCCGCTACTCGCGGAAAAACTTCAGGCTATCCGTAACTGCGGCGAGCACGGGCTAGGGGTCGTCTTGGTGCCGACACTTGTTCGCGGCTCGAATACGCATCAGGTAGGTGCAATCCTGCACGCTGCACTATCCTTTGCACCAACCGTGCGTGCGGTGCACTTTCAGCCCGTCAGTTACTTCGGCCGCATACCAAATAGCTTCGACGAGCGTCAACGCATCACAATTCCGGAAGTGCTGCAACTCATCGAAGCACAGACAGACTCCAAATTCAGGGCCGATCAGTTCTATCCCGCATCAGGCGAGAATCCCTACTGTGAGTTTCACGGCAAGTTCCGTATTGGCGCAGACGGCGCCGTAACCGCCCTCACTCGCTCCTCTGCGGCCTCCTGCTGCGGTGCTTCGCAGAGTGATCCGCTCGCTAAACCCGGCGAAGGTGCACGACGTGCGCAGCGATTTGTCGCTGGTAATTGGACGTCTACATTCGCTCCCGACGTGCAGTCCGCTTCGCTCGCCGGTCTAAACGTCGTAAGTTTCGACGCACTCCTCGCAGAACGCGAACACTCCTTCTGCATCTCCGGAATGGCATTCCAGGACGCATGGAATCTCGATCTTGAACGCTTGCGCGAGTGCTTCCTTCATGTTTACAGCGCAGACCGCACGCTCATCCCGCTGTGCGCGTATCACCTCACCAGTGCCACTGGAGCACGGCTCTATCGCCACGCAGGTGCGGCATTTGCAGGAGAAGCGCAATGAGCAACACCGCTGCGTGCCAGCTTCCACTTGACCGCTGGATGGCAGAGCGGATCGGCATACCTGTCGAATCCATCACGCGCCAGCGCATCCGCCAATATCATCTCCGCGGGCTGAAAGATACTTTACGCCACGCACGTTCACACTCTGGCTTCTATTCTCAGAAGTTCGCGACACTCCCTGCAGATCTGCCACATACGCTTGAAGACGTCTGCCGCCTGCCATTTACTTCCGAGTACGACCTTGTTCGTCGCGGTCACGATTTTCTCTGTATCTCGCAGAGCCGCATCGCACGCGTCGTCACCATGCAGTCCAGCGGCACGGGCGGAGAACCGAAGCGTGTCTTCTTCACCGCAGGCGATCAGGGCCTCTCATTAGACTTCTTCGCACACGGCGTGCTGTCGCTCCTCTCGCCTGGAGATCGCATGTTGATCGCTCTACCAGCCGAGCGTGAGGGCGGCGTAGGTCGTCTTCTGGCCCGAGGCATCGGCCGCGCCGGCGTCGAGGCTCTTCTCCATGGTCTTCCAACTAACATGGATGCGCTGCTGCAGAGCTGCAGGTCGCTTCAACCTGCATGTATCATCGGCTTCCCTGTTCACATGCTAGCGATGGCGCGTCATCCGCTCGCCTCCGCCGCGCTCAGGTCCCTGCGCGTTATCGTGCTCTGTAGTGACGCAGTGTCTCCTGCGCTACGGTCTACTCTGCAAGCACTCACGGGAGCCGAGGTATTTGAGCACTACGGCTCCACTGAGATGGGCCTCGGCGGCGGCATCGACTGCGGTGCGCATGATGGTTATCACCTGCGCGAAGCCGATCTCTATTTCGAAATTGTCTCTACACAAACTGGCCAGGTCCTCCCTGACGGAGAAGTTGGCGAATTGGTCTTCACCACTCTTCATCGAGAAGCGATGCCTCTGATCCGTTATCGCACAGGCGACCTTTCCAGGTTCCTGACAGATCCTTGCCCATGCGGATCACAGTTGCGCCGTCTCGAGCGTATTCACAACCGCGTGCACAGCTTCATCACTGTGGGCAATGGCGCGACACTTACCCTCACTATGTTCGATAATGCTCTGTTTCCCCTTCAGGGACTCCAAGACTTCCGTGTACAGCTGCATCGAGGCACCCCGGAGCGCCTCGATGTCATCCTCGACGCACCCGGATCTGATGCGGCATTCGTCAACCAGGCTGAGCGCGCACTGTTGGCCCTTCCCGCCATCGCGTCCAATCGCGCAACGGGCGCACTTGAGCTTCACCTCTCCATGGCTCACGATCCTCTACCTGTGAGCCAGGTCAAACGAAGGATCGAGGTATGCTGCGAGCACTGAACCCAACGACCCTTTATCTCGTTCGCCACGGAGCCGTGATTTCGGTATCCGGCAAGGCGTACATCGGTCAGATCGAGGCCCCTCTCAGCGAAGAGGGCGTCGAACAGGCATGGGCTCTTCGAAAATGGCTTGAACCGGTGCATTTCACAGCCGCGTTCTCCAGTGATCTGTCGCGGGCTCAGCGAACGTGCCGCATCGTCACTGGCAGGCGTCCCATCCTCCATGGCACGCTACCTTCGCTGCGTGAAATCAGTCTTGGCGAGTGGGAAGGAATCAGCTTTCGTGAGATTGAGCAACGGTTCCCAGAAGCATATGCTTCCCGTGGGCGCGACATCGAAAACTGGCGCCCGCCCGCTGGCGAGAGCTTTGCTGACTGCCGCATGCGCGTCCTGCGCACGCTCAACGATATTCTGGCACAGCACTCTGGCAACATCTTGGTCGTCGGCCACGGCGGCGTAAATCGCCTCGTTCTCTGCGAGGTGCTCGGCATACCAGTCAAGAATCTTCATTCACTTGGTCAGGACTACGGCTGCGTCAACATCATTGATTTCTCCGCAAAGAGAACCCGCGTGCAACTGCTCAATTACACGCCGTTGCTAACGCGCCCTGTAGAGCAGATTGCAACTGCGCAAGCTCTTCAGACCGTGGAAAGAGCAGGAAGGTGACACTTCATGCTGATCGCATACTTTGACAACAACAGCACGACTCCGCTTCTTCCTGAAGTCCTTGCGGCCATGGTGCCCTGCTTTGCAGAAACGTTCGGCAATCCCTCCTCAATGCACGAGTGCGGACGCCGTGCGCTTGCTCATCTGCGCACGGCACGGGAGCAGGTCGCAGGTCTTCTCAGCTGTCAGCCGTCGGAAGTAGTTTTCACAAGCGGAGGCACGGAAGGCGATAACCTCGCGCTCAAAGGTATGGCTTCAGCCGGAGACCACATCATCATCTCAGCAATAGAACACAGTGCGGTCCTTGCCACATGTGCATGGCTTGAACGTAATGGCTGCACTGTCACGTGTGTTGGCGCCACTGGCGATGGACAGGTAGACCCGGACGAGGTACGCAGAGCGCTCCGTTCTAACACCCGGCTCATCTCCGTAATGATGGCCAACAACGAGACCGGTGTATTGCAGCCCGTCCAGGAGATCGGGCGCATTGCAACAGAAGCCGATATCTGGTTTCATACCGACGCCGTCCAGGCCGCAGGGAAAGAGCCCATCTCCGTCAACTCCATAGGCTGCGACCTGCTTACTATCTCTGCACACAAGATTCATGGTCCGCAGGGAACCGGGGCACTATTCGTGCGACGCGGAACCCCGCTGCGCCCACTGTTGCACGGTGGCCATCAGGAGAAGAACCGCCGCCCCGGAACGGAGAATGTCGCGGGAATTGTAGGCTTGGGTGCCGCCGCCACTCTGGCCACAGCCGGTCTCCTCGATGGCTCAATCGCTCGCATCGCCCGCCTGCGCGACCAACTCGAGGACGCCGTCGTTTCTCACGTTCCGCAGACGAGGATCAATGGGCAACACGCACGCCGTGTCCCGAATACAAGCAACATCTTGTTTGAGCATGTAAGCGGCGATTCACTAGTCCTCGCACTCGACGCGCTCGGATTCGCAGTATCGCGCGGCGCAGCATGCACAGCTGGAGAAGCAGATCCGTCCAGCGTGCTGATGGCCATGGGACTCAATGGTGAGCAGTCGCGCTCCAGTTTGCGCTTCAGCCTCGGCAAGCAGAACACCCCGGATGAAGTGAATCGGCTCATCGCAGCATTGCCGGCGGCCGTCGCATCGCTTCGCCATAGTTCGCTCGCCAGCTGGCATCCCGTCGTAGCACATTGACTGGAATTCATTGACTTTTGCGAATTGGAATGAGGAATCGACATGGATATCTTCGAAGAAATCAACCGGCTGAAGCGTGAAGGCAAGCGAGCCGCGCTGGCAACAATCGTAAATGTGCACGGTTCGATCCCTTCCGTAATGGCCGCCAAGATGCTCGTCCGCGAAGATGGAAGCATCATCGGAACCGTAGGTGGCGGCTGCGTTGAGGGTGATGTGCGCAAAGAAGCAATGGAAGTAATGCGCTCAGAGAAACCGCACACCTGCAGTTTTAATCTTGACCAACGACCTGATGACGATACCGGACTTGTCTGTGGCGGCTCTCTGCAAATCTTCATCGAGCCCGTCATACCCTCCCCGCGCGTCTACATTTTCGGTGCTGGGCACGTTGGCTTCAACGTCCAGAAGATAGCCACCATCGCCGGCTTTGAAACCGTCGTTGTCGATGATCGTGCCGTCTTCGCGAACCGCGAAAGGTTTCCTGACGCCGCAGATGTGTTATCCGGCGAAATGAATGAAATCATGACCGAGCTCTCTCCATGTGACAGCAGCTACATCGTCATCGTGACACGCGGTCATCGTCATGACCTGAACGTGCTGCGCTGGGCCATTGACACACCCGCCTTCTACATCGGCATGATCGGTTCCGCGCGCAAGGTTCTTGCCCTGTTTGAGCAGTTGAAGTCTGAAGGCGCATCCGCAGAATGTCTCGCGCGCGTCTACGCGCCCATCGGCATCGACATCGCCGCCGTTACGCCTGAAGAAATCGCTGTCTCCATCGTCGCGGAGCTTATCGCCGCGCGGCGCCATTGCGAAGGAGAACTACCTCATGCACGCAAACGTCTGCGTGAGGATGAAGAAGAGATGGGCTCGCAACTTAATCCTGCAGCAGCAGGAGCCGTGCCGGATCAAGCGTAATCCGCCACGGTTGTGGCTCCATCTGCAACTTGCGCCACGTATCTTTGGGCAGGTCCGCCTGCAGGTGAGGCGCGGCGCCCGGCGCTGGTGCAGCATGCAGCCGCAGATACAGTGTCATCTCGTGCGGTGCTTCGCTCGTACTCATCAGCCAACACGGAAATGTATTCACGGTACCAGCCGCGGCTTGAAACACAAACTGGTGTGATCTGTATCCGACGTGTGTCGGGCTCGCACCATCCATTTGCACGGCTAGCTCGCAGCCCCATGCATGCACCGCCACCGTTCCATCCGCATTCCTCGCTGCCGCAGCGATATTCTTACATCCCGTCAGTCGCGCCGCAGTAACTGTACCCGGATCATCGAACAAGCGCTGGCGAGGACCTCTCGCAATCACCTTTCCATCGGCCAACACTATCAGCTCGCTGCAGAAACGAAACGCTTCCTCCATGTCATGTGTGACGAACACCACCGGCCCATTGAATGTCGCCAGCGTTGCTCGCATCTGTTCCTCGGTCTGGCGGCGCAGGTGCGGATCCAGCGCGGCAAACGGCTCGTCGAGTAGCAGCGCGTCTGGATCCATCGCAAGCGCACGAGCAAGAGCTACACGCTGTGCCTGTCCTCCTGAAAGCTCACGCGGAAACCGCTGTGCAAGGTCTGCCAGTCCCATCGTGGACATGAGCCCCTCCGCGCGCGCACACCTTTCCTTAGCAGGAAGCGCTGAAAGTCCAAACGTTACGTTGTCCAGAACCGTGCGATGCGGAAACAAAGCATACTGCTGGAACACCACTCCGATGCGCCGTTGCGCTGTAGGCACGTTCACGCCCGCCGCTTCGTCATACAGAGTGTGCCCGTTGAGTGCAATCCGCCCGCTCGAAGGTTGCGTAAGACCGGCAATCATGCGCAACGTCATCGATTTTCCTGAGCCGGACGGCCCCAGCAGGCCCACCGCTCCCGCACCTGCGTGGACCTGGGTCCGTAACGTGAAGCTCTCAAGTTGCCGTTCCACGTTTGCTTCGAGCACCGCAGTCTTCGTCTGCGACACCTCGCGTGGCAACTGCGTAAGTTCGGCCACCGCAGGCACCGGCGTCGTACCGCTCTCCGCGTGAATTGCACGAGTCTTCCGCTCGTAGTGCAACAGGCGAATGACCGCCAGAGATAACACTACAATCAGCACAACCCACGCCATCGCCGACTGCATGTCGCCGCTCTCGGCTGCCGAAAAGATCGCCACCGGCATCGTCTGCGTTCGACCAGGAATATTCCCTGCCAGCATGAGAGTTGCGCCGAATTCGCCCATAGCACGTGCAAACGCCAGCACCGTGCCAGCCAGCACCCCAGGCCCTGCCAACGGCAGCAACACCTCGCGAAAAACCCTGCCCTCGCTCGCCCCGAGCGTTCGCGCAGCTTCCAGCAATGTCGGGTTTACCTGCTCAAATGCTCCCAGCGTCGTGCGATACATCAGCGGAAACGCCACCACCGTAGCCGCGATTACCGTAGCAGGCCATGAGAATACGATCGTGATTCCCAACTGCTCCAGCACATGCCCCAGCGGACTGCGGCGGCCAAAGACTAGCAGCAGAAAGAAGCCGACCACAGTTGGCGGCAACACCAGCGGAAGCGTCAGCACCCCGTCGATCCACCCTCGCCAGCGACCACGAACGCCATACATGCGCCATGCGGCCCACAGTCCCAGAAAGAACGTCGCAACCGTGGCACTGCAAGTAGTGGCAATTGAAATCAGAAGCGGAGACAGGCTGGATGGCGCGATCACAATGACGCCATTGTAAAGCCGTAGCGCACAAAGATCGCCTTTGCAGAGGCAGAGTGCAAGAACGCTGAGAACGCGCGCGCCGTCGCCTCATCATGGCTTCCTTTCACAGCCGCAACCGGATAAACAATCGGATCGTGAAGCCCCTCAGGAATAACCGCCGCAACGCGCACCTTGCTCGACAGAACAGCATCTGTGGCGTACACAAATCCGGCATCTGCATCGCCTGTTTCGATATACGTCAGCACCTGCCGCACGTCTTTGCCCAGCACCAGTTTGGGCCGCAGCCTTTCAAACAGATGCAGCGACTCTAGCGTCTGGCGCCCGTACTGCCCAGCCGGCACGCTTGCCGGATCTCCAAGCGCGACAAGCCTCACGCCCGGATCCGTGAGTTGAGACACGCTTCGCACCGTTGAGCCCTGGGGAACAATCATTACCAGCGAGTTCCGCAGCAGATTCGTCCGTGAGTTCGTGAGCAACAGGCCTTCGCCAGCAATCTGGTCCATCGGCTTCGCACCCGCAGAGATGAACAGGTCCACAGGCGCCCCTTGTTCAATCTCCCGCGCAAGCGCACCTGACGCACCAAAGTTATTGCGGAATTCAACCGCCCCATGCTCACGCACGTACGCGGCCTCCGCTTCCACCATCGCCTGCTGAAGGCTTGCCGCAATCGATACGGTGAGAACGGGGCTCTGCGCTTTGCGGCACCCCACCGCAGTCATCAGCACAAGCAGCGCCCCAATCGCCGCCCTAATCGCTCGTCTCCGCTTCCTCATGTACAGCCCGCCTTCAGTAGCTGATGCGTGCGCCCAGTTGCATCACACGCGGGTCAGTTGCCGTTGATGTAATGCTGCCAAACGAAGTGGACCCAAAGCTTCCATTCGGCTGCGCAAATGCAGGTGTATTCGTAACGTTAAAGACTTCAGCGCGGAGCTCCAGATGCGCGTGTTCGCTAAGATGCGTGATCTTCGCCAGCGCCAGATCGGCATCCCGATACGCCGGTCCACGCACCGGATTCCGAGATGCGTTTCCCAGTGCGAACTGAGGAGCCGTTGCAAACGCAGCGGTGTTGAAGTACTGAGCAGGCTTGCGTGATGACGCTGGCAAACCCACCTTGCCCACGATATTCGGACGCTGCAGCGCAAATCCCGCAAAGCTATTGTTATTGGTCGCCTGGGTCACTGTCACAGGCATCCCAGACTGCAACAGTACGATTCCGCTCAATGACCATCCACGCAGGAGCACACGCTCCACCGCGGGTCCACCGCGCTTGCCAAAGTGCAACGCCGGCACCTCGTAGCGCCAACTTCCCGTAAACACGTTCGGCATATCACCTGTAGACGAATCGCGCTCCAGCTCTGGATGATAAGTATCCGCTGCAATCAGGCTGCTCGAGTTGGGGGACGAAAGCACGGTCGTTGAGAACACCGAGGATGCGTCATCGATTAGCTTTGAATGTGTGTAGCTCACGATAAACGACAGCCCGTGGCTCAGACGCTCCTCAAGCTTCGCCTCCATTGCGTTGTAATTCGATTGCCCCGTGTTCTTCCGATACGAAGCAACATTTAGAAAGCGTGGATATGGCTTGATCGACTGCGCATAGGTGATTGTCTTCCCTCCGATAGAGGACGAAGCAGGTATCTCACCATAGTACGGATTCGTGACCTTCGTGAGTAGCGTTGATCCCTCTGAAAGTTGATCCGCTGTCAGCTGATTCAGATTCGTGTCTGGCATACCCACATGAACTACGTGCGATCCAACATAGGACACTGCGAATAACAGGCTATGCGTCAACTCGTGCTCAACTGCGAGATTCCATTGTTGTGCATATCCTGAACCAAGCGCGCGATTAGTCGTGTAGACACTCTGCCCGAGCCCGGCGTCCGCGGTCTGCGCAATGCTTGCCACCGTCGGCCCACTACTGAGCGTGAATGCAGCATTGACCGTATCTTGCGTCTTCTGTGCAATATTCTGAATGAATGGAAACTGCGGTGTGGTGAACGGTGTAGTAATTCCAGACTGATCAAAGAACACAATGCCGAAGCCACTTCGTACCACCGTCTTCGGCGTCAACATATATGCTAGGCCGATCCTCGGTGCCACATTGTCCCAATGCAGGTCGCGCGCACTGCGCGAGTATCCATTCTTACCCAGGTAGTCCAGCTGTTGCGTGTTCAGGTTGAAGACCGCTCCCTGGTTGTTTACTTCCGTGGATGGCATATTCAACGTCCAGCGCAGGCCCACATTCAGCGTGAGCGCTCGTGTCGCCTTCCAGTCATCCTGCACAAAGTACTCGAACGCGCGTGCCCGCGGCCTAATCTTGTTCTCCTGCAGATCAATCTGAAAATTGTCCACCTGCCCGAGCAGGAAGCTCGCTATGGCGTTGCCACTCCCTGTAACGCCTTGCTGATCTGTGCCAGTCGTAGTGAAGGCAAACGTGCCTGTTGGACTACCAGGGGAAACGGCATTCAGCTGATACCAGCGCAGGTCCGCACCAATCTTCACCGTGTGTGCACCGGCAACCCGTGAAAGAGTGTCCACAATCTGCGTAACCGCAGTTTCGTAGTTGGAGAAAGTCCCATTCGTGGAGCCAAGCTGCTGCATTCCCGTCAGCGTAAACTGCGGCAGTGCATTGTTGAATGCAGCATTTCCCGGAATGCCGGGGATCCCCAACGAGGCGGATGCCGTATCACTCAACGTCGTCCCTGCAATATTGTTCGAGCGACGTGTATAGCCCGCACGCAGATCGTTAAAAAGGCGTGAACTGAAGAAGTGCGTCTCATTCAACACCGCCTGCTGGCCAAGTACATGAGCGAGGCCCGTCACATTGTTCGTGCCCAGAACGGTTCCACTGATCGCGCCACTGCCGTCCATAAATGGCGTAGCTGGCTGATCCACATCGTTGAAGTAGGAGTAGCGTACAAACCCAATGCCTTTCTGCCCCACCTTGCCATCGACGCGCAGATCAAACTGTGCTTGATGGTCAAGATCATTGGCGACGCGTGTGTAGTTATTCGCACTTCCTGTCTTCGTCGGTACTGGATAGCGCTTCAACAGCTCCGCGGCCGCCGGATCGAATGCTGTATTGATAACGTCGTTTGGAAACTCCGTGCGCACATACTTGCCGCCGGTGTACGTTGTGGAAGCCGGATCGTAAATATGCGCAACCCCGGTAAAGATCCCCTTGCGCTCTGCCAGCGTCGGTACCGTTGACGTCCGCACGACTCCCACATCCTGCCGCTGCCCCTGAAAGTCACCGAAAAAGAATATGTGCCGCGGGATAACCGGCCCACCAATCGTTCCACCGTACTGGTTTCTGCGAAATCTTGGCATGCTCGACGTGGTCGGCGTGAAATAGTTGCGTGCGTTCAGATCTTCGTTCCGGACGAAGTTGTACATGCTGCCGTGGACCTCATCCGTCCCGCCGCGCGTGCTCAGATTCACCACCCCGCCATTAAATCGTCCGAACTCCGCAGGCACGGCATTTGTTTGGACATTGAATTCCTGGATGTCATCCACAATCGGAAAGAACGCCACCTGTCCAGGTTCCGGCTGCAACGCCGAGATGCCGTCAAACAGGTATTCATTGGTACGCGGGCGCCCGCCATTAATTCGCGGCAACTGCGTACCGGGCGGCAATGCAACACCTGGCGCAAACGTGGCAAGCTGCACAAAGTTCCGTCCATTCAGCGGCATCGCTGGAATCGACTCGCCGTGAATCGTAGTCTCCACGTCGCTGCTGGCCACTTGAAGCGTCTTTTGATTGGCGGACACTAGCACAGTTTCGTTGCTTGCTTCCACCTCAAGCACCAGTGAGAGCTGGGCACGCGCTCCCGTCTCAATCAGAGCTTCTTCCACCTGTGCTTGCCGAAATCCAGAAGCCGCTACCTGCACGCTGTACTTGCCAGGCCTCAGATACAGCATCGAAAAGTCGCCGGTACCAGTTGTTTGCGTGGTCAAACTCATGTGCGTTGCCTTGTCTGTCACCGCAACCGCAGCGCCTGAGATAGCTGCGCCGCTCTTGTCACTCACATGGCCAAACAGTTCTCCGCTACCTGCCTGCGCAACACCCATCGGTGAGTTAAAGCACGCACTTGCAAGAATCAATACCGCGCAAAACGTTCGAATTCGCATGGCACCCCTCGAAAGCCGTCAGTCCAATTCAGGCATCGATAGGCGGCACCATTCCGACCATTTTCTGTACTGGCTACCAACCGCACCGCGACACCTTTTGTAATGTGTGCGTATTTTATACACGACTTTGTCGCTATTGCAATACTTTATTGGCTACATAATCGTTGTGGTGCACTTCTCCCTTCAAGTGCGCACAGCAATCTCCGGCGCAGCGCGCATAATCGCGCCACACCTCATTCACTGCACAAGATTTATAGCTTTGGGAGAACTTTCACAGAAGGCAGCGCCACAGAGCAGTATCGACTCTCGGAGCGGCGGTGCCGTGTCTCGTTTGCACGACAACCGCACACTCCGATACTCTCGCGTGGAATCGCTACGGAGTGGACTACTCCACACCAACCATTACATTCGACGCCTTGATGATTGCGCTTACCGGATCACCCACCTTCACCCCAAGTGACTTAACACTGTCCTTGGTGATGGATGCCACCACCCTTGCGCCGCCTGCAAGACTAACAGTCAATTCGCTGTTCACTGCACCGTCATGCACTGCTTCTACCACGCCTGGAAGAACATTCCGTGCGCTGATGCTGCCCTTCGCGATCCCTTTACCGATCATCACTTCTGATGCCTTCATAACCGCGTAGGCTACCTTACCAACCGTGATGCCCAACGCATCCACGCTTCCATTCGTGATGATCGCCGTCACACCGTCGCCACCTTCCAACGCCAGCGCCACTTCCGCGTTCACTGCTCCTTTTGTCACACGCTGGATGCTTCCCTTCAGCACGTTCCTTGCACTGATCTTCATGTCGTCTCCTTTCACCATGTCTCAGACTCGCGCCCACATGCACGTAGCCGACTTCCTTCCACTGGCTGCCGCTTGCACGTTGTGACACTGCCCAGGCGGAAGCATAGTCTGGAACTCTGCAGCACACAAGGCGTCCGCCCTTTCGCCATGAAAATCGTACTCTCCCAAGTGCATAATCCTCTGTCTGTACGTGGTTCTTCACCTGCACTTCACCGTCAGTCCAGCAATCAGCCGGGCCCGCGCGCTGAAGAACTTGTATAACTTCCAGGTGTTCCGTATACACTACACTGCAGTTGTCCGGGAGCACTTCAACGCAATGGATATCCAGACGAATCTTGCAACCCTGCGTGCGCGCCGTGGCTTAGGCGCAGCCGAGCTTGCTGCCCAGGTCGGTGTAAGCCGGCAGACCATCTATGCCATTGAGGCCGGAACGTATATTCCAAACACGAGTGTCAGCCTGCGGCTTGCCAACGCACTCGAGACTACCGTCGAGGATATCTTCCAGCTCGCGCCGCCGGACAAGGCGCCTGATGAGGTTGTTCAAGCCTCGATCGTTGGAAACGAAGAAAGCATGAAGCCAGGCCACCCGGTCCAGCTTTGCGTCGTCAATGGAAAATTCGTGGCTGTTGTTGCCGAGCCCGGAACGTGGGGGCTTCCGCCCGCCGATGCTGTGCTCCTTGAAGTCCTGCACAAGGGCAAGCAAACGCCGCTGGGTAAAATTCGCCTTCTCGGTGACCGCTGGAAGAAGCCGTCGCGCATTCTTCTTGCCGGTTGCGATCCCAGCGTCTCGTTCCTCACGCAGTCAATGCATGCTCAGGGCAGTGAGTTGCTTGTTACATATGCCAACAGCACACGTGCGCTTGATCTGCTTCGCGATGGCCTCGTGCACATCGCTGGCTCTCATCTGGTCAACAAGGCCACCGGCAAAACAGACTTACTCCCCATCACCCGCGGATTCAAAGCCAACTCTGTTGCAGTCATCTGTTATGCGGAGTGGGATGAAGGTCTCGTCACCGCACCCGGCAATCCCAAGAACATACACGGCATTGCAGACCTGGCAAGGAAGGACGTTCGCTTCACCAATCGCGAAGCGGGCGCAGGCTGCCGTCGTCTCCTGGATGATCTCCTCAAGAAGAATCATATTTCTGCCGGCGCCGTCAACGGCTACGATCGCACCGCTACCGGTCACCTTGCAGCCGCACGCATGGTCCTAAGCGGTGAAGCAGACTGCTGCATCAGCACGCAGGCTGTGGCCCTCGGCCTTGCCTTGAACTTCATCCCGCTTGCCAGCAAACCTTACCACTTTGTCCTGAAGAGAGAGCATCTGATCCTTGCGCCAATCCAGACAATGCTCGATATCATCCGCCGCACATCGTTCCGCCGTGAGGTCGAGGCCTGCACCGGATACAGCATGCGCACCGCTGCCGATCGCATTCTCTAGTTGCGGTGCATCAAGGCTTCCCCACAGTGCCTAGTCGAGCACTTTCCGGAATCGCAGAATGGCAAGCGTCAGCAGCGCGAATCCGAGGCACCCCATCGCAGCCATCTGCGGCCACAGAATCTCCATACCAACTCCCTTCAGGAAGCTGCCCCGCAGCACCACAAGGAAGTAGCGCAGAGGGCTGAGATAAGTCAGGTCCTGCAGCCAAGTGGGCATCGTGCTGATCGGGAACCCGAATCCGGAAAATACGATTGTTGGCATGATAAAGAAGAAGGCCGTTACCATGGCCTGCTGCTGCGTTGCAGACACAGTCGAAATCAGCAGTCCCACCCCAAGCATGCAGAGCAGGAACAACACAGTCCCAACAGCCAGCACAGAGAAGTGTCCACGAAATGGAACCTTGAACCAAAGCGATCCCACCGACCCGATCAGCACAACGTCAAGCGCCCCAATCAGGAAGAACGGCAGCGTCTTACCGAGGATGAATTCCGCCGGTCGAATCGGCGTCACCATCATCTGTTCAAGCGTGCCGATCTCTCGCTCACGCACCACTGCAAAGGCCGTAAGCGTGATCACCAGTACCACTGTCAAACTGCCCACAATCCCCGGCACAAAGAACCAGCGGCTGCTCAGATCCGGGTTGTACCACGGACGCTGTTCCAGTTCCACGCGCGGCGTTGTCGCCAGAAGCTGTGGCGCGATCAAGCCGATACGTTTTCGTTGAGCCGTCTCCGCAAATTCCTGCGCAACCTGCGATACATAGCCGGCCGCAATCAACGCGCTGTTTGAATTAGTGGCATCCACAATCACCTGTACAGGCGCTGTCTGCCCCTTAAGCAGCTTCTCTGCAAAGCCTGCGTCGATCTTGAGTTCGATCGTCGCATCACCCTTCTCAAGGGAGTCCTGCGCTTCACGTGCCGAGTTCATCTGCTGACTTACCTTGAAGCTGGAGTTTGACTGGAAGCGCGAAATAAGTTCCCTGCTCTGCTGACTGTGGTCCATATCCACGACCGCCATCGACACATCGTGGATCTCGAACGTAGCAGCATAGCCAAAGATCAGCATCTGAAGCACAGGCGGACCGATCAGGATAAAGCGCATCCTCTTATCGCGAAGAACCTGAATGAACTCCTTGATCAACATCTGCTTCAGACGCGACAACATGGTTAGTCTCCTACTCCAGTCGCTTGTGAAACGCGCGCGTGGCCGCAATCATGAGCATCACGGTGAACATGCCGAGCGGAATGAGGTCGCGTCCAAGCATCGCGGTCGCGGTTCCTTTCAGAAATATTTGTTTCAGAACCGACACGTAATAGCGCGCTGGAAAGATGTGCGTAATCCACTGCAGAGCAGGTGGCATCTGTTCAATGGCAAACAGAAATCCCGACAGCAGGAACGCAGGCAGAAATGTGATGATAAGTGCAATCTGGCTTGCAGCAAACTGATTCCGCGCAAGCACAGACACCAGAAAGCCGAGCGCAAGCACCACCACCAGGAATAGGGAAGATGCCGCGACAAACGTCGTAAACGATCCGCGAAAAGGCGCACGAAACCACCCTAGCGCAATCGCAAACGCTATGAGCGTATCAGCCATCCCAATCACAAAATATGGAATCAACTTTCCAAGCATGATTTCAAGCGCCGTTACAGGTGTCGAGATGAGCTGTTCCATCGTCCCCCGCTCCCATTCGCGCGCAATCGTGAGAGACGTCAGGAACGCTCCAATCACCGTCATCACCAGAGCCAGCACCCCTGGCATAATGAACGCACGGCTCTCAAGTTCTTCGTTGTACCACGTGCGCATCTCAACACTGACAGGCACCGCAGCACTCTGAACACCGCGACGCCTCATCCACTCCCCTTGCAACGTCGCGGAGTAGCCCTGCACCACGCTGCGCGCATATCCAATCGCGAGGTTTGCGCTATTGTCATCCGTCGCGTCCACTGCTATCTGGAGCGCTACCTGGCCGCCCTGTTCCACTCGTTCAGAGAAGTTCCACGGAACCACGATTGCCAATCGTGCACCGCCGTCGTCCAGTGCCCGCGCAAGATCCCGTTCGTTATGAACCGTGCCGGCAATCTTGAAGTACTCGCTCGCTTGGAACCGCTTAAGCAGGTCCTGGCTCTTCTGCGTGCCGTCCTGGTCCCAGATCACCACAGGGACGCCCGTTTGGTCCAGGTTCACTCCGTATCCAAACAGCACAACGAGCACGGCTGGCATAGCAATGACAATCAGCAGACTGCGCGTGTCTCGCAGAATCTGCAACATCTCCTTTCGCGCCATCACCCACACACGGAACCAGTTCATCTCTGCCTCTCCTGTGCAGCGCCGCGATTGGCCGTCAGCGATACAAACACATCCTCAAGCGTCGGGCTGATCACCTCAAGGCGCTCCACGTGAATCTTGTGCACATCCAGAACCGAGCGCACTCGTGTCATTGCCAACCTCGCATCCGCCACAACAAGATGCAACGCGTTTCCAAACACTGCGGCATCCAGCACCTCCGCTGTGCCGCGTAGTAGCTCGAGCACACGTCCGATCGAGTTGCACTCCAGCAGCAGCAGTTGCCCGCTTACCGCGGTCCGCTTCAGCTCCGCGGGCGCACCTAGCGCGACGACCTTGCCACGAAAGATCAAGCAGAGCCGATTGCAATACTCAGCCTCCTCCATGTAGTGCGTTGTAACAAACACCGTTACACCTTCCTCTGCCATGGCGTGGATCAAGTCCCAGAATTTTCTTCGTGCAATCGGATCAACGCCGGAAGTCGGCTCATCCAAAAAGAGAATCGGGGGCCTGTGAAGCACCGCGCACCCCAGCGCCAAGCGTTGCTTCCATCCTCCGGGCAGCGGCCCGGTCAGCATCTTCTCCTTCCCTGAAAGGTTTGCCATCTCCAGCGCCCAGTCGATTCGCTGTTTTAAAACCTCCCGCGGTACGCTGTAGAGTCCGGCAAACAAGCGCAGATTCTCAATCACCGTCAGATCGCTATAAAGTGAAAACCGCTGCGACATGTAGCCGATGTTCTGCCGTACCTGCTCAGGCTCGCGCGTCACGTCGTATCCTGACACACGTGCACGCCCTGACGTGGGTCGAAGCAGTCCGCACAGCATCCGGATCGTAGTCGACTTGCCCGCGCCATTCGGTCCGAGAAAGCCAAACACCTCGCCTCTGCGCACTTCCAGGCTCAGGTCGTCAACCGCAACAAACTCACCGAATCGCTTCGACAGGTGTTCGATCGTAACGGAATTATCTGCACTGTCATGCATGAGCGTCGGCCTCGCCCTCAACTGCGTGCACGAACAGATCCTCAATCGTCGGTCCCGTGCGGCGAATCTCAGTGCATGGGACCTGCGCGTCCGCCAGCAAACGCTTGAACTCTGGGATGCGCCGCTCTGCATCATCAACCACAACGTGCAGACCGTCCCCACTCATCACCACATTCGCAATGCCAGCGGCACGCTCCAGCACAGCGCGAACTCTGCGCGGCACGCTCGAAGCAATCGACAACACATCCTTGCCGAGCTTCGCCTTCAGCTTCTCCGGCTCATCGCAAAACAAAAGCCTTCCGCGATCCAGCAACGCCACGCGATGACACCGCTCCGCTTCATCCAGGTACGCGGTGGACGTAAGAATCGCAACGCCCTCACCCAGCAGTTCATAAAGGATCCGCCAGAAGTCGCGTCGCGACACTGGATCCACACCGTTCGTCGGTTCATCCAATAGCACAACCTGAGGACGATGAATCAGCGCACAGACCAGTCCTAGTTTCTGCTTCATCCCGCCTGACAACTTTCCTGCAAGCCGCCCACCAAACTCACTCATCCCTGCAGCACGCAGCAACTGTACCGCGCGCGCTTCCCTCTCCCGGCGGCGCACACTGAACAGATCCGCATAGAATCGCACGTTCTCGTCTACTGTCAGGTCTTCATAGAGACCGAATCGCTGTGGCATGTAACTCAGCGCTTGCTTCGCACGCTCCGGTTCGCGCACCACATCAATGCCGGCCACATGCGCGCGCCCACTGTCTGGCGCCAGAATGCCCGCAAGAATGCGCTGCGTCGTAGTCTTACCCGATCCATCCGGCCCCACCAGTCCAAAGATCTCCCCTTGGCGTACCTCGAAGCTCAGCGAGTCCAGGGCACGAACACCCGCGTAACTCCGCGTCAACTCCTCGACGACGATGGCAGCCGATCCATTCATCTGCGTTCCCCGCCAGCAGTACTCTCTGGCTGCAATGCAATATGCGCATCCGCAGGCATGCCCGGCTTCAATTCGTGGGCAGCGTTGTCCAGGTCAATCTTGATGCGATAAACCAACGTGACACGCTCCTTGTAGGTCTGTACGCTCTTTGGAGTAAACTCCGCATTCGAAGAAATGAACGAGATGCGGCCGTGATATCGCTTGTTCGGAAAAGTATCCGTCGTCACAGTCACATCTTGTCCCCAGCGGATTCGTCCGAGATCTGTTTCAGCAACGTATGCGCGCAGCCACACGTGCTCGAGATCGGCCAGCGTAACAATGGGCGATCCCGGTGCGACGACTTCACCCAACTCAGCCTGCCGAACAGTCACCACTCCATCCACTGGGGCACGCAACATGGTGTATTCAAGGTTGACGCGAGAAAGACCAAGATTCGCGTCCGCCTGCTTCAGGTTCGCCCGCGCCACTGCAACATCCTCTTTGCGGCTCCCTTCAACAGCCTGTTCATAGCGCTGCTGCGCAGCCAGAAATGTAGCCGTGGCGCGCTTCACCGCCGTCGTTGCAAGATCGCGGTCCTGTGCTGAAATCTCATCTTTCGCAAACAGCTTTTCCGCCCGTGCACTGTCCGCTTGCTTCTGCTGCAGGTCGGCCTGTGCATCGAACACGCTCTGCTGCATCGCCTTCAGTTCCTGTTCCCGCGTGCCAGCCAGCACCACTGCAAGACTCGATGCGCGCACATTCACGCTTGCCTCATCAATGCGCACATGTTGCCGGTAGTCCGCGTCTTCGAGCCGCGCCAGCACTGTGCCTTGCTTCACCTCTTGCCCCTCTTGCACTGGAAGGCCGTCAATGCGCCCCGCCACCTTGAAACTGACCAGGCTCTCATGCGCTTCGACGTTTCCTGACAAAGTAAGTTCATTCTGCGGTGTCGGCTTCATATGGATTCGAAAGGCGTAGTACGCGCCACCGCCCACGACCGCCGCCGCAACGATCATGGCTGGAATTGCTCGCTTCATTCCGTCCTTCCTTTCCTACCGGACCTGTGTGAACGCCTCAATATTCTTCTTCGTATCACCCAGCGCGCGCGCCAGTGCGAACTTCGAATCCACATGCGCAGAGATCGCGAGGATCGAGTTCTCCTCCGCACGCGCCAATTCGTCCTGCGCCGTCACCACTTCCACGTTGTTCGTAGTGCCCTGCGCAAAGCGATCCTGCGCGAGTTCCAATTCGCGTCTGGCTAACGCCTCTCCCTGGCTCGCCACGTCCACTTGCTCAGCCGCTGACTCCAGGTTCAGCAGCGCCTCGCGTACATCCTGCTGCACACCTCGGTGAAGATCCGCGATACGGTCATCAACACTGCGCAGTTCACTCGCCAGTTCCTGTGACTCACCGTCTCGATCCCGGTCAAACAGCGTCATGTCAAGCTGCGCCTGAATCAGGCCAGTGCTCGTAATACTTCCCACGCTGCGGCCAATCCCGCCATAGTTGCCACTTATACTCAGCCGCGGATACCAACGCGCGCGGTTTGCACGTTGCTGTTCCAGCAGGGCCTCTCGCTGCTGTGTAAGCGCTTGAAAATCTCCTCGGGCGCGCCACGCCACCTCCTGCAGCTCTTCCACTGTCCCCGGAGCCAACGTCTTGAAGCTCAGCACCTCGCCAAGCTCCAGGGGCGTTGCAGGGTCCATCCCCAGTGCCCTGGCCAACGCGAGCAGTGCTTGTCGGTACTGCGTGCGCGCCACCAGAAGCGACTGCTTATCATTCGCGAGTTGCACCTGTGCACGCAGCACGTCAACACCCGTCGCAGTTCCTGCATCGTGCTTGTCCTGCGCCAGCTTCAAAAGTGTGGATGAATCCTGCACACGACTCTCCGCCGCAGTTGCACGTGCGCCTGCAGATTCCGCCGCCAAATAGACCGACGCCACCGCACGCACCACAGAGTCTTCTGCGTCGCGACTGTTCATCTGCTCAGACTCGGCCGCCCTCTCGCTCGCCTTGTAGCCGTAATAGCTCGTAAGATCGAAAAGATTCTGCTGTGCTGCAATCCGCACATCGTAGTTTGAGAAAGGCCCAACGGTTCCCGGAATTCCCGGCACCGACAATCCAAACGCTCTCAGGTTACGGTTCTGCACGTTCGCGTAGCTCGTGCCACTCACTCGCGGAAGAAGCGCAGCTGCATGCCTTCTCACCACAGTTCCCTGCGCTTGGGCTACGCGTTCGTGGGCCACACGGCTATTCAAATTCGCCGCTAGCGCCTTTTCAATCGCATCGGAGAGCGTGAGCCTGTACGGCGCTTGCGCCGCTCCGCCCCTGATCAAAATGACGCTACCAAGAGCGACAGCCAATAGTGCCCACCGCGCCACATGGCAATCAAGCCTCATATCCTCAGCTCCTGGTCTGGCGCCGCAATTGACCGCCAGAAATACTCAAAGCTGTCCTCGATACGCCTCGCCAGCGACGGCGTACCATGCAGTGACCACAACAGAATCGTTCCCATTACTGTCTGTTGAAATTGCAGTGCCACAGTGCTCTTGCGCAGCGAAGCTGCAATCTCACCGCGCTTCTGCCCGCGCCATACAAGCTCTGCGGCCATCCTGCGGCCGCGCTCCATCTGCACTTCCAGCAGTTCACGTACCACGTCGCTGGCCAGGAACGCCGAAACAATCGTCCGTGCCTGCTCCGGACTGCGACCCGGCTCTTCTGTCAGACGCAGTGCGAGTTGGTGCAGAATCGTTTTCACGCTTACAGTAGGGTCGTTCGCTAGTTGTATCGCCTCGCTAAGCTTCTCTATCTGAATTTCAGCCATCACGCCGAGCACATGGTCCTTGGTCGGAAAGTAGTTGAAGAATGTCCCCTTCCCAACGTCCGCAGCGTCTGTAATATCTCCGACTGTCACATTGCTGAACCCTCGCTGAACAAACAAGTTCATCGCGGCGCGGAACAGCGCGACGCGCGTCTCCGTCGCTTTTCTCTCGCGCCGCCCCGAGCTTTCCGCTCGTCTGCCCAGCTTTCCCCGATCACCGCTACGCACAGCTGACATCCCCCTGCGTCACTCCCATTACTGTCCATTGGTCATTTGTGACCAACGGTCAACTCTGCTCTCGCTTCCCTCGCATGTCAAGCACAAAATCTCTCGTCCAAAATGCCCCGTAGCGTCTTAATCTCGCCCAACGGACTTGATCAGGCCTTCCGCAATGCAATTCCCCGAGAGTTAAAATGAGTTTGATCTTTGGGCCCTTCAACCGATCCGTCTCTTCTCGTTCGCGTCCGTAAGTCAATTCCCACCTCCCGTGCACATTCGGAGTTGCCCATTGAACCCCTGCCTCGCGCTCATCTCCGCACTTCTTCCGTGCGTGCTGACCTCGGCCACCTGCGCCGCAGCACCCGTTGTTCGTCTTGAGCTCATACCTCCTTCTCCCGTAACAGACAAGATCACGCTTGATCTGCGCGGCGCCGTCCAGAACACCTCAGACACAGCGCTCCACTGTCGAACTGCAATCTACATCGATCGTCATTCGCCCGATGCTCGCGTAGAAGTCCTATCCACGGTAATCGCCCCGCATGGCAGTGTCGGCATCTCCCACCGTCTTTCCACTGAGGGCTTGGCCGGCACGCACAAGATCATTCTGGATGCGTTTTGCAACGGAAACCGCATCAGATCTAAACGCACGGTCGTCGTACTCCCTTCTCACATTCGATCGACACGTACCATCGACGGTGCGTGGGCGGGAATCGTCCACTGGAGTAACGACGAGGCAAAATACTGGAACGCCGACATCCGCAGGCTCACAGACGCTGACTGGCGTCAGCAGGTACGCGGTATGCATCGGCTCGGCATGGACACCATCGTGATTCAGGAGGTTTTCAGGAACGAGGCTTATCAGGGAGACGGAACCATTGCGGCGAAGGGCTATCACGGCCTCGCTTACTATCCGTCGCGGCTCTATCCCGGCCGAGTCGCCATGACAGCGCACGACCCAATCGAAGCGATTCTCACTCAAGCCGATCACGATGGCATGAATGTGTTCCTCGGCATCGGAGCCTACGCGTGGTTTGACTTCAGCCCAGAAGCGCTCACATGGTCGAAGCAGGTGGCAGCCGAGCTCTGGCAGCGCTATGGCCATCACCCTTCGTTCTATGGATGGTATGTATCCGCTGAAGCGTACGGAAGCCTCGTGCCTGACCGAGGAGCAACTGACCTCTATCGCCGTCAGATGGTCGACTACTTCGCCAGCTTGCAATCCTTCTGTCGCTCGCTCGCACCTGAGAAGCCCATCATGCTCGCACCCAACGCACACGGCATGCTCCAGTCGCAAACTGCCTGGCCAGCCATACTCCAGCATCTGGACATCGTGTGCCCATTTGCATTCCATCGCATGCCTGCGGGTGACATCACCGGAGAGCAAGCCGCAGCCATCTGGCAGTCCATGTGCGACAAGGCAGGCACGCATCTCTGGCTGGACATGGAGGCCTTTGTCTTTGACGATAAAGCACTCGTACCTCGCCCAATAGCTGGCCTGCTTCAAGACATGCAGCGTCTCCCGAACTTTGAGAAAATTCTCTGTTACCAGTACCCCGGCATCTTCAATCAGCCCGGGCTGCGCATCACGCCCGGCGGGCCGGCAACCGTCACGCTCTTTCAGGATTACTCACACTATCTCGAATCGATCGGACGCGCCCCTTCAGCGTCCACGCCCTGATCCTGTAGCGCAGCCCGACCACCCGGCCTCTGATTATTGATCAGAGGCCGCGCCCAAAGCGCTACGCCGAATATCCAGCCGAACGTGCAGTAGAGAACGCACATTCCGGCGCGTAGTCCGAAGGCATCGGCAATCCGCCCTTCCACCAGCGGCATCACAGCACCGCCCATGATGCCCGTGCACAGAATTCCCGCCAGCGCGCCCTGGTACTTCTCCACGGAATTCAAACCCAGAGAGATCACAATTGGCCACATCACCGATGCAAACAGCCCAACGCACGGAAAGGCCAGCCGCGCAACCTGCGCCGGTCCAAACAACGCCAGCGTGAGGCTCAGCAAAGAGCACGCAGTGAAGATTCCCAGAACCACACGGCTATCCAGCAACTTCAGAAGAATCATTCCAATAAAGCAGCCGGCAGTCATCAGGCCCCAGAACCATCCCACTGCCCATGCGCCCGTCGTCTGCGGATCGAACCCGTGATAACGGCGCAGAAATTCTGAAATCCAATTCGCCGTTCCCTGCTCTGACCCCACATAAAAGAACACGCTCAGAAAATAGAGCCACACCACCGGCTTCGCCAGCAGTTCACGATACATCGCAAGTGTGCCAGCCGACTCGTCCACTTTGCGCTCCACATCAGGAAACCGCAGCAGAGCCAGCACCAGCAGCATCGCTCCAATCACCACCGCGAAAATCCAATACATTGAGATCCAGCGCATCGACACTGGAACAATTTCTGCAAGCGGCGCAAGCAGCGGGCTCATCGGCCCTCTACCTTCCAGGCTCCGAACGACATAGGAGTAGACCTGCGGACTTATGAATGACGCCACGCCGAAGATAAGCTGCGCAAAAGCGGAATTGAACGCAAAGTTTTCCTCGCCGCCTGCAACCCGCAGCAGTGGGTTGATCGCAACCTGCAATGCCGCCATGCTGCCACCGATCAGAAACAACGACACAATCGCGGCAGTAAACATGTGCATCCAGGCAAACAGCAGAGCACCGCCAAGCGACACCGAAAACATCGCAACAATGACGCTCTTCTCGCGCCACCTCTCCACCAGGAATCCAGCCGGTATCGAGAAGACCCCATACGCAATGAAGAACGCAAACGGCATCAATGCCGCAGCAAAGAGACTCAGATGAAAACTCTGAATCATATCCGGAATGATCGGCCCAAGTATGTTCGTGACAAAAGAGATTTCAAAGAAGATCGCGAATACCACCCAGACCATGACTCTGCTGCGTCTCATGCGGGCTCCGTCCTTTCATCGCCTTTACTCTTCGACAGTCACCTTGCTCGCAAACGCAAAGCGTCCCGCCTCTCGCCCCGCAAGCGCAGCCAGCGCCAGCGTCAGCATCTGCACCGGCAGAATTTCCAACAGTGGCATCACGTCCCCCAGCTCATCCGGAATTCTCAACGCAGCCAACTCTGCACCCGGCCCAATCAGCTCAGCACGTCCGCCTCGGCTGCGAATGTCCCGCACCAGTTTCTGGTTCAGCGCGCGCATCTCCGCGTCGCCTTCAAAAACGAACACCATCGTATCCGGCGCAATCACCTCCATCGGCCCATGCCGGAACGCCGCACTGCTCATCGCCTCAGATGAAAATCGCGTAGACTCCTTGGTGGTCAACGCTGCGGTTCCGCACGTCGCCAGCGACGCGCCGCGCCCCACATAGAACACTCTTGTGATACCCGCCATCTCCTTCGCCAACAAGGAAACATGCGTCCGCCATGCCTGCAGATAGTTGCATATATGACTTTCGCATGCACATTCGAGCGCAGACAGGCGCGGCTCAAGCGCCTCTCCAGACCACGCTGCAGCAAGCAGATCAAGCGCAGCCAACGTGCCTACATACGTCTTCGTCGATACTGAAAACTCGTCTCCGCAACGCGTCAGCATCAAGCAGTCTGACATCTCCGCAAGCGGACTCATCTCAGTGTTGGTGACACCGATAATTCGCGCGCGCCCCGCATTGCGATTGAGCATCTGCACAATTTCCGCACTCTGGCCCGACTGCGAAACCGCAACAATTATCGATTCGCGCTCCAGCAACCTCGGCATCGAGTAGATCAACTCTGCAGCTTCCGCACGCGTTACGTTCTCGCCACATGCAGTTAATTTCAGCTCCGTCGGGTAGAGCGCGTGCAATGACGATCCCATTCCCGTCAGAATCAGCCGGCGATGCGGCATCTCGCGCATGCGGAAAATCTCGCTTCCAAGCTCGACCCGCGCTCGAAATCCCGCCAGCGTGTCACGCAGCGCTTGCGGCTGATCCAGGATGTCCCGCAGATAAGGTCCCTCGACAATGCGATACTTCGTATCCTTCACAGCCGCTCCTTTAACGTTAAGCATGCACGCGGCTATGCCACACCTGCACCGCGCCAATCAGTCCCGCATTGCTTCCAAGCGACGACATCAGAATCTCGCACTGCGCTGCCGGAACCAGCGTGCAGTTCACACGCACGGCATCGCGAATTTCGTCCAGCAGCAGGTCCGCACTCTGCATCACGCTGCCGCTCAGCGCAATCACCTCCGGCACAAACATTGACACCACATTCGAGACGCCTATGCCGAGATACTTCCGCAGCCTCACCACCGCAGCCAGTGCGTGGCCGTCTCCCTCACGCGCAAGCGCGCAGATCTCGCGGCCAGACTTTCGTTCTCCATCGGGATTCTGTTCGTGGTACCACTTCTCCAGCGCGGGCCCAGACGCCAGGCTCTCCCAGCAGCCGTGAGTGCCGCACGTACACAGCGGCCCAGATGGATCAATGATGTGGTGTCCAATCTCTGGATGTGAGCCTCCGACGCCGCGCAGTACTCGACCATCAAGAATCACCCCGGCGCCAATTCCCGTTCCCACCGTGATGCTGATCAGGCTCTTCCGTCCGCGACCCACGCCCCATCGAGCCTCGCCCAGCGCCGCTGCATCGGCATCATTCTCCATCGCCGCGCGCACACCAAATGCTGCGCTGAGTTCGTTCACCGGATTCCAGCCCATCCATCCACGCAGCGTGTTCACGTCGCCCATCTCACCGCTGATCGGGTCCACCGGCCCCGTACACGCGATACCAATGCCGTCCAGCTGCAGCGCCGTGCTCCGCAGCATTTTTCGCAACACATCCTCAATCCGTTTCGACGCAGACGCAGGGCCAAGCTCTGGATTCACCGGAACCCGCTCCTGCGCAACCACAGCGCCTTCATCATCCACCAGCCCGATTGCGATCTTCGTACCGCCAATATCAATTGCTGCGATCATTCGTGCCTCTCGTACCGTTCCACTTTCATTTCCATTCCAGAACGCGCCCCTCATACGGCCCGAGCGTCACCTGCCAGCTCGCACCCTCCTGCGTGAGTTCCTGCTTTCCGTCCGCAAGAACCTGTGCGAGTGAGTGAACCATCTGTGATGTTTCCACCCGCACTTGCTTTCCCGTTGCCGCGTGATTCACCACCACAAAGTATCCATGATCAGCAGCGTTCAGCGCCGCCGCTTCCACTGACGCATCATCCGTCCACACCCGCGGCCGCACACCAGCCCACTCGCGCAGCGCACGATAAAGCCGATGCGATCCGTCGCCTCCCTCAAATGCTCCAGGCCGGTTCGCAAGATAGACCTCAATCGGATACGCCGAAAGCAGCGTCTTGCCCTTACCCAGCGCGTGCGTCACCAGCGCAGGCCGTCCATCCTGATCGACGGCAACCACCTTTCCACCCTCAACTTCCAACGCCGCAGGCCACAGCGTCATCGCATCGCCCGGTGCTCCATAAGTGAACGTGTCGCCAGGTTTAAGCCGGCCAAACGGCTCCACCATCTTGATCGTGATCTCGTGCACCAGCGCGCTGTCCACCAGCCGCGCGCCAAACAGCGCTTCCATCTCCGGAATCGCCGCGTCCGCACTCACCGATGCATACAACACTCCGCCCTGCTCAACGTACGCCTTGGCCTTCGCCCAGAAATCCGTATGCACGTGCACCAGCGCAGTATTCGTGCTCGTCAGCGGTGACGCCATCAGCACCAGCGGATGCCGCTGCCAGTCGTCGCTGTACTCACGCGGAAAATCCGCCTTCAGCCCCGCCTTACGCGCCAGGATGTACGACGAAAGCCACGCCCCCATCAGCCGTGCATTGTCGTCTGGATAGGTTGTCGGCATCTGCCCATCCACCGTACCGCCTTCCATCGTCGACGTATACGGCGCAATCTCCGGTCCCTTCAGCCCGAAATGCGAGGCATCGCCATACGGCTTCGACCACTCATTCGGTACCAGAATCGCAGCCTCCGCCTCTGCAGGCTGCACGCCATTCAGGTCAAGCCGCTCAGCCATCTTTGAAAACTCCGTCAACATCCTCGCAGCAGGCTTCTCCTTGCGGTCCCACGTCACAATGCCGAACCCCGTTTCATGCGGCGCACGCAGATACGGCACCTTCGCATGCTGCTCCGGAGCCGCATCCGTGTAGCACCACACCAGGAACCCGTTCGCGCCCGCGCCAAAGCTTGAGTAGATCGCAGCACGCTCGTACGCTGCCACCGCCTGTGGAGAATACTGCGCCGTCGAAGCCCCCAGTTCCTGAATCATTACCGGATGTCCCGCGCCGCCCGTCAGTGCAGTTTCAAACGCGGCGCCATAGGTCTGTCGCTCTGAGAGCATCGGATCGGGAAACAACTTCGGCGCGTAGATCGTGTACGGATGCACACTGAAGAAGTCCACCTCGTTCTTCAGCAGATCTGGCCGAAACGGCCCTCGCCCCACATCCTCCATCGACGTACCCACCACCAGAGGATGCATCGTGTCATAGCGACGGATCGCTCCCGAAATCAGCCGCGTCCAGTTGATCGCCATCGAATCGGTCGTCGATCCCGCCACAATCCAGAACGGCGGCTCGTCCGTCAGGTCCCACGAAAGGATTGCGCTCGACTTGCCGAAGTGCCGCGCCAATTCCGCAGCAAAGTCCGTCTCCACACGCAGCATGAACGGATCGGAGTGCGGATTACGCCCCTGCCGGTACGGCACGTCCCAGTACGCCTCGCCCACCTCGCCGCCAATCAGCAATTCTGGATGCAGATAGATCTTGTACTTGTTCGCCAGCGCGACCAATTCGTTCAGTTGCTTGAATGCTTCAGGGTTGAAGTCGTCCGGTCGCGGCTCAAACCATGCCCACACCAGGTCCAGCCGAATCGTGTTCACGCCCAGCGCGTGCATCTGCGCAAAGTCTGCCTCCACGTCCGCCGCATTCCACTGGTACGGCCACTGCATCGCAGCCTTCGCCGGAACCCAGTTCACACCCACCGGCAAAAACCGCTTCCCGCCGCGCGCAAAATAGTTGCCGTCGAGCGTGACCACCGGCAGCGACTGCGCGGCCGCTGTCTGCTGCGCGTGTACCGGCTCCAGACCGGCAAAACACACCAGTATCGCGACCCCCAGCACGCACGCCCACCCAAATCCCGCGCCGCATCCCGTCGTCTTCGTCACCTTCATCAGAAACTCACCTTCAGCACGAACTCCAGCTGGCAAGCCGCGTTAATTGCGTTCCAAATCGCTCCCACACCATTGATGTCCAACGTAGCAGTAGACAGCGTGAACGCCGGCATGCAGAGAACATAGTGAACGTCGAACGCCTCAACGCCGAACTCTCCCCACGCCCTTCCCTCCAATAGAAACCCCAGATCAGAAGAAATCGAGATTATAGTCTGCCAACCCGCAAAGCGAGCCACACCTCCGTCACCGCACCGGGCACAACTCTGACCGGCAGAAAACAACGACAGTTCACGTGGGAGTGCGCGGCGTTCCTTGCTGATCCTTCGTTGATCGGCGAACATGTGACCGCGGCTCTCACACGCGCCACTGAGAAGCGAGATCCTACACCACGTAGCATCATCACGAACAACCGCAGCGAATTTATGGCCGCGTGCTGGAAGCAAGGGCCATGCAATGGACTGTGGGTCTGAGCTTCATCCGCCAAACCGTCCTGCAGAAAGCGGGTTCATCGACAGTTTTAGCGGCCAGACTATGCAAGATGCGACTCGCCCCTGCCTGCGGAGAATTCCGATTTGGGCATCGACGAGACGCAAAGCGACTATGCCATACCGTCCGAACACTAACACGGCCTACGCACCAATAGTCCACTTGAGCGACTGATCCGGAAGATTCAGCGACGAACCCACGTGGTTGGCACGTTTGCAGAGGAGATGCGCGCTCTACTGCCAGTGACAGCGCGGCTCCGAGATGTGGCCTGCACTAAGTCGGGGACCAGATGCTCTGCTAATAAATCGATTGACGAGGTCCAGAGCATTGTCTGAGTCCCTTTACATTTGGCACCTATGGCGGCCAAAAGCAAGAAACTCAACCCGCCAACCTCCCGGCAATCCTGGACTGATTGAAAGTGCGAAGAAACTGGACGCTACCCACTCAAGGAGTTCGACCTGAAAGACTTTCGGACTGATCATCTCGAACCAGTGCCTGCGGGTTGGAGAAAACCTGGCTAACCTCTATTCCCGCGCCAGACTGAAACTACCGGACCACATCTACATACCCTGCGATTCGGCACAGACTATTTTCGCAGTCGGCCAACACGGTAACCGGCCAGTTTCGCGATAGCCCTCACCAAAGCAAGCGGAATCTCCCTAGGAGACTTACCCCAGAGAAAGTTGAGTTGCGAGCGAATGAATCGAACTCCTTCTCCCCTCACTCCGCCGAACCTTTCGAGTAACCATGCTTGCTCTCGATGCAGTTTTCCAATCTCCACATAGCGCTTGCATTCGTCCAAAATTGAATATGCGTGTGAGTGATAGACGCCAGCATCTGCTGCGTATGCAACTTTCCACCCCGCCAATAGCAACCGTGCTGCCGACACCGTGTCCTCACCGAAGTTCACATCTAGCGGAAACCCTCCGACGCTCTGCAGCGCAGACCTTCTATACGCGCCAAATGAATTTGAGAAGAAGATTGCCTTGAATCCAAGCGTCCCGGCATCCTCCAATGTCCGAACCGCCGATGACGGGGGATAGTTGAACGTGCGGGCATGTGCCTCCACAAGTCCTGCACCTTTCCGCGGAAATTGCCGTCCATAAGCCGCACCGACCTTCGGGTCATCGAACTGGGCCACAAGCTTCAAAACCGCATCCGAAGTAGCAAGCATTGCATCCTGCGTTAGAAATACAATCACGTCGGCATCGGATAACAGTTCCACTCCCCGCTGCCGCGTCGCGCCATGACGAAAGTCCTTTCGCGCAATGTTGACTACGCGAAAGCCCTCCTTCCGAGCCAGTTCTGGCGTCTCATCAATCGACTCGGAATCGAGAATTAAGATGCTATCCGGCAAAATCCCCTGCTCGCGGAGCCGCGTACGGAACTCCGGCCAAAGGTCTGCCGCATTCATCGTCGGAACACAAATCTTCACTTTCTTCATTTGCCACCGCGAAAGGGGGATAACCAACATTTTACCCAATGCGCAGATAAATGTGCCACACGCTCGACATACCGAAAATGGTCTCGATAGCGTCTCGTATAGTTACTCTTCAGGCCCTTGGTGAGCCGCTGCATAAGTCAACGTGCTCTGAATTGATTAGCTAAAGTTGAAGAGTATGGAGAGTTATGATCCGGCAGTCGGCTTTGGACAGTCAGGGTAGTTTTGAAAAGTATGCACTAAGGGGTCTTCAGAAAGAACTTCCGGCTCGCGCCACTGACAATGTTGTTCCCTGGCGCGAGTTGGAAGCACTGATCGAGCAGCACTACACCAATGCGCGTGGAACGGTGTACTACAGCCCTACCCACCACCAGCATGAGCTTTTCAGTGAAGAGTAGCTAGCCTCGTATAGACTTCGCGAGCTACTATTTCGTTTCCGTGAGAGTTCAGATGGACTGCATCAGCGTGAAACCTGGGCGGAATTACGTCCAAAACACGGCTAGCCGCGTCTACAGGATTCCGTCGATCGCCACTATTTACCAGGGCCGCGCGAACATCAACGAAATTGGATGGATACCTGCTCCGCAGAGCAGCATTGTCGTCCATAATCGCCCTGTATTCCTTGCGGCCGCGAAAGGCTCGCTGACTATTCAGGATCGATAAGATCAGAAACCGGCGCGGAGGTTTGAGAGTGGCAACCATCTGTGCGACACCGGAAAGAATTGCGTCTTTGTCCTCATATCCATTGCGCCCCACCCAGATGATGGAAACGTCGTCTGGCTGTTGCTGGGGGGCGCGAATCATTCTTGCGGCCACCTGGGCAGCAGTTTCCTTGGGTATGCCGGCGTTGTACACCGAGACTCCCGTAAGATGCGAAAGAATAGTCGGATAGCTCGTCTCAGCCTGATGTTGAACTCCTGCAGTCAGGGAGTCACCCAACAGACTACCTTCCCCAATCCATGTATTTGCCCAAGGGAGACACTTTTCGGCGGCGCATGATAGGAGCATCCAGTAATGCTGATCGCAAGACACAAAAGCATTCTGAAAATCATAGCTATCGATCATATCATCACAGTTGCAACTATTTGCTGTGGAAACAGCGGCACCACTTACGCGCGTGCCCTGTGATGAGCGTAGAAATTCAGGCACTGTGAATGATTCTGACAAAATAGGGGCCGTATCAATGGCCGACGCAACAGCCCCTACCACGACGCTTCATGGCACGCATGCTTCACCGGAAAGAATCCATCTGGCAGCAGCAGAATCACACGCCTGGACGGCCACAAGTGGTGGATATACTCGCGGAATATGCAACGCTGCGATCGGAACTGAGTCTGCTTCCCAATCAGATTCCGCACAGTCTCTTCCAGAGACGGTGGACCCCGGTCGGTCAAAATCCGCTCAAGAAAATGCAATCTATATCCACTCCATAGTCCTCTACCTATGGAACAGGCTTCGCATGATTCAGATGTTAAGATTAACTATGATGCGGCGACAATTAGATGCGTGCCAACAGAATAACGGAAGATGCCGATGATAGAGGCATTTCACCGGATTGCGCGCTTTCCATTGTTGCTTCGCCTGCATCCTTTTGAAACGGAGACAGAGGGAGGTCGTTCAAAAGAACGACTACGTCGCGCGGCGCTCACCACGGTGGCCTCCGGCTTCGCGAGGGCTATCGGACTTCTCACCTCACTCATTTCCGTTCCGCTGACATACCCTTATCTCGGCCCGGAGCGGTATGGCATCTGGATGGTGCTGCTCTCCATCATAGCCGCAATGGGCTTTGCGGATCTCGGCATCGGCAACGGCCTCATGAACGCTGTTTCGGAGGCCTATGGTGAAGACAATCGCGACTTAGCCCGTGAGCACGTCGCAAGTGCCTTTGTCCTTATGCTGTGCCTTGCAGCCTTCTTGGCCGTAGCCGGAGCCGCCGGTTATCCATTTTTGCCCTGGACGCGCCTCTTGAATGTCAAGTCCCAGACAGCCGCAACCGAGGGAGCCCATGCCTTTCTCGTGCTTTACGCTTCTTTTGTCGTCAACCTCCCGCTGGGTGTCATCGGACGCGCACAGATGGGATTACAGAAGGCCTACACCTCGCAGATGGTTGGCGCATTCGGTGGCATTCTCTCCCTTGGCATCACTGTGCTGGTCATTGTGATGCACGGCAGCTTGGCATGGCTTGTCTTCGCTTCAGTCTTTGCGGGCATCCTCGCAACACTTGTTAATGGCTGGATTCTCTTTCGTGAATTTCCTTGGCTGCTGCCCTCCTGGCGTGACTATCGAGCTTCTTCCGCACAAAAGATCTTCAATCTTGGCGTCATGTTTTTCGTGCTGCAGTGCGCCTTCGCGCTCAGCTACACTTCCGACAACATCGTCATCGCTCAAATTCTCGGCTCAGCCGCGGTTGCCATCTACGCAGTCCCGCAAAAGCTGTTCAACTTCGTACCGTCTGTCGTAACCATGGCGGTCACCCCTCTCTGGCCTGCCTATGGCGAAGCGATCGCCCGCGGAGACGTGGCGTGGGTACGTAGGGTCTTCCTTGGCTCTTTGCGGCTTGTTTTAGCGATTACGGTCCCGGGATGTGCTCTCTTGGTGCTTGCCGGACCTTGGATTCTGAGAGTGGCTGTGGGAAAATCGTTTCACGCTACGATGTCGCTGTTGATCGTGTTAGCCGCATGGTGTGTGGTTAACTCGGTTTCCATCGTAGCCTCAATTCTCCTCAATGGCGCAGGAATTATGAAAGAACAGACAGGGCTAGCGGTAATCGTAGGCTTGAGCAACTTAGCTCTCTCGATCTTTCTTACGCGCCGGTTTGGAGTGATAGGCGTCTGCTTGGGCTCTATCTTTACGCAATTGTTCATCACATTTCCGGTGTACTCGATTTTGATCCCACGTCTGTTTGCAAAACTGACAAGTGCGAGGGCTGAAGACGGCACACCGGGCGTTACTTACTTGGCGTAAGCATCGCCATTCACCTCTAGGATAACGAAAAGTGGAATCAACAACGATCCGATTTCAAAAGACGTTTCACCCACTTCGCTTTGTACGTTCCATATACCGCCGCTTGCGGAAGCCAGTGCCGCTATATGTTGAAATAGGGCGGTTTCGCGTTCGTCTTCCAATAAACAACCAACTACTTCACTATAAAAGCTCCTTCCACCTCTATGACACGGCCCTCGGAAAGATTGCCGCCGTCCTCAAGGGTAAGTATCCCGATCTACATGCCATCGACATCGGCGCCAACGTGGGTGACACCGCCGCCCTTATTTGCGAGTCTAGCGAAATTCCTGTTCTTTGCATCGAAGGCGATCCCCTTGTACTTCCGTTTCTAAGGGAGAATGCAGCACGTTTGGGCGCGGGTATCACAATCGAAGAAAGTTTCGTCGGCCCTGACGGGAAGTCAGTAGATCTGAATTCCGCTCATGACTTGGGCCGAAATGCGTGCCTCGTTCAGGCCACGGACTCCCAGAGTTCTATCGGCCTTCACAGTTTGCAATCTATTCTCGACAGCCACCCCGCATTTCTCAGCTCCAAGCTTCTCAAGTCCGACACGGAGGGGTTCGATTTCTCTATTCTGCAATCGTCACTTGACTTCCTCGGGCAGGCTAAGCCTGTTCTCTTCTTCGAATACGATCCACACCTCCGGCCATCCGAACCAAAAGCCGGACTTGAAACGATCGATGCCTTGATTGGAGTCGGTTACTCCGATTTCATCTTTTACGATAACTATGGAAATTTTCTGCTCCACACTGAGGCCTCCAATCGCACGTTCTTCAGTGACCTCGACAGCTATCTGGCATCAAATTGGCGTCACGGAGTAGCCGTCTATTATTTTGATGTATGTGCTCTCCACCATGAAGACGCGGACCTTGTACCACAGTTTCGATCTCTCACGCAGAGATAAACCAGAACATCGCCCGTGCTGCTTTTGAATGGATCCGATATGAGCACCCTTAATCCCTCTTCGAGCCTCTCACAAGCAAGCATTCTTGTCTTGGGCGTTGCAAGAAACTGCGAAAGAGCTATTCGGCATGACATATACCAGTTTCATGCTGCATTTCAGGCTGCGCGGCAGATCTACTGGTTCATCGTTGAGTCCGACAGTTCTGACAAAACTCTCGAAGTCCTGACTTCTCTCGAGAGGGAGCTTCCAAACTTCCATTTCCGCTCCCTCGGAAACCTTGCCGAATCGATACCGAAACGGACCGCACGTATCTCCTGCTGCCGTAACGCTTGCCTTGACGAACTCGACTCCAATCCTCTCTATTCCACTATCGATCTTGTCGTGGTCGCCGATCTCGATGGTGTCAACAATCTCCTGACATCGGAAGCAGTCGAATCCTGTTTCATCCGCTCCGATTGGGACGTATGCACCGCAAACCAGCGCGGTCCGTATTATGACATCTGGGCTCTCCGCCATCCTATCTGGAACGCGAACGATTGCTTAAAGCAATTCGAGTTTCTCCGTCAAAGCGGTGTTCATGGCGAGCTTGCGGCATGGGTTTCCGTATATGGGAAAATGATTACCATTTCTGAATCCGCTGATTGGATTCCCGTCGACTCTGCCTTTGGTGGCCTCGGCATCTATCGCCGTGCGATACTTTCTGGCGCACGCTACGCCGGCACCGATGAAAACGGCGATGAGATTTGCGAGCATGTCGTTCTGCACAATCAACTCCGTGCAAAGGGTGCACGAATCTTCATCAATCCACGGTTGATTAACACCGCCTACACGAACCACTCTCAGCGACGAACAGTAGCGCAATGCCTCAAGAGAGGCTGCCGAGCTCTGCTGCGTAAGGCAGAAGCAAGGTTGCAAGCAGTAGAGCGCTTAGTTCAAAAGCTGCCGTTTCGTGAATAACAATTCCTATGCATTATCTCAAAATCATCATCCCGACATTCTGCAACTGCGATTTCAAGCTGTCGGTGCGGCATCAATAGCCTAACCTCAACTGCCGATTCCTCGCCGGTCTCACTGAGCACTGCAATTGAATCGGCAAGGTCATCTTTGAATCGTAATGTGTTCGGCTTATCTGACCAAAAGCTACCGTGTTGGTCTGGTCAAATTTCAAGTCAACGTCAGCACTACTGCCTCTATACCGCGAGTAGACGCAAGCGAGCAACTCCATCTCCCTCCCTAGAAAAGCGGAGGTCTTGGCTGCGCCCCTTATCGCTGCGTACAATGGACTTAGCCGTCAACAGAATGACGCGGAGCGAGTGGTGGCTAGGAATCGCTTTCCGAGCGGCAACCTGCATTCAGAAGAAGGCACTTAGCAATTAAAAGGCGGGCGTCAGAACTTGAAACCATCTCGTGGCGAAACCACCAGACTGCACGACGGGCGCATTCAAAGAGATTTCAATGCAAATCGATAACGCAATTCAATGCGGAGGAAAACGGCTCGCAGGACTAGTGGCCCAGAACAGCGCGGACCAACCACTTGTCTCCGTGATTACGGCAGTCTACAACAATCAACCATTGCTAGCAGGGTGCTTGGAAAGCGTGTTGCGTCAAGATTACCCCAACATTGAGCACATCGTGCTGGATGCTGGTTCTAATGACGGAACCGTGGATGTGCTTCGGCAATATAGCGACCGAATCGCGCTATGGAAGAGCGAACCCGACCAAGGCATCTTTGACGCGTGGAACAAAGCGCTAACTGAGGCACGCGGCGAATGGATTTGCTTTCTTGGCTCCGACGATGAGTTTCTGCCTAACGGCATAAGTGCTTTCATGGAACTTGCCGCCAAGAACCCGCAAGCCGATTACCTCTGCTCCAAGGCGATACTCCGGTTTCCTTCTGGTAAAGAGAGAGTCGGTGGGAATCCTTGGACTTGGAGGGGGTACTCGAGACGGGTATGGACCGTTCATCAAGGGAGCATGCACCGTAGGTCACTCTTCACGCGTTTCGGCGACTTTGATACATCCTATCGCATTGCCGGCGACTATGAATTCTTGCTTCGCGCCGGTACAGAACTGCGCAGCGCCTTCACTGCCAACGCGACCGTTATGGTCAGAGCCGGCGGCGCATCTTTCTCTCCGAAGGTGTTTTATGAGCTATACCAGGCTAAACGAGACAATGGCAATATTCCCAAGGCATATGCCATCTTCGATCTAACCTATTATCTGGCCATATTCAATGCGCGCTCCCTAGCACGCCGCATTCTGGGTAGGGCTAAGCAATAGTACCTATGCGCTTCACCTCAGTACCCGCGTAGAATTAGCTGGAATGCATAGTGGAGACACGAATTGATCAGAGTGGTGAGAAATCTACTCCTAAATCAGCTACGCATGGTCAGAGATCGCATGGTGCTGGAGCAAACCGCTGCCCGTTTCGACAACTGCAGGATCGATCCGCGTGCACTGATTCGCCTCCGCAAGAACTGTCGGCTGCAATTCGGAAGACACGTGACCATCGGAGCTTACACCGTGATCACGATATGGCCGGAAGACATTTCCGGTCACGTCCCAACAGCCGCTCTAGAGGTCGGAGACTATACATACATCGGCGAACTGAATAACATCCGCGTGGCCGGCGTCACTCGCATTGGAAACAAGTGCCTGATTTCGCAAGGCGTCTCGATCATCGGTTCCAACCACTCCTTCGATCCGGGAATCCCCATAATTGATCAGCTCTCGCGGACCGACAAGGTGGGCGTGACCATTGAGGACGACGTCTGGATTGGCGCTAACTCTACGGTTCTTCCTGGAGTAACTATAGGAAGCGGATCAATTGTGGCGTCCGGAAGCGTGGTGACAAGAGATATCCCATCGAATGTTATCGTCGCAGGCGTACCGGCCAGAGTCCTGAAGGACCGAAAATGAACCAGAGTAGCAGTTCTCAATCGGCACCCTCTATCATTTTTGTGGATGACGCGCACACCTTAGGCGGAGCGCAGATTGCACTCGGCCGGGCTATTCGCGCAATACTGAGCCAGTGCTCCACATCAACGGTAATCTGCGTCTGCTCCCCATCCACGCACAAAGCCATACAACCAATCACGGGCGAGCACACCAATCTGCGCTATATTGATTGTCCACCAGCGCTCCCCCTCAATATCTTCACCTTCCCTTTGCGGCTGTGGTCGTTCTACAAGCTGATGCAGGCATTCTTCCGTCAGGGGCCGCATATCTGGTGGCTCAATCTCGCCGGCATAGAATTTGGCCTGGCACCCCTGGTTATCCTGCGTCTGCACGGTTTGAAGCCCATTGCGTGGTTGCATAATTCTGAGACCTTCACCTTCTACAACGCCAATAAATCGCTTTCCAGAAGGATCGTGAGTCGTATTCGCGATGCTGTTGCGAATCGAGTATTATTTGGACACTATCGCTGCATCGTAACTCCAAGCCGCGCTTCGGAGAGCTTTCTGAAAGGGCGCTTGCATAACGAAAACTATGTTCAGACGGGCTATCTCTACCCCACGACCGGTATTGAAAGAGAGCCGTTGTCGAGTGAAATGGAAAAGGATACTCCTGCAGTTCTTGATCTGTGGATGATAGGCCGCGTAGAATACGCCCACAAAAATAATATGGCAGGACTCAAGATCCTTGCGCGTCTATTAGAGCAGGGACGATCAGCCCGGCTAACTGTAGTGGGAAATGGTCCCGACCTCGCATCCTTTCGCGAAGCGACGAGGACTTTAAGGCTGGAAAGCAGTGTCCGCTTTATAGACTGGGAAGAGAATCCCTGGAGATTAGTCCCGGCCCGTGCTATTGTTCTGATCCCTTCGTTTTATGAAGGAATGCCCCTTGTGGCCACTGAAGCCATGCTCCGTAGCGTCCGCATCGTGGCCAGTCCAATACCAGCCTTTGAAGAAGGTATCCCAAATGAATTGATCGCCACCAGGTTCAGTACCGAAGCATTCGCAGACACTATTGAGAAAGTAGCCGCAATGAACCACGAACACCTCATTGCGCTCTACACCACCGCGCTCGATAAGTTTACTGCGCGAGCTTTTGTAGCGAAATTTCAATCCGTTTCGCAGTCCGACGCAGCAAAAACTTCAAAATAGGACCACAGTGCGTCGAGCCGGGAGAACAAAGATCGGTGATTGACAAGGTCGCACGGCGCCTGCATCGTGGTTTCCACGACAAAGAAGTGAAAAGGTCACTTGAACTGCCGACAGTGTCCGAACTCATGCGCCTTGTCGAGAATTCCGAGAGCTATAGGAAATTATGACAAAAGTGATTGTGGCCATGCTTGCCCATGCACAACCTGACGTGGTTCGAGATAGCATTGCATCATTTCTGCAAGAGTCGGGAAGTGAGTGCATTCTCTTCGACGGCGGCGTGGATCGGTGCCTCTCGCGCCAGTTAGATATTGAGCTGTGTCCTTATTCCATGCCAATCCGTTATGCGCGCAATCATTATCAGTTTCATTACGGCGTCATGCGCTATCTTTTTGAGAGCGGCCGGGACTATCAGTTCCTTGTGTGTGCAGAGCCGGACATGTGCATGCTTAAGCCGGGGTTCACCGAGTTCCTTTGCAGGTCTATGGCGAACTCTGAATACATGTCTACGTATTTCCATGAGGTTTTCGATTCGCCGCAGAGGTTTGATTCTGGGTGGTATGTCGGAGCTTCATTCCTATCCAAGTGGAAGACATGGAGTCCTCATTTTCCGAATCTCAGGTATCCCTATGGGTGCGTGAATCCGGGGCAGGTTTTTCGAAAGGAGTATGTAGACCGGATCTTCCGAAGGAATATATTGCCGGAGATCATGGCTCATGCCGAACGATCTGCGCTCCGTTCGCTTGAGGAGGTTATTTGGCCTACTCTGGCGGCAAGCTATGCGATAAATCCAATAATGAATCCCGGCTCACATGGCATTCGTATTGGTAGCTTCTCCTCAGAAGAGATGAAACGATTTGCACGTGATCCCAATGTCTTCATGCTGCACAAGATGTCAATGCGCGTATCGGCGCCAGACAGAGAATTCGTTCGCTCGGTCTGGAATGGAAAGAAGATCGATTCATTCTCGTTTTACCCTGCAAGAGACACTAGGAGTTGGGCCGGACGGACAACTTCCGCCTTAGTGGCTCAGACCAAATTGAACGTGAAATCGATATATTATCGGATGGTGGATGGGTAAGCAGCCCTCGCGGAAGTTGCCCGGTACTAGGACATTTCCTGTATCCGGAGAATTTTCGTAAGTGTCGTGTCCACAGCTCTGAAGCATGCACAGCGAAGATTGCGCTTGCCTCGGAGCCCGTGTATTTGCAAGCAACTGTGGAATTCTAGATGTGGCCGGAGTCGGGAGGGAGCTCAGTGCTATTCGATGCCATCGTTCGGTTTGCGATGCGCCGTTTTCGGGGCAAAGAAGTAAATATGCCGCCAGAGCTTTCGGCGGCGTCTGTGCTACTTCATTTAGTGCAGAAGGGGCTTGGTCCGTTCGTCCGCGGAACCATCACAAGGCCGTTCCTGGGTCGGTCAGGCGGAAGTTTCTTCTTGGGGGCAGGTTGCAATATTCTGAGCATTGGAAAACTAAGAATCGGGAAGAACGTATATATCGGAGCCTATGGCTACCTCGACTGTATGTCAGTGGGCGGGGTGACTCTGGGCGATAACGTCACGATTCGCGAAGGATGCTGGCTGCAGCTGACGAGTCGCTACGATCACCCGGGAACGAGCATACTAATCGGGAACGATGTCTACATAGGACCGAAGGCCATCTTGGGCGCAGCGGCTCCGCTCATCATTGGAGACCGTTGCCAGATCGGAGCCAATGTTTCCCTTATCGCCGAGAATCATGAATTCGACGGCGAAGTGGAGATTTTCGAACAGGGCGTGACTCGCAAAGGAATCGAGATAGGACGCGATGTCTGGATGGGCAATCATGTTACCGTGCTCGACGGTGTCAAAATCGGCGATGGCGCAGTCATCGGTGCTGGCACCGTCATAACAAAGTCGGTGCCCCCACGTTCTGTCGTGGTCGGAGTTCCCGGCCGGGTGATCAAGACGAGATGACCATACGCCCGCCACTCAGCATCCGATTTCTGTGGTTTGTACTCCTGTGGTGCGTTTTTTCGTTCAAGGTTCTCTTAGGAGGCATCCAGGAAGCTGGCCTGCGCGTTGACGACCTGTTGCTAGTGGTAGCCTTTGCCGTACTGGTTATTCGTGGCGACATCAGAAGGATTCCTCGTTCCGCCACTGTTCGTGCCTATCTAGTGTTTGTTCTGATAAGTCTGTGCTCCGCGACCTGGAATGGGATCGTGGGTCGGGTTAGCTTTATCTACTCTCTGCTCTTTGTGATCCGCCTTATTGAATACATCATCTTCTATTATCTCGGATATATCTTGATGGAAAATGGATTCCGGATCTGGCGATGGCTCAAGATGTATTTTTATCTTCTCTGCGTAGCAGTTCCTCTACAGATGATGCATCTGCTTCCGACCGCAAGCCCGTTTGATGTTTCGCGCGCGAGTGGAAACACGAATGGCCCCTATGAACTTGCAGCTGTGTCTGCATTCTTTTTTTGCTATTTCGGCTATAGAGAGCGCAAGCGGGTAAAAGCGTCTCTGGCGGCGATTCTACTACTTCTGACGGCTGCGCGCAGCACAATTGCCGGTGCGATTTTATCTCTCTCGCTGCGATTTGTTTCCCAGAGAAAGTCGAAGAGGAAAGCGGTGCTGGCGATATGCCTCGTGGTCCTGCTGCTCTGGGGTGGCAAAACATTGATTTCGTCGCTGGGAAATCGAGACGACGCATCGGAGTCCGTTGCTGGAAGGCTATATAGTTCATCGACGTTACTATCGATTGACCTCCCGAGTCTTTACGCTGGAGTTCCGTCTTACGAGACAAGCGATGCGTATATGAACGGCATGTTTGTGGATTCAGGGGCAGAAGCTGGGAACGTTGATGCCGATAAAAGCGGGATGCTTCGCGTGTTTCGATGGGCGAGCCTGATCAAATCAACCATGGCTCAATTTGATTCCATCGTGATTGGAATGGGCCCGTCGTTCGGCTCGGCAGCCGTGGATGGGTATCTCGTTCGGGTATTCATAGAGACGGGACTGGCTGGCTTCATCGCGTTTCTACTCTTTATCCGTACACTACTCAAAACGGAAGGGGATAACTCAGGGGCCTTTCGCGATTTTATTATCATTCTGTTGGTGACCGGAGTTTTTATCGACATCTTTGCCAGTTACAAGACCATGTTGTTCTTATGGTTATGGGGCGGCATCAGCGAATATGAATCGAGAGGGAGCAGAGGTGACCATGCGTGTGGCCTATCCAATGAGGGTTGACGCCCTCGTCAAACCCGGCGGTGACCTGCTCCAAGTATTGCAGTATATCGATCAGGGGAAGAAAACCTTGGATGGCGCACGGCCTCGATTTGAAGGCATCGTTATTCACGATCTGCGGGCCGATCTTTCGCCCTTTGACTTGGTTCACCTAACGAATATTGATCGCCCTGTGGATACCTACGGAGCATTTATTTCCGCGAGGGCCGCACATAAACCAATCGTCGTTTCCCCTATTCATCATTCCTATCGTGAAATTGAGCGATATGAGCGAATTGGCAGAGGCGGATTCGTTGGTCAAATATCAGGCCTTCTCGGATTCACGGCATTGGAGTATCTGAGAAATAGCATTCGCTCCCGGGGCAACGCGGAATTGCTATCTCCGATGCTGAAGATCGCGTTCCAAGGCATGAGGAAATCGCAGCATGCCATACTGCAAGGAGCGGACAAGATTCTGGTCCTTTCCGAGAAAGAAAAGAACGACATCTTATACGATTTCGGAGAAATTCCGGACGACAAGTTCATCTGTCTCAGGAACGGGTTGGAGAGCAGTAGTAGTACTCCCATGGATAGGGATATTGACATATGTGTGGTGGGACGAATCGAGGCTAGAAAGAACCAGATTGCCGTTCTACAAGCACTGAATCGCCTAAGCCTCGCTGGCATATTCATAGGAGCGGAAAACCCTAACCACAAAACGTATTGCCGCCGCTTCAAGGAGATGATTGCACATTCTCCAAGCACGTATCGAGGCAGCGTCTCCCACGAGGAAACACTGCAAATCATGAGAAGATCCAAGGTACACGTCTCGGCAAGCTGGTTCGAGGTGCTTTCGCTGGTTGATTTGGAGGCTTTTTGCGCTGGTTGCGGCGTTGTGGCGTCAAGCCGCGGGGGAACTTGCGAGGTGCTCGGCGATCAGTCAGTATACGTAAATCCAGAATCAAGCGAGAGTATTGCAAACGGTATCGCGTGCATGATCGAAAAGATGTCTGGCAATAAGCCAGACCAAGTCGAGGCGAGAACTTGTGAGCCTATCTCTGAAACGTGGGATCAAGTCGGAGACGCACTGTATGCGATATATCGCCAGAGCGTAGGGCAGTGTGGCGTTGCAAGCCGTGAACGCTCCGCGGCAAGCAGCGTCTCTGCTCCTTCCGCGAATTGAGGATTTTCATTCTATTCGCCTGCGTTCCAACTTTCTGAGGCTCACCAAGACTGTCACGCAATATGCTGCAAATTCATACTTATGACCGCACAGCCGTGAAGTTTTGCATGTACCAAGGTATTGCTAGAATGGATAGGGGAAGAATCGGGATGGATGTGGAGACGAATATGGACACGAGAACGAGCATCCAGGATGCCTCTACACAAGGGATTGAACTTCTCAATTTGTTGATTGTCCTTTTGCAAAGGCGCAAGTTGATACTTCTCATTTCCCTCGCGACAACCGTCTTGGCAGTGATCATGGTGAGATATCTGCCTGACCAATACACTGCAGTGACAGTTGTTTTGCCGCCCTCCGGTCAGAACGCTTCGGGGACGGCATTGCTGAGCCAGCTTGGCGGAGCTAGCGGCTTGGCAACTGCAGCTGGGGCAGGTCTCGGCATCAAGAACCCCGGCGAGATGTATCTTGCTCTCTTTCATAGCAGAACTTTGGAAGATAGTGTCATCCAGCGCTTTGGACTTATGAACCAGTACCATGTGAAGCTGCGGTCAGCAGCACGCGCGAATCTCGAGAAACACACCAAGATGACTCTCGGAAGCAAAGATGGGCTCATCACCATCAGCGTGACGGATAGGAATCCAAATCAAGCCGCCGCGATAGCCAACGGTTATATCGAGGAGTTCCGCAAGTTTTCCGCGGACCTTGCAATCACCGAGGCTTCACAACGTCGCACCTTCTTCCAGCAGCAGTTATTGGAAGCCAATGAGAACCTTGCGGCGTCGGAAGAAGCCATGAAAACGACTGAGCAATCAACCGGGATCCTACAGATAGACAGCCAAACGCGCGCGCTGATCGAGTCCGCCGCTGCTCTACGCGCCCAGGTGGCGGCGAAAGAAGTTCAAATTCAAGGGATGCGCTCGTTTGCTACGGATGACAATCCGGAAGTGCTTGAGGCCAAGCAGCAGCTATCTGCTCTTCAAGCCCAGCTAAGTAAGCTTGCTGGCACCAATCAAAATTCAAGCTCTAATCTGATTGTCCCAAAAGGCAATGTGCCCGACGCACAGGTGCAGTATGTGCGTAAACTCCGCGACGTGAAATATTACGAGACGATATCGGAACTGATGGCCAAACAGTTTGAAGCGGCCAAGCTGGACGAAGCGCGCCAAGGCACGGCTGTTCAGGTCGTTGACTCGGCTGTTCCGCCAGACAGAAAATCGGGGCCTAGGCGCGGGTTGATCGTGCTCAGTGTCCTCGTACTCAGTTTCCTTGTTGCTAGTGCATATTGTCTTGCAGCAGCGGAATTACAAAGCATGAATAGAAGTCAAGATAACCGCCAACTCCTAGATGCTTTGCGAAAGGCACTGGGGATGAGGGTAGGCGCAGCGAAGCGGTGATTGCAAGAATGAAGAGATTTTTTTGCTTAGTGATGCGTCATCATCTGTAATCACTTTTCTAAATTCGACCTTCTCAACTCGTGAATTCTATACGAACTCGCGCATGACGCGTTGCCCGACGAAGCTGGTGTCCGCTTCTATCGCCTGACTCTCACGCGTATAGTAAGCGTACGCACTTCCCCTATAGAATAGGGGCGTATAGATCGTGTGTGCTGACACCTACCTCGGGGCCACATCCTCCTCTTTCCGGCCGGCTTCCATCTGCTTGACCGTCGCGATCATCTGCGCTTCCGTGTGCCTGCTCCTCGACATCTTCCGCTCCTCTCCAATCTACAAATTCGTAGTCAGGTCTGCGCGGATTCTTGGGAGCAGGTGACCCACCATCTCAACCTTCGCTACGCCATCCCGAAGCAACCTTCATCACCATCATCTGAAGACACCATGCACGGCTACCACGACTCTCAACAAGCACATAGACTAAGATTGATCTATCAAAGCACATTGATCGCAGCCGCGCCGAGTGCCAATTGCGAGAAGACCTGTGTCCAATCAAGCACCCCACGCAGTGCCGTTGGGCGCAGAGTTTTATCCGGCATCACGACCGTATCGCCTGGATTCAGACGCATATCGCCAAAGCCGTTGCCACCCAAGTAGCTCCAGCCGCTCCGAGTCGCGGCACGGCTAACAACTGAACCGTCTGCACGAATCACAAAAGCACGGCCCTTGTCAGCGTTGCGATTCGGTCCCCCTGCAAGCTTCAGATAATAAGAGACGGGCCGAGACTTCCGAAAGATAAACGAGTTCTGGTCATAGACTGCGCCAACGACATTCACCGTATCGGGTACCGGAGGAATTGCAAAACGATCGCCATTTTCCAGACTCAAGGCCGGAATTGCATCAAGTCCAGCGCTGTTGGGCTGCATCTCCAGCACAATGCGTCCGGTTGCACGAACCTGGCTCAGTCGCGAAACAAGCTGATCGGTAACAGCACGCGATGCCGCAATGTCCGATGAGCTTGCACTCGATCCGGTCCCACTCACAACAAGAGCCTGCGTGCCGCGCTCAGCATCCATGCTCACCGAACGCACGTACTCGTTGAGCCTCTGCTGCTGCAGCATCCGTGTAGACTCACGCGTAAATTCCGCGCCATAGAGATATGCCTTCGTCGTCAAGCCCCCTGCGCGGCGAACCAGATCGCGCAATGTTTCGCCTGGCTCCACGCTATAGACACCAGCATGGACAAACTCTCCCTCAAGCTTGACGTACTTTGTCTGCTGTTCAAGCGGTACGCGGATATCCGCCTGCGAAAAGATCGTGATTGTGTCGCCGGGCGCTACAGCGAGGTTCTGACTGGCATCATGCTGAAGCACCAGTTTGCCAAGATCGAAGGGCAGCAGAGAAGTCTTCAGAGTCGCCGGATCGATGCGCTCAATCACTGCGTAATCCCAGTTGATCTCCGCAGCAGTGAGGCGCACATCGTTCTTTTGCCGCACCCCCTGGACATCACCCTTTGGAGCCTGCTGCAATTGCGTAGCCAGGGAGCCACTGGCCCCATTCTTGGACGTGTCTGAGAGGCTGTTATCTCGGGCATCATCCGCCTGCTGCGGATCCGCTGTGAGTGCGGCCTTCAGTGTCTGCTGCGAAACAGACTCAGTAAAACCTCCGCTCGTAGACTCAGGCTTGCTCGCATCCGTGCCAATCGTAGCAATTATTGACTCAAACTCCTCCCCCGGGAGCCCCAGGTGACTGCGCTTCCACCAGTAATCCCGGCTAACCAGCGAGTCTTTGTCCGGAATCACATCGCTCAGGCGCATTCCATCATGCCAACTGAAGCGTCCCGGATTTGCCACGTTGCCCCGTAGTGTGACGGTCTTTGAATAAGCAGGAAGAATCGATAGAACACGGATAATGTCGCCGTCGGCCAGATGTGTTGCCAACCCCTGGCCGTCGAATGCGACCTCCATTGCTGTCCGCTGCTGATGGTCGGCCACTCGTTCCAGCGAAATACGACTGTTCGATGCCAGAGCGGTGGTTTTTCCTGCCGCATCCAGAAGGTCTCCAATCGTCTCTGTGTCCTTGAGTTCATAGATGGCAGGCTTGCGTATGCTGCCCATAACCGCAACCTGCGCACCGGCAGGGGGAATGTAGAGCACGTCCTCAGGCAGCAGCGGGACATCTTGTGACTTGTCTCCACGAATCAACAAGGCATACAAATCAAAATCAGTGATCGTCTTTCCATTACGCTTCAGCAGGATGTGACGAAGAGAACCCTGTGCGGAAGGACCACCACTCGCGAATAATGCGTTCACCAGCGAACTCAGCGAACTTACCGTGTATACGCCAGAACGCCTTGCCTCACCGGTCACATAGATCTGCATGGATCGAATGCGACCGAGATCTACGGAAAGATCGAAGTTCCGGTACATCCTGCCCACGGCTGCGCGAAGATGCTGATCCAATGCGAAGAAACGCAGCCCGGCCACATGTACGGAGCCGGCCTGCGGCAGGTAGATATTGCCCGAGCGGTCCACGCGCAGGTTTCCGCTGTAGTTGATCTGCCCCCATATGCGCACGCGCAGTTCATCATCAGGCCCAATAGTGTATTGCGGATCCGCAGGCGTCAAATCGCTCGGGGCAAAGGTTGCCGGCACGTTGCGAAACAGGTCCGCCCCAAAGATCGGCAGTACTCTGCCAGTGGTTGCTGCCACAAACTTCTGGAACTCCGTTGGAGGCGCTGGCTGCAGATCGTTTCTTGCTGTCTGTAGTCCGCGACCGCTGGTCTGCGTAGTGAGCGGGCTACTCTCTGCCGTGGATGACGTCGTAGAACGAGACAGGCCCGAAGAGAACGCAGTCGCTGATGCATCCGTCGACGACAGATTGGGCATCGTCTGCTTCTGTGAAGCATCAGTGCATGTCGAGTCTGTCGCAGACAGCGAGTCAGTGCAATCAGCAGACCCAGAACTGGTACTGGTCATGCTTTGAGAGCGGACCGCGCTGCAAAAAGAAAGAAGAAGAAGAAGTACAAGCAGTGCGACACGACGATTTTCCATAGATACTGCTCATCATCCTGTATCCCCCCTGCTTACCGCAAGCGCATAGGGAGGGCAAAGAGTTACAAATCTGCAGTCGTGTTGAGTTTGGTAGCTCCCGCCAGATAGGCTCACCTTACGCCTGCATCAGATATACGCTTCGCTTTCAGCGAGCGCCGACACGCCCCAGCACGGCCGGAAATGTCTCAAAAAAAATCCGGAAATCGAGGCCAAGACTCCAGAACTCTACGTAATGCATGTCGAGCCGGGCGCGCTTGTTGTAATCCACTCCGCTGCGCCCTGAAACCTGCCACAGCCCAGACATTCCAGGCGTAGCGGCAAGATAGTAGGGCAAGAAGTCTCCGTAAAGCGGTGCCTCCGACTTGACGATTGGACGCGGCCCGATAAGTGACATCTCGCCACGCAACACGTTCAGCAACTGAGGAATCTCATCCAGACTCCAACTGCGCAGAACGGCACCAATCGCGGTGACCCTCGGGTCAGAGAGATGCTTCCGCATTCTCCACTCCAACACCACACCACCATGCTTCGCGGCCGCAATATGACTCCGCTGCGCAGCGTCACGATACATCGACCGAAACTTCCAGATACGAAATGACCGTCCGTAACGGCCGATCCGCTCCTCACGATAGAAAATCGGGCCCGGCGATGTCAGCGCGATAATCGCTGCGATCAAAAAGCATGGAATGGCAAACAGCAGGAGCAAAAATACAGCACCGCAAAAATCTAGCGCACGCTTCACGCGCCTGTATCGCCATGTATCCACTGGCGCACATTCGTCGGGACGGCGTGCCTCTAGCAGCACACCATGAAAAAGCGCAACGCCGTCAGGCTCTTCAACGGGAACTTCCAGAAGAGGATGCAGCCGATTTGTACTCACCGAAACTCCTCATGCTTAGTTGGCATAGGCGTAGAAGCGGGGGGGTGTGCTCAACGCGAACCCGCCCTCCTAAGGCTTTCGAGAAGACAACAGCACTCTGGAAATCTAACAACGATTCAATTAGGGAGTTTTCAGCAACAAGTCCAATATGTCCTCTGTGCTGATAGATCAGCCGCTCGGCGGAACTTGCGAACAAAATGAGCGGCCTATGAAGGCAGTGAGCTGCCCGCTTGTTAAGTCCATTGTAGTGCAGTTCTTGTTAAACTCTACCCCTAAAAATGCTTGAATTTGACTACAGTTTCCCAAGTAAGAAATAAACCTCTACTAACTCATCCTGTAGCGACTCCAGACGTACCTCTCGCAACGAAGCCTAAATCTGTCGATCCGAAGCCAAACAACGCACAGCGTTTACTAGCGCCAGAGACTGCCTCAGCCCGCATCGCCATGGGGCACAATACGCACAACTACCATCTCGATTCGTGGTCACGAACTGTCCTTTAATCTACGTTTAAATCCGCAACGCTCGCATTGAGCATGTAATCGTTTCCAGTCATCCATGTAACTCGCTCATAGCGATCTGCCCCCATCATCTATCCAGTTTCTACTCTTTGCGATCAGGGCCTTGTGCATCGAAAAGGTGCTTTGTGAATAGCTCGTGAGGAGGCACCTGCCAAATGCCTACAGCACTCAGCCTTTCGTGGAACGCAGACTGTCCATCACCTCGTCCAACGCCGTCTGCCAACCGGACAGTCGCACTCCAAATTGTTTTTCCAACTTATCGTTGGAAAGGATGGAATTAGCTGGGCGCCCTGCCGGGCTTGGATAGGCACTCGTTGGAATCGGCAGCACATCTGGCACTCTCTCTAGCAGAGTGCCAGATGCGCTGGAAAAGATAGTCCTGGCAAAACCGCACCAGGAAACAGAGCCCGAGCACGTCATGTGGTACAGCCCTGTCCACTGCTGCTCTGGTCCAAACTCTCCGTTCGCTACACCTTCAACAATCGCGCGTGTTGCGCGCGCCAGTTCCAGCGTAGAGGTCGGTGCACCGATCTGATCATCCACAATGGAAAGGCGTTCTCGTTCCTGTCCAAGCCGCAACATCGACCGCAGAAAATTCTTCCCTGTTGGTCCATATACCCAACTCGTGCGAAAAATCAGGAAACGTCCACCCGCCTGCCTAATTCCTTGTTCACCCGCCAGCTTGCTGACGCCGTACACATTCAACGGATTCGGAATGTCCTTTTCACTCCATGGCTCGCTCTTCCTGCCATCGAAGACATAATCGGTCGAGTAATGAACCAGTAGCGCACCTGCATTTGCGCATACCTCTGCCAGAATCCGTGGCGCCACAGCGTTAATCGCCATCGCAAGATCGGGCTCCGCTTCGGCGCGATCGACGGCCGTGTACGCAGCTGCATTCAGGACGACGTCCGCCGGCATTTGCTTCAACCGTGTGCGCAGGTGTGCCACATCTGCCAGGTCCAGATCCTGATGGCCACACGCCATCACCTCACCCACGCCGGCAAACTGCCGCGCAAGCTCCTGCCCTAACTGACCTCCCGCACCGAGTACCAAAATGCGCATCGGCGCCTTCACGCAAAGATCTCCGCATCCCGTAGCCGCACAGCTCCGCGGTCCTTGTCTGACAAGATCGCCTGCGCAGGATTGATTGGCCAGCCAATACCAATCTCCGGGTCATCCCAGGCAATGGTGCGCTCGCCCTGCTGCGAGTAATAGTCGGTCACTTTGTAGGCAAAGCCAACCGTGTCCGTCAGTGCTAAAAACGCATGTCCGAAGCCCTCGGGAATCCATAGCATCTTCCCGTTTTCTTCGGACAGCTCTACAGCGACGTACTTACCAAACGTTGGAGAACTCTTACGTAGATCCACAGCCACGTCGAGCACCGCACCATACATCACGCGAACAAGCTTCCCCTGCGGCTGAAGAATCTGATAATGAATACCCCGGATTACGTTCTTCTGTGAAACCGAGCAGTTATCCTGCACCCACTCCGCAGGCAGGCCTGCGGCAACCATCAACTTCTGGTTCCACGACTCCCAGAAAGCTCCGCGGTTGTCGCGATAAATCTTCGGCGTCAAAACCAAGACACCTGGCAGTGATGTTTCAGTTACCGTCATTGCTCTCCAGCTTCTGAAGCAAATCGAGGCTCATTGCTCAGCGTCAACAGGTACTGCCCGTACAGGCTTTTTCGGATCGGTTGCGCCAATCGCTCGATCTGTTCAGCATCGATATAGCCCAGCCGGTACGCAATCTCCTCCAGACATGCGATCTTCAATCCCTGTCGCCGCTCTATTGTCCGGATGAATAGCCCGGCCTCGAACAGTGAATCGTGTGTTCCCGTATCCAGCCAGGCCATGCCGCGGCTCATCACCTTCACCTGCAGGCGGCCTGCTTTCAGATAGAGCCGGTTGAGGTCCGTAATCTCCAGCTCGCCGCGTGCTGATGGCTTCAGCTCAGCAGCCATGTGAGTCACATCTTTGTCATAGAAGTAGAGGCCAGTCACGGCATACCGCGACTTCGGCTGGGCCGGCTTCTCTTCAATACTGATGGCCTTGCCCGCCGCATCAAACTCCACCACGCCGTAGCGTTCCGGGTCCTGCACGCGATATGCAAAAACCAGCGCTCCCTGATCCAGACGAGCAGCATGCTGCAGTTCTGACGAGAGCGACTGCCCGTAAAAGATGTTGTCGCCCAACACTAGGGCGCTGGCATCGCCGCCGATAAAGTCCCGCCCGATCACAAACGCCTGTGCAAGCCCATCGGGACTCGGCTGCACAGCATAGCTCAGATTAATTCCCCACTGGCTGCCGTCGCCGAGAAGCTCTTCAAAGCGCGCCGTGTCCTGCGGCGTAGATATGATCAGAATGTCACGAAGACCCGCAAGCATCAATGTACTTAGCGGGTAATAGATCATCGGTTTGTCATACACCGGAAGGAGTTGCTTGGAAACGACGTGCGTTACCGGATACAGTCGCGTTCCCGAACCGCCTGCAAGAATGATGCCTTTCATTGCTGCGGTGTCCTTTCCGCGTAATTTCTGCGAATCCACTCCCGGTACTCGCCCGTACGCACGCTTTCCACCCAGTCAAGATGCTCCAAATACCACGCAACTGTCTTGCGAAGGCCATCCTCAAAGCGCATCGACGGCTGCCAACCCAGTTCCGTGCGGATACGCGAGGCATTGATAGCATAACGGTGATCATGCCCAGGCCTGTCTGTGACAAAACGGATCAGACCCCTTCTCGGCGTAAGCGTCTTATCCGGGCGCAGTTCGTCCACCAGGTCGCAGATCGTCGTCACCACATCCAGATTCTTCCGCTCGCTGTTTCCGCCCACGTTATACGTCTCACCCACGTGCCCCTTTTCGAGCACAGTGCGAATCGCCGCGCAGTGGTCTTCCACAAAAAGCCAGTCGCGCACATTGCTGCCGTCTCCATAAACGGGCAGCGGCTTGCCCTCCAGCGCGTTCAGGATCATTAAAGGGATGAGCTTTTCAGGAAACTGGAACGGACCATAGTTGTTCGAACAGTTAGTCGTGAGAACCGGCAATCCGAAAGTGTGATGATAGGCGCGCACAAAGTGATCCGACGACGCCTTCGATGCTGCATACGGGCTGTTCGGCGCGTAAGGCGTGGTCTCACTAAAAGCCGGATCATTCGGTCCAAGCGTGCCGTAGACCTCATCCGTTGAAACATGCAGAAATCGGAACCGGTCGTGTGCCAGCGACTCCAGCGAACACCAGTACCTCCGTGCCTGCTCAAGCAGCACAAAGGTGCCTTGCACGTTGGTTCGGATAAAGGCATCGGGATCGGTGATTGAGCGATCTACATGACTTTCGGCAGCAAAGTGAATCACCGCACGCGGCCGTATCTCTGCAAGCAATGCCGCCACCCGCTCCGCATCACAGATGTCACCATCCGCAAGCCGATAGTCCTGATTCTGCTGCAGTGTCGCAAGATTCGCAGCGTTGCCTGCATAGGTCAGCAGATCCAGGTTCACCACCGGAGTCCCCGTGGTGGCAATCCACTGCAATACGAAGTTCGAACCGATGAAACCCGCGCCGCCGGTAACCAGAATCGCGTTGGAAATATCCATTACGTTACAAAGCATCCTTCAATCGAACTTTGTCTCGTGTGACAGAAGGCCTCAGCGACACAAATTGGTTCCTGCCCTCACAATCGGCACATCACAGGCACAACGCCGCACAATCATTCGACGTCAACCGCCCCAAATGGACAGCTAACGATCACTAAGTCTAGCACGCACGCATTACAACCAGATGTTACGTAAGGGCACAGCGGTCCGCTATCTGACAACATAAAAGCCAGATCACTCTGAATCATGTGCGACCGCTCCACGATCCCTTCTTCAAGCGGCCCCGCCGTCCCGATGATAAAGTTGGCCTATGAAGATCGGCCGTCGCGCCTCGCTCCTTCCTCTGCTTCAGCGTGTATTGCTTCCTGGATTTCTGCTTTCGTTGGGCTGCCTTCCGTGCGGAGCTTTGTCCGCGGAAGAGACAGCCGCTGTACCGTCCGCGAGCACAGATCAAGCCGTGGATTGCAGTAGCCAGGTTGTAGCTTCTCCGTATATTCCGCTCGACAGTTGGATCTATCCGGCGGTTCTGCGCCTTTACTCGCTCGGCGTGGTCGATCACGCTTATCTCGGTCTTCGTCCATGGACCCGCGAGTCAGTTCGCTCCTTCATTGATGAAGCATCAAGCCATGTCGACCTATCGTCGGACTCTCTGGATGAGAGCCTTCGCGAGGCGCAGACTATTCTCGATACGCTTTCTCACGAACTTGCCCCTGCCCCCTCTGGCGACTGTTCCCCCTCATCGGGTCTGCATATCGAGTCGCTTTACACTGCGTCGCGCTTTATGAGTGGAACACCTCTGAGGGACAGCTTTCATCTCGGTTCCACCGTCGTAAACGACTATGGCCGCCCCTACGCCAACGGCGCCAATAACTATACGGGCGTGAGCGGTTATGCCTCCTATGGCCGCTATCTTCTTTACGCGCGCGGCGAGTTGCAGGCCTCTCCTTCCGCAACAGGCTACTCCACGCAGCTAGCGCAAACGCTTGCAAACATCGACTCCGTTAGTTTTCTTGATCCCATAACAGGTCTTCCGTATCAGCGCGCCACCACGCCGCTCGGCCCCATCGACTCCACGGCACGCGGCAGCCTGTTGGAGGCCTACGCCGCGGTCAACGTACTGAACCACATGGTCTCCTTCGGAAAACATGATCAGTGGCTTGGCCCCGGTGTCGGCGGTGCTATGGCCTACTCCAACAACGCTGATAACATCTACGCATTCGAAATCAATCGCGTGACGCCGCTTGATATTCCCGGGCTCTCCCGCCTCACGGGCCCGTTCCGTTACGAGTTCGCCGTTGGCCCACTTAAGGGGCACACATTCCCCAATAGCCCCTGGGCACACATTGAAAAGATCAGCTTCAAGCCCACACCAAATCTCGAATTCGGCTTTGAACGCACCGTGATCTGGGGCGGCAAGGGACACGAGCCCATCACCCTGCACACCTTCCTCCGTAGCTTCTTCAGTACAGTCAACGTAACTTCCGCGATCAAGAACAGCGCGCAGGACCCCGGTGCCCGCTTCGGCGCATTTGACTTCACGTACCGTCTTCCCTTCCTACGGAACTGGCTCACGCTCTACACCGACTCTGAAGCGCACGATGATGTTTCACCCATCGATGCGCCGCGGCGCGCAAGCTATCGTCCCGGCCTCTACCTCTCGCATGTTCCTCATTTTTCCAGCATCGATCTCCGCGCCGAAGGTGTTTCGACCGATCCGCCCACCTCGCGCAGTAATAGAGGCCAGTTCAACTACGTTGAGGCGGTTCAACTGGATGGTTACACCAATAGCGGCCAGCTCTTCGGCGACTGGATTGGACGCGAAGGCAAAGGCGGCCAAGCCTGGGCCACTTGGCACCTCAGTGGCAATGAGTGGGTACAGCTCTCCTACCGTCACCAGAAGTCGGCGAAAGACTTCATCCCCGGCGGCACGACCCTGAACGACGTGCAAGCTCAAATCGTCAAGCGCATCCATCGCGACTACGAGCTCACGGGTGACTTCATCTACGAGCGCTGGAAGGCCCCCGTCTACCAGCCCGGCACGCAAACCGTCACGTCAACCACCATCCGTCTCGCTTGGTATCCCGACAGGCACGTTGCGCGATAGCTCTCTGCGAGCGCCGGAGAAAATTACGGCTTCTGCCGGGTTCCAGACAATTCACCTGACAGCCCGTAGGTCTCTGCAGTCTGGCCAGCCCTAAAGTGCCCTGAAGTTGCGCAGCTAGAAGACGGCTACTCACGCACCCCAAAACTAAGAAGGCCGCCCGCAAGGGCGACCTTTGATCTTTTGACGCTTCCGTAAATCTTACGATCTACTCAATTTGTATGGCGGAGAGGGGGAGATTCGAACTCCCGATAGCCTTACGACTATGCCTGATTTCGAGTCAGGTGCATTCAACCGGGCTCTGCCACCTCTCCGTGTATCCACGCATCCCGGCCTCTACGAGTCTACCGGGAAAGGTGCCCTCGATGCAACGTTGCCCCCGCCCGCGCACCGGCTCGCCCCGCAACGCCAGTCCCCATGCGCCTTCGCGCGCAACCGCGCCAGAATCAGCCACATCCCTGCGCCGCCCCGCCACGTGATTTTTCCACATGCGCGTTCTGTTGCCCGGAAGCAGTATGATAGTCCGGATCTTTTGCGCAATCGTTTGCGCATACTGGAGATTTGCCATGCTGTCTTGCCGTACTCTGCCTCTCGCGCTGCTCGCCGCAGTCCTCGCCGCCATCGTGCCCAACGCACCCGCCCAGCAGCGTATCGCCATTGATGCCGCCGCACCCGCCACGCCCTTCCCGCATTTCTGGGACCAGATGTTCGGCTCCGGCCGCGCTATTCTCACCCTGCGTGAGAACTACCGCAACGATCTCCGCGCCGTAAAGCAGGTCGCCGACTTCCGCTACGTCCGCTTCCACGCCATCCTCCACGACGAGGTCGGCGTCTATAACGAGGACGAGCACGGTAACCCCGTCTACAACTTCTCTTACGTCGATCAAATCTACGACGGCCTGCTCGCCAACGGCGTCAAGCCCTTCGTCGAAATCAGCTTCATGCCCAAGAAGCTCGCCTTCAATCCCGACGCGCTCCACCCCTTCTGGTACAAGCAGAACGTCTCCCCAGCCAAGGACATGGACCGTTGGGACGCGCTGATGACGGCCTTCGCGCAGCACCTTGTCGCTCGTTATGGCATCGACGAGGTCGCATCCTGGTACTTTGAGGTCTGGAACGAGCCCAACATCGACTTCTGGAACGGCATCCCACGCCAGGAGTCCTACTTCGACCTCTACGCCCACACCGCCCGCGCGCTCAAGGCGGTCAGCCCGCGCCTGCGCGTCGGCGGCCCCGCCACTGCAGCCGCCGCCTGGGTCGGCGACTTTCTCAAGTACACCGCCGAAAACCACGTCCCCGTCGATTTCGTCTCCAGCCACGGTTACGCAGACGACACCTCGGAAAACCTCTTCGGCACGCATGAGGACATCCCCATGGACGACCGCGTCTGCCGCGCCGTGGCCAAGGTCCGCGGTGAAATCAAGGCCTCCACCACACCCACCCTCCCCCTCATGTGGACTGAGTGGAACGTGCAGGGCATGAACGAGTCGCGCGACACGCTCTTCGTCGGCCCCGGCCTCGCCAACACCATCCGCCAGTGCGACGGCACGGTCGACATGCTCTCCTTCTGGACCTTCTCGGATGTCTTTGAAGAGGGCGGCCCGATTGCAAAGCCCTTCAGTGGCGAGTTCGGCCTGCGCGCCAAGGGCGGCATCAACAAGCCCAGCTACTACGCCTATGGCCTGCTACGCCAGCTCGGCTCAGAGCGGCTCGCTAACCCCGCGCAAAACGCCATCGTCACCCGCGCCACAGACGGCTCCCTCCGCGTCATCGTCTGGAACATCGTTGATCCCGACAAGACCGGCAAGACCGAGTCCGTCGATCTCGCTCTCCACGGCGTACGCGCCGACGCCGCAGTGACCGTCCAGAGTCTCGACGACACTCACGGCAACGTGCTCCCCGTCTACAAGGCGATGGGCAGCCCGCTCGATCCCACCCCCGCACAGGTGGAGCAGCTGAATAAGGCCACTGCCCTGCCCGCACCCGTCCCCGCCAAACTCAAGGACGGCACGCTCCACCTCGAGCTCACACCGAATGCGCTCGTGCTGGTTACCATCCCCGCGAAGTAGCGCAGAATGACAAAAGGCTGGCAACCGCATCAGCGGTCGCCGGCCTTTGTGTTTCACTCGGCACTTATGCGTGCGCGTGCAGTGGCTGCGCGTGCGCTTCCTTCGTCGCCAGATAGCGGTCCACCGCCTCCGCAGCCTTGCGCCCTTCCGCAATCGCCCGCACCACCAGCGACTGCCCCGTACGCATGTCGCCCGCCGAGAAGATGCCGTCCACCGACGACATGTAGTCCTTCGTCGCGATGTTGCCGCGCTTGTCCAGATCCACGCCCAGTTGCTCGACCATGCCGCCCTTCACCGGTCCCAGAAAGCCCATCGCCAGCAGCACCAGATCCACATCCAGCGTGAACTCCGAGCCCTTCACCGCCTCAAACTTCGGCGGCGGCCCCACACGCACAGCATGAACTTTCTTCACGTTGCCGTCGGCGTCGCCCTCGAAGCGCACGCTGTTCAGACTCCAGTCACGCAGGCCGCCCTCTTCATGCGAGCTCTCGGTGCGCAGTTGCAGCGGCCACATCGGCCACGGCGTCTGCGGCGCGCGCGTCTCCGGCGGCTTCGGCATAATCTCGAACTGGTGTACCACCTTCGCGCCCTGCCGAAGGCTCGTGCCCAGGCAATCCGCGCCCGTGTCACCGCCGCCAATGATCAGCACGCTCTTGCCTTCTGCGCTGATCGCCGTTGCCGGATCGATCCAGTCTCCCTCGTTGCGATGGTTCTGCTGTGGCAGAAACTCCATCGCAAAGTGGATGCCCTTCAGCTCGCGTCCCGGAATCTTCAAGTCGCGCGGATGCTCGCTACCGCCGCACAGCAAAATCGCGTCGTAGTGGCCCGTCAGAGCCTCCACAGGCACGTTCACGCCCACATGCGCATTCGTCAGAAAGGTCACGCCCTCAGCCTTCATCTGCGCCAGACGCCGGTCAATCACATGCTTCTCGAGCTTGAAGTTCGGAATTCCGTAGCGCAGCAGCCCGCCAATGCGGTCGCTCTTCTCGTACACGGTCACCGAGTGGCCCGCGCGCCGCAATTGCTGCGCAGCCGCCAGCCCGGAGGGGCCGCTGCCCACCACCGCCACGCGCTTGCCCGTGTTCTGCTCCGGCGGCTCAGGATGAATCCATCCCTCCTGCCACGCGCGCTCCACAATCGACTTCTCAATCAGCTTGATGGAGACCGGCGGCAGGTTGATGCCCAGCACGCAAGCAGCCTCACACGGTGCCGGACAGATGCGCCCCGTAAACTCGGGAAAGTTGTTCGTCGCATGCAGCCGGTGAATCGCGTTCTCCCACCGCCCGTTGTAAACCAGGTCGTTCCAGTCGGGAATGATGTTGTTCACCGGACAGCCCGTATGGCAGAACGGTACGCCGCAGTCCATGCACCGCGCGCCCTGCTCCCGCTGCTTCTCCTCCGGGAACGGCTCGTAGATTTCGAACCAGTCGTGAATGCGCTCCTCGGGCTTGCGCCGCGTCGGCTGCTCGCGCTCGATCTCCAGGAATCCCGTAACCTTACCCATGCTGCACCTCGGCGGTTGCCGTCGTCAGAGACGGCGAAGTTGAAGGAGCGCTGTAGACCTCTTCCGTACGCTCGAGACCCAGCACGCGCTTGTACTCGTGCGGAAACACCTTGATGAATCGCGGCTGCGCGTCGGCCCAGTGTTCCAGAATCCACGCTGCCCGCGGGCTTCCTGTCAGGTCGCGATGCCGCTCCAGCAGCCCGCGCACCTCGGCCACATCGTCGTCGCTCACCAGCGGTTCCAAGTCCACGCTCGCCTTGTTGCAGCGCCGCGAGGTGAAGTCTCCCTGGTCGTCATAGACAAACGCGCGCCCGCCGCTCATGCCTGCGGCAAAGTTGCGTCCCGTTGAGCCAATCACCAGCACACGGCCGTTCGTCATGTACTCGCAGCCGTGGTCGCCCACGCCTTCCACCACCGCCGTCGCGCCGGAGTTGCGCACCGCGAACCGTTCGCCTGCAATGCCGTTCAGGAACACCTCGCCGCTCGTCGCGCCATACAGCACCACGTTGCCGGCAATAATGCTCTCCTCCGGAAGGAAGCTCGACGTCTTCGGCGCATACACCACCACGCGCCCGCCAGAAAGCCCCTTGCCCAGGTAGTCGTTCGCGTCGCCTTCCAGCTCCAGCGTCACGCCCTGCGGCACAAACGCTCCAAAGCTCTGCCCCGCCGAACCCGTGAACTTGAAGTGGATCGTCTCGTCCGGCAGCCCTTCCGAACCGTACCGGCGCGCAATCTCGCCACCCAGCATTCCGCCCACCGTGCGATGCACGTTGCGGATCGCAAAATTACCCCTCACCTGCTTCTTCTCGTCCAGCGCCGGCTTGGCCTTGGCAATCAGCGCGTGATCCAGCGCCGCCTCCAGCCCGTGATCCTGCGCCTGCATCTTGCGCCGCGCCACACGTGAGGGCAGCGTCGGCATGTAGAGAATCGCCTCCAGGTCAATGCCCTTCGCCTTCCAGTGGTCGGCTGCAATCGACGCATCAATCTTCTCCACATGGCCGATCATCTCGTTCATCGTGCGGAAGCCCAGCTTCGCCATGTGCTCGCGTATCTGCTCCGCCAGGAAGAAGAAGAAGTTGATAACGTGCTCCGGCTGGCCCTTGAACCGCGCCCGCAGCACCGGGTCCTGCGTCGCAATGCCCACCGAACAGGTATTCAGGTGGCACTTGCGCATCATGATGCAGCCCATGGTGATCAGTGGCGTCGTCGCAAAGCCAAACTCCTCTGCGCCCAGCAGCGCGGCAATCACTACGTCGCGCCCCGTCTGCAGCTTGCCGTCGGTCTGCACGCGAATGCGGCTGCGCAGATCGTTCAGCAGCAGCACCTGCTGCGCCTCGGCCAGCCCCAGTTCCCAAGGCAGGCCCGCGTGCTTGATCGAGCTCAGCGGAGAAGCGCCGGTGCCGCCGTTGTCACCGGAGATCAACACCACGTCCGCATGTGCCTTTGACACACCCGCGGCCACCGTGCCCACGCCCACTTCAGAAACCAGCTTCACCGCAATTCGCGCCTGCGGATTCACGTTCTTCAGGTCGTAGATCAGCTGCGCCAGATCCTCAATCGAATAGATGTCGTGGTGCGGCGGCGGCGAAATCAAGCCCACACCCGGAATCGAGTGCCGCGTCTTCGCAATCGCCTCGTCCACCTTGTGGCCGGGCAGCTGTCCGCCCTCGCCAGGCTTCGCACCCTGCGCCATCTTGATCTGCAGCTCGTCCGCGTTCACCAGGTAGTTCGTCGTCACGCCAAAGCGTCCACTCGCCACCTGCTTCACCGCGCTGCGCCGCGAGTCGCCATTCGCATCGCGTTTGAAGCGCTCTTCGTCCTCGCCGCCCTCGCCCGTGTTTGACATACCGCCAAGCCGGTTCATTGCGATTGCCAGCGTCTCGTGCGCTTCCTTGCTGATCGAGCCGTAGCTCATCGCGCCCGTCGTGAAGCGCTTTACAATCTCCTTGGCAGGCTCCACCTCGTCAATCGGAATCGGCTCCTCAGCGTACTTCAGCTTCATCAGTCCGCGCAGCGTACACAGGTTCCGGTTCTGGTCGTCGATCAGGTCCGTGTATTCCTGGAACGTCGCCGGATTGTTCTGCCGCACCGACTGCTGCAGCTTGCTGATCGTCTCGGGATTCAGCAGGTGATACTCGCCGTCCACGCGGAACTGGTACTGTCCGCCCACTGAAAGTTCCGTCTCCGACTCCGTCAGCGGCTGGAACGCGTACGAGTGCTTCAGATGCGCCTCGCGCGCCAGCACCTCCAGCCCCACGCCCTCAATGCGCGACGCCGTGCCGGAGAAATACTTGTTCACCAGCGCTTTGTCCAGGCCCACTGCCTCAAACACCTGCGCGCCGCGATAGCTCTGCAGCGTTGAGATGCCCATCTTTGAGAAGGTCTTCAGCAGGCTCTTGTTGATCGCCTTGATGAAGTTCTTCTCCGCCTGGTTCGCCGTCACATTGTGCGGCAACAGCCCGCGGTGCTTCAGATCGTGCAGCGACTCAAACGCAAGATACGGATTGATCGCGCTGGCACCATAGCCAATCAACAACGCAAAGTGCATCACCTCGCGCGGCTCGCCGCTCTCAATAATCAGCGCAACCTTCGTGCGCGTCTTCTCGCGCACCAGCCGGTTGTGCACCGCCGCCATCGCCAGCAGGCTCGGAATCGGCGCATACGTCGAGTCCACACCGCGATCCGACAGAATCAGCAGCGTGTAGCCAGAAGCCACGGCAAACGTGGCCCGATTGCCCAGATCGTCCAGCGCATGCCGCAGCCCGCGCTCGCCGTCCTCTGCGCGGAACAGCGTCGGTAGCGTCGTCGCCAGCAGGTCGCCGGAGGAGACGCGCCGCAGCTTTTCCAGGTCGCGATTCGTCAGCAGCGGATGCGGCAGCTTCAACGTGTGGCAGTTCTCCGGCTCTTCGTCCAGAATGTTGCGCTCGTTGCCGATGTAGCTGATCAGCGACATCACCATCTCTTCGCGGATCGGGTCAATCGGCGGATTGGTCACCTGCGCAAACAGTTGCTTAAAGTAGTTGAACAGCGGCTGCGGACGGTCTGACAAACACGCCAGCGGCACGTCCGTTCCCATCGAGCCAATCGGCTCCTCGCCCTTCGCGCCCATCGGCGCCAGCAGAATGCGCAGGTCCTCTTCGCTGTAGCCGAACGCGCGTTGCCGCCGTTGCAGCGTGTCCAGGTTCGGTGCAATCGTGCGCGCCGGCTCCGGCAGTTGCTCAATCGTCACCTGCTGCTCTTCGAGCCACTTGCCATACGGCTGCCGCGCCGCCAGCTTTTGCTTGATCTCCTTGTCGGAGATGATGCGCTTCTCCACCGTGTCCACCAGGAACATGCGTCCCGGCTGCAGACGGCCCTTCTTGCGAATGTCCTCTGCGGGCACCTCGATCACGCCGGCCTCCGAGGCCAGCACCACCAGGTCGTCCTTGGTCACAATGTAGCGGCCCGGCCGCAAACCATTGCGGTCCAGCGTTGCGCCAATCACTCGTCCGTCCGTGAACGCAATCGCCGCCGGTCCGTCCCACGGCTCCATCAGCGACGCGTGGTACTCATAGAACGCGCGCTTGTCCTCATTCATGTCAGGATTTCCGGCCCAGGCCTCGGGAATCAGCATCGCCATCACGTGCGGAAGCGAGCGCCCCGACTGGTACAGAAATTCCACCGCATTGTCCAGTGAAGCCGAGTCCGATCCGCCCGGCATCACAATCGGGAACAGGTCGTTGATCTTCTCGCCAAACTTGGGAGTCTCCACCACCGACTGCCGCGCGTTGATCCAGCTCACGTTGCCGCGGATCGTGTTGATCTCGCCGTTGTGCGCCACGTAGCGATACGGATGCGCCAGCTTCCAGCTCGGAAACGTGTTGGTCGAAAAGCGCTGATGCACCAGCGCCAGCGCGCTCGTCACCAACGGGTTCGCCAGCTCAAAGTAGAACTTCTCAATCTGCGGAGCCAGCATCAGCCCCTTGTAGATGATCGTGCGGCAGGAGAATGACGGTACATAAAAGTCGTCCTTGCCCTCGATCTCTGAAGCAACAATCTCGTTCTCCGTGCGCCGCCGCACGCGATAGAGCAGCCGCTCAAACGTCTCTTCGTCCATCGCCGCCGGACGCCCCACAAAGAGCTGCTCAATGTACGGCTGTGAAGCGCGCGCCTCGCGGCCAATCGCGTCGCCGTTCACCGGCGTATCGCGCCAGCCCAGAACCTTCAGGCCCTCTTCCTGCGCAATGCGTTCAAACACGCCCTCGCACTGCAACCGGCTGTGCTTGTCCACGGGCAAAAAACACATCGCCACGCCATACGCGCCCGGCTCCGGCAACTGCATCCCCAGCTCGCCGCACTCGCGCGCAAAAAACACGTGCGGAATCTGAATCAGGATTCCCGCGCCGTCGCCCGTCTCCGGATCGCAGCCCGCCGCGCCACGGTGCGTCAGATTGATCAGCACCTCCAGGCCCTTGCGGATAATGTCGTGGCTCTTCTCTCCGCGAATGCTCGCGACCAATCCCATTCCGCACGCGTCGTGCTCGTTGCTCGGGTGATAGAGACCCTGTGCGTCCGGAATGCGAAGACAACTGTCCGATGTATGCATGGCTACCTTCTTGATGCAGAATCAGTGCACTTGCTGTCGTAGATTCGGCTGAAAACACAGCCGCCTTGGCGCGTTCGGTAGACGCCGCCAGGTATCGGGGTTGTGTAAAGCCCTTGGTTGTGGGCCGCGCTGCGCGTGGGGTTTCGCGGAACTCTTTAATATAACTGAAAAAGCAACGTCCGGTGCAACGCTTCCGCGGCACACCGGACCTCTCCACCGCTAAAGCCTGCAAATCAGCAGTTCGCGCTCGTAAATCATCTCCGGCGGCAGGTGGTCGTGCAGACTCAGGAACAGCTCTTCGTGCGCCATCACCTCTCGCCGCCACGCCTCGCGGTCCACCGCAATCAACTCGTCAAAGCTCTCGCGCGAAAACTTCAATCCCCGCCAGTCCAGGTCCTCGAAGTGCGGCACCCAGCCAATCGGCGTCTCGCGTCCCTGCGTGCGCCCATGCACGCGCTCCACAATCCATCGCAACACGCGCATGTTCTCGCCAAACCCCGGCCACAGAAACCGCCCCTCTGCATCCTTGCGGAACCAGTTCACATGGAACACCCGCGGCGTCACCTCCAGCCGCCGCTGCATGCGGATCCAGTGCCGGAAGTAGTCGCCCATGTGGTACCCGCAGAACGGCAGCATCGCCATCGGATCGCGCCGCACCTTGCCCACCTCGCCCGTCGCCGCCGCCGTCGTCTCTGAGCCCATCGTCGCGCCCATGTACACGCCCGTCGACCAGTTGAAGGACTGGTACACCAGCGGCAACGTCGTTGAGCGCCGTCCGCCAAAGATGAACGCGCTGATCGGCACACCCTCCGGCGACTCCCACGCCGGATCAATCGATGGGCACTGCGCTGCCGGAGCCGTAAACCGCCCGTTCGGATGCGCCGCCGTCCTCCCCGTCTCGCGCCCAATCTCCGGCGTCCACCGTTCGCCGCGCCAGTCCGTGCACTCCGCGGGAGGCTCGTCCGTCATGCCCTCCCACCACACACCGCCCTCCGGCGTCAGCGCCACGTTGGTAAAGATCGTGTTCCGCTTCAGCGTCTCCATCGCCGCCGGATTCGTCTTCGCACCCGTACCCGGCGCCACGCCAAAGAACCCCGCCTCCGGGTTGATCGCGCGCAGGTGCCCGTCTGCGTCCGGCTTGATCCACGCAATGTCGTCACCCACCGTCCACACGCGCCAGCCTTTCATCGCCTTCGGCGGAATCATCATTGCGAAGTTCGTCTTGCCGCACGCTGAAGGAAACGCCGCCGCCACATACGTCTTCTCGCCCTCCGGACTCTCCACGCCCAGAATCAGCATGTGCTCGGCCATCCAGCCCTCGTCGCGTGCAATGTTCGACGCAATGCGCAGCGCGAAGCACTTCTTGCTCAGCAGCGCATTGCCGCCGTAACCGGACCCATACGACCAGATCTCGCGGCTCTCCGGAAAGTGCACAATGTACTTCGTCTCGTTGCACGGCCACGCCACGTCATGCTCGCCGGGCCTCAGCGGAGCGCCCACCGAGTGCATGCACGGCACCACCCGCTTCTCGTCCTTGTCAATCTCACGAAACACCGCGAGCCCGATCCGCGCCATCGTCCGCATGTTCGCCACCACGTAGGGCGAGTCGGTCAGTTGCACGCCAATCCCCGACATCGGCGACCCCACCGGCCCCATGCTGAACGGCAGCACAAACATCGTCCGCCCCTGCATCGACCCGCGAAACAATTGCTTCAGCCGCCGCCGCATCGCAAACGGATCTTCCCAGTTGTTCGTCGGCCCCGCCGCATCGCGCGCCAGCGAGCAGATGAACGTGCGATCCTCTACGCGCGCCACGTCGTTCGGCGCCGACCGCGCGTAGAAGCACCCCGGCCACAGCTTCTCGTTCAGCCGCACAAACGTGCCCGCCTCCACCAGCCGGTCGCAGATCGCGCGGTACTCGGCCTCTGACCCATCCACCCAGTGGATCGTCTTCGGCCTGCACAGCTCGGCCATCTTCTCCACCCAGCGGATCAGGTGCTTGTTGGTCGTCAGCGGCGTCGAGTTCGCCAGCAGGTCAGCGGAGTGCGGCGTCTTTTTCATGACGGCGAAGTATACCAAGCCCCAGATTAAGCAAGACAATAGGTGCCCCGCGGTCCCAATTCTGAGACCCGGGAAAGCACTCCCCACCCCTGCCACGACCAAGCCTTGTAACAGGGCACGACTTCAGTCGTGCCGAAGAGGTCCACCAAAGAAGAAAGGGCTTCAGCCCCTGCCGGGGTTCCCCCGAGGCCCGAGCTCTTGTCGACCGGGAAAGGAAGCTTCAGCACACGAACCCTCCGTGCCCCATCCATTGCGCAGTCCCATCGCGCAATGGGTGGGAAAGCACTCCCCTCACCCCGCCACGACCAAAACCAACACTCAACCACCGCTGCCTGCGCGAGCGAACAGCGAGCAGTACGCCGCACGCAGTGCCATGCAGTGCCGGTTACAGTAGAAAGATGCCCGCCACGTACGGAGTCTGGAGAAGAGAGCTGCGCGCCATGGTCGTGCTCGCCCTGCCCGTCGTGCTCAGCGAGCTCGGCTGGATGGCGCAGGGTGTCGTCGACACCATCATGGTCGGCCGCCTCGGCCCGGAAGCCATCGGTGCCGTCGCCCTCGGCAACGCCGTCTATTACACCCCATCGCTGTTCGGCATCGGCCTGCTCCTCGGCCTCGACACTCTCGTCTCCCAAGCCTACGGCCGCAATGACCACGACGAGTGCCATCGCTGGCTCGCGCAGGCCATCTATATCGCCCTCATCGTCACGCCGCCGCTCATGCTGCTCGTCGCCGCGCTCAGTTTCGGCTTCGGGCGCTTTGGCGTCAACCCCGCCGTGGCCGCGCCCGCAGGCGACTACCTCCGCATCCTCAACTGGAGCACGCTCGCCCTGCTCATCTACGGAGCCACACGCCGATACCTCCAGGGCGTCGGCCAGGTCCGCATCATCACCGTCACTTACATCGTTGCCAATCTCCTCAACTGGGGCGGCAACTGGGCCCTCATCTACGGCCACCTCGGCTTTCCCGCGCTCGGCGTGCGCGGATCGGCCATCTCCACCTGCGTCGCCCGCCTCTCCATGGCCGCCACGCTGCTCCTCTTCGCCTGGCGCTATGAACGCCGCCGCGGCCATCCCCTCTTCCACCATTGGGCACGCCCGCAGCTTGAGCGCCTCCGTGCTCTGCTCCGCCTCGGCCTGCCCGCCGCCGGGCAAATCGTGCTTGAAGTTGGCGCCTGGAACCTCGCCACCTTCTCCGCTGGCTATCTTGACCCCGTCGCGCTCGCCACGCACTCCATCGCGCTCAACTACGCCAGCATCACCTACATGGTGCCCCTCGGAGTCTCCGCCGCAGCCGCCGTCAGCGTCGGCCAGGCCATCGGCGCCGGAGACCCCGCCCGCGCGCGCCGCGCCGGATGGCTTGCTCTCGCCCTCGGCGTCGGCTTCATGCTCTGCGCCGCCGTCGCCTTCATCGCCGCACCCGGCCCGCTCATCGCGCTTTATACCAGCGATCCCCGCGTGCTCCGCGTTGGCCCCGCGCTGCTCGGCCTCGCCGCACTCTTCCAGATCTTCGACGGCATCCAGACCGTCTCCACCGGCGCCCTTCGCGGCCTCGGCGAGACGCGCACCCCCATGTTCGCCAACTTCTTCGGCTACTGGATCCTCGGCCTGCCCCTCGGTTTCAGCCTCTGCTTCCTCGCCGGCTGGGGAATTTACGGCACATGGATCGGGCTCACCGTCGCCCTCATCGTCATCGCCTCCACACTGCTCCTCCGCTGGCACCGCGCGTCCACGCGCATCCTCTCCGCCTGATTCCGCAGCATTTTCCCGCATCGTTTCCCGCATTTTCCCCGGTGTTTCCTGTCCGCGCAAATTACTGTCCCGCATACCGTTTTTGAACCCATCAAAAGCCCGTTGCGCCTGCGGTTACACAATGGGCCAAAGCAGCGCTCCCGCACGAGCCAGCGCTGCAATTCGCTGTCTATAATCACAGGCGAGAGTTTTACGTAGGCTCTTAGGACAACGACTTCAACCTGAAGGGAAATCCCGCCAAATGGCGACAGGCGACCTCGCCCTCGGTCAAGAGCAGGGTGAACAAGGCACACGCTCGCGCGTGACGAACGACTTCAGCATCAACGTAGCAACGGTGAACGGATCCGGCTCGCAATCCGCCAACAGCGTGCTGCTGAAGAGTATTTTTGGAATGGGCGTTCCCGTCAGCGGGAAAAACCTCTTTCCCTCCAACATCGCCGGACTCCCCACCTGGTACACCATTCGCGCCAGCAAAGACGGCTACGTAGCCCGTAAGCGCGATTCGGAAATCCTCGTGGCGCTGAACCCTGAAACCGCCCAGCAGGACATCCTCGACCTCCCCGCCGGTGGCGCTGCCATTTATGAGGAGCACCTGAACCTCAAGCAGTACCGCGACGACGTCGCCTGCTACCCCGTTCCGTTCGACAAGCTCACCGCCGCCATCTGCCCTGAGGCCAAGCTCCGCAAGCTGGTCAAGAACATGGTCTATGTCGGCGTAGTCTCCCAGCTCCTTTCCATCGATCTGGACGTCGTCGAGGCCGGCCTCAAGAAGCAGTTCAAGAAGAAGCAGAAGGTCTTCGACCTCAACTACGGCGCCGTCAAGGCTGGCTGGGACTACGCTGCCGAACACCTCGTCAAGCAGGACCCCTTCTTCATCGAGCGCATGAACGAGACCGCCGGCAAAATCATCATTGACGGCAACGCCGCCTGCGGCATGGGCGCGGTCTTCGCCGGTGTTACCGTGGTCGCGTGGTACCCCATCACGCCGTCCACTTCCGTCGTTGAAGCCACCACTGACCTGCTCAAAAAGTTCCGCGTCACCCCCGACGGCAAGGCATCCTTCGCAGTCGTTCAGGCTGAGGATGAGCTCGCCGCCATCGGCATGGTGCTCGGCGCTGGATGGGCGGGCGCCCGCTCCATGACCGCCACCTCCGGCCCCGGCCTCTCGCTCATGGCCGAGTTCTGTGGCCTCGGCTACTACGCCGAGCTGCCCGGCGTCATCTTTGACGTGCAGCGCACCGGCCCTTCCACTGGCCTGCCCACGCGCACCTCGCAGGGCGACCTGCTCTCCGTCGCCTTCCTCTCGCACGGTGACACCAAGCACGTCATCCTGCTCCCCGGCTCCGTCAAGGAGTGCTTCGAGCTTGGCTATGCCGCCTTCGATCTCGCTGAGCGCCTCCAGACTCCGGTCTTCGTGCTCACCGATCTCGATCTCGGCATGAACAACTGGATGTCCGAGCAGTTCGACTACCCTGAAAAGCCTCTCGATCGCGGCAAGGTCCTCACCGCTGCCGATCTCGAGCGGCTCGGCGGCTTCGCCCGCTATCGTGACGTGGACGGCGACGCCATCGGCTGGCGTACACTGCCCGGCACGCAGCATCCCAAGGCCGCTTACTTCACCCGCGGCTCCGGCCACAATGACCAGGCCCGCTACAGTGAAAAGCCCGAGGACTACACCGGCATCATGGACCGGCTCGCCCGCAAATTTGATACCGCGCGCAAGCTCGTCCCCGCCCCGGTCAAGGTCGTCGACGGCACCTCCAAGGTCGCCTTCCTCGCCTACGGCACCACCGACTTCGCCCTCCGCGAGTCACTCGATCAGCTCAAGAAGGAGTACGGCGCGCAGGTCGACTACATGCGCGTCCGTGCCTATCCCTTCACCTCTGAGATTCACGACTTCATCGCCGCTCACGATCGCGTCTACGTCGTCGAGCAGGATCGCGACGCGCAGCTCCTGAGCCTGCTCAAGCTCGACCTCGACGCCGAGCAGGTCACCAAGCTCCGCAGCATCCTTCACTACAACGGGTTGCCACTCGACGCCCGCACCATCACCGAACAGTACGTGACGAAGGAGGGCCTCTAATCCATGGCAGCCACAACATCAGCACCCGGCCCCAAGGTCAATCACATCGGCCTGCCGATTCTTGACTACCGCGGCGCCAAGTCCACGCTCTGCCCCGGATGCGGCCACAACGGCATCTCCGAGCGCATCATTGAAGCCATGTACGAGATGGGCGTCGAGCCCGAGCGCGTCATGAAGATGAGCGGCATCGGCTGCTCGTCCAAGAGCCCGGCCTACTTCATGGCCCGCTCGCACAGCTTCAACAGCGTCCACGGCCGCATGCCGTCGGTCTCCACCGGCGCCATCCTCGCCAACCACAACAACATGCTGCTCGGCGTCTCCGGCGACGGTGACACCGCCTCCATCGGCATGGGCCAGTTCGTTCACCTGCTCCGCCGCAATCTCCCGATGATCTACATCATTGAGGACAACGGCGTCTACGGCCTCACCAAGGGCCAGTTCTCAGCCACCGCCGACATCGGCTCCAAGCTGAAAACCGGCGTCATCAACGACCTGCCCGCCATCGATACCTGCGCCTTGGCCATCCAGCTCGGCGCCACGTTCGTCGGCCGCTCCTTCTCGGGCGACAAAAAGCAGCTCCTCTCCATGCTCAAGGCCGCCATCGCCCACAAGGGCACGGTCATGCTCGACGTCATCAGCCCCTGCGTGACCTTCAACGACCACGAGGGCTCCACCAAGAGCTACAAGTTCATGCAGGAGAACGACGAGCCCATCAACGACGTGGGCTTCGTCGCCAGCTTCGAGGACATCGACGTGGACTACGACTCCGGCCAGGTCTACGAAGTCGAGATGCACGACGGCTCCAGCCTCCGCCTGCGCAAGCTGCAGGAGGACTACGACCCCACCAACAAGGCCAACGCCGTCCGCACCCTCATGGAGTCTCACGAGAAGGACGAGATCCTCACCGGCGTCTTCTACATCAACACTGAGCAGCCGACCTTCATCGACCTGCTCAACGTCGTTGACGAACCCCTGGGCACGCTGCCTGACTCCGTCACCAAGCCGCCCAAGTCCGCCCTGGATGCCCTCATGGCCAACCTGCAGTAGCGCCGGGTGCCCCCGGTCTCGATTCTGAGACCGGGGGAAAACACTCCGTTCCATCCACGAGAAAAGCCCCGCCAAAGCGGGGCTTTCTTGTTCCTTCTCAAGCGCACTTTCTCCGGATTCCGGGTGCCCCACACTCGCGACGTCTTTGTTTTTGTCGCTAGTGTGGGTAAGCATGAAATCCCTTGTGCCCCATCCATCGCGCAGCCTCATCGCATGATGGGTGGGAAAGCACTCCCCTCACCCCGCCACACCTCGGCCAAGGCACAATGCGTGTGCCCCATTCTTCGCGGCGTTCTATGCCGCGAAGAGCGGGAAAGCAAGCCCCAAACCCAGCCTCCGCCCAACAGAAAAGCCCCGCCAAAGCGGGGCTTTTCACGCACACCAAATCCCTCAGCGCTGGTTGATCCGCACACCCAGGCTGTTCAGCTTGAACCGCGCCGACGACGCCTCCGGCGTCTGCGGATGCCGCTGAATCAACGACCGCAGCTCATGCACACCAGCCTCGCGCTTGTTCGTTGCCAGCAGTGCCAGCCCCTTGTGCAGCTGTGCCGTCGCCGCATTCGAGTTGCCGCTGAACTGCTCCAGCACCACGTTGTACGCCTTGATCGCGTCGTCGTAGTTCTTCTGCCGGTACGCAATCTCGCCCAGATAGAACTGCGCGCTCCCCGCCAGGTTGTCCGTCGGGTAGTAGTGGATCACGTCCTGAAACTCGCTCGTCGCCAGCGGATACTTCGCCGCATTGAAGTCGCTCACCGCAGCCTGATAGGTCTGGTCCAGCGGCGGAGCCTGCTGCCCGCCCGCGGCCGGCGCGCCCCCGCCCTGCTGAGCCGGAGCCGCGCTCGGCATTCCGCCCTGCGGCGGAGCCTGCGTGTTCTGCAGCTGGCTCTGCAAGTCCTCAATCGACTTGTTCAGCTTGGCAATGCGCGTCTTCAGCTCGTCCACTGAGTCGTTCAGCGACTGCACCTGGCCGGAACTCGTGTCCAGCTTGCCGCCCAGCGCCTCGTTCTGCGCATCCAGCTTCCTCTGCAGCGTGTTCACCGTCGCGTTCATCTGCGTCGCCTGGTCGGCCGTCTGCTGCGCCAGGTTCTGAATCACGGCAAAGCGCGTATCCAGCGTCGACTGCAACCGCTGCACCATGTCCAGCAGTTGCTGCACCTGCGTCTGCAGCTGAACCATCTCTTTTGACACGGCGTGCGCGCGCTGGGGCATGCCGCAGAACAGCAGCGCTACGGCCACCATGGCCATCAGGCTGTTGCGATGTGTACGAGATCTCATCCGTTCACCTATTCCCAAGTGAAAAACAGCCGCAGCCACCGGGCGATGGCTGCGGCCGTTGGTGCTTTCATTTTAGAGCGCCTCTCCTCATCTGATCGAATCGGGGCGTCCCATCCTCGCCGCATCTATGTTTTTGCGGCCAGGATGAGCACCCCTGTACAGAAAGCAGGGGCACTCCAAAATGCGTCTTACTGGTCGATCGAGAACCCGTCGCGGCGGTTCTGCTGCCAGCACTCTTCGGTCGACTCACTGCAGAACGGCTTTTCCTTGCCGTAGCTCACCACGCGGATGCGGTCTGCTGCCACACCGGCCGCCACCAGCGCCTTCTTGGCCGCGTCGGCGCGGTTCTGCCCCAGCGCCAGGTTGTACTCGTCGGAACCGCGCTCGTCGCAGTAGCCGCCGATCACCACCTTGATGTTCGGATGGCTCGCCAGATACGAGGCGTCGTGCGAAAGCACGCCCTGCGCATCGTTGCGGATGTCATACGTGTCGTAGTCGAAGAAGATGTCCTGCACGTTGGCCTTGAACTCTTCCTCTGCCGTCATCGTGCTTGAGGGCACTGCCACTGCAGGCGGTGCGCTCACTGTCACGTGTGCTGAGGCTTCCGTCGTGCCGCCTTCGCCGCGCGCCGTCAGGTGGTAGGTGGTCGAGGCCGAAGGCGTCACCGTCTTCACGCCCGTCGTCGGCACATCGCCGAGTCCGTCAATGGAAACGCTGGTTGCGTCCGTCGTCTTCCAGCTCAGCGTCACCTGGTCGCCGGCGGAAATCGTCGACGGCGTCGCGGTGATCATCGCAGTGGGTGCGGGCGCGGTTACTGCCGGAGCCGTCGGTGCGGCCACGGTTTCGTGCTTCTTCTTACAACCGGCAACTGTGAGCAGTGCAATTAGCAGAACAGCGGGTGCAGCAAAGCGGATACGTCGATTCAAAGTCATGCTCCTTCCGCAACTCGGAAACGATACCATTCTATGCTTCCCGCGCGTCCTCGCAAATCCCCACGCCGTCCGCTTTCAGGCTTCGCGTCCCGAAATGCCCTTTGATGTTTTAGTTCCGGCATCTGCCTCGCCGTCGCTGCTGCGCGCCCATGCCGGGTAGTTCCAGGCCCTTGTTCCCTTCGCGCTGCTCTGCCGGGAATCTCCCATCGTCAACATTCTGGTGCTGCTGCCCATCCGCCCGGCCTCGGCGGCGTGCCTACTTCCAGCTCCAGTTCGGCATAAAGTTGTTCCCGGAGTGGGTCAGCTGCCGCTGTTGCGTGCCATCGGCCAGCATGGACCAGATCTCCGTGTGTGAGCCGGATTTGCGCTGGAACACGATGTGCCGTGTGTCCGGCGCCCAGCTCGGAAAGTCGTTGTTCCCCGCCTCGTGCGTCATCTGCAGCCAGCGCTTGGTGGCAATGTCCATCACGTAGATGTCCTGCCCGCCCGGCGCGCCCGGCCCGTACTTGCGGTTCCAGCTGAACGTCAGGAACCCGCCGTTCGGCGACCACGACGGTGATACGGCATATCCGCCATCCGTCATCCGCTGCACGCCTGAGCCGTCCTGGTTCATGATGTAAATCTGCGGCAGGCCCGTCCGTCCGCTCACCCACGCCAGCTGCGCATTGCTCCGCGGATTCCACGACGGCCCCACATCCGGCCCGGCGAAGTAGGTCAGCCGGTGCGCATTGCCGCCGCCCGCATCCGCCACCCAGAGGTCCGGATCGCCTCCGCGCGACGACGAGAACGCAAGCCGCGAGCCGTCTCCTGACCATGCCGGAGACTGGTTAGAGCCACCCGCCGTCCCCGCCGGGAAGCTCACCAGCCGGTTCAGGTCCAGCGAGTACATGCGGATCGACCAGCCTTCCTTGCCCAGCGCGGCAAACGCCACGCGCGAGTTGTCCGGTGAAACACGCGGCGACAGCGCAATCGAGCCCAGGTGTGTCACCTGGCGCTGATTCTGGCCGTCATAATCCATCACCCACACTTCCTTTGACCCGGTGCGTGAGCTGATGAAATAAATCTTCGTCTCCGCAATGCCATCCACGCCGCCGCCCAGCCGCGCAATAATCTCGTCGGCAAACCGGTGCGCCACCGTGCGCGCCATGTCCTCGTTCGCGGCTTCGTTGTACTGCTTGGCCAGCACCTGCGGATTCGCCGTGTTGCTCGTGTCGTCCAGCCAGCCGTAAACCACCAGCCGTCCGTTGTTCGCTGCCAGCGCGCCAAACGCCACCATCGTCGCGTTTGCCGGCGCACCTGACCACTGCCCCAGGTTGATCTCCTGCGGCGAGCCCGGCGTCGACTGCGGCGCAAAACTCTTCGACACCAGGTCGAAGATGCCCGCGCCCTCCAGGTCGTTGTAGAGCGTCGCGTCGAAGGTAGCCTTCAGTGAAGGCGTCTGCGGGTCCGCGCCCACCGGCTTAAAGTCCGCCGCCGCCAGCCGGATCTTCGCATTGCCCAGGTTCGTACCCGTGCGCACCCAGTCTTGGGCCGCGCCGCGAATCGCCATCAGACTTGCAAGAAGGGGGAGTGCAACTAGAACAGTCCGGGAGCCAAACCTCATGCCGTGCGCGATCCTTCCTCGATGGTTTCCACCGGGAATCCTGTTGATTGTGATGCAGGCCTGTGCGGAAGTGCTGCCAATGGGCCGCGAAAATCCGCGTTCAGTACCGACACCATTCTACTTGCCCCGGCAGCCCATCAGTACTCGCAGTAGAAGCCCACCTGCAAACTGCTCGAGTGATACTGCGCCGGCAGCGCGCCAAATGTGTCCACACGCTGCGCCGCGCGCATGCAGGAGGCATCCAGCGTTCCACTGCCGCTCGTCTTCTCCAGCTTCACATTGCCCACTGAGCCGTCGCGATAGATCGTGAAATCGATGTATGCCCGCGCGCCCCGCGGCGTGTGCGTGTCCACCAGTGAGCGGTACCAGTTCGCTGACATCTTGCGGTTGATCCCTTGCACATACCACGCAAACATCGAGCCAAAGCCCGCATCGCTCACCGCAGCCGGTCCGCCCGTGCCCTGTGAGGTCCGTGGCATTGACGACCCCGCCTGCTCGCCGTAGTTCGCGCGGTTGGTCGGCACCGGCGGAGTCTTCACCGTCGAGTGCTGTGTCGTCTCGCGTTCCTTCGGCTGCTTCTGCTTGCCTGCAATCGGAATCGCCGACTCATCCTCAGCCTGCTTGGCCTTCGGGGTCGGCACACTCGGCGCCTCGCTCGGCTTGTCCGTCGCCAGCACGTTCTGGTTCGGCGGATGATCCGCAGGCAGCGGCAGCGCATTGCTCACCATGTTCACCTGCATCGCCCCGCCCAGCCCCGCGCCGCCCCACGTGTTGTGGTGGAAGAACCCACCCAGCACGCCGTACGTCAAAAACGCCGCCAGCAACCCCGCGTGCAGCAACAGCGATCCCGCCGCCGGCCCCTTAATCGGTTCCGGTGTCAGCTCCTGCTCCAGGTGATCGGAGATTTCTACTCTCGGGCTCATGGCTCTGCTCAACGCCTCGCGCGCCTACTGCCCGGCGCGGCCCTTAGTGTCGGCCGGCTGCGTCACAATCGAAATGTTCGTGATCCCCGCCTGCTTCACCGCGTCCATCACGGATGCAAATGCGCCGAACGGCACGCGCTCATCGGCGCGCAGGTAGATCACCTTCCGTGTCGGGTCCGTCACGTTCTGCCGCAGCAGCGAGGGCAGTTCATGCACGTTCACCGCCTTGTCGCCCATGAACACCTGCTGGTCGCGGTCAATCGTCAACACCACCCGCTGCTCGGTGATTTCCTTCACCGTGCGCGTCTTCGGCACGGCCACTTCAATGCCCGACTGCAGCACCGGCGCCGTGATCATGAAGATCACCAGCAGCACCAGCACCACGTCCACCAGCGGCGTGATGTTGATATCCGCCAGCGACGTCTGCGTCCGGCCGTTGCTCGTTGTGAAAGCCACCTTCTCGTGTCCCTCGCCGAATCCGCCCTAGCGGATCTACTTGTACAATCCGCGTTCAGATTCTTCGGCCACGCGCGGAGCCCGCTCCGGAATCTCTTCGAACGAGTTCAGCAGCTCACGGCAGAAGTCGTCCGTCGCTGAAGCCATTACCCGCACCCGCGACGCGTACTGGTTATAGGCCACCACCGCAGGCACTGCGACAAACAATCCGGCGGCCGTCGTGATCAGCGCCTCGCTGATGCCCGGCGCCACCGCGCGCAGCGTTGCCGCGCCCGCCGTGCCCAGCCCGTGGAACGCGTCCACCACGCCCATCACCGTGCCGAACAGGCCCACAAACGGGCTCGTCGCGGCAATCGTCGCCAGCCACGTCATGCGCCGTTCCAGGTGCGTGATTGACTCGCTCGCAGCAGTCTGCGCTGAGCGCTCCAGCGACGTCATGCTGCGCGGCTTGCCCGCGCCACCCGTCTGCCGGCGATACGTCTCATACACGTCGATGAACACCTGCGCCAGCGGGCTCGCCTTGTAGTTCTCAGCCAGCGCCGATACTTCCTGCAGCCGTGAAGCCTTGCGGAACGCGCTCACAAACTTGCGGCTCTCGCTCGTCGCCCGGCTGAACAGCGAGTACTTGCTGAAGATGATCGTCCACGAGTACAGGCTTGCAATCGCCAGCACCACAAGCACCAGCAGCGCAATCGGACCGATGTGGTGCAGCATGTCAACGAGCGCGTTGGTTCCCTCGCTGGCCACAGTGCTCGCAGTCGTCGGAGCGCTGTCGTCAGCAGTCTGAAGAGCAAAGACAAATGCGGCGGTAAAAATCGCAATCACCTCAGTTTCACGGTATCAGACGCACGCGCGCCGCCCAAGTGATCGATCTGGTCCCGCCACACTCATCTGACTCGTGCCACGCCACTTGGGCCCCCCTTTCGTGCTATGCTGCGCTCGGACCCGTCACCCATGCTCGTCGAGCTCCGCGCAGAAAACTACGCCGTCATCGATCACGCCATCGCCTCGTTCGGCCCGGGCCTTAACCTGCTCACGGGCGAAACCGGCGCCGGCAAGTCCATCCTCGTCGATGCCTTGGCCCTCCTCATGGGCGGCAAGGCCTCGGCTGACGTCGTGCGTCACGGCGCGGAGAAGGCCGTCGTCTCCTGCGTCTTTGAGTCCACCGCCGCCGCTGAAGCCGTCCTCGAGCAGAACGGCATTGACGCCGACGCTCCCGAGATCATCCTCCGCCGTGAAATTCTCTCCGGCGGCAAGGGCCGCGTCTTCGTCAATAACCAGCAGGCCACCGTTGCCGTCCTCCGCCAGCTCGCCCCCGAGCTTGCCCTCGTCCACGCGCAGTCTGAAACCCTCGCCAGCTTTGATCAGGGCCAGCAGCGCCTCCTTCTCGACCGCTTCGGCTCCATCTCCACAGACGCCGTCGCCGAGGCTTACTCCCGCTGGCACTCCGCACGCACGCGCCTCAACGACCTGCTTCAGGGCGAGCAGGACCGCCTCCGCATGGTCGATCTCTGGAGCTACCAGAGCAAGGAAATCGAGTCCGCGCACCTCGAGCCGGGTGAAGACGAAGCCCTCGAAACCGAGAAGCGCGTCCTTGCCAACGCTGAAAAGCTCTATGCCGCCGCGCAGGGGGCTTTCGATCAGCTCTACGAGGGCAGCGCATCCGCTGAAGCCGCACTCCGCGCCGCTCTGCGCAACGTTGAAGAGCTGGCTCGCTACGATGGGCGCTTCACTGAGTCCGCGCAGCAGCTCGCCTCCGTCCGCGCCACCGTCGACGACGTTGCCACCACCCTCCGCGACTACGCCGAAGGCATCAACGCCTCGCCCGAGCGTCTCGCTGAAATTGAAGACCGCCTCGCTCTCATTGACCGCCTCAAGCGCAAATACGGCGCCTCCGTTGCAGACGTAATCGCCTTCGGTGCAGAGGCCGCACGTAAGCTCTCTGAGGTCGAGGACCGCGACGAGCTTCTGAAGAAACTCCGCGCCGAGGTCGCAGCAGCCGCAGCGGCCTACAAGCAGGTCGCAGCAGCCATTACAGTCGAACGCAAGACCGCAGCAACCAAACTTGCCAAGCTGGCGGAAACTGAGATCAACTCGCTCGCGATGAAGGTCCGCTTCTCCATCGCCATCGCCTCCGCGGACGAGGACTCCCACTGGACCACCCACGGCTGGGACGAGGTCGAGTACCGCATCGCCACCAACACCGGCGAGCCTCTCAAGCCCCTCCACGAGATCGCCTCCGGCGGTGAAATGTCCCGCGTCATGCTTGCGCTCAAGGTGGCCGTGGAAGAAAACTCATCCAAATCCAGCAAGAAAATTCCGACCCCACGCACCCTCGTCTTCGACGAAATTGACATCGGCATCGGTGGCCGCGCAGCCGAAGCCGTCGGCCACAAGCTCAAGGCCCTCGCCAAAGGCCAACAGGTCCTCTGCGTCACCCATCTACCGCAGATAGCCGCCTTCGCCTCGCAACACCTCGTCGTTGAAAAACGCGAGGAGTCCGGCCGCACCAAAACCCGCATTCGCGTCCTCGACGACCGCGCCCGCACCCACGAAGTCGCCCGCATGCTCTCCGGCGCCAAAGTCACAGACACCAGCCTCCAGCACGCCGCACAGATGATCGCCGCCAGCCGCTAACCCCGCCAGCCGATCAGCGCCTCTCCCCCAGCACAAACACTCCGTGCCCCATCCATCGCGCAGCCTCATCGCGCGATGGGTGGGAGAGCACGAACTCACCAAGCCACCACCCGACCAACCACAAACCTCCGGGAGGGGGAAAGCACAAACCCTCACTCCAGCCTCGTTTTTCTTCGCCCAATCTTCGCCTTTCTGCTAGAATCTCCCCATGGACTTCGAGCTCGTCACTCCCTACACCCCACGCGGCGACCAGCCCCGCGCCATCGACGAGCTCGTACAGGGCCTCGCCACCGGCGAAAAGCATCAGGTCCTGCTCGGCGTCACCGGCTCCGGCAAGACCTTCACCATGGCCAAGGTCATCGAGCAGTCCAACCGCCCGGCCCTCATCCTCGCCCACAACAAGACCCTGGCCGCCCAGCTCTACCACGAGTTCAAGCAGTTCTTCCCTCACAACGCCGTCGAGTACTTCGTCAGCTACTACGACTACTACCAGCCCGAGGCCTACATCCCCGCCGGCGACCTCTACATCGAGAAGGAAGCAACTATCAACGAGGAGCTAGACAAGCTCCGCCTCTCCGCCACGCGCTCCCTGTTTGAGCGCCGCGACTGCATCATCGTCAGCTCCGTCTCCTGCATCTACGGCCTCGGCGACCCCGACGCCTATTACGGCATGCTGCTGCTGCTTGAAAAAGGCCAGCGCATCAGCCGCAAAGACATCACCCGCCGCCTCGTCGAAATCCTCTACGAGCGCACCGATGGCGACTTCCGCCGCGGCACCTTCCGCGTCCGTGGAGACGTCATCGAGGTCTTCCCCACCTACGACGAGTCGGCCTACCGCATCGAGCTCTTCGGCGACGAGATCGACTCGCTCTCCCAGATCGATCCGCTCTTCGGCTCGGTCAAGCAGAAATACACGCGGCTTCCCATCTACCCCAAATCCCACTATGTCGTGCAGACCGAGCGCAAGAACCAGGCCATCGAATCCATCCTCGCTGAACTCAACGAGTGGGTCGCCAAGCTCGAGTCCGAAGGCCGCATGGTCGAGGCGCAGCGCATCCACCAGCGCACCCGCTTCGACCTCGAAATGATCAAGTCCATGGGCTACTGCCACGGCATTGAGAACTACTCGCGCCACTTCTCCGGCCGCCTGCCCGGTGAAGCTCCGCCCACCCTGCTCGATTACTTCCCCAAGGACTTCATGCTCTTCATCGACGAGAGTCACGCCACCATCCCGCAGGTCCACGGCATGTGGTTCGGTGACCGCTCCCGCAAGCAGAACCTCGTCGACTACGGCTTCCGCCTGCCCTCGGCCACGGACAACCGCCCCCTCAAGTTTGAGGAGTTTGAGAACCGCATCCACCAGACCATCTACGTCTCCGCCACGCCCGGCCCCTTCGAGCTCACCCAGTCAGCCGGCGTGGTCGTCGAGCAGGTCATCCGCCCCACTGGCCTCATCGACCCCGAGGTGGAGATCCGCCCCGTCAAGGGCCAGATCGACGATCTTCTCGCCGAAATCCGCGACCGGGCGCAGCGCGGCGAGCGCGTCCTCGTCACCACTCTGACCAAGCGCATGGCCGAGGATCTGGCGGGCTACTACACCGAGGTCGGCGTCCGCTGCCGCTACATGCACTCTGAGATCGAAACCCTTGAGCGCGTGAAACTTCTGGCCAGCCTCCGCAAAGGCGAGTACGACGTGCTCATCGGCATCAATCTGCTCCGCGAAGGCCTCGACCTGCCTGAAGTCTCCCTTGTCGCCATTCTCGACGCTGACAAGGAAGGCTTCCTGCGCTCCTCCGGCTCGCTCATCCAGACCATCGGCCGCGCCGCCCGCCACGTCAAGGGCAAGGCCATCCTCTACGCCGACCGAATGACTGACTCCATGAAGCAGGCCATCGGTGAAACCGACCGCCGCCGCGCCATCCAGCGCGCCTACAACGAAGAGCACGGCATCACGCCGCAGTCCGTCGTCTCCGCCGTGGACATGGGGCTGGCCCATATCCTCAAGTCCGAGTACGGCGAGGCCGTCGAAGAAGAAGCAGCGGGCCTGCCCGAGTTCGCCTCCCAGGCCGAGGTCGATGCCCACATTGCGAAACTCGAAACCGAAATGCGGGAGGCCGCCAAGAAGTTCGAGTTCGAGCGCGCCGCCAAGCTCCGTGACTCCATTAAGGAGCTCCGCGAGAAGGAATTTCTCTTCGGCTGAGGCACTTCCACCGCCCGCCTCCGCACCGTTTTCGCGCAGGGGACATATCAACATATCGTGATGTATTGATATGTCCCCCTTTGTTTTCTGCCGGAGTTTCGCCCTGCCAAGCCCCTCGGCCCCTCCCACGCACCAACCCCCTCCCCGGTACTTCTCGACCAAACGTGTGAGTTAAATCACACCCTGAAGGCCTATCATCAAGGGAGAATAAGGTCGTAAGCCCTTCTCGCGGCTGCTTCCCCCGGGGATGCGAGAATCATGTTGGAGAATTCATGGCAACTTTAGGCAGTTTTGCCCTTCTGATCGCGCTGGCGCTGGCGGTCTACAACTTCTTTGCGGGCACCGTGGCGCTGCGGTTGATCGCCACTGGCCAGCCTGCGCGCATCGCGCCGGAGCGGCTGGCAGACACCGCGCGCCGCGCCGGCATCGCAGCCTTTGTTGCCGTTTCAGTGGCTGCATTCGCACTTGTCTATTCCGTTTTTACCAACGACTTCTCAATCACCTACATCGCGGAACACTCCAACCGCGCTCTGCCGATTCAGTACAAGTTCGCCGCGTTGTGGAGCGGCCAGGAAGGCTCGCTGCTGCTGTGGGCGTGGCTGCTGGCGGCTTACGGCTTTGTGCTGCGCTTGACGCACAAGACTGACGTGAAGCTCTACGCTTACGCCGGGACGATTCTGGCCGCGGTGCAGGTGTTCTTCCTGGCCGTGGTCAACTTTGCCGCGCCGCCGTTCGCACTGCTCAAGGGCGCTGTTCCTGAGGACGGCAACGGCCTGAACCCGCTGCTGCAGTACGCGGAGATGGTCATCCATCCGCCGATGCTTTACCTCGGCTACGTGGGCTTCACAGTGCCGTTCGCCTTTGCGTTGGGCGCGCTCATGATGCGCTACCCCGGTGAAAAGTGGATCAAGATCACGCGCACCTGGACGCTGGTCACCTGGCTGTTCCTCACCTTCGGCATCTTCCTCGGCATGCACTGGGCTTACGCCGTGCTGGGCTGGGGCGGCTACTGGGGCTGGGACCCGGTTGAAAACGCCAGCTTCATGCCGTGGCTTACCGGCACTGCCTTCCTGCACTCGGTCATGATGCAGGAGCGCAAGGGCATGATGAAGAGCTGGAACGTGTGGCTGATCTTCTCCACCTTCCTGCTCACGCTGCTGGGCACGCTGCTCACGCGCGCGGGTCTGGTCAGCTCGGTTCACGCCTTCGCTGAGTCCTCCATCGGCACCTGGTTTTACGTCTTCATCGTGCTGGTGCTCGCGGTCTGCATCTTCACGTATGTGCTGAACCGCAGCCACCTCAAGAGCGAGCAGCGGCTGGAGTCGCTGGTAAGCCGCGAGTCGAGCTTCCTGTTCAACAACCTGGTGCTCCTGGCTGCCTGCTTCGTGATTCTCTGGGGCACGCTGTTCCCCATCCTGAGCGAGTTTGTGCAGGGAACCAAGGTGACCGTTGGCCCGCCGTTCTATAACCGCGTGGCCGTGCCGATTGGCCTGTTCCTCCTGTTCCTGACCGGAGTGGGCCCGCTGCTGCCGTGGCGAGCCACATCCATGCGCGCCATCCGCCGCAACTTCATCTTTCCGTGCGCCGCGCTGTGGATCACCGCGATTGTCTGCTTCTTCTTCGGCGCCAATCCGTGGGCTGGCGGCGAATTCGACTCCGGCAATTTCTACGCACTGGTGGCCTTCTCGCTTTCGGCTGCTGTATTCGTCGCCATCGCCTCAGAGTTCTATCGCGGTGCAGCCGTGATCGCCAGGCAGACGCACCGGAATCTGGTGCAGTCTGTGGTGGTGCTGATGCGGCGCAACACGCGGCGCTACGGCGGCTACCTGGTCCACATTGGCGTGGTGATCGTGATTGTCGGCCTGGCCGGCGCCGCCTTTGACCGCAACGTGGAGAAGGAACTCGGCGTCAACGACTCACTCAGCCTGGGCGCCTACACGCTCAAGTGCACCGGCTTCACGCAGGACTCGAACCTGAACTACAACTCCGAGTACGCGATGCTGGATGTTTACAAGGGCGGCCAGAAGCTCTTCCAGATGACGCCGGAAAAACGCGTCTACCTGGCCAGCCAGCAGCCGCAGACCATGGTTGCGATTCACTCGGTTCCGGGCTGGGATCTTTACGTGGTTTACGAAGGCACAAACCCTGACACGGGCCAGCCCATCATCAAGGCATTCTTGAACCCGCTGGTGAGCTGGATCTGGTTCGGCGTGGTGCTGATGGCATTTGGCACCGTGATTGCGCTGGTTCCGGCCGCAACGCCGTCTACCGCAGCGCTTCGCGTTCCGGCTGCGCGCGCCGTGACCGGCGAGCCCGCGCTGAAAGGGGGCGACTGATGCGCAGCCTCTACCGCAGTTCTTTCTGGAGCAAGTCCGCGCAGGCGCTGATCGTCGCCGTCGCCATCTGCTTCTCACTGGGCGCTGGCACTTCCGGCGACCGCTACACAAACCTGGGCCACCGGCTGATGTGCACCTGCGGCTGCTCGCAGATGTTGGGCGAGTGCAACCACGTGGGTTGCCCGGAGTCCAGCCGCATGCGGAATGAGTTGGCCGCTGCCGTCCAGTCTGGCGCAGGCGACCAGCAGATTCTGGACAGCTTTGCCGCCAAGTACGGCAGCACCGTGCTGGCCGCACCCACCACCAAGGGCTTTGACCTGGTGGCGTGGATTGCGCCCATCGCCGTGTTTGGCGCTGCACTGCTCGGCACCATCCTGCTCGTGCGTCACTGGAGCATCGGCCGCAAGGCCGCCCAGGCCCAGGCCGCCAACCCCGCCATGGAGGCTCTGCGCGAGAAGATCCGCCGCGAGACCAACGCTGGCGATCAAGGAGATTTCTAGCCATGACTGAAGCACAGGGCCTGCTGGCCGGACTTCTGCTTGCCGTCGCGCTGTTTGTTTACACCTTCTGGCCGGAGAACGCCTTCGCTACGCAACGCGAAAAGACGCGTCTGGACTACCTGCTGGAGCGCAAGGAACAGCTCTACGAAAACCTGCGCGACCTGAACTTTGAGTACCGCGCGGGCAAGTATCCTGAGGAAGATTTTGCGGCCCAGCGCGCGCTGTTGGAAGATGAGACCGCGCAGTTGATGGCGGAGATTGAATTTCTGCAGCAGCACACGGCGTAACGGCTTTACTCGAATTTCCGTGCCCCATCCACTGCGCGCCGTTTGCGCGATGGGTGGAAAAGCACAAACCTCGGGCACCCCGGCTCTGGCAGAGACATGGCAGAGCGTGAACCCACGCACAGCGACAGGACGACGCACACGATCATGAACGTATCCCGAATTCTTCTCCACTCCACTGCGGCCTCGCTGCTACTGGCCGCCGCGGCTGCCAACGCCGCCACCCTTTCCGGCACCGTCACCAACAAGACCACGGGCAAGCCCTCTGCGGGCGACACCGTGGTGCTGGTGGACGTGCAGGCAGGCATGGGCGAAGTGACCAAGGCCACCACCAACGCGCAGGGCCACTACTCACTCACTGAGCCCGGCTCGGGACCGTACCTGATCCGCGCGTTGCATCAGGGCGTGGGCTACTTCATCGCCGCGCCGCAGGGCAACGGCCCGGGCGACATCTCGGTCTACGACGTGGCCGATAAGGTCGAAGGCGTCTCGATCGAGGCCAATGTCTTCGAGTTTGAAACCGACTCGGCTGGCCAGCTCCACGTGAACGAGCGCTACTTTGTCCACAACACGAGCAATCCGCCGCGCACAGCCTGGAACCAGAAGTCGTTCCTGCTGAACCTGCCGCCGGAAGCCACCGTGGGTGGCGTGGCCGCGCAGCGCCCCACAGGCCTGCCGACCAACGTGAAGCTCGACCCCGCTGGCGCCAAGGGCGAGTACGCGTTCAACTTCCCGATTGAGCCTGACCAGGGCGAGAAGGACACACTGTTCCAGATTGAGTACACCGTGCCCTACAGCGGCGGAAAGTTCACCTTCCATCCGCGCCTCTCGCTCCCTGCGCAGACCATCGGCGTACTGCTGCCGAAGAGCATGACCTTTGCGGGCGGCTCCGGCGCGGGCTTCTCGCAGATTCAGCAGGACCCCGGCGTGCAGACCTGGGTGGTGCGGAACGTGACACCCGGCAAGGCGCTGGAGTTCACCATCTCCGGCACGGGCTCCATGCCGCGTGAGAATCAGGGCAACCAGGGCGCAGACGCGGCCAGTGCGCCAAACGGCGGACAGCCCGGCGGCGGCATTGGCCAGCCCATCAACACGCCTGACCCGCTGAGCAAGTACAAGTGGTGGATCCTGGGCGGGCTGGCGCTGCTGCTGGCGGCGGCTGCGGCCTTCCTGCTGCGCAAGCCTGCGGGCGCTCCTGCCACGGCCGCCACTCCGGCACGCCCGGTGACGGCACCGACGCCGGGCTTTAACGCGGCGACGTACACGCCCACGGCCGCTCCCGCTGCTCCGGCAACAGCTCCGGCTGCTGCGGGTACGGGCCTGCTGGCGGCGCTCAAGGAGGAGCTGTTCGCTCTGGAAAGCGAGAAGCTCTCCGGGACCATCTCCGCCGAGGAGTACGCCGAAGTAAAGCCTGCGCTGGAGATTGTGCTCAAGCGCGCCCTGAAGCGCAACGCGTAACCGCGCGCAAAGCCAACACACCGGCCGGGCACATGCTGCCCGGCCGGTTTCGTTTTTGCGGCAGGGCAGGCGGCGCATCCTTCCACGCGCCCCGCAGCGTCTAATCTGGTAAAGGGACGCAAGGAGCCCCGCCATGAACGCCCTGAAGACGACGTTTCTGCTGACCGCGCTGACACTGCTGCTGGTCCTGGCCGGCGAGTATCTGGGCGGCACCAACGGCGCGCTGATTGCCTTTGCCATTGCCGCAGCCACCAACTTTTTCAGCTACTTCTACTCTGACAAGCTGGCGCTGGCCATGTATGGCGCGCAGCCGGTGACGCGCGAGGAACTGCCCCGCGCCTACGAAGTTGTCGAGCGGCTCACGGCCAAGGCCGGCATCCCCATGCCGAAGATGTACGTGATCCCGTCGGACTCGCCAAACGCTTTTGCCACCGGCCGCAACCCGCAGCACGCCTCGGTGGCCGTCACGCACGGCATTCTGGGCCTGCTCAACGATGACGAGCTTGCAGGTGTGCTGGCGCACGAGTTGGGCCACGTCCGCAACCGCGACATCCTCACCAGCTCGATTGCCGCCACGCTGGCTGGAGCGATCACGCTGCTGGCGCGCATTGCGTACTTTGGCGCTCTGTTCGGCGGCTACGGCGGCGAGCGCCGCGAGCGTGAAGGCGGCGGCCTGGGAGCCATCGTCATGCTGTTTCTGGCGCCGTTCGCGGCCATGCTGATCCAGCTCTGGGTTTCGCGCACGCGCGAGTATGAGGCAGACCACACGGGCGCGGAGTTGACGGGCAACCCGTACGCACTGGCCAGTGCACTTGAGAAGATTTCGACCTACAGCCAGCGCGTGCCGCTGGTGGCTTCGCCCAGTTCGGCGCACCTGTTCATCGTGCAACCGCTGCTCTCGGCAGACACCTTCGCGAGTCTCTTCTCGACGCACCCGCCAATCAAGAAGCGCATCGAGCGACTGATCGGACGGCCGTCGGTCTACGGCGGCGTTCAGTAAGCTGAAGCGGTGAATGCTCTGTCCCCTGCTCTTTACGCGGCTCATCGCGCAAAGAGCAGGCGGGCGCTAACCCGGCCTACCGCACGCAATGTCTTGCCACCTGCCCGGTTCGGGGCTACATTCGCTGCATGGCTTCCCCGGCTGAATCCGCTTCTGAGTACATTGACGCCAAGATTCACGCGCTGGGTGACTGGCGCGGCAAGACGCTTGCCCGCGTGCGCTCGATCATCCTGGCCGCCGATTCCGGCATCGAGGAAGAGGTGAAGTGGATGGGCACGCCAGTCTGGTCTGCGAGCGGCATTCTCTGCACGGGCGAAACGTACAAGGGCGTCGTGAAGCTCACGTTTGCCAAGGGCGCGACACTGCCGGACCCAGCGGGCCTGTTCAACTCCAGCCTTGAAGGCCATGTGCGGCGTGCGGTCGACATCCATGAGGGCGAGGTCGTTGACGAGGCGGCTCTCACGGCGCTCATCCGTGCCGCGGTCGCGCTCAACCGGGCGGTGAAGACCAAGCCGCAACGGTGAACCCTGGCCGCGGGCGGGTATGCTCATCTCATGCGCATTCTTCTCCGCACGCTTCTCTCGCTCGCGCTCGTGGTCTGGCTGGGCGCGGAGATCTTCTTCCCCGTTGTGGCCGCAATCACCTTCAACACGCTGCGGCCGGATACGCACACGGCAGGCAGTATTGTGGGCTCGCTGCTGCGTATTCTGCACGGCGTCGGCTTTGTGTCCGGACTGGTGGCGCTGATTGTGCTGGCGCTGGCCCCGGCCTGGGGCATCTACAAGCCACGCACGGTGCTGGCACCGATGGTGCTGCTGGTGCTCATGCTCGGCTGCACGGCTTACTCGCAGTTTGGCATCATCCCCTCCATGGAGCGCGACCGCATCACCGCGGGGGGCGCGATCGACACGGCAGACCCGGCGAATCCGCAGACTGTGCACTTCAACCGGCTGCACAAGCAGAGCGAGCGCGTGGAAGGAGCCGTGATTCTGCTGGGGATCGCGACTGTTTCACTGCTGGCGTGGGCGGAGACAGCGACGCATTAAGGGACAGGGTGCCCTCAAGGGCGAATGCCCCTTTGCCAATGCGGAGCCTTTCGACACAGCTGAAGCCGTGCCCTTTCAAAAAACAGCGCTCAACACAGCTCGCGCGCCGCGTCTCAGGCTGCTGGGCGCGCTTCCTGTAGAATCGTAGAGGCTCCACTTGCGCCAACCCATCCGGTGCGAGCCTTCACAGGAAGCTGATGAACGTCTTCGTCGTCCGCCTGCCACGCGCAGGCAAATCCGCGCTGTCCCAAATCTTCTTCGAGACCAGCCTCGAGGGCGGCACCGGCTTGTCCGGCGCTGTCCAGGTCCGGCTGCGCGGGTGAACGGCGTGATCAAGCTCTCGATTTTGCTAGGAATCCTCGCAGCGCTGGCCGACATTGCAGGCGGCATCGTGCTGGTGCGCGCCCAGGGCATTGAGCGTTACCTGCGCTACTTTGTCGCGCTGGGTGCGGGCTTCCTGATGGCGACGGCCCTGCTGGAGATGACGCCGGAGAGCCTGAAGCTGAGCCCGGTGATGGGGCCAATCCTCATCATGCTCGGCTACTGCGTGGTGCACCTGCTGGAGCACACCATCAACGCACACTTCCACTACGGCGAAGAAACGCACCACGACGAGTTTGTCTCGCGGCACACGAGCATTTCCGTACTGGGCGGGCTGAGCGTGCACGCACTGTTTGACGGCGTGGCGATTGGTTCAGGCTTTGTGGTGAACAGCGCGCTGGGCTGGCTGATCTTTCTGGCGATCTTTCTGCACAAGATGCCCGAGGGTTTCACGATGGCCTCTGTGATGCTGGCCAGCGGACGCAGTCGCTCAGCGGCGTTTCTGTCTGCCGTGGCGCTGGCTGCGGCCACTCTGGGCGGCGTGCTGGTGATTGAACTGGCTCCGCACTGGATGCCCTACGGGCTGCCGGTTTCAGCGGGCGTGGCGCTCTACGTAGGCGCCAGCGACCTGGTGCCCGAGGTGAACCGCGAGCCCGGTATTCACATGGCCGGCGTGTTCTTCCTTGGCGTGGCCGGTTTCCTGCTGCTGCGCAGCTTTCTGCCGGCACTGTAAGCAGAACAGCGAAACATCCGCATCAAGCCTGCGTGTAGTTTGCGTAGTGGCCCGGCGCCGTCGTGGTTCCGTTCAGCACGCCGCGCACTGACTCCAGAACGCGTTCAGGCGTGATCATGTGCATACACACCGGGTTGTTGCAGGCGGAGTTCTTCTGATTGAACGCCGTGACGCAGGGCGAGCAGGCCAGCGCGGCCCAGATGGGCTCCGTGTTGCCAAGCGAGCCATAGAGCTTGGGCGTCTCTGGCCCAAACAGAACAATGGACCGGATGGGCGTGATGGCGGAGAAGTGCCCCGGGCCTGAGTCGTTGGTGATCAACACTTCAGAGATGCCGTACAGCGCCTTGATGGCATTGAGCTTATGCATGCCGGCAAAGCTGCGGAAGCGCGGATGATTCACCTTCCCCTGCATCTTGAGCGCTTCTTCACGCTCAGACGGCGAGCCGGTAATGAGCACCAGTGCGTCGTCCCACTCGTTGGCCACCAGTCGCGCCACCTCGCAGAAGTTGTCGCGGTCCCAGCGGCGCTGCGGCAGCAGTTCTGAGCTGTTGGGGTTGATGAGCACGATGCGGTGGCGGCCCGGCTGGTACTCCGGATAGACCTGGCGAATGAGGCCGCGGATGTGCTCGCGCTCCGCTTCGCTCACGGGCTGGATGGGCACGCGAATCTCTTCGTCGGTGATGTGCGTTTTGGAGAACGGCACCTCATCTGGCGGGGCCAGCAGCGCGTTCACCTGGGCGACGAAGTTCTTTGCCATGTGGATATGGCCGTTATAGGTGACGCGGTGCGTGAGCATTTCTCCGCGGTAGAGGCCCTCCGCATGGAAGCGATGGAAGCCGACGCGGCGGCGCGCGCCAGAGAGGCCGGTGAGCAGGCCGGAGTAGCGCGAGAACAGCTCCATATCGATCACTGTGTCGATTTTGGCGCGGCGCACCCAGCGCAGGAAGCGCAGCGTGTCCGTCGCCAGCGCCCACAGGCTGGTTTCTCGGATGGTGACGATGTTCGCTTCCGGTACCGTTGGCATCAGGCGGATGGAGTCCGCATTGCGCTCAAAAATCAGGAAATAGATCTCCGCGCCGAGCTCGTTTTTGGCCTTTTCCAGCGCGGGGTTGGCAATGATGGTGGACCCCATCTCCGACAACTCGATGAACAGGATGCGCTCAGGCTTGGCGGGGCCTTTGGGCGTTCCCAGCAGCCGCACCAGCTGCGTACACAGAAAACTCAAGGGAACACCAATCCAAAAATCGACCGCCCGCATTGTGCCCAACTTCATTTCGCTTTTCCTTTGTCAACACAAACTGAATTTCTTGCGTCTAACGCCATAAGACAACGGCGGCAGAGAACCCGGCAGGTTCCTTCCCCCAAAAATTCAACAAAAGAATGTTGAACGACAACAGCATTTGGCTTCTACAATCCGGATTATAGTTTGCCGCGAACTTTTTGCTTCAATCACGCCGCACGAGACGCGATCACTGGTCTACGCGCGAGTTGGCGTTCGTGCGTATCCGATTCCTGTCCGATCACTCCACCGCTCCAGGACAGCGCACTGACAGGGCAAACTTCACGGGCGGAGTCCGCGCTCGAATTTTGGTCAAGGAACAAACCTGAAGTGGAAAGACCCCGTAAGCTTACCCTTGCTCTTATCTTCGCGCTCTCAGTGCTTGCATTTGCTGTCATGGGCTACCATCCAGGCATTGAAGACGACTGCGTGTACCTGTCCGCGGTAAAGAGCGACATGAACCCTGCCCTCTATCCGCACGACGCAGACTTCTTCCGCCTGCAATTGCAGGCCACGATGTTCGACAAGTGGGTGGCCGGATTTTCGCAGGTAACACGCATTCCCGTTGCAGCGACGGCGCTGCTGTGGCAGTTTGGCTCCATCGTGCTCATCCTGTTTGGCGCGTGGAGCATTGCACGGGTGCTGTTTGCCGAGAAGCGTGCGCAGTGGGCCGCGGTGGCGCTGCTGGGAGCCATGCTGACGCTGCCGGTGGCCGGTACTGCCCTGTTCATTGCAGACCAGCATCTGCATCCGCGCAGCCTGGCGACGGCACTGATTCTGATGGCGATTTCGCGCATCCTGCAGGACCGTCGCTGGCAGGCTGTGCCGCTGCTACTGCTGAGTTTTGTGCTGCACCCGATCATGGGCGTGCTGGGCATTTCCTTCGCGATGTTTGTGGTCATTACGCAGCTTGAGCCGGTACATGTGTGGCTGCGCTCGCTGCGCGACTCGCTGGCTGCGGCTGTGCCTCTGGGCTGGATCTTCGAGTCTCCCACACCCACTTGGCGCGAGGCACTTTCAACGCGCGCTTATTTCTTTCTGTACCGCTGGGAGTGGTATGAGTGGCTGGGCCTGGTCGCGCCCATCGTGCTGTTCTGGATCCTGTGGCGGCTGGCACTGCGCCGCGGCGACGAACGGCTCTCGCGATTTGCGTTGGCGGTGTTTGCCTATGCCATCTTCCAGCAGGTGTGCGCCCTGATCATCCTCAGCACCCCATCGCTGGTCCGCCTCACTCCCATGCAGCCAATGCGCTATCTGCATCTGGTCTACGTGTTCCTGGTGCTGATTGGCGGCGGCCTGTTGGGTAAGTACCTGCTGAAGGGCTCTCCTCTGCGCTGGGCCGCGTTTTTGCTGGCGATCAACGGCGGCATGTTTGCCGCGCAACGCGCGCAGTTCAGCGCCAGCCCGCATCTGGAACTGCCCGGCATGCGCTCGTCTAACCCGTGGCTGGAGGCGTTTGCGTGGATCCGCGTGAACACGCCGACGGACGCTTACTTCGCTGTGGATCCGCACTACATGGCCGCGCCCGGCGAGGACTACCACAGCTTTCGCGCGCTGGCCGAGCGCAGCCAGTTGGCCGACGCCATCAAGGACACGGCCGTGGTAACACAGGTTCCGGACTTGGGCCCGGCATGGGAGCAGCAGGTGACGGCCACGCGCGGATGGAACCGCTTTGACCTCGCCGACTTCAAGCGGCTGAAGTCAGAGTTCGGCGTGGACTGGGCGCTCGTCCACTATCCGCAGCCGGACGGACTGGACTGCCGGTGGCACAACGATCAGCTTGCTGTGTGCCGGATTCCGTAACGCAGGGCATGTGCGATTTGGCGTGAGGCGGGCTCATCGCTGAGAATGAAGTAGCCATTCTTGTTGGAGTTGCCCGCGATGCTGAATTTTTCCCAGCGTCTCATTCTCGGTTGCGCCGTTCTTGCTGCGCTCACGCTGGGGCTTGCCCTCACTGCGCACTCCGCGCTTGTTGCGGCGGGACAGCCGCACACAGCGTTTCTGTTCGGAGCCTGCGCCATTGCGGCCTGCACGGCAACGCTCTACCTGGTGATGCGGCCCATGCACGTGCTGGCGCGCGACATCCGCAAGATTGCCGAGGGCAACCTGGACCACCGCGTGGAGTGGAACAGCCACGACGACTTTGGCGTGGTGGCCAGCGAGCTGAACCGCATTGCGGTGCGCCTGCGCGATCTCCGCGACTCCGAGGCCGGCCGCAAGCAGATGGAGTTCCAGCTCTCTGACGCCGTGCTGCAGTCCATCTTTGAGCCGATCATCGTGACCGACGGCAAGGGCCATGTGCTGAAGGTGAATCAGGCCGCGGCCGAAATTATGGGAGACGCAGCCAGCGACCGCATGGCGCTCACCACGACGCCCGGCGGCGACAAGATTCTCAGCGCCATCCGCGACGCTCTGGCAATGCAAAAGCCAGTTGCGGCTGAGGGCGAGGCGTCACTGCTGCCAATGCACATTGGCAACCAGGAACGCAGCTACCGGCTGCGCACCACGCCGATGCGCGACTCTGACGGACGGCTGCTGGGCACGGTGACGACGCTTGAAGACATCACCACGCTGCAAGACACGGACCGCTTCAAGACGCAGTTCATTGCCGTGGCAAGCCGCAAGCTGCGCGACCCCCTGCTGCAGTTGCGGCGCGGGCTCTACGCGATTGGGCAGGGCTTTGGTGGCGATCTGAAACCGCTGCAAGCCGAGCTGGTAACGGGCGCGAGCAGTGAGGCTGAGAAGCTGAACGACCTGATGTCGGACCTGATTGAAGTGGCCGAGCTGGACACCGGCAAGCGCGAGCTGCGCCTGGACCGCATTCGGCCGCTGCCGCTGCTGACCGACGTGCGCGACCGCTACTGCGAAGAAGCCGCGGAAAAACACATTCGTGTGGAGATCAAGGCATTTGCCGACTTGTCTTACATTCAGGCTGATCGCCGCGCTGTGCTCTCAATCTTCGACAACCTGATGACAAATGCGCTGCGCTACACGCCGGCGAACGGCGAAATTCTGCTGACGGCGGAAGAGATCAAGAACTTTGTGCAGTTCACGGTGCGCGACTCAGGCCGCGGCATTGAAGCTGAGCGGCTGAGCCACCTGTTTGACCGCTTCAACTCCGCCTCTGACCGCGGCACGGGACTGGGTCTGGCGCTGGTGCGCCGCTTTGTGGAGCAGCTTGGCGGGCAAATCGCAGTGGAAAGCCGCCTCGGCCACGGCACCACCTTCCGCTTTACGCTTCCGGTGGCTGTGATTGAAGAAGTTCCGCACCCGGTGGAGGTCGGCTGAGGCATGGCAGAGATCAAGCTGGAACGCACGCACGAAGCTGGCAAACTCCGCATCTATCTCGGCGCTGCCCCCGGCGTGGGCAAAACCTATCACATGCTGAACGACGCACTGCTGAAGCGCAAGCAGGGCGTGGACGTGGTGATCGGTCTGGTGGAGCCGCATGGCAGACAGGAGACCGCCGACCAGATTCGCGATCTGGAAATCATTCCACTGAAGGTGGTCCCCTACCACGGTGTTGAGCTCAAGGAGATGGACGTTGACGCCATTCTGGCGCGGCGCCCTGACACCGTGATTGTGGACGAGCTGGCGCACAGCAACGTGCCGGGCAGCAAGAACCGCAAGCGCTACGAAGACGTGCTGGAGCTGCTGGAAGCCGGCATCAACGTGATGACGGCAGTCAACATTCAGCATCTGGAGACGCTGAACGACGCAGTCAGCCGCTCTGCCAACACCGTCATTCGCGAAACCGTTCCAGACAGCTTCATCAAGCGCGCCGACGAAGTGATCAACGTCGACGTCACCATTGAGGAGTTGCGCTCGCGACTGCGCGAAGGCAAGATCTACGCGCCTGACAAAGTGGAGCTGTCGCTGGCGAACTTCTTCCGCAAGGGCAACCTGAGCCTGCTGCGCGAGCTCTCACTGCGCGCCACGGCAGAGCAGGTTTCAAAGCGCGCCGCTGACTACCGCCGCACGCAGGGGTTGGAGCAGGCCCCGATTCCCGACAAGGTGATGGTGTGCCTGAGCACTCGCCCCGGCACTGAGCGCCTGATCCGCGTGGGCGCGCGCGTGGCTGGCCGCCTGGCCACAGACTGGTATGCGGTTTACGTGGCGCGGCCCAACGAGGATAAACGCCACACCGACCCGGAAGGCGCGCAGCGGCTGGAGGAGTTCCAGCGCATGGCGCGTGACCTGGGGGCGCAGGTGGTTACGCTGACCGACAAGAGCATCTCTGACGCGCTGATCCGCTTCGCGCAGCAGGAGACCATCTCGCACGTGATCTTCGGACAGCCCGTCCGCTCGCGGCTCGACATTCTGCTGCGCGGCTCGGTGATCAACAAGTTTCTTTCGCAGATCCGCGACGTGACCGTGCAGGTGGTCCCGATGCAGAAATCGCTGCGCAGGGCCTGAGACTCCGCTCAGGCCGCTGGTTCATTCACACGCCAGGTCTGCATGCCATTCGGCTCAAAAGCAAAGTCCGTAGGCTGGGCGCCGAGCGCGCGCAGCGCCTCTGCCACACGATGCTTCTTCTCAAACTGGCAGTAGAAGAGCATGTAGCCGCCGCCGCCCGCGCCGGTGATCTTGCCCCCAACGGCTCCAGCAGCCTTGGCCGCGTCATAGAGATCGTCGATATGGCTGTTTGAAATGCGGCTGGAGAGGTTCTTCTTCGCTTGCCAGGCCTCATCCAGCAGCTGCCCGAACTCGCTGAGCCGCCCCTGCAGCAGGGCGTTCTTCATCTCGACGGCGATCTCCTTTTGCCGCCGCAGGCCCTCGACAGCCGGGGCCACATGCTCGCGAAAACGCGTGCTCTGGTCGTCGATGATGTGATCGGCGCGCCTGGTGGTGCCGGTGAAGCAGAGCAACAGGTTGTGCTCAAGCTCGTTTACAATCCCCTGCCGGATACGCAGCGGGTTCACGATCACTCGATCCGCCGAGAATTCCGTGAAGTTGAAGCCGCCGAACGTGGCCGCGTACTGATCCTGCAGCCCGCCCGGGATGCCGAGATCCTTGCGCTCGATCTCGTAGGCCAGATGCGCCGTCTCATAGTCGGTCAGCGGCAGGTTCCGGAACTCCTTCATCAGCCCGGTCAGCGCCACCATCAACGCCGACGAAGAGCCCAGTCCGGATCCCGGCGGCGCATCGCTCTGCAGAAAGATGTTGAACCCCTGCTCAGTGCCGTCACAGAACCGTCGCAGCCCAGCCTTCACCAGGTCGAGACGCCCGTCAAAGGCCAGCGCGGTACCCACGCGGTAGCTGAGTGAAATGCCCATGTCGGCTGAGTCCACAGTGATCTGATCGTCTTTGCTGGTGCGCAGGCTTCCCCAGGCAAATTTATTGATGGTGGCGTTCAGCACCAGTCCGCCTTCCTGCGCCGGATAGGGGGGGACGTCCGTGCCGCCGCCGGCAAAGCTGATGCGCAATGGCGCTTTGGCTCGCAGGATCATGGCTTCAACCTCCCTGGAATCTCAGTCTGTGCGCTTGCAAAGTCGACTGGCACACCGATGTCAATGAACGAGCCGCCGGTCTCAAGGCCGTAAAGCCCGCGCCCAGCCAGGACCGGAAAAATCTCGCGCTCAAGCGATACCTTACGCGCTGCGGGAATTTCGTCGAGCAAGGAGCGCTCCATCACGTAAACGCCGGCGTTGACTTGGTGTACGCCGGGATCAGCCTCAGCCTTCTCGCGAAAGCCCGTGACACGGCCTTCGGCGTCGATCTCCACGCTGCCAAAGCGGCTGGAGGAAGACGCGGGCACAGTGGCCAGCGTCATGGCTGCGTGCTTTTCGCAGTGGAAGTCGAGCAGTGCGGCAAGGGAAATGTCAGCCAGCGAGTCGCCGTTGACGACGAAAAAACGGTCGCCCTGAAAGCGATCTTCCGCGTACTTGAGCGCACCGGCAGTGCCCAGCGGCTCAGGCTCCACGGAGTAGGCAATCTGCGGATCGCCCTGACCGGCGGGGTAAAGCTGCTGGATCTGCTCGGCACGATACCCGACGCAGAGTACTGCGCGGCGAACGCCCTGGGCGTGCAGCCAGTCAAGCATGTAGCCGAGAAACGGACGCCCGCCGATGGGGGCCAGCGCTTTGGGCCCGGCGTCATAAACGGAGCGCAGCCGTGTGCCCAGCCCGCCGCACAGCACCAGGGCCTCGGGCATCGTCTGCAGATTGTGGTGTGTCATCATGGTCGGCGTGGCTTCCTCCCGCGCAGACAGCGCGGCATGTTGATCTTAACCCGAGTCGGCGCATGGACGCGCTGGCCGTTTCATCCCACTTCCGTTAAACTTGAAGAGGAACGATGGCCGTTCGGTGAGAGCTCGTAGCTCAGCTGGTAGAGCAACGCCCTTTTAAGGCGTGGGTCCTGGGTTCGAATCCCAGCGGGCTCACCAAACTTTTCAGAGTCGATGATGTGCAAGTTGACTCGGAGTTTGAGAGGCGGCCTTCAGGAAGAATCGTTCCTGCGGCGGATTGCCGCTTTCTCCCAAGCCAAGATTTCTTTCCCCTAGCAGCGAATTACAGCGTGCCTGGCTTGGCGCAAGATTGCGCTGGCAGCAATGCTATTCGCAGACTGGCGTGAGCCGCGTTTCTACTCCTGGATGACCTTGCTCGACGTTCCGGAGAAGGTCAGAGCGGAGGACTTGGGCAGAAACGGCATCATGAAGCTGAACGTATAACCCACCGTCACGTTGACCATGCACCCTTGCTGATCCTTATGCGTACAGGCCGAGCAACTTGACGTGCAGTCCGGCGTCGTGGCCGGCCAGCTGGCAACTACACTGAGCTGGCTGGTGTCGATCAGTGGCAGAGCAATGCTCTTCACGTAGTTCTGCACGTCTGCCTGTTTGGCTTCGCAGCCGTAAGTAAGCGTGAAGTTAGGCGGCGCGGACGTATTGCATGCACCTGCGCCCGACCAGTGATAGCCGCGCACGATTGCAAAGCGCGCGCCTTCCTGTGCCGCGTACGTAGTGAAGTGGTAGGTGTAAGCCATGCGGCAGAAGTCCATGATGCCGAACATCATGGTGAGCAGAAGCATGATGGAGACAGCAAACTCAACAAGCTCGCTTCCCTCTTCGCTATGCAGCAGCCGCGTTATGTGTTGCACTGCAATCTTCATGTCTGCGCCGGTTCTTTCTTCCTGCTCGATGTAGAAACTCTGAAAAGCAAAGCGTCTGGTCAGCGCGACGCCTCTAGCCGCCGCTACGCATGGAAGCCGAACTGGAGAGGCTGAACGTGGATGGAATTCCCGGCCAGGGAAACCACGTCTTGTAGGTTGCACTCGTAGTCACGTTCACGCGATAGACGACGTTGGTGACGCAGGATGGAGTCGTGGTGCAGTTGGTGGAGTAAGACGAGCCGTCGGAGCACTCACATCCATACGTCGGCGTGCCCACGGTGAGGCTGGGCACGTCAGAAGCGTCCGCAGCGGCCGCAGCCTGGATGCCGGTGGTATCTGACGGCTTGACCACGCCGTATGCGGCTCCTGCGTGTGCCGCGCCCACAACCTCCATGGAGAGATAGTAGGCGCGCCCCACATCGACTGCGCCCAGCAGCAAGAGGAGAAGAACCGGCGTGACCAGCGCAAGTTCCACCAGACTGCTTCCCTGCTGCTGCAGGCACAACCGTTTCGCTTCATGAATAAGACGCATGGTCTACTCCATCAGATAAGCTGTGTTTCCCGTGAAGGGAGAGCCATTCGGGAACGAGGAAAAATCGTTTCCAACTGTGAACGAGTCACTGCCATTCACAATCATGGTGTCGACATCGACGAGGGTATAAGCGGCAAGATTTCCGTTTCCATTGACAACGAGTTGGCCACCGGGGAGATAGATAGCTCCCTGCCAGATCGAGGTAGAGTCTCCGTTGAGAATGAACTGACTCGTATCTGACTTGTTTTGATAGAACAGCACACCGGCATAGGTTCCCGTCGTCGAAGCCACCAGATCTGAATGGCTATTTCCGTTCATGATCCACTGACCTGAATTGATGTAGAAGAAGACACTGCTCCCGGAGATGGTGGAGGTACCGTCTATGGTTACGTTGCCGCTCATGACGTAAGTGCCGGGACTGAACGTCACCGTGGCCTTGCCATTGACGGTTAGTCCGCAATAGGTGCCCGGGCTCAGTGTGACAGTGCTCTTGGCATTCACCGTGTAGTTGGAATACGTGCAGCCGCCGACGGTGGGGGCTGGCAAGCCTGCAAGGGGATCCGGCTGCACAGGCGTGCCCAGCCTTGGCGTCGGCGAGAGGGACGGATTCCCGTTCAGCAGATCGCCACCGTGTACATCGATCTCTCCGCTGGTGAGGGTCGAACTCCCATTCGCCAACAGCGCAGAGCTGCTGCTGGAATTCACGATGACGCCACACGTGGAGGACGTGATCAGCGAGCCGTTTCCGTTCAGCAGCAATGCCTGGCTTGCCGAGGAGTTGGTCACGTAGACGCAGCCAGAGAGCGGGCCCAGCCCGGACTCTGCGCGAGCGACAAGCGACACAGTATTCACGCCGAGAAGCCGGGCAAACATGGTGTCCTGCTGCTTTGCCACCAGCGCTTCAACGTACGCCACGTTGCCGTTGTTCGGATCGCTGGCGCCCTGGCGGCAGGGACCGTTGTTCAGCATCACTGTATATGTGGCTCCGGGCGTGCCTGAGCACTGCGTAAGAAACGTGTAGCCGGAGAGCCCGTTTTCCGCCACAGCAGACTGCACCGCCGTCTGCATCACCGTGCAATTCGCGGTGGAGCCGCACTGCTTGAGCTCCAGCGCACCGGCAAGCGCAGCGGCGTCTGCAACGGTTTGTAGCTGGCGCTTCACATACAGGATCTGCCCCACGTCAATGGCAAGCGCGAGGAACCCCATGATTGCTGTCATGCTGAGAACGGTCAGAACAATGACCTGTCCACGGTCATCACGCAGCTTCTCAAGCGCGCAACGCATGGTAGCGGTCAGCCAGTTTGAGCCTGATACTCCCGGGCCATGGCTGGTATTTCCGCACAGCTTAGTGTTGCTCATCGCTGACTCCGGAGCTATCGGCCTGACGGTGAAAGGGATGCCACCTGCGGCGGTTCACTCAGACACCTGAAGTTAACCACGTAGCGTCTTGCGGAGGAGCTACGCGAGAAGAGGGCTGAACTGCTATTTCCTCACTCCTCGTAGGATGAGGTCCATCAAGGCCCGAGGCAATACCGCGAAAGTCACCATGCACCAACACTGCAGTGTTATATATACCTCCATTCAAACGATTTATTCGCCTACGCATATTTATCGAACGTACATTCAAAACGTTGATATAGATGGCTTTGCGGACAAGAAAATACGGTCATGCGTGCCGACGTGGTTGAGAGATGCACGACTTCGATTGTCCTGTATAAACGACATCAAACTGCACAAAAAACAGGCCCACGGGAGCCGAGCGAGAAAAACTCTTCGCACTTGGGCGATGTTATCCCGGTGTTACTCCCGGCGAGATGGATGCAGGCAAGCCGCATAAGTCCCGCTCAGGTTGTTCTTTCATTAGTGCGGCGCGGCCGGATACGTCTCTGATGCGGGGAATGAAACAGAGTGGGGGGATGGTCCGCCGGGTTTGAATCCCGGCGGACATTCAGGGCTGCGCTCCCGACGGCCTTCCTTCGCTCTTTAGCTCCGGGGCCAGAAGTGCTCTTCAGAGCAGGCGCGCAGGCGTTCGGCTGCGGTTTCCGCGGTGATGTCACGCTGCGGCATGCCTAGCATTTCAAAACCGACCATGAACTTGCGCACGGTGGCCGAGCGCAGCAGCGGCGGATAGAAGTGGGCGTGGAAGTGCCACTCGGGGTGATCCGTTCCGTCCGTGGGCGTCTGGTGGAAGCCCATGGTGTACGGGAAGCTGGTCTCGAACAGATTGTCGTAGCGCGTAGTCGTGCGCTTGAGCACGTCGGCCAGCGCGTCGCGCTCCTCAGTGGTGAACTGCGGCAGCGCGCCCATGTGACGCTTGCTCACCAGCAGCGTTTCAAACGGCCACACGGCCCACCACGGCACCAGCGCAGCGAAGTGCTCATTCTCAAAGATCACGCGCTGGCCCGCCTTCTGCTCGGTGGCCAGGTAGTCGCAGAGCAGGCAGTGGCCAGTCTTCTGGAGGTGGGCCTTCTGCGTGGCGGTTTCGGCAGCGGGCTCGTCAGGCACAAAGTCGGTGGACCAGATCTGGCAGTGCGGATGCGGATTGCTGGCGCCCATCATGGCGCCGCGATTCTCAAAGATCTGCACGTACTGGATCCAGTCCTTCGTGCCAAGCTCCGCGTATTCCTTCGTCCACTCGTCAATGACGCGGCGAATCTCCGGCCGTGTCATGCGTGCCAGAGTCAGGGAGTGGTCCGGGTGGAAGCAGAGAACCTTGCACAGGCCGCGCGCGGCTTCAGCGGCGAGCAAAGGTGAGGCGGGCGTCTCGGTGGCGGCCGCAGCCTCCGGCAGGAGTGCGGCGTAATCGTTTACAAATGTGAAAACGCTGTCGTAGCGCGGGTTTTCTGCGCCGCCCGCCCGCTGATTCCCCGGGCACAGATAGCAAGACGGATCATACGAGACGGCCGACGGCGCCGCCTTCTGCCCCACCTCGCCCTGCCACGGACGCTGCGTCCGGTGCGGCGAAACCATCACCCAAGCTCCGCGCAGCGGATTCCAGCGCCGGTGCGGAAACTGCCAATCGTTGCTCATACATCACTCCCGCTTTCAAGTTGAAGCCCCATTGTACTTCCCGTCCCGCCCGCCAGCATCCGACTTCCGTCACATGGCACGGCCAACGCTGACGGCTCGCTTCTTGCTATGCTGATTCGCAGGCATGGCTGCTCCGCGGAGCGTAAAACGACGCGAGCGTGGCGGCCTGAGATCGACCCTATTATGCTTTCCGCCCAGTCCATTGCCGCCCTGCACGATCAGCTCACCCGCAACTGGCACGTTTCTGCCGAGCAGCCGGCGCCGCCAACCGAGCACCCGGCATTTCTGGAGCGGGTCGCCCGGCAGCATCGCGCCAACTTTGACCTCTGGCACACGGAGGACGAAGCACGCACGCCGGACGCGACCGACGCCGACCTGGCGCGGGTGAAGCGGCGCGTGGACCGCACCAACCAGCTCCGCAACGACCTGGCCGAGGAGTTGGACCGCGCCCTGCTGGCGTGGCTGAATGAGCGCGGACTGCCGCGCGCCGAGGCACCGCTGCACTCCGAGTCGCCGGGCCTGATGATTGACCGCCTCTCGATCCTTTCACTGAAGATCTTTCACACCCGTGAGGAGGCGGAACGAAGGAACGCGCCCGCCGGGCACACGCAGCGCAACCTCGACCGGCTGGCGATTCTGGAGGAGCAGCGCGCGGACCTGGCAGCGTGCCTGGACACGGTGTGGAAGGAAACACTGGCAGGCGGACGCCGTTTCAAGCTCTACCGCCAGCTGAAGATGTACAACGACCCTTCTCTGAACCCAGCCATCTACCGCAAACCGGAGGCTGCCGCAAAGGCTTGAACCCACAGGACTCTACAAGCTAAGCTGAAGTGATAACGCATCATTTGACGCGCCCCCGGGTTATGGGTATAAAAGGGTGGCGAGTAGCGCAGTTCCTGCTGCCCGGATTTGCGTCGGCCACTCCCGGCCAAACCCCAGCAAAAGGATCTGGCGCTCCAATGGCAAATTCAATGACGAACGAGGCTCGATCCACGGCTGCAAGCCGCAAGAAATCTTCCCCCGCCCACGCAGGCAACCACGCGGCGGCGTCGGCACAGGTGTTTCAGCACTATCAATCAGCCGTGCAACTGCTCCAGCAGGGCAAGTTTGAGAAGGCGCTGGCAGCTTTTGAAAAGATGCTGCCTACGGCTCCGTTTGAGCTGGTGGAGCGCTGCCGGATGTACATCACCACCTGCCAGCGGCAGTTGGAGGCACACGGTCTCAACTTCCAGACCCCCGAAGAGCGCTACGACTACGCTGTTTCCCGGCTCAACGAGGGCTACTTTGACGAGGCCACCGAGCAACTGCAGGGCATTCTGGCAGAGCACCCCACCGCCGACTACGCCTACTATGGCCTGGCACTGATTGACGCCATCACGGGCCGCGTGCAGGGCTGCCTGGACAACCTGGGCAAAGCCATTGAGCTGAACCCAAAGGTTCGCCTGCAGGCGCGCGTGGACAACGACTTCCAGAACATGGTGGATGACCCTCGCTTCACGGAGCTGCTGTATCCTGAGATACCGTAAGGCTCCGCAAACACCGTGTCTCTGAACGCATTTCCTGCCAATTCGGGTTCTTCTCAAGCTTCTCCGGACGCCTCGGCGCACGGCAGTGGCTCGCTGCGTGTCGTCGCCATCGGCGGCGGCACGGGGCTTTCCACGCTGCTGCGCGGCCTGCGGCGCTACGTGGCCGTGCCCGGCCAGCCTGCCAGTGAGCTGTCCCAGATTGCCGATCTGGCCGCGGTGGTGACCGTGACCGACGACGGCGGTTCCAGCGGCCGCCTGCGCAAGGACTTCAAGATGCTGCCGCCGGGCGACCTGCGCAACTGCATGGTGGCGCTCAGCGAAGAGGAAGACGTTCTTTCGCAGCTGTTCGCGCACCGCTTCCATGCCTCCGGCGAGCTCAAGGACCACAACTTCGGCAACCTGTTTGTGGCCGCGCTCACTGAGATCACCGGCGACTTTGCGCACGCCATTCAGCTGGCATCGAAGATTCTGTCCACGCGCGGCCGTATCTACCCCGTGACCACGGCCAACGCCACGCTGGTGGCACGCATGGACGACGGCACGCTGGTGCGCGGCGAAACCAACATCACCGCCAGCCGCCGCCGCATTGCCGAGTTGCTGCTGGACCCGCCCGACGCCACGGCCGTACCGGAAACACTGGAGGCGATCGAACGCGCCGACCTGATCACGGTCGGCCCCGGCTCGCTCTACACCTCACTGATCACCAACATGCTGGTGCGGGGCATCCCCTCTGCTCTGGCGCGGGCACGCGGCACACGGGTTTACATCTGCAACCTGATGACCCAGGCAAACGAGAGCCTGGGGCTGACTGCCTCTGAACACATTGAGCGCATCTACGCGCACGCCCGCGAGCCCATCTTCGACTACGCAATCGTGAACACTGCGCCTTTTTCGCCGGAGACAATTGCCCGCTACGCCACCGAGAACGCCGCCCCGATCGTGGCTGATATCGAGCGGATTGAGGCGCTCGGCGTGCGCTGCATCGCAGGCAACTTTGCCAGCGAGGAGAACGTGGTCCGCCACAACTCAGCGCGCGTGACCACGGAGTTGCTGGCGCTGGGGCACCGAGGCCGCTGATCTGCGTAATGGCCGGTTCCGCTACAGGGCAACCTCTGCAACGATTCCAGAATCAGATGAAGTGACGGGAAGACAAGCTTTCGAGCTCATTCCCCTCTCTCCTGGTTTGTCCTTCGTAACCGCGCACGCCTACCCCGGCTGCGCGGTTCTTCTTTTGTCCGGCGCGGCTTTCCGGCGACTCAGCCAGCCTGTTCTACGGTGCGCTTGAGCTGCCCGCAGGCGGCATAGATGTCGCGTCCGCGCGGGCGGCGCAGGTAGACGGGCACGCCCTCGTCCGCAAGACGCTGCCGAAAAGCTTCCACCGCGCCCGGCTCCGGCGTGGCGTACGGCACACCCGGACCAGGGTTCCACGCAATCAGGTTCACCTTGACCGGGAAGCCCGCGCGCCGCACGAGCCTGGCGACCTTGGCGGCGTGCTCGGGCTGGTCCGTCACGCCGCCAAGCAGAACGTATTCAAAAGTGACGCGCTCACGCGGCCGCAGCCGTAACTGCCGCACCGCCGTCAGCACGGCGTCAATGGGCCACTTGCGGTTCACCGGCATCACTTCACTGCGCACAGCATCGTCTGGCGCGTTAAGGCTGATGGCGAGCTTGGGGCGGATCTCCGGCGGCTCGGCGGCCAGCCGCTCAATGCCCGGCACGATGCCCGAGGTGGAAACGGTCATCCGCTGCGGGCTCAGGCCCACCTCTTCCACCAGCAGGCGCACGGCTGCAATCCAGTTGTCGTAGTTCAGCATGGGCTCACCCATGCCCATGAAGACAAGGTTCAGGCGGTCCTTGCCGACCTCGACACCGTGACGGTCAAAGATGGCCACCACCTGCCCGGCGATCTCGCCTGCGGTCAGGTTGCGCTGCAGGCCCAGGCGCGCCGTCAGGCAGAACTGGCAGTTCACCGCACAGCCCACCTGGCTGGAAACGCAGATCGTCGCGCGATCCCAGGTCCGCTCCGGGCCCTTGCGGTCCGCCTCACCGGCCTCTGAGCCGTCTCCCGCCTCGCCGCCGTCGCCCTCCGGCATCCAGACCGCTTCCACAGTCTCCTGCCCGGCAACGCCGCCCACCAGGTAGCGCTCTGTCCCATCCTGCGAGGTAAAAACCTGCTCCAGCCGCGGCCGTCCAACGCTCCAGCCCGCCTCGGCCAGCCGGGCACGCAGTGCACGGGGCAGCGTGGTGATGGCGTCGATCTCTGTAACCCACTGGCGATACAAGGCTTCTGCCAACTGCTGACCGCGGAAGCCCGGCTCGCCCAGCGTGGTCATGCGGCGGGCCAGCTCTGCCGCGTCCAGGCCAAACAAAGCCGAGCCGCTGGCCTGCCCAGGCGCGCGGGGGTCTAAATGGACGAGTGGTTCGATCGGTGAGCTCACGGCTGCGGACAGCATACGGTATTTCCCCGTCCGGCGCAGCCTCGCTGTGGATTTGTCCATAAAAATCAATCACTTAAGGTATAGATAGACCTGCCAGCCTGAGCCTGGGGAGCTTTTCATCCGCCCGATATAGCTCCTTTCCTGTTTCCGCCACATCAAAAGAAGGAGGGCAAGACGGATTCCCCTTCGAACCGCCCGCCAGCCTACAATGGAATCTGAATCGAACGCATGAGCACTGTACGCAATCTTCGTCGCACCGTCCTGCCGAACGGCCTGATCGTCCTGACCGAACGCATGGAGCATTTGCGCTCCGTGGCCATGGGGGTGTGGATCAAGTCCGGCTCCCGCTGTGAGCCTCCAGAAACCAACGGCATCTCCCACTTTGTGGAGCACATGGTCTTCAAAGGAACGCGTTCGCGCTCCGCGCAGGCCATTGCCCGCGAGATGGACTCCATCGGCGGCAATCTGGACGCCTTCACCGGCAAAGAGACCATCTGCTTCAACGTGAAGTCTCTCGGCGAGCACACACCGATTGCGCTCGACATTCTCTCTGACCTGGTGCTGCATCCGACCTTCGCCTCGCCAGACATTGAGCGCGAGCGCGGCGTGATCCTCGAGGAAATCAAGATCGACGAGGACAACCCCGACATCCTGGTGCAGGAGCTGTTCACGCAGAGCTTCTGGAAAGACCATCCGCTGGGCAAGCCGATTCTGGGCACCACGGCGACCGTGGGCAAGCTGGACCAGCAGAAGCTGTTCGACTACCACGGCGGTCGCTTCCTGGGCGGCAACATGGTGTTTTCTGCCGCGGGCAATCTGGAGCACGACGCCTTTGTGGCGCAGGTGGCCGAGAAGTTTACCCCGCTGCCGAGTGGCGTGGCCGTGCCGGAAGAGCACGCACCCAAGGCCAGCGCGCGCATTATTCTGCGCAACAAGAAGGCGCTGGAGCAGGTGCAGATTTGCATGGGCGTGCCCTCGCCCGCCATCACAGACGCCAACCGCTACGTCACGCTGATCTTGAACACGGTGCTGGGCGGCGGCATGAGCTCGCGGCTATTCCAGACCATCCGCGAAGAGCGCGGCATGGTGTACTCCATCTACTCTGACCTGAACCCCTACCGCGACACCGGCACGCTCTGCATCTATGCGGGCACGTCTGTGTCAAAGGCGGTGGAGGTGGTGGACCTGATTCTGGCCGAGCTGAAGAAGCTGAAGGACGAGCCGCTGGGCGCAGAAGAACTGAAGCGCGCCAAGGACCAGGTGAAGGGCAACATCCTGATGGGGCTGGAAAGCTCGAATTCGCGCATGGCGAACCTGGCGCGGCAGGAGATGTACTTCGGCCGCTTCTTCAGCGTGGACGAGATCATCGCCATGATCGACGCCGTCGACGCACCCTCCGTGCAAGCCATGGCGCAGCGCCTGTTTGATCCTGAGCGCATCGCGGTGACGCTGCTGGGCCGTCTGGACGGCATCAAGCTCAACCGCAAACGCATCGCCTGCTGAAGTCAGTTCTCAGTTCCTGACTGTCGGGTTTCCGCCTGCTCTCCATCCTCTGAGCAGGCGGAAACCCAACAACCAGCATTGCCACATCCGCATCGCACCCTGTTCCCTGTTCCCTGTTCCCTGTTCCCTGTTCCCTGTTCCCTGTTCCCTGTTCCCTGTTCCCTGTTCCGAGCGCAGACTTTCCCTCGTGCGTCCATAGGTTGTAGCATCGACTTCGGAAGCGCCGCTCCACGGGCGGCCCGAAGAGGCTCAGGATTCCCATGAACGCACAGTTTTCGCTCGAAGCCCCGCACACACGCGCGCGGCGGCAGAATGGTTTCACTCTGATGGAGTTGCTGATCGTCATCTCCATCATCCTCATCCTGATGCTGGTCGCCATTCCGACCGCGGGCAAAATCCGCAAGCACGCCAATGAGCTCTCTGCGCAGAAGTCTCTGCAGACGCTGGAGCAGGCTGAAGGCATGTATGCCGACACCTACCCAACGGTGGGCTTTGCCTGCACGCTGCAGGCGCTGTCTGAGCCGGGCACAGGCGGGCAACCTTCCGCGCAGGCCGCAGGCGTGATCAACGGCGAACTCTCCACCGGCGTCAAGTCCGGCTACGTCTTTGCCATCACCAACTGCACCAAGGCCACGGCCAACAACAGCGAGCGCGTCACCGGCTACACGCTGACCGCTGTGCCTGCCACGCCGGGCCGCTCCGGCGACCGCGGCTTCTGCCTTGAGTCCGGCGGCGCCATCAAGACTGACCCCGCGGGCGGCGCCAACTGCACGCAGAACGTCCAGTAGCCGATTCCCTTCTCTGGCCCACCCGCACAGCGCGGGTGGGCTCTTGCTTTTATCGCAACTTCCGCACGAGGTTCCCCTTTTGCTGAAAGCACTCGCCGCACTTCCGCTTCTTGCCGCGCTCGCACTGCCTGCGCAGACACCCGACGTGCACGCGCTGGCCAGCCGCGTGGACGACCACTACAACAAGCTCCGCTCGCTGCGCGCGGGATTCACTGAGAGCTATGACGGGCTGGGCGTGCATCGCTCAGAGAGCGGCACGCTGCTGCTGCTCAAGCCCGGCCGCATGCGCTGGGACTACAGCTCGCCCGCAGGCAAGCTGTTCCTCATCGACGGCAAGTACGCGTGGTCTTACACGCGCGGCGCCGCGCAGGTGCAGCGCATCCCGGCCAAGCAGTTGGACGATCTGCGCTCGCCGCTGAGTTTTCTGCTGGGCCGCACCAAGCTTGAGAAGGAGCTTGAAAACCTGCAGGTGAAGCCCGGCGCGCACGGCGACTTTCTGCTCACGGGCCAGCCCAAGGGCCAGCAGAACCGCATTCGTCAGGTGCGGCTCGCCGTCACGGCGAACGGCGGCATCACGGCGCTCGAAATCGAGGAGCAGGACGGCGCACTCACGCGCTTTCTCTTCTCCAGCGAGCAGGCCAATGCGCCCGCGCCCGACTCGGCCTTCCGCTTTACGCCGCCAGAGGGCGTGCCAGTGGTGGACGCAAAGCCCATGGAGTAGCGAGAACAGCCCCTGGCTTTTGGCTTCGAGTGTCCTGTCTCTAAGAAACATCTGAATGAGTCGAGGTCTTGAAAGGACACGGCTTCAGAGGCTGCGAAAGGTCGGCAGACAGCGCTGATTTGAAAGTGCACGGCTTCAGCCATGCACAGTTTGATGACAAAACCATTTCGTCGGCAGCTTCGTGTCAGGGCACGCTTCAGTCGTGCCGCAAATAGCCCGAAAAGGCGCCGGGCTTTAGCCCCTGAGGGACAGCTCCCTGGGAAGTGTTGCACCCGCAGAGTTCCCTCGGAGCCCACGCACTTCCACCACAGCAGCCGGTCCTGCACGAACGAGCTAATAGCTAACAGCTGACAGCTAGAAGCTGCGTTACTCGTACCGCAACGCTTCAATGGGGTCGAGATTCGCAGCCCGCAGCGCAGGAATCATGCCGCTCACAAGTCCCGTGATCACCAGGATCGCCGTAGCCACAATCACCGAGAGCGGCGAGATCTTCAGGTAGATGTCGGCCGCCTCTGCGTGCAGCGCCAGCTCGCTGTAAAACGGCACGCGCCCGATACCGATGGAAACGATATAGGCGAGCGCGATGCCGCTGAAGCCGCCCACGCCCGTGATCACCATCGCCTCGGCCAGGAACTGCAGCAGAATATGCCGCTTCTGCGCGCCCAGCGCCTTCTCCACGCCGATCTCGCGCGTGCGCTGCTGCACCGCCACGAGCATGATGTTCATCAGCCCAATGCCGGCGATGCCCAGCGTGAGCGCGCCGACAAAAGCCAGCAGCACCTGCAGCGCCAGCGAGAGAATGCTGAACTGGTGCAGCTCAGTGAGCAGGTTGGCCACGTAGATGGCGTTGTGGTCCATGGGCCGAAAGTGGTGTGCAGAGGCCAGCGCGGTGCGCATCTGCTGCTCGGCAAGCTGGTAGTCGCCCTGGTAGTTGAACCAGATGCCGTCCAGATACTTTGTGTCCTTGATGTCGCTCATGGTGCTGAACGGGACGTAGATCTGACGGTTGCGGTCACTCTGCTCGCCCTCCTGCATCTTGGGTGTGAGCACGCCCACGATGGTGAACAGCACGCCGTTCAGGCGAATGGACTCGCCCAGTGCCCAGCCGCCAGAGAACAGCTTCGTCTTGGCCTCTGAGCCAATGACGCACACGTGGGCGCGCTGCTGCTCCTCCTGCCCGTTGAAGAACCGTCCCTGGTCGGTGTCGAGCCGCATGATCTCTTTCATCACCGGAACTACGCCATTCACTGACCACGTGTAGGTGTGCAGATCGTCCTGCACAGGCACGTCTTTGGCCACCATGGGCGAGATGTGAATCAAGCCCGGCACGGCCAGCGAGATGCGGTCCAGATCTTCTTGAGTAAAGCGCACCAGCGCGCCCGACTTGGCTCCGCCAGCCTGCTCGCTGGTGCGGCCCGGAAAAACGCCGATGATGTTGGTGCCCCACTGCGCGAAGATGGCCTGAATGGCGCGGCTGAAGCCTGCCCCGTAAGCCAGCAGCAGCACCACCGTGGCAATGCCCCACGCCATGCCGATCATGGTGATGGCCGTGCGGCGGCGGTTGTAAAGCATCGCCTCCCACGCCTGGCTCCAGATGTCTCGTAACATCGGCTTCCGTCTCCTCTGGCTACTCGCGCCGCAGCGCCTCAATAGGATCGAGCGCTGCCGCCTTGCTGGCCGGATACAGCCCCGCCGCCACGCCTGACAGCACCAGCGAGCCCATCGCCACGGCGGCCGACCACGGCACCAGCCGCGGCGGATCCCAGCCCGGCATCTTGTCCGTGAGCAGCGCCTGCAGCAGGCCCATAAAAGCCGCCGAGCCCACAATGCCAATGAGGCCGCTGATGCCGGTCAGCAGCAGCCCCTCCCAGAAGAACTGTGAGAGGATGCTGCGCCGTGTCGCACCCAGCGCCTTCAGCAGGCCAATCTCGCTCGTCCGCTCCGTCACCGCCACCAGCATGATGTTGATAATGCCCACCGCGCCAAGCCCCAGCGTCACAATGCCCACGCCGCCCAGGAACACGTCCATGGCCGTGAAGATGGCGCCGACCATCTTCATCTCCTGAATCGTGTCCCACTCGTCAAAGGCGTCCTTGTTTGCGGGGTCAAAGCCGTGATGCGCTGCAATGACACGATGCACAGCGGCAACAGCCGCGGTGGCGTCGCCGTGCTTCGCGGGCTGGTACTGGATGGAGCTGAGCGCGTCATCGGGAATGTTGTCGCCCTTCAGCGGGAACAGCTCCAGCATGGTGGTGACAGGGATGTAGATCTTCTCGTCGTCGAAGGTGTTATTGCCACGCGCGATGGTGGCCACCGAGCCCACCACCTTGAACTCCGTGCCGTTGATGGTGATGGCCCCGCCCAGCATGGGGCGGCCATTGAACAGCAGCCGCGCAGCTTTCGAGCCCAGCACGGCCACGCGCCGCCGCTCCGTCATGTCGTCATCGTCCAGGAACCGCCCCGTCCCCATGGGGATGAAGCGCACCTTCGTGTAATTCGGCTCCACGCCAAACACGCGGCTTGACGTGTTGCTCCACTGGCTCACTTCGTAGAGATCGTTGCGGCGCAGTTCCACCGTGGCAGCGCGCAACTCCGGCAGCACCCGAACCGCCTCGTAGTCGCGCATGGTCAGCTGGTAAGGGCGCATGCCGGTGTGCTGGTTGGCCACCGCCGGAATCGTCCCGTTCCACATCATCACCAGGTCGTTGCCCAGGTGAGCCAGGTTGCGCTTCTGCCCGGAGCGAAAGCCTTCGCCGAGCCCGACGAGAACCAGCAGCGACCCCACGCCCCACGCGATGCCAAACATGGTGAGGAAGCTGCGCATCTTGTTCGCCGCGATGGCGCGCAGCACCTGCCCGAGCGTGTCACGAAACGATTGCATACCAGTGCGCCGCATCCCACGGGCGGCTTGACTCAGGTACGCACGCGCCGCCTCTGCGGTTCCCATCCCGTGCCGTTTTCCCGCGCCGCCTCACTCGCCGTAGTGAAAAAAGCCACGCCCGGACTTGCGCCCCAGCCAGCCCGCATCCACCATGCGCACCAGCAGCGGGCACGGCCGATATTTCGGATCACCGAAGCCGTCCTGCAGCACGCGCAAAATGTCCACGCAGACGTCCAGGCCAATGAAGTCGGCCAGCGTGAGCGGGCCCATCGGGTGCGCCATGCCCAGCTTGAAGACCTGGTCGATGGCAGCAGGCGTGGCAACGCCCTCCATCACCGCAAATGCTGCCTCATTGATGAGCGGCATCAGCACGCGGTTGGAGACAAACCCAGGCGCGTCCTGCACCTCCACCGGCGTCTTGCCTAGCAGCACCGCCAGCTCGTAAACCGTGGCGAACGTGGAGTCGCTGGTTTGCAGGCCACGCACTGCTTCCACCAGCGCCATCACCGGCACAGGGTTGAAGAAGTGCATGCCGATGACCTGCGCGGGGCGGCGCGTTTCCGCCGCCAGCCGCGTGATGGAGATGGACGACGTGTTCGACGCGAGGATCGCTTCGGGTGGGAGCAAGTCGTCGAGTGCGGCGAAGATTTCAGCCTTCAGCTCGAAGCGCTCCGGCGCAGCCTCGACAGCCAGATCAACGGCAGCCAGCGCGTCGCGGTCCGTCACTGGCTGGATGCGTGCGAGGGCTTCCTCAATCTCCGCCGTAGCGATCTTGCCTTTGGCGGCTTCGCGCCCCAGGTTGGTGCGAATCTGCCCCAGCGCGTGATCCAGAAAGCGCTGCTCCACGTCGCAGAGCACCACCGGGAAGCCGTTGCGCGCAAACACATGCGCAATGCCCGAGCCCATGGTCCCGGCACCCACCACGCCGACTGTCTCGATCTCTTTCATCGCCGCCTGCCCTCCCCGAACGCACCCCGGAGTGTAGCAGCAAAAGCAAAGGGAGCGCCGCAGCGCCCCCTCGCGTTTTTTCGCGTCCAGTAATGCCGGACTATTGACCCTGCGCAACCGCTGGTTGCAGGTGCATGCGCTCAGTCAGCGTCAGCATCAACACGTCGCCCTCTTCAAGGTGCGTCTGCGGATGGCTGACGAGCAGGTGGACCGTGACCAGGCCCGCACCGACCAGACCGCCAGCCAGCGCGCCGACAGGGCCGCCGAGATACGCTCCAGCAACCAGGCCGGTGCCCACCGCGCCGCCGTACTCAATGGCGCCGCGCTTCACGCGGGCATCGGGACTGATCTCGCCCTCGTTGTTGACCTGCGTATGCGTGGCCGGAACGCTGGTGACCATGGCGTGCAGCGCGAAGCTTTCTCCGCTGGGCAGCGTGACATTTTCCGGCTTGAGCAACAGCGAAGCGGGATTGCCGACCGAGCCAGTGGACACGTTCGCCACACGGCCTTCAATCACTGAGTCCACCGGGATCACGACCTGTCCGCCCTGCATCACGTCTGAGGCCACGCGGGCGCGGAAACGCTCATTGGGCTGCGAGTAGCCGCTGGAAAGCGCGTTGAGCAGGCGCACACGGATCGCCGTGCCTTCAGCCAGGTCACCCTGCCCGAGCGGCTGCGGATGCACAATGTCGCCGTCTGGGTCGTACCCTGTGCCGCGATTGGCCAGCACCGGGCCGGAGGCAGCCGCGCCCTGCGGAGGCGCCACATGCACAATGCCGTCATCGGTGCCCGTCACGGCTGAGTCCTGCGCCGGAACGGGCACAGGTGCGGGCGCCGTGTACACCGGCTGCTGCGTCTGAGCCTGCTGCACGGCGGCGGGCTGCGCCGTCATGGGATGAGCCGCCGAGGGCTTAGGCGCAGACTGCTCCTGCTGGTCCGTCTGGATCGTCTCGTCCGGGGGAGGGTTGGACACCCCGGAGTACTGGCTCTGGTCCGCCTGCTGCGCGGCCAGGCCGGCGGTGGCAGCGGCGAAAAATGCAAAAACAAGAAGCGGCCGGTTCATCCGAGTCTCCTCTCGCGGGCGGGGTCTCCCGTTCGTGCCTGGGGCGCGCGTACTCCCCTATAGACCCGTTCCGCGCCAAAAAGTTCCTTGGCCGGGGCCGTCTTAAACGCTACCCCGCCTAGCTTGCCAACTTAGATGCTACCGGCGTTCCGGCCGCTCCGCACCGCCCGCGCAACCGCCCAGTGCCTCCTCCGCCACGAATCAACTCCGGCACCCCTTCCGCGCTCATTCCGCGCATCTTGCAGCCTGTGACCGTCGCCACAGGGTAACCTCGCGGCCAGTTTGCTAGAATCCGTACGGAACTTAAGCGCTTTCGGCGCGTTTTCTCGGCGTCTCCCGTCTGCCCGAACTGGCCTCAAAGCTTGCCGGATTCCCTTGTGGATTCTGGACCGGGTGCAGGACCGCCGCGAGGCCGCCAACTGTTGGACGGAAAGGAAGTATACGAACGTGTCGGGCTTTTTGGAGTACATACAAACCGCTGCCGGAGACGCCCTGCCCGTCGACCGCCGTCCGAAACTGAACGACCGGCTGCAACACCGCATTGTGAGGACTGATATGACTGAGATTGTCGCCATTCGCGCGCGCGAGGTGCTTGACTCGCGCGGCAACCCCACCGTGGAAGCTGACGTAATTCTCGAGAGCGGCGCGCTGGGTCGCGCCATTGTGCCTTCGGGCGCTTCGACGGGCGAGCATGAGGCCGTGGAGCTGCGCGACGGCGACAAGAGCCACTACCTCGGCAAGGGCGTGCTGCAGGCCGTTGCCAACGTGGAAACCGTCATCGCTCCTGAACTGGAAGGCATGGACGCCGCCAACCAGCGCCTCATCGACCAGACCATGATCGCCCTCGACGGCACGCCGAACAAGGGCAAGCTGGGCGCCAACGCCATCCTGGCCGTCTCCATGGCCTGCACCCGCGCCGTGGCGCAGACGCTCGAAGTGCCGCTCTATCGCTACCTGGGCGGCGTGAACTCGAACATCCTGCCCACCCCGATGCTGAACGTGCTGAACGGCGGCGCGCATGCTGACTCCAACGTGGACTTCCAGGAGTTCATGATCATGCCCGTGGGCGCCGAGCGCTTCTCTGAGGCGCTGCGCTGGTCCGCTGAGACCTTCCACACGCTGAAGGGCGTGCTGAAGAAGAAGGGCTACTCCACCGGCGTGGGTGACGAGGGCGGCTTTGCTCCCTCGCTCAAGTCCAACGACGAAGCCATCGAGCTGATCCTTGAGGCCGTGGAAGCCGCTGGTTACAAGCCCGGCGAGCAGATCTGCATCGCGCTCGACCCCGCCTCCAGCGAGTTCTACGACAAGGACAAGAAGAAGTACGTCTTCAAGAAGAGCGACAAGCGCGAGCTGACCAGCGAGCAGATGGTTGACTTCTGGGCCGACTGGGCCAAGAAGTACCCCATCGTTTCGCTCGAAGACGGCCTGGCCGAGGACGATTGGGAAGGCTGGAAGCTGCTGACCGACAAGGTTGGCTCCAAGATCCAGCTCGTTGGCGACGATCTGTTCGTGACCAACTCCAAGCGCCTGCAGCGCGGCATTGAAGAGGGCGTGGCCAACTCGATCCTGATCAAGGTGAACCAGATCGGCACCGTCACTGAGACGCTGGACGCCATCGACCTGGGCCGCCGCTATGGCTACACGGCCGTCATGAGCCACCGCTCGGGCGAGTCGGAAGACACCTTCATCGCCGACCTCGCGGTTGCCACCGGCGTGGGCCAGATCAAGACCGGCTCGGTCAGCCGTACGGACCGCATCGCGAAGTACAACCAGTTGCTCCGCATCGAAGAAGAGCTTGGCGCCGGCGCCACCTTCCTCGGCATCGAGAGCATCAACTACAACGACTAAGCAAAACAGAAGAACATCGCAGTACGAGAAGGCAGGGGCGAAAATGTCCCTGCCTTTTTCCTGCGCGCCGCCTCACCAACCTGTATTGAACCGGCACCGCTTGACCCCCGTAGAAGGCGCGATCACTTCAGCGTTTTTAGATGCCCGCATGAGAAAGCATCTCAACCTCCCTTGAGTGCACGAACCGGAGGGAGCAGCAGCCTTCAGGCTGCTGAAGATCCGCACGATGTCTGGAACCGGCTTTAGCCGCGGGCAATTGAGAGCTGATTCCCCTCTCCGCCGAAGCTCGCTTCCATACACCCCAACCATAGAGACAGGACTCGCGCCCCCAGTCGTGACGTCCCGCACACACCCCGCCATCGCGCCCATTTATCCTGTCAGTGAAGACTTTTGACCAAGACAGAGGTAATTTCGTGCCCAAGCATCCCCTTGTACTCACCATCCTTGACGGATGGGGTTATCGTGCCGAAACCGCCAACAACGCCATCGCCCTTGCCCGCAAGCCCACCTATGACAAGCTGCTCAAGGAATTTCCCAACACGCTGATCCAGGCCAGCGACCACTTTGTGGGCCTGCCGGACGGCCAGATGGGCAACAGCGAAGTCGGCCACCTCAACATCGGTGCAGGCCGTGTCGTGCAGATGGACATCACGCGCATCGACGCGCAGATTGCCTCGGGCCAGTTCCTCAAGAATCCTGAGATCGTCGCCGCCATGAAGCTCGCTCGCGAGGGCAACCGCCAGCTTCACCTCTTCGGCCTGCTCTCAGACGGCGGCGTTCACTCGCAACAGGAGCACCTCTACGCCCTGCTGCGCGCCGCGCGCGAGCACCACGTCGAGCACGTCTTCGTCCACGCCTTCATGGACGGCCGCGACACCGCGCCCACAGCCGGTGCAGGCTACATTGCCGCGCTTGAGCAGAAGATGCGCGAGTACCACGTGGGCAAGCTGGCCACCGTGAGCGGCCGCTACTACGCCATGGACCGCGACAAGCGCTGGGAGCGCGAGCGCAAGGCGTTTGACGCCATGGTCAACGGCAAGGCCGAGGGCGGCGCGCACGCTGACGCCATCGCCCACATCAAGGAGAGCTACAACAACGGCGTCACGGACGAGTTCCTCATTCCCTTCGTCATTGCCGGTGCTGACGGCAAGCCCTTCGGCCAGATCCGCGATGAAGACGTCTGCATCAACTTCAACTTCCGCGCCGACCGTGCCCGCCAGATCACGCGCGTACTGACCCGCGAGAGCGGCCTGAACCGCAACGGCGGCCGCGACCTGGACGCATGGGAAGCGCTCGACACTGAGATCCCGCGCACCGAGATCCCCAAGAACCTGCACTACGTCTGCATGACGCAGTACGACAAGCTCTACGAGCTGCCGCTGATCATTCCGCCGGAGTCGCTGGACAACATCCTGGCCAACATCCTCGCCGAGCATCAGTTGCGCAACCTGCGCGTCGCCGAGACTGAGAAGTTTGCTCACGTGACCTACTTCTTCAACGGCGGCATTGAGAAGCCGTTCCCCGGTGAAGAGCGCGCGCTGATTCCCTCGCTCAAGGTCGCCACCTATGACCTGGCACCGGAGATGAAGGCCGAAGCCATCGGTGACACCATCGTGAAGGCCGTCAACGATACAGCGTTCGATCTGGTCGTTGCGAACTTTGCCAACGCTGACATGGTGGGCCACTCCGGCAAGCTGGAGCCGACCATCAAGGCCATTGAAGCCATTGACGCGCAACTGGCGCGCATCTACAAGGCGATCCGCGAGAAGAACGGCGCATGGCTCATCACCGCTGACCACGGCAACGCCGAGCAGATGGTGGACCTCGTGACCGGCGGCCCGCACACGGCCCACACCACCAACCCCGTGCCTTTCATCTACGTGGCCGAGGACGCACCGCACTACCGCCTGCGCCCCGATGGCTCCCTGCGCGACATCTCTCCGACGCTTCTCTCCCTGCTCAACCTGGGTCTGCCCAAGGAGATGACCGGCGGCGACATGCGCGTCCCGCTCGCGGCCAAGTAATCCAACTCAGCCTCAAACACCAACGGCGAAGCGCCTGAGCGCTTCGCCGTCTCTTGTTGCATCCAACTCCTACTCAGTCACTGTCTTCCACTCGTCTCCCGGCATAACACGCCGCATGAATTCATCAAAGAGCGGAACAGTAAAGGCGGTATCACCATGCGTGGGACTCCAGATCATTCCCTTGTGGATCAGAGTGCTCCGAGTCGGGCCGAATGATTGCACCCTACGCCCAAGTTTCTCGGCAATGTCACCTGATCGGTGAGGACCAGCACCTAGGTCAGCCATCCCGCGAAGATAACGCTTCTCTGCAGGAGTCAGTCGATCGAAGCGGACACGGAAGAAGCTCTCGTCGAGCGCAGCAATCGCAAGATCCGATGCACATTCGACGTCATTCGCTGAGATGGGACTCGTTTGGGCAACATCCCATGTGTGCTTTCCCCATTCCTGCAAGAAGTATGGATATCCCTTCGTCTTCTCTAGAATTGCATCCACCGCATCCTCTTGGATTGCCGCGCCCTCTTTCTCTACCGGCTTCACGATTGCTTCTCTTGCATCCTTTCGGGCAAGCGCACCAATGTCTGAAAACTCAAAGAGGCGCTCCGCATAGGACTTTGCTTTGCCCATTTTCCCTCTGAGTTGCGGCAGACCTGCTCCCACGGCTGTGACTGGCAAGCCAGACTGCGCACACCTGTGCAACGCTGAAATCAGTGCCGCTAACTGGTCTTCTTCCACATACTGCAGCTCGTCGACAAATAACGTCAGCGCCGTGCCTGCAAGGCGCGCAGCCATTCCAGCCTGTTCAAGCAATGCAGCCAAGTCCATCTCGAGATTGCCATTATCGGCCAGTCCCGCTTCCGAGTCATAGTCAAGGCCCACTTCGATGTCGTTGTACTTGACCTTCAGCTTTCCTGCAAAGCCTGCGAGAGCCCGTAATCCGCGAATCGCGTAGGACTTCGCGCTTTCAATCCGGCTCAACCTCAATAACGCCAGCCGAAGCTCCGGAGCTATCAGGGCTGGCAGAGAACGATCTTCTGGAGCTTCAATGCGAATCGTGTGCGCACCAGAAATCTCTGCATCGGTGCGCATCTTTTCCAAAAGTACCGTCTTTCCGACACCTCTCAGGCCAACCAAGATCACGCTCTTGGCCTGTCTTCCATAGCGCAAACGCTCGATGCAAATCTTCACCTGAGCACGCACTGCGTCACGTCCGGCAAGCTCCGGAGGTTTGCAACCTGCACCAGGGGCAAACGGGTTTCGTATCGGATCCATGTAGCAAGTATAGCGAATTTATTCAATTTATCGAAAAAACATAATTTGCATAAATTGCATACATATTTCTATATATGCATTAAAATGAACGATTTACTGAAACAGCAAAAAGGCCTCCCCGCGGGGAGGCCTTTGCTGTTTCAGTTTCGGAAGGAGCTTAGCGTGAGCGCAGCGACCGGATCGACTCCGGCAGGTGCTCTTCGAGCACTTTGGCGCGCTCAGCCGCAATATCACCCAGATAAGTGGGCGCGGGAGTCGCCATCAGCACCAGCGCAAAGGCCGTCACCGAAAAGACCACACCGGCGATGGCCGCCGAAACAAGCATGTGGTACATGTCGGAGATGTCCAGGCCCAGCATGTTGAACGCCACGTGCTCCAGCGGCTTGATGTGCTTGATGACCGCAAGAGCGAACACGGAGAAGAAGACGGAAAGCGACGTCAACACGAGCAGTGCCATGTCGAGCCCGCGGTGGAACCGCTGACGGCCGGCACAGTAGGCGCACTCCACGAAGTGATGCTCATAATCCTTCCGCATCTCGGGCGTAATGCCAGAGATGTCGTAGCGCCAGCTGGCCAGAATGGCCCCGACGACTCGATCAGTGCATCTAATTTTTGCCATAGGTTTCAGTCTCACTTTGCAGGTTACAAAGCCAAATCCCAATTGATCAGGCACACCCGGTTAGACGCTAAATTTCATCCCCGCGCAACATTCGCCCCCTGTTCGGAGCGTCTGCACCTGGACAAAACCCCCTGTCCGCCACCGGACCACAGTGAGGCCCTTCTATAACTATTGTAACCGAAATGTCTTAAAAACAAATAGTTTCGAGCGGCGTGTGTTGCTCGGCAAGCAACAAGCGGTTAGCAAGCAAGCTGGCGTGGCTTGCCAGCGCCCGCTCCGCCGCCACCCGAGCCAGCTCCGGAAGATTATTGCTTTCAGACAGATGCCCCAGGATCACGTAAGTTGCCTGGCCGTCGTACTCCTGCTCCAGAAAGCCAGAGGCAGCGTCGTTCGATAAGTGCCCCACGCGAGACAGTACGCGCTGCTTGACTGACCAGGGATACGGCCCGTCGCGCAGCATGTCCAGATCGTGGTTTGACTCCAACATCAGCAAATCCAGCGACTTGAGTTGCTCCTTCACGTTCGGCGGCATGTAGCCGAGGTCGGTGGCCACTGCCAGCCGCGCACCCTCTGCCTCAAAGACGAACCCCACCGGGTCGGCCGCGTCATGCGGAATAGTGAACGGGCTCACGGCAATGTCGCCGATGCGAAACGGCGTGCCCGGCGCAAAATACTCGACTGCGGGCAACCACGCGGGGGCCTTCTTCGGCTCGGCGGTGGGGTCAGGCGCTTCCGGCGTCTCGGCAGCGGCATCCAGGGCGACCTCCTGCTCCTCCGTCTCAGCGGCGCCGTCTCCGGCCTCGCGCGCGGCGGCCTGCTGGCGGCACTGCTCCATCCACTGCTTGTAAGTCATCTGGCGGCGCGGCTGCAGCCAGCGCATCCACGCGCGGTGCGTACCTTCCGTGAAATAGACCGGGATGCCGAGCTTGCGCGCGGTCACGGCCAGCCCGGCCACGTGGTCAGAGTGCTCATGCGTGATGACGATAGCGTCCAGCGCGGCGGGGTCTTCGCCCGCGTCCTTCATGCGCCGGAAAAGCTCACGGCAGCTCAGGCCCGCATCAACAAGCACGCGCGTCTGGCCGCCCGTCACCACTGAGGCGTTGCCTTTCGAACCCGACGCGAGAACCGTGAACCGCACCATGCTTTTGAGAATACCGCGCACGCCTGTGCAATGCGCGGCGACGGTCAGCCCGGCAGCTCGACCGGAATCTCAATGGCCACCAGAGTTCCCCGCCCCGGGCTTGAGACCACCTCAAACCGCGCCTGCGGCCCGTAGAGCACCTCCAGGCGCTCCTGCACGTTCTTCATCCCGATACCCGCGCCCTGCCGTTTCAGCGCCGTGGCAGGCCTCGGGCTGATGCCTACGCCGTCGTCGGCCACCTCAATCCGCACCCGGTCGCCCTCCAGCCGGCTGCGCAGCGTCACCGTGCCGCCCTGCAGGCGCGGCTCCAGCCCGTGCTTGATGGAGTTCTCAATCAACGGCTGCAGCAGGATGCTGGGCACCGGCACGCTCAGCGTCCGCGGGTCAATGTCCTTTTCCACCTTCAGCTTGTCCGTGCCAAAGCGCACCACCTCAATGTCGAGGTAGTCGTCCGTGAACGCCAGCTCATCACTGAGCGGTACAAAGCTGTCATGATCCTTCAGCAGCGCCCGCAGAATGTTGGCGAGCTTCACCGTCATCTCCCGCGCCAGCTCCGGCTTGCGCCGCACCAGCGCTGCAATGGAGTTGAGCGTGTTGAACAGAAAGTGCGGATTGATCTGCCTCTGCAGCGCGTCCAGCCGTGCTTCCAGCAGCAGTCGCTTCTGCTCCTCAAACTTCATCTCCATGCGCAGCGCGTTCCACACCTTCAGCGCGATGCCCACCACAATCGGCGCCGTCAGCCACACCAGCGCCTGCAGCCACCACTGGTCCGTCACCAGCGCAAACAGCCGCCGCGGCCACAGCCGTGCCAGCCAGGTGTGCGCAGCCTCCGCCGCCACAATCAGAAACAGCATCAGGAACTGGCGATCCATGCGCGGCTGCCGCAGCACACGCTTCACCCAGCGGTAGAGGCTCAGGTCGATAAAGGGCGTAAACGACCAGATTTCTTCCGGCTCGGCGAACCGCCCCAGCACGCCAGCCAGCAACCCCAGAGCCGCGTTGAAGGGCAAGCCAAGGTACTCGCCGTGCACCAGCGCTGGAACCGACAGCACCACTGCCCCCAGCACAGCCGAGCCGGGCCCCAGCAGCAGTCCAAGCAAAATGTTGGTTTCAAAGGAGATATCGGCAGCCAGGAAATTCGGCACCGTGGTGCGGATCCAAACGCCCAGCGTGAGCGGAACCAGGAAAAATGCCAGCAATCCCGCCGTCTGCGCAGGAGTGCGCCGCTCGGCAAAGAACAGCCGCCGAAAGGTGCTGGCGCGCGCCAAAACGCTGGCCGTGGAGGCCGCAACCCCCAGTTTGACCAGCAGATTGATGAGGATGAGCTTATCCGTCACGCTCTCAATGTATCGCGCGCGCCGCTCGCACATCCAATAAGCTGTACGCGCTCCAACGCCCCGCCCCCGGCCTCCAATGCCTGTGACGGCGGTTGCAGACCGCGATTTCAGTCAAAGTAGAATAGAGACATGGGTTTTGAAAGCGTCACAAAAGTTGCTGAAGCCGAGTTTCCCTCGCGCTGGGGCGACTTCCGTATTCTCGGCTTTGAAGGCGTGCTGCCCGCGCCGCGCCCGTGCTGCGACCACGCAGCGCCGGGCAAGCAGGTTGAGGGCCTTGTGGCCCTGGTGATGGGCGACATTCACTCCGCGCCGCCGCTGGTCCGCATCCACTCGCAGTGCCTCACCGGCGACGTCTTCGGGTCTCTGCGCTGCGACTGCCGCTTGCAGCTCGAACTGGCGCTGCGCAAGATCTCCGCCGAGGGCTCCGGCATCCTGCTCTACGAGCAGCAGGAGGGCCGCGGCATTGGCCTGATGGCCAAGCTCAAGGCCTACGAACTGCAGGATCACGGTCTCGATACCGTTGAAGCCAACGTGAAGCTGGGCTACGCGCCCGACTGCCGCGAGTACGAGCTTCCCGGCGAAGTGCTGAAGCTGCTCGGCGTCTCCAGCGTGCGGCTGATCACCAACAATCCTGACAAGGTTGCCGCGCTTGAGTCCGCGGGCATCACCGTGGCAGAGCGTGTCTCCGCCGAGGTGACGCCGCAGGAGACATTCGAGCGCTATCTGCGCACCAAGGTCGAGAAGATGGGCCACCTCATCGACAACATCGACGTGCCCGACCCAGCGCGTTAAGCAGTCTCCGGATAAGTCGTGGTTTTGAAGGGGCACGGCTTCAGCCGTGCCGTTAAGGCCCGCTAAATCTATGGGGCTTTAGCCCCGGGGGCGTCTTCCGCTCCGCCTGCGACCCGCACCCACCACGAAGCAAGCGACAGGAAAGCAGCTTCTCAAAAAAGCACCCCCGACTACAAACGAGAGCCCGCCGCGCAGGAATGCACGGCGGGCTTTTTCGGTCCGGGTTACCCGCCTCCCTACGGATAGATACCCCGGATCTTCACCGCTTCTGCCACGCGTCCGATGCCCAGCATGTTCGCCGCCAGGCGCATCGGGACTTCGCGCTCGTCGTGGATCTTCAGCACGTCACGGAACGCGGTCTTCATCACCCGTTCCAGCCGGTCATAGACGTCCTGCGCCTCCCAGAACAGGTGCTGCTCATCCTGCACCCACTCAAAGTAGCTGACGGTCACGCCGCCCGCGTTGCACAGAATGTCTGGAATGAGAAACACGCCCTTGGCATCAAGGATGCGGTCGGCCGCCGGAGTGACGGGGCCGTTCGCGGCCTCGGCCACGATGCGCGCGCGCACCATGGGCGCGTTGTCTGCGTCGATGGTGTTCTCCAGCGCCGCCGGAACAAGGATCTCGCACTCCAGCGCCAGCAACTCGTTGGGCAGGATCGACTCGCACTCCGGGAAGCCGGAGACCTTGCCGGTGAGCGCCTTCAGGTGCATCAGGTTCGGAATGTCGATGCCCTTCGGGTTGTAGATGCAGCCCGTCGAGTCGCTCACTGCAATGATCTTCGCGCCCGCATCATGCAGCATCTGCGCCGCAATCGAGCCCGCGTTGCCGAAGCCCTGCACCACCACGCGCGCGCCTTCCAGCCGCATGTTCAGGTACTCGCACGCTGACTGGATCGTGTAGAACACGCCGCGGCCTGTGGCCTCACTGCGGCCCAGCGAGCCGCCCAGCGAGATCGGCTTGCCCGTCACCACGCCGGGAATCGGATAGCCCTTCGTCATGCTGTAGGTGTCCATGATCCAGGCCATGGTCTGCGCGTTCGTGTAGACATCCGGTGCGGGAATATCCTGCTCCGGTCCAATCAGCGGCAGAATCGCGCTCGTGTAGCGGCGCGTCATGCGCTCCAGCTCGCCCTGCGACATGTGCTTCGGATCGCAGGTAACGCCGCCCTTGGCGCCGCCGAAGGGAATGTTCACCACTGCGCACTTCCACGTCATCCACGTGGCCAGCGCCTTCACCTCGTCCAGCGTCACCTGCGGGTGGTAGCGGATGCCGCCCTTGGCAGGTCCGCGCACTGAGCTGTGCTGCACTCGATACGCCTCAAAAGTGCGAATGTGGCCATCATCCATGCGCACGGGTACAGTCACCATGAGCACTCGCTCCGGGTACTTGATCATCTCCCGGACATCGTTGTCCAACTGCAATGCGTTGGCCGCGGCGTCAAAGTTTTCCAACGCCACGTCGTACGCGTTCCCTGCGACTTTCGTCGTGAGCATGTTCCGCCCTCCTTGCTGCGGGCGCAGCGGGCAGGCTCGACCGGGATCACGGCTCGTTGGTTTCGCGGTTGCCGTCCGGCCCGTCTTCCGCGGCGCTCCATCGCGCGACGTGCGCACTCATGCATTTCTCCAGTAGGTGTAGAGCTCGGGTGCCCCACCCTCGGCACGTCTTTGTTGTTGCGCCTAGGGTGGGATCGCTCCACAGCAACCGGGAAAATGCATCTTCCGCGCGCCGCCGCCGATCTTCAGTTCTGCGCGCGCGTCAACCGCACACCGCGCAGCTTACCTCCATTTGTGCCTCGCGCGCCAGTGCACTGCCACGCTCCAGCGCGCGCTCGTCCAGCTCCACCCACTTCGGGTTCCTCACCAACCGGCGCAGCGCCGTGCCAATGCTCGCCTGTGGCAACTTTCCTGCAATCGCCAGCAACGCGCCCAGCATCACCATGTTGGCCGCGCGTGCGTCGCCCAGTTCGTGTGCAATCTCCGTAAAGTTCCGCGCCAGCACATGCACATCGTCTCGTGCACAGTCAGCCGGAAACTCCTCGCCGTTGTAGATCACCCAGCCGCCCGCCTGCACGTTGGCGTCGAACTTGCGCAGCGAGGGCTCGTTCATCGCCACCAGCAGGTTCGGCTCCGCCACCAGCGGCGAGTCGATCGGCTGGCGCGCCAGCCGCACATGGCAGTTAGACGTGCCAGAGCGCATCTCGGGTCCGTACGACGGCAGCCACGACACCTCCAGCCCCGCGTCCAGACCAGCCTCGGCCAGCACCTCACCCAGCAGCAACACGCCCTGCCCGCCAAAGCCCGCCACGCGCACGCGCAGGTCGATGTCTATGTCTTTCGCCACATGCGTGCTTTCGCTGTCGTCCCCGTCCTGCGCAATACCCAGAATCTCCGGCAGCCGCTCCAGCGCAGGCGGTGGCACGGGCAGCGGGCGCGGCTCAGCCTCTGCCGTGCGGTCGCGATACACGCCCGGCACAAAGGTCTTCTCCATCACCTCACGCACCCAGCGCTGCGCTTCCACCGGCGGCAGCTTCCAGATCGTCGGGCACGGCGCCAGCACCTCAATCAGCGAGAAGCCCAGCCCGCGCACCTGGTTCTCCACCGCACGCTTGATGGCCTTGGCCGCGCGCGCAATCTGCTTGTTGTCGCCCAGGGCCACGCGCTCAATGTAGACCGGAGCCTCCAGCGTCGCCAGCAACTCGCTCACGTGCAGCGGATAGCCCTCGTTGAGCGGATTGCGGCCCTTCGGCGTGGTGGTGCTCTTCTGCCCGATCAGCGTCGTCGGCGCAGCCTGTCCGCCGGTCATCGAGTAGATGGCGTTGTTCACAAAGATCACCGTGATCGGCTCGCCACGGTTGGCCGCGTGCAGAATCTCCGCGGACCCAATCGCTGAAAGATCGCCGTCGCCCTGGTACGCCAGCACGATGCTCTCCGGGTGGCTGCGCTTCACCGCCGTGGCCACTGCGGGCGCGCGCCCATGAGCAGCCTGCACATTGCCCACGTCAAAGTAGTCATACGTAAACACCGAGCAGCCCACCGGCCCCACAAGAATCGTGCGGTCCTGAATGCCCAGCTCGTCAATGGCCCGCGCCAGCATCTTGTGCACGTTGCCGTGGCCGCAGCCGGGGCAGAAGTGCGTCGCGTGCTGCAGCTCCTCTTTGCGCTCAAACCGCTCAAAGAACGAGCGTGGACGTTGCGCTGCAATCTCGTATTCCGTCTCGCTAAGCATGGGCCATCTGCTCCTCTCGGTCGCGCGCCACCACACCCATTCGCGCGGCCAGCCCGCGCACAAACTCCATCACCTCCGCGTGCGACGGAACGTTGCCGCCCATGCGGTTCAGGAACTCCACAGGCCGCGCGCCGTTCAGCGCCAACCGCACGTCTTCCAGCAACTGCCCGTTGCTCATCTCCACCACCACAAACGCCCGCGCCCGCTCCGCACACGCCGTAAACTGCGCCTTGGCAAACGGGAACAGCGTGATGGGCCGCAGCAGGCCAACCGGCAGGCCTTCGGCGCGAGCCTCGGCAACAACAGCCTTCAAAATGCGCCCAACGATGCCGTAGCCCACCAGCACAATCTCCGCGTCCTCTGTCTGCACTTGCTCCGCACGCGCCTCAATCCGTTCTGCTTCGCGGTACTTGGATTCGAGCTTCAGCAGATGCGCCTCCAGCGCGTCCGTGGCCATGAACAGCGAGTTCACCACGTTGCCGCGTGTGGCGCGGGTACCCGCAACGGCCCATCCCGGCAGCCGCGGCGCGGCAGCCACGCGCGGAAACTCCACCGGCTCCATCATCTGCCCCACGAACCCATCCGCCAGCACGAACACCGGGTTGCGGTAGCGGTCCGCCAGCTCAAACGCCCACGCCGTCAGGTCCGCCATTTCCTGCGCGGAGCTGGGCGCCACCACCAGCGTGCGATAGTTGCCGTTGCCGCCGCCCTTCACCACCTGGTGATAGTCACCCTGCTCAGACGCAATGTTGCCGAGCCCCGGCCCGCCGCGCATGATGTCTGCAATCACGCAGGGCAGCTCCGCACCAGCCATGTAGCTGATGCCCTCCTGCATCAGGCTGATGCCCGGCCCGCTGGACGCCGTCATGCAGCGCACGCCCGCAGCCGACGCGCCGTAGAGCATGTTGATGGCGGCCACTTCACTCTCCGCCTGCAGAAACACGCCGCCCGCCTCCGGCATCAGCGCCGCCGCCGTCTCTGCAATCTCGCTGGCAGGCGTGATGGGGTAGCCGTAAAACGCGCGGCAACCGGCAAGGATCGCGCTGCGCACAATGGCTTCATTGCCCTTCATCAGTTGGCGGCGCATACGGCCTCCTCTTCGCGCACCTTGTGCGCCACCGCGCGCAGCACCGTGATCGCGCCCGGCTCCGGGCACACCAGGAAGCAGATGCCGCACGCCGTGCAGCCCTCGCCCTTGTAGTGCGCCGTCGGATAGCCGTATCGGTTCAGCCGCTCTCCCATCGCAATCGCTTTAGGCGGGCACGCCGCCACGCACAGGCCGCAGCCCTTGCACTCCTCTTCGTTCACGCGCAGCAACCCGCGATCCCGCTTCTGCTCACTCATCTCCAGCTCCTCTCAGCTTCAGCCACCACCGCGCTCGCCTGCGCCTTGGGCTCCAGGTAGTGCGCCTTGCGCGCAAACTCCTCCAGCTCGGCACGGAAGCGCGGATCGGCAATCGCGATCAATGCTTCGGCCCTCTCGCGCAGCGTCTTGCCATGCAGATACGCCACGCCATGCTCCGTCACCACGTAGTGCACATCAGCGCGCGACGTCACCACACCCGCGCCCGGCTCCAGCACTGGCACAATCCGCGAGATGGCTCCGTGCTGCGCCGTGGCCTGCAGCGCGATGATGGGAACTCCGCCGCGCGAACGCGCCGCGCCACGAATGAAGTCCAGTTGCCCGCCAAAGCCGCTGTAAGGCCGCGTCCCCAGCGAGTCCGCGCACACCTGCCCGGTCAGATCCACCTGCAGCGCGGAGTTGATCGCCACCATGCGGTCGTTCTGCGCCACCACAAACGGATCGTTCGTGTACGCAATCGAGCGGAACTCGCAGCTCGCGTTGTCGTCGATAAAGTCGAACAGCCGCTTGGTCCCCAGCACGAACGCCGCCACCATCTTGCCCCGGTGCAGTGACTTCCTCTCGCCGTTGATAATGCCCTTCTCCACCAGCTCAATCACGCCGTCAGAAAACATCTCCGTGTGGATGCCGAGATCGTGCTTGTCATCCAGGCAGCACAGCACCGCCTCGGGAATGCCGCCAATGCCGGTCTGCAACGTCGCGCCGTCAGGGATCAGCGACGCCACATACCGCGCCACCGCAAGATGCGTCTCCGTAAACGGCTCAGCGTGCAGTTCCAGCGGCACGTGCGACGTTTCCACGATGTGGTTGATGTGGCTGATGTGGATGGCCGTGTCGCCGTGCGTGCGCGGCATCTGGTCGTTCACCTCGGCAATGATCATCGGCGAGCAGCGCGCCGCCGTCATCGTGCAATCCACCGTCGTCCCCAGCGTCACAAAGCCGTGCGCATCCGGCGGCGAAACCTGCATCAGCACCACATCCAGCGGCAGTTGACGGCTCTCGAACAGGCCCTCAATCTCGCTCAGAAAAATCGGCGTGTAGTCCGCGCGCCCCGCCGCCACCGCCGCCCGCACATTCGCCCCCAGAAACAGCCCCCGATGCCGGAACCGGCCTTCGTACTCGGGCTTGGTGTAGTCCGCGCTGCCCAGCGTCATCATGTGCACGATCTCCACGTCGCGCACCTCCGGAGCCCGCGCCACCAGCGCATCCACCAGCGTTGACGGCGTGCCGCACCCAGACTGGATCCACACGCGCATGCCCGAGCGCACAGACTCCAGCGCGTGTGCGGCAGTGGTGCATTTTTTTAAATAGTCTTCAGGGGGCAGCTCGGAAGGCTGTCTGTGGCTGCGGTGTGCAATGGCCTCAGGTCCAAAGTGGCCCATCGGCGTCTCAAAACCATCTGCACCCATGCGAAGCGCCTCATGGCGTTCCAGGAGAGAGCCTCCCCCGAAACCCGAGGTATCGTGCGCCCCGTCCCGGTGGCGCGGCAGTGACAGGCGTCACGCTGCTGACAGAGGCTTCCACCGGAAGTACCGTCGCAGGAACACACAGTCAAATCATTTATATTCAGTCGATTGAAGGAGCAACCAAATTCACCCGAATGCAAGCGCCCGCAGTGACCAAAGGTGCCCCATTCTTCGCGCAGTTCCGTCGCGCAATGGGTCTGAAAGCAAGCCCCATCCCAGCCACGATCAAGCCCCCAAGCACAATCCTTGTGCCCCACCCTGGCCCTGCGCCACGCGCTCCGTCAGAGCCGCGCGGATCAGCTCCACCACTGAGGCCCAGTCGCCAATTTGCTTTTGCCGGAACAGACGCATCGACGGATACCAGGGGCTGTCGCTGCGATCCAGGAACCAACGCCAGTCGGGGACAAACGGCAGCATCGTCCAGACCGGGCGACCCAGCGAACCGGCCATGTGCACCACCGAAGTATCGACGGCAATCAGCAGGTCCAGCTTCATCAACCGGGCGGCGGTATCGGCAAAGTCCTCGATCCCCGGCGTCAGATCGATCAACGGACCGGCGGCCTCAGCCCGTTCCGCCTCCCCCGCCCCAATCTGCAAGGAATAAAAGTGCACGCCCTCAACCTGCCAGAGCGGTGCCAGTTCCCTGAGTGGAATCGAACGATTGGAATCGTTGCTGTGATTGGGATTGCCGGCCCAGACCAGCCCCACACGCAGCCCCTTCTCCGGCCACGCGAGCGCATCGGCAGCCTGCTGCGCCTCCGCGGGAACCTTCATATAGGCACCTGTGGCAGGAATCGTCTCCGGCCGCGTATGAAAGGCCTTGGGCAGGCTCATCAAGGCGCACTGGTACTCGTATGGGCCCAGGAGATCGCCGGGATAGTAGAACGCTTCGATTCCCTCAAGCTGCTCCACCAACCGACGCAGGGGCGTCGAGATGGCCAGATGCACGGTCGCTCCGGCATTCCTCACCTGCGGCAGATAGCGCAAAAACTGCAGACTGTCGCCAAGGCCCTGCTCATCGTAGAGCAGCACCCGCTCCCCGTTGAGCTTCTGGCCCTTCCACTGCTCGCCGGGATAGATCGGTACCGCGCCCGCGGAATGGCGAAATCTCCATTCGTAGTGGTGCAGGCCATGCTCGTAATCGCCCAGCGTCAGTTGCAGTAAGGAGAGATTGCAGTGCGCGTTGACATGATCCGGATCGCACGCGATGGCCTTGTTGTAGTACTCCTCGGCCTCGCCCATCCGGCCCAGTTTGCTGAACACTGAGCCGAGATTCGAGCAGGCCTCGGCATAATCCGGCTTCCGCTCAATCGCCTTCTGGTAGTACTCAATCGCCGGCCCGAGATCATTCTGATCAAAGCAAATATCGCCGACGCCAGCGTACCCTTCGGCAAATTCGGGATGCGAGGCGATCATCTTCCGGCAGTATTCCTCTGAAGCGGCGTACTTCTTCTGGAACCGCAGCACCGCGATCAGATTCAGCGTCACCGTCTTTGAATCCGGCTCAATCGCAAGAGCCTTCTCATAGGCGCTCTGCGCCTCGGCATACTTCCTCTGTTTCTGATAGCAGACGCCCACGTTGTAATTGGCCAACGCGTGCTGCGGATCGATCACGAGCACCTGCTCGTAGCTGGCCAGCGCCTTCTCATAGTCGCCCTTTGCCAGATACGTCGATCCCAGATTCAGGTGGGCTAAGATGCATTTCGCGTCGGATGTCAGGGCCCCCCGATACTGGGCAATGGCCTCGTCGGTCTTGCCCTGATGCCGATAGGCATTGCCAAAGTTGATGCGGATATTGGCATCGCGCGGAGCCAGCTTGTGCGCACGCTGGTAGTGTCTGGCCGCCTCGTCGTATCTGGCCTGCGCCGCGCAAAGGTTGCCGAGTTCATAGTGCGCATCGACCATATCCGGCTTGGCCCGCACCACCGCGCGCAGTTCCGTCTCCGCCTCCTCGTAACGGCCCATCTCCAGCAAAACCTTGCCCAGATTGGCGCGATAGAGCGCATTGCGGCTGTCGACAGCAAGCGCCCGCGCAATCATCTTGGCGGCCACATCGAGATGCTTGCAGTGGTATTCGACGACGCCGAGCAGATACAGACTCTCGCCGTGATGCACATTGACCGCCAGCAACTCCAGCAGAATCCTGCGCGCCTCGTCGTAGCGACCAGCCTGCAGTGCTTGCGCCGCCTCGGCAAACTTTCCCGCAAAGATCTTGTCCTTGATGTCGGGCACGCATCCCTTGCGCGCAGCGGGAAAAGCATGACTCATGAACGGCGGCTTCCTTCCTCGTGATCAATCGAACTCTTTTTGCATGCAAGAAGGGTTCAACTCCGCCGGTCCGCCGATTAGCCGATTCTAAGAGCACGCCCGGAAGCATTTTCAAGAGCCGTTTGGCAATAAAGCAGGCAGGCTGCAATTCCTGCATCACCGTCTCGCGCACTCCGCTCGAAATTGCTGCCGCTATGCGCCTGTCGTTTCATCGCGGCAACTTCCTGCCTGCCCGGTTCGATTCTCACCGGGTATCTGCTGGTCCGGCCATTCCTGCACATCGAACGTAAGCACCCGATGTGACAGTGCGTGCCCCAGGCACAATCCGGGGCCCACACCCTAGCCGTGCCTTTGTCCGCGCGGCCAGGACGGGCCAGCACGAGCCCTCCGTGCCCCATCCATCGCGCAGCTTCACCGTGCGATGGGTGAGAAAGCAAGCCCCCATCCCAGCATCATCAACAAAGCCCCGGATCAGCCCCGGAAAAAGATCACCACCAGCCGCATTCGATTTCCCTGACAGTGGCGCGTCAACCGCGCCGGGCCACCAGCACCTTGGCCGTCGTTACCAGTTGCCCCACATGGCGCTGCGTGTGGTCGGCCACATGAACCAGCGCCCCGCCCAGCGTGATCGGCAACTGCCTTCGCCCCACCGCGCGCGGCGTCTCCGGGTCCGCCGTGGCCAGCGTGCGAATGCGCCCGTCGGCGTTCGCAAACGAAACTTCCACCTCAGCCAGCAGCTCCGCCAGCGTCTCCACACCGCCCAGCTCGCCGTCGATCGCAGCCACCTGCTCGCGGCTCAGCGCGCCGCCCTCGGCATAGGTCAAAATGCGGTCCACCGAACCGGCAATGTGCTTCAGGTGGAACGCCACCGGCGTCAGCCCCAGCGGCGCGGCGTGCACCTCGTCGTCGGTCAGCCCGGCAGTCCACTTGGTGATGTCGTCCAGAGCCAGCTCCAGCGCATGCAGCACAGCACGCGCCACCGCCGGAACCTCCGTGTGCGTTCCACGCAGCCACGGCTCAAGATACGGCGCAGGGGAAGTACTCATCGCCATCTCACTCCTGATTGCATTCGGGCGAAATACACTTGCCCGGTCTTTAGGTTAAATCGCCAAAGCCCTTTATCGCCGCACTCGTCGCTGACGATCGGGAATGTTGTCAGCTACGCCCATAGCGCACAAACGGCATGGGCAGGAGAATGACTCCCGCCCATGCCGTTGTAATCCACATCTGCGTTTCCTAGCTCCCGCTCTTCACCCGCACCACGGTGATCTTCGCGAAGCCCTCTTCAAACACCGGCGGCTTCAGCTTCTCTGCCATGCGCCGCATCACTTCCTCGGCCACCATGCGGTCGCGCGAGCGGTTCCGCTCCAGGCACACGTCCAGCGGCACGTCAAAAAACACGCCCTGCACCTCGTAGCCGAAGCTCTTGGACATCTTGATCCACTGCCGCCGCTCGTGCACGGAGAGGTTCGTCGCGTCCACGTAGTTCCACGGCATTTTGGCAATGAGCCGCGCGCGCAAGAGCGAGCGCAGCGTGGAGAAAACAAGCCCCTGGTAGCGCTGCTCCTCCACGTCGTCAAAGAGGATGTTGCGCAGCAGGTCGCTTGAAAGCGGAGTAACGCCGCGACGGCGGAACCAGGTCGTCTTGCCTGAACCCGGCAGGCCGATCGCCAGCACTACGTAGCCCTTTGGCTCCTGCGCAGAGCGCCCGGCGGCCTCCGCCTCAGCGGACGGAACGGAGGGCGACTCCGGCTGCGTCTCCATTTCCAGACGCCCGGGCGTGGGCTCCGGCCAGCTCTCGCGCGGGGCCGGCTTCTGGCGCTGCTCGTGCGCGCGGGGCTCACGCGGTTCGCGCGGTTCGCGCGACGCACGCTGCTCCTCCGCCGGCATTTCGTCCAGATAGGACGGCACCAGCGGGCGTGGTTGATTGGTGGGAATTTCCTGGCCGATTTTGCCGGTCGATTCGGAGAGATTCGGACCGCGTTTGGAACGTCGTCTCATGCTGCCTTTGGACACCTGTTTCTTTTCTTACCGGATACCATACTGCCGCAGGCTACTGCAAATAAAGCCGCACGGTTCAGAGAGCGAATGAACCTGATTCGGCATGAGTTTCCCGGTTCCGGCCAGTACGCACTCGTGTGCAATCCGTCACATCCGATCGTACATGCGGCAGGCCACAATACGGATGGCAGGGAATTGCGCTGAAGTTGGTGGAGTTTTCATTTCAGCGCCAAAGCCCCAGATGTTACGATCAAGGGTTTGGTGGAAACACCTGCAGCTCTGCGCATGGATGCCGCCGAACCAAAGCGATTTTTCAACTTCAGCTTCACCCATTACGAAGGAGAACATACCCATGGCAGTAAAGGTTGGCATCAACGGCTTCGGCCGCATTGGCCGCAACGTTTTTCGCGCCGCCCTCGGCAACCCCGAGATCGAATTTGTCGCTGTGAACGACCTGACCAGCCCGGCGACGCTGGCTCACCTGCTCAAGTACGACTCGATCCTGGGAAACCTGAAGAACGAGATCACTGCCGGCGAGGACTTCATCTCCGTTGACGGCAAGAAGATCAAGGTCTTCGCCGAGAAGGATCCCGCCAAGCTGCCCTGGGCTGAAGTTGGCGCGCAGGTTGTCGTTGAGTCCACCGGCCGCTTCACCGATGCCACCGCCGCCAAGGCGCACCTCGGCTCGACCGTGAAGAAGGTCATCATCTCCGCCCCCGCCAAGAACGAAGACATCACCATCGTCCTCGGCGTCAACGAGGAGAAGTACGACGCAGCCAAGCACAACGTCATCTCCAACGCCAGCTGCACCACCAACTGCCTCGCCCCGGTCGTCAAGGTCATCCTTGAGACATGCGGCCTGGTTTCCGGCGTCATGACGACGATCCACAGCTACACCAACGACCAGGTCATCCTCGACACGCCGCACAAGGACATCCGTCGCGCCCGCGCCGCTGCCCTGTCGATGATCCCGACCTCCACCGGTGCCGCCAAGGCCCTCAAGCTCGTCATCCCTGAGACCTCCGGCAAGCTCGACGGCTTCGCCATCCGCGTCCCAACACCGAACGTCTCGGTCGTTGACCTCACCTTCGTCCCTGAGAAGCCCATCACCGCTGAAGCCCTCAACGCCGCCGTCAAGGCCGCTGCCGATGGTAAGCTGAAGGGCATCCTCGCCTATGACGACAACCAGCTCGTCAGCTCTGACTTCAAGGGCAACTCCAACTCCTCGATCTTCGACGCGCCTCTGACCAAGGTTGTGGGCGGCCAGATCAAGGTCATCAGCTGGTACGACAACGAGTGGGGCTATTCCAACCGTGTCGTTGACCTCATCGGCTTCCTGGCCAAGAAGGGTCTGTAGTTCTCCCGCAGGCGGCGCTCCACACGGCTCGCCGCCTGCATTCTCCCTCCCAAATCCCTCCGCTCTCCGCCCGCGAGAGCCGCATTGAACGCACGCCGGGCTTGAGAGCCTTCACGTTCTCCCGGAGTGAGTTCTAATGTCCAAGCTTTCCATTCGCGACATCGATCTGGCCAACAAGCGCGTCTTCGTCCGCGTCGATTTCAACGTCCCTCTCACTGAGGACGGCTCCACCATCACCGACGACACCCGCATCAAGGCCACGCTGCCCACGCTGAAGTACGCGCTGGAGCACAACGCCAAGCTGATCCTCGCCTCGCATCTCGGCCGCCCCAAGGGCAAGGTCAACCCCAAGTACTCACTGAAGCCCGTTGCCGCCCGCCTCAGCGAGCTGCTCGCCAAGGAACTCGGCAAGACCGTCGCCGTCTCCTTCGCGACCGACTGCATCGGCGCAGAGGCCGCGGAACTGGCCAACAGCCTGCAGCCGGGTCAGGTGCTGCTGCTTGAGAACCTCCGCTACCACGCCGAGGAAGAAGCCAACGACGCCGAGTTCTCCAAGAAGCTCGCCTCGCTCGCTGAAGTCTACGTGAATGACGCCTTCGGCTCCGCGCACCGCGCCCACGCTTCCACAGAAGGCATCACGCACTTCCTCAAGCCCGCCGTTGCCGGCCTGCTGATGGAGAAGGAAATCACCTACCTCGGCAAGGCGCTCGAGTCGCCCGAGAAGCCCTTCGTCGCCATCATCGGCGGATCGAAGATCTCCGGCAAGATCGACGTGATTAACAACCTGCTCGACAAGGTAGACACCCTCGTCATCGTTGGCGGCATGGCATACACCTTCCAGCGCGCGCTCGGCGTCACCACCGGCAAGTCGCTCGTCGAAGAGGACAAGATCGAAGTCGCCGCCGAAGCACTCGCCAAGGCCAAGGCCAAGGGCGTCAACCTGCTGCTCCCCGTCGACAACATCCTCGCCGACAAGTTCGCTGAAGATGCCGCGACGCAGGAGTGGGATTGCGCAAAGAACTTCCCGGCTGACTGGCAGGGTCTCGACATCGGTCCCAAGTCCATCGCGGCCATTGAGAAGATCGTCGCAGCGGCCAAGACCATCGTGTGGAACGGCCCCGCCGGCGTCTTCGAGTTTGCCCGCTTCGCCATCGGCACCAACGCCATCGCCAAGGCCGTTGCAGCCAACAAGGCCGCCACGTCCATCATCGGCGGCGGTGACTCGGTCTCGGCCATCAACAAGACCGGCCTGGCCGACCAGATCACGCACATCTCCACCGGCGGCGGCGCTTCGCTCGAGTTCCTCGAAGGCAAGAAGCTCCCCGGCGTGGAAGCCCTCACCGACAAGTAGGCACCTGCAGTGCGGCGGACGCTCGCTGTCCGCTCGCACATGCATCCAACACAAAGGCCGCAGCCAACTCAGGCTGCGGCCTTTGTTCTTGCATCCCAGGCGCCAGAAATCGGGTGCCCCCGGTCCCTCGCACCTGGGGACCGGGGATGGAAGCTCACCCTGCCGAGTGCTCTATCCATCTCGTGGTTTCACCGCGCGAAGAGTGGGAGAGCAAGCCCCTCACCCCGCCAGAATCAATCCCGCCCCCAGCACAAACCTCCCGTGCCCCATTCATCGCGCGCCTTATGCGCGATGAGTGGGAGAGCAAGCCCCCACCCCAGCCACGACAAACCACCGCGTCCCGCGCCCACACCCCTTCCCCACCCACAACAGTGTCATCCTGAGCGAAGGCGCGCAGCGCCGTAGTCGAAGGACCTGCGGTTGTCTTCCGTCAGCATCCCCAGCACGAACCTCCGTGCCCCATCCTTTCGGCGTCTTGTGCCGAAAGGGTGGGAAAGCAGCCCCTACCCCAGCCTCTACCCAACTGATCTCTGATCTCTGACAACTGACCTCTGTCCGGGCGCCCCATCCATCGCGCAGCCTCACCGCGCGATGGGTGGGAAAACAATCCCCCACCAGCCGCACAAACTGCGCATCGGCCAAGCGCATTCCGGCAAAGTAAGATGCTCAAGGGGCCTCTCGCGGCCCGGTCAAAGGAGCACCATGAGCTACTACACACGCGTGATCTCGAAAGACGCGGACTTTCCTGAGTTCGAAGAGCTCGCGCAGTGGCTCACCGGCGAGAATCCCGGCTATCGCCTCACCATCGAAGAAAACGGCGAAGACGGCTGGCAATCGCTGCTGCTGCTGGACGATGACGATGTCGAGGTCGCCCTGCTGGAGCGCAATCTCATCTACGACGGCTCCGCCGGCCAGGACGCAGTCGCCGACCTGCTGCTCGATCTGGAAGGCTGCAAGCCGGAGAGCGGCGTCGCGTGGCTCACCGAGTTCCTCGAGTCAGCACAAACCATCTACTCCTTCCAGCACCTGCAGGGTGCGGACACGGTGGAAGGCGGCAACGCTCTCCACGCCCTGCGCAATCACCTCTGGGAGCGCGGCGAATCCATCATCCAGGCCGACATGGAAGGCTTCACCAACGAGGACGGCTTTCACATCGTCTGGCAGTTCGCTGACACCGTCTCCGGCCCGTGGAACATGGGCGTTCTGCAGGACGGCACCTGGTACCACTTCCGGATGGATCTGGGAGACCCCGAACATCGCGCCGCCTTCTTTCGCGGTGAAGTGCCAGAAGACCTGACCTCAGTCCGCGGCGCAGGCAGCGAATAGCCACTCCAAGAATCCCTTCCCATTCCTTCCGGAGCGTCGCAACCACGATCCACATTGGCCGTACACAAGAACGGAGGGAGCAGGGGCCTTCAGGCCCCTGAAAGGCAAGACCGCACCTCCAGGGCTTCAGCCCCGGAAGAATCACCGCAAAAACTCCCTGCACATTTGCAGTGAATTACCACGCCCTCTGCCACACTGGAATCGCGGCCTCTCCACCCGGCGTCCAACCCGCCGGAAAAATGCATACCCCCACCCCCCTGGGTGTTTTAACAATTCAGACCGCCTCCAGCCGTCGCTTTTCGTGTGTTTCTCTGTGCCCGTCGTCACCCCGAGCCGTCGCTACGCTCCGTTAAAATCGGTGTGAGGATATCTGCCCCATGTCACGCAAAAAGCTGATTGCTGCCAACTGGAAGATGTACAAGACGCCGGCCGAAGGCAAGGCGTTCGTTGAAGCCTTTCTGCCCCTCGTCGCCGGCCACACGCGCGATGAGATCGCCCTGTTTCCCTCGCCCGTGCTGCTGCCCACGGTGATTGAAGCCGCCAAGGGCTCCAACGTCGCCATCGGCGCGCAGAACATCCACTTTGCTCCGGAGGGCGCCTTCACCGGCGAAACCTCCATCGCCCAGCTCAAGGCTGTCGGCGGCACGCACACCCTCATCGGCCACTCTGAGCGCCGCCAGTACTTCGCTGAGACCGACGAGATCGTCAACAAAAAGCTGAAGGCCGCGCTTGAGAACGGCATCGTCCCCGTCGTCTGCATCGGTGAAGTGCTGGCCGAGCGCGAAGCGGGCAAGACGGCCGACGTGCTCAAGACGCAGGTCGCCGGCGCATTCGCAGGCATCACCGCCGCGCAGGCGGCGCCCATCGTCATCGCCTATGAGCCCGTCTGGGCCATCGGCACCGGCAAGACCGCCACGCCGGAGATGGCCGTCGAAGCGCACAAGACCATCCGCGCTGAAGTGGCCGCGCTGCTCGGGGCTGATGTTGCCGCCAAGATGCGCATACTTTACGGCGGCTCCGTGAAGCCGGACAACGCCACCGCGTTGCTCGGCCAGGAAGAGATTGACGGCGCCCTCGTCGGCGGCGCCAGTCTCAAGCCGGACTCGTTCGAAAAGATTGCCAAGTACTAAGCTGCAAGGCCAGTGCACGTTGAAGCGCCGCGGACTTCCGGTTCGCGGCGCTTCTGTCTTCAGGGGTCCCTGATGCACGCCGTGCCATGATGAGAGGCACCATGCCTCGCTCGAGCCTGCGCACTTCCCTTGCCTGCTTCCTGCTGACTGCACTGGCACTGACGGCTGCGCTCTGCGCTGCGGCCGAGCCGCCCGCGCGCCTGCTCCTCGGCGGCAACATCGTCACTCCATCGGGCGTCGTCACGCACGGCTGGCTCGACATCGACCACGGCCGCATCCTCCGCATCGAGCGCGAGAAGCCGTCGGTTCCAGGCGCCCCTGCACTCGAAACCAACGACCTGATCTTCCCCGGCTTCATCGACCTGCACAACCACCCAGGCTTCAATATCTTCCCGCGCTGGACCCCGCCGAAGAAGTTCGCCAACCGCTACGAGTGGCGCGACTGGGACGTGTATCGCAGCGAGTTGGAGAGCAAGGGCTACGCGCTCCTCGGCGACCCGAGCCTGTTCTGTGACATTGACGAGTACGCTGAGGTGAAAGCGCTCATCGGCGGCACCACGGCCATGATCGGCTTCGGCGAGTTCGACCCAGGCGGCAAGCTGCCGCAGTGCATCGAGGGGCTCGTTCGCAACCTCGATCACGCAACTGGCTTCTACGGGCCAGGCCAGGGGCACGAGCGCATTGTGAACTCCATCGGCGTCACACCGCGCGACATGCCTGCAACGGTGGCAGCGCGGTTTGCGCAGCAACTCGCCGACGGCTCGCTCGACCTGCTGACGATCCACATTGCCGAGGGGCTGCCGACGGACGCTGAGTCCGCACAGGAGCTGGACCTTCTCGACGCGCACCACCTGCTGACGCCGCACACCACGCTGATTCACTCCGTGGGCCTCTCGCCCGCGCAGCTTGCGCGTGTGCATCGCGCGGGCGCGTCCATCGTCTGGTCGCCGCGCTCCAACTTTGAGCTCTACGGAGCAACAGCGAACGTAGACGCCGCCTTTAACGCAGGCGTGCCCATTGCGCTGGCGCCGGACTGGGCTCCAACCGGCTCCGACAACATGCTGGACGAGATTCGCTACGCAAGCGGCGTGAGCCGCACACAGCTCAACGGCCTGTTCTCCAACCGCCAGCTCGCGGAGATGGCGTCGAGCGTTCCTGCGCGCATTGCAGCGATTGACGACAAGGTGGGCGCGCTGGCGCCGGGCATGCTGGCCGATCTGTTCCTTATCCACGCGCCTGCAAGCGCGGCAAACGCCTACGACGTGCTGGCCAGCGCGCAGGTCAAGGGCATCGATCTCGTGATGATTGGCGGCGTGGCAGTCTACGGCGATGCCGCGATGCTGCGCACCCTGGGCGCGCACACGGAGCCGCTGACGGTCTGCGGCGCGGAGCACGCGCTGAACGCGGACGCGCTGCCCGCAGGCAGCTTCGCAGCCGTTGAAGCGCGATTGCGTGCGCGGATGCGCGCTGTGGGCACGGATCTGGCTCCGCTGGCCGAGTGCGCGCCCTGATGGGGAAAGCGCCAAAACACGAATGCACGCAGGACGGTTGCCTGCGTGCATTCGTGAAACGCACAACAACTACTTGAGCGGATCGGCGGGCAGATCCCAGCCTTCGTGCTGGCCCTTGTTCTGCTCGCGGAGCCACTCGAGAAGCGGCTGGAAGTACTCGACGATGGCCGAGGCGTCTGCTTTGTCTGAACCTGTGATAGCTTTCAGTGCTTCCGGCCACGGCTTGGAGCGGCCCAGCTCAAGCATTGCGTTCAGGCGCTCGCCCGCGGCCTTCGAGCCGTAGACCGAGCAGCGATTGAGCGGGCCGGAATAACCAGCGGCCTGGCACATGGCGCGATAGAACTGGAACTGGTAGACGCGCGCGAGGAAGTAACGCATGTAAGGGACGTTGCCGGGGATGTGGTACTTTGCGCCGGGGTCAAAGTCGGCCTCCGTGCGCGCAACCGGCGGCGCAATGCCCTGGTACTTCTCGCGCAGCTTCCACCACGCGCTCTCATAGTGCTCCGGTGCGACCTGGCCGGAGTAGACCTCCCAGCGCCACTTGTCGATGAGCAGGCCGAAAGGCAGGAAGGCGATCTTGTCGAGCGCGGTGTGCAGCAGCAGCGGGATGTCTGCGCTGGGCGGCGGCACCTCGTTGATGAGGCCGAGCTGCTTGAGATAGCCGGGCGTGACGTTGAGCGCGATGGCGTCGCCAATGGCCTCATGGAAGCCGTCGTTGGCGCCGTCGCGGAAGAAGTAGGGCTGATGGCGGTAGGCCATCTGATAGTAGTTGTGGCCCAGCTCGTGGTGCACGGTCACAAAGTCGTCGGCCGTGGGCTGGAAGCATGCCTTGATGCGCACGTCGAGCACGTTGTCCACGTCCCACGCGCTGGCGTGGCAAACCACGTCGCGGTCGCGCGGATGCGAGAGCATGGAGCGCTTCCAGAACGTCTCCGGCAGCGGCGCAAAGCCGAGCGAGGTGTAGAAGCCTTCGCCATAGTGAACGAGCTGCGGCGCGGTGGTTCCGCGCGCCTTTAGAATCGCGCCCAGATCATACGGCAGCGGGCTTGCTGGCGGTGCAACCACGTCGTAGATATTGCCCCACTCCTGCGCCCACATGTTGCCGAGCAGGTCGGCGGGGATGAGGCCGTCAGGGCGGCGCGCCGCGTCGCCGTACTTCTCGACAAGCTTGCGGCGAACGTAAGTGTGCAACTCGCGATAGAGCGGCTCCACCTGCGTCCACAGGCGCTCCACCTCAGACTGGAACTGGTCGGGCGTCATGTCGTACTGCGACCGCCAGAGTGCGCCGGTGTCAGCATAGCCAAGCTCGCGCGCGCCCTGGTTAGAGAGCTCGGCGAGGCGGGCGTAGTCGGCGCGCATGGGCTTGCCCACCGCGTGCCAGCCGGTCCATAGGCGCGCAAGCTCCTGCGGATCGCGGCTTTCAGCCATCTTCACGTCGAGCTCGTCAATGCCGAGGCAGTGCGACTCGTCGGCGTCTGGGCAGTAGCGGCCGCGACCGTAGGCGGCGTCCAGCCCTGCGGCCTTCTGCGTGGTCTCCTCGCGCAGCGCGGGGTCAGAGGGCGCGGGCAGGCCGATGCTGAGTTTCAGCAGCATGAACTTGCGCGCAAGCTCGGGCGGAAGCGTGAGGCCGTCGAACTTCTTCGACTCGTTGATGAGCTCAGTCTGGCGCGCAATGACCTTGTCATTGGCCGCGGCAGAGAGCGCGATGGTGTCGTCCGTGATGTAAGTCTGCTGGACCCACTGCGCGCGGGCGACAGCTACGTTGAGCGTGTTGAGTTCCTGCTCAGCTTGCGCGATGAATTGGGTGGCATCAGCCACGGTGGGCTGCTGTGCGGGTGCGAGCACGCCAGCAAGGGCAACTGCGGCAAAGAGTACGGCGGAAAGTTTACGAGTCATTGCAGGAGGAGTATAGCCGCTGTGGGTTCTTCGGAAGCAATACGCAGGGGGCTGTAGCATGGATGCATGGCTGCTACGGCTGGCGAGAAGAAAACTCGAGGCATTGGGCAGAAAGGACTGACGGGCGCGCCTGCGCCGCAGCGCACGTCTCCACTGTGGCTGGCAGCGATGGGATTGCTTGCGCTGGCGGGCGCGGCGCTTTGCACGTGGGGCGTGCTGTGTCTGCTGTTCTGGATGGGCGCGTGGCAACTGCTCTACCATCCAACAGCAGCGATCACGCACACGCCCGCGACCGCAGGCCTCACGTACAACGACGTGCGCTTTGCGACGCTGGAAAACGGTTCGGCTCGTCTGGCGGGCTGGTGGATTCCTGCAGAGCAACCGGCGCGGCTCACAGCGCTCTATCTGCACAGCGCCGACGGCAACCTGGGAGACACGGTGGAGACGCTGGCGCGGCTGCATGCGGCACGGCTGAACGTGCTGGCGTTCGACTATCGCGGTTACGGGCAGAGCCAGAAGAAGCATCCGAGCGAAGCGCGCTGGCGCGAGGATGCGCAGTGGGCGCTGGACTATCTGACGCAGACGCGGCACGTGCCCGCGGGCGCGATTGTGCTGGTGGGCGACGGGCTGGGTGCGAACCTGGCGCTGGACATGGCCGCGGAGCATCCGGAGCTGGCCGGTGTGGTGATTGAGCGGCTGCTGGACGAGCCAGAGCAGGTGATCTTCCGTGATGCGCGTGCGCGGCTGGTGCCCGCGCATGCACTGGTGGACGAGCGCTGGGACCCGACAGCTCCTGCGACGGACCTGCGCGTTCCTTCGCTGTGGATCTACACGGACGATCCGGACGCGGGCCACTCACCGCAGACGGCGGCACGCGTGTCTGCCGTGCGCATGGAGGTCTGGCTCACGCACGGGCCAAGCGAACGCGCGAATTACATCACAGCACTGGCGCGCTTTGCGGACGACCTCGCGATCAAACCCTGATCATTAGCGCGGAATGTCGCGGTGCAATGCCTTGACCTTATAGCCAGATTTGCGCAGGCGTTTGGTCATCTCTTCAGCCATCATCACGCTGCGATGCTGACCGCCCGTGCAGCCGAAGCCGACGGTGAGATAGCTCTTGCCTTCCGCCACGTAGTGCGGCAGCAGATAGAGCATCAGGTCAGTCACGCGGTCAAGGAACTCCTGCGTCTGCGGAAAGCCACGCACGTAAGCCGCAACGCGCGGGTCCTTGCCGGTCTTCTTGCGGAACTCGGGAACAAAGTGCGGATTGGGCAGGAAGCGCACGTCGAAGACGAGGTCCGCATCGAGCGGCACGCCGTTCTTGAAGCCGAAGCTGACGCAACTCACGAGCAGCTGCGTGGACTCGTCGCCCTTGCCGAAGCGCGACTGGATGTGCGCGCGCAGCTCATGGACGTTGAAGTTTGATGTGTCGATGAGCGTGTCGGCGACGTTGCGAATAGGGTCTAGCAACTGCCGTTCTTCCACGATGGAGCGCTCGACTGTCTCTGAGCGGCGCAGCGGGTGCGGGCGGCGCGTCTCCGAGTAGCGGCGCACCAGCACGCCGTCCTGCGCGTCAAGAAACACCACGCGCGTGGAGAGGAGCTGCTTCACGCTCTTGAGAATCTGCGGCAGCCGGTCAAGCGTGGCACCCTCGCGAACGTCAACGACAATGGCGGCGCGCTCAATCTCCTGTGACTTGCCGACGAGCCCGGCGAACTCCGTGAGCAGCTCAAGCGGAAGATTATCGACGGCGTGGTAGCCGAGGTCCTCAAACGACCTGAGTGCGGAGGCCTTGCCGGCACCGGAGATGCCGGTCACGATCACCAGTTCCTTGGCGGGCTTGTGCCCGGCGGCACTGCTCTTGCCTGCCTTCGCCTTCAGCTTCTGCGTACGCCCCGTTGCAGGCTTCTTCGTACCCATGCGCCCATCGTACAACAGCGGTCAGGGGTCAGGGAGCAGAGATCCGTGCTGTCGCGACTGAGGAGGACGTGCTGGTTTGAGATGACAGTTCAGAGTTCGCAGTTGCGGGCACAGAGTGGTGCGCGTATTCCACCACGAAAGAACAGGGACCAGCTAAGCCGGTCCCTGTTCGCGATGCACTGTGAACTACAAACTACGAACTGTAAACCATTGCTACGGAACTTCCACCAGTTCCATCTGCCCGTCGCGGCGGCGATGAAGAACATACAGGTCACCACCTCCGTTGCGGAAGACAAGCAAATCACGATCGCGGAACTCGGCTTCCTTCACCGCTTCCTCCACGGTCATGGGTTTGAGTGCGATGGCCTCGGCGCTGGACAGAATGTGCGGCGCAACAACGGCCGCCTTCGCCGGGAAGGAATGGACTGCAATGTTGGCGCGGGATTTTCCGGTGCCGTTGCCACTCTCTTCCAGCTGAAGGGACGCGCGCGCCTTGGGCCGCGCCACGGGCGGGGCAGTGAGAACCTTCTCCTCCTTGGGCAGCCGCTTGCGGGCCAGGTTGCGGTCACGATAGCGCAGAGCCTGGTGCTCGGCGTGGGCCAGCGCTTCACGCAGCGCGGACTCCATCGTGTCTGCCTTACCGGTGGCCACGATGGTCTGCAACCGGGCCTTCACCGTCAGCTCGGCAATCTGCAGATGACGCTGCACGCGAAAGATGATGCTTGCGCTGGTTGTCTTGCCCAGGATGCGGGCGATGTGGTCCATTCCGGCCGAGGCCTGCTCGCGCAGGGCCTTTGGCACTTTCACTTGTCTCGCGGTCAACTCCACTTCCATGGTTAGCCTCCGCTCTCGGTGATCCAGTCCGGCTACGACTGGAGGGCTGATGAAGACTCACACGCCGCTCACTCAACTGCTGAGCAGCGCACACGGGCCAGGGTCTCGATTGCTCGCACTGAAGACGCCGTCCGTTGCCTCCCCGGACACTCGCTTTGCCGCGCCCCCGGGCCCAACTGCATGTGAAGGGATTATAGCCATGCCGGGCGCGCTGGCAAGTCCATCCGGCACACCCTTGATTTTCCGGTCAGTTGGCCGCGTTGATGCGGTTTGAGATGGCATGTGCGCTCCGCAACAGATGCCATCATCCGTGGCTCAGGTCAGACGAGCCGGAAAGCATAGCGGACTGAGCAGCGTGCGGGACTGTGGCGGCACACAGAACTGAAGGCGAGCCGGACGCGGAGTCCGTGGCGGGCGCACACGGCAGCACCACGCGGAAGCAAGTGACGGAGCCGCCAGTCATCCGCAGGCAGCGGCACGCGATACGGCCGCCGAATTTCTCGACAATGCCTTTGCTGATCCACAGGCCAAGACCAGTTCCCTGTGCTGCCTTGGTTGAAAAGAACGGCTCGAACAGCCGCACACGGTCCTCAGCGCGGATGCCGCTGCCGGTGTCGACGATGGAGACCACCGCCTGCCCTGCACGCTCACGCACACTGATGCGCAGCGTGCCGCCGCGCTGCATGGCCTGGATCGAATTGGTGACAAGGTTGAGGAAGACCTGGCGCAACTCGGCTGGGATGGCATGCACACGGCCAGCAGTGGCGGCGTAGTCCTTGACGAGACGGATGCCAGTCGGACGCAGCGCGGACTTCTCCAGCGCAAGCACGTCATCCAGCAGATCTGTGAGCCGCACGGTTACAGGCTCGCGCGTCTCGCGATAGAAGCCTAGCGTCTGCCGCGTGATGCCTGCAACGCGTTCGAGTTCTTCTCCAGCAGCGCGCACATACGCACGCGCATCGCTGTCGAGTGAGGAGTTGAGTTCCAGCAGATACGCCAGGTTGGCAAGGGCTGCGAGCGGGTTATTGATCTCATGCACGATCATGGCGGCCACGCGGCCCATGGCGGCCAGCTTTTCGCTCTCGCGCAACGCAGCTTCCGCCTTGAGCTCCAGCGTCACGTCGCGATGCACCTCAAGCACGGCCTCGCGCGCGCGGCCGAGCGTGGCGCGGCAGTCGACAATCACTTCTTGCCCCTGGCGCGTACGCTGGCGCAGTCGCCCCTGCCACGAGCCTTCCGCGATAAGCACATGCTCGGCTTCAGCAAGTGAGCCGGGGAAGACTGAGTGCAGCGTCTCATGGAGGCCGTTGCCGTTGAATTCCTCGCAACTCCAGCCGTACAGACGCTCAGCTGCGGCGTTGCAGTGTAGAACGCGGCCGTCGTGGAGGCTGCGCACAAAGACAGCTTCAGTGATCGTCTCAAACAGGGGAAATGCGAAGGCCGATGCGTCGAAAGGTGTAGCTTCCAGTGCCCTGCTTCGAGCGGCCGCTTTGTGATCTGCCTTCATCGAATGCGTGCCCCACCTGCTCCCCAAACTGCACCCGGACGCGACGCCGCGCACCAACGGCGGCGAATGAGTCTGTGGCGCGGAATCGTAGTCAACCGGTGCGGAGCATCTTCAAGAACGGTCCCCCCAGGGAAGCTGCTCCGGTCTTGCACTGTCACTCGATAAAGATGCTGCGGCGTGGAGGCAGGTTGTACGCGAGACGACTCAGGCGTCGCGGCGGCGGCGCTGATGCGTGGAGGGGATGTTCATATCCTCGCGGTACTTTGCAACGGTACGGCGCGTGAGCTGGATGCCCTGCTGCTGAAGGATCGCGGCGAGCTGATCGTCAGTGAGCGGGTGGCGCACGTCCTCATCTTCAATCAGCTTGCGGACCTTACGCTTGAGCACCAGCAGTGGCGTGTCCGCGCCGGTGGAGCCGTTGGAGCCCTCAGAGAAGAAGAAGCGCAGCTCAATGACGCCCTGCGGCGTGTGCGCGTACTTGTTGGCAACCGCGCGGCTCACCGTGGAGGGATGCACGCCAATCTCCTCGGCCACTTCCTTGATCATCATGGGGCGCAGTGCCTCAATGCCGACTTCAAGAAACTCCTGCTGGCGGCGGACAATCACTTCACAGGTGCGCAGAATCGTGGACTTGCGCTGTGCGATGTTGCGCATGAGCTGCAGCGCGGAGCGGAAGCGCTCCTTGACGTAATCCTTCACTTCCTTGTCAGTGGACTCAGAGGCCAGCATGCGGCGATAACGCTGACTGAGGCGCAGGCTGGGCAGGTCCTCTTCATTCATAGTGACCACCCACTCACCGCCACGCTTGGAGAAGACCACGTCAGGCTCAATAAGGCGCGTCTGTTCGCGGTTGTAGATGCGGCCGGGACGCGGATCAAGCGTGCGAATGAACTCGACGGCGGCGTGGGCCTCGTTGGGCGTCACCTGCACGGCACGGGCCAAGTCTTTCACGTCGCGCTTCTGCACCAGGTGGAGGTGGCTGTCGACGATCTTCGCCGCAACTTCCATGGCGCGGCGCCGCTCCTCAAGCTGCACCTCGGCTTCCATGCGGAAGCTGCCGTGAGGATTCTCTTGCTCGTCGTCCGTCTCACGCTCAAAGACGTGGCCGAACTCGTTCTGCTGTGCAGCAATCTGAATCAGCAGGCACTCACGCAGGTCGCGCGCACCCACGCCAGCGGGGTCCAGATGCTGCACCAGATCTATGGCGCGGCGCAGCACGTCCAGCACGGCAACCTGATCCAGTTCACGCGCTGGCGGCATCTCGCGCACGGCGGCGGCCATCTCATCTTCCGTGATGGTCAGGTAACCGTCTTCGTCAAGATTGCCCACCACAAAATCCGCGGCGGCTGCCAGCAGGGGAAAGAGCTTCAACGCGCCAAGCTGCCACGCAAGATGGTCTGCGAGCGTGGTTGGCTGCGAAAGGAAGTTCTCAAACGAGGGCTTCTCTATTTCCTCGTACTCCTGCTGCGTGCGAAAGCCCGGATCGAGATACTCCTGAAAGTAGGAGCCGAAATCAATCTCGTTGAAAGGGTCACTGGGCGCGGGTTCAGGCTCAGCTGCGCCAGCCTCAAGATGTTCGCGCTCGTCGCGTTCCTGACGCTCCTGGCGGCCCGCCACTTCGTCCAGCATCGGAACCGTCTCGTCGATCTCTTCCAGGACGGGGTTCTCCACCATCTCGGCGTCGATCATTTCCTTCAGTTCCATCTTGTTGAGCGCGAGCACGCTCACCATCTGCATCAGACCCGGTGTCAGGATCTGGCGTTGCGCCACCCTCAGATTCAGTTTTGGTTGCAACAGCGCCATGATGCGAACTCAGTTCCTGTGTGAGATGGGATCAGTTTAATTGGACGGGGCACATCATTTCGCCGGGAGCTTGGACCTGCAGATTCCGCTGTCCCGGTTTGGGCGGCTTGCTTGCTGGCTGCCCACGACCGGAACTTTGCCTGACCGTTACCCCGTTCGCGGTATTGCCTCTGCGATTTGCAATGCGCCACAGGCGCACCGGGAGACTGGCCTACCCGCTCAGCTGAGAGAAAAGCCCTCGCCGAGGTAAATCCGCCGCACCTCCGGATCGTTGCCCAGTTCATGCGGCGTTCCAGTGCGAAAGATCTTCCCTTCCGCAATAATATACGCGCGATCGGTCACGCTGAGCGTCTCTCGCACGTTGTGGTCGGTGATCAGGATTCCGATGCCGGCGGCCTTGAGATCGAAGATGATCTTTTGCAGATCCAGCACCGCAATCGGGTCAATTCCGCTAAATGGCTCGTCCAGCAGGATGAAGTTCGGCTGGATGCAGAGGCAGCGGGCAATTTCAACGCGGCGACGCTCACCGCCGGAGAGCGCATAACCGCGCGTGGTGCGGATATGGCCCAGGTTGAGCTGTGAAATCAGCCGCTCCGCGCGGGCCTTGCGCTCGCGCGCGTCCAGCGGCTGCGCCTCCAGCACGGCAAGGATATTTTCTTCAACCGTGAGCTTGCGGAAGACCGACGGCTCCTGCGGCAGATAACTGATGCCGAAGTTGCGCGCACGCAGATACATGGGCGTGTGGGTGATGTCGGTTGAGTCCACCATCACGCTGCCCGTCTCCGGCTGCACCAGGCCGACGATCATGTAGAAGCTGGTGGTTTTGCCAGCGCCGTTGGGGCCCAGCAGGCCAACGACCTCACCGCGGCTGATCTCGAGATTGACGCCGCGGACAACCTGGCGGCCCTTGTACGACTTGCCGATTCCCTCGGCCTTCAGTGTTTCCATCTGGCTCTCAATAAACTGCGTTACGGCTTCCTCTTCGGCGCCGCGGTCCCGGTTGTGGTGGCGCGTCCGCTGCCTTCGACAATGACGCTATCATCGCGACTGTTGAAAATCAAAGCCTCGCCTGAGACGGTGCCGCGCGTGGGATCAGTCATGCGCGGAGGGGCACCGGCCGTGCCGGTCAGCGTGTAACTCGAGTCGTCACTGCGATAAACAAGCTGCTCTCCCCACCCTCGGCGGCCGCTGGACTCAAGCACGACATGCCCGCGCGCGACGACGCGATCCACCTGCGCCGAGCCTGAGTCGGCATGGCTGCCTGCGGGCAGCAGCGTTACATCCACCTGACTTGAGCGCGTCACAGCGCCTGCGGATTCAGCAATGACCACGCCCGCAGCACCGGCCAGCAGTGTGGCCTTGCGCTCGGCGTCAGAGTAGCGAAGATCTCCTCCGCGCAGGCGTACAACGCTGGGTGCGGAAGACGCGGCATGTGCGCGCGGGCTGACGGACGAGCTGACCAGCACCACGCGCACAGGATCTGACGCTGACGCTGTGCGCGCCGTCAGCACGCGGCGCGTGCGGTCCAGCGTAATGGTCGGCGCCCATATCGAGTTGGCCTGCTGCCACAGCCGTGCCTGCCCCTGGAAGATGGCCTCGCCCGTTGCCTGGTGCAGTTGCGCCTCTGCCGAAACAACATGCGCAGGCCCCTGCCCGCCCAGCGTCTGGCCGCGGCCTTTGGTGTTGTCACCCAGCCAGCTTGCCTTCACGTTGCCATGCGCAAAGGCGTCGCCGGATTCCTGTGAAACGTCGAGCTTGTCTGCGGAGATCTGCATACCGCCGTTATCCACGCGCGGCGAGCCGGTGAGGTGGAGCCACGCGCCCGTGCCCTCATAGACCGCGCGCTGGGCCGTGGCACGCAGCGGCAACTGCGCCGCGCCAGAGCGTGGCTGCTGCACCATCACGACATGGCCGATGACGGTGGCCGAGTCAATCTGCGCGGCAGCGCTGTGGTTGTGTGCGTCAGCGTGTGCGGCGGGGGCAAAGCGCGCTTCAAGCCGGTCGCCGCTCATGGTCTGCTGCGCTCCCTGCTGCGTGATCTGCTGCATGGAGGCGCGACCCACGCCGGTCATCGCGGTCAGCGCGGAGTCAGCGTCGAACGCGCCTGTCACATCGTCTGCCACGAAACGGGCGGGCGTGGTGACGCCATTGCGCGTGGTCTCACTGGTCACCGTCACTCCGCCGATGCCGTGCATGGATGCGAGCGAGAGCTGGTTATGTGGCGCGTTGCGGAAGGCGAGGTCTGCGGCGGGAGAAACCCAGAGCCGGTGCGTGTGCGCAGCGGGCGAGTTCTCGTCGCTGGTCATGCGCACGCCGCCAGCCATGTGCGCCGAGCGCAGCAGTCCGCCTGCGGCAAATTCGATCTCAGCGGTGGGCGCGGTGCCGTGTGTTGCGCGGCCGTTGGCACTCTCGTCGATGGTGACACCGCCCTCAAGATGGCCGTGTGCGGGCTTGTTCTGCGGAGCGAAGACGAGGGACGCCGTGGGTGCGGCGAGCCGTCCGCCAGAGGCCGTGGTGAGCGCAAAACCCTTTGTGGCATCCAGCCGCTGCGCGCTGCCGTCGTCGTTGAACGCAACGGCGGTTTCAACTGCGCGTGCCGTACCATCACGGAAAGAAACTTCGGCTCCGTTCAGACGGCAAAGCTGGTCATCGCGATTGAACTCGGCGTGCTGGGCCTTGAGCGCAACGGCTTCCGCGCCGCGATGCGTCTGCATGGTAACCGCGTGGTCCAGCACGACGGTTCCGTTCTGCGAGTCAACGACCGCGCCAATGGCGCTGCCAGCACCCTGCAGCATGTTGAACTCGACAGGCGCGGCGGTACGCACCACGCCGCTTTTCTGTTCAAAGGTGAGGCCGCTGGTCTTGATGTGGATGACGCCGCGCTCCGCGTCTGCCATGGCGGCGGCGATGGGGCCGGACTTGGGCATATCGCCCAGCGCCTTCTGCCGTGCGCCGCCGGAGACAACAGCCGGCGTGTCAGCCGGGCGCGTCAGCGTGATTTCAACCGGGCCCGCGGCCTGCGCAACGCCGGCGTGCTGGTCATAATCGAACTCGTTGCCCTCAATGCGGTCGACACCCTGCCCCCGGATGCCGTAGAGCTCGATCTTGACCTTGTGCAGGCGGAAGTGGCCGTCTTTGAGCTGCTCCACCTTGGACGCGGTCATCTTGTAGACGGCCTTGCCTGCGCGGAACTCCGCGTGCGTAAAGCCGTTGGCTTCCTGCTGGATGTCAACACCGAGACGCTTGGGCATGTCATGCGCGTTGAACGGGTGCTTCCACTTGCCGATGACGAGAAACGTCACCAGCGCGGCCAGCAGCAGCACGCCGGTAGCCAGCACCAGAGTGCGCAAGCGCTCGATGGTCAGATGCACAGGGTCAGTTCCCTTTGGACAGGCGCGCGGCCAGCCGTGCGGCAAGGCTCTCGCCCATCTCGCTCCAGAGCAGGCGCGCCGTGGCGCCAGAAGCCTTCTCAACAGCGTTGGTCAGCTCGACAAGCTGACGGATGTTGTCTTCAACATGGCGCGCGGCCTGCGCGTCCAGCTCGCCCTCTTCGTCCAGAAACGCGGAGTCGTTGCCGAAGTCGATGCGCAGGTGGCCGTCCTGCTCGTAGGCGCCGTTGTCAAACAGTGGGCCAAAGGCCGTGACGCGCACCAGTCGCGGCTGCTGCACCCAGCGCGCGTCCAGCCCGTCCTGTGCGCGCTCAAGCTCCCACAGGTTCCAGCCGATCTGGAACTCGTAAGCGTAGTCGTCGTGGAGCAGCTCGAGCGCTTCCTCGATGGCCTGCTTTGGCTCCACGCCGCGTTCGCCGTGGCCCCAGATGCGCTGGAAGGCGGGGGACTCGGTCCAGTCGATGGCCCAGACGGTGGCGGCGTAAACGCGTGGCTCGCCGCCATGCGCGGCAAATGTGCCCAGCACGGAGGCGAGTTTCTCGCCCAGCGCGGCCAGGCGCAGGTTCGGGTACCAGAGGCTCAGATAAAGGGCGTCGGACATCTCTTTCATTTTAGACGTGCCAAGGCCCCGCGCCGATGCGCGATTCCGTGCCTCAGGCGGTGACGATCTCCGAAAAATCGGCGATGCCGGAGAAACCATGGAGGACTTCGTTGATCAGGCCCAGGTTCGCGCCGCGCACGGCCTCGTCCGGGTCCAGCACCATCACCTTGTCAAAGAAGGTGTCTACGGCCGGGCGCAGCGTGGCAATGAGCGCAAGAGCTTCGGCGTAGTTGCGCTGCTCGCGGAGAGCCGCAACCTTGGGCGCAAGCGCCGAGGCGGCTGCGGCAAGCTGCTTTGCCTCTGGTGCGGCAACGTTCGCGGGCGAGCCGAGGACAAAGCCCTTGTCCTCTGCCTGGCGCAGGATGTTCTGGATGCGCTTGAAGGCAGCGGAGATGGCGGCAAAGTCGGCGGACTCGCGGGCGGCGGTGAGGGCCTGCGCGCGGGCAATGGCGTCACGCACGTCGTCGGCTCCGGCGGCGAGCGTGGCGTTGACCACGTCATAGGCAAAGCCGCGCACGTCCTTGAGATAGAAGTGCAGGCGCTCGCGGAGGAAGGCTGCAACCTTCTCCTTGTTCGCACCTTCCGCGCCAGAAGCAGTGAGAGCTTCACTGAGCGTCAGTGGCAACTCGGACTCGGCAAGAATCTTGACGATGGAGTTGGCCGCGCGGCGCAGCGCGAACGGATCTTTGGAGCCCGTGGGCTCAAGGCCAATGCCGAACATGGCAACGATGGTCTGAATGCGGTCTGCGAGGCCGAGCAACTGGCCTTCGACGGAAACCGGAATGTTGTCCTCAACCGAGGCGGGCGTGTACTGCTCATAGATGGCAAGAGCAACGCGCTCGCCCAGACCCTGCGCGCGGGCGTAGAGGCCACCGATGATGCCCTGCAGTTCCGTAAACTCCTTGACCAGCTCGGTGGTGAGGTCGGTCTTGGCCAGCTTGACGGCCGTGAGCAGCGCGGCCTCGTTGAAGTCGAGCTTTGAAGCCTTGATGTGCCCGGCCAGCGCCGTGGCAACGCGCAGATTCTCTTCCGTCTTCCAGTAGTAGCTGCCCAGCTTCTTTTGGAACGTCACGGCCTTGAGGCTTTCAACGCGCTCCGCAAGCGGGGTCTTCTGATCCACGTCCCAGAAGAAGCGCGCGTCCTTGAAGCGGGCCACGAGCACCTTCTGGTTGCCGTGGCGGATGATGGCTTCGCCCTCGGCGTCGGACTCCGTGTTGAGCACGGCCAGGAAGTGCGGCGCCAGCTTGCCGTTCGCGTCCTCAACGGCGAAGTACTTCTGGTGGTCGCGCATCACCGTGACCAGAACTTCCTCAGGCAGCGCGAGATATTCGCGGTCAAAGTTGCCGAGGATGACCGAGGGCCACTCGGTGAGGTGCAGCACGGTCTCCAGCAGCGGCTCGTCCTCGCGCCAGCGCGCACCGGCCACGGTGCGGGTGGCCTTGTCCAGCGCCTTGCGAATCTTTTCCTTGCGCTCGGCCACGTCGACCACGACGAATGCGGCGCGGAGGGTCTCTGCATAGGTCTTTGGAGAAGTTAAAACCACGGAGTGGCTGCCGTGGAGCACGCGGTGGCCGCGGCTTGCGTTTCCGGCAGCAATTCCAGCAATCTCGAGCGGCACAATTTCAGCGTCAAGCAACGCAACAACCCAGCGCACCGGGCGGACGAAGCGCTCAGGCTTGCCTGCACGCCAGTACATATTCTTGGCCCAGTAGAGGCCCAGAACTTCCTTGGGCAGATCAGCGGCGAGCACCTGCGCTGCGGCTACTCCCTCGCGCCGCACCGTCGCGCCAACGTACTCACCCTTGGGCGTGGTGACTTTCTGGAGAGCTGCAACCTCAACGCCCGCCTTCTTCGCAAAGGCCTGCGCAGCCGCGGTGGGCGCGCCGTCCTTGAAGGCGACCTTCCACGAGGGGCCGGTCATCTGCTCCTCCGTGTCTGCCTGACGCGCGAGCACGCCCGTGGCGACAACAGCGAGGCGGCGCGGCGTGGAGTAGGTGCGGACGGCGGCCCCGGGGGCCAGCAGGCGCTCGCGGGTGAGCAGGTCATGGACACGGCGGCCCAGTTCGGCTTCCGCCGCGGCGATCATGCGGGCGGGCACCTCGTCCATTCCTATTTCAAGCAAAAAGTCAGCCATAAAGCGATCTCTCTTCACGCCCCGGGGCCAAGGCCCCATGCTTCCTTGAAGGGCGGGTGCGGCACGGCTGAAACCGTGCCCTTTCAAAGCAATCACAGCGCCAGGGCTAAAGCCCCGGCCTACCTGTTCGTGCTCTTCACACGATGCAGGCTCAGGCTGCCGCCTGCTGCGCGGCCCATGCCTTTGCAACGCCGACGGCAAGGGTGCGGATGCGGCCAATGACGCCGACGCGCTCGGTAACCGAGATGGCGCCGCGTGCATCGAGAATGTTGAACAGGTTGGAGCACTTGAGCGCGAGCTCGTACGTGGCCAGCACCGGGAAGCGGCGCTTCTCCGTGGCCGTCGCCGTCTCGCCCGCCAGCAACTCGTCGGCCTTCGTCAGCAACGCCTTCGCCTCGGCTTCAAAGCTGTTGAAGTGCTCCCAGAGGCGGGGCACGTCGGCAGTCTCAAAGTTGTAGACCGAGAACTGAAGTTCTTCGGCCAGCCGGACTTCACCGTAAGTGACGGGCTTGCCGGTCTCCGGGTCGCGCGCCCACACAATGTCGTAGATCGAGTCCACGTCCTGCAGGAAAGCGGCGATGCGCTCGAGACCATAGGTCAGCTCGGCGCAGATGGGGTCCAGGTCGAGCCCGCCGCACTGCTGGAAGTAGGTGAACTGCGTGACTTCCAGGCCGTCCAGCATAACCTGCCAGCCAACACCCCAGGCGCCGCCCGCAGGCCACTCCCAGTTGTCTTCTTCAAACTTGAGGTCGTGCTTCTTGAGGTCAATGCCAAGCGCCTCAAGCGACTCGAGATAGAGCTCCTGCACGTTGACTGGTGGCGGCTTCAGGATGAGCTGGAACTGCGTGTGCTTGAACAGGCGGTTCGGGTTCTCACCGTAGCGGCCGTCTGCCGGGCGGCGCGAGGGCTGCGCGTAACCGACGCGGTAGGGCTTGGGCCCCAGCACGCGCAGAAACGTCTCCGGAGCCATGGTGCCAGCGCCGACTTCCACGTCATAAGGCTGCTGAAGAACGCAGCCGCGCGCGGCCCAGAAGTTCTGGAGCCGGAAGAGGAGTTCCTGGAAGGTCAGCGGAGTGGAGGGTGTAGCAGTTGCGGACACGGACAAGTCTCTCTCTTGAATAAGGCTGCCTTCCATCTTAACAGTCGGGCGGTGCGGCCTCAGCCAGCAGCGCCAGTTGTGGCGCGGTGCGGAGCTTCTTTTCCATGTGCCGCTCCAGCGACTGCAGCGTGAAGCGGCGCAGGTCAGCGCCCAGCGCGCGCGGCCACGGCTCGGTGGCAAACGAGGCCACCGGAGCGCGCAACATGCGGAGCGCAAGCTGCCAGGAGTCCGGCGAGAGGCCATAAAAACTGGGCGCGCTGTGAATGGCGCAGTAGAGGCCGTCGGCGTACGGGCTGAAGCCGATCTCCGCCGCTTGCAGCGCCTCACCGCAAGCGGTGCAGTGGGCCATGTCTGGCAGCAGGCCCATCAGGCGCGTCATCCAGAGCTGAAAGTAGGTGAGCGGCATCCACGGCTGGGCCACGGTGGTCTGCTCCAGCACGGCCACCAGCAGGCGGTAGACGGCATCCTGCGGATCGCGCTCGGGCAGCACCTGGTCCAGCAGCTCCGCGTAGAAGCTCAGCACGGCCATGCGGACCGGGTCGATGGGCGTGGAGAGCGGAGAGCGCGCAATCTCGCACTGGTCCAGCCGGACGAGTTCCTGCCGTGGCTTCTCCGCGAACCAGGCACGGACCTGCGTCATGGGCTCCAGCGCGCCGCCAAAACGCCGGCGGCTCTTGAGTGCGGACTTGGCAAGACCGCGCAGACGGCCGTAGTCGCGCGTGAACAGGCTCACGACGAGGTCGGCTTCATGGACCGGCCACGTACGCAGGATCACGGCTTCCGAGGTGAGGACGGCCATCGCGTTTTAATCATCGCACTGGCAGCGACGAGACTGACAAATCCGGACTCGCGTCATGCGTATGGGCATCTAGAATGGTCCGCGGCGCGTTGCCGAACCAGGAACCCGGCGGCGGAATCGAGCATCCCTCTGCCCGTCGCCGGAGTCTAACTGACGTATCCCCTCGCGCCAGCCGGATCTGCCTGAGATGGCGCGGCGGACAACCACCGGAGGACGACCCGATGAGACGCATTCCTTCCTTTGCCTTTACAGCAGGCACAGCGGCCGTGCTGGCCCTCTCGCTGGCCATTGGCTGCAAACATGAGGCGGCTCCGGCCGCGCCGACTGACATGCAAATTGCTGGCGGCATCCAGACCAAACTGAGCGCGGAGCAAGCGCTGTCGGGCCAGGAGATTCACGTGGCCGTGCAGAACGGCGTGGCCACGCTGAGCGGCACGGTGACCAGCGATGCGGCGCGCGCGCTGGCAGGCACTGAGACCGGCTCGATTGCGGGCGTGAAGACCGTGGTGAACAACCTGACCGTACAGACGCAGCAGCCGGTGTCTTCAGCTCCGGTGATGGCAGCGGCTCCGGCACAGGCTCCGATGCAGAAGCCTTCAGCCCGGCCCGGACGCACGCCAGTGCAGAATCAGCCAGCGCCCATGTCTTACCCTGCGCCGGTGCAGCAGGCAGCGGTGCACACACCTCCTCCGCCGCCAGCCCCGCCCAAGCCGATCGTGAAGCAGGTGACGATCCCCGCGGGAACGGAGATTCCGGTGCGCATCACCGAGACTCTGGACACCAAGACCACACAGACCAATGACGCCTTCCACGGCTCGCTGGCAGGCGACCTGATGGCTGACGGCGTGGTGGCGATTCCGCTTGGGGCGCCGGTGCTGGGCCGCGTGGTAGACGCCAAGGAAGCGGCGCACTTCAAGGGCAGCGCAGCACTGAGCCTGGAGCTGACGCAACTGACGGCGCGCGGGCAGCGGCTGACACTGGCAACCGATGCCTATAGCCAGCAGGGCGCGGGGCGCGGCAAGAATACGGCGATCAAAGCCGGCGGCGGCGCGGCGCTGGGCGCCATCATTGGCGGCCTGGCAGGCGGCGGCAAGGGTGCGGCCATTGGCACGCTGGCCGGAGCAGGCGCGGGCACGGGAGTCAACGCGGCCACGCGCGGACAGCAGGTGGTGATTCCGTCAGAGACGGTGGTCAAGTTCCGCCTGCAGTCGCCCATCACCGTGACAGTAACCATCAACCCGCAGGGCGGCACGCAGAACGACGCGCCCTATGAGCCGACGCTGCAGCGGCGCTGACGCAAGCTGCACGCTCGAAACACAAACGTCCGCCGGAGCTCCGGCGGACGTTTGCATTTCGAGCTTTAAAAAGCTTAGCGACCGAAGTGCGTCGAGTTCTTCTCAGCAAAGTGAGCCCACTTCTCCGGCAGGTCGTCCTGCGCGAAGATGGCCGACACCGGGCAGGCCGGAACGCAGGCGCCGCAATCGATGCACTCGACCGGATCAATGAACAGCTGATCGGACTCACCAAAGCCGGCTTCGTCCTTCTTGGGGTGGATGCAATCGACGGGACAAGCGTCTACGCAGGCGGTGTCCTTGGTGCCGATACAGGGTTCTGCAATTACATATGCCATCTTTGGACTCTCCGGGAAGCGAACTTCTCGACGCTGATAGTAGCATACGAACCCATACGCCGATGCAAGAGTGCACCACTGCGTTTTTGTGTCGTGGGAATCCGAGAGATCATCCCTGATGGTGGGACGCAACACCCGTCATAAGCTCAGCCCTTGAGCACCTTTGCGCGCTGCGCAGCCCACTCGGCGGGCGTGGGAATCGGCTCCAGATCGCGGCCCGCAAACATATCCGCAAAGAAGCCGAGCAGCTCGTCGTGGATGCGTCCGTTGGATGCCAGCACCTCGTCGCTGGCCAGCCGCACGTGCCCGCCGCTGAAGTCGGTGACGCGCCCTCCGGCCTCCTCCACCAGCAGGATGCCTGCCGCCGTGTCCCAGGGATTCAGGTTGAACTCCCAGAAGGCTTCCATGCGCCCGGCGGCAACGTAAGCCAGGTCGAGCGCGGCAGAGCCAGCACGACGCACGCCGTGCGAGCGCAGCGTGAACTGCTGATAGAAGTGGATGTTCGGGCTGGCGTGGCGCTTGCGGCTGGGGAAGCCGGTTGCGATCAGCGACTCGGCCAGCACGGGTGTGCGCGAAGCGTGCATCGGCTTGCCGTTTAGCCATGCTCCCTTGCCGCGCTCGGCGCAGAATAGTTCATTGCGCAGCGGATCGAGGATGATACCGGCGACCAGTTCGCCATCCTGCCCGTCTTTGAGGCTGGGCGCGCGGTGCTCAAGGCCCATGGAGACGCAGAACTGCGGAAAGCCATGCGCGAAGTTGGTGGTACCGTCCAGCGGATCGACGTACCAGCGATACTCGGCGTCGAGCCGTTCGCGCGTGCCCTCTTCACCGAAGATGCCGTGCGTGGGGAACGCCTCGCTTAGCCGCGCGCGGATCAGCTTCTCGCTGGTGCGGTCGGCCACGGTGACCAGATCAACGTCACCCTTGTACTCAGTTTCAACGCCCTGCGCGAAGAACTCGGCAATGCGGGCGCCAGCCTCGCGGGCGATTTCAGAAGCCTGGGGAACCCAGGTGAACTCAGGAGCAGCGGGAACGGTCACAGTGCAGCCTCGGAAGAGTCGGGATTGGAGGCTGGGCGGGGCGCGCGGCGGCGTCCGGCCTCGGTGATGGATTGAATCTGATGCTTGTAGATAAAGAGGTTCGGCTTGCCTTCACGCGTGAGGCGCAGCATGCCTTCGTCAAAGTACTCGATCCAGCCGCGCACGGTTTCACCACCGCGCAGCTTGACGGTGACCTGAATCTGGCGGTCAGAGAGTGAGCGCAGGTAGAGCGCTTCCTGGCCGGTTTCACCCGGCGGAGGCGTCTTGGAGCGGCGGCGCGCGGACAAGGGAAGAGGCATAGTGTCATTTTAGATGCAGCTTTGCGCGGGTCCGGCGCAGGAGCCGGAGAAGCGAAGGCGGCACGGCGGAAATGTACTGTCTTTGGTGCCCCGAATTGTTAAAACACCCCGGGGGGTGGGGGTATGCATTTGGGGGGTACAGGCCGGAGACCGCCAGCCGGTTTTCCGCTTCACTGTGCGCGGGCCGGAGATACCCCTTACAAGCATTGTGGCGCGAAGTGGGGAAATTCTTTGCAAGGAAGACAGGGGCAGTCTGTTGTGGATAGGTTGGGGGCTTGCTTTCCCACCCTTCGCGCACAGGACGCGCGAAGAATGGGGCACCCGGAGGGTTTGTGGCTGGGGTGTGGGACGTGCTTTCCCGGGTCCGAACACACGGACCCGGGGCACCCATTTCTTGTGCCTGGGTACGGTTGGAGTTGTCGTGGCTGGGTTGGGGGCGTGCTCTTCCGGGTCTCCGAGTCGAGAGTGGGGAAAACCAGATTCGTGGACGGGAAGCTGCGCTCAAAGCAACTGCGGGTCTTTCGACTTCGCGCGGCGCTCGCGCGCCGTGCTTCGCTCAAGATGACAGTACTTCGGGAGATACGTGCTTCCCCACCCGGTTCGCCGTTGGCGGGGTGTGGGCCTGGTCTCCCCGGTCCCCGAAAGCGAGGGACCGGGGGCACCCGACAACTGCGGGTTCTTCAACTCACTTCGCTGCGCTCAAGGATGACAACGCTTTGTTGAAGTTTGTGCTTTCCCAGGTCTCAGAAGCGAGACCTGGGGCAACCAGCCTTGTGCTGCGTGTGGGTTCGGTTGTGGCGGGAATCAGTTGGCGGGTTTCGCTGGTGAGTCTGTGTAGTAGCCGGTGCGGTAGCGGATGTTGAAGGCCTCCGGTGCGGCGCGGGGGATGGTAACGCGCAGGCGGTGGAAGTTCAGGCCCGGCTCCTGCTTCTTGGGGTAGTAGCCCAGCAGGTATTGCGTGCGGAGGTCCTCGCTGACGCGCGCGAAGGCCTTGTCGAGCCCGCCCTCGGCCGCGTAGAAGCTCTTGCCGCCGGTCTGCTCGGCCAGCGTGATGAGCGCGTGTTCGCCGCCGGTGTCACGCCCGGCGCTGGCGGCGATGGGCACGTCGATGATGGAGTAGATCATCACCTCATTGCGCAGGGCCTGCTCCAGCGCGCGGGCATAGGTGATATCGCTCGCGGTGTCGCCGCCGTCAGAGACGAGGATGAGCACCTTGCGGCCCTGCTTGGGCCCGAGCCGCCCGGAGCCTAGATAGATGGCGTCATAGAGCGCCGTGGCCTCACCGCCGCGCAGTGCGTTCAGGCCGCGCTCAAGCTGCTGCTCCTTGTTGGTGAAGGGCGTGACCTCGCGAACGAACGTGGCGAACTCAAGCAGGCTCATCTGGTCCTGCTGGCGCAGCAGAGCGTGGATGAAGGTGCGTGAGGCCGAAGCGATGAGCGCGCGGTCCTTATAGACGCTGCCCGAGGTGTCCACGGCGAGCACGAGATTGAGCGGCAGTTCAGACTCGCGCTCAAAGACGGAGATCTGCTGCGGGCGGCCATCCTCAAACAGCGCGAAGTTGTCGCGCGTGAGGCCGCCGACGATGGCGCCGTTCTGGTCCGTGACGTTGACGAAGACGTTGACCAATTTCACGTCAACGCGCAGCGTAATGTCGCCCTCTTGCCCGAGGAGAAACGGCGCAAGCGACATGAGCATCAGCGCGAGAGTGAGGAGACTACGACGCATCGGTGGACTCCACGCCGAGCGCAGCCGGGAACGGCTCGCCGTCGGCCCAGACCGCGCCGTCGGCGAAGGTCTCCTTCTTCCAGATGGGCACCTGCTTCTTGAGCGTGTCAATGAGCCAGCGGCTGGCCTCATACGCAGCTGAGCGGTGCGCGCTGGAGACAACGATCAGCACACTCGTCTCGCCAATCTCCATCCGGCCCAGGCGATGCACCAGCGTGACGTGGCGGACGCCGAAGCGCGTGCAGGCCTCGCGGGCCAGCGCGTCAATCTGTTTCGCCGCCATGGCTTCGTAGGCTTCGTAATCGAGGTACAAGGTGCGGCGGCCGCGGGTCTCGTTACGCACAATGCCGTCAAAGACAACGGATGCGCCGTCCTCCGGTTGCTTGGCGCGGGCCAGCAGAGCAGCGGCATCAATGGGCTCGCGCGTGAGGCCGGTAACGACCTCCGGCGCGCCGGAGCCGCCGGAAACCGGAGGCAGCAGCGCGACCTCGTCGTCCGCGTGCAGCACGGTGGAGGCGCTGGCAAACTCGGCGTTGACGCCCACGGCAATGCCCCTGAGCGGCACGGCGGGAACAAGCGCACGCACGCGCTCCAGCACAGTGGCCACGGTGGCGCCTTCTGGAAGTTCCACGGCAAGGGGCGCTGCGCCAAGCGCCTCCTTGAGCAAACCGAATGCGAGAACTGAGACGTTCATGGTTGATGGACAGAATATCGTCTTGAGATTAGACGGCGCAGCAGGAGAAGCGGCACGTCACCTCAGACTCCCCGGTAAAGGAAGCCGGACGGCGTGCCCCACATGTTCCAGGCGCGATCCTCATAGAAAATGCTGAACTCGATGCCGCTCAGATCAAAGTCGAACAGCGGCACGCGGTCGAATGTGCCGTCGCCGCGAATGGAGTACTCGTCGCCGCTGCAGTCGAGCATCAGGGTCTGCTCGGTGGAGAGCCGCTCCGGGTGAGTGAGCAACATGCACGCGACGCCGAGTACGCCGAGTCCAAACTCATGCGAAGCCATGGTGACACGCGCGCGGCGGGCTGAAGATCCGCGGTGCCGCATGCCGAACTGTGCGGCCACAACATAGAGATCCTGCCCCGGCTGCTCATCGGCCAGAATACCTTCAGCCAGCACGGCGCGGTCGCTCTGCCGCAGAAAGGCCGCGTCAGTTCGCCCCTGGACGCGATGCGAGAAGCGACGGCGCTTCGCAAGCACGCCCAGCACGCGCTCCACCGCCTCACCATATGTGGGCGCCAGAACCCGCCAACGAGGCACAACGAACCACGCCTCCGGCCCCGGCGGCAAAGACCTGCGGCCAAGCTTTTCCATACATGGGCCAAGCTCAGGAAACGCTTTGCGCAGCGTGGTCACCTGCGCTTCCACCGGATGCACGTGGAACGTGGGCGGATACTCGCGGCGCGACTCAACCACTTCATCGCGATAGCGATTGCTGGCCGTGTTCCGCTGCAATACCTGCGCCACGGCGTCATTGATCTCCGCCGTAAGCTTTTCACGGCATTGCTGCAGGACATCTGCGCCGCGCCGGTCGAGCCCGGCCACCAGCCCCTCACTCGCCTGGACCAGAACGCCAGACAGGAACTCCTGCAAATCGGCCTTCTGCGGCCCGGTCGTATCGCCGGAGATGGGAAACGGAAGAAGGAACTGCGGACTGCTCATGATTTCCCTACCCGGGCCACCTCAGCGCAAATGCGCGCTGGAAGCCTTATCGGCAGCGAACCGGATTTCTTTCAGCTTGGGCGCGCTTCTGGCTGCAAAAAGGAAAGGCCGGCAGGTTCGCCGGCCTCTTCTGTGCTGCGCGCTGGGTCTCAGGCCGCCGCGGTGGCAGACTCAGCAGCCACCGCAACGGGAGCCGTCGCGCGCGGCGCAACCAGCGGCAGAGCCACGGCCAGCACATCTTCAATGTGCTTGGCGTAGTGGATGCTGACGCCCGCGGTCATCTCGGGAGTCAGATCCTCTTCCACGTCCTGGCGGTTGTCCGCAGGCAGAATCACCGTGGTGATGCCGGCCCGGCGCGCGGCCAGGAACTTCTCCTTGATGCCGCCCACGGGGAGCACGTTGCCGCTCAGCGTGATCTCGCCGGTCATCGCGGTCAGCGGACGCACGGGTGTATCCGTCAGCAGCGACGCGAGCACGGTGGCCATGGTGACGCCAGCCGAAGGACCGTCCTTGGGGATGGCTCCGGCGGGCACGTGGATGTGCAGGTCGAGGTCCTTGTTGAAGTCCTCCGTCAGACCCAGGCGCGCGTAGTTGGAGCGTACCCAGGTGAGCCCGGCTTGCATGGACTCCTGCATCACCTCGCCGATCTGGCCGGTCATGGTGAAGCCGCCCTTGCCCTTCATCTTGTTGGCCTCGATGAAGAGGATGTCGCCACCTGCGGGCGTCCATGCCAACCCGACTGCAACACCAGGACGCTGCACGCGCTCCTCGACCTCAGTATCCACACGGACCTGGATGGGACCGAGGAACTCCTTCAGCACGTCGCGGGTGACGATGAGCTTTTCCGCTTTGCCCTCGACGACGCGGCGGGCCTGCTTGCGGCAGACGGTGCCGATGACCTGCTCCAGTTTGCGCACGCCTGCCTCGCGCGTGTAGTGGCGCACCAAGTGGCGGATTGCCTCCTCGGGAAACTCGATCTGCTCTGCCGTGATGCCGTTTCCCTTGATCTGGCGCGGCACCAGGTAGCGGTTGGCAATGTGGACCTTCTCCTCTTCGCTGTAGCCCTGGAGGGGAATGATCTCCATGCGGTCCAGCAGCGGAGCGGGTACGGGGTCCAGCACGTTTGCCGTGCAGATGAAGAGCACCTTGGAGAGGTCGAACGGCACGTCGAGATAGTTGTCTCGGAACGTGTTGTTCTGCTCCGGGTCCAGCGTCTCCAGCAGCGCCGAGGCCGGGTCACCACGGAAGTCGCGGCCCAGCTTGTCCACCTCGTCCAGCATGATCACCGGGTCATTGGTTTCTGCCCGGCGGATGGACTGGATGATCTGGCCCGGCAGCGCACCGATGTACGTGCGCCGATGGCCGCGGATCTCGGCCTCGTCGTGCATGCCGCCCAGCGAGATGCGCTGGAACTTGCGGCCCAGTGCACGCGCGATGGAGCGGCCAAGCGAGGTTTTGCCAACGCCCGGAGGTCCGACAAAGCAGAGGATCGGGCCCTTCATGTCCGGCTTGAGCTCGCGCACGGCCAGGTAGTCCAGGATGCGCTCCTTGACCTTCTTCAGCTCGTAGTGGTCTTCGTCGAGAATGTCCTTCGCCTTGGCGACGTCCACCTTTTCGCCCGAGCTCCTGGCCCACGGCAGCACGGCCAGCCACTCGATATAGTTGCGCGTGAGCGAGTAGTCGGCGGCCATGGGCGACATGCGGCCGAGGCGATTCAGCTCCTTCATCGCCTCTTTCTTCACATCGTCAGGCATGCCTGCTGCCTCGATTTTGGCGCGCAGGTCCTCGACCTCGCGCTGGCCCTCGTCCTGCTCTCCGAGCTCCTTCTGGATGGCCTTGAGCTGCTCACGCAGGTAGTAGTCGCGCTGCGACTGCTGCACCTGGTCCTGCACCTCGCTCTGGATCTTCGAGCGCAGTTGCTGCACTTCAATTTCCTTGGCCAGATGCTTGTTGAGCTGCTCGAGCCGGTCCAGAATCGCCGGAGCTTCCAGAATGTTCTGCTTGTCCTCCGTGGTGAGGAACGGCAGAGACGAAGACACAAAGTCCACCAGCCGCGCCGGATCCTCAATGTTGGCCGCGATGGTGCGCAGCTCGTCAGAGAGGGTCGCCGAATCGGTGACAATCTGCTGGAACTGGCTGATGACGTTCCGCTGCAGCGCTTCCGCACTGGAGTCGGAATCCGGCAGCACGTCTTCCAGCTCTTCCACTTCGGCGATCATGAAGGGCTCGGACTGCACGTAGCGCAACACGCGCACGCGCTCCACGCCCTCCGTGAAGACAAAGCGGCTCTGGTTCGGCATGCGGACGATCTTATGGACCGTCGCCAGCGTGCCAACCTCATGCATGTCTCCCGGCTTGGGAGTATCAAGGCGGGGATCAAGCTGGGCGGCGACGATGATCGAGCGGTCTTCGCCCAGAGACTCAATCAACTGGATGGAGCTCTCACGGCCGACCGTGAGCGGCAGAACGGCATGGGGGAACAAAACCGTGTCGCGAACCGGCAGAACCGGGATGCGGCGCGGCCCGTGGCTCTCCTGTGCGGGAGAGTCCAAGGGAGGAAGGATGGTCGGAGGAGTCGCCATTGAGTGTCCTTTTATCAACTTTCCTACATTAGACCACGCAGAAACAGGAAAAGTTGCAGAATTCCCTCGCTTCCCGGGCGCTCTCGCTCAACGCCTTTCTGGTCTGAGTCTTAGAGCTGCTCCCCGGGTTACGGTGCGCCGCAACCACCGTGCAGAAGCGCCCTTTTTTGTTCGCAGAGAAGGGCCGCCTTGCCGCGGTGACTCACTTTACACCCATTTGGAGAACAGCTGTACGCAAATTCCCGCACGCCGGTTCCGGGCCCATGAGCGGGCACGGAGCCGACCGGCGCAGGCTGTCTGCGGACTCGTTGGAGATATCGGCGGCGCGGGGATGACGGTGAGGCGGAAGCGGCTCTGCGGGGCGAACCGGGCTGAAAAGCGGAAGGATGGTGGCGGGGGAACCGCTTTGGGAAGGGGCTGGGCGGCGCGGGGCCGGAGAGGCTTACTCCGGCCCGAGCGAGCCCTCCTCTTTCCGGATGGCGAGTTCGATGCGTCCCCAGAGGTCGTCGTCTGGCGGATCGACCGGCAGAAGCTGGCGGGCGGCCTCGGCAATGGTCTGCAGGTCAGCCAGCAGAGCGCGGCAGTTGGGGCAACCGGCCAGATGCGGATGGTTGGCAACGTCCTGACCGGAGCCGATCAGATCGGCCATCTGTTCCTGAAATTCCTGACAAGTCATGGAATGTGGGTCCCGGATCATGACGCTTCCCCCCTGGTAAGCGCGGTGCGCAAGGCTTCGCGTAGCTTGAGGCGGGCCTTGTGCAGTTGCGATTTGCTGTTGCCGATGGAGCAGTCAAGCATGGTGGCAATCTCGTTGTGTTCGTAGCCTTCCACGTCGTGCAGGACGAAGACAAGGCGGTATCCGGCGGGCAGGTCAGCCACGGCGCGCTCCAGCGCCAGCCGGTCAATGGAGCCGGTGAGGGCAAGGTCAGGCGCGCCAAAGCTGCGCGCTGGTGTATCTTCGCGCGTGGGCTCCATGGCCTCATCCAGCGAGGTCAAGGCCAGGCCCTTTTTGCGCAGGTGCATAAGCACCACGTTGACGGCAAGCCGATGCAGCCAGGTGGAAAAAGCCGAGTCGCCGCGGAAAGTGGCGATCTTGCGATGGAGCTGAAGAAAGGCTTCCTGCGTCAAATCTTCCGCCTCGGCGGGATTGCCGAGCATACGGAGGCATAGGGAGTAGACACGGCGCTTGTGCTGAAAGTAGAGCTGTGCGAAGGCCTGGTGGTCACCGGCCTGCGCGCGCGCCAGCACCTCGGCGTCGGCCGGGGTGGGCACGGCGCGCTGGGTGGGCGGGCGCTCTGCGGCGCTGTCAGTGGCCGCGGGGGAGAGCGGGTCGTTCTTCGCTGCGTTCGATCGGGGCATGCGTAACCTTCCGGGGGAGTCGCCTGCGCGGGCAGGGCTGGACGTGCTGCACCTCGAGGGATTCCTCGTTAGTATAGGGTGCAGCGGCAGTGGCAGAGCCTGGGCGGGAAGTGACCGGAGCATAGCCATACGAATAATGATTTGGATGCAAGCAGTTGGCGCAACGTAGCCTCGCTTCCTGTGTTCTGAGGAGAAATGGGTTTGAGGGTGATTCGAGCAGGGCGCCGCGGCACCGCAAGGACGATCCAAGTTCTGCTGGCGGGTTTGCTTGCCCTGGCGGCGGGCGCGCACGGTGCGTGGGCTGCGACCGACCACACGGTGGAATCAGAACCGGCAACAGCAGCTGCGTTGACCGGTCTGAATGTGCAAAGCATCACGTTTGACGGTGTGGACGAGACGCGCGTGGCGCCGCTACGCGAGCGGTTGCCGCTCAAGACGGGTGCGCCGCTCACTGAGGACACACTGGCACGCAGCCTGCGACAGGTTTATTCCTCCGGGCTGTTCGATTCCGTTGAGGCTGAGGGCCGGCGCGAGGGTACGGGCGTGGCGATCGTCTTCAAAGGCCAGCCGCGCACCTTCATTGGAACGGTGAGCGTTTACGGCGCGCGCGGCGCCACCATCAACACGCAGCTTGACCGCTCCAGCCGCCTCACGACCGGAGCGCGCTTCACACAGTCGGCACTGGATCAGGCGCAGGTGCGCATGCGGCAACTGCTGGCCGACAATGGGTATCACGAGCCGACCATCACCTACACGCTGACGCCGGTTGCAGGCGAGCAACTCGTCGACATTGCATTCCAGGTAGCGAGCGGCCCGCAGGCGCGCGTGGGAGAAGTGGAACTGGGCGGCACGCCGGGGATGAGCGTGGACTTGTTCCGGCGCTACGCACATCTGCGACAAGGTGCGCGCATTGACCACGAGACGGTGAACCGTGCGCTGAGCGGCGTGCTCAAGCACTACCAGCGACAGAATCGTCTGGAAGCCGACGTGAAACTGGAGTCGCAGAGCTATGACGCGGCGGCTAAGCTGACGCGCTACAAGTTCACAGCGACGCGCGGGCCCGTGGTCACGCTGAAGCTCACCGGAGCGGGGCTCGACAACGAGCGGCTGAAGCGCGCCATCCCCATCTATGAGGAAGGCACGGTGGACGACGACCTGCTCAACGAAGGCGACCGGCGCATCCGCGACTACTATCAGCGTCTCGGCTACTTTGATGTGAAGGTGGAGCACGCGCAGCAGACGCCGTCGGACCAGGTGCTCGAGATTCTCTACACAGTCACGCTTGGTCAGCGGCGCAAGGTGGAACGGATCAGCGTGGACGGCAACAAATATTTCGACGAGGCGACGCTGAAGGATCTGCTGAGCGTGCGCTCGGCCGACACGCTGGACCGTCACGGCGCTTACAGCCAGGCGCTGGTCTCTGCCGACGTGAGCGCGCTGACCGGCGTCTACCAGAACAACGGATTTTCTGCCGTGAAGGTGACGCCGCAGACGGGTTTGACAGAGGAGCGTACAGGCCAGAAATCGCACAAGCCTGCGGGACTCACCATTGTCTACCACATTGCAGAAGGCACGCAGCAGCGCGTGGGTGAGGTGACGCTGGATGGAAACGCGCGCACGCCGGCGGACAAGCTGCTGCCGCTGCTGAACACCGCGCCCGGGCAGTTGTTTTCACCGCAGAACCTGGCCGGCGACCGCGATACGCTGCTGACCGACTACCTGAGCCGCGGATTTGATCAAGCGCAGGTGGAGGTGGAACAGAAGCCGCATGCTGGCGATCCAAACCTGCTCGATGTGGTCTTCCACATCACGGAGGGCCAGCAGGTATTTGTGCGCAAGGTGCTGCTGACGGGACTGCACTTTACGCGGCCAGACACGGTGGCGCGTGCCATCACGCTGCACCCCGGCGATCCGCTGAACCAGTCGGCCCTGCAGGAGACGCAGCGGAATCTCTACGACTTTGCACTGTTCAACGAGGTGGACACGGCGGTCGAAAATCCGTCGGGCACCGAGCCCTGGAAGACCGTGCTGGTGCGGACCTCAGAGGCGCGCCGCTGGACGCTGACCTACGGCTTCGGCTTTGAGACGCAGACCGGCACGCCGCAGAACAACTGCAAGGGCTACCAAGCAGCCACCGGATCGAGCTGCAATCCGAACGGCAAGCCTGGCATCAGCCCACGCCTGCTGGCCGACGTGACGCGCAACAACCTGTTCGGCCGCGAGCAGTCGGCGTCGATCCAGGGCACTTACGGCCTGCTGGAACAGAAGATCAACTTTGTCTACCAGAACCCGCACTTCCTCGGGCATCCGAACTTTGGGCTCTCACTCACTGGCGGCTACGCGAACAGCCAGGATGTGACGACCTACGTGGCGTCGAAGCTCAACGGCGGCCTGCGCGTCACTCAGCATTTTGAGGGCGGCCCGGCGTTGCTGAGCCGCGCCAACACGCTGGTTTACTTCATGGACTTCCGCCGCGTGAAGGTGCAGGGCTCAAGCCTCCAGGTCTATCCGGCCGCGATCAACGAACTGGCCGCGGCGGTGCGCGTGGCGGGCCCTGGCTTCACCTGGGTGCGCGACACGCGCGACTCCCCACTGGACGCGCATCGCGGCACGTACACCAGCTTCCAGGAGTTCATCTCCGGCCACAAGTTCGGCTCACAGGCGCAGTTCAACCGGCTCGATGTCTCCAACTCCAACTTCTGGAGCTTTGACAAGAGCCGCTTTGTGCTGGCGCGCAACTCGCGCTACGCACAGGAGCGCGCCCTGGGTGAAAACACCGACGAGTTGATCCCCTTGCCGGAGCGCATCTACTCCGGCGGCTCGACCTCACTGCGCGGCTTCAGCGTGAACGCCGCAGGCCCGCGCGACCCGGAGACCGGCTTCCCGATTGGCGGTGCGGGCGCGCTGGTGAACAGCACCGAGTTGCGCCTGCCGCCGCCCACGCTGCCCTGGTTTGGCGACTCGGTGAGCTTCGTGCTCTTCCACGACATGGGCAACGTGTTCCGCAACGCGGGCGATGCGTGGGAGAGTGCCCTGCGCGTGCGCCAGCCGGAACGCGATACGTGCAAGGTGCTGACTCCGCCCACGGTGGATCCGGTGAGCGGGACGATCACTGCGCCCGCTCCAACGGGGAATGCAACATCTACCGGCGTGCCGGGTGGGTGCCGCTTTGACTACTTCACACACGCGGCGGGACTCGGCGTGCGCTACCACACGCCCATCGGACCGATCCGGCTGGACTTCAGCTACAACCTGAACCCGCCCATCTACCCGGTGAACATCGACTACGCGCACTCAAACCCGTATGACAACCAGCACGTGGGGCAGGCCGACCACTTCAACTTCTTCTTCAGCCTGGGGCAGACGTTCTGATGACCGCACGCATGGCATTTCTCGGACTCGCCCTTGCGCTTGGCGCCGCTGCGGCGCACGCACAGGAGCCGGTGGTGCTGGACCGCGTGGTGGCAGTGGTGAACAACCGCGCCATTCTGGCCAGCGACCTGCGCGCGGAGATGCGACTCTCTGTGCTGGAGCCAGCAAACGCCCCGAACCCCGGCGCAGAGACCACACACGACGCGCTGGACCGGCTCATCAGCCGCACACTCATCCGCCAGCAGATTCGCGACGAGGAGCTGCAGTCAATGCGGCCCGCTGACAGTGAAGTGACGGCGCGGCTGAGTGAACTGCGCAAGGATCTGCCCGCCTGTGCGCGCGCGCACTGCTCCACAGACGAGGGCTGGAAGAGCTTTCTGGCAGAGCACGAGCTGACCGAGCGGCAGGTGGAGTTCTACCTCCGCAGCCGGCTTGAGATTCTCAACTTCATTGAGCTGCGGTTCCGCCAGGGCATTCAGATTTCGCATGACGAAGTCGAGTCCTACTACATCAACCTGCTGGTACCGCAATACCTGCCCGGCCAGACCGTGCCCAAGCTCGAACAGGTTGAGCCGCGCATTGAAGAGATCCTGCTGCAGCAGAAGGTGAATGCCCTGTTCAGCGACTGGCTGGACAACCTGCGCAAACAGGGTGAGATTGAAGTGCTGGACCCGTCACTGGAAGACGCCGCGAACAAAACCGCGAAACCATGAGCGAGACGACACTCAACCCGGAAGCAACCACACCGCGGCGCCGGCGACTACGGCTTGTGCTGTGGGGCGCGGGCGTGTTTGCCGCGGCGGGCGTGCTGCTGGCGTGTCTCTATCTCGCGGCCAGCTCGGCAGGCTTTGAAAACTGGGTGCGCGGCAAGCTCGTCACGCGCATTGAAAATGCGACCGGAGGCCGCGTCGAGCTCGGCTCATTCCACTGGCACCTGCTCAGCCTGGACGCGGAAGCTGCGGACCTGGTCATCCACGGTCGCGAAGCAGCAAAAGAAGCCCCCTATCTGCGCGTCGAGCGCATGCACGTGCGCATCAGCATCCTGCAGATCCTCAGCCCGAAGGTTCTGCTGCGCCAGTTGGAAGTCCGGCGGCCGGCGGTGCACCTGATTGTCTACCCCGATGGCTCCACGAACCAACCGCAGCCGCGCGTGGCGCAGAAGGCGGGCAAGCCCGCGCTCGACACTTTCTTCGACATGAAGGCCGGACTGCTGGCCGTGGAAGAGGGCGATCTCGACTACGACAACCGCGCCGCCTCATTCGACTCGCAGCACCGGCACCTGCCGCTGGACTTCGCCGCACACGATGTCTCGACGATTCTGCGCTACGTACCCGCCACGGGTCGCTATCCGGAGAGCTACCACATTGAGGCAGGCGCTCGGGACCTGCGCTTTGCACGCGGCGGCGGCGTTCCGGCGGTGGAGGGATACTTTCAGGCCGCGGCCGACCTGACGCGCAACGCCGTGTTTCTGCGCTCGCTGCGCGTGACAGCGCGGGGCAAGGGCGTGCCGGAGCGCTCGCTGAGCATCTGCGGCTCGGTGATCGACTTCAAGCGTCCGCACTGGCAGGTGCACGCGCAGGGCGAGCTTGACCTGCGGCTGGTGGAGCCAATCACTGGCTATGAGCGCGTGCCGGACGGCGTGGCGCGGATTGAACTGGATGGCGCGGGCCGCGATGGGCAGTTCCGGCTCGACGGGCCTGTGCATGCGGATGCCGCCTCCTATGTGGGCGGAGGCATTGATGCGCGTGGCGTCACGCTGGACGCGCACGTGCACGCCGACGCTGAACGGCTCGTGATCAGCCCCACGGTGGTGCGGCTGCGGCAGGGCGGCCAGCTTGAAGGCTCCATAACGCTCGCGAACTGGCTGGGCCCTGTACCGGGCACTCCGCAGATGGGCCCCGCGCCCACGCAGCAAGCGCAGAAACGCTGGGCTTTCAGCCGCAACGCAAAAACTGCATCGCCCGCACCCGCAGCACAGGCAGCCGCTAACGACACGACGCCGGTGAATGGCAAAGTGACGGCTGCGCTCAAGAACGTGCCTATCGACGCGGTCATGGACATCGTGGCGGAAGGCCCCTTCCAGCGCCTGGGTCTCGCTACGTTTCTCAATGGTCCCGCTGAAGCCACGTGGTCCAACGGCGACACGCGCACGCTGGCGGTAAGCGCAAAGCTCGCGCTGAGTCCCTCCCGCGCCGTGGCGGGAGAAACGCCTGCCTCCGGCGTGATTGATGCCACCTACACGCAGTCCAACGGTGCGGTGGACCTGCGCGCGCTTGAAATCAACATGCCGCAGAGTCGTCTCGCGGCGCGCGGGCATGTCGGCGCGTACCCGATCGAAAGCCCCTCGCAGATCAGCGTCGAGCTGCATTCGCAGAACGTCGCCGAGTTTGATCCGGTGCTGCGCGATCTCGGGCTGCGTCGCGGCGGGCGCACGGGAGCGGCTGCACTGCCCGTGGCGCTGGGCGGCGCAATGGACTTCCGCGGCAACTGGACCGGATCGCTTGCGGACCCGCATCTGGCCGGTGCGCTGACGGCGACGAATCTTTCGGTGGAGCTGCCGTCCAGCGATGCAAAGGCTCCGGCGCGCTCACTGCATCTGGACGCCGTGGACGCGGCCGGCAGTTACTCCGCCGCGCGCATTGCAGTGGACCACGCCCAACTGACCGAGCACGGCGCGACGATCCACGCGGAGGGCTCGCTGACCGCTGCCGACCAGTCGGCACGCAAGTCCGGCACACCGCGCTTTGACGCCAATTCCCTGCTCCGCGTGCGCATCACGGCAAACAAGGTGAGCGCAGCGGAACTGTTGCCGCTGGCAAACGTCTCAGTACCGGTTACGGGCGACGTGAGCGCACAGATTCAGACCGACGGGCCGCTGCACGCGCTGGAGGGCTCTGGCTGGGTGGAACTGGCCAACAGCGTGATCTACGGCGAGCCGGTGGGCCGCATTCGCGCACAGGGACGCATCGCAGGGCGCACAGTGGAGCTTGCCTCGCTCGCCGTCAATGACGACGCGGGCAAGCTGAACGCCACCGGCAGCTACAACCTCGACACGCGCCAGTTCCAGATCTCCGCCCACGGCTCCGGCATCAGCCTCGCGCGCATCCACAGGCTGCAGGCCTCCGGCACCACGGTCAACGGCAAGGGCGGCTTTACGCTCACCGGCAACGGCACCGTGGATGATCCGCGTCTGGAGGTCAAAGGCACGCTTACCGGACTCACGCTGGGCGGCGAGCCCCTGGGCAGCGTGGAAATCACAGCCCACGCGGCCAATCGCATCGCAGTCTACGACCTGACAACGCAGTTTGAGTCCGCGCGGCTCACTGCCCACGGCCAGACGGCCCTGAACGGCGACCACCAGACCCAGGCGCGGCTCGAGTTCTCCAAATTCAACATTGCAGGCCCGCTCAAGCTGCTGCAAGTTCCCGGACTCACGGGAGAAAGCGAACTTGCAGGCACCGTCACCGTGCAAGGGCCGCTGGACCGGGTGGAAGCGCTGCGCGGCGATGCGCGCATCAACGATCTGGCCGTGACGCTGGCGGGCGTGCATCTGCACAGTGAGGGCCCTGTGCATGCTTCGCTGGCCAACGGACGCATTGCGCTCGACCCGCTGCATGTGACCGGCGAGGCGACGGACGTTCGTCTGCAGGGTGGGCTCGAGCTGAAGAACGGACAGCGGCTGGACCTGGCCGCATCGGGCTCCATCAACCTGAAGCTGGCCGAAACGCTGGACCCCGACCTGACAGCAAACGGCACCACGACCTTCCAGATGGAGGCGCATGGGCCACTCAAGAATCCGGACCTGCGCGGCCGCATCGACTTCCAGAACGCATCGCTGGCGCTGCAGGACTTGCCCAACAGCCTTAGCCAGCTCAAAGGCACGCTGGAGTTCAACCAGAACCGGCTTGAGGTGCGTTCACTGACGGCCGTGACCGGCGGCGGGCAGCTCAGCGTGGGCGGCTATCTCACCTATCAGCACGGCATCTACGCAGACCTGTCAATGAGCGGCAAGAGCGTGCGCATTCGCTATCCCGATGGCGTCAGCTCGCTCGCCGACGCGAACCTGCGGCTGCAGGGTACGCAGAGCAGCCTGCTGTTGAGCGGCGGCATCCTCATCACGCGCTTCACGGTGAGCCCGGACCTGGACATTGCAGGCCTGGCTACGCGCGCCACCAAGGTGCAGCCCGTGGCCGCGCCCAGCGCGCCGTCCAACCACGTGCGGCTCGACGTGCGCATACTCTCCTCGCCACAGCTGAACTTCCAGAACGCTTATGCCAAGCTGGCCGGTGACGTGGATCTGCATCTGCGCGGAACGCTGGCGGCGCCGTCGCTGCTGGGGCGCGTCTCCATCACAGAAGGCAGCGCTACGCTGGCCGGCACGCGCTACGAGTTGCAGCGCGGCGACATCACCTTCAACAACCCGGTGCGCATTGAGCCTTCAATCGACCTGAACGCCACGGCACGCGTGGATGACTATGACATCACGCTCGGGCTGCACGGCTCTCCGCAGAAGCTCAACGTCTCCTACCGCAGCGATCCGCCTCTGCCGGAAGCCGATGTGGTGGCCTTGCTGGCGCTGGGCCGCACGCAGAACCAGCAGCACATCTACGGTCAGCAGCAGGAGCAGGGCGCCAGCAGCCAATCTACGGACGTGCTGCTGGGCGGCGCGCTGAATGCGACGGTCTCAAGCCGCGTGCAGAAGCTGTTCGGCGCGGGCGCGGTGAAGGTGGACCCAACCTACCTGGGCGCGCTGGGCAACTCCACGACGCGCATCACTGTTGAGGAGCAGTTGGGCAAGAACCTCAAGCTGACCTACGCCACGGACGTAAACACCACAGCGCAACAGCTTTTGCAAGCTGAAATCGCCATCAACCGCCACGTCTCGCTGCTGGTTACGCGCGACGAATCCGGCGTGTTTTCAATGGTCGTGAAGGCCACGCGCCGCTACCGCTAGCAGGAATTTTCATACGGCTCTCCATCGAAGGTTGGAGAGCCGATTCTCGTTTCCCGCGTCCAAATGACACAACCTGGACGCGGGATTCCGTGTCTTATACGGCAGGCGGCCGCAGCGGCCCAGAAACGGGGGCGGGCGGCCCGAACGAAAGGAGTCAGGCATGACAACGAAGTCTGGCGCTGTCTATCTCCGAATTACCGCCCTGGCCGCAGTCGTGGCAGGCGCAATGCTGTTTTCCCCGGCGTCGTCCGCGGCAGCTTCCGGCAGCGGAGCAGCTGCGGCCCAGGAACAGAGTGTGGCGGACGCGGCAAAGGCGAAGCTGAACAAGTCGCAGTTCAAGAACGTCAACGTGGCGGTGAATGCAAACGGCATTGCCACGCTCAGCGGCAGCGTCGAGCTCTACGAGTACAAGGCCGACGCGCAGAAACGCATTCACAACGTGAAGGGCGTCAACGCCGTGCGCAACTCGATTGAAGTCGCGGGGCCACACGTTTCCGACAAGGAACTGCAGGAAAAGCTCGTGGAAAAGCTCAGCTATGACCGCGTGGGCTACGGCAACGTGTTCAACGCCATCTCGCTCCGCGTGGAGAACGGCGTGGCCTTTCTCGGCGGGCACGCGCGCACGGATGTGGACAAGGACTCCGCCATTGCGCTGGTCAGCACCTATCCCGGCGTGAAGGATGTGGTTGCCGAAATCGAGGTCGACCCCGTGTCGATGATGGACGACCAGACGAGGATGGCCGTGGCACGCGCTGTCTATGGCTTCCCCTCGCTGAACAAGTACGCCATCGACCCAGTCAAGCCGATTCGCATCGCCGTGCAGAACGGGCACGTTGAGCTCTACGGCGTGGTGGACTCGCAGGCCGACAAAGATACGGCGTATCTGCAGGCCAACAGCGTGGGCGGCGTCTTCAGCGTGAAGAACTATCTGCAAGTGGCCGGGCGACCGGCGGAATCCGCGCAGAAGTAGCCTCCCCAGCAACACCAGCCGCGCCAGGGCCGATCCAGCCCTGGCGCATTTTTGTGCCGCGACATTTACAGAACTGTAACCAAAGCGCAGGCAACCTTTCCATACACTCGTCGCTATGCTGACCGACGCCCCTCTGAGCTATGAGCGAAAAGATGGCCGCAATGCCGGCACGCTGGTCTACGTACTGACCGGGCCGCTGACGCTGCGCAATATGTTCGACCTGCAGTCAGAACTGCGCGGCGCGCCTGCGACGCCGCTGGTGGTCATGGACCTGAGCGGCGTGCCCTACATGGACTCAGCCGGCATGGGACTCATCATGAATCACTACGTGCACTGCCAGACGCACGGCGCGCGCATGGTGGTGGCGGCGGCAAACAGCCGCGTGCTTGACCTGTTCAAGCTCACGCGCGTGGACACCGTGTTGCCGCTCGCAGCCACGGCCGAGGCCGCCGAAGCCTGATCTGCAATCGCGCGTTCAAGTACACTGGTGGGTGGAGCAAATCCCTGTGGGCTTGTTGGCAAAGACGCGCATCACGCTGGAAATGATCAAGTGGGAGCACTCGATTTTTGCGCTCCCGTTCGCACTGACGGCCACGCTGCTGGCTGCTGGCGGCATGCCACGGCTGGCCACGCTCGGCTGGATCCTGGTGGCGATGATTGCCGCGCGGTCCTGCGCCATGGCATTTAACCGCTGGGCGGACGCCGACCTGGACGCCACCAACCCGCGCACGCGCAGCCGCGCCATCCCCGCCGGTCTGCTTTCTCGCCAGTTTGTGCTCGGCTTCACCGTCTTCACCGGCCTCGTGTTTGTCTTGGCCTCTGCCGCGCTCAATCGCCTGACGCTGGAGCTCTCGCCGGTGGTGCTGGTGGTGCTGCTCGGTTATAGCTACATGAAGCGCGTCACGCGCTGGTCGCATCTGGTGCTGGGGCTCGGGCTGGGCCTTGCGCCTTCAGCAGCGTGGATTGCCGTGCGCGGCAGCCTGGACGCGCGCATCGTGGTGCTCACTGCGGCTGTGATGCTGTGGGTGGGCGGCTTTGACGTGCTGTATGCCTGCCAGGACTTTGACCACGACCGCACGGAAAAGCTGCACAGCCTGCCTGCGGCGATCGGCATCCCTGCCGCCTTCTGGGTCGCGCGCATCATGCACCTGGCGATGCTGGGCCTGCTGGTCTGGTTCGCGCGCCTGTTCGAGTTCGGCGTAGCGGGCTGGCTGGGAATCGGCGTGGCCGCGCTGCTGCTCACCTATGAGCACGCCATTGTTTCGCCGCGCGATCTGCGCCGGCTCAACGCCGCATTCTTCACCATGAATGGCGTCATCGCCATGGTGTTTTTGTGCTTTGTGGCCACGGACCTGTGGCTGCGGAGGTAAACTGCAATGTCTGTATTGGAAATGCAAAGCCCGGCAGAAATGTCGCTGTGGTATGGTGCCAGAAGGCTGGCCGCTGGCGAGGGTGCCACGGATGCGCCTGCGAACGGAATGCGAGTTGCCATCCAGGGAGAGTATGGCTCGTTCAGCCATGAGGCCGCGCTCAAGCTCAATGCTGGAGCGTCCATCGCCCCGTATTCGCTTTCAGCCGACGTTTTTGCCGCGCTGGACGCGGGCAAGGTCGAAGCCGCTGTCATTCCCATTGAAAATAGCCTGGCCGGGTCAGTGCTGGAGCACTTTGACCTGCTGCTGAAGCATGACGTGCGCGTGGAGCGCGAGGCGCTGCTGCGCATCCGCCACAATCTCATCACCGTGCCCGGCGTAACCATTGACCAGATTGACCGCGTCTTTTCGCACCCCGTGGCGCTGGCGCAGTGCAGGCGCTTCCTTGCCGCGCACCCGCAGATGGAGTCGCTGGCCTTCTATGACACGGCGGGCAGCGTGAAGCAACTGATGGAACTGCGCGACACACACGCGGGCGCCATCGCCAGCCGCGGCGCTGCGGCGTTCTACGGTGCGCAGATTCTTGAAGCCAGCATCGAAGACAACCCGGAGAACTACACCCGCTTCTTCCTGGTGCGCCGCGCTGCGGAGGCCACGCAAGACCCTGAGGCCAACAAGATCAGCATCGCCTTCTCGGTCGAGAACCGCCCCGGAACACTCGTCGCCGCGCTGAATGCGCTCTCCGCACTCGGCACCAACCTGACCAAGATCGAGTCACGCCCCGTGCAGGGCCGTCCGTGGGAGTACGTGTTCTACGTCGACTGCCAGATCCGCAACGCGGCGGAGGGCTCGGCCGCCGTGGCCGCGCTCGGCGAGCACTGCGCAATGGTGAAAGAGCTGGGCCGCTATCAAGAGGCACAGCGCCCCGTCGAGGCCCAGCAGGGCTGACGGCACAGCAGAACCCAATAAAAAAGGGATGAGCCCAAGGCTCATCCCTTTTTTATTGGCTGTTCGGCAGGCTTTAGAAGTGGTATGCCACGCCCACCGTGGGAACGAAGATGTTGTACCAACGCTTGGTGTCCTGATAGGACAGTCCGAAGTTGGGCACCTTGGTGACAAAGCCGCGATACTCGGCACGGATGTCAAAGCTGGGGCTGATCTCATAGGCAACGCCGGCGCCGTACATGCCGCCTGCGCTGGTCTGCTGCTTCTCATCCAGGTTCTTGGTGCTTGAGTTGCGGATGGGCAGGAACACCAGCACGCCCGGACCCGCTTCCACAAACGGGTTGAACTTGCGATAGGTGAAGCTGCGCACATACGCAAACGAGATTTCCTGATTGCGCGTCAGCACAGGATAGTCGTTGGTGTTGCTGATGACGAACCGGATCTGGTTCTGGTAGGTGATGCCGTAGTTGGCTTCGAGTGCGCTCGACGGCGTCAGCATGAACCGGTAGCTGAGCAACGCGCCGTAAGCTGGCGTGGAGTGCACCTGCACGTCCGTCGAAGAGTTGATGAACGGCTCAATCAGGGCGGTTCCGCTCAGGCTTATATCCTGCCTGCTCTCCTGGGCTCGGCCAGCAACCGCGCACGCGGCCAGCAAGAATGCGACAAAAACGATCTTCTTCATTCGGTCATGAACCTCGCGACTGCCCAACCGTCCGGCCGGCAACCTGCTTCGTGTCTCCGGTGCGCCGGTTCGTGCCGGGCCCCGCTCTCAGCATTGTAAATGGCCGGAACGGGGTTGCGGCAGACTGGTTTACACCGGTACCTGCTTTATCGGCTTAGACGCGGCAGGTCGCAAATGGGCGTTTCCTTCCAGAAGCGGAAAATTCAGAAGAATTCAGCTTCAGCCGGCCCGCTCCAGGTGGTAATAGAACGGTGGCCCCTTCTCCTCTGCCAGCGTGCGCACCGTCTTCAGAAAGGCTCGCGCGGCATAACTGAGCGTGGTCTGCCGCCGGTGCACCAGCCGCAGCACGCGCTTCATTTCGAGCTCGTCTACCGCAATACGAACCAGGTCGCCTGTCTCCAGCTCACGCGCCACCGTCAGATGCGGCACCAGCGCCACGCCGTTGCCCAGCGCCACAAACCGCTTGATGGCCTCAATGGTCGGCAGCTCAATGCCCATGTTCAGCGGTGTGCGATAGCGCTGGAAGGCCTCAATGACCTTTCGCCGCAGCGGCGAGGCAACGTGGTGGGCGATAAAGTTCTGGTGGCCTAGCTCATTAATTGAGAGCCGTCCCGCCCCGGCCAGCGGATGGCTGGGGCTCACCACGAACGCCAGGCTGTCGCCATAGACCGCGATGGAGCGGAACTGCGCCGGGTCAGGCCGGTACGACATGACGCCAATCTCAAACGTGCGCAGGTTCATCTCCTCTGGCATACGGCTGGCCAGCACGCGATGCACTGTCACGCTGATGTGCGGAAATTCGCGCCGGAAGCTGTCGATGGCCGGCAGCAGATACATGCAGGTGTACTCATTGGCGGCCAGTTGCAGCTCGCCGCGTTCCAGGCTCTTCAGCTCGCCGAGCGCGCTTGAGGCTTCGCGGCGCAGTGCCAGCAGACGCAGGGCATAGTCGCGCAGCAACGAGCCGGCCGCGGTGAGCGAGCCGTCGCGCGCGGCGCGGTCAAACAGCACCTCACCCACGGACTCCTCCAGCTTGCGGATCACCTGGCTGACGGCGGGCTGGGTGCGGTGCAGCCGCTGCGCGGCGCGTGAAAAGCTGCGCTCCTCGGCCACGGCAAGAAATGTCTCCAACTGGTTCAGGTCCATCAAGTTGCTCGCCTCTTTTGTATAACGAATTGTAATCGACAACCCAAAAAGAATAACTTTGCGTTATAGCGCCGTTTGCGAGAGACTGACTCTTGGCAACATAGGCTTCCCCCACGGCAGGCATACAAAAGATGAGCACAGATCACGTAGCGTTTTTTGACACCACTCTGCGCGACGGCGAACAGTCGCCGGGCTGCAGCATGACCACGCAGGAAAAGCTGACCATGGCCCACGCACTTGAGGACCTGGGCGTGGACATCATTGAGGCTGGCTTTGCCATGGCCTCTGAGGGCGACTTTGCCGCCATCTCCACCATCACGCAGGCCATCCGCAAGCCGCGCATCACGTCACTGGCCCGCGCCAAGACTGAGGACATTGAGATGGCCGCACGCGCCATCCAGCTCGCTGACCGCGCGCGGATTCACGTCTTTCTCGCGTCGAGCGATCTGCACCTGGAGTACAAGCTCAAGCTGAGCCGCCAGCAGGCGCTCGACCTCACTGGCGAGTCCGTGCGGCTGGCGCGTTCTCTGGTGGACGACGTGGAGTTCTCACCCGAGGATGCCACCCGCGCTGACCGCGACTACCTCGTGGAGATGGTGCGCATCGCCGTTGAAGCGGGCGCAACCACCATCAACATGCCGGACACCGTGGGCTACACCACTCCGGAGGAGTACGGCCAGATGTTCCGCGAGGTGCGCGAACGCATCCCGGCCATCGATGCACAGGGCGTGATTCTCTCCTCGCACTGCCATGACGATCTGGGTCTCGCCGTCGCCAACTCGCTCGCAGCCATTGAGGCGGGTGCGCGGCAGGTGGAGTGCACCATCAACGGCATCGGCGAGCGCGCGGGCAACGCAGCGCTGGAAGAGATTGCCGCGGCGCTCTATGTGCGCGGCGACCGCTACGGCGTGAAGACGGACATCAAGCTGGACAAGCTCTATCCGACGAGCGAAGTGCTGGGCCAGATCATCACCTTCAAGCCCTCGCCGAACAAGGCGATTGTGGGCGCCAACGCCTTCGCGCACGAGTCAGGCATCCACCAGCACGGCATGCTGGCCAACCCGCTCTGCTACGAGATCATGACGCCCGCACTGGTGGGCGTCAGCCGCACGCACTTGGTGCTCGGCAAGCACTCCGGCCGCGCCGCGTTGCGGCACCGGTTGGAGCAGCTGGGCTTTGCGCTCACGCGTGAAGAGCTGCAGCAGACCTACTACCGCTTTGTGGCCCTCGCGGACCGCAAGAAGAACATTTACGACCAGGACCTGGTTGGACTGCTGCCGGACAAGATTCGCGAGAACCGTCACGAGCCGGTGGCGGAACTCGACTAACGAAACATCAACGACTCAACGAACTCTGGGAACGGGAATGAAGCTGAAGATACTGGTTGTCGCGGGCGATGGAATCGGCCCGGAAGTGACCGCCGAAGCGGTCGCGCTGTTGAAGGACATTGCCGCCGCGGGCGGACACGACTTCACGTTTACTGAGAAGCGCATCGGCGGCGTGGCCATTGTGGCCGACGGCACGCCGCTGCCTGAGGACACGCTGAAGGCTGCGCTTGAGTCCGACGCCGTTTTCCTTGGCGCCGTGGGCGGCAACGAGTTCAATTCCCTGCCCCCGTCAAAGCGCCCCGAGGCGGGCCTGCTCAAGATTCGCGCCGAGCTGGGCGGCTTTGCCAACCTGCGCCCCGCATTCGCCTTCAAGGAGCTGGCGGTCAACAGCCCGCTGCGGCCGGAAGTCATCGACGGCGCTGACATTCTGTGCGTGCGTGAGCTGCTGGGCGGACTCTACTTCGGCCAGCCGCGCGAGTGGGACAAGGAGAAGGGCGAAGCCTTCAACACCATGCGCTATACCACGCCTGAGGTTGAGCGCGTGGCGCGCATTGCTTTCCAGCTTGCGCAGAAGCGCCGCAAGAAGCTCACCAGTGTGGACAAGGCCAACGTGCTTGAGACCTCGCAGCTCTGGCGCGCGGCGGTGACGGAAGTCGCCAAGGATTTCCCTGACGTGACGCTCGAGCACCAGTACGTGGACGCGATGTCGATGCACCTGATGACGCGGCCACGCGACTTTGACGTGATGCTGACCGAAAACCTCTTCGGCGACATTCTCTCCGACGAGTCGGGCGTGATCACCGGCTCGCTGGGAATGTTGCCTTCGGCAACCATCGGCGGCAAGGTCAATCTCTACGAGCCGGTGCACGGCTCCGCGCCGGACATCGCGGGCAAGGGGCTCGCCAATCCTCTGGGCGCCATCCTGACCGGTGCGCTGATTCTGCGCCACTCCGCGGGGCTTGAAGCCGAGGCCGAGGCAATTGAGGCCGGTGTCCGCAAGGTGCTGGAGCAGGGCTTCCGCACGCCGGACCTGGCGCGTGGCAATACCAAGGACTTCACCGTGCTCTCCACCAAAGAGATGGGCGCGAAGGTGCGCGAAACCGTGAAGGCGCTGCTGGTTCACGCATAACGATTCGAGGAGAATGATGAGTTCCGTACCGAAGACATTATTTGAAAAGGTGTGGGAGCAGCACGTGGTGGCCGAGCCGAAGGGCGAGCCCACGCTGCTCTACATCGACCTGCAGCTGCTGCATGAAGTCACCTCGCCGCAGGCCTTTGAGGGGCTGCGCCTGGCGGGCCGCAAGGTGCGCCGCCCGGATCGCTCCGTGGCGACCGTGGATCACAACGTGCCCACAACGAAGGAAGGCCGTCTGAACATCGTCGACCCGATCTCTGCCACGCAGATTGCCACGCTGCGCCGCAACTGCGCGGAGTTCGGCGTGGAACTTTATGACGTGGACTCGCCAAACCAGGGCGTGGTGCACGTGGTTGGCCCCGAGCTGGGCCTCACCAAGCCGGGCATGACCATCGTCTGCGGTGACTCGCACACCTCCACCCACGGCGCGTTCGGCGCACTCGCGTTCGGCATCGGCACCAGTGAAGTGGAGCACGTGCTGGCGACGCAGACGCTGCCGCAGTCCAATCCGAAGACCTTCCGCATCTCCGTGGAAGGCGCGCTGCCGCAGGGCGTCACGGCGAAGGACATCATCCTCGCCATCATCGGCAAGATCGGCACGGACGGCGCCACGGGTTGCGTGATTGAGTACGCAGGCTCGGCCATCCGTTCGCTCTCAATGGAAGGCCGCATGACGGTCTGCAACATGAGCATCGAAGCCGGTGCGCGCGCAGGCATGATCGCGCCCGACGAGAAGACCTTTGCGTACCTCAAGGGCCGCCGCTTCAGCCCCAAGGGCGCGGACTGGGACGCTGCCGTCGCCGCGTGGAGCAAGCTGCCCACCGACGAGGGTGCGAAGTTTGACCGCGAGCTCACCATCGACGCGGCCACGCTGGTTCCTTACGTAAGCTGGGGCACCAGCCCCGGCATGGTTGCGCCGGTCACAGCCACAGTGCCCGACCCGGCGAAGGCAGCCAACGATCTCGACCGCAAATCCTTCGAGCGCGCGCTGGAGTACATGGGCCTGACGGCAGGCACACCGCTGGATCAGATCTCGATTGACCGCGTCTTCATCGGCTCCTGCACCAACGGCCGCATTGAAGACCTGCGCGCTGCAGCACGGATCGCGAAGGGCCACAAGGTCTCCTCGCACGTGAGCGCAATGGTGGTTCCAGGGTCGCAGCTGGTGAAGGCGCAGGCTGAAGAAGAAGGCCTGGACCGCATCTTCACTGAAGCAGGCTTTGAGTGGCGTGAGCCGGGCTGTTCGATGTGCCTCGGCATGAACCCCGACATTCTGACGCCGGGCGAGCGTTGCGCGTCCACGTCAAACCGCAACTTTGAAGGCCGCCAGGGACGCGGTGGACGCACGCACCTGGTCTCGCCTGAGATGGCTGCGGCAGCCGCGATTGCCGGGCACTTTGTCGATATTCGCAAGTGGGAAGTTCTTGAAGAGGTAACGGCCTGATGGAAAAGTTCACGACACTCACCTCCCTGGCCGCGCCGCTGGACCGCACCAACGTCGACACGGACCAGATCATCCCGAAGCAGTTCCTCAAGCGCATTGAGCGCACGGGCTACGGCGACTTCCTGTTCTTCGACTGGCGGCAGACGCCCGAGGGCAAGCCGCTGCCTGAGTTTGTGCTGAACAATCCGCGATACAAGGGCGCGCAGATTCTCGTTGCCGGCAAGAACTTCGGCTGCGGGTCCAGCCGCGAACATGCTGCGTGGGCTCTGGCCGACTTCGGCTTCCGCTGCGTCATCGCGCCCACGTTCGCTGACATCTTCTTCTCCAACGCGGGCAAGAACGGCATCGTGCTCGTTCGCCTCAGTGAGGAGCAGGTGGAGCATCTGCTGCACAACGCGCAGACCAAGCCCGGCTACCAGCTCACCGTCTCCCTTGAAGCGCAGACCGTGACGGACAGCGAAGGCTTCAAGGCCTCGTTCGAGATCGATCCCTTCCGCAAGTTCTGCCTGCTGGAAGGACTCGACGACATTGGCCTCACGCTGCGCCACATCGCGGAACTGGACGCTTTTGAAAAGCAGCACGACAACGCTACCTGGCTGAAAGCGAAGAACTGAACAGAGTGAAACCCGCTTGCGGCCGCGCAACACGCGCGGCCTCGGCGTCAAGGAGACCATGATGGGGAGTAACGCACAGCAGACATCGAACGCGCATCTCACAACACCCACCCGCCTGACCGGGGCGGAGATTGTGTGGGCCACGCTGGTAGGCGAGGGCGTAACGGACGTCTTCGGTTACCCGGGCGGCGCCATCCTGCCGGTCTACGATGCACTGCGCAAGTTCCCCATCCACCACACGCTCGTCCGCCATGAGCAGGGCGCCGCGCACATGGCAGACGGCTACGCGCGCGCCTCGGGCAAGGTCGGCGTCGCCATCGCTACCAGCGGGCCGGGCGCGACGAACCTTGTCACGGGCATCGCCACCGCCATGCTCGACTCCATTCCCGTTGTCTGCATCACGGGCAACGTATCGAGCAAGGTGCTCGGCACCGACGCTTTCCAGGAAGTGGACATCACAGGCATCACGCTGCCCGTGACCAAGCACAACTTCCTCATCAACAAGCCTGAGGACATTGCGCCTGCCATCCGCCACGCCTTCCAGATTGCGCGCAGCGGCCGGCCCGGCCCCGTGCTCGTTGACATCACCAAGGATGCGCAGCAGGCGTCGGCCATCTTCGACTTCGATGCAGCCAAGCCGCGCGCGTATCGCCCGCACCCCATGCTGCACGTGCATGACACAGACCTCGACAAAGCCGCCGAACTGATCCGCAACTCGAAGCGCCCTGTGATCCTCGCCGGGCACGGCGTAGCGGAGTCCGGCGCAATGGAGCAGGTGCGCACGCTGGCTGAGCGCACGCAAACGCCCGTGGCGCTCACGCTGCTCGGCCTCGGCGCCTTCCCTGCCTCGCATCCGCTGAACCTGGGCATGATGGGCATGCACGGTGAAGCGTGGGTGAACACTGCTATTCAGGAAGCCGATCTGCTCATCGCCTGCGGCATGCGCTTTGACGACCGCGTGACCGGCACGCTTTCAACCTACGCGCAGAAGGCGAAGAAGATTCACATCGAGATTGACCCGGCCGAGATCAACAAGAACGTCAAGGTGGATGTGGCGCTCGTCGGCGACTTGCGCAACGTGCTTGAAGAGCTGCTGCCGCGCGTCTCACACCGCGAAGACGGTGCGTGGCTCAAGGCGATTGAAGCCAGCAAGGGTGCCTCTGCCGTGCGCGACATCAAGAACCTGCCCGACTCCGGCCACCTCTACGCGGCGCACGTGATCCACGACATCTGGCGCATGACCGGCGGCGACGCCATTGTGGTGACCGACGTGGGACAGCACCAGATGTGGGAAGCGCAGTACTTCCATCATGAGAAGCCACGCACGCTCGTCACCTCCGGCGGCCTCGGCACCATGGGCTTCGCGCTGCCCGCGGCCATCGGCGCCAAGTTCGCCTGCCCGGAAAAGGAAGTGTGGGTGGTGGTTGGCGACGGCGGCTTCCAGATGACTTCGTCGGAGCTCTCAACCATTGCGCAAGAGGGCATCAAGATCAACATCGCCATCATCAACAACGGCTATCTCGGCATGGTGCGGCAGTGGCAGGAGTTCTTCTACGACCGCAACTACGAGTCCACGCCGCTGGTGAGCCCGGACTTCGTGAAGCTGGCCGACGCGCACGGCATTCCCGGACGCGCAGTGCGCCGCCGCAGCGAGGTGGAGGACGCAGTGAAGACCGCGCGTGAAACCAAAGGTGCGTTCCTGCTGAACTTCCTCGTCGAGCAGGAAGACGCCGTGTATCCTATGATTCCCGTCGGCTCCGCACTGCATGAGATGATCCTCCGCCCAGACCACAACCCGCTGGTTGAGCGGCCGGACGACAAGTAAGGCGAACGAGGAGCAAGAGCGATCATGATGCATACATTCGTTGCGTACGTTGAAGATCTGCCGGGCGTGCTGACGCGCGTGGCTTCGCTGTTCCGCCGGCTCAACATCAACATCACCTCGCTTTCCGTGGGCCGCAGTGAACGCCCCGGGCTCTCACGCCTCACCGTGGCGTGCGAGGCCTCTGGCGAGGCGGGACACCGCATCCGGGCCAGCCTGTTTAAACTGGAGAATGTCGTCGATGTGGATGACATTGCGCAGGCGCCCAGCGTCACGCGCGAGCTGGCGCTCATCAAGGTCGGCGCCACCAAGGACACGCGCTCGGCGATCTTCGAACTGGTCGAGGTCTTCCGCGCGCGCATCATTGACCTCACGGCCGAGTCGCTGGTCATCGAGATGACCGGCGTCGAGAGCAAGATTGAAGGGCTCATCCAGGTGCTGCAGGAGGGTGACAACCCGATCCTGGAGATCTGCCGCAGCGGCAAGATGACCATGCGCCGGGGTCATCACACCAGCCGCGTGCTGCGCGCCATGAGCGCCGGAGCGAACGACGATTCGGCTGAGGCTGCTCCCGTGGACGTGGCTCCGGAGGGAGCGGTCATCGAGCCGAAGTAGACGGCGCTTTGCTGTTGGAACCATTGGACCCGCAGCCGCACGGCGCGGGCCAGGAAGGATCGATTCGTGGAGGACGATACAAAAGCCTGTCCGGTTTGCGGAGAGACAATCAAGGCGGTCGCCATCAAGTGCCGCTTCTGCAACAGCGACCTGAAGGCGTTTGAGACGGAACAGAAGCAAGATGAGGAGCAGGTTCTGTTCACGGGCCGCCCCGCGGCGCTCTACAGCGTTGGGCAGTTTGCGCCCTTTCTTCTGCTTCTGGTGGCTATGGTCGCCATTGTCTCGTATGAGCCGCGCCACTATAAGGCTTACACGGTTCTGCTGTTCCTGCTTGCCGCTGGCGTGCTCTGGCTGCGCTACTACCTCCGTAGCATTGGCACGCGCTACACCGTGACGTCGCAGCGCATCAAGCTCGAGCACGGCGTGCTGTCCAAGGTGCAGGAGTCGCTCGAACTTTTCCGCATTGACCACTTTGAGCTGCGCAAGCCGCTCGGCATGCGGATGCTGGGCTTCGCGTGGCTGCACCTCTACTCCTCTGACGAGGAGCTCAAAAAGTTTTCCATCTACGGCGTGCACGGGCTGGAATCGCTGGCGGAAACGCTGCGCGAGTGCCAACTCCGCGAGCGCAGCAGACGCAACCTGACGACGTTCGTCAAGGCATAGCGCGCGCGGCGCAAGCCGCGTCAACGCCCCACAGGCAACACAAAGCTTTTACCTCTGAACTCAACCCCCGTACGCAAAGGAAGAAATCGAGAACATCATGGCCAAGACTTACTACGATCACGCCGCCGACCTTACGCTCATCCAGGCCAAGAAGGTCGCAATCATCGGTTACGGCTCGCAAGGGCACGCACACGCGCTCAACCTGAAGGACTCAGGCGTGCAGGTGAAGGTCGGCCTGGCAGCCGGCTCCAAGTCCATTGCCAAGGCGCAGAAGGCCGGCCTCGAGGTCGACACGGTGGCCAACGCCACCAAGTGGGCCGACGTGGTGATGATCCTCATCCCCGACCAGACGCAGGCCAAGGTCTACGCCGAAGAGATTGCGCCGAACCTCAAGCCGGGCTCCATGCTCATGTTCGCGCACGGCTTCAACATTCACTTCAAGACCATCATTCCGGCCAAGGACATCGACGTGTCGATGGCCGCGCCGAAGGCTCCGGGCCATCGCGTCCGCGAGGTCTTCACCGAGGGCGGCGGCGTCCCGGGCCTCATCGCCGTGCATCAGGATGCCACCGGCAATGCGCACGCGCTTGCGCTGAGCTACCTCAAGGGCATCGGCTGCACACGCGCCGGAGTGCTGGAGACCACCTTCCGCGAAGAGACCGAGACCGACCTCTTTGGCGAGCAGGCCGTGCTCTGCGGCGGCGTCAGCGCGCTCATCAAGGCTGGCTATGAAACGCTGGTCGACGCTGGCTACGCGCCGGAGAACGCCTACTTTGAGGTGCTGCACGAGCTCAAGCTCATCGTCGACCTCATCTATCGCGGCGGCCTCTCCTACATGCGCTACTCCATCAGCGACACCGCCGAGTGGGGCGACTACGTCTCTGGCCCGCGCGTCATCAACGACGAGAGCAAGAAGGCGATGAAGGCCATCCTGCACGAGATCCAGGACGGCACCTTCGCCAAGCGCTTCCTCGCTGACCAGGCCAACGGCCGCAAGGAGTTCCTGGCCTTCCGTGAAGCAGAAGCCAAGCACCCCATCGAAGAAGTCGGCAAGCGCCTGCGCGCCTCCATGCCCTTCCTCGATCCGGTCACCGTCGAGGAAATCTCCAAGACGCGGTAAGCACTGCGAACGCGGCGGGCAGAGTCCGCCGCGCGCAAACAGAAACGCCGGACAGCTTCGAGCTGCCCGGCGTTTTTCTTTGCATCCCGTAAGGCGATCGCGCTACATGCGCAGCATCACGCCACCGTCCACGGCAATCTGCTGGCCGGTGATGAAGCCGTTCGTCATCAGGAACAGATACGTCGATGCCAGCTCGTCGATCGTCGCCGTGCGGCCCAGCGGAATCAGCTCGCTGAAGAACTTCTTCGTCGCGGCGCGCTGCTCGGCTGGCATGTCACGCCAGAACGGCGTCTCAGTCCACGTGGGCGCCACCACGTTGACACGCACGCGCGGCGCCAGCTCGCTCGCCAGTCCTTGCGCCATGGTGACGATGCCGTCGTTGCCCAGGATGGCGCCGGAAGCCGTGTGCGGGCGTCCACCAGTGCCTCCCGTGAACGTCATGCTGCCGCCCTCATTGAAGTGTCCTGCGGCAATCTGCGCCAGCCGCAGGTTGTCAAAAAGCTTGTGTTCTACCGTTTCGCGGATCTGCTCAATGCCCGTCTGCGCAAAGCCGCCGCCCATGGCGCCACCCACAGTCGAAACCAGGTGATCGAACGAGCCCGTCCACGCAAAGAATGCGCGCAGGCTCTCGTCGCTGGTGGCGTCCACCAGGTGCCCCTGTGCCTCAGGGCGAATTGTGCGCAGCGCCTCCACAGCCTGCTTCAGCCGCTCCGGATTGCGCCCGCCAATCCACACGCTGGCACCCTGCTCAAGCGCGAGTTCCGCCACGCGGCGCCCGAACCCCGAGCTGCCACCCACCACTACAACCTTCTTTGTTGCCAAGCTCATGTTGATCTCCACACATGCGCAGCGCTGAGGAGAACGCCGGGGAACGAGTCCACAGCCGACACCTGTTCCAGCCGCGCTACGCACGTGCGGGATCCTGTATGTCCGACGCTCGCGATGCACTCTTAGAGATGTGCCAGCGCGCACGCACGATTCACAACCGGCGGCCTATTTCCTGTCGAGCCGGAACGCGGCAGCCTGAAAATCTCCGCGGAACTCCTCGCTCATTTCAAGTCCGTGATGCATCCACCACGCTCCGCTGGCTGTCTGCGGTGTGTCCTTCGCGGCGCTGCCCTCAATGGGCGTGAGCGTGTACTGTGCGGCAGGGTCCAGCCCCTCGAGCTTCAGCAGCGGAAACCCGCGCCCCTCCTGCGTGGAATGGATGAAGGCAAACACGACGGACTGTGCTTTGTCGCGGCTGACGGTCTGCGTGGCGGAGAACTCGCTGCCATCACGCGGTGTGATGAGGCGGTAGAGATCGCCCTGCACAATCGTCTTCTGCACCTCGTGGTAGGCCGCGATCAGCCGCTTGGCCGTAGCCATCTCCTCGTCATTCCACTTCGCAATGTTCGCGCCAATGCCCAGCGAGCCATCCATCGAGCTCAACATCCGATAGTTGAGCGATGTGGAGCGCTTGTTGAGCCAGTGCGGCGAGTCCGTCACCCACGCCATCATGATCTGCGGCGTGTACGCGTAGGTAAAGCCGTCCTGCTGCGAGATCCGGTCAAACGGGTCCGTATTGTCTGAAGGCCACACCTCGTCAGCGTATTCAAGAATGCCGAGATCCACGCGCCCGCCGCCGCCGGAGCAGGATTCAATCTCGACCTCCGGGTGCCGCTTCTTCAGCTCGTCGAGGATGTGATAAACGCTGCGCGTGAACTCGACGTAGACCTTCTTCTGCTCGGCCGGTGGAAGCTGGTCCCAGCCCGGCTCGCTCCAGTTGCGGTTGTAGTCCCACTTGAGAAACGCAATCTGGTTCTCCGTGAGCAGCTTGTCGAGGAAGCCGAGCACGTAGGCACGCACATCGGGCCGCGCCAGGTTCAGCACCAGCTGGTTGCGGGCCTCCGTGCGCGGACGCCCCGGGAAGTTCAGCACCCACTCCGGGTGCTTGCGATACAGGTCCGAGTCGGGGTTCACCATCTCCGGCTCAACCCACAGCCCGAAGTCCATCTTCAGCGCGTGCACCTTGTCGATGAGCGGCTTCAGTCCGTGCGGAAACTTCTGCGGGTTCACGTACCAGTCGCCCAGCCCGGCGTGGTCGTCTTTGCGCTGGCCGAACCAGCCGTCATCCATCACGAAGCGGTCTACGCCGAGCGCAGCAGCCCTCTCCGCCAGCGCCATCTGCCCGGCCTCATCCACCCTGAACTCGGTCGCTTCCCACGAGTTGTAAATCACCGGGCGCGGCTTGGGCGCGGCCGCTTCGCCGGTTCCCTTGCGATGCGGCAGGATGTGCGCGATCTCATAGTGGTGCAGCAGGCGCGAGGCTCCGCCCAGCCCGTCGGCCGAGTAGCCGCCGTAAAAGACCGGCGTCTCCAGCGACTGCGCTGGATGCAGGACGTAGGCGAAGTCGAACGGGTTGAAGCCGCCGGTGACGCGCACCGCGTCAAGCTGGTCCTGCTCCACCGAGATGCGCCACGAGCCGCTCCACGCCAGCGCGCCGAACCATACCTCGCCGCTGGTTTCGCTGGGGGCTCCTGCCTGAATCGCAAACCACGGATTGGCCTGATGGCTTGTTGTTCCGCGGCGGCTCTCAATCACGCGCTCGCCCGGATGCAGCGTCTCCTGCGTCAGCGTCCACTCGCCCGCCCAGCGGCCAGTCAGGTAGTCCAGCGAGTACTTGCCCGCGGGCAGCGCCCACGAAGCAGCCGCGGCCTGCTCAATGGTGATCGGTTGTGCCTCGCGGTTCTGAATGGTGGCCCAGCGCGACAGGATGCCCGTGGCCGGATCGATCTCGTAGTGCAGCGTGACAAAGACGTAGCTCTTGATGTCCTTCAGCGTCACGTTCACGCCGTGTGGCGTCAGCGTGTGGCTGTCATAGTGCAGCACCAGGTCGCGGTTGCCGCTCGCAAACGTCACCTTCAGCGCCGGCTCCACAAACAGCCCCGCGCCCCAACCCGCGTACTCCTGCGGCGTGGTGGTGTACGAGGAGTCGAATGATGCGGCCTCACGCAGCGGCACGGCGCGCGGAATGGCGTCGCCAGCCGCCAGCTGCCCACCCCAGTAGAGCTGCTGCAGCTCTCCCCGCGCGTTCACGCCGAAGGCATAGGTCATGTTGCCGCCATCCAGACGGAACACGCTCGTAGCGTGGTCAAACGAACTGGCGGACTGCGCCGAAGCCATTGCGGCAACAGCAGCAAGAACGGCGAATGTAAAGGCTTTCAGCATCGCGGTCTCCCCTGCGACGAATTTCAATCCGAACCATCATAGTGGATCAGCGCCGGTGCTCACCGCCACATTGTCGTCACCCACCGTTTTGTGGAGGGTCTTCGGGGGCTGGATCGGATATGCTGTAGCGTGCACCCGGAGGGTCGCGCATGCTTTCCCCTGCCGTAACACCACCTGCCTGCCCCACGCCCGCCGCCACCATTGCGGACGCGCTCGAGCACGTTGGCCCGCCCCACGGCCTGCCGTTCGAGGATCGGCTATGGCTGGCTGCCCACGGGCAGGAGATTGTGGCCGAGCCCGGCACCGTGCTGTTTGAAGAAGGTGCCCCGGCCATGCACATGATCCTCATCATGAAGGGCGAGATCCACGTGCGCCGTACGCATGGCGGCCCTGTGGCGCTGTTCATCGGCCGCGCCGGACAAATGAACGGCCTGCTGCCCTTCTCCCGCATGGTCAGCTACGGCGGACAGGGCTACGCGGTCAATAAAGTCTGGGCCATTGTCATCCACAAGTCGTTGTTTCCAGAGATGCTGCAGGCCATTCCTTCCATGAGCCAGCGCGTCGTCTCAACGCTGCTTGACCGCGTCCGCGAGGTGACGCGCATTGAGCAGCAGGCTGAAAAGCTGAACGCGCTGGGCAAGCTGGCCGGCAACCTGGCCCACGAACTCAACAACCCGGCCTCTGCCGCGCAGCGCTCCGCTGCCAGCCTGGTCACCGAGCTGCGCTCCAACCGCGCCAACCGCTTCAAGCTCGTCAATCTCTGCCTTAATGACGAGCAGATTCGCAATATTGAGGCATGGGAGCAGCGCATCCTCAGCCGGCCAGACGCAGCACAGACCGCCGACGAGCTGATCCACCGTGAAGAATCGCTGCGGCAGTGGCTCGCCGACCTGCCGTGCGACGAGTCCTGGCAGGTGGCCGCGCAGCTCAATGAGCAGGGCGTCACCCTGGAAGACGTTAAGGAACTAGCCAGGATCGTCGATGCCCACGCCGCTGGCGTCGCCCTGCAGTTCTTCGCGCGTTACCTGCGCTCCACTCGCTCTGTGGAGACGCTGCAGAACTCCACCGCGCGCATCTTTGACCTCATCAGCGCCATCAAGGCCTACTCCTTCATGGACCGCGCACCCATTGTGGAAGTGGACGTGCCCGCCGGGCTGGACGCCACGGTGCAGATGCTCCACTCGCGCATGTCCAACGTGAAGGTGGAGCGCGACTACCAGCCGGACCTGCCGCACATCAGTGCCTACGGCAGCGAGCTCAACCAGATCTGGACCGCGTTGATTGAAAACGCGCTGGACGCGCTGGGCAACCACGGCACGCTGCGCCTGACCTGCCGCATGGAAGCTGAAATGCTGCTGGTCGAAATCTGGGACACCGGTCCGGGCATTCCGCCGGAGCTGCAGGACCGCATCTTTGAACCGTTCTTTACCACCAAGGCGCCCGGTCAGGGCCTCGGGCTCGGCCTCGACAACGCCATGCGCATCGTCCGCAAACACCGCGGTCACCTGAGCGTCCGCTCCGAGCCTGGCTCAACGTGCTTCCGCGTGCGTATCCCCATGGATCAGTTCCAGGCCTACTGATGACTTTCACAACCGCAGTGCGCGCTCCGGAAACGCTGGTTACAACACGCCTGCACCTGCGCCGGCCGGCGTTCTCTGACGCGGCGGATATCTTCTCGCGCTACGCCTCCGACCCCGCCGTAACCCGCTACCTCAGCTGGCCCAGCCATCGCCATCTGGAGGACACGCGCGCGTATCTGGCATGGAGTGATCGCCAGTGGGAGCGCTGGCCTGCTGGCCCCTTCCTGGTTTTTCCGCGCGAGCCGGGCGGTGCGCTGCTTGGCAGCACCGGACTGGCCTTTCACGGCCCGCAGGAGGCCACCACGGGATACGTGCTGGCGCGCGATGCCTGGGGCCACGGCTACGCCACCGAATGCCTGGAAGCGATGATCACGCTCGCTCGCCGGCTGGGCGTCCGCCGCCTCACCGCCATGTGCCACGTGGAGCACATCGCCTCCGCCCATGTGATGGAAAAGTGCGGCATGCATCGCAACGGCATCCTGCGCGAAAACATGGAGTTTCCCAACCTTGCGCCCGGCGTGCGCCAGCTCGTTCTCCGCTACTCGGTCGAGTTTCCAGACTAGAGGCTGTTATTAACTTTCGCGCAGGTGTCGCTGGGCGCCAATTTTTTCGAGATCAAGGAGCGAGGAGCGACGCAGACCGGGGCCCCCTTGGACTGGTCTTGGTCCATGGGGTGGGAGACCGAGTGTCTGCTAGCGACGACCGACGCGGAGATCGGGAAAATTGGCCCCAGCCCTTCGGGTTGCGGGAAAGTCAATAACAGCCTCTAGAACGAGACGTCCACAGGCCCGGTCACGCGCAGCACCGATTGATCGCCAGTCTTCTGCTTCCACGCCGCGCGGATCGCGTCAATCTTTGCGCGGTTTTCCGCGTTGTTCTCGTGGTAGATGATCAGCATCTTGGAGCGCAGCCGCTCAGGCGTGGTCTGGTTCTTCCCCTGCCACTGCCCGTAGACATCCAGCACGCTCAGGCCCGCGGGAAACCGCGGCGTCACTTCCTTGTCGAGGAATGCGCGCCACTCCGCCTCACTCACGCCCTGCCCTGCTTGATCCGCCAGCCCCAGGCCGAAATACAGCCGTGTATCAACCCAGCCCTGCGTCACGCCGGGATGCGCGGGGTCGCCGGTAAGCGTGGGAGCGGCCGCCTGCGGGGCAGGCGCGCTGTGCGGGTGCACACAGCCGGAAAGGGTCAGCACTACCACCAGGGACAGAAATCCGTGCCGCATGCGCATGCGTATGTCGTTCTCCAAGGATCAGGGCCGGCGACGGCGTGCCGGAGTTTTATTTTTCAATATCGACGCCGCGCCAGAAGGCCACATAGCCCTTGATCTTGCGGGCAGCCGGCTTGGGATCGGGATAGTACCAGGCCGCGTCAGGATTGTCCTGCCCGTCGATCAGCAGGCTCATGTAGCGCGCCTGCCCCTTCCACGGACAAGTCGAAGTGGTGCTGCTGGGCCGGAAATACTCCCGCTTGAGGCTCGCTTCCGGGAAGTAAATGTTCCCCTCAACGACCTCAGTCTCTTCGCTTTCGGCAATCACCTTGCCATTCCAAATCGCTCGTGCCATTGGTTTTACCGTTCCAGTACACAGAGCCCTCCCGCGCCGTCCGCAAGGCGGGGGCCAGCGGGCGGGACCGATACGACAGTACCAGAGATCGCGCCTGATGGCGAGTCCCTGGCCGGGATACGGTACGCGCTGCTTACTGTTTGGCGGCGATCGACACGATCTTGACGCTCTTGTTCGCAGCGTCTGCCTCAGCCTTGATGGTCACGTGATCGCCGTAGAAGTCTTTCACCGCGTCTGGATTCTCGATGGTCCAGACAGCCTTCTTTTCCTCGTCCACGAAGACGGGCTTCATTCCGCTCTGAATGCACTTCTTCACACAGGCCGCGCCGGAGCCGGCATGCTTGGCGCCGCACATGCTGTCAGAGATCCAGCCGTTGATCTCGGTCGAGGCCGCGCGGGAGGCCAGACCGGCCGCGCCACACAGCAGAACAAGCACCGCTGCAATTCGCTTCATTAGGGAACCTCCGGGGGAAGATTCGTCGCGTTCCGGCCTCCATCATCGGCCAGAATGCCGCAGTGCGCAAGTTCAAGCCGCTTTCACCGTCGGCGGACGAAGCCCGGGGTCTACGCTTTTTGGCCTCCGGCCATCGCACGCCGCCGCGCATCCACGTTCTTCAGAACCACCTCAAACCTAGCCGCAGCACTCGGATAGCGGCGAATCATCTCGGAAGTCTTCACCATGAAACCGGGGTTGCGCTCGCGGATCGCGTCCAGAATGTGAGTGAACTTGGCCAGCAGGAAGAAGCCCTCGCCGTTGCAGTCCACAAACAGGTCCGGCGAAACGGCACCGTGCAGCACCATCGCCGCAGCCATCTCCCAGTACGTAGCCACCTGCCGAAACCACGCGTTGTGCGGATCGGCCGGGTTCGACGCGACCGCGAAGAACTCCTCAGCCGTCGCGGGCCAGAACTCGCCCGTAATCCAGGCGCGTGCCTGGCGCATCACGGCCTCAGTGCGCAGTTCGTAGAGTTTCAGAATGATTTCTGCATCAGCGGGTGTTGCAAGCGTGCGTTCCATCAAAAAAGTCTCCGCTGCCCATGGTAACGGATGCAGCGGAGACTGGTGTATCGCAATAGGAGTTTATGCCGGCTGCAGTTCCTTCTTTGCCGCAGGCTTTTCCAGGATCGGCCCATGCGTTTCAGCCGTCGGCGGCGGAGGCGCGTCGCCAATCCGCTTGGAGTACGTGCAGACCACCGCGTTCTCTTCGGCGGCCGGAGCCGTCTTTTTCGCCCGCCTCTTCGGCGCGGCTGCTTCTTCCTCGGCACCCTTCTTCTTGTTCGGGCACTCCAGATAGACGCCCGACTTGAGCACCTTCTCGATCAGGTACGGGCTGCTGCACTCCGGGCACTTTTGCGCTACCGGCTTGTAGTTCGACGTGAAGTCGCACTTCGGGTAATTGGTGCAGCCCCAGAAGATGTTGCCGCGGCGCGCCTTGCGCTCGGCAATATCGCCCTGGCCGCACTTGGGGCACTTCAAGCCCTCAATCAGGTTCTGCTTCACGTACTTGCACTTCGGGTAGCCGGAGCAGGAGACGAACTCGCCATACGCGCCCTGCCGCAGCACCAGCGGCTTGCCGCACACCGGGCAGTCTTCACCCGTCGGCTGCGCGGCGTTCTGCTTCTGCTGCTGCTTGGAGCTCAGCTTGCGGATCGTCTTGCACGGCGGGTCGTCGTTGTAACCCGGACACGCCATGTACGGCCCGAAGATGCCGCGCTTGAGCACCATTACCCGGCCGCAGTTGTCGCAGTACTCTTCCTGCTCGCTCGCGTCCTGGCCCTCAGGCGTGTTCAGGTCCGGCTTGGCCGCGATGTTCTCTTTGGTGAACGTGCAGCTGTTCGGGTCCTTCTTGTTGTACGCCGAGCAGGAGTAGAAGCTGCCGAACTTGCCCCACTTCAGCAGCAGCGGTGAGCCGCAGACCTCGCACTTCTCGTCGGTCAGCTTCTCCAGCCGCTTGATGTTCTCCATGTTCTTGCCGGCGTCCTCAAGCTCGTCCTCAAAGTGGTCGTAGAAGCCCTTCAGAAGCTCGGTCCAGCGCTCCTTGCCATCTTCGATGTCGTCCAGTTCCTCTTCAAGACGCGCCGTGTAGGCGGTGTCGAAGATGTACGGGAAGTTCTTCACCAGCAGGTCGCAGACCACCATGCCGATCTCGGTCGGATAAAACCGACCGGCGATCTTGGTCACGTACTCGCGATCCTGAATCGTGTTGATGATCGAGGCGTAGGTCGACGGGCGGCCGATGCCGCGCTCTTCCAGCACCTTCACCAACGACGCTTCATTGAAGCGCGGAGGCGGCTGCGTGAAGCTCTGCTTGCTTTCGTACTTGTCCAGCCCCAGCGCCGTCACACCGTCCAGGCTGGGCAGCTTGGCCGCCGACTCATCGTCGTCGTCCTTCTTCTCTTCGGCCACCTCGTAGAGCTTCAGGTAGCCCTCAAAGCGCACCACCGAGCCAGAGGCGCGGAAGTCGTAGGTCTTCTTCGTCGCGCTTGATACCGCCGCAATCTTCGCCGTCGTCACGTCAAAAACCGCCGGAGTCATCTGCGACGCGATGAAGCGCTGCCAGATGAGCCGGTAGAGCTTCAACTGCTCGTCGGTCAGGTAGCGCGCAATCGACTCCGGCGTGCGTGCCGGGTCAGTCGGGCGAATCGCTTCGTGCGCATCCTGCGCGGCCTTTTTGCCCTGGTAAATGTTCGGCGTCTTGGGCAGATAGCGCGCGCCCAGTTCCTTCTCAATCCATGCACGCGCCCCGGCCAGCGCCTCGGGTGAAACGCGCGGCGAATCGGTACGCATGTAGGTGATCAAGCCGGTCGTGTCGCCGCCAATGTCCACGCCTTCATACAGGCGCTGCGCCACGCCCATGGTGCGGCGCACGTTGAAGCCCAGCTTGTTGGCCGCGTCACGCTGCAACTGGCTGGTGATGAACGGTGCCAGCGGCTTGCGCTGCTGCTCGCGGCTCTGCACGGAAACAATCGACCACCTGGCCGTGCCCAGCGCCGCCTCCACAGCGCGCATCGACTTCTCGTCGCCAAGCGCGTTGGCAATGAACTGCTCTTTGCCGTCCTTGTCCTTGCCGTTGGCCACGCGCGCCGGTTCGCCGTCAATGCCGATGAACTTCGCGGTGAACTTTGCATCCTTCCGCAGTTCCGGATGCAGCTCAGCCTCCAGCGTCCAGTACTCCTGCGGCTGAAAAGCGCCAATCTCGCGCTCACGCTCCACGATCAGCCGTACCGCAACCGTCTGCACGCGGCCCGCGGAAAGCCCGCGCCGCACCTTGTCCCACAGCAGCGGAGAAATCTGGTAGCCCACCAGCCGGTCCAGCACGCGCCGCGTCTGCTGCGCGTCCACCAGGTTCTGGTCCACGTCTCGGGCGTGGTTGAAGGCTTCCTGCACGGCCTTCTTCGTGATCTCGTTGAAGGTCACGCGGCGAATCTTTTTCTTCTCCTTGGCGCTGGTTCCCAGTTGCTTGGCCAAGTGATAAGCAATGGCCTCGCCTTCGCGGTCAGGGTCAGGCGCCAGAAAGATTTCGTCAGCCTTGGCCGCGGCCTTCTTCAACTGTGCAACCACCTTCTCCTTGCCCGGAGACACGATCAGTGTCGGCTCGAAGGTGCGCTTCTCCAGCTCCACGCCAATGTCGTTCTTGGGCAGGTCCATGATGTGCCCGACAGACGCCAGCACCTCGTACCCCTTGCCCAGATATTTCTCGATCGTCTTCGCCTTGGCAGGCGACTCAACGATCACCAGTGATTTGCTCATTGCCATCCTTATTACTACATCCCCAGCTTGCGTTCGGCCTGTTCCACGCAGCGGAGGCCAATCCGTTTCCTGCGTTCTTCAGAATCCGCCGCAGCGGACCGAAAGAGGGAGGCAGCTTTCGTCCATCCGGTGAAAAGTGCCTGCAAGAGTTGGAAGCTAACACGGAATGCCGTTCCGTTTCCACTCGCACCCTGAGAAAATTTGCGCCACGTGGGACGGGAAACGTCCTTTCCGCCGCGCTGCGGATTCGCTGCGACCCGCGCAAAATCAGCCATTTCCGCGCTGTGGGCAGCCCTGCAGGTTGCGTCACATGGTACGTACGAAATTCTTTCCCGGCAGTTCCCGGATGCGTCCGGCCATCTGGAGCTCCAGCAGCGCCGTGAAAATCTCTGACGAGGTCAACTCCGTCTCCAGCAGTTCGATCAGTTCGTCGATGTGAACCGACTCGTCACTGCGCAGATGTTCCAGCACAATCTGCTCCTGCGGCCGAAGCACCGGGTCCGGCAAAAGAGATGCGGCCGCCTCCGGTTTGGATGCAGAGCCGGCTCCAGCTTCCAGCTCCAGGCGTATCTGTGAGGGCAGCGTCTCCCACACGTCTTCCCACGTCGCCGTCAGCGTAGCTCCCTGCTTAATCAGCGTATTAGGCGTCCACGCCCCCTTGTTGGTCACGTTGCCGGGCACCGCGTACAGGTCGCGGTTCTGTTCTTCCGCGCAGCGCGCCGTCACGCGCGTGCCAGAGTTCTCCGCCGCCTCCACCACCAGCACCGCCACCGCCAGCCCGCTCAAGATGCGGTTCCGCCGAGGAAAGTTCTGCGGCGCAGGAAACGTCCCCAGCGGCACTTCGCTTACAATCGCGCCGCCCGTAGCCAGAATCTCCTCAGCGAGCTTCTTGTTCTCCTTCGGATACACCACGTCGATGCCCGTGCCCCACACGGCCACCGTGGGCATACGCGCCGCCAGCGCCCCCTTGTGCGCACAGGTATCCACGCCGCGAGCCATGCCGCTCACAATCAAGAGGCGCCGCGCCGCCAGATCGCGTGAAAGCATCTCTGCCATGCCCGAGCCGTAGGGCGAAGGGTGCCGCGTCCCCACCACCGCAATCGACGGCCGCGACAGCAGCCCCACCGCGCCGCGCACCCACAGCACCGGCGGCGGATCGTAGATCTCCCGCAGCCGCTCCGGGTACTCTGCGTCGCCATGCATCAGCAGCCGAGCACCCTGCGCCGCCACGTTCGCGCACTCCACCTCTGCCGCGTGCCGCGCCTTGCCGTTGAAGACAAACTGCGCCGCATCTGACGGAAAACGCAGCCCCTCCAACTCAGTCAACGTAAGCCGAAACACCTGCGCAGCCGACTCCAGCACGCGCATCGCCTCCAGAATGCGGCGCGGGCCCAAACCCGGTGTCAGCACCAGCGCCAGCCACGCCAGCCGATCCTCTGAAAGTTGCTCTGAAACTGCAGATTGCGAAGTGGTTGCGCTCATCGATGGCAGCCGCTGGAAAGTCGGCAGGTTTTCCCCTGAATTAAATTCGACAAAGAATTGTCCGTTTTCCGGTCACCCTATCCTGCGCCCGCACGGAAGTCAAGGAGCCCCGGCACAGCACTCCCTCCACCCCGCCGCGCATCCGCCGCCCCTGGTTGGTAATCTAATGAATTGTGAGTTCTTCCCTGTCATCCCGCCTCCGTATTGCAGCCATCAACTTTCTCAACCCCGCCCCGCTGATGTGGGACTTTGAACACGCGCCGCTGACGGACGTGCTTTCCAGCCGCTACCAGCTTCGCTCCATGCTGCCCGCGCAGTGCGCCGACGAGCTTGCCTCCGGCGCAGCCGACATCGGTCTGGTGCCCATTGCCGCGCTGGCTGCCAACCCGCGCCTCCGCGTGCTGCCCGGCTGCGTCATCGCGTCCAAGGGGGCCATTCGCTCGCTGCTGCTCGTCCGCCGCGCCGCACAGCCGCTCACAGCGCTGCGCTCCGTGGCCGCTGACACCGCCAGCCGCACCACCGTCACCTACGCGCGCATCCTCATGCACAAGTGGGGCAATCCCGGCGCGGAGTTCATTCCGATGGCCGCAGACCTGGACGCCATGCTTGCCCGCGCCGACGCCGCCGTCGTCATCGGCGACCCTGCCCTGCTGGCACCCGAGCAGCGCGAGCAGCACTTTCTCCGCACCGGCGAGCAGCTTGTCTTTCACGATCTGGCTGAAGAATGGCGCGCCCTCACCGGCCTGCCCTGGGTCTCTGCCGTCTGGGGCGTTGCCCACGACGTTTCTTTGGATGAGAGCATTGCCGAGGACTTCATTCGCTCACGCGATCACGGTATGGCGCATATTGACGCGCTGGTCAGCGAGTGGTCACTCCGCCTGCCGCTTGCACCCGCAGACATCCGCACCTACCTCACGGAAAACATCCACTACGTGCTCGATGAGGAGTGCCTGGAAGGTATGCGCGGCTTCTTCCGCATGGGAGCGGAAACCGGCGTTCTGCCGTCTTACGAACTGCCGGAACTTGCGTTGATTTGCTAGCTCGCTAGCTCACCAACTGGCCGAGCCACTGCCGCAGGCACTCCTGCGCAGGCTTGGCCAGCGTGGGCGCCAGCCGTTCGTAGTCGGCGCGCAATGCGTGCACGCTCTTGCCTGCCGCAGCCAGCTCGCAGGTGTGGCCAATAAGCCACCGCTCAAAGCCAGCCGCGCCCGCCTCAGGATGGAACTGAAACCCGATCGCGTTCTGCCCAAAAGCAAACGCCTGCTGCGTGCAGATCGCCGTGGAAGCCAGCAGCATGGCTCCCGCAGGCAGGTCGAAGGTGTCACCGTGCCAGTGCAGCACCGGCTTGCCCTCAAAGCCCGCCAGGCATGACGCGCGACCGGCTTCAGTCAGCGTGACCGGCGCAAAGCCAATCTCTTTCGCCGGTCCGGGATAAACGCGCGCACCCAGCGCCCGCGCCATCAACTGCGCGCCCAGGCAGATGCCCAGTGTGGGCCGCTTTGCGGCAAGCCGCGCCGTGAGCAGTGCGATCTCGTCAGCGAGAAACGGATATTTGTCGTCTTCGTAAACGCCGATGGGCCCGCCCAGCACGATCAGCAGATCGGCCGTAGCCGCTGCATCCAGTGCATCCAGGCCCACGTCGCAATACCGCGCGTCGTAGCCAGCCTCCGCCAGCACCGGCGCAAAATGCCCAAGGTCCTCAAACGCCAGGTGCCGGATGACAACGGCCGACTTGTTCATCTGCGCGGCTCCGTCAGAACTCCCAGCGCATCAGCGACGCGCCCACGGTGAAGCCCGCGCCCACGGCGGCAATCAGCACCAGGTCGCCCTTCTTCAGCTTGCCTTCCTCAATGGCCGTCTGCATGGCCAGCGGAATGGTGCCCGCCGAAGTGTTGCCGTACTTGTCGATGTTGATGATCACGCGATCTTCCGGCATGCCCAGCCGCTCAGCGGTCGACGTGATGATGCGCTTGTTGGCCTGGTGCGGAATAAAGCAGCCCAGGTCCGAGCCGGTGATGCCGTTGCGCTCCAGCAGCTTCGTCGTGGCTTCTGCCATCTTGCGCACGGCAAACTTGTACACCGCCTGCCCGTCCTGGTGGATGAAGTGCATCTTCTTGTCCACCGTCTCGTGCGTCGGGGGATTCAGGCTGCCGCCCGCGGGCAGATTCAGCGCCACACCACCCGACCCGTCCACCTCGTGGATAAAGTCGATCATGCCGACCTCGCCCTCTTCGCAAGGCTCAATCAGCACCGCGCCACCACCGTCGCCGAACAGCACACAGGTGGTGCGGTCCGTGTAGTCGGTCATGCGCGTGTTGGCGTCCGCGCCACACACCAGCACCTTCTTGTGCGCGCCGCTCTCAACGAGCTTCACGCCCGCCTGCAGCGCGAACACGAAGCCCGAGCAGCCAGCGGAAACGTCAAAGCCCCACGCACCCTTCGCGCCCAGCTTGTCCTGCACCAGGCAGGCCGTGGCCGGAAACATCATGTCCGGCGTCACCGTGCCCACCACAATGGCCTCGATCTCGCTCGGCTCAATGCCGCGCTGCGCCAGAGCCTTCTTCGCGGCTTCCACGCAGATGTCGCTCACGCCCAGCCCCTTGGCCAGCACGTGACGCTCGCGGATGCCGGTGCGGGTGAGAATCCACTCGTCGTTGGTATCCACCATCTTTTCAAGGTCTTGATTGGTGAGGACCTGGGGAGGAACGTAGGTGCCGAGCGCCGAAATCTTGGCGCGGCATCCCACAACAGGACGCACGGTCAGGCTCAATGGACTTCTCCTTGCGGGGCAGCGTGCAAAACGGCCGCGCACCGCGAAACGTCAAAAAGCGGGCTCGAAGGCCCGCATCAGGATTGCCGTACAAAAAAGTACCGGGTGACCTACTGCGCCCGTACTAGCCCGTTACCGTTGCTTCCTTCCGGACCTGGCGGGATTGGCGGGATTACGTCGCGTAGGACCCGGCACTGATAGATTTTAGCATCCCGGGCGGGGTTGCGGGTCAAGCTGGCAGAGGACGAAGACCGCGCCTGAAAAATCCTTTCCCCGGTACAATATAAGTGTGAGCAAATCGTCCCCACCCACGGCGCCTGTCGTGGGCTTTGTTTCGTTAGGCTGCCCCAAAAACCTCGTCGATTCCGAGGTGATGATGGGCCTGCTGGATCGCGCCGGTGCGCGGCTGACCGCCCGCCCTGAAGAGGCCGAGATCCTGGTCGTCAACACCTGCTCGTTCATCGACACGGCCAAGCAGGAATCCGTCGACACCATCCTCGAGATGGCGCGGCACAAGACCGAGGGCCGCGCGCGCAAACTCATCGTCGCCGGCTGCCTCGTCGAGCGCTATCGCGACGAGATCCGCAAGAGCATCCCCGAGGTGGACGCCGTGGTCGGCACGGGCGAGCTTGAGTCGATTCTTGAAGCCGCCGGAGTGGCCGCGCCGGCCGCGCCCTCGCCTTTCAACATTCTCAGCGGCGACGCGCTGGCCCGCGCAGGCAAGGAGTCCGCCTCCGGCACGCACAAGCACAAGGGCGAGGAGACGACCTCGCGCCCCGAAGGCGACCTGCGCGAGCAGCAGGGCCGCTTCAGCCGTGATGACTGGCAGGGCGCAGCGCATCTGCTGCCCACCTATCTCTACGACGACACCACACCGCGCCTGCTGGCCACCGGCCGCACCTCGGCGTACATCAAGATCGCCGAAGGCTGCGACCACCCGTGCAGCTTCTGCGTCATCCCCAACCTGCGCGGCAAGTTCCGCTCGCGCCGCTTTGAGTCCGTCGTCGCAGAGGCCGAACAGCTTGTCGCCAACGGTGTCCGCGAGATCACGCTTATCGGGCAGGACACCACCTGTTACGGTGAAGACCTCGGCCTCAAGGACGGCCTCGCAGCACTGCTCGACCGTCTGGCGCAGATCAAGGACCTCCGCTGGCTGCGCTTTCTCTATGCCTACCCGAACCGCGTGACGGGCAAGCTGCTTGAGACCATCGCGAAGCACGACAACATCTGCAAGTATCTCGACGTGCCGCTGCAGCACGCCTCGCCCGACGTGCTCAAGCGCATGAAGCGCGGCGGCAGCGGCGACATTTTCCTGAAGACGCTCGCCAAAGCCCGCGCCACCGTGCCCGGCATCGTGCTGCGCACCTCGTTCATCGTCGGCTTCCCCGGCGAGTCGCTCCGCGACTTTGAACTTTTGGAGCAGTTCATCAGCGAGGCGAAACTCGACTGGCTCGGCGTCTTCAACTACTCCGACGAGGAAGGTTCCAAGGCCTACGCGCTCGATGCCAAGGTGCCCAAGCGCACCATCGAGTCGCGCCGCCGCAAGCTGATGAAGCTGCAGCAAGGCATCTCAAAGCGCGCCAAGCAGCAGTGGGTGGGCCGCGAGTTGGTGCTGCTGGCAGAAGGCCCCAGCGAGGAAACCGAGTTGCTGTGGGAAGGCCGCACGGAGTTCCACGCGCCCGAGATCGACGGCAAGGTTTACATCAACGACTTCGGCGAGCTGGACGCGCTGGAGGCTGGCCGCTTCTATCGCGCTGAGATCACTGAAGCCCACGACTACGACCTGGTCGCGCGCATCATCAGCGAGCCGCTCTAAACTGGAAACTGTTATGGCCGCAAAGAAAAAATCCGCTTCCGTGCTGCGCTGCCCCACCTGCGGCAGCCTCGTGCAACCCAAGGACGAGGACTTCCCGTTCTGCTCTGACCGCTGCCGCAAGATCGACCTCGGCAAGTGGGCCTCCGGCGTTTATAAAATCAGCTCCCCCGTACTCGACCCCGAGGTCCTCGAAGACCTGGGCGAGCTGCGCGGCGGCCGCTCGCGGGATAACGATCATGAGTGAGTCCATTGTCGGCACGGCCAGCGAGCACAAGACCCTCTGGGCTTGGACTGTCGCCACTTTCTTCGGCGCGGGCCTCGGCAAGCCCGGCCCCGGCACCTGGGGTTCCGTGGGCGCCGTGCTCGCCTGGGCACTCTTCAACTTCGCAGTGCGCCCCTCGTCGCAGTGCCTGCTCGTGGCGCTCGGTGTGGGCATCGTGCTCTCCATCGCGCTGGGTGTGCCCGCGGCCACCATCGCTGCCCGTGAGAGCGGACGCCACGACCCCGGCTTCGTCGTCATTGACGAAGTTGCCGGCCAGTGGATCACGCTCCTCTTCAGCCCTTTCGACTGGAAGCACGGTCTCGTCGCGCTGGTGCTCTTCCGCCTCTTTGACATCACCAAGCCCTTCCCGATCCGCAAGCTTGAGCGCCTGCCCGCGGGCTGGGGTATTGTCTTCGACGACGTGGCCGCAGGGCTGTATGCTTTGGTTGTAGCTCTGCTGCTTGCGCACTTTGTTCCGCTGCTGCAGGGCTGAAGGCCCCTGATGTCTACCACCACTTCCCAATCCGCAACCGGCGAAACCTCCGCGGCGCCGCGCATTGACGACGTGATCCCCGCCGCCGCCATGCCGCTGGGTGAAGTCGAAATCACTGGCGCGCACCTTGGCCCCGGCGCCACCGGAGCGCCCGTCGTTCTTGTCGGCACAGAGCCCGCCTTCGTCACCATGGCGCGGCCCGGCCGCCTCACCTTCCGCGTGCCCGCAGAAGCCTCCACGGGACTGATCGAGGTTCGCTCGGCCGCAGGCGTCAGCAACGGTGTTCCGCTGCGCGTGGCGCGCGAGCTCACCGCCGACCTGCACCCGGTCACCAGCCCCGCCGTCAGCCGCTCCGGCATGGTGTATGCCACCATCTCCGGCCCGCGCGGCAAGCAGATGCCCGTCTCCGTGGTGCGCGTCAGCCCCGACGGCCGCTCAACGCCGTTCGTCACCGGCATCCTGAACGCCACCGGCCTCGCCTTCAATCCTGACGGCGACCTGTTCGTCACCTCGCGCGCTGAGGGCACGGTCTACCGCATCGATGGCGCAGGTGAGAGCACCGAGTACGCCGAAGGCATGGGCGTTGCCACCGGGGCCGCCTTTGACTTCGACGGCAACCTCTTCGTCGGTGACCGCAGCGGCACCATCTTCAAGATCGATCCCCAGCGCCGCATCTTTGTCTACGCCACGCTGGAGCCCAGCATCTCCGCTTATCACCTCGCCGTCGATCGCGAGGGAACGCTTTACGTCACCGGCCCCACACTCGGCTCCAATGAAGCCATCTGGGCCATCAACACCAGCGGCGAAGCACGCGTCTGGTTCCGCGGCCTCGGCCGCCCGCAGGGCCTGGCGCTGGCAGAGAACGGCGACGTCTACGTAACCGCCTGCCTGCGCGGTCACCGCGGCCTGGTGCGCATCACCGCCGCCGGAGACGCCTCGCTCGCCCTCAGCGGCAACAACCTCGTCGGCATCGCTTTTTCGCCGCTCGGCACTGCCGTCCTCGCCACAAATGAAGCAGTCTTTGACGTGGACCTCGGTGTCGAGGGCATGCACCTTCACTAATCGCGTATCACCCTTCGCACCCGTCCCCCTGGAGCGCACGCAAGAGAATGAAATCGGAAATCATCGCTGTCGGTTCGGAAATGTTGACCCCCTTCCGGCAAGACACCAACTCCCTCTACATCACCGACAAGCTCAACACGCTCGGCGTCACCGTCGCCTTCAAAACCATTGTTGGTGACCGCCGCAAGGATCTCGTCAGCGCCATCCGCACCGCGCTCGGCCGCATCGATATCCTTGTCATCACCGGCGGCCTTGGCCCCACTGAGGACGACCTCACCCGTGAAGCCGTCGCTGAAGCGCTCGGCCTCGAACTCCGCCGCGATATCTCTCTCGTCGCCGGCCTGCAGGCGCGCGCCTCCAATTGGCGCATGACCATGCCGGACAACAATCTCAAGCAGGCCGACGTGATTGAGAAAGCCATCGTGCTGCCCAACGCCAATGGCAGCGCCCCCGGCCAGTGGCTTGACACTGAGTTCCACGAGTTCCGCAAGCTGGTCATGCTGCTGCCCGGCCCGCCCCACGAGTGCTGCCCGCTGTTTGACACCGAGTGCCTGCCGCGCCTCACCGGCCTGCTGCCGCAGCGCCATCTGGCCGTGCGCACGCTCAAGGCGGCCATGATTCCCGAGTCGCAGGCGGACAAAATCCTCGCGCCCATCTACAACGCCTACGCTGACGTTGAAACCACCATCCTCGCCCACGCCGGAGACATCCAGCTCACACTGCAGTGCGCCAAGCCCGTGCAGGCAGAGGCCGAGTCCCGCGTCAGCGAACTGGCCGGGAAGCTTGAGGAGGCGCTTGGAGACTGGCTCTACTCCTCTGAGGGCGAGTCGCTTGAGCAGATCGTGCTCTACTATCTCGGCCTGCGCCAGTCCACACTGGCCACGGCGGAAAGCTGCACCGGCGGCCTTGTCGCCCAGCGCATCACCAGCGTGCCCGGCAGCTCACGCTCGTTCCTCGGCGGAGCCGTCGCCTACTCTGACCCGCTGAAGACTACCTTTGCCGGCGTGCCACCGGAGCTGATCGCAAGCCACGGTGCAGTGTCGTCGGAGGTCGCCGCCGCGCTCGCTGAGGGCATTCGCCAGCGCACCGGCGCCACACTCGGACTTGGCGTCACCGGCATCGCCGGACCCACCGGCGGTACCGACGAGAAGCCCGTGGGCCTCGTCTACTTCGGCATCTCTGACGGCCAGCAGACTGACACCTACGACCGCACCTTCCGTGGCGACCGCGAGCGCGTCCGCCAGTGGGCCGCACAGCAGGCGCTGGACCTGGTCCGCAAGAAGCTCATGTAGCGCAGGCGGCGTTTGACGCCGCCCTGCCCCCTCTGCAAAACTCCGGCCATGCAATATAGCGGGAAGGTTGAGTATGCGGATGAGCGCAAGATGCGCACCCGCAACAAGCGCTACTACCGCGCTCTGCACTGGCCCATCTGGATCTGGGTGTTCTTTCTGGCGCCCGGTCCCCTCACGTTTTCGCTCTTTGCCCACGGCTTCAGCCGCGCCAACTCCGCATGGCTGCTTCTTGTGCTCATCGGCACCGGAATCGCCTTGCTGCGCGGCAAAGCGCCCGGCTGCGAGCCCGCGCCGTACATCCTGCGCTTTGACGAGGACCGCCCCAATCCGCTCTACCGCAAGGTCTGCTACACCTTCGCTTGGAACGCCGTCCTCAACTTCGCCATCCTGAATCTCGCCGGGCTCATCATCGCCGTCGTCACTGGCACCTGGTATATGAAGCAGCTCTACCAGTACGCTTACTTCCCGCTCTGCGCGCTGATTCTGCTGCTGGGCGCGCTGGGCAAGCTGCCGCGCGTAGGCCCCTCCACCAAGCGCGAAGGCATTGAGCGCCGCTACTTCTACGGCTCGGTCTGGGCCGTTACCACCGCGCAAACGCTGCTGCTGATTCTCTGGAAGACACTGCCGCTCACGCGCGCAGGCAGCTCCGTCAAGCTCGTCCTCTTCGCAGGCGCACTCGCCGCCATGGGCTCAGCCGCGTTCAACGGCCTGCTGCCACGCACCCGGCCCATCCTGCCGGGTGAAGTGATGGTGGACTGAGCCACGAGGCACACCGCGAAGCCTGAGAAAGCACTCCCGCCGTGTGCCCCATTCTTTCGGCGTTCTGTGCCGAAAGGGTGGGATAGCACACCCCTACCCCAGCCACCGTCTCCCCTAAGCACGAAAATGGGTGCCCCGGGTGCCTCGCTTTTGGGCACCCGGGAAAGCAAGCCAACAACCCGGCCGCGACAAACACGCCGCACGCAGTTCACCCAAAAAGCGGATACACGGGAAAAGCACACCCGTCCGCGTCATTTTTTTGGAATGGCTTTGTACCCGCTGGCCGCCGCCTTCTTGCACGCGACCATGCCTTCTTCCGCGGTGAACAGTGGCGTGGTCTTCACGCTGCGGACAGCGCCACCGGCGCCGATCGCCATGGCAAACGCCGCAGCTGAAACGTTGTCCGGCATTTCAAACACTGCCGCCACGTCGTAGTCGCCCAGCGACAGCCACAGCCCGCCGAGCTTTCCTCCCACCTTTTCGATTGCCTTGCGGATCACCTCTGTGCGGTTCTGAGGCTTCTTGACCAACGCCGCCATTGCCTCAACCGTATACGCAGCCTGCAAGAGATAACTGGGCATAGACACTCACCTTTCTTCACGTTGGAGTGTGGACGCTCTGGGGAAGGCCCCAACTATACACCGGCCGTTGCGTCGCGGGCACCAGAATTCGCGCGCCACGTGCCCGGCTCACGCCGCGCGCCCCTCACCTGCTAAACTCTCAATCGTTATGCCCTTCAGTAGTGTTGTGGTCGCGGTCGCCGCGTACCTGTTCGGCTCCATCCCCAGCGGCTACCTGCTGATGCGTATCTTCCGCAAGCAGGACATCCGCACCCTCGGCAGCGGCAACATCGGTGCCACCAACGTGCTGCGCTCCGGTGCGCGCGGCCTTGGCGCGGCCACGTTCTTTGCGGACATGCTCAAGGGCTGCGCAGCCGTCTGGCTCGGCGCGCTCGTCGCGCCCTACCTGCTGCCCGGCGTGCCCGTACGTAGCGCAGAAGCGCTGGCAGCGCTGTTTGCCGTGCTCGGTCATATGTTTCCCATCTGGCTCGGCTTCAAGGGCGGAAAGGGCGTGGCCACCGGCTTCGGCGTCTTTCTCGTCGCCGCGCCGCTGGGCGCTCTGGCCGCCATCACCGTCTTCTTCGTGGTGCTCGCGCTCAGCCGCTATGTTTCGCTGGCCTCCATTCTTGGCTCGGCCAGCTTCCCGTTCTTCGCGTGGTTCCTGGTCAAGGGTGACCGCCCCATCTTCTTCATCGTCGTGCAATCGATTGTGGCCCTGCTGGTCATCGTCAAGCACCACCAGAACATCGTCCGCTTGTGCAAGGGCACGGAGAGCCGCTTCGGTAGCAAGCGCGCAAAGGAGATCGCATGAGCCGCATCGTCGTACTGGGTTCGGGCGCATGGGGAACGGCGATCGCGCTCTCTCTCGTCCGCCGCGAAGGCCACCAGGTCACGCTCTGGTCGCACAGCCCGCAAGAAGCTGCCACCATTGACGCAGCGCGCGAGAACACGCTCTTCCTTCCCGGCTTTCCTCTGCCCGCCGAGCTGGCCGTCACCTCGGACACGGCCGCCGTCAGCGCCGCGGAGATTGTCGTCGCCGTCATTCCGTCGGAGTTTCTGCGCGCCACCATCAGCCGCCTCGCGCCGCACCTGCGCCCCGGGCAGATCCTCGTCAGCGCCACCAAGGGCGTTGAAAACCAGACCTACCTGCGCATGACCGAGGTGATCGCTCAAGCTCTGGCGCCCACCGGTCTCGCAATCCCCATCGGTGCTTTCAGCGGCCCCAGCTTCGCGCTTGAAGTGGCGCAGGGCCAGCCCACGGCCGTCACCGTCGCCTTTGAAGACGCTGACATTGCCGCGCGCATCCAGCAGGAGTTCTCGTCGGAGTCGCTCCGTCTCTACACTTCGACCGACGTGATCGGCGTCGAGCTGGGCGGCGCGCTCAAGAACGTCATCGCCATCGCCGCTGGAATCGCCGCCGGCGTGGGTCTGGGCCACAACTCCGCCGCCGGCCTCATCACGCGCGGCATTGCGGAAATCACGCGTCTGGCAGAGGCCTGCGGAGGACGCCGTGAAACCCTCGCCGGTCTCTCCGGCGTCGGCGACCTGGTTCTCACCTGCACCGGCTCACTCTCCCGCAACCGCACCGTGGGTGAAGCGCTCGGCCAGGGCCGCAAGCTGCCGGAAATCCTCGCCAGCCTCGGTGGCAAAGTTGCAGAAGGCGTGCGCACCACACGCGCCGCACTCGGCCTGGCCCGCCAGCGCGACATCGAGATGCCCATCACTGAGCAGATGGAACTCATCCTCGACGAGGGCAAGGACCCGCGTGAAGCCATACGCGACCTCATGCTGCGCCCCGGCAAGGACGAGATCTAGCTCGCCATCATCCTCCGGCAATTGCGCCGATGATCAACAGCGGTTCGCGCCCGTCGCACACCTCGGCGGGCAGCGGCGCGTCCGTTGGCTCGTGCGACCAATCCTCGCCGCACGCAAAGAAGCGCAGAAACGCTCGCCGCTCCAGCGTGGTGTGATCGCGGATAGTGCCCTGCAGCATCGGGTAGCGAGCCTCCAGCGCATCCAGCACAGCGCGCAGCGTCACCGGCACGGCCACCTCCAGAGCAACTTCGCCCTCCACGCGCGCCAGAGTGCGCAGATGATACGGAATCTGTACGCGAATCACGCCAGCGTCTGCACCTCCACGGAGAGCACCGCCGGCAGATTCTCCACAATCGGCCGCCAGTTGTCGCCGCTGTCAGACGAGACGTAAACCTGCCCGCCCGTCGTGCCAAAGTACACACCGCAGTCATCCAGCCGGTCCACGGCCATCGCGTCGCGCAGCACGTTCACGTAGCAGTTCTGCTGCGGCAGCCCCTTCGTCAGCGGCTCCCAATCGTTGCCGCCCGCGCGGCTGCGGTAGACCTTCAACTGCCCGTCCAGCGGAAAGTGCTCCGAGTCGCTCTTGATCGGCACCACGTAAAGCGTCTCCGGCTCATGCGCGTGCACGTCAATCACAAAGCCGAAATCCGTGGGCAGATTGCCGCTCACCTCAGTCCAGTGCTCGCCTGCGTCGTCTGAGCGCATCACGTCCCAATGCTTCTGCATGAAGAGCACTCCCGGCCGCTTCGGATGCAACGCAATGTGGTGGACGCAGTGGCCAATCTCGGCCTTGGGGTCCGGCATGAAGTTTGACACCAGCCCCTTGTTGATCGGCTTCCACGTCGCGCCGCCGTCGTCGGTGCGGAACGCCCCCGCCGCCGAGATCGCAATGTACATGCGTCCCGGGTCTGCCGGGTCCAGCAGAATCGAGTGCAGACACATGCCGCCCGCGCCCGGCTGCCACTGCGGCCCGGTGCCGTGCCCGCGCAGCCCCGCCAGCTCGTGCCAGCTCTCGCCGCCGTCCGTGGAGCGGAACAGCGCCGCATCTTCCACGCCCGCATACACCGTCGCCGCGTCTGTCAGCGAGGGCTCCATGTGCCACACCCGCTTGAACTCCCACGGATGCTGCGTGCCGTCGTACCACTGGTGCGTCGTCAGCGGCTTGCCCGTCGAGTCTGACGTGTCATAGGCGAACTTGTTGCTCGCCGCATTCGGCGGAAACGTCGGCTTCTCGTCCGGCGCCGCGCCGGGCTGGAACCACGTCTTCCCGCCATCGCGCGAGCTCTGCACAATCTGCCCAAACCAGCCCGACGTCTGCGAGGCGTAGATGCGGTCCGGGTCCACCGGCGAGCCCTTCATGTGGTAAATCTCCCAGCCCGCAAAGTGCGGCCCGTTGACCTCCCAGCGCTGCCGCGCGCCGTCCGCAGTGAGAATAAACGCGCCTTTGCGCGTGCCGACCAGTACACGAACTCCGCTCATGGGGAAGCGACCTCCAGACAGGATGCGGGCCGGAAAAGGGGGAGAGCCCGCGCTCGCAGCGATTCTTCCCGACCTCGCTTGTGACTTGCAAGTGAAATTTCGCTGGCACCGGCACACGCCGCCTGCGCTGTCCGCCTCAACCCCGGCGTTTAGACTGGATGCAGGACTTTCAACTGATGTTTTCCTTCTTCGGCAAGAAAGACAAAGAGACCGCACCGGCCGCCGCGCCGGCGGAAGAGCCCGAGCAGAAACAGGGCTTCTTCAGCCGCATGCGCGACGCCGTCACACGCACGCGCGAGTCGTTTTCGACGCGCATCAACGACATCGTCGCCATGACGCGCGAGGTGGACGAGGCCGCGCTTGAGGAGCTGGAAACCGCGCTCATCACCAGCGACATCGGCATCCAGACCACCACCGAGATCCTCACCGCCCTGCGCGAGCGCGCAAAGCAGCAGTCCATTGCCGGCGGTGCGGAGCTGAAGGCGCTGCTCCGCGAGCAGCTTCTCGCCATCCTCCAGTCCACGGAAACGCCCGCCGCCGTGCCTGCCGAGCCGCCCCGCGTCACCTTCCTCGTTGGCGTCAACGGCACCGGCAAAACCACCACCAGCGGCAAGCTCGCCGCCTGGCTCCGCGCCAACAACCGCACCGTGCTGCTCTGCGCCGCAGACACCTTCCGCGCCGCCGCCATTGAGCAGCTTGAGGTGTGGGCCTCGCGCTCCGGCGTGGAAATGATCAAGACCCGCCAGGGCGGCGACCCCGCGGCCGTGCTCTATGACGCCACCAGTGCCGCCAAAGCGCGCGGCATCGATGAAGTTCTGGTGGACACGGCAGGCCGCCTCCACACCAAGTCCGGCCTCATGGACGAGCTTGAAAAGATGCGGCGCACCGCCGCCAAGCTTGTGCCCGGCGCACCGCATGAGGTGCTGCTTGTGCTGGACGCCACCACCGGCCAGAACGGCCTGCAGCAGGCGCGGCAGTTTACTGAGGCCGCTGGCGTCACCGGCATCGTGCTCACCAAGCTTGACGGCACCGCCAAGGGCGGCATCGCCGTCGCCATTGCCCGCGAGCTCAAGCTGCCCGTCCGCTTCGTCGGTGTAGGCGAGCAGATGGGCGACCTGCTCGACTTCGACGCCACGGCGTTTGTGGACGCGCTACTCGGCTGAGGCCTTACAGAAGCCTTACGCCGGAGCGCGGCCCGAGCGGCTACACTCGTCATGGATTCGAGGATCGGGCATCAAGGATCGTGTATCGATGAGCGCTCTGGAAAAAGACATTTACTGGATGCGCCGCGCGCTGGAACTGGCCGCGCGCGGCATCGGCGTCACCTCGCCCAACCCCGCCGTCGGATGCGTCATTCTTGACCCCGCAGGCCAGGTCATCGGTGAGGGTTGGCACGAGTATGACCTGAAGGATCACGCCGAAGTGGCCGCGCTCAAGGTGGCCCGCGAGCACGCCGCCGACCGGCTCGCCGGGGGCACCGCATACGTCACGCTCGAGCCCTGCAACCACACCGGCCGTACCGGCCCCTGCACGCAGGCGCTCATCGACGCAGGCCTCGCACGCGTGGTGGCCGCCACCATCGACCCCAACCCCAACGTTGCCGGTCATGGCCTTGACCGCTTGCGCGGAGCGGGGCTTCGGACGGACGTGGGGGTTTGCGAAGACGAAGCCCGCCGCCTCAACGAGGGCTTCGCGCGCTGGTCGCAGAGCAGCCGCCCCTTCGTGCTGATGAAGGTCGCCATGACGCTCGACGGCCGCATCGCACCGCCCGCTGGCGTCCACGCGGCACGCGAGCCCTACTGGATCACCAGCGAAGCCGCGCGCGCCGCCGTGCAGCCGCTGCGCTGGCAGGCCGACGCCGTTCTTACCGGCGTGGACACCGTTCTGGCCGACGACCCGCAACTCACCGACCGAAGCGGCCTGCGCCGCCGCCGCCCGCTCCAGCGCATCGTGCTTGACTCTGCCCTGCGCATGCCGCTGGACTCAAAGATGGTTCGCGGCGCCGCAAATGACCTCTGGATCTTCACCGTGTCCAAGAACGAGGCCCGCATCGCCGAGCTGCGCACGCGCGGCGTCCGCGTGGACGCGCTACCCGCTGAAGCAGGCCGCGTGCCACTGGGCCGCGTCCTTGACGCCCTCGGCGCTGAAGGCATCCTCACGCTCGTCACTGAAACCGGCACGCGCCTCAACACAGCCCTGCTCGCCGCTGGACTTGTCGACCGCATGCACGTCTTCGTCGCGCCACAGATCATGGGCTCCGACGCCGTGCCCGCCTTCCGGGGCATGAACCACTTCGTCCGCATGGAAAGCGTGGAAGTCGAGCGCTACGGCAACGACCTCGGGTTGATTTCGCTGCTGAAAGACCCATGGCCGATAACAGCCGTTGAAAGACAACCCGTAACAAAATAGCGACGACTTATGCTTATCGATACCGGCTCCAGTGCAACACAGATAAAACGGCTCCCGAGGTGGACGGCTCCGTGGTTTTGGCTATTGATGAGCCTTTCTCTCTGCGGACTGTGCCTGAGTATTTGTGTCCACCTTGGAGCGCTATTCGGACATCAGATTGTGCCGCAGGAGCTATTCTTCGGACTGCATATCGGAATTTTCGTGATTTGGCTTCCTGCATTGTTGAGTTTGAATCGGCGCCTCGGATATACGCGCTATCCGGACTCCTGGAAAACGCTCTTATCCGGTACACCCGGCTGGGTGCGAGCCACGCTTTACGGATTTTTTGGATACGCCATCATCAATTTCATACTGTTCATGGCTCAAGCACCGCCAAAGGGTTACGCAGGGCCTCCTCCGATAGTTGTTTGGCGAGGATTCTCCGGCCACTGGATGTTCTTTTATGCCTGCGGGGCAGTGCTTCTATTCAAGGGCGCTTACAGTGCTCAACATGATGGACTTCTGCCGAATGGAGAACCGCTCCTTCGACCAGTTCTGTGTCCACGCTGCGGTCTGCCCGAAGACAAGTGCCGTTGCTTTACGCTCCCTGATTAAGCCCTGTCTCGTAAAATACAACCATGTTCACCGGAATCATCGAGCAGACAGGAACGCTGGTCAGCCTCACTGAACGCGGCGGCGTGCATCGCATCACCGTAGAGGCCCCCGGCCTTGCAGCCCGCCTGCGTGAGGGCGACTCGCTCGGCATCAGCGGCGTCTGCCTTACCGCGCTCGACGTCAACCCCACACTCTTCCACGCCGACCTGGCGCAGGAGACGCTGGACAAGACCTCGCTCGGCGCGCTCAAACCCGGCTCCAAGGTCAATCTCGAGCTGCCAACTGCCGCCGGCAGCCCGCTTGGTGGCCACGTTGTGCAGGGCCACGTGGACGGCGCAGGCACGCTCGTCTCGCTCGAGCCGGTCATCGCGCGTACCGCGCCTGGCTTTGACGAGCAGAACACCGACTGGACGCTCAAAGTCCGCGTCCCGGACACCCTCCGCAAGTGGATGGTCCCCAAGGGCTCGGTGGCTCTCGAAGGCATCAGCCTCACCGTGGCCGACATCGACGCCGACGTGATCACCGTCGCCATCCTGCCGCTCACCTACTGGCGCACCAACCTCCACACGCTCGCCCCCGGCGCGCCGATCAACGTTGAAGCCGACGTACTGGTCAAGCTCGCCTGGGAGCGCATGGAAAATGAGAAGAAAACAGGCCTGGATCTGACTGAAGCCTGGCTCGTCGCCTCCGGTTACTAGCCGCATTTCCAAGAACGCCGCGTGCCCCATCCGTTGCGCAGCCTCATCGCGCAATGGATGGGAAAGCAAGCCCCTCATCCAGCCATAACCGGACCATGTGTCAGGGCACGGCTTTAGCCGTGCCGCAAGGCGCACTAGCTCAGAGGGGCTTTAGCCCCTGAGGGACAGCTTTCTCCAATCCCACGATCCAGCCAAGCGAACAGGCCGCAGCATTCCACCCCCGCGAACGCTCCGCCGCGGGTTTGCGTCTATCCGGTCAGTAAGGCTGATACCCTGAAGAAGCGAAAGAGGATGGCCGGCTCCGCGCCGGCCGCAGAGCGCTATGGCAGAGTTCGTCATCAAGCTGGCCGATGAGCGCGGCCGCGTGCAGGAGCAGGTGCAAACCGCGGCCACGGCCGAGGAACTGCGCGCCCGCTTCATCCACGCCGGTTATCACGTCTTCTCCGTCAAGCAGCGTTCCGCCGCCTCGCCCTTCAGCCGCCGCAAGGTCAAGCTTGAGCGCTTCCTCATCTTCAACCAGCAGTTCCTCACGCTCATCCGCGCTGGCCTGCCCATTCTTGGCTCGCTCACCATGCTGGCCAAGGGCCAGAAAGACGTGCGTTTCGCCGCGCAACTTGATGACGTAGCAGGCCGCGTGAAGACCGGCGAAGCCCTCTCCGCAGCCTTTGAGGCACAGCAAGGCATCCCGGCCATCTATACCACCACGCTGCTGGCAGGCGAGCGCTCCGGCAACCTGCAGGAAGTTCTCGAGCGCTATCTGGCCTTCCAGCGCGTCTCGCTCACCTTCCGCAAAAAGCTCACCGCCTCGCTCTTTTATCCGATCCTGCTGCTGTTCATCGTCTCCGGCCTGCTGACGTTCATGTTCACGGTGGTCATCCCACAGTTCGCCGAGCTTTATGAGCAGATCGGCTCGCAACTGCCCGCCATGACGGTCGCGCTGCTGGCCTTCGGCAAGGCCATCCGGCATGACGTTCTGTGGATCGTGCTCGGCATCGCCGCCGTGGCCGTGGGCCTCTGGCGCTTCTCCGTCACAGAGCGTGGCCGCGACGCCATCGACGGTTTCCGCATCGGCATGCCCATCTTCGGCAAAATCTGGCTCAAGTACCAGGTAGCACTGTTCGCCCGCACGCTCTCCACGCTGCTGCAGGGCGGCCTGCCGCTGGTGCCCTCGCTCGACACCGCATCGCGCTCCATCAGCTCGCGCCGCGTCGCGCAGGCCGTGCAGCAGTCCATCGGCACCGTGCGCGAAGGCAAAAGCCTGGCTGAAGCGCTCACCGCAACCAAAGTCATTCCCGACCTCGCCACTGAAATGATCGCCGTGGGCGAGCAGACCGGCGCGCTGCCACAGATGCTCAACTCGGTGGCAGAATTCTTTGAAGAAGACGTGGCCACCGCCCTCACCGCGGCGCTCGCGCTCATTGAGCCGGCGATCCTGATCATCATGGGCGTGGTCGTGCTGTTCATTCTCATCTCGCTCTACCTGCCGATCTTCTCCCTTGGCGCGGCTGGCGGAGCACAGGGGTAGGCAACCATGGCGGATTCCACTGTTCTGGCAATGCCCGCCGGCCCCGCACCGGGCTCGGCGGAAGAGCGCGCACAGGCTGAGGCCGTCGCCGCGCGTTATCGTGCGGAGTTCGTTGACCTCAAGAACTTCCGCATCCAGCACGACCTGCTGCGCGCCGTTCCGGTCGAGCTGATGTTCCGCTACAACTTCGTTCCCATCGAGCAGGTGGGTGAAGACGCGCTGGTCATCGCCGTCAGCGATCCCTCGCGCCTCATGCTGCTCGACGAGATCTCCAGCCTGCTCGGCCGCCGCGTCATCGCCCGCGTCGCCACTCTCTCGCAGATTGCCGAACTGCTCAAAAAAACCGAGCAGTCGCAGCGCGTGCTGGACGAAGCCAGCGAGGGCCTGACCTTCGACGTGGTCACCGGCGAAGACAATCCCGACGAGAACATCTCGATTGAAAAGCTCACGTCTGACGAGGACATTAGCCCCATCATCCGCCTCGTCGACACCACCATCTTCACCGCGCTGGAGCGCCGCGCCTCCGATATTCACATCGAGAGCTACGACGATTCCGTGCATGTCAAATACCGCATTGACGGCGTGCTGCAGGAGGCCATGGCCCCCATCGCGCGCGAGCACCACACGACGATTCTGAGCCGCATCAAGATCATGAGCGAGCTCGACATTGCCGAGCGCCGCGTGCCGCAGGATGGCCGCTTCCGTGTCCGCTACAAGGGCCGCCTCATCGACTTCCGCGTCTCCATCATGCCGACAGTTCACGGTGAAAACGCCGTGCTCCGCGTGCTGGACAAGGAGTCAATGAGCGAGAAGTTCCGCAACCTCACGCTCGACGTGGTGGGCTTCGCCGAGTCCGACCTCAAGCGCTTCCGCCGTTACATCCGCGAGCCCTACGGCATGGTGCTCGTCACCGGCCCCACCGGCTCCGGCAAAACCACCACGCTCTACGCCGCGCTCAATGAAATCAAGTCCGACGAGGACAAGATCATCACCATTGAGGACCCGGTGGAGTACCAGATCCGCGGCATCACGCAGATCCCGGTCAATGAGAAGAAGGGACTCACATTCGCGCGCGGCCTGCGATCCATCCTGCGCCATGACCCGGACAAGATCCTCGTCGGCGAAATCCGCGACCAGGAAACAGCACAGATCGCCATCAACTCCGCGCTCACCGGCCACCTGGTCTTCACCACCGTCCACGCCAATAACGTGGTGGACGTGCTGGGCCGCTTCCTCAACATGGGCGTCGAGGCGTACAACTTCGTCTCCGCGCTCAACTGCATCCTCGCCCAGCGGCTTGTCCGCACCATCTGCGAGAACTGCACCCGCCCCGTGCAATACCCTGACGACCTGCTGCACGCCAGCGGCCTTGACCCCGCCGAGTGGCGCACCGTCGAGTTCCGCGAGGGCGCCGGCTGCATGGAGTGCGGCGGCACCGGCTATCGCGGCCGAACCGCCATCCATGAGCTGCTTGACTTGACCGACCCCATCCGCGAGCTGATTCTTGATAAGAAACCCTCCTCTGAGGTGCGCCGCCTGGCCCGGCAAGAGGGCATGACCTTCCTCCGCGAGTCGGCGCTGGACCGCGTGCGCCACGGCCTCACCACGCTGAAGGAAATCAACAAGGTGACGTTCATCGAGGCATCCCGCTAGTGACCAGCAAGACCCAATCCGCCCCCGGCTCACGCCCCGCCGCCGCCGTCGAGCTCACCGCTGAAGGCGTGTTGGCTGCATCCCTGCCCGCGCACGGTGCCGCGCCCGTTTACGCCTGGGCGCCTCTCGCCGCTGGAGCCCTTGAGCCCGCGCTCTCTGACTCCAACCTGCACGCTCCAGAGGCCGTCGCGCACGCCATTGCCACCGCGCTCAATGAAGCCGACCCGCGCACCCGCACCGTCACGCTGCTCGTGCCAGACGTCTGCGTTCGCGTCTTCGTTCTCGACTTCGATTCCCTGCCCGCCAAGGCTGCCGAGGCCGTACCCGTCATCCGCTTCCGGCTGCGTCGCCTGCTCCCCTTTGAGGCCGAGCACGCCGGCATCAGCTACCAGATCCTCACCCAGACCAAAGACGAGTGCCGCGCGCTCATCGCCGTGCTCCCCGGCCCGCTGCTCGCCGAGTATGAAGCTGCCGTTCGCGCCGCGGGCTATGAGCCAGGCGTCGTGCTGCCCTCCGGCCTCGCCGCGCTGGCCGCCGTCTCGGCCTCCGAGCCCGCGCTGGTCGCCTGCCTCGGCACGCACGCCCTCACCACCGCCATCACCCACGGCGACGACCTGCTCCTCTACCGCACGCTCGAGCTGCCCGCCAGCGATGCCGCGCGCATCGCTGAAATCCAGCGCGACATCGCCGTCGCCCAGGCCTTCTTTGAAGACAAGCTCGGTCGCCGCCCTGATTCGCTTCTCTACTCCGGCGTCGAGGACTCCGCCGCCTTCGCGCGCCGTCTCGCCGACCCCGCGCTCACCCTCCACGAGCTCGCGCCCCGCCCCACCACCGGCGCGGCCACCACGCTCGGCAGGCTCAACTTCGCCGGCATCGCCGGTGCGCTCACAGGAGCCGCCTAGACGCCATGCGTATTGACCTCAATCTCGCCACACGGCCGTATCTGAACCTCGCACCGGCCCTCCGCCGCCTGCGCATCGCCATCGCCGCGCTTGCCGTCGCCGCCCTCGCGCTCGGCGCCGGACTCTACGCCATTGACGCCCAGGCTCATCAGGCGCGGCTCCACGCTGAAGCCGTCGACGCCCAGATCGCGCGCATCCAGGCTCAGCGCAACGCCGCCCAGGCCCGCATGAAGCTCCCGGAAAACGCCGCCGTGCTCGCCCAGGCGCAGAACCTCAACCAGCTTTTTGACGCCAAGGCCTTCTCCTGGACGCTCGCCATGGAAGACCTGGAGCGCCTGCTGCCGCCCGGCGTACAGGTCACCACGCTTGAGCCCATGCGTGACAGCAAAGACGGCCACATCACCGTTCACGTCCGCGTCCTCGGCCCCCGCGACAAGTCCATCGACCTCGTGCGTAACCTCGAGCACTCGCGCCGCTTCACCCAGCCACGCATCGTGGGTGAAAGCGCTGAAGCCACCTCCGGCCCCAACCAGCGCGTTGAGCCCGTCACCGCAGCCAGCCGCGTCAACTTCGACCTCGTAGCCGACTACGTTCCGGTCACCGAAGCCGAGCTGCACGCCGCACCGCCCGTGCGCGATGCCTCCGCCGCCGTAAAGCCCGCGCCCCCGGCCGCACCGCACCAGCAGACCCAGCAGGGCACAAAGAAAGGAGCCGCGCGATGACCATCACCCTTCCCGCCAACTGGCGCGAGCAGCTCCGTTCCCCGCTCTTCTGGCACGGAGCCGCCGTGGCCGTGCTCGGTCTCCTCGTCGCCGCCCTCGGCGTGCGCCTCGCTCTCGACTGGTCCGCCACCAGCGGCAACTCCGCAGGCGAGCTCCAGAGCCAGCAGGCCCGCCTCAAGGCGCTTGAGCTCCAGACCGCGCCCCTCCAGGGCCTCGACCAGAAGATCGCCGACACGCGCACCGCCATCCAGAGCTTTTACCAGAAGCGCGTCCCGGCCAATTACTCCTCCATCGCCGCCCGCGTCGGTACGCTTGAACTCGGCTCCGGCGTGCGCCTCACCCGCGTGCTTTACTCGCAGGGCGCGCCCACCGGCGACCTGACCGAGATCACGCTCGACGCCGGCATCACCGGCACGTATCCAGAGATCATGCGCTTCATCAACGGCCTTGAGCGCGACCCCAACTTCTTCGTCATCCGCGCCATGTCCCTCACCGGCCAGCAGGGCGGCCTCGTCAATCTGCGCCTCAAGGTTTCCACCTGGCTCCGCGCCGCAGACGCCGCCCAGAGCGGCCTGCCGCAGACCAAGGCCGAACCGGAAACGCCGCAGTCCAGCAACCCCGGGGAGGGCCAGTAGCCATGCAGCTTGGCGTTGAAAACAAGAAGCAGGTCTACCTCCTCGGCGGGCTGCTTGTCCTGCTGGTCGGCGTCGTGGGTTATGAGGTCTTCGGCGGCTCCAGCACTCCCCGTCCCGCTGCCCCGGCCCCCGCTCCCACCACCGCGCAGGCCAAGCCTTCGGCCGTCGCCACGGCCACGTCCGGCCCGGCAGCCGTCCGGCTGGACAACGCGGGCATCGACCCAGCTCTGCACTTTGACCGCCTCGCCATGAGTGAGGACGTGGTCTATCACGGCACCGGCCGCAACATCTTCTCCACGGACTCCGCCCCGGCCATCGTGAACATCCCCAAGCCCATCAAGAGCGCGCGCAACACCCCGCCGCCGCCGATGGCGCCCGAGGTTCCACGGCCCCCGGCCATCGAACTCAAGTACTTCGGCTACACGCAGAATGCGGGGAAGACGCTCCAGGCCTTCCTTGTCCACGGCGACGAGATCTACTTCGCCCGCGTGGGCGACGTGGTTAACCACCGCTACAAGATCGTCGCCATCCAGCCGAACAGCGTGCAGGTCACCGACCTCGGCTACAACAACACGCAGACCCTGCCGCTCTCGGCCAACTGAGGCCGCCATGTCTCCCCTGCTGCCAACCCGCCGCACTTCCCCCGGCCGCACCTCCGAGGATGGCTACATCCTCGTCGCCGTCATGTTTCTGCTGGCGGTCTTCATCCTGGCGCTCTCCGTGGCCGTGCCGCGCATCAAGGCCAGCATCCAGCTTGACCGCGAGCGCGAAACCATGCAGCGCGGCAAGCAGTACGCCCGCGCCATCAAGCTTTACTACAAGAAATTCAACGCCTACCCGCCCAACATGGACGCGCTGGTGAAGACGAGCAACGTCCGCTTTCTGCGCAAGCGCTACACGGACCCGATGACAGGCAAGGACGACTGGCGTCCCATCCGCTTTGGAGAAAACAAGACCCCCATCGCCATGGGCTTCTTCGGCCAGCCGCTCGCCACCTCCGGCTCCACGCTGGCTGGCACCGGCGGCAGCGGCGGCAACACGCTCACCTCCGGCTCCAGCAGCCTGTTCGGCAGCAGTTCGTCGCTCACCGGCTCCACCTCGACTGCCTCCACGACTGACGCCACAGGCGCAGCCAGCTCCACCAGCAGCACCACGGGGTCCAGTTCCACCACGGGCAGCTCCAGCACCACCAGCAGCTCCAGCGGCCAGACCTTCGGCGGAGCGGGCATCATCGGCTTTGCCCCCGGCAGCACCGCCAAGTCCATCCTGCTTTACAAAAAGAAGGACCACTTCAACGAGTGGGAGTTCCTCTACAGCCCTGCCTCCGACATGAAGACGATCACCTCGGGCAGCGCCACCACCGTCGGCTCCTCCTCCGGCTCCAGCTCCCTTACCGGATCCACCTCGCTCACCGGCACGTCCAGCTCGTCCAGCAGCACCACCACCTCAACCGGATCGACGAGCAGCTCCACCACCCCCTGATTACTGCCCTAGCCCCTGCGAAAGCCTTTTTGCCCTCTCCGATTCCCTCTTACCGCCCTCAGCGAAACAGCTAGAATCTTGTTTAACAAATGCGTCTAAATAGATGTTTTTAAAATTAATTGCACAAGAAGAACCACTGCCACACCCTCTGCATTCAGGACGCAGCGCGCAACCTAGAAATCAGTTGAAGAAAGCCTCTTAATAGACTGATTTAAAAGAAATACATGTCGGCGAATGGTCAAAAACCGTACGAATGCCACGGAACCAGCCTTCCGCCCGCCAAAAAGCCGTCTACCACCCTAAAAATCAACCCCGGAAACGCCACTGGCTGCCCACCTATTCCGCATGGGGAACAGATGGGCAGCCAGTTGGCGCCAGTGCCAGGTTCTTCCAGCCTGCCGGTCCAGATCAGGCCAGGTCGAAGCGGTCCAGGTTCATCACCTTGGCCCACGCAGCGGCAAACTCCTCGACGAATAGCTTCTCGCCGTCGCTGCTGCCATAGACTTCCGCCAGTGCGCGGAGCTGCGAATTTGAGCCAAAGACCAAGTCCACCAGCGACGCGGTCCATTTGAGCGCGCCCGTCTTGCGGTCCCGCCCTTCAAACAGCCCCTCGGCGCCCTCCTTCTTCTGCCACTTCGTGCTCATGTCCAGCAGGTTGGCGAAGAAGTCGTTCGTCAGTGTCTCAGGGCGCTTGGTAAATACGCCCTGCTGCGTGTGGTCGTGGTTCGCGCCCAGCACGCGCAGGCCACCCACCAGAACCGTCATCTCCGGTGCGGACAGCGTCAGCAGTTGCGCCTTGTCAATCAGCAGGTTGGCCGCATACTTCTCGCCGCCCTTCGCCACGTAGTTGCGGAACCCGTCCGCGCGCGGCTCCAGCACGGCAAATGAGGCCGCGTCCGTCTGCGCCTGCCCCGCATCCGTGCGACCCGGCGCAAAAGGCACCTTCACGCTGTGCCCTGCCTTCTTGGCTGCCGCTTCCACGGCCGCCGAACCAGCCAGCACAATCAGGTCCGCCAGCGAGAGCTTCTTGCCGTCTTTCTGCGTGGCGTTGAACTCCTTCTGGATCGACTCGAGCTTGGCCAGCACCGGCTTCAGTTCCGCGGGCTGGTTGGCCTCCCAGTCCTTCTGCGGGGCCAGCCGGATGCGTGCACCGTTGGCGCCGCCGCGCTTATCACTGCCGCGGAAGGTGGCAGCCGAAGCCCAGGCGGTGGTGACCAGTTGCGCAATGGAGAGGCCGGAGCCCAGAACCTTGGCCTTCAGCGCCTCCACGTCCTTCTCATCCACCAGCTTGTGATCCACAGCGGGAACCGGATCCTGCCAGATCAGCTCCTCCTTGGGAACCAGCTTGCCCAGGTACCGCGAGCGCGGGCCCATGTCGCGATGGGTCAGCTTGAACCACGCGCGGGCAAACGCATCGGCAAACTCCTCCGGATGGTCCTTGAAGCGCAGCGAAATCTTCTTGTACGACGGGTCGAACTTCAGCGAGAGGTCCGTGGTCAGCATGGCCGGCTGGTGCGTCTTCGCCGGGTCAAACGCGTCGGGAACCGTTCCAGCCCCCCCGTTCCCCGTCGGCTTCCACTGGAACGCCCCGGCCGGGCTCGTGGTCAGCTCCCAGTCGAATTCGAACAGGTTCTCAAAGTAGTCGTGGCTCCACTTCGTCGGCGAGCTTGTCCACGTCACCTCAATGCCGCTGGTAATGGTGTCTTTGCCCGCGCCGGTGCCGTAATCGCTCTTCCAGCCAAGCCCCTGTTGCTCCACCGCGGCGGCTTCTGGCTCCGCCCCCACGTGCGTTGAGGGCGCAGCGCCGTGCGTCTTGCCAAAGGTGTGCCCTCCGGCAATCAGCGCCACCGTCTCCTCGTCATCCATTGCCATGCGGGCAAAGGTTTCGCGGATGAACGGAGCCGCTGAAATCGGGTCGTGGTTGCGTTCCGGGCCCTCGGGATTCACGTAGATCAGGCCCATTTCCGTGGCGCCCAGCGGGCTCTGCGTCTCCTGCAGTTGCTGCGTTCCGCGGTGAGCCAGCCAGGTCTTTTCCATGCCCCAGTCCACGTCCTGGTCAGGCTCCCACACGTCTTCGCGGCCGCCGCCGAAACCAAACGTCTTGAAGCCCATCGATTCCAGCGCCACCGTACCGGCCAGGATGATCAGGTCAGCCCATGAGAGCTTCTTGCCGTATTTCTGCTTGATCGGCCAGAGCAACCGGCGCGCCTTGTCAAGGCTCACGTTGTCCGGCCAGCTATTGATGGGAGCAAAGCGCTGCTGCCCCCGTCCGCCACCGCCGCGTCCGTCGGCAATGCGGTAGGTTCCCGCGCTGTGCCACGCCATGCGGATGAAAAGCGGTCCATAGTGGCCGAAATCTGCCGGCCACCAGTCCTGCGACTCCGTCATGAGAACCTTGAGGTCCTTCACCACGGCGTCCAGATCAAGGCTCTTGAACTCCTTGGCGTAGTTGAAGCCCTTCTCCATGGGGTTGGAGAGTGAAGAATGTTGGTGGAGGATGTCGAGATTCAACTGATCGGGCCACCAGTTCTGATTGCTCTTGGCTCCCTCTGTGGTGTGGTTAATCAAGCCAGTTGCAAATGGGCACTTGGATTCGTTCGACATGAGCATCTCCTGCGGCCGCCTGCTGGCGGTCAGCTTGCTCAGTATAGGAGCCATTTGACGCCCCGAACGAGAGAACTCATCAATAGTGCTGATAGACTGCGGCGATCAAAAAACAGCGCCCATTCAGAGCTCTTTCGAGCGCCCGATCACGCCTATTTCCTGGCGCCGCTCCATTCAAGGTAGGGCTTCCATTCGCTCTGTCCGGGCATGCGTATCTGGAATTTGCCGAACATCGTGTCGCCCTTTCTCTCATACACAAGCCGGAACTGCGGGCCGGGTTGTGACTCGTCTGAGATGAAGACAGCCGTCGTGGGAGAAGGGGTGGAGACGTCGTACTTGATGACGTGCCCCTCGTTGTCAAAGTAGATGGCGCGCAACGCTCCCTGTGGGCCGTCGGGATAGATGTACAGCAGGTCGCTATGGTCGCAGTTGTAGTCCGCTGGACCTTTGCATGAGTCCTTGCTGATCGTATGCCGGCTCAGAATGTGGCCGCGCAACTCCAGCGCAAAAGCATACGCGCCGCGAGAATCAACGCCTGAATCACCGTTGGTTTTCGCCTCCCACGTCCCCTCCAGAAAAGACAGGGATTGAAACGGGTTCTTTGCGGCAGCGGTTTGGGCGCTCACGCCGCACGTGAGAGTCAGGACAGCGAGCAGGGCTGGCAGAAACAAGACAATGCGGGCGGTTTTCATCGTTCCATTCCTTTCGAGTCTTCAGCAAAGTATCGCAAACGCGGCCGGACTTTCTGAGGAGTTACGCCTGCGCCCCGGCGCCAATGCTCCCTCACACGCCAAACGCGCGCGTGTGGGGCGACTCGCTGGATTGGAGTGACAGGGCCGCAGCGGATTCCGGGGCGGGACTCCACTGTGGCAATCGGAAGGGGGGGAATGAGGACAACTGAACGGGCGAGGCAGCGGGATTGCCTGCTGCCTCGCGCACCAACAGAAAGCCCGTCCGCGCGGACGGGCTTTCAAGATTTGGCCGGCGCGGGCCGGCACATGGGCAGCTTACACGCTGAACGAGGAGCCGCAGCCGCAGGTGGACTTGACCTGCGGATTGTCGAACTTGAAGCCGGCGGCCTCAAGCGTCTCGACGTAGTCGACGGTGCAGCCCTGCAGGTACATCAGCGAGGTTGAGTCGACGAAGACCTTCAGGTCGTCGAAGCTGAAGACCTTGTCCATCATGCCGCTCTGGTTCTCGAAAGCCATCGAGTACTGGAAGCCCGAGCAGCCGCCGCCAACCACGCCGATACGCAGACCGGCGGGCAGCGGGTCCTGCGTGGCCATGATTTCGCGCACCTTGGCAATCGCCTGGGGGGTCAGGTTAAGGGGTGCCTTCTTGGCGGTTTCCTGCGGTGCGACCGTTGCTGTGGACATTCGATTCTCCCGTTCGCTCAGAAAATACGTTCTGAATCGTACTGTACTGCCCCGGCACCTGGGTTTCAAGCCGAAGAACAGAACGATTCTTTCATTGGATGGTAAAAGAGCCCGAAAAGTCGCAACTCTCACAGCCCGAATTGCTGCCAGATGCCCCAATTACGTACCGCCGCCGCTCCTAAATGACTCATCCGAAACGCCTGTGATATTTGTCACCACACCGGACCCCGAACCGGGCTACTATGTTCAGCCGAACGGAGCCAGGGCCTGCACAGGCGCGGCAAGCAGTCTGCCCAGTGACCGGCAAGAGCCAGGACCCGACTATGACGGAGGTGGAGAATGACAATTGTGCCCGTGATGTGGATCGTCTGGGGTGTTCTGGTGCTGCTGACCATAGCGCTCTACATCTATCGCTCCAGCCTGACCAGGGATGAGGAAGACCAGATCTTTCTGGACGACTCGTTCCAGCATGAGCAGGCAACGCAGGCCGCGATCACTTCAAAGGTGAGCAAGGTTCAGCCGGTGCTGCATCTGGCACTGTGGCTGGTGGCAGCCGCCACGCTGTTCGTGATCGGCTACTACGTCTTTGATTTCATCCGGCAGTTCCAGTAGAGCGAACGGGCCGGGAAGACATCAACATATCGCGATAAGTTGATGTCTTCCCGGCCCCAGGCCTACCGCTACGGCTGCCTCCCGGCTGCCGTGCGTCTGTCTGTTTTCCCCTGCTGGCTGCGCTCCGCTACTCCACTTCCTGGCGAGCCTTGTAGCCATCGCGCGCGATAATGTCGTACTTCAGGGGCTTGTGCTTCTCGTCCTGCATGCGTAGCGGCTTACCCTCTTCGTCCACCAGTTCCACGCGCAGCTTGCGGTAGGTGCCGTCCTGCTTGGGGTCGGTGGGGTGGTAGAGGAGTTGGTACTTGGAGCGGATGGCATTGTTGATGTCAGAGAAGATCTCCGGCATCTCCCCCACAAAGCGGGGCGCAAACCACATGCCACCAGTCATTTTTGCGAAAGTCTTCATCTGATTGTCGGCCTGCAGATAGTCCAGGTCGCGCATCTGCGCACCCCAGCCGGGGCCGCCTTCTGTAACGGCGCGCAGCGCTCCGCCGGTGGACACGGCGTAAATGGTCACGTCGGGCGTGTTCTTCACCTTCTGCATGATCTTGTCGAGGGTGAGCTTGGAGAAGGTGTCACGGCCGGAGGCGATCAGAATGATGTACTTACGGCCCTCGATACGGCTCAGCCGGTCCTCAGCTTCGTAGAGTGCGTCGAACAGGTTCCGATCGCTGAAGCCGGGAATGATCATGGTCTGGATGGCGTTGTAGAGCTGGCGCTTGTCCTGCGTGAAGTCGGTGACGATCTGGGTGCGCAAGTCAAAGGTCATCATGGCCACGTAATCCTGTGGCCGTAGCTGCTGCGCAAAAGCCCAGGCGGCATTACGCATGTCATAGACAAAGTTGTAGTTAGTGGAAGCAAACTCGCAGAGCAACAAAGCCGTGATGGGTGCCTCCACGCGCTTGAAACCGATAATCTTCTGCTCGGCGCCGTTCTCATAGACGCGGAAGTTGGTGGGCTTGAGGCCGGGGACGAACTGGCCGGACTTTTCCAGCAGCACGCCGACGTCCACCGTCACCTCGGGCACATCGACTTTGAGTGAGTAGTTGGAGAGCTCTGGGGGATTCTTGACCTTGGGCACGGCGGGGGCGGGTGGCGGCGTGTCCTCCTTCTCCTTCTTCTTGGGCACGGCGATAACGCCGGTATCACCGCCGGGGCCGCCAGCGGCGGGCGCTGTCTGGTCCTGCTGCTGCGCGGGCTGCTGTGTCTGCTGAGCACGGGCCGGAAACTGGGCAAGCAGCAGAGCAACGACAAGGGCGGTGCAAAGCGAAGGAATCGAAACGGACTTGCGCAAATTCGACATGGAGACCTCTGTGCTGCACACAAGCATACGAGAGCGGACTGCGCACGGCGAACCCTGGGGCGGAAACCAAACAGCAGACGGCGAGTCCAACCCACGAAGCGGCGCGGGAAGCCAGCGCGCCGGTTGTACTCTTATAGACGTGAATTTGTGCCCAAAAGACACCCTCCGCGCGGCGGCGACGCTGGTGCTTGCATTGGCGGCAGCGGCAACTGCGGCTCAGACGTCGGCAACGCCCGGCCCACCACCCTCGACTGGCGGTTTTTATCCGCTGAAGGACGTGCACCGCGGCCAGAAGGCGACGGCGTGGACGGTCTTTACCGGCACGAAGCCCGAGCCGATGGAGGTGGAGATTCTGGGCGTGCTGCGCGGAGCGCGCGGGCCGGGGCACGACATGATTCTGGCGCAACTGCGCGGCGCAAAGCCCGAGTACACGGGCGTGGTGGCGGGCATGAGCGGCAGTCCGGTCTACATTGGCGACAAGCTGCTGGGATCACTCTCCTACCGGATCGGCCAATTCAGCAAAGATCCGATTGCGGGGATCACGCCGATTGAGCAGATGCTGGAGGTGCGCGACCTGCCGGTGGACGCGGCGCGGACGATGCCGACGGCGCAGACAGCGGCGGTTCGCGCGGACGGCATGGAGTTTCAGGCGATGGAGACGCCGCTGGTGATGAGCGGCTTCCGGCCGGAAGCGATCAAGCTGTGGCAGGAGAAGATGGCCGGGACGGGCCTGGAGATGGTGGCGGCAGGCGGCGCGGGCAGCGGCAGTTCCCTGCCAGGCGGCGGGCCGATGCGCACGGCGGCCGAGGCGGGCATTGAGCCGGGGTCAGCGGTGAGCGCGCAACTGGTGCGCGGCGACCTGGACATCTCCGCGACCTGCACGGTGACCTACGTGGACCCGACGCAGCTGCTTGCCTGCGGACACCCGATCTTGCAGGCCGGGCCGGTGGCCCTGCCGATGACGACGGCCGAGGTGGTGGCGACGCTGGCCTCTCCGCTGAACGCTTTCAAGATTGTGAACACGGGCGACACCATCGGCGCATTTACCGAGGACCGTGACGCGGCGATCCGTGGCGAGTTTGGACGGGCGGCGCGGATGATCCCGGTACACATTACAGTGCACGGCGGGCCGAAGGAACGGAAGCTGAATGTGGAGGTGCTGGACCTGCCCTCGCTGACGCCGCAGGCGGTGATGGTTTCTGTCTACGACGCGCTGCTGGAGACCAACGAGAGTTCGGCGGAAACCAGCTACCACGTGCGGGGGCGGATTGAGTTGGACGGCCACCCGGCGGCACCACTGGACGTGTGGGCGGCGGGCGGGTCTCTTCCGCCACAACTCTCTTCTGCTCTACAGATTGGAGAAACATTCCTCAAGCTCTACTCGAATGATACAAGGCAGGGCGCGGTGCGTGCTGTGGAGCTGGATGTGGATGCGATTCCACGGAACCTGGAGGTGGCGCTGGAGTCGGCGCGGGTGGTTTCTGGCGATCTGGTGCACGGGGGCGACAGGGTGGTGATTGAGGCGACGCTGCACCCGTGGCACGAGGCGGCGCGGAACGTGCGAATTCCGATCACGCTGCCCGCCCGGCTGCAGCCGGGCAATATTCGCGTGCTCGTCTCAGATGCGGGGACGCTGGACCGGACACTGGACCAGCCAAGGCTGGCTGCGCGCCAGGAGACTGTGGAAGCTGTGCTGGCAGCGACACGCCAACTGCACGCGGCCGACCAGGTTTATGTGAGCCTGCTGGCTCCGGAGACGCAGGCTGAGATCGGCGGACAGACGCTGACGGGGCTGCCGCTATCAATGGCGAACTCACTGGAGCCGCTGCGTCAGGGGCAAAGTGTCGCGCTGAACGGCGAGTCGGCCGTGGTGGCTGGACAGGTACCGGCGGAAGGGGTCGTCTCAGGCTTTGTGATCCTCACCCTGCACATTGAGGACGGGGGCGGTTTAAACTAGGGTTCGGTCATCGAGACGCATTCGAGGCGGAGTCTGCGCAATTCCTTGGGGGGAGAGAGCAGACCGTTTCCGTCCTGCCATGCCGGTGGGGGGCTACGGCTGCACTACGCCAGATTTCGGCAGGTTGGCCGGGGGATAATCCCGGTTTTGATTCTGGGTCTTCAATAAGTTTTATTCCGCAGCGAGGATTGCGGCACACATGAGCGAAATTCAAGGACTGGCAGCGCACGCAGCAGGAGCTGAACTTCTTCCCTTTAAATACGATCCCGGCGAGCTGGGTTTGCGAGAAGTCGAGATCGGCATCACGCACTGCGGCGTGTGCCACAGCGATCTTCATCTGATTTCGAACGACTGGGGCATGAGTCAGTATCCGTTCATTCCGGGCCACGAAATTATTGGAACTGTGACGGCAGTGGGTAGCGAAGTGAAGTCGCTTGCCCTGGGGCAGCGCGTGGGGCTGGGGTGGCAGTCGAACTCTTGCGGCCACTGCGAGTGGTGCATCCAGGGAATGGAGAACCTGTGCGCTCAGGCTGAGGCGACCTGCGTCCACAGGCACGGCGGCTACGCGGACCGGGTGCGGGCGAACGAGCGGTTCGTGATCCCGGTGCCGGATGCGATCGAGAGCGAGAACGCGGCTCCGCTGCTGTGCGCTGGCATCACGGTCTACAGCCCGCTGCGGGCGCACGGCATCAGCCCGGCATCGCGCGTTGGTGTAGTGGGTATTGGCGGTCTGGGGCATCTGGCGATCCAGTTTGCGCGGGTGTTTGGCGCGGACGTGACGGCGTTTTCGACCTCAGAGGCCAAGGAAGAAGAGGCGCGGGAGCTGGGAGCGCATCACTTTGTGAACACGCGCGAAACCAAGTCTCTGCGCGAGGCCGCCGGCACCATGGACTTTGTGCTGAACACGGCCAACGCGGACATGGATTGGAACACCTTTGTGCAGGTGCTGCGTCCGAACGGCACGCTGTGCTTTGTGGGCGTTCCGCCAGCTCCGGTGGCGGTGCAGGCATTTGCGCTGATTAGCGGCATCCGTAGCATCACGGGCAGCCCCATCGGCAGCCCGGCGCGGCTGCGCGAGATGCTGGACGTGGCGGCTCGGCACGGGGTGAAGGCCAAGACGGAACGCTTTGCCATGGCGAAGGCCAACGAGGCCATCGAAAAGGTGAAGAAGAACAAGGTGCGGTATCGCGCCGTGCTGGCGAACTAAGGCTGGCTCCTGCAATGAACGGTGTACGGATCGACAAGTGGCTGTGGGCGGCCCGCTTCTTCAAGACGCGGGCCCTGGCCTCCAAGGCCTGCGATCTGGGGCGCGTTCGCCTGAACAACGTGGAAGTGAAACCGGCGCGCGAAGTGCGCGCGGGCGACATGGTGCACGTGCGCAATGAGGGCGGCGAGTTCGCGCTGGAGGTGCTGACGCTGAGCGAGATTCGCGGCCCGGCGGCGGCGGCACAGGCGCTCTACCGCGAGACGGACGCAAGCAAGGAAGCGCGTGCACGCGAGGCGGCGGAGCGCAAGGCTCTGCAGCAGATGATGCCCATGCCGGAGCACCGTCCGACGAAGCGCGACCGGCGGCAGATCATCCGCTTCCGCAGCGGGGACTGAGGCTTTCAACGGGTTCACTCTAGTAGACTCAACGGCAGCATGGTTGCTCACTCCGGCAGGATTTCCCGTTGTTTTTCCGCGCTGATGATGGCTGCGTTTGCGGCCACGGGCGCGATGGCGCAGAACACGCATCTGTGGACACAGTCCCGGTTCGACGAGTTTGAAAAAGGCACGCCGGCTGGCGTTGCGATCACCAGCGACGGGCGGCTGACGGAAGGCCCAGCGCTGCGCGAGCGGCTGACGACGCAGTCGAGCTTTGTGTGGAGCGTGGCTGCGGCGAAGGACGGCACGGCATTTCTGGGGACTGCCGCTCCGGCGACGGTGCTGCGCGTGGGCAAGGACGCGAAGGCGTTTACGCTGCTGGAGACACACGACGTGAGCGTGCAAGCGGTTCGGCTGGGGCCGGACGGCGCGCTTTATGCCGCGACGCTGCCCGCAGGCAAGGTGTACAAGCTGGACGCGCACGCGACGGCGAAGACAGACGAGGCGAAGGCCACGGTGGTCTTTGACGCGGCAAAGCTGGATGGCGGAAAGAGCGACAAGCACTACATCTGGGATCTGGCGTTCGACGCGCAGGGGCGGCTGTACATTGCCACGGGCGGGCCGGCGGGCGTGTGGCGCGTGGACTCGGCGAAACCGGACGCGAGGCCGGAGCAGTTTTTCAAGAGCGACGAGCAGCACATTCGCACGCTGGCGTGGGACGCGAAGGGCAACCTGATTGCCGGCTCGGACGGCAGCGGGCTGGTGTATCGCATTGGGCCGGACGGCAAGGGCTATGTGCTGTTTGAGGCGCCGCGGCGGGAGATCACGTCTGTGGCTGTGGGCGCGGACGGCACCATCTACGCGGCGAGCGTGGGCGACAAGAGCCGGAACCCGCTGCCTCCACTGCCGGTGCAGGGGCAGGCGATGGTGACGATCACGATTGTGCAGCCGGGATCACTGCAGGCGGCCAACGCGAGCACCTCGGTGCCGGAGGGCACGGAGCTTTACGCGCTGCGCGAGGGGCAGGCGGCGCGGAAGCTGTGGTCGTCAAAGGACGACATTGTGTATGCGCTGGAGGCCGAGAAGAACGGAGTGCTGGCGCTGAGCGGGAATCGCGGACACGTGATGCGGATTGGCGCAGACGGAAGCTTTGCAGACGTGGCGCACCTGGAAGCGCAGCAGGGTTTGAGCTTTGCAGAAGCGGGCTCGGAGTTGCTGATTGGCACGGGCAACACGGGCAAGCTGGTGGAGCTGGGCGCGGCGCAGAAGCACGAGTACGCGAGCGACGTGCTGGATGCCGGTGCGCTGGCGCGGTTCGGGCGGGTGGAGATTGAGCCGGGATCACGCGGCTTTGAACTGCTGACGCGCACGGGCAACGTGGAGCAGCCGGTGCGTGGCTGGAGCGAGTGGACGCCGCTGAAGGATGGCGCGGTGGCTTCGCCAGCGGGGCGGTACTTCCAATGGAAGACCGTGCTGGCGGCGGGCGGTGCGGTGGGCGGTGTGGGCGTGAACTTTGCGGCGGTGAACGCCGCTCCTGTGCTGGACGATCTGGTGGTGGTGCCGGGGGCAAGGCTGGCGGCGCAGTCGAGTGCGGCGCAGCAGACGGTGCAGATTGCGTTCCCCGCGGCAAGCCAGAATGCGGCGGTGATTGTGCTCGATAGCGCGACGAGCTCACCGATTTCAGCGCAGAAGGACCGCACGGCGATTACGGCGCGCTGGGCTGCGCACGACGATAATGGCGACGACCTGAGCTACGCGCTCTATCTGCGCGGCGACGGCGAAACGGCGTGGCGGCTGGTGAAGGACGAGATCACGGAGAAGGCGTACAGCTTTGACGCGACGCAGATTCCCGACGGCGGCTACACGCTGAAGGTGGTGGCAAGCGACGCGCCTGACCACACGCCCGGCGAGGCGCTGACGACAGAGAAGATCAGCGAGCGGTTCGTGATCGACACGACGCCGCCGGTGGTGAGCGGGCTGACGGCCACGCTGGAGGCGGGCGCGAAGACCGTGGTGCGGGCGAGCTTTGACGCGGAGGATGCTACTTCGCCGATTGCACATGCGGAGTACGCGATTGATGCGGGGCCGTGGCGGTTTGTGGCGCCGGTGGGCGGGCTCTCTGATGCGAAGCGCGAGCACTACGAGCTGCGCGCACCGCTGGTGGATGCGAAGCCGGGCGAGCACCTGATCACGGTGCGGGTCTACGATCGATATGAGAACGTGAGCGCGGCGAAGACTGTAGCGGCCGCGCCAGCAAAGTGAAGCGATGCGATTTGAACTGTTCGTAGCGGCGCGGTATCTGCGGGCCAAGCGGCGGCAGGCCGTGGTGGGCGTGGTGACGGGCATCTCCGTGGCCGGGGTGATGGCTGGCGTGGCGGCGCTGATTATTGCGCTGGCGATCACGAACGGGATGCGGCGCGACCTGCAGGACCGGCTGGTGGACTCAAGCTGGCACGTGCAACTGATGCGCGTGGCCGGAGACGGCATTCGCGATTGGCGGCCGCTGGTGGAAAAGCTGCGGGGCGTGCCGCACGTGACGGCGGTGTCACCGGGGCTCTACGAGCAGGTGCTGGTGGCGCGTGGGGCGCGCGACGGCGGAGCGCTGATTGAGGGCGTGCTGCCGAACGACGAGAAGACGGTGAGCTCGCTGCTGGATGCGGCGACGCCGGGCTCGGTGGAGGCGCTCCAGCCGTTGCACACACTCGACCAAAATCAATCCTTAACGGAGCTGCCTCCGATTGTGCTGGGCAAGGATCTGGCGGAGTCGATTGGCGCGGCAGTGGGCGAGCGCATCACGCTGATCAGCCCGCAGGGCGAGATGACGCCGTATGGCGTGATTCCCAAGTGGGTACAGTTCCGGCTGGCGGGGACGTACCACAGCGGCTTCTACCAGTACGACGCGCAGACGGGCTACGTGCGGCTAAAGGATGCGCAGACGCTGTTCGGCGAGCCGGATTTGCTTTCTGCGATCAACTTCAAGGTGGACGACCTGAACCGCGCGCCGGAGGTGGGCCGCGCAATTGAACAGGCCGCCGGGCCGGGCTACATGACGACCAACTGGATTGAGCAGAACCGCGAGTTGTTCCGCGCGCTGAAGCTGGAGCAGGCGGTAACGTTCATCGTGATTGCGCTGATTGTGGTGGTGGCGGCACTGAACATCCTGATTGCGCTGACCATGATGGTGATGGAGAAGACGCGCGACATTGCGGTGCTGATGAGCTTTGGCGTGGAGCCGGGGCAGGTGCGGCGAATCTTCCTGATGCAGGGCTTCCTGATCAGCGCAGTGGGCACGGCGCTGGGGCTGGTGGTGGGCTACGCGGCGTCGTGGGCCGGGGCACACTACCACTTCATCCACCTGTCGGCCTCGGTCTACGCAGTAGATACACTGCCGTTTGCGCCGCGTCCGCTGGATGGGGTGATTGTGGCGGCGGTGTCGATTGGTGTGTCACTGCTGGCGACGCTGTACCCGTCACATGCGGCTGCGCGGATTCTGCCGGCGGCGGCGTTGCGGTACGAGTAGAGGGACTGAAGCACGGACAGATTTTGTGCGGCTTTCGGTACGGGACTCTGCAGTGGCCGGTTGATGGGCTTGCTTTCCCAGGTGCCCATCCTGCGCCGCGCTCCGGAGCTGCACCTGGGGCATCCATTTTCTTGCTAAGGAAGGGCTGGCAGGTGAGGGCTCGTGCTGTCATCGCGCAAGAGCGCAGCCCGTCTAACTCCACGTGATTTTCCCCTTGATGCAAGATGAAGACTTCCCTTCCCACGGCGTTCACGGCACGGTGAACCGACGCGGATTTCTGCTTGGCCTTGGAGCTTTTCTCGCTGCTGGACGGCTTGTCCGCGCGCAGGAGCCGGTGACGACGGTGAAGGTCACGTCGCGGCTGGTGAACGTATACGTGACGGTGCGCGACAAGAAGGGCGCGATTGTGCAGGGGCTCAAGCGCGAGGACTTTGCTGTGGCCGAGGACGGAAAGCCACAGGCGGTGACGTTCTTTTCCCACGAGAACGACCTGCCGCTGACACTGGGGCTGCTGGTGGACACAAGCCCGAGCGAAGCCGCGATGATCGACCAGGAGCGCGAGGCAAGCCGGCTGTTCTTTGACACTGTGCTGGACCTGAAGAAGGACCGCGCGTTCGTGATCCACTTTGACCGCGAGGTGGAGCTGCTGGAGGACCTGACCAACTCGCTGCCGAAGCTGGACGCGGCACTGAACAAGCTGGATGCGAGCAGCGACGAGCCGCGCCTGAACCGCAAGCGCGGGGGCGACCAGGAAGACGAGCAGGGCGGCGATCCCGACCGGAACGGCGGGGACCAGGACGGCGACCGCGGTGGGCGGCGGCAGGGCGGGCGCGGCGACGGCGGGGGCACGACGCACCTGTTCGACGCCGTGTATCTGGCCTGCAAGCAGGTGCTGAAGGACCAGAGCGGGCGCAAGGCGGTGATTGTGGTGGGAGACGGCGACGACATGGGCAGCAAGGTGGCGAAAAGCCGTGCCATCCGCGCCGCGCAGGAAAACGACGTGCAGGTCTACTGCATCCGGATTGTGGACAAGGATTTTGGCAAGGAGAAACACCACGGCTTCAGCATGCCGGGCGGAATGGGGATTCCGGGCATGGGCGGGCCGATGGGAGGGCCCGGAGGCGGCGGGCACGGCGGTCCGGGCGGCGGTGGCGGTCGCGGCGAACCCGGTGGCGGGATGGACCGCGCGGACGGGAAAAAGAACATGGAGGCGCTGGCTGCCGAGACGGGCGGCGCGCTGTTTGAAGTGTCAAAGAAGACGCCGCTGGGTGACGTGTACACGCTGATTCGCGAGGAGTTGCGCAGCCAGTACAGCCTTGGCTACACGCCTGTGGCGGGCGGCGAGGCGGGGTACCGGCACATCCGCGTGACGGTGCCGAAGCACGACAACTTCAAGGTGCAGGCGCGGGACGGGTACTACTCCGGCGGCGAGTGAGCCTACTGCGGCGAGATGATGCCGCCGACGGCGTGGCGGCGGGGCAGCACGATGCCCCGGTGATCGACTGCGTGGGGAGCGCTTTCAGCGGGCACTGTGGCCCGGGACACGATGGCGCCACCACAGGCCGGGCACCAGTCCTGCTGGCTTTCCGCGGCGATGACGGCGTGGCATTGGCTGCAGATGCGTTCCATGGATTCAGCTTATCGCGCCGCGCGCGGCTGCGCACCGTACACTGAATCTATGCATCCCCCAGTTCGATTGGTCGCCATCGACATGGATGGCACGCTGCTTCCCACATTTTCGCAATCGATCAGCCCGCGGAACGCGCAGGCGCTAAAAACCGCGCAAGAGGCGGGGATCACGGTGGCGATTGCCACTGGACGCCGCACGGCCTACACGGCTCCGCTGCTGGCTGGGCTGGGTCTGCGAGCGGATATGCCCCTGATCACGTCGAATGGTGCAGTGACCCGCACGCTGGGCGGCGAGGCGCTGGACCGCAGTCACATGGATTCGCACGTGGCGCGCGGATTGTGCGGGCTGCTGCGGCCGTTCGGGACGCTGGTGTTTACGTTTGACCGGCCAGGTACAAAAGATCTGGCGCTGGAAGACATGAAGCAGGCGCACGAACGGATTGCGCTGTGGGTGGAGGCAAACCGCTCATCGATTGAGGTGGTGAAACCGCTGGAAAAGGCGATCATCGACGGCGAAGACCCGATTCAGGGCATGGTGTGCGGCGGGCTGGACGCGATGAAGGCCGCGGAGAAGGCGCTGATGGAGAGCGAGTTGGCGAAAGCCTGCTCGTGCGTGCGGACTGAATATGCTTCGCGCGACCTGGCGATTCTGGACCTGATGCCGCCGGGAGTGACGAAGGGTTGGGCTCTGGAGCGGTTGGCCGCGCGGCTGGGCGTGGATCGCAAGGAAGTGGCTGCAATTGGCGACAACTGGAACGACGCCGATATGCTGGAGTGGGCCGGGCAGCCGTGGCTGATGGGCAATGCGGCTCAGGATTTGCGGACACACGCCAAGATGCGCGGCTGGAGACAGGCGCGGCCGAACGACGCGGACGGCGTGGGCATTGTGCTGGAAGAGGCGGCGGCGCGGCGCAAGGCGGCTGCGGCAGAGCCTGCACGGAGGCTCTGGACACAACGCACGGGAGAATGACGGATTGCGGCAACGGTGGCACAGGACGTGGATTGCGGCGGCGCTGGCGGCTGCTGCTCCGCTGGCGCATGCTGGCGAGCGCGCCACGCTGAGCAACGGCTTTGCCATGCAGTGCGACCACCATGCCACTGTGGACGGGCGCGTGCGACTCTTTCTGAGTGCGGGCGAAGCGAGCTACATCGACCTGAAGCCGGACGAGGTGACGGGGTTTGAGACGGTTCCGGATGCACCGGCGATCCACGAACCGGGGGCTACGCAGCCCAAATCCGCTGCAGACGGGAAGCTGAGCGCCGCGGACCTGAACCAGATGCTTTCAACCGCCGGGACCGAGCACAACGTGGATATGGATCTGCTGGCGAGCGTGGTGAAGGCAGAGAGCGGCGGCAACACACGCGCGGTGAGCCGCGCGGGGGCTCGCGGGCTGATGCAGCTCATGCCGGCGACGGCGAGCGGGCTGGGCGTGAACGACGCCTTCAAGCCGAACGAGAATGTGCGCGGCGGCAGCGCGTATCTGGACCGGCTACTGACGCGCTACCACGACAACGTGGCGCTGGCGCTGGCCGCTTACAACGCTGGGCCGGCGGCGGTGGACCGGTACCACGGGATTCCGCCGTACCGGGAGACGCGGGCGTACGTGGCGCGGGTGATTCACGAGTTCAACCGGCGCGTGCTGGAGCGCGCGGCGGCGACACGGCGCGCGGCGAACGAGCAGGCGTCAACCCGTTCTTTACAATCGACACCGTAGAATTGTCTCTGGGATCAGAACGGAGATCGCTTGAAGCATAAACAGCTCATTTTGGGGCTCATCGTTCTTTTGCTGCTGGTAGGCTTGGTAGTCTATGCGCAGCACAGACATCCAATAGACTGGCCAGAAGTTTGGGCCCAGTTCGTCAAAGCCGACTGGAGACGCGTCGCGCTTGGTGCAGGCTGCATCTATCTTGCTTATGTTTTCCGGTCCGTACGTTGGGCCTACTTGCTTCGCCACAACAAATCGGTACCGCTGCTCTCGCTGCTGGGGACGCAGGTGATCGGGTTCACGGCGGTGGCGCTGATTGGGCGCGTGGCGGACCCGGTGCGGCCGTACCTGGTCTCAAAGAAAACCGGGCTGCCGGTGAGTAACCAGATTGCGGTCTACATTGTGGAGCGGCTGTTTGATGCCGGATCGATGGCGCTGATCTTCTCTTCCACAATCCTCTTCTCGATGTGGTTCGGCACCATAGGTTCTCTGCCACATCCCGAACGCATTGAACAGGCCGGACTGTGGGGTATGGTGGGCACCTTTGCTGGAGCGCTTTTCCTCGTAGCAGTCCGGTTTGCAGGCGGCGCAGTTGCGTCATTCTTCGAAGCGATGCTGGGCACTCTGTCCAAGAAGGTGGGACAGGCTGTCGGCAGCAAGATCCGCGAGTTCCGTACTGGTCTGGATACGATGCGTTCGTTCGGCGACTTCGCGGTTGCCGCAGGTCTGTCCGTGGGCATGTGGCTCCTGATTGCCGCCTCGTATTTCTCGACCATGAAGGCCTTCGTTGCCGACCCCGTACTTTCAACAATTACGCCTGCCAAGTGCGTACTGATGATGATCGTTAGCGGCCTCACGAGCATCATCCAACTTCCCGTGCTGGGCTTGTTCACACAGATTGGCATCGTGGCTGCGGCAATCGTGAATCTATATGGCGCTGCGCAGGAATCCGCAATGGCCTGCGCGGCGACACTGCTGCTGGTTACGTTCCTTTGCATTGTGCCGGTGGGGTTGATCTGGGCTCAGTTTGAGCACGTGAGCCTGCGCAAGGTGACCGAGGAGAGCGAAGAGGCTGAAGAGGGCTTGGAGGCTTCTGGCGCGGCAAAATAATGGGCTTGCCTTCATCCCCGGTTCCCGAGAGCCGGGGACCGGGGGGCACCCGTTTTCTTGCTTCGAAATCGTCTTTTTTGCGTTCAGGATGGCTCGCCAGGTCGGGTGAAGCGGACGGCGTCTGGCGAGACGGCGCCGCCGGTGAGCAGCATGCTCATGGCCTGCTCCATGGTCAGGTCGGTTTCTGTGACGCGGTCAAGCGGGAGAATCTGCAGCAGCGCCGAGGTGGGGTTGATGGCGTTGGGCAGCAGGACGGCTGCGAGCGGCTGACCGGTTGTCGAGTCTGTGAGCGTGCGGGTGAGAAAGCCCAGGCACTTCTGGCCGGGGACGGGGAACTCGACGAAGACCACGCGCTGGCCAGTGTCTTTCTTGGCCATCATGGTGTCCAGAAGCTGGCGGACCGAGGTATAGACCTTGGCGACGAAAGGCAGGCGCTCCAGCACAGCCTCAAAAAGCGCGAAGAGCTGGCGGCCGACGACCATGGACGTGATGAAGCCGACGACGTAAAGCATGACGAGCGTGAGTACCACGGCGAGCGCGGGCTCAAAGGCCGGGTGATTGAGCCAGACATGCGGCAGTGCGGGGTCCAGCAAACGCGCGGCTGGCAGGCCGGCCTTGGCGAGGTTGCTCCAGAGCCAACTGAAAACCATCCAGGTGACGAACAACGGGCAGATGGTGATAAGGCCCGCCAGGACATTGCGCTGCAGGCCTCGGAGAAGACGGGAAAAGACCGGTTTCACTTGGAGCTCCTGCAGAAGAGGATACGCGACCGGCAGACCAAGGACGGCACGCAAGCGGCCGCGCCCTGGAAACGGCGCGGAGCGCGGCAGAGCCCTCTGAGTGCACGGCGGGCGGCGGCGGCTTTATAGTCAAAGACAGGATGGCTACGATGAGTGAACTGGAGCGCGCACAGGCCGAAGAGACGATGACGGCTGGCGCAGAGGCACAACCCTCAGCCGAACCGGAGCGTACGGCCGGGTTTGTGAGCGGCCCGCAGCCGCTGCGGCCGACGGTGCCACTGCACGCCATTCCGCGGCCCGTGCAGACGCCGATCCGGCGGCCTGAGCCGCAACCGAAACCCAGATTTGGACGCACCATGAATGCTCTGAAGACGATTTTGCCGATCGTGCAACGGGCGCTTCCCCTGCTGGAAGGGAATGTGGCCTCCGCTGTGGCGAACCTGCTGGCACCGATGCCGCAGAGCAGCCGCGTTGACCTGGAGCCGGTGGAACGGGCGCTCAGGAGCGTGCACACGGAGCTGGAACAGCTGCGCGGGACGCACAGCGAGCAGACCGCAGCGCTAAAACGCGTGGACGAACAGATGGCCGAACTGAAAGACGCTGCCGAGCGAACCGCTGACCGGCAGCGCGAGTTGGGCGACGAGCTGCACAGCCTGCGGCGGCGCATGGTGGTGTTTGCGGGCGTGGGACTGGTGCTTCTGGCGGCATCTGTGGGAGCCAGCGTGTTTCTGATTCTGAAAACCGGGGCGCTGGGACGCTGATCTCTGCGGCTGGTTACAGGCCAAAAACTCTGCCCTGTTCCAAGGAACAGGGCAGTTTTGTGATATAGCTTACATTTTTCAAATATTATTGACACCGCAAATTTTAGTTTTACTTTCACTAAAACTAACTTGAGTTAGTTTGCAAACTTTTTCGTGGTTTGTGACGGCGGCTGTTGCCAGTCGTATTTTCGCCAGTCTAGTATTCCCCGTAGTTCAAATGGGGGTACGTTGCCCCCGCGCCAATATGCAGGTGTTTGCAGGTTTCACAGAGCTTCACGAACGGGCGGCGCTTACCCGCGACCGCTACGGAGCGTACAAGTTATGGCATGGTATGCCTACTGCATCGGTGAAAAACAATCATTTCCAGAACTAGCCAGGCATCGTAAACCTGTTCCGATGGAATCCGTACATGGAGTCAGCGGCAACCAGGTTTTCCTCTATCCCGCCAGCGACCTCGCGATCATCGTCAGCGAACACAATCCAGCGGAAGTACTCGGCACCAAGGCCTGCCCTGATCATGCGCGTGTGATTGCGGAGTGCTTCAAGCAGTCGACGGTGCTTCCCTTCCGGTTTGGCACCATCTTTAACGATGATGAGAGCCTGCGGAAGTCGATCCGCTCAAACCAGCGCCAGTTTTTGTCGAACATTGACAAGCTGCGCGGCAAGACGGAGATGCACCTGAAGATTTTTGTGGACGACTGCGCCAGCCGTGGCTCGGGCCAGGGGCCCTGCGGCGAAAAGGTGGGCCGGGAGTACCTGAGCAACCTGCGCGAGAGCGCGACGCGGCAGCGCGAGCGGCAGACGCGGGCGCGGGCAGTGAGTTTTCAGATGCACCGCCTGTTCATGCCTCTGGACGAGGACGTGAGCTGCAGGCTGATTGAAGGCGGCAAAATGGTGCTGGAGATCTCGCACCTGATTGACCGCAAGTACGTGGAGCGCTACCAGAACAAGTTTGCGACGACAGCGGCAACGATGCGCGACTGCCAGATGCAGATGTCTGGCCCGTGGCCGCCGTATCACTTTGTCCACCGGCTGACGCGCAGCGTGCACGCACCTGCGCAGCCCGCAGCAGCAGCGGCGGGCACGGCTCCGGCGGCAGCGGTGGAGGCTCCGGCCATTCCGGTGGTGGCGGTGCAGGAGTCAGTAGCCGTTCTGGCCTGACCCGGTTTCCACGTGAAGAAACGAAAGCCCCGGCTACGGCCGGGGCTTTTCAGTTCACGTGAATAGCTTCCTGACTACGAGATGCTGGGGCTCTTGCGTCGGCCTAGGACGAAGGTCTTGCGGCGCTCATTGGAGGCGCTGTCAATCCGCCTCCAGAAGCCAACGAAGTAATCGATGGCAGAGATGGTCGAGACGAGCACCGTGAAGTAGATGGCAGCGATGGCGATCCACTGGACGGGAATGACGAGATAGCCAAACTGCCAGTCGTACCAGCGGTGGGCAAGGATGGCGGAGACCACAGAGACGATCTGGATGACGGTCTTGAGCTTGCCGAGGTCGCTGGCCTGGATGGTGAAGCCCTCAGACGATGCGATGGAGCGGAGGCCGGAGATGAGGAACTCGCGGCCGATGATGACGACGGCGATCCAGACCTTTACGACGACGGGATTGTAGGCGACCAGCGCGATGAGCGCGGCGGTGACCATGATCTTGTCGGCCAGCGGATCGAGGAGCATGCCCATGGTGGTGATCTGGCCGCGCTTGCGGGCGAGATAACCGTCGAGGCCATCCGTGATGGAGGCCAGAACGAACAGGATCGAGGCCAGCACTTCCTGCTCGCCCCAGGAGGCCTGAAGCGGGAAGTGTGGAGAGAGGATCCACAACAGGAGCGGGATCATGACGATCCGGCTCATCGTGATGGAATTCGGCAGATTCATCTGGGTGCCTAGGACCACTATAAACTTGTTGGCCGTTCGAGGATGTCAAATCGCGGGGACGGAATAGAGATCAGGGGGCAGGGATCAGAGATCAGTCGATCGTGGAGGGGTTATGGGCTTGCTTTTCCCGGTCTTCGCGCGATGAGACTGCGCGAAGAATGGGGCACCCGAACTGTGCTGGAGTTGAACGTAAAAACAGTGCGGGAGGAGCTGGTGGCTCCTCCCGCGGTTCCCTGCTTTTGGGCGCGACTCAGGCGTAGATGCCGCGCTGCTTGATGGTGAAGGCGACGCGGTCGATGGCCAGCATGTAGGCCGCGATGCGGTTGTTGACGTTATGGGCCTCAGCGTAGCGGACGACATCGTCGAAGCCGTCGCGGAGAATATTCTCGAGCTGCTCGTTGACGATGGCTTCTTTCCAGAAGTAGCCCTGGCGATCCTGCACCCACTCAAAGTAGCTGGCGGTGACGCCGCCGGAGTTGGCGAGAATGTCTGGCATGACGAAGATGTGCTTGTCGGCTAGGATTTCGTCGGCAACGGCGGTGGTGGGACCGTTGGCGCCTTCGACGATGACACGCGCCTTGATCTTGTCAGCGTTGCGGCTGGTGATGACGTTCTCAGTAGCCGCGGGGATGAGCAGGTCGCAGTCGGAGATGATCAGCTCATCGCTCGGGATGGCCTCTGCGCCGCGGAAGCCGAGCGTGGTTTCATTGCGGTACTTGTACTCGCTCAGAGCGTGGATGTCGATGCCGTTGGGGTTGTAGAGTCCGCCTTCCTTCTCCGCAATGCCGACGATCTTGTAGCCGTGCTCCATCATGAGGCGGGCGGCGTTGGAGCCGACGTTGCCGAAGCCCTGGATGACGACGCGGCAGCTATCCATGGACATGTTGAGGTAGCGCAGGCTCTCGTCGCAGATGACCATGATGCCGCGGCCGGTGGCCTCCAGGCGTCCGCGCGAGCCACCAATGTTCAGGGGCTTGCCGGTGACAACGCTGGTGACGGTGCGGCCCATGTGCATGGAGTAGGTATCCATGATCCACGCCATGGTCTGCTCATTGGTGTTCATGTCCGGCGCCGGAACGTCTTTTTCCGGCCCGATAAAGTCGATGATCTCCGAGGTGTAACGGCGCGTCATGCGCTCGATCTCGCCGGTGGACATCTTCTTCGGGTCGCAGATGACGCCGCCCTTGGCTCCGCCGAAGGGAATGTTGACGACGGCGCACTTCCAGGTCATCCAGCTGGCCAGGGCGCGGACTTCGTCGAGGGTGACGCCGGGGGCATAACGGATGCCGCCCTTGGCGGGCCCGCGGGCAATGTTGTGCTGCACGCGGAAGCCGGTGAACATCTCAATGCGACCGTCGTCCAGGGTCACGGGGAAGTGCACGATGATTTCGCGGGCCGGCGTGCGGAGCATCTTCCACAGGCCTTCGTCGAGATTCAACTTGCGGGCTGCGAAGTCAAACCGTGCACTCTGCGCCTCCCACGGGTTGATCTCCTGGTCCAGCGACACGGTTGGTGTATTCGACATAGGGTATCTCCACTTCTGTTGCGCGCCACGGGCGCTCAGGAACGGGCGCTGGCGGCGAGCTGCTGGGAACCCGGCAACGGGGCCGGGCACTCAAACCCATGTGAGTCTAGGCCCGGGCCCAAAAGGCGTCAAGCCGGGGGAGGGGGGACTTTGATCCTTCCGGAACCTCCGCACGCAATAACTCTCCCAGTTTGGCATAGCCACGATGCAGATCGCAGGAAGAGGATGGGGTAGACGGCAGTTTCTGCGCAGGGTTTGCAACGGCGAGCGGGGTGGGGCATCCACTCAGTTACTGCGGTGAGAAACAGAGTCAGACTGAAAGCGTAGGTTGCCCGGGGCGGGCTAAGCTAAACTCGTACCAACCTTTCGAAGGTTCCGCCTGTTATATCGAATGGAGTTTTCGCTTGCGGTCGCGCCGCTGAGCTGCCGAGAGGAAAGCCGGAGAAGGAATGGCAAACGCAAACCGAATCCTTGTGATCGACGACGACGAGGTGGTGTGCGGCATCGTCTCGGCGCTGGCGAAGACGATGGGGTTCGAATGCATCTCAACGGGAGACGCGGCGGCGTTTACCGAGCTGGCGACACCGGACACTGGGCTAATTCTGCTGGACCTGATGATGCCGGGCATGGACGGCATCGAAGTGCTGCGGCAACTGGGCGAACGGCAGGCACGCGCACGAATTCTGCTGATGAGTGGGATGGACAGGCGGGTGCTGGAGACAGCTGAAAAGCTGGCGCAGAGCCTGGGACTACACGTGGTTGGACACCTGCACAAGCCTGTGCCGCTGAGCAAGCTGCGGGGAATCCTGAACTCGATGATGAACGATGACCTGCCGGTGCCTGCCGAGGAGCCGCAACCGCAGGCTCCCCCGGACGACGACCTGCGGCGCGCGCTGGAGCGCGACGAGATTGTGAACTACTACCAGCCGCAGATCAGCGTGGCCACGGGCATGGTGACCGGGCTCGAATCGCTTGCGCGCTGGCGTCACCCCGAGCTGGGCATGATTCCGCCGGGCAGCTTTATTGAGCGGGTGGAGGCTCTGGGGCTGATTGATGCGCTGTTCTGGCGCACCGCGGAGCTGGCGCTGTCAGACTTAAAGCAGTTCAACACGTGCGTGAGTGCGCCGCTGCGTATTTCACTGAATGTTTCCATGCTCTCACTGCACGACCTGCGACTGCCGGAGCAGTTTGTGGAGCTGGCGGGACGGTATGGCGTGGCACCAAGCAGCATCGCGATTGAGGTGACCGAATCTGGGCTGTCAAAGCAGGTTTCTCACACGCTGGACGTGCTGACGCGGCTGCGCATGAAGGGCTTCCAGCTCTCCATTGACGACTTTGGCGCGGGTTACGCGATGATGCAGCAGCTGCAGATTGTCCCCGCGACCGAGCTGAAGATCGACCGCAGCATCGTGGACCGGATACACATAAACCCGAGCGAGCGGATCATGGCTGAAAAAGTGATTGAGATGGGCCACGCGCTGGACATGGAAGTGATGGCGGAGGGCGTAGCTGTTCGCGAGCAGTTTGATCTGCTGCGGATGATGGGATGCGACGGCGCGCAGGGGTTCATGATCAGCCGCCCGCTGCCGCCGGGCACGGTGCCGGGCTGGCTGGCGGAGTTTGCCGCGCGGCCTGTGCACTGAGCTTCAGTCGGGCCGTTTCACCGCGCTGTACCGCTGTTGACTCTCTCTTGCCGCGAGGTTTCGATGCGCATGCGCTGCGTCGCTCTGCTTCTTGCCCTGGCTGCGTTTTCCGGCACAGCCGCTGCTGCCCAAACCACGACACATGAGCTGACGCAGGAGGATCTGGGCGCGTTCTTTGACGGAATGATGCCTCTACAGCTGGACCGCGGCGACATTGCAGGCGCCAGCGTGCTGGCAATGCGCGACGGGCAGGTGCTGCTCAAAAAAGGCTACGGCGTAGCGGACGTGAAGAGCGGGCGGCTGGTCGATCCTGACGCGACGATGTTCCGGCTGGCTTCAATTTCAAAGCTGTTCACGTGGGTGAGCGTGATGCAGCTGGTGGAGCAGGGGCGGCTCAACCTGGACACGGACGTCAACCAGTATCTCGACTTTCAGATTCGCCCCGCGTTTGGGCAGCCGGTGACGCTGCGCAACCTGATGACGCACACGGGCGGCTTTGAGGAGACGATTGACGACATCATCCTGACCGACCCGAAGAAGGCCGTCACGCTGCGCGACTACCTGATCCGCGATCAACCTAAGCGAATTTTTCCGCCGGGCAAAGTCCCCGCCTACTCGAATTATGGCGTGGGGCTGGCGAGCTACATTGTGCAGCGCGCCAGCGGCGAGCCTTTCGAGCAGTACGCGGAGCGGCACATCTTTGCGCCGCTGGGCATGACGCACTCGTCGTTTCACCAGCCGCTGGAGAAACGGCTGCAGTACGCAGATTCGCAGGGCTACGCGCGATCAACGGACAAGCCCGCGTATGGCTTTGAGTTCTTCAACCCGGTGGGTGCGGGCGGTGTCTCGTCGAGCGCGGGCGATATGGGGCGCTTTGGGCAGGCGCTGCTGAACGGCGGCGAGCTGGACGGGCACCGCATTCTGAAGGCGGAGACGCTGGCGCAGATGTGGACGCCGCAGTTTCAGGCCAGTACTGCGCTGCCCGCGCAGTGCATGGGCTTTTATCAGCGCTGGCGCAACGGGCTGCGGTGGATTGGGCACGAGGGCGACCTGACGGCGTTTCACAGCATGTTTTTTGTAGAGCCTGCGCACAGGCTGGTGCTGTTTGTCTCATACAACACCGCGTCCAGTGCGTCGCGCACGCGGCCGGAGCTGCTGCGCGCGTTCTCTGACCGCTACTTCCCGGGCGCTCCGCCGGTCACGTATCTCAACACGCCCGCGGCGCAGCTGAAGGAGATCGAAGGACAGTACGAGGCGACGCGGCGTGCCGACTCAACGCACCTGATGCTGGACAACCTCTTCAGCCAGCGCAGAGTTTCGGTCAACAAGCAGGGTGTGCTGACGATTGAGGACTACAAGGACCTGCGCGACCACGTGATCCAGTGGAAACCGATTGGGCGCGACCTGTGGCAGGCGAAGGACGATCAGGAGCGATTCTTTGCCGTCCGCGAGAAGGGGAAGATTGTGCGGCTGGCGCCGACGTTTCCGGGCGTGCAGATTGAGCGCGTGCCGTGGTTTGAAAACAGCCGTGTGATTCTGCCGCTGCTGTGCGGCGCGGTGCTGGTGGTGGTGCTGGTGGCGGCGGCGAGCCTGCTGCGGCTGGGGCGGCGCATCTTTCTGCGTAGGCGTCCGCGGCTGCAACCGCAACCCGGCACGCGCTGGCTCTCACCGGGGCCGCGGCTGGCCGCGTTCTGCTGGACTGTGCTGGCAATCGTGGTGGCTGGCTTCATGATCTGGAGCAATGCCGACGACGCGATGCCGCCCTCGCCGGAGTGGGCTGTGGGCTTTCTGCTGCTGAACTGGGCGGTGGGTCTGTGCCTGCTGATGAGCGTGTTTGCGATTGTGGCGGGCATCCGCATCTGGCAACGCAGCGAGCTGCGACTGATTACGCGCGTGAAGTTCTCGCTGGTGGCCGCAAGCTGCGCGTTTCTGGCGTGGTTTGCCATCCACTGGAAGCTGCTGGGGCCGGTGACGCGCATCTGAACAGCGCTGCGGCGGGGCGGCGCAAACGGATACACTTGGGTCTGTGAACGCCAAATCGCAATCCGTTTCGCCCGACCGCAAGGAATTCCTCTCGCTTGCAAAGAACCACACGCTGGTGCCGGTGTATCGCACGCTCACGGCTGACCTGGAGACGCCGGTTTCAGCGTTTCTGCGCGCGGCGTGGCAAGAGCACGAGTGCTTTCTGCTGGAGTCAGTGGAGAACGGCGAGCAGGTGGGCCGCTACACGTTCATCGGCGTGAACCCGTACAAGCGGATTGTGGCGCGCGGTCGGCGGATTCGCATCACAGAGGGCAAGCGCTCGGCGGAGATGGAAGGCGACATCTTCGACGTGCTGCGGGATGCTCTGGCCGGGCACACACCGGCGCGGATTGCGGGGCTGCCGCCCTTCACGGCGGGCGCGGTGGGCTTTTTCTCCTACGACGCGGTGCGGCAGATTGAGCGTCTGCCCGAGCACGCGAAGGATGAGCTGGGCGTGCCGGATGCGTGCCTGCTGTTCTTTGACGAGGTGCTGGCGTTCGACCACGTGCGCAAGCAGATCTGGATGGTTGTGACGGCGGACGTGACGCTTGGCTCGCCAGAGGACGCCTACAAGGATGCTGTGAAGCGGCTGGGACGGCTCGAGAAGCGGCTGGCGCAGCCTCTGCCCAAGCTGCCCGCGATGAAGGCAAAGGGCAAGCTGAAGGTGGCGCATCGCACGCGCAAGAGCCAGTTTCTGGCCGCTGTCGAAAAGACGAAGGAGTACATCCGCGCGGGCGACGTGTTTCAGACGGTGCTCTCACAGCGGTTTGACGTGGAGCCGGGCATCGACACGTTTCAGGTGTATCGCGCGCTGCGGACGGTGAATCCGAGCCCGTACATGTACTTCCTGCGTGTGACGCCAGACGACGAGTTGCAGCCGGGGAAGAAGCACGCGAAGAAGAAGGCAGCGGCGGTGGAGCTGGCGGGCTCATCACCGGAGCTGCTGGTGCGCGTGCACAACGGCAAGGTAGAGTACAGGCCGATTGCAGGAACGAGGCCGCGCGGCGCGAACGAGGCGGAAGACCAGGCGCTGGAAACCGAAATGATGCAGGACGAGAAGGAGCGCGCCGAGCACGTGATGCTGGTGGACCTGGGGCGCAACGACGTAGGCCGCGTCTCGGAGTTCGGCAGCGTGAAGGTGGACCGGCTGATGTTTGTGGAGCGCTACAGCCACGTGATGCACATTGTGAGCTCGATTGAAGGCAAGCTGCGCTCTGCGCTGACGGCGGTGGATGCGCTGCGTGCGTGCTTCCCTGCCGGAACGCTGAGCGGTGCGCCGAAGGTGCGCGCCATGGAGATCATCGACGAACTGGAACCGGCGCGGCGCGGCACCTATGGCGGCGCGGTGCTGTACGCGGACTTCTCAGGCAATCTGGACTCGTGCATTGCCATCCGCTCCCTGCTGGCCAAGGATGGCATGGGCTACGTGCAGGCGGGCGCGGGCATCGTGGCCGACTCAGTGCCGGAGAAGGAGCACCAGGAGGCGATCAACAAGGCGCAGGCGGTGATCCGCGCGGTGGAACGGGCGCGCGAGCTGTAGCTGTCCCCTTTTCGCACACTTTCTTACACTGATCCTGATTCGGGACGCGGCGGTTTGCCGGATTGCGCGCGCTGTCATCGGCGCGCTGCAAACCCGCGTCCACGCGAGTAACCCGACATTGCGCGAGATGTGCACATGCGCGGTGCGGGCATACCGTTTGAAAGGATCATGCTCCCATGTTGATTTCCAATATCCAGAGCTCGAGTACCCTGCTGTCCGGGCTCACGTCCACTTCTTCGCTATCCACCAGCACAACCAGCAGCACCAACTCATTTGCGTCCTCGCTGAGCAGCCTCATCTCCGCCATCCAGTCCGGCGACTCGACAAGCGCGGAAAAGTACCTGAGCCAGGTGCAGCAGCTGACGCCGTCGAATGCGGACTCAAGCAGCCCGCTGGGGACGTTTCTGTCCAGCGTGTCGTCGGCGCTTCAGTCGAATAACATTTCTGCCGCGCAATCGGCGCTGACAACGCTGGAAAGCCAACCGGCACCGGCGACAACAGACACGAGCAGCACGGCAAGCTCGTCGACGAGTGGAACGCTGAGCGCGTTTGCGCAGGACCTGGCGAGCCTGTTCAGCTCGATCAGCTCGGGGGATTTGTCCGGGGCGCAATCTGCCTATGACAACCTGACGAGCCTGCTGCTGGGCAACTCGTCGAGCAGTTCTTCGAGTAGTTCCTCGACCACGAGCACATCGGACACGAGTTCGTCGGATTCAACGGACAGCTCATTCACGAGCCTGCTGCAGAAGGTTGGGTCGGCGCTCGGCTCGGGAAACATCAGCTCTGCGCAGACGGCGCTGGACAGCTTTCTGCAAAGCCTGGCGAGCGGGTCGCTGGTGAGCACGACGGCGTAGGGGCTACTCAGCGCCGAAGATGCGGCGGAAGAAATGGCCGACGCGTGTGAAGAAGCCGGACTTCTTCTGCGCGGGCTTGTCTGCGGCGGGCGCGGCTGTGGCAGCGGCGCCTGCCTGCGGTGCACTGGCCGCGCCAACCGGTGCCGCCGCCGCAGCGTCGCCGTTACGGACGAGCGGCGGCGCTGCGACGGCAGGTTTACCGTCCTGCATGAGCGGACCGGGCTTGGCTTCGCTGAGCGGCGCAAGGCCCGCGCTCTGCGCAAGCGGGAAGTCATTGCCCTTGGGCTCAACTGGCGGGCAGCCGCAGGGCTCGCGCTCCTGATCGATAACCTCATGGGTGCTGCCGTGCTGCAGCATGACGCGCTGGCCGGACTGCACGCGATAGAGGCTGCCATCAAAGACGCTGGTGACGAGCACGTAGGGCGCGTTGGCGCCGGGGTTGTCGATGCAGGTGTCGCCGTGGTCGGCCAGGCGGATTTTGACGCGCGTGGAGCCGGGCCCGCCGATGAGGATGCGGAAGTCGGGGGTGAGCACGGTGTCCGCATTGGCGCCCGCGGTGAAGGCGGTTTCAATGGCGCCGTGATCGAGCGCGATGAGCAGGCCCGGCAGATCGCCTGAGGGTACGCTGCGGTCAGCGGCGAGCTTGACGGTGGTGGAAGCACAGACGCGCAGAGAGCCGCGCTGCGGCAGGGACACGTCGGTGTTGGCCTTGCCTCCTGCGGTGACGGCGCCACTGGCGGCAATGAGCGCGCGGCCTCCGGTGACCTCAAGCGCGCCGCTGACCGTGGCTGCGCCGCCGGGTGTGGCGCTCTCAAGCGAGACGATGGCGATGGGCGTGACGGGCGCGCCGTTCTGCGCGAAGGCTGCGAGTCCGCAGAATGGGGCGAGCACCAAGATACGGAGCGGGATGCGGAGTGGAACGCGGAGTGAAGCGCGGCGCAGGGGCATGCTACATGTCCAGGAAGTTGCGGATCATCTGGCGGCCGCCCTCAGTGAGCACGCTCTCAGGATGGAACTGCACGCCCTCAATGGGCAGTGAGCGATGACGCAGGCCCATGATGACAGAGCCGTCGGCGTCCTCGGTCCGCGCAGTGATTTCCAGATCCTTCGGCAGTGACTCCTCCGCCACGATGAGCGAGTGATAACGCGTGCAGATGAGCGGCGAGGGCAGTCCGGTGAAGATGCCCTTGCCGTCATGCGTAACGGGGCTGGTTTTGCCGTGCATGAGGTGGTGGGCGCGCACAACCTGGCCGCCGAAGGCTTCGCCGATGGCCTGATGCCCCAAGCAGACGCCGAAGATGGGCGCTTTGCCTGCCATGCGCTGGATGAGCGGCACCAGAATTCCAGCTTCGCGCGGGGTACACGGGCCGGGCGAAAGCAGGATGCGGTCTGGATGCAGAGCCTCGACCTCGTCCACGGTGAGTTCGTCGTTGCGGCGGACCATGATTTCCGCGCCCAGCTCGCCGAGATACTGCACGAGGTTGTAAGTGAACGAGTCGTAGTTGTCGAGCACGAAGACCATGGTGAACTCCAGTGTAGCGCGGCGGCGCAGGCGGTTGCGCCGGACGGCGCCGTTCTGCCAGACTGGCTGTGGTTGCGAGCGATGGTACTTCACTTTCTGGTTCAGGGCCGGGTACAGGGCGTCGGGTTCCGCTGGTTTGTTCACCGCGAGGCCAGCGAGTTGGCGCTGAGCGGCTGGGTGCGGAACACCGAAGAGGGCGACGTGGAGATTGTGGCCAGCGGCACGGCCGATGATCTGGACGAGCTGCGCCACAGCCTGCGCCGGGGACCGCGCGGCAGCCGCGTGGACCGGCTCATTGAGCACTATCTGGACGAGTCGGAAGCGCAGGGGCTTGAGGCGTTCCGCATCGAGGGCGCGTGGTAGCTGGCTGATGGCCGGAACCGCGCCGCATGGGTGTGAGCTTCTATAATCGGTAAGGAAGCCGGACGTGCAAGCTGCCTGTTCGATTCCCGCAAAAATTCTGATTGAATCCGCGGCCTGCGGGCCCGGAAGGAGTGAGCCGCCGTATGTCCGAAAGCAAGAAGCCTGTCAACGTGGAGGCGCTGAAAGCGCTGGTGCGCACCGTGCCGGATTTTCCGAAGCCGGGGATTCTTTTCTACGACATCACCACGCTGCTGAAGGACCGGACCGGCTTTGCGCAGCTGATTGACGCGCTGGCAGCACGATACATTGAGGAGCGGATCGACCTGGTGCTGGGCATTGAGGCGCGCGGGTTCATTTTTGGGCCGGCGCTGGCCTACCGTCTGAACGCAGGGTTCGTGCCGGTGCGCAAGCCGCGCAAGCTGCCCGCCCCGGTGGCGCGCGTGACATACGACCTGGAATACGGCACGGACACGCTGGAGATCCACATGGATGCGATCAAGCGCGGACAGCGCGTGGTGCTGGTGGACGACCTGCTGGCGACCGGCGGCACGATGGAAGCAACCGTGAAGCTGGTGAAGCAGTTGGGCGGCGAGATTGCCGGGCTTGGATTTGCCGTGGAGCTGGACTTTTTGAAGGGACGCAACCGCTTCCCCGAGTACGACGTGTTCAGCCTGCTGCACTACGACGAATAGTGCCCTGCGAGAGACGAAAACGCCGGACGACCGTGGATGCGGTCGTCCGGCGTTTTCGTGTTGAGAGCTTTTCCCTCAGGGGCTGAAGCCCCCTCTTCTCTATTGTGGCGGTTTTCGGCACGACTAAAGTCGTGCCCTAACACGGGGATTCGTTGTGGCTGGGTTGGGGCACCCGCGGGTCCATTGCCAATCCCATCCCCGGTCCCCGAAAGCTTGGGACCGGGGGCACCCGGCTATTCCAGTTGGGCGGCGCCGGGTGCGGCGGTACGGGCGGCGTTTTCCTTTGCGTCGGCCAGCATCTGCGCGTCGGCGAAGCGATAGCCAACGTAGACATCGGTGAGCAGGTAGGTGGGGTTGGAGGGGTCGTCCTCGATTTTTTTGCGGAGCTGTCGGATGAAGGTGCGGAGGTACTCGACCTCTTCGCGACAGTCTGCGCCCCAGACGGCGGTGAGCAGCTTGGCGTAAGTGATAACGCGGCCGGCGCGGCTCATGAGGCAGTAGAGGATGTCGTACTCCTTGCGCGTGAGGTGCACGGCGTCTCCGCGCTTGGTGACGCTGCGGCGCGCAGGCACGAGGCGGATCTCTCCGATTTCGATCGGCGCGTCCTCAAGGCGCGTGGGAGCGTGGACGCGGCGGTGCGCGGTGCGGACACGGGCGATGAGTTCGCGGATACTGAAGGGCTTGGTGATGTAATCGTCGGCGCCCTGCTCGAGCGCGGCGACTTTTTCTTCCTCAGCGTCACGCACGGTGACCATGAGCACGGGCAGGCGCGGGGCGAAGGCGCGGATGCGGCGCAAGGTTTCAATGCCGCCGATGCCGGGCATGTTGATGTCGAGCAGGACGACGTCAACGGGCGTGGAGTGCAGGAGCTGCAGCGCCTCTTCACCACGCGAGGCCTCAAAGACCTGGAAGCCAAGCTCGGCAAGCGGTGGCCGCAGGGCGCGGCGAATGGCGGTTTCATCATCGACAACAAGAACACGGATGGCGGGTTGGTTCATTGGACCTTCCTCTTTTGAACTGGAGCGGGAATCGCCGCATAGAACGTGGTTCCCTCGTCTTCATCACTGGTGACCCATACATAACCGCCGTGAATGACGGCGACACGCTTGGCGACTGCGAGGCCGATGCCGGTGCCAGCGGCGCGGCTGGTGGAGTTGGAAGAACGGTAGTAACGGTCGAAGATGCGCTCGCGATCTGCAATGGGGATCACGGGGCTGAAGCTGTGGACGGAGAAGAGCACCTCTGCCCGCGACTGCACGGCGCCGATGGTGACGGGCGAGCCGAAGTGCGAGTACTTGCAGGCGTTGTCAACGTACTGCGTGAGCATGGTGACCATGAGCTCGCGGTCGCAGCAAAGCTCGAGGTTTTCATCGGGCAGGTTGATGACAACCTTGCTGCTGGCAAGTCGGTCGCCGAGGCTGGAGATCACTTCTTCAATGAGGTCGGCGGCCTTGACGGAGACGGCTTTGACGGAGACCTCTCCGGCATCAAGGCGCGCGGTGGTGAGCAGGCGCGCGGTGAGGTCGCTGAGCTGATTGGCCTGCTCGTCAATGAGCGCGACGAGCTCAGCCTGCGCGGGTGAGAGGCGTCCCATCTCACTGAGTCCGGTGGAGGCGGCGCGGATGGCGGTGAGCGGTGTTTTGTAAGCATGAGCGAGAGAGTCAAGCACCGTGGCGCGAAGCTGCTCTGTGCGGCGCTCGGTCTCAATGCGGCTCTCATTGGCGAAGGCGCGATAGCGGTCAAAGGTGATGGCGATGAGCGAGGCGATGGCGTTGTTGGTGAGCGGGCTGGTATCACCGCGGAGAACGACGGCACCGACGGAGACGTTGCCAAGGCGCACAACGCGGCGCGCCATGCCCGTGCCGGAATCGTCGTCGGTGGATTCGAAGTAGTAGACATTCTGGACGAGCTCTTGCGGGTCGTCGTTCCAGTAGCCGGCCTGGTAGGTCTCATGCAGGTCAGCATCAAAGACGGCGACGGCCTCAAGGGAGAAGATCTCATGAAGCAGCTCGACGAGTTGCGCGCCCGGCTCAATGTGGGCGTTCATCTGCAGGGTGCGGCGGGTGAACTCGTAGAGGTCGTGCATCTGGCCGCCCCAGGAGACGGACTCCTGTGCGTGCTCTGTGACGCGCGCGGAGAGGCGGCTGACGAGCAGCGCGGTGAGGACGAAGGCGAGCAGAGTGACGGTGTTGGCGGGGTCGCGGGCGGGGTTGAATTCAGCGTGGCGCGCGCTGAGGTAACTCTGCACGAGCACGGCGAACAGCGAAACCACCACTGACTGCCAGAAACCGCAGAGCAGCGCGACGGGCACAACGATCAGAAGGCAGAGCAGTGCGGCGACGGGGACAAGCCACACGAACCAATGCGCGAGCAGGCCGATGAGCACCACGGCCGCACCGCCAGAGGCGCACTCCAGCACAAAGAGCGCGGTGCGGGCACTGCCGCTGCGTGGGCGGCGGCCGGAGATAGCGGCGCGCAATGGGATGTAAGCGCCTGACAACGTTGCAGTCCTTTCCTTGTCAGGAACCGCGCGGCGGTCCAACCGGTGCAGGCAAAAGAAGCCCTCCGGGAGAGGACGACGAGCGCGAACCTGTGAACAGCGAGCCTCAACAACGAAAGTAGTGCAGCTCCGCAGATGTCCGGCCTGAGGGAACGGCAGAACCAGTGGGCAGCGGAGGAAGTGTGAGAGAGATTTTAACAGCTTCTTGACGGCTAGTCTGAAGCGCCCCCGGCAGGGCAGGTGGCGCGTTGCGCCGGACTAAGTGAATGCAACAAGGCGGAAGCTGCGCAAACGCCCGTGGCGGATAAGTGGGGCGGCGCGATGAAACGCGCCAAAACCGCACTGCGGACGCGGGCCCGGTGCGGCAAGGTTTTGCTTCACTTAGGGCAACTCTTATCAAGTCAGATGCATTCCCTCAGAGGTTAAAGTGTTCCTTGATTTAGCAGCCTTTACTGGCGCGGCTAAAGCTGTGCCTTTTCAAAGTTTCAACTTATTCAAAGGCCGCATGGCTTTCCTGATTTGATCTTTATCGCGCTCGTACTAGGTTGGTACGTATTCCCGACGTACCGGCTTCCCAGATACCTGCACATGGCTACGCAGCACTTGAAGACTCCCCCACAGAGGGAGATGTGTACCTGACTCCACTGCATCGTTCTCCCGATTCCGGCCCACTTTTGACTGCACAGGAGAATGCTCGTGGCAAACGATGAGGCACACCGGATGCAGGCCAGAGATGGCCTGATGAAACTTTCCCGCAATGCGCGCGGGCAGCGGCGCACACGGCGCGCTTCTCTGCCGGAGATCACACACGCCATTCATCTTCGTGTGGTAATCCTGAATGGGTTGAGTTGTCTGCTGTGTATCGTTGTGCTTCATGATCGGCAGGGTTATCTGCTGGGCGCGCTGATTCTGAGCCTTGTTCTTTCGGCCAGATTTTTGAGCATGGCGCTCGCGGAAATCAAGCCAACCTTCGACACAGACACAGGGATGCGCACGCTGCCGGTGCTTGCCGGCGGCGTGGCACGATCACGGCGCAGAGCCGGATCGAGGCCATGCGCAGCCGGACTGTTATGACTCAGGACAACGGCCGGACTCAGGCGGAACAGCGGCGTAACGCCGCGTTGCAGCAGAGGACGGGCCGACAGCATATTGCACACGACAGATCAACGGAAACCCGCACGCGCGGCAAAACTCTCAGGCAGCGATCCCCATGCTAGAAGTACAATTCGGCCAGTCGAGCACGCCCGGCAAGCTCTGCAGGAGCAACACTGACTCGATGGGCGCCTACATTCCAGCGACACGACAGGATGCACGCGAGCGCGGCTACCTGTTCGCGGTGGCTGATGGAGGAGGCGGACTGGCGCTGGGTGAGGCTGCATCGGCCACAGCGGTCTCTGTGCTGACGGAGGAGTTTAGCCGGACTGAGCCGGGAGCGATGCTCATCAGCCTGCTGCCTCGGCTGATTGAAACCGCCAACGCGGCCGTGCATGAACGGTCACAGGAGCTGCGCGGTGAGACGGCCGCGACAACGGTGGTGGCGTGCGCGCTGCGCCACGACCAGGCGGTGATTTCGCATGTAGGCGACTCGCGCTGCTACCTGGTGCGCAACGGGCAGGCGCGGCAGATCACGCAGGATCACACGTGGATCAGCGAACAGCGCAGACGCGGGCCGATCTCAGACGATGAGATTGCGGCGTCAGAAAAGCGGAATGCGCTGCTGCGTGCTCTGGGGCCGGAGACCGAGGTGGCAGCAGACACGACGGCGCTGACTCTGCTGCCGGGGGATGTGCTGGTGCTCTGCACGGACGGCGTGCACCACGAGATGAGCGCGGTCACGATTGCGGAGATTGTCTCGCAGCACAAGACGGCGCCGGAGGTGGCACGCGAGCTGGTGATGCGCACAGTGGAGTTGGGCGGACGCGACAACGCAACCGCGCAGGTGATTCGCGTGCGCTCCGTGGAGCAGGTAGGGATGTATCGCGGTAACCCGTTTCGCATGAATGAGTAAGCGGTGAATGCGATGCAGGGGCTGCCTGAGAATCGCATAAGAATCTTCATGCAATCTTTATGCGCCGCCATATAGCATCAACTGTTAACACCACTCGCACATCAGGCCGGGGGGAGACAGCTCCCGGAGGAACGGCAAGAGGGAAACCGCCCCGCACGCGGCAGGAGACGGGGTTGCCTTCTAATCTGGCGCGCTACGGCGGAAGCCAGCCGCCCAAGGATGCGAGCGTGCCCTTTCTTTAACGCGCTGTGCCCTGCACGCACGGCGTGGAACTCCAGCACCGTCAACCGCCGGCAACGGCACCATTCTTCCGGGCACGATTATCCGGGCCAAAGGAAGGCCGCGCAGGCACTCTGTTTGCGCCGCTTCCGAGCGGTTTGGTAGATTTTGTTCGAGATCAGGGAACCCGATCCAAGGAGCGCCATGTCCGATTTACGCAATTTTCTGGCTTTGTCCTATGACGAGCTTGAGGAACTGAACCTCGAGGCGAAGGCTGAACGCGCGAACCATGTGCCTATCGACGAGATCCGCGAAAAGCGAATCAAGTATCTCACCGACCAGAAGCACATCAAGGCGGTCACGGTGCTGTTCTCGGACCTCGAGGGCCGTCTGCACCTGCTGGACTACGACAAGAAGTTTCTGCTCGGTGCGTATGAGAACCTGACGTTCGACGGCTCGTCGATTCGCGGATTTACGGCGCAGAAGGAAAGCGACCTCCGGCTGGGCATCGACTGGAGCGCGTTCTACTGGGTTCCGGCGGACGTGTTCGGCACGGGCAAGGTGCTGGTGTTCGGCACGGTGATCGACAAGGACGGCTCGCCGTACTCGGGCGACCTGCGTGGCGTGCTGAAGCGCTACTCTGACGATCTGTATGCCTCAAAGGGCTACACGCTGAACGCTGCGAACGAGATTGAAGGCTTCCTGTTCGCCGGGCGCGACGCGGAACAGCAGTTCCACGAAACGGGCAAGTTCGAGATGGTGAACACGGGTGGCTACTACCACGTGCTGCCGCTCGATCCGCTGCGCCAGTTCATTGACACGGCTGCCGAAGTGCAGCGCGCGATGGGCTTTGAGAACGAAAAGGACCACCCCGAGGTGGCGCCCTCACAGTTCGAGATCAACTACAGCTACAGCGAAGTGGTGACGGCTGGAGACCAGATCCAGCTCTACAAGCTGCTGTGCCGCCAGATTGCGAACAACATGGGCTTCACGGCGAGCTTCCTGCCGAAGCCGGTGGTGGGCGTGAACGGCTCGGGCATGCACACGAACGTCTCGATCTCAAAGGACAAGGTCAACCTGTTCTGGGACGAGAACGGCCAGGAGCAGCTCTCGGGCGCGGGCTGGGACTTCATTGACCGCATCCTCTCAAGCGCGCTGGATCTTTGCCTGATCCTGAACCCGAGCGTGAATGCGTATCGCCGTCTGGACCCGCACTTTGAGGCCCCGAACCAGATCAAGGCTTCGGCCACGGATCGCGGCTCAATGGTGCGTGTGCCGATTGGCAACAAGCGCTCCATGCGCGTGGAAGTGCGCTCGGTGGCTCCGGACGCGAACCCCTACCTGACTCTCTACTCGATCTTCCGCACGGGCATTGAAGGCCCCAAGTCGGCGATTGAGAACCTGCGCCAGGCCAAGCGCTATCTGCCGGATCACATTCAGGCGGCCATTGGCGACTTCAAGTCGTCGGAGTGGATTGCCAAGCTGATCGGCAGCGACGTGCAGGGACGTTACACCGACCTGAAGCAGGCCGTGGCGGACCGCAGCCCGAAGGAACTGGGCACGTTCGTCAAGGGCAGCGAGGTGCAGTTCCACCACGCGGTGTACAACCAGTCGCTCTGGAACCTGTTCTAAAACTCAATCGCAGGCAAGACAAAAGCGGCGCGACCTTTGCGGGTCGCGCCGCTTGTTTTTTGCGCGGGAACGGTACTGGGTGAGGCGCGCGCTCAGCCGCGCGCGAGGAAGTAGGACTCCACGGCCAGCGAGAGCGAGTCGCGGTCAATGTGCGGGGAACGGCCCTCATACTTGGCCGCCCAGCAAATCTGGTTGACCAGGTCGCGGGGCTGGCAGCCGCGCAGTTCCTGCTTGAGCTGCACCTTGATGGTGGTAATCAGCTCGGCGATGAGCTCGGGCGACACATCAATACTGTGCGACGCGGCGACGCGGCGGAAGATCTCCGCAAATTCCTGATCCGTGGGCGCGCCGATGAAGATCTTGGTCTGGATGCGGCGCAGGAACGCGGGATCGAGGAACTCGGTGGGATCGAGGTTGGATGCGAAGACGACCAGCATCTCAAACGGAATTTCAATCTTGCGCCCACCGGCGAGCGTAAGGAACTCAATGCCGCGGTCCAGCGGCACAACCCAGCGATTGAGGAGCTCTTCAGGCCGGATACGCTGGCGGCCGAGATCGTCGATAATCAGCACGCCGTTGTTGGCCTTCATCTGCATGGGACCGGTATAGAACTTGTTGATCGGATTGAACTGAAGGTCGAGCATCTCGGCCGTCAGTTCGCCGCCCACCATCACCGTGGGGCGATGGCAACGGACCCAGCGCGTGTCCCGGACCTCAGGCTCGGCTTCGCGGTAGCGAAAGTGGATGGCGGCATCGTAGACGGTGATGACCTGGCCATCGACTTCAATGGCGTAGGGCATCCAGATGGAGTCCTCGGCCATGACGCGCGAAAGGGTTTCTGCCACGGCAGTCTTGCCGGTGCCGGGAGGTCCGTAAAGGAAGATGGCCGCGCCGGAGTTGAGCGCCGTGCCGAACTGCGAGAGGTGGCGCTCGTCCATCACCAGGTGTGAGAAGGCCTTCTCCACTTCCGGCGGGTGGACCTCCACATTGCGCACAGCCTGCTTGCGAACCTGGTCGACATAGCTGGCAAGCGAGACCGGCGCGGGGCCGGTGTACTGGCTCTGCGAGAGCAGCTCAAGCGCGCGGTTGCGGCCCTGGGAAGTGATTGCGAGATAGGGCACGTTGCCGCTCATCCCGGTCACTTCACAAAGCAGCTTGCCGCGCAGGCGGCTGAACAGCTCCATTGCTACTTCATAACTGACACAGATGTGATTTCCCAGTTCAAGAACGGAGAACGGGCCTGAAGTGTAGAGGATCTTCAGAGCCAGGTCTTCAAGAACTGTCTCGCGCACGCCGAGTTCGGGCAGCGAGCGGGGCTGATTCTCCGGCCCACCGAGATACTCGGACTTGCGCAGGTCTGGTAGAGAGTAGGCAGTATCCATGGTTTTCGCGGCCACACCAAGACTATACCGGGCTGGCGAAAGTGCGCCAAGACCGGTTTTGACGACACTAACACGTTGGGTATCTTGCCAGATGACGAAAGATCACTACCGGATTTTTCTGGAGAGCGCTTATACTCCCCGCCACAACGAAAGCGTGATGTGCGGCAGATGCGCAGAAGCGGGCTGCCAATCGCTCAGAGAACGCAGTCCACCTGGGAGCGGGCGAGCGTGTCAATGATGGTGCGGATGTTCTGATCCATCGAGTTTGCGCTGTGCAATGTGGAGCGCATGGAGCCATGAAAATGGGACGCGCCGGTGATGCGCGCGACCTCAGCCGCATTGGAGAGCGTGAGTCCTCCGCCGACGGCGACGGCGATGCGCGGGCCAGCCTGCTGCACCAGTGCGGCAATATTGCGGGCGCCGCCGCTGACCTCGGGCTTTCCGCCGGAGGTGAGCACGCGATGGCAGCCGCTGGCGATGACAGCTTCGAGAGCCTCGGATTGGTCCGGGACCTCATCAATGGCGCGGTGAAAAGTAACCTCAAGCCCGTCAGCCATCTCCACCAGTTCGCCAAGCAGCTCGCCGGGCACGGTGTGGTCTGGACGAAGTAAGCCGAGGACAACACCGGCAACGCCCAGGTCGCGCGCATGGCTGATGCCCGCGCGGATGGCGCGCTCGGACTCGGGTGAGACGACGAAGGTTTCTGCCGTGGGACGAAGAAGCATGTGCACTGGCAGCCCGCTCTGCTGCACGGCGGCCTCGACCAACTCCGGTGACGGGGTCAGGCCTCCTACGTCCAGGCGACTGCAGATTTCAACTCGATCAGCACCACCAGGACGCGCTGCCAGGCACGCCTCAAGCTGCTGAGCGCAAAGCTCAAAGACAATTTTGCGGCTGGAGGATCGGCTTTTGTTCGAGGGAAGCGACACGCGTCTGTTCCTGACTCCGGAAGAAATCGGGCTGCATTCATCGTCACCAATGAATGTTTATTTGATCATTATATTGGCAGCCTGTTGAATATATCGTGTCGAATTGATCGAAATTTAGGCAAATCAGTCATCGAGAGGCCAAGGAAGCTGGAGCTTAGACGCAGGTTACCTGGATGCCCCGGGCTGTCATGGATGCGCGCATCTCGTCAGGAAGTCCCGCATCTGTGACGAGGACGTGAATAGCAGAAAGCGGGCAGATGAGGGCAGGGCTCACCGTGTTGAACTTGGTGGAGTCAGCGACGAGGATGACCTGACGCGCGTGCTGGATCATGGTGCGGCTGACAATGGCCTCCTCTGACTCAAGCGTGGTGATGCCGTGCTCACTGTCAACGGCGGTGGCGCTGAGGAAGACCTTGTCAAAAAAGACGTTTTGAAGGAAGTTGAGCGTGGACTGGCCGGCGAGGGCGAATGTCCAGGCCCAGGTGAGCGAGCCGCCGGTGAGCATGGTTTTGAGCGCGGGCTGGTTGCATAGCTCCATGCCGATGTTTAGGGCGTTGGTGACGATGGAGATTCCGCGGCGATGGCGCAGTGCGCGGCCGATCTGCGTGGTGGTGGTACCGGCGGTGAGGCCGATGGTTTCGTTCTCCTGGACCATTTCCGCCGCAGCCAGACCGATGCGGCGCTTTTCATCGGCGGCGCGGCCCTCACGTGCCTGGAATGAGGTGCTGTGACGAAATGGCTCGTAGATCAGGGGTTCAGCCAGCGTAACGCCACCGTGGGTGCGGCGGACGAGGCCGCGCTTCTCGAGGCGAGCCAAGTCGCGGCGGATGTTGGGAGCTGAGGTACCGATCTGCTCAACCAGTTCGTGAACCGAGATGGTTCCGGCCCGAAGCAGGGCCTTCATGATGCGGTCAGCGCGCTCTTCAATCTTGTTAGACATGGCTGGAGGGTGGACCTGCCGCCACCTGTCATCGATTTTGCACAATCTATCTTGAAAGCGCAAAAAACGGGCTCTGAATATGATCAAATTGCCGTGTAGTGATCATTTTCACGTCGAACAGAGACGAAAACAGGTGAAGGAGTGGCAATGCGCGGAGTTGAAAGAGTGCTGGCGGCGGTGTTGCTGGCGGCGATGACCGGGGCGGCGGTGGCGCAGAGCGCGGCGGACATGAAGCCGACACCGCAGCAGACGGCGTGGCAGGACATGGAGTTCGGCGTCATTCTGCACTTCAGCACCAACACATTTCTGGACCGCGAGTGGGGCGACGGCACGGCCAGCCCAAAGGTCTTCAACCCGACGGATTTCAACCCGGATCAGTGGATGAAGGCGATCAAAGCATCTGGGGCAAAATATGTGGTGCTGGTGGCCAAGCACCATGACGGCTTTTGCCTCTGGCCCACGGGGCAGACCGACTACAGCGTGAAGCAGAGCCCGTGGAAAGACGGCAAGGGCGATATGGTGCGCGATGTGGCTCGCGCGGCCCGCACCAATGGGCTGAAGTTCGGCGTGTACCTTTCGCCGTGGGACCGTCACGAGCCGCGCTACAGTGACTCGGCTGCGTATGACAAGTACTACAACGCAGAGTTGGAGGAGCTGGCCTCAAACTACGGTGAGCTGGTGGAGTTCTGGCTGGACGGCGCTGGCTCGGGCGGGCACGTCTACGACTTTCCGCACATCATCAACACGCTGCGCACGTATCAGCCGAACACCATTGTCTTTGCCGACGCGGGGCTGTTTGAGTACGGCGATGCGCGCTGGGGTGGCGATGAGTCAGGCCGCATCGACTATGAGAACTGGAACGTGCTGGACCGGCACGGCTATCTGCGCTGGCGGCCGATCGAGGTGGACACGCCACTGCGCAAGCTGCACTGGTTCTGGCATCCGAACGACGAGGCCTCACTGAAGAGTGTGGACGAGCTGATGGACAGCTACGAGGGCGCGGTGGGCCACGGCGGGCAATGGATGATAGGCGTGGCGCCGGACTCACGCGGGCTTCTGCCGGACTCTGACGCGGCGCGGCTGCGCGAGCTGGGCGAGGCGATCCGCGCGCGCTACGGCCACGAGCACAGCCTGCTGCACGCACACAAGCCCGTGGACATGAACGTGGTAAACGCGATTGATGGCGACCCGGACACTTTCTGGAGTGCGCCGGAGGGCTCGCACGCGGCCATGCTGGAAGTGGACACGACGCAGCCGATCACGTTTGACCACGCGCAGACGATGGAGTGGCTGGTGGACGGTCAGCAGGTGCAGAAGTACAGCATTGAGGCAATGGTGAACGGTGCGTGGACGCCGGTGGCGGCGGGAGAAGCGATCGGCCACAAGAAGATCGACCACTTCCCTGCTGTGACGACGGACCGGGTGCGGCTGCGCATCGTCACCAGCGCTGGCACGGCGCGGATTCGCGAGTTCGACGTATTCGCACTGAACAAGACCGCACAAGCAAAGGCGGCGCGCTGAACCGCCGCTGCACAGGCGGGATGCGCGCCGCGGGCACGGGCTCAGGCGCGCAGCAGCTCCGGCTGCGACTGGGCGAGCTTTGCAAGAAGTTCGCCGGTCAGCGTGTTGGCCCAGGCAAACCACGAGCGCGTGAACTTTGCCGGGTTGTCTTTGAAGTAGCTCTCATGAATGAACCCGGTGCCGGCCGACGAGCGCTTGATCATGGCAAGGGCTGCGCGGGTTTCCGCGGGCGAACTGGATGTGAGCGCGTAGATGACCTGCGACATGGGCCAGATCATGTCGCGGCCCACGTGCGGCCCGCCGATGCCTTCACCGGCCGAGCCACGGAAGAACCACGGATTACGCTGGCTCCAGACAAAGGCGCGGGTGCGGGCATAGAGCGCCGCGTCCGGCGAGCAGCCGAGATACGGCAGCGCGAGCAGGCTGGGAACGTTGGCATCGTCCATGAGGACGCGGCCGCCAAAGCCATCGACCTCATAGGCCCAGATCGCGCCCTCGGATGTCTGCGCAAGGGCATGCTGACGCAGCGCGGCTTCAACCTCTGCGGCAAGCGCGGAGGCGTCGCGCGCAAGTTCGGCGTCATGGAGAATGGCATGGGCCATCTCCGCAAGCCAGCGCAGAGCCGCGACGGCGAAGAGGTTGGACGGCACCAGGAACGGGAAGATGCAGGCATCGTCCGACGGACGGAAGCCGGAGCAGATGAGGCCGACGGGATTGACGGGGTTGCCGTAGCCCTCTTCGTTCAGTGTTTCCGTGGGCGTGGAAGCGGCGCGCTGGAAGCGATAGGGGCCAAGCGAAGTCTTGCGCTGCTGCTCACGCATGGTGCGCACCACCACGCGCATGGCGTCGTGCCAGCGCGCGTCGAACGGCTCCGTGCCGCCGGTCTGCTTCCAGTAGCCGTAGGAGAGGCGGATGGGATAGCAGAGCGAATCGAGTTCGTATTTACGCTCACCGACGCCCTGGCGCAGTTCGGTCTTGTCGGTGCGGCTCCACTCGAGCGGTGGCGCGGAGAGGTCCGCCATGAAGGCATTGGCGTAGGGATCGATGAGAATGCAGCGCGCTTGGCGGCGGATGACACCCTCAAGCAGCGCACGCAGGGCGGGGTCTTTCGCTGCGAGCGGCAGATAGGGCCACACCTGCGCGGAAGAGTCGCGCAGCCACATGGCCGCAATGTCACCGGTGATAACAGCAGTGTCTGGTTTGCCTTCAAACGTGCCGGGCTCGACGGTGGTGTCGAGTGTGTTCGGAAAGCAGTTGGCAAAGAGCTCAGCCAGTGCGGGATCTGCGATGCGGGCGCGCGTGGCAACGATGAACTGCTCGACGGCCTCAGAACGAAAACGGCGGTCAGCCGGCGCGGGGCGATGACCGCTGGCGGTGGGGTCAGCCGGCGCGGCGAGTGTGGATGCGGGAATCCCCGCGAGGATGGCGGCTGCGCCTGTCTGCTTCAACACCTGCCTGCGCGAAATCAACATCACGACTGTGTCTCCCTTGCAATGAAGAATGCGTGGTTCGCACCCTTGCACATCATGATACGGTGCAGTTTTTTACGATGAGTAAAGGGGCTGGACCACTCGACATGGAAACGATACCATAACCGCTGAGGTGTACCGATGACTCCGATGTCTCGCCGTACGTTTCTTGAATCTGCCGGCGCTCTCTACGCTGCCGCGCACTGCACTCTTCCTGCCTTTGCCGCGCCTACGGGCGAGCACGCCTCCGATCCGCTGCGCTGGGTCGATCCGCGCATTGGAACAGGCGGTCATGGACACTGTTTTCCCGGCTCCAGCCTGCCGTTTGCCGCGGTGCAGCTGAGCCCGGACACCTACAACGAAGACTGGGACTGGTGCTCGGGCTACCATGTCTCCGACACGTCCATCATGGGCTTCAGCCACACGCATCTGAGCGGAACAGGATGCGGCGATCTGCTGGACTTTCTGGTGATGCCGGGACGCGGCGCGGTGAAGCTGGCGCCAGGGCCACGCAGCAATCCAGATGAGGGCTATCGCTCGCGCTTCTCGCATGCGAACGAGACGACGGAGCCTGGCTACTACTCGGTGGTGCTGGAAGATGCAAAGGTGCGCGCGGAGTTGACTTCCACTGAGCGCACCGGACTGCATCGCTACACGTTCACCGAAGGCGGTGACGTGTGGATCATCGTGGACTTGGCGCACTCTTACCTGAGCAATGGGCGGTCATCTGTTTACTCGGCTGAGCTACGCCAGGCAGGACCGGCAGCATTGCACGGCGGACACGTGACCCGTGCATGGGGCAGCGGGCGGCACTGCTACTTTGCGCTGGAGACATCCAAGCAGCCAGCGAAGGTGGAGTTCTTCTCCAACGACAAACCAGTAACTACCAGTGGCTTGCTGCTGGGCGACTCGCTGAAGGCCGTGTTGCACTTCAACGTAACAGCCGGTGAGCAGGTGCTGGTGCGTGTGGGCATCTCAGGCGTGAGTGCGGAGGGCGCGCAGAAGAACCTTGCGGCCGAGCAGGGGCACTGGGATTTTGAGAAGACGCGTGCGGCGGCGCAGGCAGCGTGGCGCGCGCAGCTAGGCCGCGTGGAGGCGGAGTTTGCCAAGCCCGAGCAACAGCGCATCTTCTACACCGGGCTGTATCACATGTCGCTGGGGCCGCAACTGTTTGACGATGTGGACGGTCGCTATCGCGGGATGGATGGAGGCATTCACCAACTGCCCGCGGGACATCACAACTACACCACGTTCTCGCTCTGGGACACCTTCCGCGCAGCGCATCCGGCGTACACGCTGCTGCAACGCGACCGCGTGCCGGACTTCATGAACTCGCTCGTGCATATGGCCGAACAGAGCCCGGAGGGTATGCCAGTATGGCCGCTGCAGGGCACGGAGACGCTGTGCATGACTGGGTATCACTCGGCTAGCGTGCTGGCTGAGGCCATCGTGAAGGGCTTTGAAGGGATCGACGCCGCAAAGGTGTACGACCTGATGCGCTTCCGCGCCATGGCGGAGAACTACGAGGGACTCGGCTACTATCGCAAGCTCGGATATATTCCCGCAGACCGTGTGGGCGAGTCAGTCTCGAAGACGTTTGAGTACTGCTACAACGACTGGGCGATTGCGCAGGTGGCAAAGAAGCTGGGCCACCACGAAGACGCCGCCGCGCTGGCGCAGCGTTCGACGAACTATCGCCACTACTTCAATCCTGCGAACGGCTTCATGCAGCCGAAGCTCGAGAGTGGCGCGTGGGCCACGCCGTTCGACCCAATCGAACTGGGGCACAGCAAGCACTGGCGCGACTACACGGAGTCGAATGCGTGGCAGACCACGTTCGGCGTGATGCATGACCCGGCCGGGCTGATTGCGTTGTTTGGCGGGCGCGAGAAGTTTCTGGATAAGCTGGACCAACTGTTCACTGTGCCTTCCACGCTGCCTGCGGACGCACCGCCAGACATTGCAGGTATGGTGGGCCAGTACGCGCACGGCAATGAGCCCTCACACCACATTGCGTATCTCTATGCCTACGCGGGTGCGCCAGCAAAAACGCAGGCACGTGTGCGGTCACTGCTGGACACGCAGTACAAGGCGGAACCAGACGGCATGGCAGGCAACGAGGACGTGGGGCAGATGTCAGCGTGGTTCCTGATATCCGCGCTGGGCTTCTACGCAGTGGATCCGGCGAGCGGCAACTACGTGCTGGGCTCGCCGCTGGTGGAACGCGCACGGCTGGATCTGGGCAACGGAAAGAAGCTCGCGATCGAGGTGAAACGCGGCCACCCGGACGACTGCTACGTGCAGGCATTCAGCCTGAACGGCAAGGCACAGCAGCGCTGCTGGTTCAGCCACACTGAGATCGCACAGGGCGGCTCGATTGCCATCGAGTTGGGCCCCAAGCCTTCCACAACGCTGGGCGTGGATGCAACATCTGTTCCGCCGTCGCTCGCACTCTGAGCGCGGTACGGTTTTGCTCGACGGATTCAGCACCGGCTTGATATAGATGATCGGTGCTGAATCCCACTCCGCTGGAAACCGCGCAATCCGGACAGCCGCAACGGCTGATGCCGCAGGGCATGGGCCTCACCTTCGCTCTGGTCACGGCGCTGTTCTTCCTCTGGGGTGTGCCGAACAACCTGAACGACGTGCTGATCCGGCAGTTCATGAAGTCGTTCGCCATCTCGCGCTTTCAGGCGGGCTTGGTGCAGTCGGCTTTCTACCTGGGCTACTTTGTACTCGCCATGCCCGCGGCGCTGCTGATGCGGCGCTATGGCTACAAGTTCGGTTTCGTTGTCGGGCTGTGCCTGTTGGGCACGGGAACGTTGCTGTTCTGGCCCGCAGCTCTGGCGGCGCGCTACACGTACTTCCTTGTTGCTCTGTTCGTGATAGCGAGCGGGCTATCGTTTCTGGAGACGGCAGCGAATCCGTTTGTGGCGCAGCTTGGCCCGCCGGAGAGCGCGGCGCGGCGGTTGAACTTTGCGCAAGCATTCAATCCCATCGGGGCTATCACGGGCGTGCTGGTAGGCACGGTCTTCATCTTTTCCGGCATTGAACACAGCGAGGCGCAGACATCGGCGATGCGCGCCGCGGGCACCTATGCCGCATATCTGCGCGCGGAGACGCTGCGCGTGGTGGCGCCGTATCTGGTGCTGGGGTTGTGCGCTTTTGCTCTGGCAATCACGATTGCTCGCACGCGGTTTCCGCACACGGGCGACGAGCGGCTGGCGAGCGACGGCTCACACGGGCATCCGCTGGAGTTGCTGCGGAGACCTCACTTTCTGCTTGCGGTGGTGGCGCAGTTTCTCTACGTGGGCGCGCAGGTGGGCACGTGGAGCTACTTCATCCAATACGTGCAGGACGCCACGCATCAGCCGGAGAAGATTGCAGGCTACTTTCTGACGGGCACGCTGGCGGCATTTGGCGTGGGCCGGTTCAGCTCGGCCGCTCTGATGCGGCATGTGCGACCGGCGCGGTTGATGGGCTTCTACGCCGTGGTGAACTGCGTGCTGGTGGCGGTGGGGGTGCTGTACCCAGGTTGGCTCGGCCTGTGGGCCATCTTCCTCACGAGCTTCTTCATGTCCGTGATGTATCCGACCATCTTTGTGCTAGGTATTGACGGGCTGGGACCGAACACCAAGCTGGCTGGCTCGGCAATTGTGATGTCGATTGTGGGTGGAGCCGTGCTGACGCCTGCAATGGGGTTGCTGGCGCAGACACACCACCACGCGGCGGACGCGTACTCCGTGCCGCTGCTCTGCTACGTGTACGTGGCGTTCTACGCTTTCGTGGGCTGCCACTTTGGCCGCAGCAAAGAGTTACCGCTGATCGCCGCAGGCAAGGAATGAGGCACGGCTCGAGCGCCGTCTGATTGAGCAGGGAGATTGCCCGGGGAGATGGATGCAGACGATTTGGGAAGCCGGTCTACTTGCGCCAGAAGTAAACAGAACGCAGGAAGCAGGCCATCGTCATGCGTCTCGGCTGTGCCATCCTGAAAATTGATGAAAGACTCAATTTCTCTGCATTGCGCAGCTGGATTACGCAAAGCCTTGCGGCTTGAAGATTTCGCCAGCGCAAAGCACGGGCAGCCGTGGCATTCGTATGCCGAGACTACAGCGGGCTGCTCGCTGCGATTCTGCCCCACAAGTTGTAGCTCCCTCCGTGGCTCGCTTGAGCAAAATGTGAGCAACCGCCTTGTATACCTGATGTGTGCGTCTCATTTGAACGCCGCAGATGTTCTGTATTTCCAGGAAGGAGCTGTATTTTGCGAAACGTCAAGACCGAATGCCGGTATTTGCCTCCGACATGCGACGGTAGTTCTTCCAAAGAAGCGCCGCGCGATTGGGAGGCGCATCCATCGTGGATAACCGGAATGGAAGCTCTCAATGCCTATGGTGAATGGGTAAGCGCAGTTGTTATGCCGATCGCATTCCAATGGATAGAGGAACACAAACCGGATGTTTATGCGACGGTTCCCGAAGAGCTAAGAGATGATGTAGGCGTTGTCATCGCAGCAGCCTTTAAACTGGTGAAGAATATGCCAGCCTATAAATCAGGGGAGGAGATGGGCGCCTCCTATGAAGCTTCTGTTGCAAAGGGAACATGGAACCCTGCGAAGACGAATCCGGTTTGGACTGGGATTACAAAGCGAATCCGCAAGGAGACCGAAAAGGCTCTGTCTGAGTAGACAAATCTCATGGGAAATAATCTCTGACGAGCAAGCCCGGAACTCTGCGCAGCCCAAACGGTAGCACTCGGATGGGCTGCGCAGCTGGAAATCGTCGTCAAGAAGATAGAACAAAAAACAACTTCAGTCTCATTCGGCAAGTTATTGTTAGGCGCTGACTGGTGACCTTAATGATTTGGCGAGCTCGGCTGCGGCTACACAATTTCGACCGCTATTCTTGGCTCGATAGAGCACCGAGTCCACGCAACGAATGACGGCCTCCGTGTTAAGACCGGTCGAGATTCCGGACACCACGCCAAAGCTGGCAGTTACCTTGATTTGAGTCTCACCATAGATGATCACAGCATTCCTGACGGCATCGCGCAGTTGTTCCGCACGTGTGATGGCGCTTTTCAAATCGGCGTTGGGGAGGATGAGGAGAAACTCTTCTCCGCCATAACGTCCCACCCAGTCATAGTCACGCAGGCAATCAATAAACAGTGCGCTGATTTCTTTCAGTACCAGATCTCCAGCAGGATGGCCGTACGTGTCGTTGATCCTCTTGAAGTAATCAATGTCAGCAAGAATCACGCTCAAGGGCGTATCGTCACGCAGCGAGCGGCTCACTTCCTTATCCAGCCTGTCTACGATGATGCGATGATTCCAGATCCCCGTAAGACCGTCGTGCTCGGCGTGAAAGCGCATTCTTTCGCGAGCATTCATCAATTCGGCCTTCTCCCTCTCCAACTCGTCTTGCCTGTGCTGGTCTTCGCGGATTCTGTCTCCAACGGCGTAAATGATGGCAATGAGCAGCAGGGCCCCGGCCAGAGTGTAGAGAGTGATTGCGCTCCCGCCGATGGTGAACAATGGGGATTCTATCCTGGAGCCGATGGACCAGTTGGTGTATTGACGCCCCTGCTTGACGACATTGCGCACCACAAGAATCATCTCGTTTGAAAAAGCGAGGGCGGCCAACAGAGTACGCACCGCGTTGAGCCTCTCACGGTGCAGAAAAGCGTGCCCGGCAAGAACCAGCGGAAAGGCCTGAAGCGCAGAATAAGCCAGCGCGGATATTGCGTCAGCCGATTGCAAGAACCAAATCCATTGCGGGGTCCAGACAAGCGCAATGAGCAAGCCATCGATGACCGCGTTTGTGATCGCTATCCAGGCGAAGATGCGCGTGAGCCTTGCTATGACAGAGTTCTGTTGAATAAGAAGCAGGTGGAGCAGCAGAAACCAGAGCGAGATATCGCGAATTGCAGCCAGTGGCTGCGCGAGCCCCATGGTTAGCGTATAAGGCCACGGGATACGCAGGTCGAGCAGAAGAAGATTCAGAGGAGGAACGATCGTGAAGCCCGCCATCCAGAACAGGAGCTTCCTGGTCGGCCTCCTTCTCCAGAGGAGAACGCTCATCAGGGCGATCAGCGCATAGAGGAGATTCTCTCCGAAAAGAAACTGGCGGCTGTAGAGCCATTGGTAGTCGAGCGCGGCCTTAGCCGTCGCAATTGATTCAGGGGTACCAACCTGGGGCGGTGCCTCAAAACCGCCAGCTTCCCCCGAGTCATCGGAGAGCAGAGGCGCCTTCCAGACGCGCACAGCCAGAACGCCGCGCTGCGCGGTGCCCAGCGGAACGATCTGCGCTGCCTGGTCGGAATACCAGATGGGCTTGGGCTCCAGGCTGCCACACTTGCCTATGAGACGGCCATTCCAGTAGACCTCATAGGCATCTCCCACGAACGGGAACAGCAGCGAAAACTGAGGGGCAGCGCCGGGTGCCGGGGAGAGCCGCAGATCCAGGCGGTACCACGCAACGCCTGTCAGCCGCTTGTGGCCCTGCATGCCCCAAGGCTGGTCAGCTGAGATCGGCGTCCAAGAAGAATCATCGAACAAGGGCGCGGACCAGGACGCATCGTCTCCTGGATGAAACTTCCAGGGACCGCTTAGAGCGACGGTTCCCTTCCCCACATTTTCAATGAGTGCCGAGGCGGATTGAAGCTGCCTTCCGCTCAAATCTGCAGGCTCAGCACCGGCGCAAGCTGCCACACTGGCAAGTAGCGCGATGGCTGCCATGCAAGAACTGAATCGAGAGCGAAAAGACATATGGCAAGCTTATCCCGGCGCGAAGATGTTCATGATACATAACAGTGCTGCGATCTAGACTTTAGTCCCCTTCGGGAACTGGTTCACTTTCGCAGACTCTCCAGAATCAGTTGCGCCATCTCGCTGCCAGTCACGCTCTCGACCGTAATCAACGCTTGGCTCGCAAACTCGATATCGATGGAACCGGCGGCCGCAGCAGGGTGGGGCCTCTCCGCGTCCGGATTGCTCTCCTGTTCGCAACAAGCGCAATCATGCGCGCAAATTTCCCGCACCACAGGCTCCCGGCATTCGACCCGGTTCGGTTTCCACGAGCGCAAATCGAGTCAGACTGCTCGCGAAGTCCGCTCACATGCGAGCTGGGCAGATGCCTACGTGACGCAAATCACACATAGTGAAGGCACGGGTTGAACAGGGACTAATTCTGTCGTATATTCATTCTTAGTTCAGAATATTGAACATGATTTTCATTTTATAGCTGGGGCTTAGCCACTGACTTTTGGCGAAGCACATGGCGCAAGCCCCAGGATCGACAACCACGCGGCTGGCGATGTGCCTCCTAGCATAGGCGCATCCGCCTGCTCGCGCAATAGAGGAAGGCGCGATGTCACAGAGGCAACCCCTTATTTTCGTGCGGGCTAGTTGGATTCTCAGTTCCAGCTTCCTGCTTGCATTCGTATTCACTTCCATGCACGCCTGGTCGCAAGGCCACGAGGCCCGCAAGCCGGATGCATCCACCTTCGCTGGCTCCGCAGCAAATGATGGGACCGAAGCGGCAGATGGCACGGGAGCCAGTTCCCTCGAGTGCCAATTCACCTCCGAGGCCGCAATTCCGTGGCAGGTTGCCGTAACCGATTCGAGTGGCGCCGCCGTTCACGGCGCACAAGTGCAGCTCAGCTGCGGCACCGAACGAGTCGTGGGTGAGACCAATGCGGGAGGGCAGTTCCTGGCTCACATACGACCGGGAACCTGGCGGATGACGGTGATGTCTGCTGGCTATGCGCTGGTGGATCGCAGGATCTCTACCGCTGCAGGTAGCGATGGTCTGGCGGTTGTTCTTCACGTGGCTTCTGCTACGAACACGGTCCAGGTGACCGCCGACGCCAGATACGCTGTAAACGCTACCGAGTCGGGCATGAAGATGGAACTTCCCCTGATGGAAACGCCGCAGGCCATCACTGTAGTCAACCGCGAGTTGCTTGACTCGCAAGACGCCGTCAAGCTCGACGACGCACTCAAGAATGTCGCCGGTGTCATCGCGGGCGGCTACTACGACGGTTGGGACTACTACCGCATTCGCGGCTTCGACGCATCGTTCAACACCTACATCGACGGTCTCCGCGGCGGGAACGGCATGGCTGAGGAAACCTGGGGACTCGAGTCAGTCGAAGTGCTTAAGGGGCCATCCTCGGCTCTGTATGGCCAGAGCGTGCTCGGCGGCCTTGTCAACATTGTTACGCGCAAGCCTGTGCCCGTTGACTTTCTCCATCTGCAACTCACCGCGGGTTCATACAACTTTGTCGATCCGGCTATCGACCTCGGCGGCTCGCTCAATGGCTCGCACACACTCTACGGGCGTCTCGCTGCGCTTTACCATTCGGCAGACAGCTTTGTGGATTACACCTTCCGCCATCGCTACTACTTTGCGCCGTCGCTCACCTGGCGTCCCACGCCGTCGACGGCTCTCACGCTCATAGGCCGACTCCAACGCGACAACGGCCGCCAGCCCATGCCCTTGCCTGCAATCGGCACCGTGCTGCCCAACGTGAACGGAGTCATCCCCATCAGCCGTTACATTGGCGAACTCGATGCCAATGCCAACAAGATGTCGCAGGCCAATCAGCAGTTCGGCTATCAATTTGTGCAGGGTCTCGGCGAACACTTCTCGCTCCACCAAAACGCGCGGTTTGCCTGGTATCAGCAGGACTGGAACCGCATCTACTATCCCGCGTATCTCGGAACCGACCAGCGCACTCTCTACCGTTATCCGCTCAACTGGCACGGCCCCTGGCAAACGCACGAAGTGGACACGCACCTGGAAGGCGCCGGCAAATTCTGGGGGATGGACCACGCAGCGTTGCTAGGCTTCGACTTCTATCGCAGCCCTTCAACCGGCTTGGGCTACTCCATCAACTTTGCTGACTCGTCAGCTTATGAGCCGCTCGATCTGTTCGCTCCCGTGTATGGTGCCAACCCTGTGCAGTCGCTTTCGCTCTACTCCGACAGCCAGACCGTAACGCAATATGCCGGCATCTATCTCCAGGACCACATCCGCTTGCCGCAGAACATCACCGTGACAGGCGGCGGCCGGTTCGACTTTGCCAAGAACGAAACCAAAGGATCGCCCAACCAGAACGGCACTGGACTCACACCGCGCCTTGGCGCCACCTGGCAGGCCATTCCCTCCACCACGTTCTACGCCAGTTTCAGCAAGTCCTATCTCCCTCAGTCGGGTATGGTCTACGACGGCACCACCAGTGGCACCTTCGTCGCCCCCGAACGCGGTCAGCAGTGGGAGGGCGGCGCCAAGAGTGCTTTCTGGAACGGGCGCATCATGGGCACCTTGGCCGTCTTCCAGCTCAACCGTAAGAATGTCACCACCACTGACCCGTCGCACCCGAACTTCTACCTTGTCACTGGAGAGCAGCGCAGCCGCGGCGTCGAGTTAGAAGCAACCTTACATCCACTTACAGGTTGGAATCTCACCACGGCTTATTCCTATGTGAATGCCGAGGTGCTGCACGACACATCGCTTGCCGCGGGTACGCCCACACTTAACGCCCCCAGAAATCTCTTCAACATCTGGACAACGTACGAAGTTCCGCACGGCGCTGCGCGCGGCCTTGGCCTCGGCATCGGCGGCCGCCACTATACCGATCAGTCCGGCGATCTGGCAGACTCTTTCCAACTCCCCGGCTACGGTATCGTCGACGCGTCGCTCTCTTACCGTCGTGGACGCTCACACTGGCAGATCAATGCAAATAACCTCGGCGACGCTCGCTACGCCAGTGGCTCCTATAACGACACCTACGTGAAACCCGGCGAGCCCCGAACTATTCGCGGCACTGTCTCCTGGAACTTCTAACTGCGGATACCCGCGTCGTGCGCGGAGCGAGCCATCTTTCGATGAGCCCGCTCCGCCTCCCGGTCTGGAATCAGGACACACGTATGCTCTCTACATACCTGCATCATCCGCAAAAACTCTGGCTGCGGCGGGCGCTCTTTCAAGTGCATCTCTGGGCGGGCATTCTGCTGTCACTCTATGCCGTCGTCATCAGCCTCAGTGGCGCACTTCTCGTCTTTCAAGACGAGATTCGTCTCGCTTCACTCCACCGATCACCGCTCGACCGCACGCGTCTGGCATCCCTCAACACCGTCATTGCATGCACGCATGAGCGTTTCCCTGCTTCGCGGCTCACTTACGTGCAATTCCCGCAAAGCAATAGCCCTTGGTGGACTCTGTACCTTACCAGCGCGAGTGAAAAGCAGAACATCGCTTATGCGGATGCAACCACTGCATCTCCACTTCCTCTCAAGCGGCGGCTCTTCATCGACTTCATGCTGGACCTTCACGTCTACCTGCTCGCCGGACGAACAGGCTTCATCGTCAACTGCATTGCCGGAATGGGTCTGCTACTGCTAGCCATCACGGGTGCAATTCTCTGGTGGCCCGGCCTTCGCATATGGACGCGCGCACTCTTCGTCTCCTTACGTCACGGTTGGAAGCGCATCAACTACGACCTGCACAGCGCCGTCGGTTTCTGGACGCTCGCCATCGTAAGCTGGTGGGGCATCACTGCCGTCTACTTCCTCTTGCCGCAACAACTAAGTGCCGTGGTCAATTTCGTTTCGCCCCTTGCAGGAATGAAACCTCCCACTGCACCGCACCCCGAGCTCAGCTCCTCCGTCGTGCCACTCGACCACATCATCGCCGCATTGCCTCGCATTACTCCCGGACACCTGAGCGGCATCAGCCTCCCCGCTGAACCTGGCGGCCAAGTCACGGTTTACGCCGATCTGCGCTCTCCCGGAGACTTTTCTCATCGCGACATCATCACCTTCGACGGGCACACCGGCAACGTCCTCACCATCTGGCACTACGGCGATAACCGCACTCTCGGCGATTGGCTTCTCTGGCTCATGCATCCCCTCCACTTCGGCACGCTCTGGGGACTCGGCGTAAAAATCCTCTGGTCGCTCTTGGGCCTGTGCGTTGCCCTTTTGAGCGTGACAGGGGTGCTCATGTACTGGAATCGAAAACTCCGAAAATGGGTAAGCGCGTGGTAATTGCATCTGCACACGCGCGAGCGTGGCGAAGACGATCCTCCCACCCTGAAGGGCCCGGTTCCGGCCAAACACCAACATCCCAACTGATTTGGTTTCTCCGTGGCCAATCAATCAGGCGGAGGCGCCATCGACGGTGATCGTGCGCTGCAGTCGGGTGAGTAGGGCGGCAGATACACACTGTCTATTCGTTCATCGCAGTTGCAGCTTTGTTCCTGCATGACGAAGCGAGGCAACCAACCGAAGGATACGAGCGCATATCGCCAATTACAATTCGTGCCAATTCGTTACAAAGCTTTACATGCAGAGGCCCCCATGATCGCTGATTATTAGGAACAAGAATCTATTTCGGACTCCAGAGAGCGACCATGATTGAAGAACAACCGGCGGCAGCATCACAACCTGATTCCGCATCGCGCAAAAAAAAGCACTGGCTCGCCTGGTTGCTTGTTCTCTTGGTATGCGCAGCGCTGCTGGCGCCTCTCCTGCACAAGTCGAAGAGTGTTTCCAGCGGCGGTACGGGCGGCCCTCCCGGGCCGGGTATGTTCAGCGGGGGAACCTCCGTTACTGTGGCGCAAGTAACCACTGGCACCATGGACCTTTATCTGGACGCAATCGGTACGGTCACACCGCTGCAAACCGTGAATGTCTATAGCCAGGTCAGCGGCCAGGTTCTCGCCGTCAATTACCGCGAAGGACAGATGGTGCGCAAAGGGCAGTCGCTCATCGAAATTGATCCGCGCACCGCCAGGGCGCAACTGCAGCAGGCCGAGGGCTCGCTAGCCCGCGATCGCGCCATGCTCGACCAGGCGCGCGCCGACCTGAAGCGCTACCAAGCCGCAGTCAAGGAGCGCGCAGTCTCCGAGCAAACAGTCAACGATGAGGAAGCAACAGTACACCAATACGAGGGCACTGTACAAAACGATGAGGGGAGCGTGCAGTACTACAAAGTACAGCTTGAGTACTACCACATCACCGCACCATCCGCAGGCCGCATCGGCTTGCGCCTCGTCGATGCCGGCAACACCATCTTCTCCGGAAGTTCCAATACCCTCGCCACCATTACCCAGATCGATCCCATCACTGTAGTTTTCTCCGTCGCCGAAGACCATGTGCAGCAGGTGCTCAAGCAGTTAGCAACTAACAAGCAAGGGCTCAAAGTCACCGTCTATGACCGCACGCAGCAAAATAAGCTGGCCACCGGCAAGTTGCTTACGCTCGATAACCAAGTGGACACCACTACTGGCACCGTCAAACTACGGGCAGTCTTTGCCAACCCACAAGGCATCCTGTTTCCCAATCAGTTTGTGAATGTGCGCCTCGACGTGGGACAGCTGGTCGATGCCAAGCTCATTCCAACCGTCGCCGTGCAATACAACGGCCAGCAAGCCTTTGTCTATGTCATCAAGACAGACGGAACTGCCGCTCTTCGCAATATCACCGTGCTTAATTCGCAGCAGAGCCAGACAGCGGTCGAAGGTCTCAAAGCCGACGAAACCGTCGTGACCAGTAATTTCGATCGCCTACAGGAAGGCGCAAAGGTCACAGTAACCGGCGCTTCGCACGCCGCATCGGGAGCGGGTTCGGCGCGATGAATCTGTCCCGGCCATTTATTCTTCGCCCGGTCGCGACCGTCCTGTTGATGGTTGCCATCCTGCTGGTTGGCTTCATTGCGTATCTGCAACTGCCCATCTCGGCATTGCCTGAGGTCAACTATCCAACCATTCAGGTGCAGACGTTCTATCCCGGCGCCAGCCCCGAAGTGATGTCGTCGACTGTGACCGGGCCGCTCGAAAAGTATTGCGGGCAGATTCAAGGCCTGTCGCAGATGACCTCCACCTCGTCGGGCGGCGCATCGGTCATTGTGTTGCAGTTCAGCCTTGCTGTCGATATCGATGTAGCCGAGCAGGAAGTGCAGGCGGCCATCAACTCCGCTAACAGCTACCTGCCCTCCGACTTACCCATTCCGCCCACTTACAGCAAGACTAACCCAGCGGATGCGCCGGTACTCACTCTCGCGCTTACTTCCAAATCGCTTTCGCTGCCTGATCTGCAAGACCTCGCCGATACGCGGCTCGCGCCCAAGATCTCGCAGTTGAACGGCGTTGGCCTCGTCACCATTCAGGGTGGACAAAAGCCAGCCGTGCGCATTCAGGCTAACCCGACGGCGCTTTCTTCCTACGGCCTCACCCTCGAAGATATCCGCACCTCCATCTCCGACACCAGCGTCAACGGGGCCAAGGGCTCATTCGACGGCCCGCAACAGGCCTACACCATTGACGCCAATGACCAGCTCACTTCGGCGAACCAATATAAAGATGTCGTCGTTAGCTACAAAAACGGCTCGCCCGTCATGCTCAGTGACGTGGCATCGATCACCAACGGCGTCGAGAACAACAAGCTCGCGGCGTGGATGAACGAGACTCCAGCCATCATCGTCAACATCCAACGCCAGTCCAACGCCAACACCATCAAGGTGGTCGATTCCATCAAGTCAGTGCTGCCGCAGATTGAAAGCGGCTTGCCTGCCTCCGTTCAAGTTCATGAACTGAGCGACCGCACCGCCACCATCCGCGCCTCGGTCGAAGATGTCGAGTTCGAGTTGCTGCTGACCATCGGTCTTGTCGTAGCTGTCATCTTCGTTTTCCTGCGTTCATGGCGAGCCACCATCATTCCGTCCGTAGCCGTGCCACTCTCACTTATCGGCACTTTCGGCGTCATGTACCTGCTCGGCTATTCGCTCAACAATCTCACTCTCATGGCGCTCACCATCGCCACCGGCTTCGTGGTGGACGACGCCATCGTCATGATCGAAAACATCAGCCGTTTTCTCGAACAGGGCATGTCTCCGCTGCAAGCGGCTCTCAAGGGCGCGTCCGAAATCGGCTTTACGATTCTCTCGCTCACGGTTTCGCTCGTGGCCGTGTTAATTCCTCTTCTTTTCATGAGCGACATTACCGGACGTCTCTTTCGCGAGTTCGCAGTCACGCTGGCCATCACCATCGTGATCTCGGCTGCCGTCTCGCTGACACTCACGCCCATGATGGCGTCGCGCCTGCTCAAGCACATTCCGCCCGCGGAGCAAGGCCGCTTCTATCACTGGTCTGAGGCGATGTTCAATCGCTTCATCGCCTTCTATGGACGCACCCTCCAGTGGGTATTGCGCCGGCAGTCCCTGGTGCTAGTTGCCGCCGCACTTACCCTTGTGGTTGCAGGCCTGCTTTATTACTACATTCCCAAGGGGTTCTTCCCCATTCAAGACACCGGGCTCATCCAGGTCATTACTCAGACCCCCGAAGCCACCAGCTTCGACGCCATGACTTCACGGCAACAGTCACTCATGCGCGTGGTGCTTGCCGACCCTGCCGTGCAGGCAGTGTCGTCGTTTATCGGCATTGACGGCACCAACACTACGCAGAACAGTGGCCGTATGCAGATCACCCTCAAGCCTCTCTCCGAGCGCAAAGTCAGTGCATCCGATATCATCCAGCGTCTGCGTCCGCAGCTTGCGCGTGTGTACGGAATCCAGGCTTATCTTCAGCCGGTGCAGGATCTCACTGTGGAAGACCGCGTGAGCCGCACACAATTTCAGTTCACTCTAGAAGCGCCGGAGCAGGCCGAATTACAGGAGTGGACCGCCAAGGTTGTCGACAAGTTGCGCAAGCTGCCGCAGCTTCAGGACGTGGTCAGCGACGAACAGCCGAACGGCAATGCACTCGAACTCAACATTGATCGCGTGACGGCTTCCAGGTTGGGGATCACGCCGCAGGCTATCGACGACACGCTCTATGACGCCTTTGGTCAGCGCCAGGTAACCACGCTCTACACGCAAACCAACCAGTATCACGTGATTCTCGAAGCCAGCCCGTCCGTCCAGTCCACACCTGAGGGTTTGCAGGCTCTCTATCTCCAAGCATCCAGTTCGTCTTCGTCCGGCAGTTCTTCCAGCAGTGGTAGTTCCTCATCCGGTTCATCCCTGCTCACCGCCAGTTCCACCAGCGGCGTCAGTTCAACTTCCACCGGCAGTTCGTTGCTCTCCACCACCTCTGCCTCCAGCCAGCTATCCAGCGCCTCAAAGACATCGTCCAGCACGAGCAGCGGCACGGTGTTGCAAAGCTCTTCCAGTTCGAGCACAAGTTCGGCGCTGAGTTCGGCAGGCTCAACTGGGAGCTCGAACAGCAGTTCGTCCGCCAGCAACAGTTCGACCTCATCACGCAATGCGGTTCCACTTGCCGCCTTCACCGACATGCGCAAGACGCTGTCGCCGCTCACCATTAATCACCAGGCGCAGTTCCCCGTTGTCACTATCTCCTTTAATCTTGCGCCCGGCTATCACCTCAGCCAGGCCGTTGACGCGGTGAATGCGGCCACTCGCAGCCTTAACCTGCCCGTGGTGATGCAGGCAAAGTTCCAGGGAACCGCAGCATCGTTTGAAAATTCGCTGACCAACGAAGGTCTGCTGGTCCTGGCCGCTCTGGCCACCGTCTATATCGTTCTTGGCGTGCTCTACGAGAGCTTTATTCACCCGCTGACAATTCTCTCTACCCTGCCTTCGGCTGGTGTTGGCGCGCTCCTGGCTCTCATCCTCGTCCGGCAGGATCTCGGCATCGTCGGCATTATCGGCATCGTGCTGCTCATCGGCATCGTCAAGAAGAACGGCATCATGATGGTTGATTTTGCGCTGCAGGCCGAACGGATCGAAGGAAAGAGCCCTGAAGATGCCATCTATTCGGCCAGTCTGCTCCGCTTCAGGCCAATTCTTATGACGACGCTTGCCGCGTTGTTCGCCGGTATTCCGCTCGCACTCGGTACCGGTATGGGAGCTGAATTGCGCCATCCGCTGGGCATCACCATGGTTGGCGGATTGCTGCTGAGCCAGGTGTTCACGCTTTACACCACGCCCGTCATCTATCTCTGGTTTGACCGTCTATCGCGCAGATTCAGCCACCGCGGCGCAACCCGGCTGGCTGCCGCATCGGCCGAGGGGGAGGCATGAGTCTTTCCGCGCCAGCCATTCATCGGCCGATCGCCACCATCCTGCTCACTGCGGCTGTGGCCATCGCAGGCATCATTTCCTATGTGATGCTGCCTGTCTCGTCGCTACCGCGCATGGACTCGCCCACCATCATGGTGGACGCGAGCCTGCCCGGCGCCAATCCCGAGGTAATGGCCGCCTCTGTCGCCACTCCGCTTGAGCGCCAATTCGGCCATATCGCGGGCATCTCTGAGATGACCTCGCAAAGCTCCACGGGCTCGGTCGATATTACCCTGCAGTTTGACCTTAACCGCGACATCAACGCCGCGGCCCGTGAAGTGCAGGCGGCCATCAGTGCAGCACGCACTTATCTGCCAACTAATCTTCCGTCGAATCCCGAGTATCGCAAGATGAACTCGGCCGACGCGCCGATCGCGATTATCAGCATTACGTCGAACACCTACAGCGTGGGCGCGCGCTACGACACCGCCTCCACCATCGTCGAACAAAAGCTCTTGCAGATCCTCGGCGTCGGGCAGGTAAATATAGGCGGCGCCACGCTGCCAGCCGTGCGCGTCGAGATAAATCCACTGCAACTTGAGCATTACGGCATCCCGCTCTCACAGGTGGCCACGTTCCTCAAGAATCAAAACGCGCACACACCCACCGGAAGCATCTCCAGTCCGCAAACGCTCACCTACATCAAAACCAACGACCAGCTTTCCAAGGCCGCCGACTATCGCAATCTCATTGTCGGTACCCATAATGGAGCGGCCGTCCGCCTCTCCGACGTTGCCAATGTGATCGATTCTACGGAGAGCCTGCGCTCAGCGGGTCTCATGAACGGCCAGCCGTCCGTCGACCTGATGATCTTCAAGCAGGCGGGCGCCAACGTCGTCGAGACCGTCGATCGCATCAAGGCGGCGTTGCCTGCGTTGCAAGCCGCGATTCCGGCAGGACAGAAACTGACATTAACCCTTGACCAGACGACGACGATTCGCGCCTCATTACACGACGTCGAACGGACGCTCATCATCTCCATTTTCCTCGTCGTGCTGGTGGTCTTCTTCTTCCTGCGCAACTGGCGTACCACGCTGATTCCGGGTATTGCCCTTCCAGTTTCGCTGATCGGCACCTTCGCTGCGATGTACCTGCTCGGCTACTCGCTCGACAATCTTTCCCTGATGGCGCTGACGATCTCCACGGGGTTCGTCATCGACGACGCTATTGTGGTCACGGAAAATGTCACCCGCTACCTGGAGATGGGCATGCCGCCCAAACAGGCTGCGCTCAAAGGCGCGGGTGAAGTCAGTTTCACCGTCCTTTCCATCACCACCTCGTTGATCGCTGTCTTCATTCCGATACTGATGATGGGAGGCACTGTCGGACGGCTCTTCCGCGAGTTCGCCGTCACGCTGTCGATGGCGATTCTGATCTCGCTGGCGCTCTCGCTCACGACTACCCCGATGCTTTGCTCCCTGTTGCTGAAGCCTGAAAAACAGGACGGGCACGGACGTTTGTACCGCTTCACCGAGAAGGCATTCAACTCCTTGCTGCGCGGCTACGAACGCAGCCTGCACTGGGTGATTCGCGACCACGCTGGACTGGTGCTACTGCTCTTCTTCGTCACCATGGCGCTCAACGTCGTCTATCTCATACGGATTCCGAAGGGCTTCTTCCCGCAGCAGGATACCGGCGTCATTATGGGCGGACTCCAGGGGCCGCAGGACGCCTCATTCACCCTCATGAACAAGGCGCTCAAGCAGGCCGTCGCCATCATCCGCGCCGATCCAGGAGTGAAAAACGTGGTCGCCTTCACCGGCGGACGTGGCTCGTCGAACAGCGGCTTTGTCTTCATGGCGCTCAAGCCATTGGAGGAACGGCATGCCAGCGCCACCGATATCGTCAACCGCTTGCGGCCCAAGCTGGGCGCCGTCAAAGAGGCTCAGACCTTCCTCATGGCCGCGCAGGATCTGCGAATCGGCGGCAGGTCGATGAACGCACAGTACCAATACACGCTACAGGCCGACACAACAGCCGACCTGAAGAAGTATGTCCCGCAGTTGTTGCTCGGCATGAAGAAGTTGAACGACATCACCGATGTGAATACCGATTTGCTGGCCGGTGGCCTGGAATCCTATCTCACTTACGACCGCCTCACAGCAGCACGGCTCGGCATCACACCGTCCAACATTGACGACGTGCTCAATTACTCGTTCTCGCAAGCGCAGCCTTCCACTATTTACAAGACGCTCAACCAGTATCACGTGGTGCTCGAAGCGCAGCCGCAATTCACCAGCGGTCCCGACGTGCTCAAAGACACCTTTGTGCAAAGCTCCTATGGTTCCGTTCCGCTCGACTCGATCGCCACTTACCAGCCGCGCACTGGCCCGCTGCAGGTTAATCACACCGGCCTGTACCCTTCTGCCACCATCTCCTTCAACCTAGCACCCGGCATCTCGCTCGAACAGGCAACCAGCGCGGTACACACGCTCGAAAATAATCTGCACATTCCCAAGAGCGTGCATGGCACCTTCGCCGGCACAGCTCAGCAATATCAAGACTCGATGCGCACCGAACCACTGCTCATCGCCGCGGCCATCTTCGCCGTTTATATTGTGCTCGGCATCCTCTACGAAAGCTTCGTCCACCCGATCACGATTCTCACCACACTTCCCTCCGCATCGCTCGGCGCGGTCATCACGCTGATCCTCTTTGATTCGGATCTAAACGTCATCTCCATCATCGGTATCATTCTGCTCATCGGCCTGGTCAAGAAGAACGCCATCATGATGATCGACTTCGCCCTGCAGCTCGAACGCAATCAGGGCATGTCTACCAAGGACGCTATCTCGCAGGCCTGCCTGATGCGCTTCCGTCCAATTCTGATGACCACGGCTTCGGCTTTCTTTGGTGCAGTACCGCTGGCGTTTGGCCACGGGATTGGCTCTGAACTGCGCCGACCGCTGGGCCTCACCATCATGGGCGGCCTGCTTGTGAGCCAGGTGCTCACACTCTACACCACCCCGGTGGTCTATCTCACCTTCGATCGCATGCGGCTGTGGTTCGCGAGCTTTCGTTCCAAACAGCCTGGCGGACAGGTCCAGGAGGCATAATGAAACTCTCCCGTAACGGCTCTTGCGGCCTCTGCGCAATTCGACCTCTCCACAACGTCATACACCCCGCGCTCATCTTGCTCTGTGCGGCCTTCACGCTCGGCGGTTGCCGCGTAGGGCCCAAATACGTGCGCCCCGACATGCCCACCGCGCCCGCCGCCAGCTACAAAGAGGCTCAGCCCGGCAATGAGCAGGCGCAGGCAAACGGCTGGCGCATGGCCAACCCGCAAGATGAAATGCTGCGCGGAAAATGGTGGGAGATCTTCGGCGATCCGCAACTGAACGCGCTCGAAGAAAAGCTGGTCATCAACAACCAGAACATCAAGCAGTACTTTGAGAACTACATGGCTGCGCGTGCTCTGGTGCAGAATGCACGCTCTTCGCTCTTTCCTACCCTTTCTCTTGCGCCCACCTACAGCGCACAGGGTGCCGGCCCCAGCAGCACTGCCACGCTCTCGTCCAGCACTTCCAGCCGCAGCTATCTGCTGCCGCTCAGTGTTTCCTGGGAACCGGACCTCTTTGGCAAGGTGCGCAACACGATCCGTGAAGAAGCCAACGCGGCGCAACTCAGCGCTGCCAATCTTGCCAACGAAACGCTCAGTGAACAGGCCAGCCTCGCCGAGTATTACTTTGAACTGCGAGGAGAAGATGCCCTGGCCGATCTTTATGACAAGACCACTGCGTCTTACAAAGAATCGCTTCGCCTGACACAAACTTTGAGCAACACGGGGATCGACACCGATCAGGACGTGGCCGAGGCCGAGTCGAACCTGCGCTCGGCCGAAGCCAACGCAGTCGCTGTCCGCACCACGCGCGCACAGTACGAGCATGCCATCGCGCTTTTGATCGGTGAATCGGCAAGCAGTTTTTCGCTCGCGCCTATGCCGCTTGAAGTCAAGGTTCCCTACGTGCCTACCGGTGTACCATCGCAACTGCTGGAACGCCGTCCTGATATCGCAGCCGCCGAGCGCACCATGGCCGAAATGAACGCGCTCATCGGTGTGGGCAAAGCGGCTTATTTCCCCAGCCTCTCTCTCTCGGCAGAGGGCGGCACGCAGTCATCGGACGTCACCAAGTTGCTGAATTACGGCGCTCGCTACTGGTCACTTGGCGGAAGCATCAGCGAAACTCTGCTCGACTTCGGCGCCCGCCGCGCTACTGTGCGCAACTACGAGGCACAATACAACGCCTCTGTCGCCAACTACCGTCAGACCGTACTCAGCGCGTTCAAAGAAGTCGAAGACTATCTGGTTGCCAATCGGCAACTTGCCGAGCAGACCGGGCGTGAGAAACTCGCCGTCGACGCCGCGCAGCGTTACGAACGGCTCGCCACCACACGCTACAGAACCGGCATCGACACATATCTGAACGTGCTTACTGCGCAGAATAGCTTATTCAGCGCGCAGCAAACCATGGTGTCGCTAGAAACCAACCAGATGACTTCGGCCGTGCATCTCATTGCCGCTCTTGGCGGTGGCTGGAACGCTACTAACCTCCCGGGGGAAAAGCAGGTCGCAAGCAGACCATAGTTTGAAGAGTCTGGAAAAACAGTGCCACTTCAGCGGCTAGTCTTTCGCCTGTTTTGCCGGGCTCTTCATTTGCCACAATACTAACCGTCCAACTGGCCCAATTTTCGCCAGGCACTTTAAGCGCCGCCCTGATCTAGCTCTTCATTGGTTCAAAAGAGCGCGCGCGCCACCGCGTCATCGGCAACAGCTTTGCGCTAGGCTCGCGATTTTTTGCGTTGACATCGTGCCGGAACAGACCTAATCTCCATCTATGCAATCGGTCAACCAGAGAGCGATACACAGCACCTCCTGTTGTTGTAGATGGGCGTGTGCACTGCGCTCCTTGGCGACCTGAGGCTTTCCGCACTGGTTATTCCTCACGTTAGGATCTTCGTTGACCCACCGCCGGGAGTTCTTCAGGTCGGCGGGTCTTCTGTTTATTGCATCCTTATACCTCCTGCCTGATTCTGGTTTCTTGCGGCCTGCTTAACGCGGACGAATTATCTCTATTTTGTCCTGCCAACGCGACAAGGACTCGACCTGGAATTTTCATCACCCGATCGAATCACTTGGCGCAGCGAGGCTGTACTACGAACCACACCGGTTGTGTTGCCCGCGAAGGCGCCACACGTCACAACGGTTCGTGACTGCGGCGACTTGCCCTCCTGCCGTCAACATCCAGCAGGCAGTGCAGGCGTTGGCGACAGTTTTTGGGGCTAGCAGTGCAAACACAGGCTTTGCGTCACGTTACCACTCAGTGGTGAGGCTCACGCATCGCTGATTAAGAGCGTTTCCGGCAGTGCAACTTCTTCAGGAGGCTTTATGTGGCAGTTCCGCAGTCCACGCATCTTTGCAGTGCAAGTTGTTCTTTTGCTCGCCGTCATTTTTCTTGCATCCCAAGCTCGTGCGCAGCTTACTTTTCGAGGTGGCATTAACGGCACCGTCTCTGACAGTTCGGGAGCTGTGGTTCCCAACGCCACAATTGAGGCCGTCGAGATCGCCACAAACGTTCAGCACGAAACGGTCTCATCCTCTGCGGGTGCATTTTCATTCCCTTCCATCCCTATCGGCAAGTACAACGTAACGGTCACTACACCAGGCTTCCGGCGCGAGCGCTATGCGGGCGTGCAGGTGTCAGCTGGCGTTATCTACACACTGCAGGTGAAGCTTTCCGTTGCATCTTCGTCGGAGACGGTCGAGGTTTCAGCGGCAGCTTATTCGCTTGACACCACAACCACGACACAGACCACGATTCTCGACTCGGCTTCTGTGGCCAATGCGCCTCTGAATGGTCGTGACTTCACGCAGTTGACTGCACTGACACCTGGTTTTTCGAGTACTGGCGCGAATGGCGGCGGGTCGTTGAACGGCACGCGCACCAACCAGATCAACTGGCAGATTGACGGCGTCGACAACAACGATATTTGGCACAACATTCCAGCCATCAATCAGAGCGGCGTCGGAGGCATTGCCGGCGTTTTGCTTCCTATCGATGCCATCGAGCAATTCTCCGTACAGACCAATGCGTCTGCTGAATCCGGCCGTAATCCTGGAGGTTCGGTAACGCTAGGCCTGAAGTCCGGCACCAATAGTCTGCACGGCTCGGCCTACTACTACAATCGCAACGAATTGTTTGGTGCCAAAAACCCCTTCGCAGACACAAAAGAGAAGGTCCGCAATTACAACGCTGGGTTTTCTGTCGGCGGCCCGATTGTTCACGACCATCTCTTCTATTTCCTGACCTATGAGCACCAGCGCTTCCTCATTGGAGTTCCAACTCGCGCCACGGAACCAACCGCGGTATGGCAATCCTACGCATCCGATATTGTCACCTCAAACGGCAAGTCGGTAAGCCCCATCTCCAGCAACTTGCTGCCCCTGCTTTGGCCTTCCTACGCGCTGACTTCTTCGACAGCCGAAAAGAATTCTGGGCCACAGATCAACAACTACACCAGCCCTGATCCGGAGTTCGGCTACAGCCACAACGGCGTCATCAAGGTTGACTACGCAATCAACCAGAACAACAACATCAGCGCGCACTGGATCGGTGGACAAGGCAATCAAACCGCACCGGTCGGTTCCGCACTTTTGCCCTATTATCAGGTCGCGCCGATTCACGTCTACAATTACCAAGTCACCTACAACCACACCTTCTCTTCTTCGCTGACCAACCAAATCGTTGCCGGCACCAACTACTTCAATCAGAAATTCATTGACCACGAAACAGGCTTCGATATCGTCGATGCAGGCTTGATCACTGGCACCAGTTCAACCAATGCTCCCAAGCTCCAGATCAGCGGCTTCGATTCAACTGGCTTAACGCCTCTGATGGGACGAATCGATGTCACCGGCCAAGTCTCCGACAACCTTTCGTGGATACACGGCAAGCACGAGTTCAAGTTCGGCGGTGAGTATCGCCACGTTGTGCTCAACGAGTTTTATCATCGCAACGTGCAGGGTAACTACAAGTTCAACGGCTCAGAATCTTCCAATTATGGGCTTACAAACGGCTGGGATTTCAGTAAGTCCACATTGGCTTCTGGCGTTACGAATTCCTCCACCATTGCGCGTCTGGATGCACTCGCTGACTATCTGGCCGGCTATGTACACTCTGGCGCTGTGACCACAGGCGACTCTGAACGCACCGTCAAAGTCAACACGTTCTCATTGTTTGCACAGGACTCTTACCAGATCACTCCCAAGCTCAACATCAACTTCGGTGTCCGCTATGATTGGGAGCAGCCCTTTCATGACGACAAGAAAGATCTCTCTGTCTTCCGTCCGTCCATCGTTTCCTCCACGGGGCTTGCCGTACAGGGGGCAGATGTCTCCTCACTCTTTGACGGCTACAATGTCGCTTTCAGCCCACGACTTGGCCTGAGCTACCGAGTGAAGCAGAACACCGTACTGCGTGCCGGCGGTGGGCTTTACTACGACACGCCGAATCTCAATCCATTCCTCGACAATCGTCCCGGAAACGGCGCTCCAAACGGCGTCGAGTCAAATCCTGCTGGCACAAACCAGGTTAAGGCTCTCTATCTCACGTCTTACCAGTGGGAATCGGGTGTCAATCAGTTGCAGGCTTCCTCAACCACAGGCATCTTCAGTATCCAAAAGAATTTTCACCCTTCGTACAACCTGAACTACAACCTGCAACTGGAGCAGTCGATCACGCCAAACCTGATTGCGCAGCTGGGCTATGTCGGCAGTCAAGGCCGTCACTTGCTGTCGATCATCGACATCAATCAGTCCAAGCCGAACGCGACAGATGTGGATCAGACCTCGCGTCCCTACTACGCGCAGTACCCGAATTACTCAAACATCAACGATATCGAAAGCATTGGAAACTCCAACTACAATGCTCTGCAGGCAACTCTGCGCGCCAGCAACATTCACAATTTCTCAGCGCAGTTTGCCTATACATGGTCGCATTCCTTTGACGACGTCACTGCTTTTCGCGGTGCTCTGCCACAGGATTCAACCAACTTCAAGAATGACTATGGACAAAGCGATTTCGATAGTCGCAACACGTTCGTGGGAACTGTAAGCTACAACATTCCAGAGGCCGTGCACTGGAAAGCTGCCACCGGCGGCTGGCAGTTGAACAGCACCCTCTCCTTCCACAACGGATTCCCGTTCACCGTGCTTACCGATGATCAGACCGACAACACGGGCGAAAACAATCAGCGCGCCAATCAAATTACCAATCCTTATGCAGGCTTCAAGAAGGTTGGCGTGAATGCGCAATGGTTGAATGCCGCGGCATTCACCGATCCGGCGGCTGGGACTTGGGGTACCACACGGCGTAACGCCTATGATTCGCCGGGATTCAGCGAGGTGGACTTCAGCGTTTTCAAGAACACAAAAATCCACGACCGCATCAATACTCAATTCCGCGTCGAACTCTACAACCTCTTCAACCGCACCAACTACGCACCGCCGCTGGGCGGAGCCAGCGGCGGATACAATCCTAACCAGGCAACCATCAGCACGCTGCAGCTCTATGACACCATTGGCGACTTCAACGGAGCCCCTGGCATCGGCTCAGGTGAGCCGTTCAACACACAGTTTGCCTTGAAGATCACCTTCTAGACGAACAGAACCGAGCGCGTATTCCGGCATGTATTGCCTGGTGCGCTTCGGCTTATTCTGCAAAGGGAGCCCAGTGCGTGGGGCTCCCTTTGCTATTGCTCGCCGCTCTGGGCCGTCGTCATGGGCAAGGTAGTTGCACGCCGGGTGTTTGCGACCCGGTTCCACCTGCGTACAGTTCCTGCATCATGATCTACGTCACCGTCTGATGTGAGAATCATTGGAGATGACCGGAACGACATTCATCGCAAAGGCCGTCGGGATGCCGCTAGCAGCGGCATCCGCGGTTTCTCCGATTGCCCTCTTCATCAAGCCTGCACCACGGCGAGGCCCTGCCGCGTAGGGTTTCAGCGAGTCAGAGAGCATGCGGCGTGCACGATGAAGACGCGACTTGACGGCGTTGGGCGTGATACCGAGCGTGCGTGCTGTCGTGTGAATCGAACGGCCGTCGATGTCAGTCCATTCGAAGACACTGCGGTACTTCGGGCCCAGTCGTCGCAGCTTACGCTGCAGCAGCTCATGGCGTTCCTTATTCAGATAGGTCTGCTCCGGTGTGTGCCGGTGGTCAATGAGAACAAGCATCGGTGTATGATCGCCAGCCTCGGGTACCTCGTCGAGATAGACCCACTGCGCGCTGCCGTTCTTGCGGCGCGCGGAAATGGCGGCGTTGATACCGATAGCGACGAGCCATGATGAGAACCGAGACTGGCCGCGAAAGCGCGCGATATTCTGGCAGGCGCGTAACATCACGTCCTGCACCAGATCTTCGGCTTCGTCGCGACTACCCGTATAGCGGAGCAGAACAGCGAATACCATCGAGCGATGTCGCGCGAGTAGTTCGTCGAGCGCTTCACAATTGCCCTGCTGCGCACTGGACAGAAGCTGTTCTTCAGTCCAGCAGCTCAGATCGGCGGATGGTGCAGCTTCGGCAGAAAGTTGGCGAGTGGGGGTAGGAGTCCGCATCAGAGGCTCCTCCTTTCAGGTGTGCGTGGGCCAGCGCGCAGTGACAGTGCAGACGGCTTGGCGATGCTCTCAAGAAGTCCGACCAATGCTGCACGGGACAACAACGGCGAGGACCACTCGTCATAGAGCGCGTCCTCCAGATCGTCCGTGCGCCGCGTCAGCGCCAGGATGCAGGCAGCGGGCCAACGGCGGCGAATCAGCGCGCCTGCGTCGCGTATATCTGTGACAGAGAGCGACGCGTGCAGCACGGCAACATCGAAGTGCTCCTCGCGCGGCACGCTGTATAGACCGTTGGGTGTATCGATGGAAGTGAGGTGGCAACGCTGCCGCTCAAGCAATGCGTCGCGAACGTGATTGCACTCTTCGATCGAGCCAACGGAGAGAACGTGAAGCGTCGAGCGCATGGCTGAATTCACCTCCAAGGCGGCGGACGGGGCGCGTGAACCGGATGCACGCGCGGTATGCGAACAGTAGGAGGGCGTCATTGCCAGCCTCCTCCGAGGGCGCTGTAGAGTTGCACGAACGACACTGCCTCCTGCTCGCGCGCGGAAGCAACAGTCAACTGCGCAGAGTAAAAGTTAGTGTCGTTGGTGAGCACTTCGATGTAACTGGTGGATCCAGCGGAGTAGCGCAGGCGTGCAAGGCGCGTGGCATCCTCGGCTGCAGCGGCAACACGAACCTGTTCCTCGCGGTAGTCGCGGTATTTGCGCGTAGCAATGAGCGCATCAGAAACACTGCGGAGCGCTTGCTGAATAGATTGCCTGTACGCGTAGACCTTCTCCTGCTTCTGCGCTTCGGTGAGTCGCACGTTGTTGCGCAGGCGGCCAGCGTCAAAGATGCTCTGCGTGAGGCTGCCGCTCGCGTACCAATACATGTTGCTGGCGTTGAGCAGTGTCTTGAGTTGGCTGGTGCCGGTGCCGCCAGTACCGGAGATGGCAAGCTGCGGAAACAGTTGCGCGCGGGCCGCACCAATGTTGGCGTTTGCTGCAATCAACTGCGCTTCGGCCTGTTGAATGTCGGAGCGGCGCTCAAGCAGTTGTGAAGGAATCCCCGCGGGAATCTCTTCCGGAACCGGCCAGGTCATCGGTTCGGCATTGCGCAGAATTGGGCCAGGGTCGCGGCCGAGGAGAATGCTGAGACCATTCTCCTCCTGCTCAATCTGGCGCTCGAAGTCTGGGACGGCCGCCGCCGCAGAGTGGACAAGTTCTTCGGCCTGACGCACGTCAGCGAGCGTGGCACGACCGCCGTGTTCAAGCGACTGCGTGAGATCAAGCGACTCCCTACGCGAGGTGAGAGTCTTCTGCGTGATGGCTAGCTCGGCGTCGAGCGTGCGGAGATGCAGGTACGCGGTCGCAACATTCTCGACGATGGTGCTGACGGTGAGACGACGGCCCCACTCGGTGGCAAGAAGCTGCGCACGTGCGGCTTCCGTCTGCCGTCGATAGAGGCCCCAGAAGTCAAGGTTCCACGCGCCAGAGAGTGAGAGACCGCCGTCGTAGTAGTTCTGCGCAACTTTGCTGCCAGAGCTGCCGGAGTTGAGACCGTTGACCAGACCACTCGGCAAACCGATGGCAGTGTAAGAACCGCCGCCGGAGACGGTAGGAAACTGTTGCGCGCGCGTGATGCCGAGCTGATCCTGCTGCTCCAGAATGCGCTGCGCGGCAATCTTCACATCGTAGTTGTTGGCGAGCGCTTCGCGGATGAGTTCACGGAGCACGGGGTCCTTGAAGACATCGGCCCACTTCTCATCGCCAAGGCTCTGAGAGGATGCGGCGCCTGCGGTAAGGTTCGGCGCAAGGCCGCGATAAGCGTCCGGCGTGTTAACGGCAGGACGCGCGTAGTTGGGACCAACGCGGCAACCGGTAAAGGCCGCAGGAAGTAGAAGAACGAGAGCGAGACGGGAGATGCGCATCAGAGGTTCTCTCCCTTCTGCTCAGCGACTGCGGAAGTGAGGGCTGTATGTTTTCGTCCGAATCGCAGCGACAGTCGTTCAAACAGCGTGAAGGTGACAGGGATAAGGAAGATGGCAACGCAGGTGGCTGTCAACATGCCGCCGATGACCGTGGTGCCGAGCATGCGGCGGCCCTGCGCACCGGCACCGCTGGCGATCCAGAGCGGAACGCAGGCGAGGATGAAGGCGAACGACGTCATGATGATGGGGCGAAGGCGAAGTTTTGCACCTGCCAGGGCTGCATCTACGACGTCTTTGCCTCGGTCGTGCTCCATCTTCGCGAACTCGACGATGAGGATGGCGTTCTTGGCGGCGAGACCGATGAGCATGACCATGCCGATCTGCGCGTAGACGTTGTTCTCCATGTGGCGTGACCAGAGGGCGAGATAGCCGCCGAACATGGCGATGGGGGTGCCGAGCAGAACGCTGAAAGGCAACGACCAGCTCTCATAGAGGGCGGTGAGAATCAGAAAGACAAACAGAAGCGAGAGAGCGAAGACGGCTCCGGCGGAGACGCCCTTCGATGCCTGCTTTTCCTGGTAGCTCATGCCCATGTATTCGTAGGCCATCTGCGATGGCATGGTCTGCGCAAAGACATCCTCCATAGCCTTCATGGCTTGACCAGAGCTGTAACCCGGTGCGGGCGTAGCGAGGATCTGTGAGGATGCGTACTCGTTGAAGTGCATGATGAACTCTGGGCCGCTGGTCGGCTTGATGGTGGAGACTGCATCGAGCGGAACCATGGTTCCGGCGGAGTTGGTGACGTAAAACTGACCAATGTTTTTTGGATCGGTGCGGGAGTTGCCTTCGGCCTCGAGATAGACCTGCCACTGGCGGCCGAAGCGGTTGAAGTAGTTGACGAGATAGCCGCCCATGAACGTCTGCATGGTGGTATGAACATCGCCGATGCTGACGCCTTGGCGCATGACTTTTTCCTTGTCGACGTCGACGTAGAGCTGGGGAACATGAGGCGTCAACGTGGTGAAAGCGGAGCCGATCTCAGGGCGCTGGTGGAGCGCGGCGAGAAATTTTTCAGTGTTGGCAGCAAGAAAGTCATCGCCGCTTCCGGAGCGATCTTCAAGCATGAACGTGACGCCACCAGAGGTGCCAACACCGGGGATCGCCGGTGGTGAGAGCGCGAAGGCAATGCCATCCTGCACACCTGCCAGGCGCTGCGTAATCTGTTGCTGAAGCGCGGTAACCTGCAGATTGGCCGCGCGGCGTTTGTCCCAGTCGTCGAGTGTGATGAAGAAGAGGGCGGTGTAAGTGTTCTGCGAACTGCTCATCAGGTCGAAGCCGTTGATAGTCGAAACATTCCGGATGCCAGGCATGCTGCGCAGAATGTTTTCGACCTTGTCTCCGGCTGCGGTGAGCCGTTCAAGTGAGGCGGCCTGCGGAATCTGCATGCGGACGATGAGATAGCCCTGATCTTCCTCGGGAACAAACGAAGTGGGCAGTTTGCCGGCCAGCAGCCAAGTGAGACCGGAGACGGCGACGAGCAACCCGACGCTGAGGACCGCACGGCGAATCATCAGCGCGGAGATGCGGACATAGCCATCCTGCGCGCGTTTGAAGGTGCGGTTGAACCAGTCGAAGAAGAAGCCGAATGGACCATGCACCTTGCCTGGCTTGAGCAACAGCGCGCAGAGCGCAGGGCTGAGCGTGAGCGCGTTGAAGGCGGAAAACAGCACTGAGATGGCGATCGTGATGGCGAACTGCTGATAGAGCCGGCCAGTGATTCCGGGGATAAACGCCGTGGGGATGAAGACCGCGGCGAGGATCAGCGCAATGGCGATGACCGGCCCCGAAACCTCTTCCATAGCTTTGAAGGAGGCATCGCGCGGCGTCATGCCCTGTTCAATGTGATGCTCTACGGCTTCGACGACGACAATGGCGTCGTCAACCACGAGGCCAATGGCGAGGATCAGGCCGAAGAGCGAGAGTGTATTGACGGAAAAGCCCAACAGTGGAAAGAGAACGAAGGTGCCGATGAGCGACACCGGAACGGCAGCCAGAGGAATGAGGGCCGCGCGCCATCCCTGCAGAAAGATGTAAATGACAAGCACCACCAGCGCGAGCGACTCAAAGAGCGTGAGGACGATCTCGTGCAAACCGGCAGTGACGGCCTTCGTGGTGTCGAGCGCGATCTCGCATTTCAGGTCCTGCGGATAGCGCCGCTCCAACTCGGCCAACTTGGCGCGAACCCCCGCGGCAGCTTCAACGGCATTGGAGCCGGGAAGCTGATAGAGCGTGATGGTACCGGCCGGGTGGCCGTTAAACTTGGAGTTGATGTTGTAGCTCTGTGAGCCAAGCTCGACACGAGCCACATCGCTGAGGTGGACGAGCGAGCCGTCCTGATTAGCGCGCAGAACGATGTTGCCGAACTCCTCGGGCGAAGTGAGCCGACCCTCCGCGAGGACGGTGTAAGTGAATTCCTGCCCCTTGGGAACGGGGTCGCCGCCGATACGGCCGGAAGGGTTGACCTTGTTCTGTGTCTGGATAGCCTGCACCACTTGCGGCACGGTGATGGCAAGCTTGGCGAGTTTCTCCGGCTGCACCCAGATGCGCATGGCGTACTCGCCGCCCAAGACCTGCACGCGCCCGACGCCGGGCACGCGGGCCAGCTCATCCTTGAGGTTGATGTTGCCGTAGTTGAGCAGGAAGTTCTGGTCATAGGTGTCGTGCGGAGAATAGATGGTCAGCACCATCAGCGGCGAGGAGAGCGCCTTCTGCACGAGCACGCCAGTCGTGTTCACCTCAGTGGGCAACTGCGGTGTTGCCTGATTGACGCGGAGCTGCGTCAGAATCTGGTCCGTGTTCGGATCGGTCTTGACGTCGAAGTTGGTGGTGAGCATCGTCCAGCCGTTGTTGTCGTTCGTCGAGTACATGTAGTTCATGTGATCGACGCCGCTCATCTGGCTTTCAAGCGGAGTTGCGACGGACTGCTCGACCGTGCGTGCATCGGCACCAGGATAGGTGGCCTGAACCAGAATCTCCGGCGGCACAATCTCAGGAAACTGCGCAATAGGCAGACTGACCATCGCGACCGTGCCGACGATGACCATGAGGATAGAGATGACGATGGCGATGGTAGGGTGCTTGATGAAGAACTTCGAAATCATGCGTCACCGCCCCACCGTAGCGCGGACAACCATGCCGTCCTGCACCTTGGAGTTGCCTTCAGTGATCACCTGCTCGCCAGCCTTCAGGCCGGACTCGATGATCCACTGGGTGCCGATGCGCTCGCCAACCTTCACGTTGCGGATGGTGACCTTGCCGGAGTTATCGACGACGGCAACCTGATGGGTTCCTTGCAACTCACTCACACAACGCTGCGGAATGAGGATGGCCGAGCGGTTGATGGAGGTGGCGGCATGCACGCGGCCAAACTGTCCGGGGCGGAGCACGTTGCCGGGATTCGGGAACGCGGCGACCAGGCGAATAGTGCCGGTCTGCGGATCGATCTGGCGATCGACAAAAGCGACCTTGCCGCGATGGGGAAAGATCTTGCCGTCGGCGAGTTCAAGCTCCAGTTCGAGAGCGTTCACGCTCTTCTGGCTGCCGTTGCTGCTGGCGGCGTTGCTGAAGCGCATATATTCCTGCTCGCTGATGGGGAAGTAGACCTTGATGGGGTCGACCTTGGACACAGAAGTGAGCACAGCGCCGGGCGCGACGAGATTGCCAACCTGCGAGGCGGCGATGCCGGCGATGCCGTCCGTGAGCGAGCGGACGTGGGTGAAGTTGAGGTTGATCTGCGCCTGCTCGACGGCGGCTTCCGCTGCCTGTACGGAGGCCTTCGACTGGCGCTCATCGGCAAGCTCGGAGTCGAGCTGGCTCTCGGCAATGGCGTGCTGGGCGACAAGCGGGGCGTCGCGGCGAACGTTAATCTGCGCCAGAACGAGATGCGCCTGTGCCTGTGCGAGCTGCGCCTTGGCCTGATCGAGCGCAGCCTGAAAAGTCTGCGGATCGATCTGGAACAGGACCTGCCCCTTGTGCACGTAAGAGCCTTCACGATAGAGCTGCTGCACCAGGTAACCGGTGACCTGCGGCTGAATCTGCGCGTTCACGTAGCCATCGAGCGTGGCGACCCAGTCGCCGTTCACGGCCACGTCCTGCTGGGTGGCGCGAACCACCTGCACGGGAAGCGGCGGCATCGATGCAGCCTCCGCGGTGCGTTTGCAGCCAGCCAGCACCAGCAGCAGGAAGAGCGCAAGGCCGAGAATCAGCGGCGCGACATAGGAGACAGCGAGATTGCGACGAAGGGAAATATACGAGCGGGGATCGATGCCGGAAGCGGCGGGCAACGTCCGATCTTCGCAAGAGCAAAACGTCATCAGAAGAACCTTCCTGTTGCAGGTGGATGGGGGAATGGCGACCCCGGGACGCCGCGTTGGCGACCAGGACAGAATCCGGAATCAAGGTTTGGGTTTATCCCGGGAGGGGGCGGCGAGCGAAGGAACCGGACCAGAGGGCCGGGTCGGCGGCACAGTTCTGCTCCGGAGGACGCGTCCCCTCCCGTACACCCACGCAGCAGCGTTCACGCAGCGCAGGTGCAAGCGTTCACACAGATCGCGACAGTAGGCCGTATCGGCGATGAAGCGCGCACCGAGACGGTTCAGCCAGCAGAGCGACTCCTCGCCGAGCTGGTCCACATAAGAAACCTCGCGGATGTCGAAGATGGCGCGCGTCCTCGGCCCGACGTCGCGCGTAATGCGCAGGAACTCCTTCGCCCAAAGACCAGCGAGCCGGCCTTCAAGGATGAAGAGCGGCGGATCGTCCGTGGTGGGCAGAGTGATGCGCAGCATACCGCTTGTGTAAGAGCACTCTGCGTGCCAAAGCGGAAGACGTGCGTAACGCACTCAATTCAATATGGATATGAAAAATTTGGAACAGGGAGCGGAGTGCCGGACGGGGCGGTGACAGTGACAGTGGCAGTGACAGTGACACTGCGGTGACAGCGCGGCAACATTGATCGCAATGAGGAGCGGCAGCGAATCAGAGAGCGCTGGAGCGCGAGATATTGAGGCGTGCCATCCGCTTCAGCAGCGTGGTGCGCTTCAGGCCCAGCCGCTCGGCAGCGCCACCAGCTCCGGCAATGCGGCCTTCCGATTCCTGCAGCGCGCGCAAGATCGCCTCGCGGTCCGTAGAGGGAATCTTCGGGCGGCTCAAGGCGCCGGTCGCTTTGGGTTGGCGCAGTTCGGAGATGGGCGCTGCAAGAACCTCATCATTGCTGAGGATGACCGAACGTTCGATGAAATTCTGCAACTCGCGAACGTTGCCCGGCCAGGGCCAGTCGACCATGATCTCCAGCACGCCCCTGGGAATGACGCGGATGCGTTTGCGCATCTTGCGCGCCAACTGGCCGACAAAGTAATGGACAAGCAGCGGAATGTCGTCCTTGCGCTCGCGCAGCGGCGGAATGTGAATCGGAAAAACGTTGAGGCGATAGAAGAGGTCTTCGCGGAACTCGCCCTTTTGGACCATGGCGGGCAGGTCGCGGTTGGTCGCAGCAATCAGGCGGACGTCCACGCGCATGGTGCGGTTGCTGCCGAGCCGCTCGAACTCGCGCTCCTGCAGAACGCGCAACAGCTTGGGCTGAAGCTCGGGCAGCACGTCGCCAATTTCGTCGAGGAAGAGGCTGCCCTCATGGGCGAGTTCGATACGGCCGCGCTTCTGCACCAACGCGCCAGTAAATGCGCCCTTCTCGTGGCCAAAGAGTTCGCTTTCCATCAGGCCCTGGGGAATGGCTGCGCAGTTGAGCCGCACAAAGGTGTGGGCGTTGCGCGTGCTGCGGTTGTGGATAGCGCGGGCGATCAACTCCTTGCCTGTGCCCGTTTCGCCAATCAAGAGCACGGTGGAATCCGTCGGGGCAACAACGGAGACTTCGTCGAGGACCTTGCGCAGAGCAGCGCTCTTGCCAATGATGTCCTCGTAGTTATACTCGGACTGGATTTCGGACTCGAGGTAGAGCCGCTCGTCTTCCAGCCGGTTGCGGGAGACATCGAGGCGGCCATAGGCCAGAGCATTTTCAAGCGCCAGCGCAATCTGGCTGCCGACCTGGGTAAGCAGTTCCAGGTCTGCTGGCGCAAAAGCATTCTCACGGCGGCTGCCGAGCGAGAGCATGCCCAGCGGGCGTGTGAGGCCCATCAGGGGCACACCGACCAGGCTCACGATGGACTCTGCGCGAAGCGCTTCTGCCACGGCCGCCGGACGAAACAGCGCAATTTCGTCGATCCCAAACACGGCCGGCGTGCGTGCACGCAGCAGTTCCAGGTCGAGTTCGCTCAGCTTGGGGACGGGAATGTTTTCGACGTAGCCGCGGCTGCCGGGAAAGTCGAGCGTGATTCCGCGTAGCTCATTGGAATTCTCCTCGAAAAGCCAAAACCCGGCGAACGCATTATTGAAGAACGTGCGGATGGAGATGGACGCAGCACGGAACAGCTCACTCACATCCAGGTGAGAAATGATGTGGTTGTTGATCTCGAGCAGGAGCCGGAGACGGTCGCGCTCACGCTCCAGTTCGCGGCGGTAGCCTTCTGCGGACTCCAGAGCCAGCGCGCTTTCCAGCGCAACAGAGATGTGGGCAGTGACCGACTCCATCAACTCCACGTCAGCCGCGCTGTACTCCTGAGGAGAAATCGTTCCGAAGATAAGAACCCCGAGCTCGCTGCGTGGGCCAGTGACGGGAAATACATAGGAGCTCTGCAGGCTCTCAAAACGCGCCCGGTGCGCGAACTGTGGAATCTTCATCATCTCGGCGCGGTTGTCTGGAATATAGAGAGGGCGCTGTGTGGCCAGTACATCAGCAACCGCCGTGCCTTTGTAGGGAACCCTGTCCCCCACTTCGAAGCCCTCGAGCTGGTGATCGGCCTCGAGCGCATAAATCTGCGCCGTTTCCTGTTCCTGATCGACCAGCAGAAGCGAAATGGTGTTGAAGTGAACCGCTGTGGACAGAAGCCGGGAGATGCTGTGCAGCACCACCTGGAGGCTTGGCTGCGAGGCGATTGCCGTAGAAACACCCAGAAGCGCCTTGTATCTGCTCTCCTCGCTCAATCGCACATCGCTCCGCTCTTTCAATATTCTTCCACTCGCAACACGATCCAGAACGCCAGTGCAGCGGTAGGCCTCAGCAACGCCAAGCCCGCGCCTAACTTATCGAAGAATTCACTGCCCTGCTGCAACCGGCGCAATAAGAGGCACATCACCAACCGCTCTCGGCACAGAACGAACTATCACTTTGATTTCTTAGATGCGAGCGAGGCTCCGCCGATTCGTATTTGGTGCCGTGCGCTTCTCTCTGAAACCCCGCTAGGAATTTGTTGAGCAGGCACTGGTTCGAAACGTCCGCAAGGTCAAAGCAGCTCATTGAAGCCGAGCGCCAAGACGACGCGAGCATCGGTCACCTCAGCTCGCACGCTTTCAGGCACACCTACCGCTTCTGGCGGAACGCAGTGGGAACGCCTGTTGCCGTGCAGCAGAAGATGATGCGGCACGCAGACATCAAAACCACGCTCAATATGGATGGGGACGTTGTGACTGATGAGATGACTACAGCAGAATGAAGGTAGCTCAGCCCGCGTTTCAGGGGAAACGGAGTACAAAGCCAGCTAAGTCATTGAGGAGATGGTGGACGCGGAAGGAATCGAACCTTCAACCTGTCGGTTAAGAGCCGAATGCTCTGCCAGTTGAGCTACGCGTCCAGAGTCTCTGAACACCGCGCGGCGGGAACACCTTAGCGCGGCTGCGGCAGGCAAGAAGTTCATTGCTGCCAAGAAGAATACTAACACAGAGTGAGGTAGATTCCCAAACCTGGGTGCTACGGAAGACGTTTTAGAACGTGAAGGCTAAGCCCGCACGCACGGCACGCTGATCCTGCGCAAAAATGAGCAATGCGCCGTCGCTTGTGATGTAAGGGCGATAGCCCTCTGCAAGCAGATTGCGCACGTCGAGCAGGGCTTCAACATTTGCAGTGCCCTGACGATGACTGGTGTGCAGAGGCTGGCGCAGGTGCAGATTCAGGTATGGCGCTGAGGCTTCTTCTGCAAACGGAGCAACCGCAGTTACGGTGTCGTCAGGCTGCCAGCGGTAGCTGGCGCGCCAGTGCGTGCCGGTACCCTCAAGCGTGCCAGACAGGGCGAGCGCGTACGTCTGCACGCGGCGCGGCCGCGCTGCGGCAAACAATTGCGCCAGTGCTACTGGGCGAGAGGTCGTGGAAACGGCGAGCGCATCGCCATTGGCATAGCTCAGGCGCACACGGTTGCCAGCGGGCAGCGAGCGCTCAACACTGGCGGTGACTCCCGTTGAGGAAAATCCTGGACCCGCGGCGCGGAGCAGGTTGCTGGAAGAATCTACCAGCACGCCTGCAGCGGGGACCATGGTCTGATTAAAGGAGGCTTCCATGGCCGGATTTTCGAGCTTCTCTGTAAACACCGTTACGGAGAGGCGGGAACCGTCTGTGCGGCGCTCCCAACCAATCTCCTGGTGCATGCCGTGCTCGAGTACGAGGCGGCCTTCTCGCAACGAAGCCGCAGGCATCCATGTGGAGGCACGCAGTTCATCGGCGTGCGCCTCTGGCGCAACTGCGGTGGCCATGCGGTAGCGTAGCGTCGTGTTCCCGTTTCGCCACCCCAGGGAGGCAAATGGCAATGCGGCGATGACGGAATTGGGAGAGTTCTGAGTGAGCCGGGCTATAACCTGAGCGGCGCCAGCCTCAACCTCAAACTCGTCGCCGAGATTCATATCCTCCCAAGTGCGCATTGCAGCCATGTCAAGGCCGGAAGCGCCCGCGGCTTCCACCTCAGGATGCAGGGCAATGGCAGCGAGCGACTGCACGGAGCCCGCAAAGCCGAGATCTTGGCGGAAGCCGAGCAGGGATTCCATGCCGGCATCGGTGGAAGGATCAAAGTCAACGCGGGCTAGCAACTCACGGCTGCCTTCCGGTGTGTCTTCCACGGCGGCAGTGATACGCTCACCACTCTCACCAAACGTCCCCTGGCCACCGGTCGCTACGATGCGGGCTTTGAGCCGCGGACGAGTGCCGGAGCCCTCAGTGACGACGACGAGGGGGCCATCCTCAAGCCAGCGCAGGAGCGGACGGTTTGCGGCTGAGCGCAGAGTCCAGGCCCAGTCATCTCGCTGGGAGTTGGCGCCACGGGGCTGCGCGGGCAACCACTGCATGACTTCATAGAGGGTGTTGAGCGTGAGATTGACCACAGTGGCGCGACGGACGCGGACGTTCTCCCGCAGCGAGGGGAGGAACGACATGCCCATGGCCTTGATGGAGTAGCTGCCGGGAGCGATCGAGGGGATGGTAAAGCGGCCCTGATCATTGGTGTAAACGACCGCGAGTACGCCCAGATCTGGCCGCAGCAACTGCACGACCGCACCGATCTGCGGCACACCGGCCGAGTTACGCACCACGCCTGAGACCGATCCGGGGCCAGCCGCGCGAACAGGGGCAGCAGCCACAGCAATCAGCGTGATGAAGACAGCGAACTGAAGTCTGCGCATCATCCGTGTTGTGTATCCGCCTGCGTCCCTGGCAGATCTGCTCCAACAATGGGCTCGCCAGTCTGCCGGTCTTCTGCCGGCATGACCTGCGTTCGCGAGCTACTTACTATTCGACGACAAAGGGCGCCGATTGTGCAATCTCCTGCTTCGAAATCCGGTCAGAAACCTTGATGGTGACCTTGTACTTGCCGGGCTGAAGGCCAGCGACGGGGACGGTGTTTTCCACCGTCAACTGATCGCTATGCGCGCCCAAGTCCTTTGAATCGATCTGTTTCTCAAGCAGTACGTGTTCGTTGGCCGCGTCGACGATCTGGTAGGTCACCTTGGCCTCATTGCTCTTGGTTCCCTCGTCGATGCCCAGATTATAGACCTGCATCCAGAAATTGAGCTGCTGATCGCGCTTGAAGCTAACCGGCGTGGCCGGGTTCTGGCTGACGCGCGGCCGGATGAAGGTGTTGCCAATGACGAAGTTACCGCTGCCGATGGAGTGCGAGTCGACGACGTTCATCTTGTCGGCGAGGATCAGCGAGGATGCAGCCAGCTTTTCATCGTGGAAGACTGGCACCTCGAGCGAGCGGCCGTAAATGCCGATGTGGTCGGGGTTGTTCACGTCCTTGATGGCAATGTCCAGCCGGTACAGGCCGGGCTGCAGGGGCAGCGCCTTCCAGTAGACCGACTGACGATCAAGCGACTTTTCCAGCAGCTCAGAGGGCTGCTGAATTTCGACCGTATCCTCAAAGGTCTGCACTGTTTTGTGCATGATGGTGGTGACCTTGCCGAGGATATTGACGACGCCCTTGGCCACGTTGTCCTTGGTGGCAAAGGTGACGTCGCGGTTCTTGATCTGGAGCGTGATGGGCACCAGTACGGTGTTGTCCGTCACCTTAACAAAGTCCGTGCGCACATCGAACGGGAAGATGGGCCCGTTGATCAGCTTGTGCTCGGTAATGGCGCTCTCAAGATCCTTAAACTTGACCGGCGGCGGCGCAAAGATCTTGGCGGCCAGTTCGATGCGGTCAAACTGCTTGGACTGCTGGGAGTTGCCCAGAGGGCCTGTACCGAGGGACTCGAAACCGCCCTTGAAGCGGTCCGCCTTCTTGGCCTGGCCCATGGACTCCCACTGCGTGAGACCGGCACCCGGAACATGGAGCAGGGCGTCCTTCTCACTGCGGTCGATGGTGAAGTGGTAATCGCCGCACATGCAGCTATCCACGAACTCGAGGTCAACGTTGTCGCCGACGCCCTCAAGATAGCGGTAGTGCCAGACTTCAAACGGGAAAGTGGAGGTTTCGCCGCCGCCCTCGTCCATGGGGCGCTGATAGCTGCCGCCAGAGGGGTGCGAATCGGTCGAGTCCGGCTTGCCCCACATAATGTAGATGCGGCCGCGATCGGTCTTCCAGCCGGGCTTGCCGGCGGCGAAGTGCTCGTTCGCATAGGCGATACGGCGATAGTGCTCTTCGCGATACTCGTTGTCCGGCGAGTCAGGGTTGGGGTTGCGACGCAGCCAGAATGCCTCGATGAACGCTTCGCGCTCCTCGTCATTCGACAGGTTCTTGAAAGCTTTGCGCTCGTCGTCAGAGATGATGTAGGTGACATCCTGCTCGAGCCAGGTTTTGAAGGCGCCCTTCAACTCCTGACGCACGGCCTTCTGGGCCTTGCGGATATCTTCATCGCTGCGCTGCCGCTTAAGCGGATCGACTTCCTGATCCTGCGCGGATCCGGCCGACGATTGGGCGCGCAGGCCCGAGACGGAAACCAGTGCCAGGCCGCACCCGAGTGCGACAAAAAGAACGGTACGACCGCGAAACATCATTGCCTCAGTTCGACTCCTGCGATGCCTTATTCTACGGGTCCCGGCACGGTGGGGCAAGGTTTGCATGAGGGGCACCTGGCGATTCGACGCTAAAAAGGGCAAAACGTGATCAGAGCAAGTTAACTGATTGCCGCATGGAAGTTAGGCAAACGCGGCAAAATACAGCACTAAATCGATTGCCAGCAGCGACGTGTGTTTGAGACGATGGAGGGCAGAATTCCGCTGACACAGCGCGCGCTCCGCAGGGAGCCGCCAGACTGACCCGAGTACAAGGTCGTTTACCGGGAACTTAAGACGCAGCGATTGCGTAGACTAACTGCGAGACACCCCCTGGAGCAGCCATCCCTCATGAAAAAGATTCTTCTGATTGTTCTGGCAGTGGTTGTAGCCGCCGCACTGGTGGGCGTGATGGTTTACAAGCAGCAGTCGGGCTATACCAAGGTGCTCACGGCAAAACTGGCCCGGCAGGATCTGTCGACAATCGTAAGCGGCACGGGGCAGATCAAGCCGAAGACCTATGTGAACCTGGGCGCAACGGCGATGGGACGCATCACGCACCTCTATGTAAAGGAGGGCGACCACGTCAAGAAGGGGCAACTGGTGGCTACGGTGGAGAACGTGGCCCAGGAAGCCTCCGTGCGCGGCCAGGAAGCCGCGATCGCAGCGGCGCACACAGACATCCAGTCATACGTGGCAGCGGAGAAGACGGCCGAAGCCAACGTGCAGCACTCGCAGGCGGACCTGGAGCAGAAGAAGCTGGACTGGGACCGCGCGCAGGGGCTCTACAGGGCCGGAATCATGGCCAAGCAGGATTTCGACGCCAAGAAGGCGGCCTATGATCTGGCCGTGGCCACCCTGGCCCAGACTGAGGCCAGCCTGCACCAGGCAAAGGCCAACACTGCCTCACAGCACGCGCACCTGCGTACGCAGGAAGCCACGCTGCGCTCAAACCAGAACTCACTGGAACTGACCAAGGCCATTGCGCCCTTCGACGGTATTGTGACCAACCAGCCGGTCCGCGAGGGCGAGACTGTGGTGGAAGGCATCCAGAACACCGAGGGCTCGACCTTCATGACAATCGCGGACATGAGCGTGATCACGGCCGAGGTGAAGGTGGACGAGACGGATATCGTCAACGTAAAGCTGGGCCAGCCGGCCGACGTGACGGTAGATGCAATTCCGGGCAAGGTCTTCAAGGGCCACGTAACGCTGGTGGGCGACCAGGCTCTGCTGCGCTCGACGGGCATTGCAACATCGCAGTCCACCTCCGGCACGGAAGAGGCCAAGGACTTCAAGGTGATCGTGACGCTGGACACCCCTTCGGACGAGCTGCGGCCCGGCCTCTCCACAACGGCGAAGATCACGACGGCGCACAAGACAGACGTGCTTGCTCTGCCGATTCAGGCACTGACAATGTATACCCCGGTGGTAGACAACAAGGGCAAGGTGGAGGCGGCGTCCGCGAGCCCGGCAGCCACCACCCAGGCAAAGCAGGGTGTGTTTGTGCTGCACAAGGACGACCACAACAAGCTGCGCGCAAAGTTTGTACCGGTGACGACGGGCATTACGGGCGCCACAGACATTGAAGTCCTCAGTGGTCTGCAGCCGGGCGATGAGGTTGTGACCGGTCCCTACAAGACGTTGCGCGGTTTGAAAGACGGGGCGTTACTGAAACGGGACACGGTGAAGACAACGCCGGCCTCCGGCGGCAGCAGCAACTCCTGACGCAGGAAGTCCCCACCCGGCGGCACACGTTCGACGCCGGCTTGAAAAGGTTCCAACCAGTGAGAAGCGGAGCTCGAGTGCTCCGCAGAGGATACGATTCGGATGGCTTCCAACAGCACCAGCACCGCAGTTGACACGCAGCAGATTCAGCCGTCGCCGAATGAGGTGATCGTGGTCGATGACCTGTGGCGGACCTACGACATGGGCTCCGAGCAGCAGGTACACGCACTGCGGGGCGTCTCACTGCGCATCCGCCACAACGAGTACGTGGCGATCATGGGTCCGTCAGGCTCCGGCAAGTCGACGCTGATGAACCTGATCGGATGCCTGGACACACCGTCAAAGGGCCGTTACTGGCTCAATGGGCAGCTGGTGAGCGAGTTGGACGACGACGAGCTGGCGCGCATCCGGAACAAGGAGATCGGCTTCGTCTTCCAGACGTTCAACCTGCTGGCGCGTGCCACATCCCTGCACAACGTCGAGCTGCCGCTGATCTACAACGGCACCCCGGCGGCAGAGCGCACGGAGCGGGCTCGGCAGGCGCTGACCAGCGTGGGTCTGGAAGCGCGCATGGACCACAAGCCGAACGAGCTCTCCGGCGGCCAGCGGCAGCGCGTTGCCATTGCCCGCGCGCTGGTCAATAACCCTTCAATCATCCTGGCGGACGAGCCAACGGGCAACCTGGACTCGAAGACCGGCGACGAGATTATGGCGCTGTTCGACAGTCTTCACGCCAAGGGCAACACCATTGTGCTGGTGACACACGAGCCGGACATTGCCGAGTTCGCGCACCGCGTGGTTCACATCCGCGACGGGCAGATCTTCTCGGACGCGCCCTCCAAGCGTGCCCGTCAGGCAAGCACTACAGCCTGAGATGCGCGCGAAGCTGTACCGATCCGAGCCGGAGAGATTGTCCCTCTCCGGCTCATGTTTTTCCAGGCAACGCCGATGAACGCTTTGACGCCCATCCATTCCAAGGATGGGCCTCGGAAGCGAGTTCAGTTCATCGTGATGCAAACCGCCGCTCAATCCGCATTGCAGTCTTCCGTGGCTGGCCCGCGTCTGCTGGAAAGCGAGCCGTATGCCGCGCCGATCACGGGCATCAACGCTGCATGGCGCAAACTGCTGCTGCAGGCGGATATGGTTGCGCCGCATCTGCAGACTGCAACCATTGAAGGCGAGCAGGGCTCAGGTAAGCAGACGTTGGCCCACTATCTGCATGAACGCTCGCTGATGGCGCGGGCGCCTTTCATGCGCCGCGATGCGCGGGAGTGGCTGGTGAACGAAGCCGATCCGGCGCAGCTTAACGGGTTCATTTATCTGGACCGCGTGGATCTGCTGTCAGCGCCGGGGCAGGGGCTGCTGCTGGCCGTGCTCAAGGCGCTGCAAGATCGCCCTGCGGGGCGCGTGTTGCTGGTGGCGTCGTCACAGGTGCCACTGCGCCACATGGCGAGCCAGGGATTGCTGATTCCGGATCTCGCTTTCCGACTGACCGCGGTACGCTTTGCCGTGCCGCCGCTGCGCTCGCGCAAAGAAGACATTGCGTCACTGGCGCAGACCCTGCTGGAGCGTATTTGCGCGCGCTATCAGCAGAGGCCCGTGGTGCTGGGGCCAGGCGCTCTGGCGCGGCTGTTGCAGCACTCGTGGCCGGGCAACGTGCGCGAGCTTGCCAGCGTGCTGGAGGCTGCTCTGCTGGAAGCAGAGAACGGCATGATCCGCACGGAAGACCTGATGATTTCTGCCTACGCGGAGCGGCGGCCGGAGCCGCAGCCCGTGGTGGCGGCGGAGAACTTGCAGCTGGACACGATGATTCATCGCCACGTGCAGTACGTGCTAGACCTGAATCACGGCAACAAGCTGCGCACCGCGCGCCAGCTTGGCATCAGCCGCTCAACGCTCTATCGCATCCTGGGCAACGAGGCAGTGCTCTCGCACTGAAGCACTGAAATCAGAAGACAGTGAGGGCGGGCAGGAGGACGCGTAGAATTTCGCGTTTCCCTGCCCTGCTCCACTAGACTCGACGTGAGGCCATGCGCCCGCATCTTCCGTCGAGGTTCTCCGTGTCGAAGCGAATTCTTCTTTCCGCTGTTGCGGCGCTGGCCGCTCAACTGTCTCTCTCAGCTCTTGCACAGAGCGCGCCTGCGGCTTCGGTGGCCGAGCGCACTCAAGCTCTTCACGACATCTTCCACGACTACTGGGAGGCCTCGCTCGAGCATGCGCCGGAGTTCGCCTCGTCCATCGGCGACAAGCGCTACAACGACAAGATCACCGACTACTCTGTGCACGCGGAGAACGCGTGGCTGGAGCAGGAACAGAACTTTCTGCTGAAGCTTGCGGCCATTGATACGGCAGGGCTGGGCGAGCAGGACCGCACCAGCCGCGACCTGCTGCTGCGCAGCCTGACCGACGATCAGGAAGCAGCAGGGTTCAAGCAGTGGGAGATGCCGTTGAGCCAGATGGACGGCATTTACGCGACCTATCCGCGTCTCGTCGCGCAACTGAGCTTCACCAGCGTGAAGGACTACGACGACTGGATTGCGCGGCTGCGCGCTCTACCGCACGCTTTTGATCAGCAGATGACGAACATGGCGATTGGTGTGGACGATCATCGCGTTCCGCCAAAGTTTCTGCTGGAGAAGGCGCTTGAACAGGTGAAGCAACTGGCCGCGCAGAAGCCTGAGGACTCGCCGCTGGCAATGCCGCTCAAGAGCTTTCCCGCATCAGTTTCATCCGCAGAGCAGGAGCGCATCAAGGATGAGACGCTGGCTGTGATTGCGAAGCAGGTGCTGCCTGCTTATGTGCACCTGGCGCGGTTCCTGGAGGTCACGTACGCCCCCGCGGGCCGCGAGCAGCCCGGTATTGATGCGCTGCCGGACGGCGCGAAATATTACCAGTTCCAGGTGCGGCAGAGCACCACGACCAACCTGACGCCAGCGCAGATTCACCAGATCGGCCTCGACGAAGTGAAGAAGGACGAGACGGCGATGCTGGCGATTGCGCAGCAGCTCGGCTTTAAGGATCTGGCCAGCTTCCGCGCGAGCCTGAAGGCGAATCCAAAGCTGCACCCGGCGTCGCGTGAGGCACTGCTGGACGCATACCGCGGCTACCTGGCGGCGATGCAGGGCAAGTTGCCGCAGATGTTCGGCAGGTTGCCGAAAGCCGGGTTTGAGGTCGTGCCCGTGCCGGAGTTCCTGGAGAAGACGTCCGCGCCGGCGTACTACGAGGGCGGCACGCCGGACGGCTCGCGCCCCGGACGCCTGTTTATCGATCTCTACAACGCGCCGCAGCGCAATCTCTACTCGGTTGAGGCCATCTCCTACCACGAGGGACTGCCCGGGCATCATCTGCAGGTCTCCATCGCGCAGGAGCTCACCGGCATTCCGGAGTTCCGCAAGTTTTCCGGCTACAGCGCGTACCAGGAGGGCTGGGGGCTCTATGCCGAGCACCTGGGCAAAGACGAGGGCTTCTACAAGGACCCCTACTCCGACTACGGACGTCTCGAAGCCGACATCTGGCGCGCTATCCGCCTCGTCGTCGACACCGGCGTGCACTCGCAGCACTGGACACGCCAGCAGATGGTCGACTACTTCCACGACCACTCGAACATCGACGAGCCCAGCATCCAGGCCGAAGTGGACCGCTACATCGCATGGCCCGGCCAGGCGCTGGCCTACAAGATCGGCCAGCTGAAGATCCTCGAGCTGCGCGAGAAGGCAAAGACCGCGCTCGGCCCGAAGTTCGATATCCGCGCCTTCCACGATCAGGTGCTCGACGCAGGTGCACTGCCGCTCGACGTGCTCACCGAGCGCATCGACGCCTGGATCGCGAGCCAGAAGTAGACGAGAGGGCAACATCTCCTCTACCTCCCGCAATAGCCCCTCATAAACGAGGGGCTATTGCTTTGTGGCACAGCACAGCGATGAATTTTGCCACCGTGATACACTTTCGGTTCTTGATGAAATAGACCACTCCATAACTTCTGAGTTATGGCTGTGGCGAACCCATTTCACGGAGGAATCGTGCTGAGTCGCGCAGTCACCGCCGCATTATTACTCGCTTTCTCTTCATGTTTAGTACACGCGCAGGTGTTGGATGCAACTGTCTGCGAAGTTCTCAAGAATCCGACGGCACTCGATGGAAAGATCGTCCGCATAAAAGCAACCGTCTCTGCTGGTTTTGATAGCTTTGTGCTGATTGGCGACGATTGTGGGCAGCACGTGAATGGCATTTGGCTCTCCTACCCCGAAGGCACAAAAGCCAAGTCCGGTCCTGCCGCAATGCTCCAGTTGCAACCAGCCAGCAATTTCGCCGGCACCGCGGCCGCCGCAGTTCGCGCATCCGTAACACTCGATCGGAACAAGGACTTCAAGCAGTTTGACTCGCTTCTTTCCACACCCGCAAAAGCCGGCAACGATTGTTTGGGCTGCACGCGCTATCAGGTCAGCGCGACACTGATCGGGAGACTGGATGGAGTTACACCTCAGTTGCTTCGTGAAAACGGAAAGATCGTCCGTATCGCGGGCTTCGGTAATCTCAATGCCTATGGCGCGAGGCTGGTACTGCAGTCCGTGTCTGATGTAACTGCGAAGGAAATCGACTACACCAAACCAGCACCAAGCAAAGCCAGGGGCACCACCATCGCAAATGAATTTGGCACGGGCGCTTCACTTCGCGAGCAGCCGAAGCGCGCCATCAAGGCATTCGGCGAACCAGGAGACGACAACGGGGTAGAGGTTTCCGGGATGCAGAATGAAGCATCCCCTGCCGTGGAAGCGCAGAGCACAAAGAAATCTCCAGACGGAGTGCTCTTCAACTGCTCCTTTGCAATGGATCGCCTTAAGGGAGATGCGTTGGGGCGCGCAATGGCGCATGTCGGCGAGCATGTTGCCGACCTTCGGACTCCGGAGGGCGGCGATGGTTCGGCACTTCCCTATCAACTTGAATTTCGCGCATGGGTCACCACCGTACTCAGCGCAATTGGCAACGGTCAGAAATCACTGATGCTCCCAGGCGGCTACATCGCGTGGAACTCATCCTGGTCAACTTCGGACCTGAATGACAACACGTCGCATGCGCTGTCGGGATACCTCTCGAACTTCGATCGGCTGAGTCGCTAGCTTCACGAATTCGTACTCTTGGTGGCGCCCCGGTGCTGCGCCGCGTATCCTGATGAGTACCACCCACTCCTTTTCATCAGGACATCAGACCAATGACGGAGATTGCAGTAGAAGCCCCCGAGGTACCCGCGCAGTTGCCGAACGTACGCGTTGCTGTGCTGGGCGCAGGCAAGATGGGCGGCATCCTGGTGCAGGCTTTTCTGAAGCAGAATCTATTTGCCGCAGACAACGTGCACGCTACGGTGGCGCACCCGGAGCGCGCGCTCGCGCTCGGCGCGCAGTGGGGCGTGGACGTGACCACGGACAACCTGGCCGCGGCTGAACAGGCGGACCTGATCCTACTCGGCGTCAAGCCCTTCCAGGCCATCGAGTTGCTCGAAACCATCCGCCCGGCGCTCAAGCCCGGCAAGACCATCGTCTCGTTTGTGGCCTCCGTGACAACGCGCGCCATTGAGGAAGCGGCAGGAATGGAGATCGGCGTGATCCGCGCCATGCCCAACACGCCCGCCGCCCTCGGCGCTGGCGCGGCGGCGCTGTGCCGCGGCCGCTTTGTCTCCAATGAGCAGATGGATCTGGCCAAGCGCATCTTCGAAACCATCGGCCGCGCCGTCGTCGTCGAAGAAAAGCACATGGACGCAGTCACCGGCCTCTCCGGCTCTGGTCCGGCTTACATTTACATCGTCATCGAGGCGCTGGCCGAGGCGGGCGTCAAGGTGGGCCTGCCGCGCGACGTGGCTACGCAGCTTGCAGCACAGACGGCCTTCGGCGCGTCGAAGATGGTGCTGGAAACCGGCTACCACCCAGCCCTGCTGAAGGACGCCGTGACCACACCCGCGGGCTGCACCGCCGACGGCATTCTGGAACTGGAAGAAGGCGGCCTGCGCGTGACGCTGATCAAGGCCGTCATGCGCGCCACCGAACGCGCCAAACAGCTAGCCAAGGGTTAACCGGTCATCTTGTCACCAGGCGGGATTCCTGCGGAGGAATCCCGCCGTTTACTCGCCAACATTGCCCATCCAACGTCCAACCTGGCTGCCGAAGTACCTGCCCGAGCTGGACGGGATACGCGGTCTCGCCATCCTCGCCGTGGTGCTCTACCACTGCCACCCGCGCCTGGTGGGCACGCCGCTCTACCGCGTAGTTCTCTGGGGTTGGTCCGGCGTTACGCTGTTCTTCTTCCTGAGCGGCATGCTCATCACGTGGAACCTGCTGGAGTCGCGCGACAAGCCGCGTTACTTCCACAACTTTCACGCCCGGCGCGCTCTGCGCATCTGGCCTGTCTATCTGCTGATCCTCGCCTTTGTCTACGCTGAGGCGCCGTGGTACGTCGGGGCAAGCGTGTGGGATGCCGTACGCACAGCACCGTGGTGGGCCTACCTGCTGTTTCTGCAGAACCTGGTCCCGCTGACGCTTCCGCCTGCTCTGGGGCCCACCTGGGCTCTGGCGATTGAGGAGCAGTACTACTTTGTGTGGGCTCCGCTGGTGCGCTGGCTGCGCCGCCCCGCCTTGCTGGCTCTGCCGCTGGTTGCCGCGCTTGCGGCCGCGCCCATGATTCGCCACGCGCATCTGCACTGGATCACGCCGACGCACACGCTCATCCACCTCGACGGCCTTGCGCTGGGCAGTCTTGCCGCGCTGGCGCTCTACACGCTGCCGCTCAGCCGCCGTGCATGGCTCGGCCTCGGGCTCGCGTGCTTCGCCGGGGGCGCCGCCGCCACTTTCACCGTCGCCGGAGGCACGGCATTCCTCGACACGGCACTCGCCTTCGGCTATGCAGGCGCAGTCCTCACCGCCATTGCCTCGACGGGCATGAAGACGCCGCTGCACGCGGTGCTGCGCCGCGGCCCGCTGGCCTTCTACGGGCGCGTCAGTTACGGGCTCTACCTCACGCACATCGCCGTCTTCGTGTATTTCGGCTGGTTTGACCTGCGCATGGACCCCTACGGCACCGCAGGCAACCTCGCCGTCGTCGCCTTCCGCCTCGCGGCAGCCACGGCCGTCGCCGCCGTCCTGTGGTACGGCTACGAGTCCAGGATTCTCAAGCTGAAGCGGCACTTCTGACCAGTGGACAGCATCGAATCCAGCAGCGTTCTGTATTGATCGTCTTGCGCATTTCGTCTCACATCATGAGTCTTCGTCTCACCGCAATGTGACTCGAATCACCCGTCAACTGGACGGCCGGCTGCTAGTCTGGTCAGTCACCGAGAACTCCCCTTTTTGAGGTGCACTATGAGCAAAGCGACGAAAGCTGTTTCCCCGGCTGAGGCGAAAGCTGCTCCTTCGGCCGATATAAAAGCTGTTTCTCCTGCCAAAGAACCGGGGAATGGCCCCTTGAGCCCTGAACTGCTGGCGAAGATGGATGCCTACTGGCGCGCGGCGAACTACCTCTCCGTGGGCCAGATCTACCTCAAGGACAATCCTCTGCTGGAGCACCCGCTGACGCTGGATGACGTGAAGCCGCGCCTGCTGGGCCACTGGGGCACAACGCCCGGTCTTAACTTCCTCTACGTGCACCTGAACCGCATCATCCGCAACCGCGACCTGGACATGATGTACATCATCGGTCCCGGCCACGGCGGCCCCGGACTCGTCGCCAACACCTATCTCGAGGGCTCCTACACCGAGATTTATCCGCACATCGAACGCAACACGGACGGCATCAAGCGCCTGTTCCGGCAGTTCAGCTGGCCCTATGGCATCCCCAGCCACGTGGCGCCAGAAACTCCGGGCTCCATCCACGAGGGCGGTGAGCTGGGTTACTCGCTGGTGCATGCTTACGGCGCCGCGTTCGACAACCCGAACCTCGTCGTGGCCTGCGTCGTCGGCGACGGTGAAGCCGAGACCGGTCCACTGGCGACCAGTTGGCACTCGAACAAGTTTCTGAATCCCGCCACGGACGGCGTGGTGCTGCCCATCCTGCATTTGAATGGCTACAAGATCGCCAACCCCACGGTGCTGGCGCGCATTCCGCACGCTGAGCTGGAGAGCCTGATGCGTGGCTACGGCTACGAGCCGTTCACGCTTGAAGGCGACGATCCGGCCACCATGCACCAGAAGGCCGCAGCGGTCTTTGACCAGATCTTCGACCGTATCGCAGCCATCCAGAAAGCCGCGCGCGAAGGCGGCGTTACCGAGCGCCCGGCGTGGCCCATGCTGATCATGCGCACGCCCAAGGGCTGGACTGGCCCGAAGGTTGTCGACGGCAAGCCGGTGGAAAACACCTGGCGAGCACACCAGGTGCCCTTCAGCGAGCTGCGCGAAAAGCCCGATCATCTGCGTCTGCTGGAGGATTGGCTGCACAGCTACAAGCCCGAGGAACTATTCGACGAAAAGGGTGCGCTGCGCGATGAAATTGCCGACATCGCGCCGAAGGGCCGCCGCCGCATGGGCATGAATGCGCACGCGAATGGTGGCCTGCTGCTGAAGCCACTGCGCGTGCCGAACTTCCGCGACTTTGCGGTGAAGATTGAGGCCCGCGGCGCGAAGGACGTTGAGTCAACGCGCGTGCTGGGCCACCTGCTGCACGCGGTGATGCAGGCGAATATGGACCAGAAGAACTTCCGCGTCTTCGGCCCCGATGAAACCGCCTCAAACCGTATTGGCGACGTGATCACAGATACGGGCAAGACATGGGTGGCGGAATCGCTGCCCGTGGATGAGAATCTCTCCGCCACTGGCCGCGTGATGGAAGTCCTGAGCGAGCACATGTGTCAGGGCTGGCTTGAGGGCTATCTGCTCACAGGCCGCCACGGCTTCTTCTCCTGCTATGAGGCGTTCATTCACATCGTTGACTCGATGGTGAACCAGCATGCCAAGTGGCTCAAGGTCACGCGCGAGATTCCCTGGCGCAAGCCCATCGCATCGCTCAACTACCTGCTCAGCTCGCTGGTCTGGCGGCAGGACCACAACGGCTTCTCGCACCAGGACCCGGGCTTCATTGATCACCTGCTGAACAAGAAGGCCGACGTGGTGCGCATCTATCTGCCGGCCGACGCCAACACGCTGCTGGCCGTCAGCGACCACTGTCTGCGCAGCCGCAACTACATCAACCTGATCGTGGCCGGCAAGCAGCCCGCGCCACAGTGGCTCAAGATTGATGAAGCTATCCAGCACGCCGCCGCCGGAGTGGGCGTGTGGAAGTGGGCGTCGAACGACGAGGGCGGTGAGCCTGACGTTGTCATCGCCAGCTGCGGTGACGTTCCGACCATGGAAGCCCTGGCCGCCGTCACACTGCTCCGCGAGCGCGTGCCTGACCTGAAGATCCGCTTCGTCAACGTGGTGGACCTGATGACGCTGCAACCACAGTCCGAGCATCCGCACGGCCTGCCGGACGAAGAGTTTGATCTGATCTTCACTAAGGACAAGCCGGTCATCTTCGCCTTCCACGGCTACCCGTGGCTCATCCACCGGCTCACCTATCGCCGCCGCAACCACGACAACATCCATGTGCGCGGCTATAAGGAAGAGGGCACCACAACCACACCGTTCGACATGTGCGTGCTCAATAACGTTGATCGTTTCCAGCTCGCGCTTGACGCGATTCTGCGCGTGCCACGGCTTGCGAACCAGGCCGACCAGGCACGCCAGTGGTACTCAGAGGCCATCCAGCGCCACAAGCTCTACGTGGCCGAGTACGGTGATGACCTGCCGGAGATTCGCGACTGGCGCTGGCCCAACCCGAAGGCTTAGTTCTTCTTCAATTCACTGTTCGAGGTATGCATGTCGTCTTTGCCTGTATTGGTTTTGAATAGCGGTTCTTCTTCCATCAAATTCTCGGTCTATGAGGCCGGTGACGGTGCACGCACGCGACTCTTTGAGGGCGCGGTCGACGGCATCGGCACCGACCTCGGCAAGTTCTGGATCAAGGACGCGACCGGCAAGAAGCTCGTCGATCAGACGCCCGCTCTGCCCACACGCGCTGTTGCGTTCAAGCTCGTCGCCGACGCTCTCCACTCCGGCGACTTCCCCGCCCCGGCGGCCATCGGCCACCGCATGGTTTCCGGCGGGCCCACCGTGCAGGAGAACCAACTCATCACGCCCGAGCTCATTGACGAGATGGAGAGCTACACGGCCTTTGCGCCGCTGCACACCCCCATCGCCGTCTACATCATGCGTGAGGCTCTGCGCCTGTTCCCCGGCATCCCCAACTTCGTCATCCTCGACACCTACTTCCACCGCACCATGCCGGAAGTAGCCAAGCACATGCCGATTCCGCACGAGTACGCGGACATGGGCGTGCGCCGCTACGGCGCGCATGGCGTCTCGTACGAGTCGATCGTCTACCAGCTTGAGCCGAAGGTGCCGGAGAGGCTGATCGTTGCCCACCTCGGCAACGGCGCGTCGATCTCGGCCATCCTCCACGGCCAGTGCCTCGATACTTCCATGGGCCTGACGCCCACCGGCGGCATCATCTCCGGCACGCGCACCGGCGACATCGATCCCGGCGTACTTCTGTTCATCCTGCGCAAGATTGCAGAGAACAAGCCCAACACCGGCGACGCGGCCGACGAGCTTGAGATTGTTGCAAGCAAGAAGGCCGGCCTTCTCGGCGTGAGCGAAGTCTCCAATGACATGCGCGACGTGCGCGACGCCATCAATGCGGGCAACGCCAAGGCGCGGCTCGCGGTCGACAAGTTCGTCTGGACGATTCAGAAGTGGATCGGCAGCTTCTTCGTCGAACTCGGCGGCCTCGACGCCCTCGTTTTCACCGGCGGCATCGGCGAGAACGACATCGCGGCGCGTGCGGAGATCTGCGCGGGCCTGAGCGCACTCGGCATCAAGATCGACGCCGAGAAGAACAACGTCCGCGGCATGGCGACGATTTCGACGCAGGACTCGGCCGTGACGGTACGCGTGATTCCACCTGCAGAAGACCTGATCATCGTCAACCACGTGGTGCGTCTGCTCGGCAATTAACCCGAGCAGTTCTTCACGCTTCGCTCATTCATCGGCCCTGTACGCGCGCTCCTTTCGGGCGTTGCTGCAGGGCCGATTCCTTTGTGCAACCTTCTCTGCAACCCCGCACACACTCCTTCTCTGGTCTACACTGGAAGGTTCCTACCGGAGTCTCGATTCATGCCGTTTGCTGCTGCGCCCGCCGATACCGAACGCCTGCCCTCGCCGGCCCTGCGCCGCTTTGCCTGGGCCGTGCTGGCCTACTTCATCGCCGTCATCCTGTGGGGCTCCGTGGTGCGTGCCACCGGCTCCGGCGCAGGCTGCGGCGACCACTGGCCGCTCTGCAACGGCACCGTGCTGCAGCACTCCGCGCGCGTAGACACCATGATCGAGTTCACGCATCGCATCACCAGCGCGCTCTCGTTCTTCTCCGCCGTGGCGCTGCTCATCTGGACCTGGCGCGGCACCGTGCGCGGCCATCTCGCGCGCGCCGCAGCCGTCGCGACAGTCGTCTTCACGCTCATTGAGGCCATCCTCGGCGCACTGCTGGTCAAGCTGGGCCTCACGGCACAGAGCCAGTCGCCCCTGCGCGCGCCCTACCTCGCGCTGCACCTGACCAACACGCTGCTGCTGCTGGCCGCGCTCACGCTCACCGCGCATCTGCTCAGCCGCCGCCACGGTTATCTGCGCGGAATGGTCCGCCTCGTCGCGCCCATCCGCGCCAGCGTTGGTATCCTGGTTGTGCTCATTGTTGGCGTCACAGGCTCGCTGGCCGCGCTCGGAGACACGCTCTTCCCCGCCGAATCGCTGGAGACGGCCTTCGCGCAGGACTTCACCGCGCAGAGCGGCTGGCTCATCCGCTGGCGCTGGACGCATCCCGCCGTCGCCTTCCTCGCCAGTGTCTTCCTCATCTGGCTTATGGTGCGCGCAGCTCAGCGCAGCGCCCACTGGGACAACCGCGGCCTCTCCGCCGCAGTGCTCCTGCTGCTCGCCGCGCAGTACATCCTCGGCGTTGTGGACGTGGTCCTGCTCGCGCCCGTGTGGCTGCAGATCGGGCATCTGCTCGGCGCTGACCTGCTGTGGTCAGCACTTGTGGTGCTCACCGCGCGGCTCACCTTGCAGCCCGCGGAGGCCGCAGCCCCCGCGAACTGATCGTTCTTCTTACTTCACAAGCACGCCTGCGCCCGGATAGTCCACGCCGTTGACCTCTGCGTGCAGCACGGGCAGTTCCGGCGTCGCCGTCAGATACTCGACCTTGCCGCCGCTCACGATGATGGTGTCCTCCGTCTTGCCGCCGCGAATGCTCGGGTTCCACGCAAAGGCCTGGCTGTCGACGACGACCTGCGTGCCGTTCGGCGTTGCCACCCACTCGCGCTCTGCATAGCCAGCCGGGCCGCCCTGGTGATGGAAGCGCTCCTCGCCGGGGAACCCCTCGGCAGCGTAAGCTTCCTGCGCCACCTTGAACAGCGCGGCAGACGTGGCACCGGGCTTTGACGCAGCAATCAGCGCCGCATTCACGCGCGCCGCCGATGCGAACCGCGACGCGAGTTCCTCAGACAGCTTGCCGAAGTGGACGAACCGCGTGATCGAAATGACCAGGCCCCACTTGCGCGCGCAGAGGTTGAGCATGCCGTAGTTCTTCAGACGCGCGCCGCGCGGCACCGCATGCTTGTACTTGAAGATGCGCTCGTCCACGCCGTAGAGATGCACTGAAGGAAGAATGCCGCGCTTGAAGAGGTTCGCCGTCGTGATCGCCTCCAGGTCGTACTCACTCAGCCCCGGCTCCACTTCGTGCAGTGACTCCACGGTGGCCGCGGCAACTTCAGCGCCAAGCCAGCGGAAGCGCGCGATCTCCGTTTCCGTAAGCGCCGCGCGCAGAGGATAGAGGCTCACGACGCGGACGCCGTCGCCGGGTGTATCGGAAGCCAGCGGCCCGCCAGCGAGCTTAGCTGCAGCGGCATTGGTGTCGTCTGCAAACCACGGGAACAGCACCGGCTCAAAGTCCAGCGCACCAAACTCCTCATCGTGCGCGCGCGGCGCCTCGTTCTCGGTTGTCAGGTAGAAGCGCTTGCCTTCCGCAGTAACGAGCACAGAAACCACTCCAGTTTCCGCCGCTGCGCAAACCACTTCCTCTACTGCACCGCCGGTGATCCACGCAATATTCTCATTGCGCTTGAGCAGAAGCCCGCCAAGCTTCTCAGCCTTCAGCCATTCCACCACCTTCGCGTGCTTGGCTTCCAACTCCGCATTCCACGCGGCTTCCGTCACAATCGTGCTTCCATGCACCACCAGACTTTTCGCAATCCTCTTCGCCATCTCAGCCCTTTCTCTTCAGCGGCTCTCAAACGTAAGCCGGGCGCTGACACGGAATGTCAACGCCCGGGCTGTTCTTTACTGTTGCTCGCTTAGTCCTCGAGCGACGGGTGGTAGTAGCTCTCCCAGCCGAGGTAACGGGCCGCCTCGTGGATGGCCTTCGACACGTCGCTGAAGTTTGCAGCCACGTGATGTTCGAAGCCTTCACGGCAGATGTACTTCAGCAGCTTCTGGAGCTGCGGAATCTCCGCAACGCCCGCGCCGCCGAAGGTCTCCAGCGGATCGTCGGTGAACTTCGCCGGGCCGGTATAGCCGCGGATCACGCCACGGCGATCGTCGGTCGAGAAGCGCGCAAAGGTCATGGTGCCAGCCTTGACGCGACCCACGCAGGTGCCGAAGGTATTCTCCTTGCCCACGGTGCCCGCGATGATAGCCTGGTAGTCCATCTTCGGCGCTTCTGCAAAGAAGTGCTTGGGCAGGTTGGAGCAGTGGAAGCAGACGCACTTGTTCGGATCGGTGCCGTAGTTGTTGTTCCAGTCCAGCAGCGCCGAGGGCGTGCCAGATGCCAGGGCCAGCATGTACATGCTGAGCACGCCGGGAACGTCGACTTCGCAGGCCGAGGGAATCAGCTTGTTCGACATCATGCTCATGATGGTGCAGGGCACAACGCCGAAGAACTCTTCCATCGAGGTCCAGCACTGCACAGCGCTGACCGTGGAGTTGGTCTGCTTCATCCAGCCGTCGATGACAGCACCGAGCTTGGCCATCTTCAGCAGCGCGGATTCGGTGATGCCCTGCGTGCTCACGTAGGCCTTGATCTCGGCAAGCTTGGCCTGCGCCGAGTCGTCCGTGTCCTTCATGCGATTGATGCGGCCAAAGATCTCCGACAGATCGATGGGCTCGATGGAGATGCCGGCAGTCTCAAAGATGCGCTCGGAGTAGCGGACCGTGTTGAAGGCCGCAGGACGCGCGCCGATGGCGCCGATCTTGAGGTTCTTCAGGCCCTTCACGATGCGGCAAACAGCGGAGAACTGCTCGAGGTCGGCCTTGAACTCGGGCGACTGGAGCGACTCCGTGTGCAGCGTGGTGAGCGTGTAGTTGATGCCGTACTGCATCATGTTGTTACAGCAGCTCATCTTGCCGCAGAAGCTGTCGCGCCGCACCGCGATCGTCATGTCGTCTGAGCGATCAGGCGTAGCCTGCACCAGCACCGGAACCTTCAGGCCAGAGAGACGGATGGCGTCCACAATGCCGCGCTCTTCGCCGAAGTTCGGCAGCGTGACGATGATGCCGTCGATCTCTTCTGCGTGCTTCTTGAACAGCTCCGCGCAGCGCTGCGACTCGGCATAGGTTTCCACCGCGCCGTACTTCGACTCTTCCGGCGAGAGAACGATCGCCTTTGCACCTGCGGCTTCAAGAACTGCAATGATTTCTTCGCGGCCCGTCTTCGCCAGATGATCGGGGAAAAATCCGCGATTGCCTACCACCACGCCAAAGGTCATGGTTCGTTCGGTTGCCATGGAATTGCTCCTTCACAATTGCTGTGCCGCGTCTGCGGCATTGATAAAGTTGTTAAATTCGGTTGCGCTGCGGCTCCGGAAGTTCTAGTGGCTGCGTCCGGGGCGAAACTTGACGAGGTAGAGAACGCCGACGATGAGCAGCAGAGCGCCCCACCAGATGGGCGTGTGCAGTTCAACCAACTGCACGCCTGCCGGATAGAGACCTGTTGCCCACTCGTAGATGCCATAGGCGAAGGCCAGGCCGCCGTAGATGGTCAGCATCACACCCACAAAGAACCAGATCGCGATTCCCGATCCATGCATAGAACGTTGTCCTTTCCAGCGGTGCGCCTCCACGGGGAGGCGCACCTGTTGCTACCAGAACAGAATGTTGAGCACAGCAAAGAGAATCACCACGATCACGCCCCAGGTGGTTTCCCGCTGATAGAACGGAACCGACTCTTCCTTCGGCAGCACCGTTGCGCCGTAAACCAGTCCGTTGAGCTCTTCCACCGGACGCGGCTTGGTCAGCAGGCTCACCAGTACGTTGACGATGGCCGCGAAGCAGAAGGCCCACCATGCGCGATAGACGTTCTCTGCCATCGGCTTGGCGTCAGGCGAGAGAGCCACCGTGGCCAGCGCCGAGGGGATTAGCTTCACCCACATGAACAGGCCCGCCGAGAAGATGATGCCGGTAAACAGGCCAAGAAATCCCGCCAAGCTCGTCGAGCGCTTCCAGAACATGCCCAGCAGAATCGTGGCCAGCAGCGGCGCAATGAAGATTGAGAACAGCGCCTGCACGTAGTCCATGATGCCGTGCGCATGCATCACCAGGTACGCTGCTCCAATTGACACCGCGACGCCGATGACGATTGCCATGCGGCCCACCATCACGTAGTGGCTGTCAGAGCCCTGCTTGTTGATCAGCGGCTTGTAGATGTCGTACGTCCACACCGTGGAGAAGGCGCTCACGTTGCCCGCCATGCCGCTCATAAAGCCAGCAATCAGCGCCGTGATGCCCATGCCCAGCAGGCCGGGTCCCAGGTAGCGCACCATCATCAGCGGCAGTGCCTGATTGTAGCTGTGCAGCTCCGCATCGGGTCCGCCAGCCAGCACCTTCTGCTGCGACTCAGCCGTCAGGTTGGTCTTGGCCATGGCAGCCGAACATCCCTGCGGATTCGCCACCTGCCCCGCGCTCGTGAGCGAACAGGCAGCGACAACATCTTCGCCTACCAGTTGGCGGCGCGAGCCGTCAGGGTTCTGCAGCAGCACCAGGCCGAGCAGGCCGGGCAGAATCACGATGAACGGCACAGCCATCTTGAAGAACGAACCGATGATGGGAGCCATGCGCGCTGCACGCAAGTTGTGCGCCGCAAGCACGCGCTGCACAACGAGGAAGTCCGTCGTCCAGTAGCCGAAGCTGATGACAAAGCCGAGACCGAGGATGATGCCGCTCCAGTGCACGCCCATCGGGTTCGAGGCAAAGTGGCCGGTGTCGCGCCAGAGGTGGATGTAGCTGTCTGCGCTGACGCCGCCCACCGACTGCACATTGGCGATGATGCGATGTTTCAAACCTTCAACGCCGCCAGCCTGGTAGAGGCCGAGGATCGGCACCAGCAGCGCGCCGCCCCAGATGAGGACGAACTGCAGGACCTCATTAAAGATGGCCGAGCGCAGGCCGCCGAGGCCGACGTAAAGCGCGACGGCAACCGAGGAAACCAGGATGCTGAACGTGATGTCCCAGCCGAGAACGACCTTCATAACGACGGCCATGGCGAACATGTTCACGCCGCTCATCAGGATCATTTCGATCGCGAAACTGAACGCCGCCACGCTGCGTGCCTGTCCGCCGAAGCGCAGGTCCAGGTAGCCCGGCACCGAGTGCGTCTTCGAAACGTAATAGAACGGCATCATAACCAGGCCAAGGAACAGCATGGCCGGGATGGCGCCTACCCAGTACCAGTGGGTCGCCAGAATGCCGTACTGGTAGGCGGAACCTGCCCAGCCCATCAGTTCGAGCGAACCCATGTTGGCGGAAACAAAGCTAAGGCCGGCGATCCACGCGGTCATCTCGCGACCGGCCATGAAGAATTCCTCGCTGGTGTTGGAACGGCCCTTCAAGTAGAAGCCGATCCAGATCGTCATGCCGAAGTAGACGACGATGACCAGGATGTCGAGGGGACGAAGACTGGCTAGCGGCGAAGCGGCCAGGGCGAGCAGTGCAGGCATATGGCTGAAGCCGCCGGAGAGTGCTGCAGAGGTTGCCGATCCAAACATTGGGTTCACCTGATGCGAAGCAGTTGCGTTCACCAGAGGCGGTGAACGTCCGCCCCAAGTAAATGGGTTTACTGCAAGGCTTGTCAAGCCTGAATTCACACTGAGCCGAAATTTTGAACGCGCCGTTCAGCCGCGAAATGCTCCCGCGGAGCACGAACGGATTTAAGGCGTAAAAACTTCGGGTAAGCGTTTACTCGACGAAGTGTACCACAACTTTCCATCTGCGCAAGACGTTCCTCATCACACGTCCATTTTGGCCGATTTCTCTGGCTTTCCTTATGCGTTTCCCCCTTGTCAGTGCAGGTACGCAACGATACGTTGAGATATGGGGCCATTCTCCAGACGCATTCCCTCCCGGGGCAGCTTGCGCACGCGGTTCTCGCGTACGCGGTTGCTGCATGTCCACGCGGTTCCCAACTCCCACCCGATTCTCATCAGAAGGAGCTGTTGCGATGTTCTCGCCTGAAGATCCCGTTGCCTGTAGTGGATTCTCCCGCCGTACCTTCTTCCGCTTTGCTGCCGGCGCCTCAGCCTTGGCCACGTTGCCTCTCGTCAATGAGCCTCGTCTGGCTCACGCCGCGCGTCCCCACTTTGCCGACCCGAATATCGGCATCCACATCGATGCCAATGAGAATCCGCTGGGCCCCTCAGAGGCGGCGCGCAAGGCGATGGACGAGATCCTACCCCGTGGCGGGCGCTACCTGTTCCCTTATGAAGATCAGCTCGCGGAGATCTTCGCAAAGCAGAACGGACTCGACGCGGAGTATGTAGTTCCTTTTGCGGGTTCGACGGAGCCGCTGCACTACACCGTGCTGGCGTTCACCGGCAAGGACAAGGCGCTGGTGGTTGGCGATCCCGGCTATGAAGCTCCCATGTGGGCCGCACAGATTGCCGGTGCCCCCATCCACAAGGTTCCACTCGCCGATCCCAAGGGCGCTGCATCGCACGACATCAAGGCGATGCTTGCAGCCTCCGCAAATCCCGGCGTGATCTACGTATGCAATCCCAACAATCCGACCGGGACCATCACGCCGCGCGCCGACATTGAATACCTCGTTGCCAACGCCCCCAAGGACACCATCATCCTCGTCGACGAAGCCTATATACACTTCAGCGATGCTGAGACCGCGCTCGACCTGGTGAAGCAAGGCAAGAACGTGATTGTGCTGCGCACCTTTTCAAAGCTCTATGGCATGGCTGGAATCCGCATGGGCTTTGTGGTTGCCAAGCCAGAACTGCTGGCCAAGATCACGCCGTACGGCGGACAGAACTCGCTGCCGATTACTGCAGTGGCCGCGGCTAAGGCCAGCCTGCTGGATCCGGCGCTGGTGCCCACGCGCAAGAAGATCATCGCCGACGTCCGCGTCGATACCATTGCCTGGCTGAAGAGCAAGGGCTACAACTGCACGCCTTCGCAGAGCAACTGCTTCATGCTCGACGTGAAGCGTCCCGGGCAGGAAGTGCAGGCCGCTCTGGCCAAGAAGGAAATGTTCGTCGGGCGCATCTGGCCGGCATGGCCCAACCATGTACGCATCACGGTGGGCACCGCGGACGAGATGGCTGCCTTCCGCAAGGCCTTCACCGAGGTGATGAACAGCGAGACTGCCGGTCTCACACCGGCACCGCTTCCGCGCCGGCTCGCCGAGCACCCTTTCACGCACCTCTCGTAAGCCTGCTTCCGCACCAAAGCAAAGGCCTCGCTTCGGCGAGGCCTTTCTGCAGCGTGCTGCGCATACGTGCACCGCGCCCCTTCCTGCTCGACACACGCAAGTTCCGCATCTGCGGAGTCCACAAAAAACCGCGGCGTCCGGAGAACTCCGGACGCCGCAGCGTGTTTTGCCGGGATTGCCCCGGCCCTGCGTAGCCTGCTTAGAAGATGATCTTCAGAGCCAACTGAGTGTTGAACGGCTCGCCAGGGCCAATGCCCGGGGCGCCGTTGTAGTTGCCGATGGTCGTGGTGACCTGGCCGAAGCTGCTGCCGTCGGAGAGGTAGTTATCCGGCGGTGCCAGGTTGGTGTGGTTCAGCAGGTTGAAGAACTCCACGCGGAACTGGGCCTTGACGCGCTCGGTGATGTTGCCGTTCTTGAACACCGAGAAGTCCACGTCACTGAAGCCCGGCGACACAAGCGAGTTGCGGTTCAGAGTACCGAAGGCGTTGCTGGGGCTGACGTAGGCACCGTTGGCATTGGTAAAGTACTGCTCCACGCCACCGGAGAGCTTGCGGTCGCCCTTGACGGAGAGCCCGGTCACCTGGTCGGGACGGTCCGCGCCTTCGCCGGTTCCGCTGGTGTCGTCACCGGTGTAGACCGTAAACGGCTGGCCGCTGTGGAAGCTGAACAGAGAGTTGAGCTGCCATCCGTTGGCGATCCAGTTCGGGCCGTGAAGCTTCGGCACTGTGTAGTTGATATACGCGTTGAAGTTGTTGCGGGTGTCGTAGTCCATGCTGGCGTACTCACCCTGGAAGTTAGTCGAGTCCTGCGGGTTGGAGTTACGATACTGGGTCATCTGATCCAGACCGTGGCCCCAGGTGTAGTTGAACTGCGACGTCATACCGTGCCAGGACGACGTCTTCAAAGTCGCCTGCAGAGAGTTGTAGTTCGAGTTGCCGATCGAGGCGATTTCGTTGACCGGGCCATACGGATAGCCGCTCGCACCGCTCGCGTCTGTCGTAGAACCATGGGCCAGCGCGTAGGGGCGCATTGCGTTCTGCGTCTGCGCGTCGTATGCGGAGCTGCCCACAGGAGCCTGGTTGATGTCGTGAATCGACAGAAGCTTGCGCGCCTGCGAGCCGACATAGCCGAGAGTGAACAGGATCTTCGAGCTCAACTGCTGCTCAACATTCAAGCTGAAGTTGGCGCTGTACGCGGAGCGGAAGTTCTGGTTGATGGAGAACAAGCCGTAGCTGTTGGCTGCGCTGAATGCCGCAGAGGTGGAAAATAGCTCGGCGCCTGGCGCAATGACCTGGTGCGACGCGCTGAGCAAGCCCACAGGGCTGGACCCACCGGGATTGCTTTCCGCACCTGACGCGCCGCCGTTCGGAGGCCGGTTGTCGAGGAACGGGTTCAGGTTCGGCTGGTCAAAGTACATGCCGAAGCCGCCACGAACCACCGTTGCTGGTGTGGCCTGGTAGCTGATGCCGATACGCGGGCTGAAGTCGTCATGGGCTGCCGCGTAGAGACTGTTGATTCCATCGCCCTGGAAAACAATGCCCTTGTCGAACAGGAAGACCGAGAGGTCCTTCGTCGAGTTGTGCATCGGCCCAAGGAAGTCGTAGCGAACGCCGAGGTTCAGGTTCAGCTTCGGCGTGACCTGGAAGGAGTCAGAGAGAAACAGGTTGAAGTTGTTGACGTAGACTTCGCGCTCCGGGTTGCCACGCGCGATTGAGCTGGAGTGCGTGCAACCAAGCAGGTAGTCAGCCAGCGCCAGGATGTGCGAATCGGTTGTAGAATCCTGCGTTCCGCTGGTGATGCCATAGGCTGTGGAGCAGGAATCGCCGACAAATGCACCGGTCGAGCTATATGCGTTCGAGCCCCACGGACCTTCCGAACCATCAAACTTGAATGCGCCGCGCATCTTGCGGTGATAGAACTCGTTCAGGTATGCACGGCGGAACTCACCGCCGAAGCGAAGCTGGTGCTTGCCAATGGTGTAGTTGGCGGCATCGTCAAGGTGGCCGGTAATGTCGTTACGGCCGGAAGGCGGCGTCGCCGCGCTGGTACCATCAAAGCCGCTGATGGTAATTGAAGGCGCGCCGAGCAGCGCGGAGCTAACATCCGTGTTCCAGCCGAGCGACGCCATGTCGAACGAGTGGTTCACGTCGAAGAACACCTGGTTGAAGTAGTTCACGCCCGCCAGCACCTGGTTCGTAAACCGCGAGCTGATCGTGCTGTTCCACACCGCCGAGTAGTTATACACATGGATAGGCGCGGTCTCAAAGTAATACACCAGCTTCGAGCCGACATAGGACGTCTGATCGCCCTGCCCGCCAAACATGTGCAGCGACAGGTTATTCCTGTCGTTGATGGTGTAATCCAGGCGTCCGAAGCCGTTGTAGCTATAGCCAGTGGTCGGCTCGGTCACCGGATAGTTCGAAGTCGTCTTCGTCCCAGTCAACGCATCTGCAGGCCACAGGGCCGCCAGCACGTTCTTTGAAGTCGTCATCGCCGACGCTGGAACGCCCCACGACTCGGCATACGTCGTCGCTGCATCCTGCCACGCAGTCGAGGGCTCAGTGGCCGTGTCCGGCACGTCAATGATGAACTGCTGCTTCTCGTAGTTCAGGAAGTAGAAGAGCTTGTCCTTCTTGATGGGGCCGCCCACTGAGGCGCCGTACTGCTCATTGCGCAGCTTGTCCTTCGGGCCGCTGTTGAACGGGTTGTTAGCGGAGAAGAATTCGTTGCGGTTGTAGTAGTAGGCCGAACCGTGAATGGTGTTAGTGCCGCTCTTGGTAGCCAGGTTCACTGTGCCGCCCGCGTTGCGGCCCGCTTCAGCACCCGACTGCGTCTGCTGCGAATACTCTTCGATTGAATCCAGCGGCAGCGTGATGCCAGCAATGCCGGAGACGCCGCCCTGGTTGACAGCAGGAACGTTATGCCAGAGGTCGTTGTTATCCACGCCGTCAATCTGCCAGTTCACCTGGTTGGCGCGCGAACCGTTCACGGAGCCGAAGCCGCCTGCAGAGTAACCACCGAAGCCTGTCGAAAGGCCGATCATCTGCGTGAAGTCGCGGCCGTTCATCGGCGTGTTTTGCACTGTCTCAGAAGGAATAACCGTGGTCTCGGTTGCGGTCGTGGTGTCTAGTGCGAGTGCATCGGCTGCAACCTCCACTGTTTCACCAGCGGACTGTACACCCAGCTTGATGGGCAGCGTATAGATGGTGCCGGCTGTTACCGGGACATTCGACACAACCGACGCTTTGAACCCAGGCGCACTTACTGACACTTTATAAGTGCCAAGCTGCATATCCTGAAAGATATACTCGCCTGCGCTCGATGATATTGTCTTGCGCGAAACGCCCGTGGCTACGTTCAGGGCTTCCACTTCGGCCGAGGGCACGACAGCCCCGGATTGGTCGGTCACCGTGCCATTGATGCCGCCTCGGAAAGTCTGTGCGTGGCCTGCCAGCGGCGCAATCAACAGCGCAGCCAGTGCCATCCATATAACGGCGAAGATACGCCGGGTAAGTCGATAACCCATGAGTCAATGCCTCCGGAAACACCGTTCAAGTTGTTGTTTCTGGTTTCAGCGCTAAAAGGGTCGCCAAAAGACTGCCACGGCAGCGCAAGTACAAACGCAGTTGTTCTTATTTGTTCTTGGGGACGCTACAAGAGCGGTAGGACTGGAAATGGGTTTCCATTCCCAAAGATAGGTTTGGTGTGCATAAGGAAGCAATGAAGACACGGAAAATACGCGCAGGTGCGCGTACACGCCTAACCTAACTCGTTGCGTCTGGCGGTATTACGCGATCAGTGCGCGCTCTGAGATACACACCATCAACTCACCCGCCTCATGTTGAAAGGCCACCATCATCGTGTCCTCTGATTGCGCGAAGCTGCAGAAGCACTCGTCAACCAGTTGCGATGAAGGCACCGTCATATTGCATGGTCGCGGCAGCGACGACTTGATTACGCCGGCAATCATGTTGGCTATTTCCCTGACCGCATCGAGCGTATCTTCTAGAACGACTTTCTCGACCGGCCGCATCAACATGGCAGCAGTTGCCGCAGCAGCGAGCCGCTCATCGAGACGTACCTCAATGCTGCCATTCCATGCACCGGACAGGCCGACAAATGCCTGCACGTGGCCGGGACCGACGCAGAACTTACCTGCCTGCGGCACCGGAGTTACAGTCATCACCAGCATCTGCTCCCAGAACTGGGAGCTGGCCTCGATGATCGTTCGTTCCTCCAGCTCAGCTCGCACCAGTGCCTCCGGCGCACCACCTGAAAAATAGTGCTCTTCCCTTATCGGCAGGACCGGCGCATAATGATTCGTTCTCAGTCAGGCGGTGCCTGGCTGGGAGCATGCAATGTGACCGGGATCACGGCCCGAGGTGCCCTCCGGCACATCCGCAAAACTGGACCGGTGTCACCCTGTCCGGTTACGAGGTGAAGACGATGCCTGAACCCGCTGGCCACTGGTCGCATCCGTCCGTCATCCTGGTCGCTACAGATTTGAGCGATCTGGACAGACTGGCTCCGTTTGCGTTCCGTGAGGCCACAGAGACTGGCGCACGACTGATCTTCATCCATGTACTGAACGCAAGCGCGGCACTTGCCGTGGACGCAGTGGGAATGCCCTACTACGACCCGGCGAGCGCTCTGGATTACGCCGCCAAGACTCTGGAATCCTGGCGGTCTTTCGCCCATCAGCGGGGCATCGCCTGCGACATGCTCGTGCGCGAAGGCAATGCCGCCCAGCAGATCACCGCAGCAGCACGGCAGTTTCATGCTGACCGGCTGTTGCTCGGTACCCGGAGCAGGGGAAAAGTAAGCAAGCTTCTTCTCGGTTCCGTCGCAGAACAAGTGCTGCGCTCGGTCAACCTCCCGGTCATGACCGTGGGACCCGAGGCTCATCTCCTGGTGGACAGTGGGACACCGCCCAAGGTCGTCCTTCACGCCACTACTTTGCGAGAGGCCTCCCGCCCGAGCGCAGCGCTTGCCTGCCAGATCGCAATTGCCGAGCAGGCGCGGCTAGTCCTGCTCCATGTGCTGCAAACCCCGGCCACCGGCGAGGGTGCCTCGACAACTCTGGAAGCTTCTGCTGTGGCCGCTATGTCCGCTCTGGCCGAGTCCACCGGCGCAAGCCTGATGGGCTGCCCCGCCTGCATTGAGCCGCGCGTGGTTCACGGCAATCCCGCCATTGAGATTCTGGCCATCGCGGAAGAACTCCACGCCAGCCTGATTGTGCTGGGCGCAACGCAGCGCTCGGCACTGCAGAACCTCACCCGTGACCGCACTATCTATCGCGTGCTGGCTCACGCGCGCTGCCCGGTTCTGACCCTGCGTGAAGCCGCCACCGCGATTCCGCAGGATCCGGAAACCGCTTCCGTGATGCAGTCCTGAGCGTCGATCCTGCGCACAAAAAGCAAAACACCCGCCAGCAGAGGCGGGTGTTTCAGTCTTGCAGAACCTGGCAATGAGTACCGCTCAGGCGGTGAGCCGCTCCAGTTGTTCCGGCTTCACAATCGTGAGGCTTGAGCCCTTGATGGAAATCCACTGGTCGCGACGGAACTGGTTCAGCAGGCGCGTCACGGTCTCACGCGAGGTGCCAGCCATGTTGGCGATCTCCTCATGAGTGAGCGCCATGGTGAAGCGGATCTCCGGACGCCCGCTGGAGGCGGAACGGCCCCAGTCAAGCAACAGGCGCGCCAGACGGCCAGCAGCCGAGCCCGACAGTGCCAACCGCTTGGCATCGTGGAAGACTGTCAGGTACTCGCCAGAAAGCGATTGGGCCGCATGCATGCTGGCGATGCCGTGGCGGCCCAGAAACTCGACAAACTCCTGCTTGCGGATGGTCTTGACCTGACAAGGCTCAATGGCCTCCGCAGTGACTTCATGCGGCACGTTCGCCAGAACGGCGCTCAGACCCATCACGTCGCCTGGACCGGCGATTTTGAGGATCATGGTCTTGCCGTCACGAGAGGTCGAGGAGATTTTCACCTGACCAAAACAGATGATGAAGACATTGCGTGCAGGATCGCCTTCGCTGAACAGCTTGGCGCCGCGAGCGTGACTCATCATGATCCCGATGCCGTCGAAATCCGCCAAGGCTTCCGGCGTCAAATTGCAGAACATCCGCAGATGCCGATGCTCGCAATTCAGGCAATCTTCGGGAGGGTGATGAGAGTGGATTCCGGCCATAGTGATTCCGCGTGATTACAGAAAAGTATATCGCACTTTTATGGGCCGAAAAGCTCTGTGCAATTCATGGCGGAAACCTGAGCGAGCATTTCCGCCGTAAATGGATGCAACCTGTTGCAGCTACGTGGTTAAGCGTGCGCCACCGAAACACCCCGGCGGCGGATGCCCGCCAGGCGCGCCGCACAGCAGGCGCTGTAACCGCGCGAAACCTCCCGTGCCAGTTCCTCCAGAAGCTGCATGCGGAGCGGCGGATAGACCTCAAAAGCCTGCTTGAGAGACGTGAGCGCCAGCAGGACCAGCGAGCCGGTGGACTGCGCCGTCAGCGTGTAAGTGTGGCGAACCTCTCCGAGAGCGGCCGCCAGCTCCACCAGATCGCCCGTCTGCACCGGACCAAGCACCAGCCGCGACTCCAGCCGCTCAGCGCGGCGAAGGAGCTTGCCTGCAACCACCAGGTAGAGGCCGTCACAGGCTTCTCCCTGGCGAAAGACCGTGTCTCCGTCACGAAACTCCACGTAGCGCGATGACGCGTTCAGTAGCTCACTGGCGGCCGCCGGGCACGCCAGCAGATCGGCAACCGGGCGAGCCATCGCCTCGCCCATTGCGAACCGCGCCTCAGGTTGCATGGTCCCATCTCCCCTTGCAGCCGCCGGGCTCACGGTCCTCCGGTGAGCGCCAAGCGTCCACCTGTCGGCCGCGTCCGTACGGCTGCCGGTACTGCGCCTCTGCAAAGAACCGGGTTCCATAGCGTGATCCTTCAACCCGAATTCCGTATCCATTGCTGTTCCGGACTCGGGAGCGTGCGGTCTCTTGCAAAACCGCCCGGTTGATACCCGCATTTTCCGCCGGTCCCGGCCTTACAGCGCCGGAGCCTCCGACTTCTCCCCTGTTGTTACTGCGCCGCCGCCGATTCCAGTTGGCCGTGCGGCTCACCCGGCGCCAGCGGCGACGGGACGCACAGAACAGGAACACGCGACTGTGCCAGCAGCGTAAACGCGGTGCCATGCGGCCCAGGCGTCTCGCTGGTTCGTTTCACTCCCACCACCAGGATGCTGGGGTGGTTTTGCTCCACCGCCTCGCCGATTGCGTCGGCCGGTTTGCCGTCCTTGACCAGGCAGCGCACCGGCACGGTTGCCGTCGGCCGGATACCAAATTCGTCGAGTGAGGTCGCGCAGGGGTTCAAAAACGCGGATGCCTCAGCCGCTGTCCGCGCATGAACCACAATGAGCGGACGTTCGAACTTCTCCGCCAAAGAGAACGCCGTTTCCGCCGAGGGCCTGGCCGCCTCATTCTTCTCCATGGCCAGCATCACCGGGCCTCCGGGTGAAGGCCGATACGCCCCCGCGTTCCAATCTGCGGCCACGGCCAGCACCGGGCATGAGGACAACCGCACCAGTTGCTCGGCGATGGTGCCTACAAGAACCGGTCCGGCACCTTCGCGCCCTTCCGTGCCCACGACAATCAATCCCGCATCGTGCTGCCGCGCCACGTCGATCAGCATCTGCGCCACGGCGCCCTGGCGAATTTCAGAATGCGAGTGGATGCCTTCGCGCAGAAGGTCGGCGGCCATCCGGTCCAGCACCTCGCGGGCCTTTTCCGGCATTGCTTCCAGCACCTGTCCCGGCACCGCTCCCACAGCTGCATAGTCGGCCGGATCCAGGCCATACACCAGCACAATCCGGGCCCCATAGGCTCCGGCAATCTTGCGCGCGTATTCGAGCGCCGCCTCCGACCGGCCTTCCAGGTCGGCCGCTACCACGATCGTTTTCAATCCGGCTTGAAAGCTCATCGATGCCTCCAACAAATTGGGTTGCCTTTGACTGCCGTACGCCCGTACACGTTACCTGCGACCTGGTACCCGAGGGCCAAAATCGTATCCGTGCCGGCAGTGGCATCGCGCGGAACTCTCCGCTTTCCTGATGCTTCTGCTTATCTGCCCATTGGTTACCGAGTCTGCGCCCGGCTCCAGAACAGCGGCAGTGACACGATTCACCCGGCGCTGTGACTCGGGTCACAGAGCAACGTTCAATCACAGTACGCATACCCCGCGCAACCAGTATTTCGGTGTACAGCGCTCATGCCGATCGTATAGGCTGTGCGGCGTCATGAAAATTCCCTTCCGTCACCGCACTCAATCGATTGTTTTCTTGGGTTTTGCGCTTTTGGCCATAACCCTGGCCGCAGCCGGCTTTGCCGCAGCGCAGGCTCCCGTCGCGGACTCGCCCGCGATTGAGGCCAAAGCTCACGCGCTCCTGGCCAAACTCACGCTTGAGCAGAAAATCAAGCTCATCGGCGGTATCAATGACATGTTTACCAACGCGGAACCCGCGATTGGCCTTTCGCGCTTGAAGATGTCGGACGCTTCGGTCGGCGTGCGCACCTGGGGCCCGACCACGGCTTACGCAGGCGGCGCAGCTCTGGCTGCGACCTGGGACCGCGGGTTTGCACGCGAGCTGGGCGTGGCGCTGGGCAAGGATGCGCGCGCGCGGGGAGTGAACTTTCTGCTTGGGCCTGGCGTAAACATCTCCCGTTCGCCCGTAAGCGGCCGCAACTTCGAGTACCTCTCTGAAGATCCCTACCTGAACGGCGCGCTGGTGGTGCCGTGGATCGAGGGCGTGCAGTCAGAAGGCGTAAGCGCCACCGTGAAGCACTACGCGGTGAACAATCAGGAGTATGACCGCCACAACGTAGACGTGACGGTGGACGAGCGCACCCTGCGCGAGCTCTATCTCCCTGCGTTTGAGGCAGCGGTCATCAAGGGCCGCGTAGACGCCGTGATGGACTCCTACAACCTGATCAACGGCCAGCACGCCACGCAGAACGAGTTTCTGAATCTGAAGGTGCTGAAGGGCGACTGGAACTTCCAGGGCGTGCTCATGTCAGATTGGGAAGCCACCTATGACGGCGTGGCCGCGGCCAACAACGGGCTGGATCTCGAGATGCCTTCACCGCGCTTTATGAACGACAAAGTGCTGGTACCCGCAGTGAAAAGCGGTGCGGTCAAGGAGTCCACCATCGACGACAAGGTGCTGCGCATTCTGCGCGTGGCGCTGCGCTACCAGTGGCTCGACCGCCCGCAGCTTGATCTGGCGAACTCCACTTACTCTGAGGCCAACCGCGCCGTGGCGCTCAAGGGCGCGCTTGAAAGCATCACGTTACTGCGCAATGAGGGGCACATCCTGCCACTCAATCCGGCCAGGGTAAAGACCATCGCCGTCATCGGCCCCGATGCGTGGCCAGCCATCACCGGCGGAGGCGGCTCGTCGCAGGCGCAGGCATTTGAGCCGGTCAGCATCGTCGGCGGCATCGCTCATCTGCTGGGGCCAAACGTGCGTGTGCTTTACACCCGCGGCCTGCCGGAGATGGGCGAACTGTTTGAGCGTACGCACTGGGACGGACCGGTCCGGGTGGGCACCTACCCCAGCAAGGACTGCACCGGCACGCCAGCCGCCACCGAAGAGCGCGTGATCAGCAACTATAAAAACGAGTGGTGGGGCGCAGCAGACAAGTCGCCACGCAGCCTGCGCTACACCGCCCACTTCAAGGCTGGAGCAGCGGGCAAGTACCTTCTGCTGGCAGCCGCTTCTGGCGGTGATCGCTACACCGTCCTCGTTGACGGCAAAAAGCTGATTGAGCAGACCGAGGTTGAAGGCCAGCATCCCGAGTTCACCACTGTGGATCTTGCCGCCGGACAGCGTGTGGAGGTCGTCGCCGACTACCTGCCCGCGTTCCAGGGCAATCGCTTCGCGCTGGCCTTGGCTGAAGAAGCATCGCTGCTCTCAGACGACGTGAAGAAGTTCGCCGCCGCGGCCGATGTCGCCGTCGTCTCGGTAGGCTTTGACGCCTCCAGTGAGAGCGAGGGGCTGGACCGCACGTTCACTCTGCCGTGGGGTCAGGATAAGCTGATCGAAGCCGTGGCTGCGGCCAATCCGCACACCATCGTCACGCTCACCGCAGGCGGCGCAGTCGATACGCATCGCTGGCTGGGCAAGGTGCCCGCGCTGCTGCACACGTGGTATCCGGGACAGGAAGGCGGGTCCGCAATCGCCGAGGTCCTCTTCGGCAAGCACAACCCCGAGGGCAAGCTGCCCGTCAGCTTTGATCGCGCGTGGGAAGACAACCCGTCCTTCAAGGACTACTACCCGACTCCCGGCGCGAACACAAAGCTCCATGTCGTCGAAGTCGGCAAGCCGGATCGCGACGACACGATTCCGCACTTGACCTACAACGACAAGCTGATGGTTGGCTATCGCTACTGGACGACCACGGGCAGGCACCCGCTGTTCCCGTTCGGCTTCGGCCTGAGCTACACCACCTTCATGTTCTCTAACCTGCACACACCGGCAACCGCAAAATCCGGCTCCGACGTGACGGTCAGCTTTGACGTAACCAACAGCGGCACAGTGGGCGGCGCTGAAGTTGCGCAGCTCTATGTCTCTGATCCCTCAGCAAAGGCCCAGCGGCCAGAGCGCGAGCTGAAGGGCTTTGAGAAGGTCTACCTGACACCGGGCGAAACAAAGCACGTCACGCTTACGCTGGACGCACGCGCCTTCAGCTACTGGGATGAAGCCACGCACAAGTGGACCATCGATCCCGGTAAGTTCGTGATCCTCGTCGGCAGCTCCAGTGAGCACACCCCGCTGCACGCCGAACTCACGCTGAACTAGCACTGCAAACGCGTGAAGGCCCGCCGCACAACTGCGGCGGGCCTTCACGCGTTGTGCAGCCTTCACCTTTATTGCGAAACTGCCACCGCTGAAGCTGTGCATCCGCTGAACTCGAAATTGAACGTATACGCTCCAGGCATCCCAAGGATTACCGTTCGCGGAATCATGAATCCGTTCACATCTTGGTAGTCCACCTTTGTGTCCAGCTTGACGGACGACTCACCAATCTGCTCGTCGATCTGCATGTCTTCGATGCGGCGCAGATCGCCGGGCACAGGGTTTGGCGATGGGCTGTAGGCAAGGTCGACGAGCCCCTTCATCATGCCGCCCTCGAATTCATAATGCGTTGGCACACCTTCGCGGTCCAGCATCATATGAATCTTCATGCCGCCGCTGATTGCTGAAGCCTTCACCCCACCATCCGGCAAGCTCACAATCTGCTCAAGATGATCGTTTCCCGCAATCAGCGGGCCAGCCATCATCGGCCAGTACATCTGATAGAAGCCATTCAACGTTTGCTTCAGCCCGCTTTCGATCCGGTCGTGCGCGTCTCCAACCCCGCCGGCCCAGTCAAACTTAATTTCAACAGGCTTTCCTCGCAGAGCACGCGAGTGAATCTTCATCGTGTTAAAGGAGCGCAACTTCTCCTCCGGAACGTTCATCTTCATTCTTTGGAAGAACTTGTCCCAATCAACGCTGAGGTCGCACTCAATCAGCTCCAGATTGTCCGGGTGATAGTAACTTCGCTGAATAACCTTGATCAGTTCGGGCGAGGTCTTCGGAAGAGTGCTGGTTCCGCTCTTCGCCGGTACGGTCAGCGCTTTGTGCGCGGGCTGCTGCGACCAGGCACACGACGCAGCGAAGAGAACGACTGCAAGACATAACTTGGGAGGCATGATGCAGCCGACGCTAACATCATCGCGGCGTAGCTGTCCACCGCGGCGCCAACAATGTCAGCTTCGATAAAAGCAAAAGCGCAGGCAGCCTGCTCTACCTGTGTGAGCAGGCCACCTGCGCTATGCCGCGACCTACCGCCCCGCCAGCAAGCCCGCGTCCGGCGGTGCCACCAGCGCGTGGTTCTGCCACCACTGCTCCAGCACCAGCTCCCACTGAGTACCGCGCGCACTCCACAGCTGCGCCGCACCTGCAAACCGCGCCTCGTTCACCGCCAACCAGTACGCGCGGTTATCGCGCAGCCAGGCACGCTTGTAGAGCTGGCCCAGCAGCGCGTAGCCATCGCGGACATCCTGCATCCGTCCGTTGTTGCCCGCGATGGTCGCCAGCAGATTTGCCACCTCGCTCGACTTCTTCTTGTCGCCGGTCGCGGCCAGCCGCTGCGCCTCGGCCCAGGCCTTCGCGCAGTCGTCCGCGGCCTGGAATTTCAACCCGATAAAGTCGATCCGCCGCGCTCCCAGCTCCAGCGCATCCAGCGCCTCTGGGTTCTCGAGCTTCCGTCCGTCCATCTTCGCCGCAGCGCGAGCCTCGGCCAGCAGCGTGATCGCCTTCTCCGCATCCAGCCGCAACTCGTCCGCCACCGGCAACAGCTTCGCTGAAATCTGCTTGCCCTCCGCCGAGAACGGATCGAGCCAGAAGTACGCGTTCTGCGCGTCGTAAAGCCCGGCCTTGCGCAGCACCGCGTGCGCCGCCATCAGCGCCTCGTGCGCCTGGCTGATCTTGCCCGTTGGGTCCGCATGGAACGCCTGCCCAAACGACGCCGTGAATGCAGCATCCGAGCTCTCACCCGGCTGCCACGCCGCAGCACCGCCAAAGGCCACGCCAAACCAGTTCTCGTCGAAAATGGCGTCGCCGTCGTCGTTCCATACCGTGTTCAGCATGCCCTTGGCGCCCATCTTCTGCCCGTCGCGGACAAACGCGCGAATGTTGCCCAGCGCCTCATTGTTGTCCGGGTACACGCGGTTCCAGTTGTTCACGCCAGGCGCGACCCACGTCTCCAGCCCCGACTTCAGAAACGGCTCCAGGTTCTTCGTAAAGTCCGGCGCGGCGTCGTAGTGCCAGGAGACAGCGATCATGTCCTTCGGCAGCGTCCCCACCAGCTCCGGCGAGTTCTCCGCAATGTCGCCCCAGAACAGCAGCCGCTTGCCCGTCGGCTTCAGCTCATCGTGAATCTTGCCCAGAAAGTCGAGATAGACCTTGCCGAGCCCCTGCTGCTCCACCTCGCCGCGCGTCCGCCCCAGTCCCAGTTCCCACGTCTCATCCGCGCCAATGTGCGCATACGGGCCGGGGAAGACCTGCGCCAGTTCCTTGAACCATGTGCCGATCTGCGGCAGCGTCCCCGCATCGCCCGGCGCCAGCACCGCACCGTGCTCGGTCTCGCCCAGGTGCGAGTAGGTCTCAAACTTCAGCACATGATGCAGATGCCCGAACGCCTCCTGCTCGGGAATGATGAGGATGTGATACTGCGCGGCATAAGCCACCAGTTCCTTCGCCTCGTCCGGCGTCATCGCCCCACCCGGAAACGCCGCCACCGGCGTGGACGCATACGCAAACGTGTGCTCGAAGTACGGCGAGAAGATGTTGTACTTGAATGCCGCCAGCGTGCGGATCTCGCGCTTCAGAAACTCCATCGTCGGCAGCGGTCCGCGTGACCAGTCATCGCTCAGCCCGCGATGCGCCAGCGCCGGCCAGTCGCGCACCGTCGGTGCCAGCAGCTCAGCATCCTTACCCGCGCCACGCACCAACTGCTTCACCGTCTGCGCGCCGTAGAACAGGCCCGTCGGCGTTTCTGCAATCACGGCCAGCCCCTTCGCTTCGGGGACAAGCGCGTAGCCCTCGTCATGCTGCGCCGCCTCAAGCTTCAGCCCGCTCTTCGCCAGCAGCGCCTTGGCCGCCGGAGACTCCGCACGCACCAGCCGCACCGGCACGCCCTGCGCCGTCACCGCAACGCCCTGCGCCTTCACGGCTTCTTCCAGGTCCTTCGCCGCAAAAGCATCCTCACCGCTGCGGTCCGCAATCACAGAAACACCCGCCGTCCCCAGCTTGACGGTCGCCACCGCCGAACACTCCCGCGGCGCAGGAACGACGTGCAGATCGGCGCAGCTCATCGACTGCGCCACAAGACCGGCCGGTGCCAGCCCGGCCCCACACAGAAGAACCAAGGAAGAAGCAAGACAACGGAGACGCATCAAAGACTCTCCCGCAACGGAATTTGCCTGCAAGCCTACTGCATCGCCGCCCGCGAAGTACAGCCAGAAATCATCATTTCCTCTCTAAACGATCATCTATCCGCGCAAATCACCGCACATTAGCGCGGAGTCTACGCTCTTCCAAGAAAGAGACACGGGCTCCACACGCGCGGAAAACTCGTCGGCGACAGCTCCCGAAGCCGGAGCCTGCTCCCATGAGGCTTCACAGGCCGCGGAAAACTCCTCCCAGCGCACAGTTTTGAAGGGTACGGGCTTCAGTGTCTGCGTGAGAACTCATCTCGACCGGCAAACCCGGAGGGGGCAGCAGCCTTCAGGCTGCTGAAACCCAGGCAAAACAGGACAGCGGCTTTAGCCGCGGGTAGATGAAAAGGCCTCGGGAGCTCCAGCCCCCGAGGCCCACGCCGGTCTACTCCAGCGTCTTGATCGCCGGATACACCCGCCGCCACGCCGCATATCCAGCCTCATACGCCGCCCGGTCCCCGGCCTCCGGCTCAATCCGCTCAGCCACCTCGATCGCCTGCTCGCAGGCCGCGTCCAGATTCGCCCAGTGCCCGGTGCCCACGCCCGCCATCAGTGCGCAGCCAAACGCTCCGCCCTCTTCAGCCGTAAGCACTTCAACAGCATGGCCGTACACCCCGGCCTGGATGCGCCGCCACAGCGGCCCCTTCGCGCCGCCACCGCCCAGCCGCACCCCGTTCACCGGAATCCCCAACTCGGCAAACAGCGTGAACGTGTCCTGCAGCGAATACGCCACGCCCTCCAGCACCGCGCGGACAAAGTGCCCCGCCCCGTGCGTCGGGCCAATGTTCGTGAACGCCGCCCGCACCAGCGGATCGAGATGCGGCGTCCGCTCGCCCAGCAGATACGGAGCCCACTCCAACCCCTCGCTCCCCGCCGGAACCGTTTCCGCCAGCGCGGTCAGTGCATCATAACTTTGCCCGGCAAAAAACGTCTCCTTCAGCCAACGCAAGCTCTGGCCCGCGCACTGCGTCACGCCCATCACGTGCCACACTCCCGGCACGGCGTGGCAGAAGGTGTGCAACCGTCCCTTCGGGTCCTTCGTGGGCTCGGCCGTCGCCGCAAACACCACACCTGAGGTGCCAATCGTCGCCGAAACCGACCCCGGCTGCAGAATCCCCATGCCCACCGCGCCCGCGCCCTGATCGCCCGCACCCGCCACCACCGGCGTTCCCGCAGCAAGCCCCGTCAACCCGGCAGCGGTTGCTGAAATCCGCGCGCACACTTCCGGCGACTCGAACACCCGCGGCAGCCAATTCTCGGGAATGCCCGCCGCCTCGGCCACCTCGCGCGACCAGCGGCGGTGCGTCACGTCCAGCAGCAGCGTGCCGCTCGCCTCCTGCACGTCCATGGCGAACTCGCCCGTCAACCGGTAGCGCACGTAGTCCTTGGGGCACATCACGTGCCGCGTCTTGGCGAAGATCTCCGGCTCGTGCGTCTTCACCCACAGCAGCTTGGTCAGCGTAAAGTTCGGCAGCGCCGGGTTGCACGTCAGCTCAATCAGCTTCTCGTAGCCAATCTTCGCGTGCAGCCAGTCGCACTCCGGCTGCGTGCGCGTGTCACACCAGATGAGCGAAGGGCGCAGCACCGCGCCGTTCTCGTCCAGCAGCACCGCGCCGTGCATCTGCCCCGTCAACCCAATCCCGGCGATGGGCTGCTTCGGCTCAGGCGCGGCTGCCAGTGCGGCACGAATCGCCTCCTGCGCCGCACGCCACCAGTCTTCTGGATCCTGCTCAGCCCAGCCCGGGTGCGGTGTGCGGAACGGCGCGTGCTCGCTCGACGCCCCGCTGATCAGTTTTCCATCACCATCCACCACCACGGCGCGCGTTCCGCCCGTGCCCACGTCCATTCCCAGGAACCACATCGTCGTATGCCTCTTCTCGTAAATCGCTTTTCTCGGCGCGAAAAGCATACCAGCACACCCGTATCCGCGGGAAGCCGGATCGCACCCGGCTGAACTTTTTCTCCGCCAGCGCCGTATCCAGCGCCCGCGTGTGGTCTCCGGGCAGTGTTCGCCATCGGACACCAGCCAGCAAGACCGGACACGCCTACGCGCCTACACGTCGCATTCACAGGACTTACGCTCAGCAACTTTGGCACCGCAGTTGCTTTCTCTGCTAATGAAACTTCCGGCCGCGGCCCGCTCCGCGTGCCCGCTTTGCATCCCGTCTCAGGAGGCATCTCCATGGCTCTGGTTCTCAGCCAACTCAGGCAGGTCCTGCGCCGTCTCGGCCGCGCACCCATGTTCACGGCCATCACGCTGCTCACCCTCGCCATCGGCATCGGCGCCAACACGGTGGTCTTCAGCGTCGTCGAGAGCGTCCTCCTCAAGCCACTCCCTTACCCCGAGGCAGGCCGCCTGATCGGCGTCTGGTACACCGCCCCCGGCATCGGGATCAAGGACCTGAACATCGCCCCCTCGCACTACTTCATCAACCGCGACCAGAGCACCACGTTTGAGGACATCGGCATGTACTCCGGCGACGGGTTCAACGTGACGAGTTCCGGGCAGCCCGAGCATCTCACCGGGCTGGACGTGACCGACGGAACGCTGCCGCTGCTCGGCGTGAAACCCGCCGCGGGCCGCCTCTTCACGCAGCGCGACGACCAGCCCAACACGCCAAAGACGGTCATGCTCTCCTACGCCTACTGGCAGAAACACTTCGGCGGCGCCGCCTCGGCCGTCGGCAGCACCCTCAATATGGATGGCGAGGCGCATCAGGTCATCGGCGTGCTCCCCCGCGGCTTTCAGTTCCTCAACTACGACAAGGTCGACCTCATCGTCCCCTTCCAGTTCGACCGCAGCAAAACGCACCTCGGCAACTACAGCCAGATGGGCATTGCCCGCCTCAAGCCCGGCGTCACGCTCCAGCAGGCCAGCGCCGACCTGACGCGCCTCATCCCCATCACCTTCCGCAGCTTCCCCGTGCCCGACGGCTTCTCCATGAAGCTGTTCGAGCAGACCCGCATCGCACCCAGCCTCCGCCCGCTCAAGCAGGACGTGGTGGGCGACGTGGGCAACGTGCTCTGGGTGCTGATGGGGTCCATCGCTCTCGTCCTGCTCGTCGCCTGTGCCAACGTCGCCAACCTTGTGCTCGTGCGCGTGGAGGGCCGCCGTCAGGAGCTTGCCGTCCGCTCCGCACTCGGTGCGGGCTGGGGACGCATCGCCACAGACCTGATTGCGGAAAGCCTGCTGCTGGCAGGCGCTGGCAGCCTCATCGGGCTCGCGCTGGCGTATGGCGCACTGCGCGCTCTGGTGGCAGCCGCGCCAGATGGGCTCCCCCGGCTGCACGAGATTGGGATTGACGCCAATACCCTGCTGTTCACCGCCGGCATCACCCTGCTGACCGCCGTGCTCATCGTGCTGGTGCCGCTCTTCAAGCACGCCGCGGCGCGCTCCACTGCTGACCTGCGCGGCGGCGGACGCACGCTGAGCCAGAGCCGCGAACGGCATCGCGCGCGCAAGACGCTGGTCGTCGTTCAGGTCGCACTCGCGCTCGTGCTGCTCATCTGCTCCGGGCTCATGGTCCGCACCTTCCTCGCATTGACGCATGTCGACCCAGGCTTCAACGCCAAGGCTGGCCTTCAGAGCTTCCGCTTTTATGTCTCGGAGTCGCAGATCCCCGAAGCCCAGGGCGAGCGGGTCATCCGGCAATATGAGGAGATTCTGCACCGGCTCGCAGCGCTGCCGGGCGTGAGCGCCGTCAGCTTCTCCAGTTCGATCCCCCTCGCTGGATACTCGTCAAACGACGTGGTCTACACGCAGGATCAGGCTCTCTCTGAGGGCAAGATGCCCGCCGTGCGTCGCTTCAAGAACGTGAGCCCCGGCTACTTCGCCACCCTTGGCACGCGGGTCATCGCCGGGCGCGATTTCTCCTGGACCGACACCTACCAGAAGCTGCCCGTCGCCGTGGTCTCAGAGAGCTTTGCTCGCGAGAACTGGGGTTCCGCGCAGGCCGCTCTCGGAAAAAAGATACGTGTTGCCACCATCGACGACTGGCGCGAGATTGTGGGCGTTGCGCAGGATGTGCGCGAGGACGGCATCAGCCAGCCCTCGCCCGCCACCATCTACTGGCCGGTCCTCATGGCCAACTTCGAGGGTCAGAAGCAGCAGGTTTCCCGCGGTGTGACGTTCTCCATCCGCTCAGAGCGTGCAGGCTCGCAGGAGTTTCTGCGGGAGATTGAGCGTGCCGCGTGGTCCGTCAACGGCACCGTGCCGCTGGCCAACCCGCGCACACTGGCCGAGATGTACACGCGTTCCATGGCGCGGACCTCGTTCACTCTCGTGCTGCTCTCGGCCGCCGGAGCCATGGCCCTGCTGCTCGGCATCATCGGCATTTACGGCGTCATCTCCTACGCCGTCGCTCAGCGCACCCGCGAGATCGGCATCCGCATGGCGCTCGGCGCACAGCGTGAGGCGCTGACAGGCCTGTTTGTCCGTCAGGGATTGATACTGGCTGTCATCGGAGCCGGCGTCGGCATCGGCGTGGCCTTCGCTTCCATGCGTTTTCTGCGGGCGCTGCTCTTCCAGGTCAGCCCCATGGACCCGTGGACCTATGCAGCCGCCACCGCCATCGTAGTCGCCATCGCTTGGCTGGCCTGCGCCATTCCCGCGCGGCGTGCGGCCACGGTCAATCCGGTGAACGCCCTGCGCGCCGAGTAGCCAGTACGGCGGCGCAACGCGTCGCCGTAAGCGCAGCGCGTCACACAGACCGGCGTTGATGTTCCGTAGCAGGCCACGACTTTCGTCGCGCCAAAACATGGTGCTTATGGAAGGATGGGGCTTTACAGGCGGCTGAAAAATTCGGCAAGGGGCATAATTTTCAAAGGGCACGGCTTCACAGGCTGCGCAAAAACGCTTACCAGCGCACAGTTTTGAAAGGGCACGGCTTCAGCCGTGCCGATAAAGCCTTCGGAAAGCACGGGGCTTTAGCCCCGGGGAATGTTCTTCGGGACGCGGCGCAGCCTGATCGCCTTTTTTCCGCAGCCGCTTCCGTCCCTGCGACCAGCTGACGAGCATCTACCGCAACTCGCGCCCGCACACCTCTGAGAGGCAGTCCTGGTCAGACCGCCGCACGTGCTCGCTCAGCCAGTCCCGCAGGTATCCCGCCACCTCCACCGGCGGACTGGGCAGCGTGCCGTCCGCCAGCCTTACCCGCATCTGCTTCAGCCAATCCGTCAGGTTCTGGTGCTCGTGGTGCTGCGCCGCCAGGCGTACATGGTGCATCTGCTCCAGCAGGCTCTCCTCGCACGCAAAATGGCTCTTCATCAGCTCCAGAAGCTGGTCAATCCGCTGCTCCATGAACGTGCGCCCCTGCCCGGCGCGCAAGCCCTCGCACAGATCGTTGGCCAGCCCCAGCATCCTGCTCAATCCCGCCTGCTGGCTCTCCAGGTCCTTTGCGCATCGCGCTGCATCCTCAAGCAACGGCATCTCCATCCATCTCCGCCCGGCGGGTCCGGTGCCCATGCACAGAGGCCCGCGCGACTGTTTCTCCCTCATCATCGAACGGATTCTGAGTGCGTGGCAGCACCGTCGAGGCACTTCACGTTACGCCTGTGTTACGGCTCTCCCACGGTTGTGTCAGGGGCGTACAGTTTCCCTCATTATGAGACGAAGGACCGTGTTGTGATCTAACGCACAAATGTTTTCCCAGCCCGGCGGGACAATAAATGAGTGCGCCGGTTCGTTTCTTCCTCACCGGCCCGGAGACGATTTCGAATGAGCGACCTTTCGCCTCTTGCCGAGGCTGTTGCCGTTGACCCGTTGGTTGGGCATCCGGCTGACTTTCACGTTTTTCACAAGTTTCTGGAGCGCTGCAAGTCACTGCCGGCCATCACCACCGCCGTTGTGTGGCCGCACACGGACCCGGCCCTGAAGGGCGCAGTAGAAGCCGCCGAGGCTGGTCTGATCAAGCCGACCCTCATCGGCGATGAAGCGACGATTCGCGCGCTGGCCGTCAAGATCGGTGTGAACATCGCCGACTATCCCGTCGTCCAGGCTGACACCGAAGCCAAGGCCGCCGAGACCGGTTGCATCATGTGCCGCACGGGCGGTTTCCAGGCGCTGATGAAGGGCAGCCTGCACACCGACACCCTGATGCGCGCCGCCATGAGCAAGGAAACCGGCCTGCGCACCAGCCGCCGCGTCAGCCACGTTTTCGTCATGGATACGCCGGCCTACTCGCGTACCCTGCTGATCACTGACGCAGCCATCAACATCGAGCCTGAGCTCGAGGACAAGATCCACATCATCCAGAACGCCATCGACCTCGCGCACGCCCTCGGCATCCCCGAGCCCAAGGTCGCTCTGCTCTCCGCCGTTGAGACCGTGAACCCGAAGATCAAGTCCACACTCGACGCCGCTGCGCTCTGCAAGATGGCCGATCGCGGCCAGATCACCGGCGGCATTCTCGACGGTCCGCTGGCCTTTGACACCGCCGTCAGCGCCAAGGCCGCTGCCATCAAGAAGCTGACCTCGCCGGTCGTCGGACAGGCTGACATTCTTGCCGTCCCCGATCTCGAGAGCGGCAACATGCTGGCCAAGCAGTTGGAGTACCTGGGCGGCGCGCAGCTTGCCGGCATCGTGCTCGGTGCCCGCGTTCCGGCCATCCTCACCAGCCGCGCGGACTCAGCCGAAACCCGGCTCACCTCCTGCGCCGTAGCAGTCCTGCTCCACTACGCAACCCATCCGGTCGCGTAACTCGGTCTTCAGCCCTCCCTGAAGAAAAACGGGCGCTTCCTCTCGCAGAGGGGAGCGCCCGTTCTGTTGTACGCGTCTCGCGCCACTCCCGCACCTCGCCACCGGTCGCCGAACGCCAGGTTACCTATTTATTCATTTATATACATACGCTTACGCAACATTACCTCATTAAGGTAACCAAAATAAGGTGCCGAAAGCGCACCAACTCCTGACACTCATCGGTAGTACAAATACCTGAAAGTGTGATTTCCTGTCCGTCAAAGCCGACGTATTCTCATCTTCGTAGTCACTCGCGGGCAGTCAGGAACGGGCTTGGAGTGCCGAAGCGCTGAGCCAAGCCGGTCTTGGATTCAAAGAGCGCCAATATAAGAGGAGAAAGAAAACGATGATTTCCCTGCAGAAGCTGTACGTTCAGATCCAGAACATGATGGCCAGCGAAGAAGGTCAGGACCTGGTCGAATACGCACTCGTCGTCGCGCTGATCGCCTTCGGCGCAGTCGCCGGCATGAGCGCCCTGTCAGCCGAGCTCAATACCGCCTTCGGTACCATCAGCACAAAGGTTCAGACCTCGCTGTAAAAGCAGCGCTCCTGTTATGCGCAGGGGCGGATGGCTGCATCCCCATAAAAGAAAACGCAGGCCCCCCCGGGCCTGCGTTTTCATTTGCGCACGCGGTGGAGCACCGCCGCCGCTAGTCCATCGCCAGGCTCAGCTGATGCCGCACGTCAGCCCCGCGAATCCAGAAAATCACGTCAGTCGCGATATTCGAAGCGTGGTCGGCAATGCGCTCCAGGCTCCGCGAGATCATCAAGCCACTCATGGCCTGCTGCGTGAACTGCGGCTTCTCCTGGATCAACTGCAGCAAGTCAGCATGGGCGCGGCGGTTCATGCGGTCAATCTCGTCATCCATCTCGCGCACCGTGTCGGCCAGCCGTGCATCGCCTTCCAGCAGCGCCTGCACCGCCGAGCGGATCATCTTGCCCGCGTAGTCGCCCATCACGCCAAAGTCCACCGGCAGGTCCACAGGATCTAGCTTGATGATCTCCCGCGTGCGCCGCGACATGCCCATCGCCTGATCGCCAATCCGTTCCAGGTCGCCGTTGATCTTGATCACCGCCAGGATGAAGCGCAGGTCGATGGCCATCGGCTGCTCTTTGGCAAGCAGTTCGTAAGCCATCTCGTCCAGCTCGCGTTGCGCCGTGTTGATGGCCGTTTCGTTCTGCTTCACGTACTGGCACAGACTTTCGTCGCGCTGCAGATAGGCATCAACGGCGGTTTCCACTGAAAGCTGCGAAAGCGCGGCCATGGCGAGGATCTTATCCTTCAGTTCGGCCAACTGCTGCTGAAAATGAATGCGCGGCAAGGCAAAAATCTCCTAAAGAACATTGTGCCTCAGTGAATGTTACGGAGTTGCAAAAAACCGGCGACGCATCAACTCCGTCACAGCCAAAGGTCATTCGCTTAAATCCCGCGCAGCTCAGTGATGCGTCATTTCGACGCCTTTTGCCTCACGTCCCAGGCTGGCCAGCACCGCCAGCGTCACGGCCACCAGCGCCACAGTACCAGCCAGCACCGGCGGATATGTGCCCCAGTGCTCGGCGATCAGCGCCTGCGCCTTGCCGTTCCATGACGTGATAAGCCCGCCAAGCTGATACGCCAGCCCCGGTGCCGTGGCCCGCACCGGGGCCGGAGACAGCTCCGTCAAATAAGCCGGAACAACGCCCCACGCGCCCTGCACCATGAACTGCATCAGCACCGCGCCCGCCCCCAGCATCCACGCCGAGTGCCCATACGCATACAGCGGAATCACCGGCAGCGCCAGCAGCGCCGCTGTCACAATTGCGCGCTTCCTCCCCCAGTGCTCAGAGAGTATGCCAAAAACGAACCCGCCCGCCATCGAGCCAACCCCGTACAGCACGCCGATCAGCCCCACCGTCTCCGGCTTGAGGCCGCGCTCCACCGTCAGAAACGTCGGATACACATCCTGCGTGCCGTGCGAAAAGCTCATGAACGCCGTCATCAGCAGCACCAGGAACCCGAACGTCGGCAGGAACTCCAGCAGCTGTGCGGAAATCTGCGGTCCCGTCCGGTGCTTGCGCCGGTGCTTCTCCCCTGCCAGCCACACCGGGCTCTCCTCCACGCGTATCTGCACATAGAGCACCAGCAGCGCAGGGCTCGCGCCCACCAGGAACAGGCCCCGCCAGCCCAGCGCGGGCACCGCCAGCCCATGCCAGTGCAGCCCGGCAAACAGCAGTGCGTATGCCGCCGATGCCAGAATCGAGCCAAACGCGTAGCCCTCCTGCAGAATGCCGGAGAAGGTGCCCCGTCCCTCGCGCGGCAGCGTCTCAAACGCCAGCGCCGCCCCCACGCCCCACTCGCCGCCCATGGCAAACCCGAACAGCGCGCGCAACGCCAGCAGCACCCCCAGCGACGGCGCAAAAGCGCACGCCGCCTCAATGACTGAGAAGCTCAAAATGTTCGTGATCAGGATCGGCTTGCGCCCGTAGCGGTCGGCCAGCATGCCGAACACCACCGCGCCCAGCGGCCGAAACGCCTGCGTCAAGAACACGGCGCCCATCACCGCCGAAGGCTTCGTGGCAAAGTCCACCGCGATGGCCTTGACGCAGAAGATCAGCAGGAAGAAGTCGAGGCTGTCCAGCGTCCAGCCCAGAAACGAAGCCACGAACGCGTGCCGCTGCGCCCGCGTCAGCCGTTGGAAGTCGCGCACAAAGGACATTGATGGAGCATAGCAAACCCCGCCCACGGCCCATGCAGCGCTAACTGCACCCTGCCTCGGCTTCTATAATTCCCGCCATGATCTCCACGGGCTCCCACCCGGCCTGGCATCCGCTCTTCGAGTCGCTTGCCTACGCCGCGGGATACGCCGTCTTCCGCCTCCTCCGCGCCCGCCGCGGTGACGTCGTCTCCGAGCCCCAGCGCTGGACTGTGCTCGCTTCAGCTGCCGTCGGAGCGCTCCTTGGCAGCCGCATTCTCGGCCTCGCCGAGCAGTGGCCAACCCTCCTGGCCGCCGCGCGCAGCGGCCAACTTCTCCACGTGCTCGTCTCCCCCGGTGGCAAAACCATCGTCGGTGGCCTCCTCGGCGGCTGGCTCGCCGTCGAGTTCGCCAAGCGCCTCTCCGGCATCCGCTCCCGCACCGGCGACCTCTTCGCCCTCCCACTCTGCTTCGGCATCGCCATCGGCCGCATCGGCTGCTTCCTCGCCGGACTCGCCGACGACACCTTCGGCAAACCCACCTCGCTCCCCTGGGCCGTCGACTTCGGCGACAGCATCGGCCGCCACCCCACCCAGCTCTACGAAGCCCTCTTCCTCGCCGCGCTCGCCGCCGTTCTCAGCCGCTCCGCGCGCTGGCGCTGGAGTGAGGGCACCCGCTTCCGCGTCTTCCTCGCCAGCTACCTCGCCTGGCGCTTCGCCATCGACTTTCTCAAGCCGCAGCCCGTCGCGGCCGGTCTCAACGTTATCCAGTGGGCCTGCCTCGCAGGCCTCGCCAGTCTCGCAGCACTCCACTTACGGGATCGCTTCACCGCACCGCAGGAGGCTTATGAGCCAGCCGCTCGTTGACCGCATTAACTTCGCCAAGATCGTCACCATCCTCGCCATCATCTTCGGCGTCTCGCTCGGCCTCTGCGGCCTCACCTACGCCGCGTCCGATCGTTCCGACGGCGGCTTCATCATTGTTTTCGGCCTCATCGAGCTCGCCGCCATGGCGCTCTCGCTTTTAGGCCTCATTGGGATAATCCTGCTCTGGGTCGCCACGTCCATCTTCGGCAACCTCTCGCTGTCCCGGAATGACCCCCAAAAGCTCTTCGACAATTCTGATCGCTCCGACGATTCCGACAACAAGCAGTCCTGACCCGCCCAGCATCGAGAAAGAAAATGACCGACAAACTCCGCCCTTACCTCTTCTACGACGTCGCCATCTCCATCTGCTCGGTTTGCTTCCAGCGCGTCGATGCCAAGATCGTCTTCGAAGACAGCAAGGTCTGGATGCTCAAGCGCTGCCCCAAGCATGGGCAGCAGCGCGTGCTCGTTGCCGACGACATCGACTACTACCGCCGCGCCCGCGAGATCTTCATCAAGACGCCAGAGCAGCCCATGGTCTACAACACACCCGTGAAGTACGGCTGCCCTTATGACTGCGGACTCTGCCCTGACCACGAGCAGCACTCCTGCCTCACCCTGGTCGAGATCTGCGATGCCTGCAACCTCACCTGCCCCGTCTGCTACGCGGGCAGTGGACAGCATCGCACGGAATTCCGATCCCTTCAGCAGATTGAGTCCATGCTCGACTGCGTGGTGCGCAATGAACGAGAGCCTGACGTGGTGCAGATTTCCGGCGGCGAGCCCACGCTGCATCCGGACTTCTTCCGCGTCCTGGAGATGTGCAAACAGCGCCCCATCCGCCACCTGATGGTCAACACCAACGGCGTCCGCATTGCGCAGGACGAGGCCTTTGCTGCGCGGCTCGCAGAGTTCATGCCGCAGTTCGAGATCTACCTGCAGTTCGACTCACTCCGCCGCGAGCCGCTGATGCAGTTGCGTGGCGCGGACCTGCGCTCCATCCGCGAAAAGGCTCTCGAGAGGCTGAACCGGCTCGGCATCTCCACCACCCTTGTCGTCACCGTTGAGCGCGGCGTGAACGACTCTGAGCTCGGCGCCATCATCGACTTTGCGCTCACCCAGCCCGCCGTCCGCGGCGTCACCGTTCAGCCCGTACAGCAAGCCGGACGTGTGCAGGGGTTCAACCCCGCGCAGCACCGGCTCACGCTCACTGAGGTGCGCCGCCGCATTCTGGAGCAAACGAGCGTCTTCCGCCCTGAAGACCTGATCCCGGTACCCTGCCATCCGGACGCGCTCGCAATGGCCTATGCGCTGAAGCTGGACGACAAGGTCACACCCCTCACCGGCATGGTCCCGCCAGAAGTGCTGATTGAAGGCGCACGCAACACGATCGTCTATGAGCAGGAAGCCGGTCTGCGCAACCACCTGTTCAAGCTCTTCGCCACCAACCACTCGCCTGCCTCGCAGGCCAGCACGCTCAAAGAGCTTCTCTGCTGCCTGCCGAAGGTGCTGCTGCCCAAAAATCTCGGCTATAAGAATCTGTTTCGCGTGCTGATTGTGCAGTTCATTGACGCCGAAGCGTTCGACGTACGCAGCGTGAAGAAAAGTTGCATCCACATTGCGCACCCTGACGGCAAACGGCTCATCCCATTCGACACGTTCAACCTGTTTTATCGTGGAGAACTTGAGGCCACTCAGCTGGCAGCATTGCGCGGCCTTGAACCAGAGCCGATCATCTCAGCTTAGTGCGAGCACATGCCGCCGCAGCAACCGCCTGCTGCCTCACGCATGCCGCAGCCGCCCATTCCGCAGGCCGGTGCAGGAGCAGCAGCGCCTGTGATCGTGCCCGCGCCGCCCGAGATCAGCCGGTGCAGCGCTCCACCGCACTTGGGACAGACCTCCAGCGGCCGATCGCTCATCTTCTGCCGGGCGTCAAACTGGTGATCGCATGCTTCACAGCGGTAGGCATAGGCCGGCATAAACAGGTATTCTCCTCGAACAAGGGTCTGTTTCAATTCTACTGGTCCGGCACAAATGCTGGTGCAGAACACCGCCGCAGTTTCAAACAGAACAGACCAGGCTGCCCCATGAAATTCCGCTTCTAAGGGCGCGTGGAAAATATTTGTTGCAACGAACAATTTCCCAGCGCATCTTTATAGCAGGTTCTTTTGTAATGGCTTCCCCCGGCAGCGGATTCCCCCGCTCTTCCGGCAAACCCCATGGCGGCCATCACGGCCGTGACTGAATTGAAAGGATACGTACGATGAAGCGTTTCGCTGCTCTGCTCGCAACCGTTGCCCTCGCCGCTCCCCTGGCTATGGCACAGGCCTCCACCTGGACCCCCGACAAGGCTCACTCCGAAGTTGATTTCGCCATCCTCCATATGGGGCTGTCGAAGGTCCGCGGCCACTTTGGCAACATCGGTGGCACGCTGGTCTATAACGCCGCCAACGTCTCCAAGTCCACCGTCAATGTGACAATCGACGTGGCTTCCGTGGACACCGGCAACTCCGCCCGTGACAACCACCTGAAGACCGACGCCTTCTTTGACGCGGCCAAGTTCCCGACCGCCACCTTCGTTTCCACCTCTGTCGCCAAGTCCGCAGGCGGCCTGGTGGTGAACGGTAACCTGACCCTGCACGGCGTCACCAAGCCGGTCACGCTGAAGGTGGATGGCCCCACCGGCCCGATCCAGGGCATGGATCACAAGCCGCATGCCGGCTTCTCCGCCTCCACCACCATCAGCCGCACCGCCTTTGGCATCGGCAGCTCGTTCCCGTCTGCCGTTGTCGGCGACGATGTGACGCTGACCATCGATCTCGACGTAGTGCAGCAGTAAACTCGCAGTTGCCGGGCTGGGAGAAACCGCTCCCGCCCGGCCCGCTTCCCCAGATCGTTTGTATGGAGTCTCAAATGTCCGCCGCACTCAAGCAGGAGATCGCGCAGCAGCGCCCCTTCGCCAGTCCCCAGGAGGAGGCCCTGCTGAACCTGATGCGCACGGCCGACTGTCTCAATCGTGCCTTTCAGCTCATCACGCGCAAGTGGGGCATAACCAGCACCCAATACAACGTGTTGCGCATTCTACGCGGAGCCCACCCGGCCGGACTGCCCTGCTCAGTGATTGGCAGCCGCATGATCACCGCCGAACCGGATATCACCCGCCTGCTGGCCCGGCTGAAAGCAATCAAGCTCATCCGCCAGCAGCGTGACCGCCGTGACCGCCGCGTGGTGCTCACATTCATCGCCGATGCCGGCCTTGAACTGCTCAACCAGATGGATCCGGTCATTCAGTCAGCGCCACAGGAGTTGCTGGGCCAGCTGAAGGAACAGGACATCTCAGAGTTCACTCGCCTGCTGGAGTTGGCCCGGCGCGGATGCGACTATCGTGTACCGCGGCTGACCAACGACGGAAACCCGTCCGCAGTCACCTGCGACGGTACTGCCGAGCCGCCCACATGCGACGGACTCAGCTGCGACGGCACCTCAAAGTCCGCATAAAACACGAAGGCCGGAGACTCGCTCCGGCCTTCGTGTTTGTCTTGCAGCAGACTAGCGGCTAACTACCTTTTTCGCCACCGATTCCTCGTTCTCTTCAGACTGGATGATCTTGTTGTGCAGGCAGTAGAGCGCCAGCTCAAGCCGGTCGCTCACGCCCAGCTTGTCATAGATCTTGCGCAGGTAGTTCTTGATGACCTGCTCAGTCGTGCCGAGTTGGAACGCAATCTCTTTGTTCCGCTTGCCCTGCGTAATGCAGGTAATGATGGCCATCTCTTTCGGAGAGAGGCGCGGCTGCGTCCGCGGGCTCACCAGCGCGGCTGCCTGTGAACGGTAGGCATCGATGACCCAGTTCACTGACTGGTTGTCGATCCAGGTTTCACCAGCAGCAATGCGCCGCACGCAGCGCACCAGCAGGTCCGGTGAGATGGAGCGCGAAATGATGCCGCGCACACCACGCCGGTAGAGCTCCACCGTCTGCGCTTCGTCGGCGCCCACAGCCTGCACAATCAGCTTGACGTCCGGCGCCTGCCGCAGCAGATCGGAAATGGCGTTCGGCGAACCGATCACCAGGCTGCCTTCCAGCAGCACCACGTCAGTGGGATAGCGTTCGATCGCCGCGCGCAGGTTTTCAAGCGAATCCGCTTGCGCAACCACGCGCAGATCGTCTTCAAGCGCAAATATCTTGCGGATACCGACGCGATAGATCGCCTGAGAATCCGCAAGAATGATGCGGATCGCCCCTGGCTTAATCGGACCGTCTAGAACTTCACCCTCGGGAGTCTCGTCCACAAATTCCATAATGAGGCCGCGTACCGCCAACGCGTGCTGCTACTGCTCCGCAAACTGGTATTCATCAATGGTCGCAGCAGCTTGATAATGGCCTTGGCTTAACGAGCAGCGTACCACACGCCCGCTACACCGAACCAGAACATCGCTGGGCGCGCCGAGATAGTCCCCGGGCATCCTGATGGAAAAATCAATTCCCTGGCCCACCTTCAGCGGATCGTGTACCTCGAACAACACGCCGCTGGCTGACACGTTACGCGTCCGCACGGCACGTTCTTCCTGGCCAGCCATCAGAACTGCTGGCAGCGCAAGCGGAAAACGCACGGCACAGCGAACTTCTTTCCGCTGCACGCCTCCGGCGGGACCTTCGGCCGAACCACCCGGCTTGAACGTGTTCATAAGTTCTATCCCGAACCCTCTTAGAGAGTCCTACACGCAACTCTAACCGAGATTTGCCACCCTGCGAAGGGCACGAAAGTTTTTTACGGGGTAATCGATCAGGAACCTTTTGGGAGAACCGAGGTCCCTCACCACTTTGGACTTACCCTGTTGAGCCCGCCCGGCACTGCCTGCCCCTCTACCCGCCGGATCAAGCCTCCGCTTCTTGTTTGCGTCCCCCCAAGCAGAGTTTGGCAACAACCGCATCAAGACGCGGTCAGCTATCACGACTTCCACAGAAATCCAGAGCGCCCTCCCGTCAATTTCCCGATTCGGCAAGTTGGGTTTGACCAGCAAATTGCCTGCTTCCCACCCGAAACTACACGTCTGCCCCGGTCCCACGCCGGGCAGATAGTCTTTTTTTCTGCCCTATCCGCAACGTGGACGAAGAGCTCTCACCGCATCGGTTTTTGTAGGGATTTACAGGGATCTATGCCGGATTCGTCTGAAATCGCCGGCATTCAAGTGTCGCCAAATGTCGTGATTTGACGCTAAATTATGTCGGCTCAATAAGATTTTCCAAAATTCCGGTACTTTTGTTGTAGATTTCGTGCACCTTTTGGGGTAGCCTGTCCGTGCAAGTAACAGTTCTGCTTTGCAAGGGAGTTATCCACTCATGCGCTCGAATATGTTGAAGATGTCCGCTCTGGTTCTCGGCGCTATTGCCGCTGTCTCCGCCACTGCCGCTTATGCCATCCCGGCAAACCCGTTCCCGAACACCGGCAAGACTCAGCTGGCAGCCATCCCGGCAAACCCGTTCCCGAACACTGGCAAGACTCAGCTGGCAGCCATCCCGGCAAACCCGTTCCCGAACACCGGCAAGACTCAGCTGGCAGCCATCCCGGCAAACCCGTTCCCGAACACCGGCAAGACTCAGCTGGCAGCCATCCCGGCAAATCCGTTCCCGAACACCGGCAAGACTCAGCTGGCAGCCATCCCGGCAAACCCGTTCCCGAATACCGGCAAGACTCAGCTGCTCTAGATTCACCTGCCTATATTTCAGGCCCAGGGCGTGCGGGGTTGATGCTACACTCAGGTCGTTGCATCAGCCCTCAGTGCGTGGTTGCTGATAATGACGGTGGAAAACCAACTGTGGCTCGCGTATGTAGTGGTAGAGGCAGCGGTTATATCTCTGCTTCTATTTAGACGTGCGTATCGGGTAGTTCCGATCTTTGTTCTTTACTGCTGCTGGGATCTGTTAATTAACGTTGGCAGCCTACCTATCCGCTACTACTTTTCCACCGGATATCTGACCTACTACATTGTCGAGACTCTAATCGACTCCGTCCTTCAGTTTTGTGTCTTGGTGGAATTGGCTTGGTCAGTACTTCGTCCAATTCGCAAGTCGCTTCCCCGCTTCTCGCTGGTAGCAATCTCGTTGTTCATTTTGTTGTTGGGAGCCACAATTTGGCCGTTTGCTGCTGTGCACGGAATTGACCTTGCTCCTCAAGGCGAGTTCCTGATGCACTTGCTACAGACCGTTTCTGTGCTCCGTGTTCTTTTCTTTTTAGCTTTAGCCGGATGTAGTCAACTCCTGTCTCTCAGTTGGCGCGATCGAGAATTACAGGTCATTACAGGTTTGGGAATTTACTCAATTGTCAGCTTGGCGGTTGCGATGTATCACACACACCAAGCCAGCGCTGCCGAGAACAGCCAATTTAATCTGTTCGTCATTGGCAGCTACATCTGCTCACTCGTCTACTGGATCATCTGCTTCTCCCAGCGCGAGGCCGAGCGCCAGGAATTCACTCCGCAGATGCAGAACCTTCTCCTGGCCATGGCCGGCGTGGCGCGTGCGGACCGCGAAGCCCTGGCGCGGCGTACGGTTACCAGTGCGCAGGGGCGCCGCGACTCCTAGCCTGTTGCCCCAGCCAGATCTGCCCGGACGCTGCTGTCACCAACCCGCGTTGACAGCACTTGAATAACGCCGTTTCCCAGGCTTTCCCTTGCGATGTCAGGCATTTTCCTGTCACTCAAAAGTAGCATTGACCTGTTAGGTAACACGGCTATAAGTTACTTGCGGGAGCAGTAGATAGGTACTTTAAGTCAAAAAGTGCTCCAGGTTGCAGCATCTTGTCTCTGCTTTTTCGTTTTCCCTGATTAGAGTGGAAGGAACCGCAAGACGAGCCGGTCGGTAGTCAAGCAGTCCATCTGAAAATCGCGCTCGAAGGGTGAACCATGATTTTCCTGCTACTGCAGATTGTGGCGCTTGCTGTTGTAGCGCTTTACCTTGGACGGTGGCGTGCCGGGATTCGACGGCGCAATACCCAATCCTGGGACTCGCTTCTGGTGCGGTTGCGGCCGGACTGGAGTGCCCGGGAACTCAGCGATCATTTCCTTTGGAAGGAAGGCATCAGCACAACTCCAGATGAGACTTGGCGCCGGATGCACGGTGCTCACGGTCTCTGGGCCATCTACCAGAACGCTCGCGTGATGCTGGAGATGGCAGATTATGCTGTGCGCCACTGCGAATCCGTCGATCGTGTTCTGGTCGAGAATCTCCGCAGTGACGCCATGCAGATTCGCGTCTGCGTCCTCATGGCGCTGTGCCAGTACGCCTTCACCCAAGCCAGCGAGGGTGTCCGCGTCAATGCCTTTCGGGCCGCCTCCATTTATACGGGGATGGCAGCCCGCATGACCCAACTTCTGCAGGACAATGCAGCCGTTGTTCTGCCGGATTTTGTTGCGGCCATGTAACCACAACCTCTCTCCTGCAACAAAAGAGCCCCGGCCTAGGCCGGGGCTCTTTCTGCCTGTGTTCCGCCCAGGCTCACGCCGTTTCAGCCAGAAACGAGTTGATCCGCGCGTACTCCTCATCCGTCAGCCGGAAGGTCAACGCCGGCGCCACGCCCTCCACCTGCGCCGCGCTTCGTCCGCCCACAATGGCCGCAGTGATCGCCGGATTCTTCAGCGTCCACGCCACTGCCACCACACCCGGTTCCACGCCGTGCCCGCCGCCGATCTCCCGCAGCAGCTCCACCAGCTTGAGGTTCCGGCTGAGGCGCGGCTCGTTGAACTCCACTGACTTGCGGCGCCAGTCGTCCGACGGCATCGACGCCACGCGGTCGGCTGTCATCTTGCCCGTCAGCAGGCCAGACACCATGGGCGAGTAGTTGATGACGCCGATTCCGTTCGCCTGCGCAAACGGCAGCACCTCCGCTTCATTCGCGCGCCGCAGCATGGAGTAAGGCGGCTGCAGGCTGGTAATTGGCGCCACTTTCAGCGCACGCTTCATCTGCTCCACGCTGAAATTCGATACGCCGATCCAGCGCACCTTGCCCTGCTGCCGAAACTTCTCCAGTTGCGCCCAGCCTTCCTCAAGTTCCTCGTCCGGGTTCGGCCAGTGCACCTGGTAGAGGTCGATCGCCTCCACTCCCAGCCGCCGCAGCGAGCCTTCCAGCTCCTCCGCCAGCGAACCGGCCTTCAGCGAGCGGTAGATCGAGCGGTCTTCGTGCCAGCGCATGGAGCACTTGGTGAAGACGTACGGCTTGTGGCTCGTCGTCTTCAGCGCCCGCGCCACCACTTCTTCCGAGTGCCCAAGCCCGTAGATGGCCGCCGTGTCAATCCAGTTCACGCCCAGGTCCAGCGCGCGATGGATCGCGGCAACCGATGCGTTGTCGTCCTGCGGTCCCCAGGCAAACTCCCAGTTGCCGCCGCCGATAGCCCACGCGCCAAAGCCGATAGCAGTGAGTTGCAGGTCAGAGTTCCCCAGCCTGCGCAGAGTCGTTTCCGTTGCTTGTGTCATAGCAGTCTCTTGGACGCCCCGGCTCCGCGCGCGGTTGCACAAATGCGCTCTTCAACCGCACTCCAGCCGCGCGCCGCCCCACCGCCCTACAATGAGCCCATGCCTATTAACGTGTGCATCGCCGGAGCCACCGGCTGGGTCGGCAGAACCCTCGTAGAAACCCTTCGCAACTCGCCCGAGTTCGTGCTCACCGGCGCCGTCGCCCGCAGCGCCGCTGGTAAAGACCTTGGCGCAGCACTCGGCGGCTCCCCGCTCGGCGTCATTGTCGCCAGCACGATTGAAGACGCACTCGCTCACCCCGCCGACGTGCTCATCGACTACACCACGCCCGGCTCCGTGAAGCAGCGCACGCTCCAGGCCCTCGCCCGCGGCGTGCGCGTGGTCATCGGCACCTCCGGCCTCGCCGCCGCCGACTACGCTGAAATCGACGCAGCCGCACGTGCCGCGAATCTCGGCGTCATCGCCGCAGGCAACTTCTCCCTCACCGCTGCGCTCGCCAAGCACTTCGCGCTGATCGCTGCGCGCCATCTGCCCACGTGGGAGATCATCGACTACGCCAGCGCCACCAAACCCGACGCACCCAGCGGCACCGTGCAGGAACTCGCCGAAGAGCTCGGCAACGCGGCTCAAAATCACATCGACGTGCCCATCGCGCAGACTCACGGCGAGCCCCGCACGCGCGGCGCATCCATCGGCGGCGCGCAGGTCCACTCCGTACGGCTGCCCGGATACGTCATCGCGTTTGAAACGCAGTTCGGCCTGCCCGACGAGCGCCTCACCATTCGCCACGACGCAGGCTCCGGCGCAGCGCCTTACGTGGGCGGCACGCTGCTCGCCGTCCGCAAGGTCATGCACACCACCGGCCTCGTCCGCGGCCTCGATCACCTGCTTTTCGACAGCCCGGCCGCGTAGCTTCAACTCACTCGAACCGCCACGTCAGCCCCACCATCACGCCCGCCGGATAGCCCGGCGTCCCGTGCACCCGCGCTTCCGGCGCGGCCTCCGGCGTCACCCGCGAGTTGAACAGGTTCTGCGTCTCCCAGTAGCGCTTGTCGTTCAGGTTGTCCACGGAGAAGTTCCACTCCAGGCCCCCGCGCAGCTTGCCGGACGCGGCAAAATCAATCACGTCGAACCCCGAGGCCAGCGCCGCCGCGCCGCTCGTATATGGAGCGGCAGGCGCATCCGCCGGGTCGTCCGGATTCACCAACAGATAGTGCCCCACGTGCCGGTAGCGCAGCGACGCAAACAGCCCGCGCCATCCGTTCAGCGTAACGCTCGCATTCGCCACCGTGTGCGGCGCGCTGTCCACGTACTCCCTCGGCTGCGTTCCGCGATAAAAAGCATTCGAAACCTGCGTCAGGCCCGCGTTCGCACTGAGGTGTGCCATGAACTGCGCGCTCGCCTTCGCCTCCCAGCCATACGAGCGGCTCGGCCCCTGGTACTCCGTAGTTCCGTTGTCCGCGTCGTACACATTCTCATGCGCGCGGTCGATCAGGAACACATCCGCGCTGGCCGAAAGGCGGCGCAGCTCGTGCGAGAGCCCAATCATCGTAAAGTCCGTCGCAGCCGTCTGCGGTGCTTTTGAGTCCACCACCAGCCCGCGCGCGTCCTGGCTCGTCACCGCGCGCCCGTAGTTCACGTGGATCGCAAGTGGTACGCGCGTCATCGGCCTGTAGACAACATTCGCCTTCGGCTCCGCGCTCACCGTCCAGTTCTCTGCGCTCGAGGCCGCCTCTCGATCCGTCACTCCAAAGCGAAACGCATCGACGCGCAACCCCGCGTCCACGTGCACGCGCGCCCAGTCAAAGCCCTGCTGCACATACGCAGCCGGATTCGCAAGCTGCACGCTCGATTGCGTCTCCGGCAGTCCCGCCACTGGCGCAATGATCTTCCGCGCTTGTGCATGAAAGAGATCCACGTTGATCCAGTTCGCCGTCACATTGCCGCCCGCCGTCAGCAGCGCCGGAGCCGCGCCCGCGCGCCATGCGTGCATCTGCTGCACACTGCCGCCGGCCTGCAGCCGCGAGTCGTGCTGCTGAATCTCGTCGCCGTGCAGCGGGTCGTTCAGAAAAAACGTGAAGTCAGAGAACAGATCAAACAGCGAGCGCCCCACAAACGCATCCGCACGCAGCGTGTTGTTCGCGTCTGCCGCGCGCTTGTAGTACGCACTCGCCGTGCCGCTGCGCACGCGCCCGCCATCCGTCGGGTCCATGTATCCAAACCGGTCCAGCGTGCCCGCATACACCAGGTCCATCGGCACCTGGCCCGATGAGTCAAAGTCATTCCGAGCCGCGTTAAACTTCACGCCCACAGACTGCCGCGCATCCAACCGCCGCGTCACGCTCCCTGTCCCGTTGTCACGCACATAGTGCAGCGGATTCACAAACGGCCCATCCGTGTAGGCGTGCTCCCACGCAAGCACAGCATCCGTCGTGCGCCCGTGCGGACTCCATGCCGCAAACGTGCGATAGCCATTGAACGAGCCGCCCTGCGCGCGCAGCGTCCACGCATTCTCCAGCCGCTCCTTCATGCGGATGTGGACAACACCCAGCGCCGAAAAATCGCCATACTCCGCGCGGAATGGCCCGTTCAGAATGTCCACGTCCTCCACCAGTTCCGGGCTCAGCGACTTCAACGCGCCCAGGTAGCCCTGCCCGTGTCCCTGCGTCGCCTGGTTCTGCGGCACGTCATCAATCAGCACCTTCAGCCCACCGTTTGCGCCGCCGTGATCCAGGTTGAAGCCGAACCGCCGCACCTCAATCGACTTGCCGCCGCCCTCGTGCTGCCCTGCATTAATGCCGCTGTCCAGCGTTTCAAACAGTTGATCGTCGCGCAGAAACAGCGTGTTCTTGTAGATCGTGTCGTTGCGCCGGTCGATCGCCGGATCTGCGGCCTGTGCCGTAATCACCAGCGTCTCTTCCACACGTGGCAACTCATACCGGATCTTCAACTCAACGTTGTTGCGGCCCGCAGAAAGCGCGGCCTGGTTCGCACCGACGTATCGCCCGCTCACCACCAGCGTCGCAGCGGTGTTCGCCGCCTCCAGCGCAAAGTTTCCCTGCACGTCAGTCGTCGTGCGCCGCTGCCCCCCAGACCAGCGCGCAATCACCGTCACGCCCGGCACCGCCTGACCTCTTTCATCCACAACCGAGCCATGCACAACGCGCAGCGGCGTCGGCTGCGTCCGCGCAGTCAACGTCGCCAGCATGACGATGAGTATTACAACTATAAAATTCGTGCTACGACTAAACACCACATGCCCTTCCACGTTTTCCCCATCGTCAATCTCTAGTGCCGATGCGGCTTTGCGTGCGTATGCGGCTTCTTCCCCGCCGCCGGACTCGCCACCGTCATCACCAGCCGCCCGTGCTGCACGCCCTTCAGTCCAATCAGCCGGCCGGCAAACTTCTCCACCTCTGTTGACTGCCCGTGGACGATCAGCACCTCAAGACAGGAGTCGTGGTCCAGATGCGCGTGGCTGGTGGAAACCACCAGTTCGTGGTGCGCGTGCTGCACCTCGGTCAACTTCTCCGTCACGCCATGCGTCTGGTGATCGTAGATCAGCGTCACCGTCCCCACCACCGTCGCCTTTGGGTCCGCAGTCTGCTCGGCCACCAGACGGTCGCGAATCAGGTCGCGAAACGCCTCGGAGCGATTCGTGTATCCCAGTTGTGCAATGAAGTGATCGAACCGACGAAGAAGGTCGGAGTCAAGCGCCACACCAATTCTGCTCAGCACGCCCATGCGCACTCCTGCCGCGAGAATGTGACCTCTCAAGGGGAAGCATCAGAATAGCACGATTGGAAAATTCGTGTGACGCACCAGCCCTTCGAACAAGCCGGCAATCCAGGTGAGACTTTGGTCGCAGTCTCCGCGCACCGCGTCCCGTAAACTCCTTGTTGAGAGGTCATTCTCCATGAGTTCTGAACGTCCGGCAAAGATCGGCATCATCGGCGCAGGCAGTGTGGGCGCCACCATCGCCTACGCCGCCATGATCCGCGGCGTCGCGCGCCACATCAGCCTGTTTGACATTGCCCACACCAAGGTCGAGGCTGAAGTGCTTGACCTCAACCACGGCCAGCTCTTCGCGCCGCAGGCCACCGTCGATGGCTCCGATGACATCGCCGTGCTCGCCAACTCTGATGTCGTCGTCATGACCGCAGGAGCCAAGCAGAAGCCCGGACAGACGCGGCTTGATCTGGCCGCAGCCAATGCATCCATCTGCGCCAAGCTTCTCCCCGAAGTCATGCGCGTCGCGCCGAACGCGATCCTGCTGCTCGTCACCAACCCCGTCGATGTCGTCACTGAAGTTGCGCTCAAGATCACCGGCCTGCCACCTGAGCGCGTCATCGGCTCCGGCACCGTGCTTGATAGCTCCCGCTTCCGTTATCTCGTCGCGCGCCACTGTGGCGTCGCCACGCAGAACGTGCACGCCTACATCGCCGGAGAGCACGGCGACTCGGAGATCCCGCTCTGGTCCAGCGCCACCATCGGCTCCATCCCCCTGAGCCAGTGGTCGGTTGAAGGCCACGGCCGCCTCACCGCCGCCGACAAAGACGCCATCGTCCACAACGTAAAGGACGCGGCCTACCACGTCATCCAGGGCAAGGGCGCCACCAATTACGCCGTCGGCCTCGCCGTCACCAACATCCTTGAAGCCATCCTCTATGACGAGCGGCGCGTGCTCCCCGTCAGTGGCCGGCTCAACGGGTTCCACGGCATCCACGACGTCTGCCTCAGCCTGCCGCGCATCGTCGGCCGCAGCGGCATTGAGCCGCCCCTGCCTATCCTCATGACAGTCGACGAAGAGGCCGGCCTTGAGACCAGCGCCGCGCGCCTGCGCGAGGTCGTCTCCAGCCTCGGCTACTGACCTCAATATTCCTGCATCCACGCCCCTTTCCGGCTCATCATGCAAGGAGGCGGAGAACAGCAGCGCAGCCGCATCAAGTTTCCCCTTTTCGACCTCGTATGTGTGCACTGTACACATACGAGGTCAATGCGCTATCTTCCGCGATGTACAAGGCTCACGTACGCCGCGCATAACGCTGTGCCGCACAGCACAGCGCGTGCCATTGGCGCGAGCTACATTGGTCCGTTTTGAAGACGGGGAGGGCGAAAGTGAATTACAAGGTATTGACCGTTTCAAGAGAGTTCGGCAGCGGCGGCGGGCGCATCGCCGGGCTCGTTGCAGAAAAGCTGGGCTGGAAGCTTCTCGACGGCGAGTTGATTGACGCCATTGCATCTGCAAGTCATGTCGATCCGAAGGTAGTCAGCAGCTATGACGAGCACGTGGAGAGTTGGCTGCGCCGCATGAACCGTCAGGCCATGCGCGGAGCCGCACTCGCCGCCGGAGTCGTTCCCAGTGACACAAACGCTTTCGATCCCGACGTTGCCGCAGAGCTCTCCCGCCAGATCATCGAGCAGGCTTACAAAGACGGTGGCTGTGTCATCGTCGGTCGCGGCTCGCAGTGCATTCTGCAGAACAAGTGCGACGCCTACCACGTCTTCATCTATGCGCCCTTCAAGGAGCGCGTCAAGCGCCTGCGCACACGCCTTGAGCCCGGAGCCAAGATCGAGCAGCGCATCCACACCGTCGACGGCGAGCGAGCGCTCTATCTGCGTCAGCGCTTCGGCCGTGAGTGGAACGACCTCCACCTTTACGACCTGATGATCTCCTCGTGCGAGAACGAGGACCAGACCGCCCGCGTCATCCTCAGCGCCATGTCCGGCGCCTGCTGACCAGCTCGGGCATCCCCGCGGCAGACGCGGGGATGCCCGGCTTCCTCATCGCACCGCGCCAATCTGATTTCCACCCATCGCCACATTCAGGTCCGCATCAAACGCAGCCTGCGCAATCAACCCCGCCAACTTCTCCCGCGCCGCATCCCGCTCACGCTCCAACCCAGCCTGCTCCTTGCGCGCCGCCGTCAGGTCATCCTCCGCGCGATTCAGCTCCTCCACAAAACGCTTCGCCGCTTCGTTGCCCTTCAGCGCCGTCACGTTCTCGCGCATACGCGCTTCGTCGTCGGTCAGCGTCTTCTGCCGCTGCAGGTTCTCGGCCAGCTTGCGCTTCGCCTCGTTCAGCGCCGTCGTCGCGTCAATCAGCGGCCGCAGCCTCTCTTCCAGCTCCGGCGTGAACCGACTCACTGAAACCAGCAGCGCCGTGCGGTCCATGTCGGCGTTCAGCATCACCGTCTGATCCAGCTTCGCCCGCTCACGCACCTTCAACTCCGCCGCGCCGTGCGCCTCCACCGGCTGCTTAAAGCGATACGCCGTCGCCGTCGTCTCTGCGGGCTTCGCATCGCTCTCAAGCTCGCCGTTCGCCATCCGCGCATGCTCCACCACCACGGTGCGCGCCTCGTCGCCCGCGTTCGAAATCGCGTACGTGCTCTCCGTCTCCTCGCTCGTCGTCTCCACCAGCACGCCCTGGTGCAGCGCAATGTGCGTCAGCGTCCGCTTCTGCGCCATGCCCTTCGCGTGCACCTGCACAGCCTGGTCGGTCGCATACGAGAGCAACCGCTTCTCGCCCGGATGGATTGGCTCCAGCAGCCCCTCGCCCGCAAACGTGCCGCCCTCAAAGATCGAGAACGATCCGGAGTCCAGCGTCAGCTTCGACGCGTTGTCCAGCCACACCGCGCGCAGCGGATGCGCCTCGCGCGCACTCCACAGCGTCACGCGCTCCACCGGCAACTCCTGCTGCAGAATCGGCACCATCGCCGACTCGTTCTTGCGAATCGTCACCGGTTGCTGCAGCGCGTATTCAAAGAAGTCGTCGAATGCGTTCGTCGAAACATCGCCCTCGCGCAACGCATCGCTGGCACGATACACACCACCGCCACTGCTCCCGCCCAGACCTTCCATTCCTGCAACCCCATACGACGCCGGAGCGTTATCCTCCACTGTTACTGTCGCAGTGGAGGCTGGAGTACGCATCGGAGCTGCAAGCTTGCCCGCGAGCTGCATCCGATCAAACTGCCTCATCTCCGCCGCCTCATGCGTCTGCGGCGTGGTCTCCGCCGCCACCGCAATCGGCACCTCCGGCCGCCGCGCATAGAGTGGCTGCGAGAGCGGCTGAATGAAGCTCTGCGGCGCGCCCGCCACCAGCGAGAGCTGCACGTTCTCCCAGTCCGCGCCCACCGTGTTGTCCACCACGGCCCAGCCCTGCACCGTCGCCTTCGCCGTCACATCGCGCCCAAACACGATGCGATACGTCGCCTTCCACACCGGCACTTCGCTGATGTAGCTCACGCGCAGCTCGCGCGTTCCCTGCCCCAACGCATCCAGCGTCAAGTGCCGCAGCCCGTTCGCATGCGCCGTCGCCAGCAGTGCCAGGTAGCGATCAAGCTGCCCCTGCAGCGCCGCATCCACCGGCCGTACGCTCAGCGCCGGCGTCAGCTCCACCACGCGCACCGCGCCCGTCGCCGCCACAATCGTCAAAAAGAACTTGTCCACCGTCACGCTGTCGTCGCTGCCGCCGGCCTTCACCGTGCGCGCCTCAATCGACATCAGCCGTCCCGAGATCGCACCGCCCGGCGCGCCCGTCACTTCGACCCGCTGCCCGCGCAGCGCCTGGAACAGCTCCGTCGACGTGGGATCGTCCGTCATGCCCAGCGCCAGCGTCTTCAGTTGCTCGGCCAGCGGCGTGGTCGAGTTGTAGTTCACGCCCGCAATCCGTCCGCCGTTCAGGTCCAGCACCGTCAGCGACTGCAGCACATCGTTCAACTGCGGCGACGTGAAATCGATCGCCACCTTCTGGTTGCCCACCACCGTCCCGGCATGCTCAAAGTAGCCCACGCCGTTCTTGTAGAGCACCACTTTGCGCACCGGCAGGTCTTTCGCCGTCGCGGGTGCCACTGCCGCATCACGCGCGGCTGCAGGGGTTGCATGGGTTTTGGCGGGTGCGGCAGTCTGCGCCGCAGCTGAGGATACAAGAGCACAGCAGACAACCGTGAGTGCGAGGCGCACGAGCCCTCCTTGGGTTCAACCTGGGACCAACTGCAATGTGCTAACGGATTAGACCGCCGCCCCGGCCAAAATGTTCCCGCGCTCCACGGAAAGGACTATCCTAGAGTCAGGCGCAGCGCCCAGCGCGCGCCCCTCCGGGAGCCGAGGCCGCAAGCCTATTGCCTGCCCGCCTCGGATGTCGTGTTGTCGCGGATGATTGCGCGCACCCAGCCCCGGAGCGGCAGGACCCCTGTCTGCCACCCGACACGTGACGATTCCAGATGGAGCCTCCTGCCCAACATCAAGGAGGATGCTATGCAACAGAGTCAGGCAGCCGCACCAGTCGCCAGCGACGTGCTCCATAACGAAAGCCACAGCAAGCTCACGGCCGAGGAGATCGCCAAGGCCATCGCCCACCACAAGAAGCATCATCATGACGCACAGCCCGCGCAGGCCGCGAAGGCTGGGAAGAAGGGCAAATAGCGCGACCGGCGCAGGCGCCTTTGCCAGCGGATTTCGCGGCAAAGGCGCAGTGCCGTATTAGTCTTCCTCGCCCGTCTGTGTCATCAGGTAGCGCTCGTAGCCCAGTTCCTTGATCTGGTGAAGTTGTGTCTCCAGCCAGTCCACGTGTTCCTCTTCGTCCTTCAGCAGCTTTACGAACAGGTCGCGTGAGCCGTTGTCCTTGTTTTCCGCGGCGATGAGAACCGCCTCGTTATACATGGCCACTGCGTCGGTCTCGAGCTTCAGGTCGTTTTCAAGCTGGGCCTTCACGTTCTGCCCAATCGAGAGCGCAAGCGGCTCCATCTGCGGAGTACCGTCCAGAAAGAAGATCCGCTCCATCAGCGACTCGGCGTGCTTCATCTCATCAATCGACTGCTTCTTCACGTAGCTGGCAAGCTTTTCGTAGCCCCAGTTTTCGGCCATCTCCGCGTGTACAAAGTACTGGTTGATGGCGGTCAGCTCCTCGCGGAGCGCTTTGTTCAACTGAGCAAGGACCTTCGCGTTTCCCTTCATGCGGGCATTCTTGCATAGCCGCATCCGCGCACACAACGCGAATCCGTCCGCGCGCTCCGGCAACTTACGCGGCTGCAATCCGCTGCAACTGTGCAAGGTGATTCAGGTCGTGCCCGGCCATCGTCTCCACAATGACGCCGAACGTCATCGTGCCGCGCTCCGGATGCGTCACCGTCCGGCCCGCGTGCTCCGGCAGCGCCTTCGCAATCAGCCGCAGATTCCACCGCCGCAGCGCGGTGAACGCTGCCAGGGCCTCCGCCGCCGTCGCGTCTTCGTACGTCTCCGCCCAGCGATCCTGATCGAAGGGCTGCACCACGTGCCCCTCCTCGGCCAGCGTCTGCCGCAGCCGGAAGCCGAACGCCAGGTCGCAATCCGCCAGATGCGCCACAATCTGCGCCGGACTCCACTTGCCGGGCTCGGGAGCCAGCGCCGACCGCACCGGGCCCAGAGCCTCCAGCAGCAGGCCAACCGCCGCCGGTGTCGCGCTCAAAATCTCCTCCACCCTCCGCCCGTCCAGGTACTTCGCGTAAGGATTCAACTCACTCATCGCCTCTCCCTTCATAGTTCTTGCTACTCTACCAACGTCCGCCCCCTTGCCCCAACGCACGATTTCGGCGATACTTAGGTGTTGAGTCTTGCGCGGGCCGGACTTTCGAGTCTGGCCTTTCGTTTGGCTGGTCGCCTTTCATTGCGTACCGCCCCGCTTGCAAAACTCCGATAGCACTGGACTTGAAAGGAATTTCGCCGTGGTCATGATTCGCCTGGCGCGCGTTGGCGCCACCAAGCAGCCCTATTACCGCATCGTGGTCATCGAAAAGGACCGCGCCCGCAATGGCCGCTCCATCGAGGTGGTGGGCACCTACAACCCCCGCACCAATCCCGCTTCCGTCCTGCTCAAGCACGAGCGCATCGCCTACTGGCGTTCGGTCGGCGCGCAGCTGTCCACTACCGTTGCCCGGCTGGTGGAAAAGAACCCGGCTCCCGCGGCTGAGCCCGCAGCGGTTTAATCCGTTTCACATCAGCCGGTTCCGCACGAAGGACCCACGGCGGCGTGCATTCTTCCCTTCGGGGAGGAATGCACCCTCGGTTCCGCCGGAAATATTGAGTTGTTGATGGCGTGCCTTCGCCCCCTGCATCTTCCTTCCTTGGTCGACACCTGCACTGTCTTCCGACGCAATATCTACTTGCTGACGGCGGCCGAATGGTGTGCTACCATTCGCGCACGCATCCAAGTGGTTTGATCGTTGGAGCGCAGACGGTCAGAGGCAAGTACATGACCCAACAGAATATGGTCGCAGTTGAAGAGTTGGTTCGGGAGATTGCGCGAGCCCTCGTAGATCAGCCGGATGCAGTGGAAGTGCAATCCGTGGGACGCGAGGAAAACACGGTTCTCAAGCTCCGCGTAGCTCCGCAGGATGTGGGTAAGGTCATCGGTAAACAGGGCCGTACCGCGCGCTCGGTGCGCACAATTCTGGGAGCTGTCAGCATGAAGCTGCATCATCGCTACACGCTGGACATCCTCGAAGAGGATGATCCGGCCTGAAGATGATGGCACTTCACCGGCCCCGTGCCGGCCAGAGCACGCGATGACCCAGGAGCCCCTCACTTGGCTCGCGCGCATCCGCCGCCCCCAGGGCCGCCGCGGTGAGGTCTTCGCTGACCTCCTCACCGATTTCCCTGAGAAATTTGACCAGCGCCGCCAGCTCTGGCTCGTTGCAGAGGTCCCGTCTGCCTCAGCGCAGCCGCGTGCGGTCGAGTTAGTCCACCACTGGCCCCACAAGGGCGGCATCGTGCTGCACTTCTCCGGCGTGGATTCCATCTCCGACGCGGAAACGCTCACTGGCCTCGGTGTTGCCATCCCGCAGGCCGAGCGCGCTCCCCTCGCCGAAGGCGAAGCCTACATCGGCGACCTCATCGGCAGCACCCTCTTCGATGTCGCCAGCCCCACGCCCGTCCCGGTCGGTGAGATCCGCGACGTGGATCTGGCATCCGGCCCGACTCCGCTTCTCGTCCTCCGCACCCCGCGCGGAGAAGCCCTCGTCCCCTACGCCCGCGCCTACCTCCGCCAGCTCGATCTCGCAAACAAGCGCGTCGAAATGGTGCTCCCCGAAGGCCTCATCGACCTAAACTCATAGCCTTTCCGCCCGCAACCGGGCCCCCATGGCAGCTCCGGGCTTATATCATCAGTAGTACAGCTCATGCGTTTCGAGATCGTCACCATCTTTCCCGGCCTGTTCGCCAGCATCTTCGAGCATGGCATCATCCGCCGTGCCCAGGCCGAGGGTCTTGTCTCCGTCGCCCTGCACGATCTCCGCACCTTCACTCACGACCGCCATCGCACCGTCGACGACCGCCCCTTCGGTGGCGGTGAAGGCATGGTGCTCAAGCCCGAGCCGCTCGCCGAGGCCTTCGCCTCCATCGGCATCCCCCCGCGCGCTGAGCGTGCCGCCGACCCCGCCTTCGCCGGGACCCGCGTCATTCTGCTCTCTGCGCAGGGTCGGCCCTTCGCACAGTCCATCGCCCGCTCGCTCGCGCGGCTGGACCGCATCGTGCTCATCTGCGGCCGCTATGAAGGCATCGACGAGCGCATCAACCAGCTCTACTGCGACTTTGAGCTCTCCATCGGCGACTACATCCTCTCCGGCGGCGAGCTGGCCGCAGCCATCGTCGTCGACGCCGTCATGCGCCTCGTGCCCGGCGTGCTCGGCAACCAGGCTTCCGGCGAGTTTGAGAGCTTCGGCGTGCCCGACTCCGAGATCGACGTGGATGAGGCCGGCGTACCGCGCTCGCAATACGGCTCCGGCGGCCTGCTGGACTACCCGCACTACACCCGCCCGGTCGAGTTCGGCGGCGTGGCCGCGCCCGAGGTGCTGCTGAACGGCGACCACGCCGCCATCCGCCGCTGGCGCCGCGAGCAGCAGCTCCGCAAGACCTTCGCCAACCGCCCTGACCTGTTGGAACGCGCAACTTTGTCCGATGAGGACAAAAGCCTGTTGCATTCGATAGGCTGGCAGAGATCAATCGGATGACCCATCAGTCCCTCCAACTCGTCGCCTGGGGTGAGCTCGCAGTCTGCTGGCTGGCGTGGTTTCTGTCCCACGTACTGAACCTGCGCAGCAGACCAGCCTCTCCGCGCATCTCCAGCGCCGCCGCGGGGTGGCTCGGCATTCTGCTGTGCCTCGCCGGACTGGCCTGCCTTGCCGTTCCGTTCCGTCCGGCTGGATTCCTCAGCCCGATCGTCACCATCATCCCCGCCATGCTCATTGCGCCGCCCTCCGTGGTTCTGGTGTGGTCAGCGCGCAAGCACCTGGGCACCAACTGGCGCGCTGGCGCCTCTCTCGACGAAAGCCACATCCTGGTAAAGTCTGGGCCTTATGAGCGCATGCGCCACCCCATTTATGCGTCGCTGCTCGGCATGGTCATCGCCACCGCCTTCGCCTGGTCCTGGTGGCCGCTCGGCACCGCCGCCACCATCCTGACGCTCATCGGCATTGAACTCCGCGTCAAAGCTGAAGAGCACATCCTGGAGAAGTATTTTCAGGACGAATTCGTAGAGTACAAGTCCGCCACCCGCGCCTTCTTCCCCTTCTAGAAACCTCCATCCCGAGCTCAATCCCCGGGTGCCCCATCCTCGCCGCGTCTCTGCCCTTGCGGCTAGGGTGGGGAAAGCGCAAACCTCCGTGTCCCACCCACCGCACAACCCCACCACGCGATGGATGGGAAAGCAACCCCGCAACCCCACCACAACCACTCTTTGCGTCAGGGCACGACTTCAGTCGCGATGAACCCCGTCAGAACGTCTTCACGGGAACGGGCTGCTCCGCCCCCACGCACCCGCACGCAATCTCCGCCACGTAGAAGTTCTCTCCGCGCGTGGGCACGCCCGCCATCCTCCGCAGCATCGCCAACTGGCCCACGTGCGTCAGCGCATCGGCCACCGGCCCTTGCAGCAGCCGCTCCACCGGCGCCGCTGGCTCCTCGTCGGCCGCCAGCCTGTCGTCAAAAGCTGCCAGCGACGCGTAGAACCGCAGCCGCTCGTCGTCCCAGCGCAGCGGTTTGGAGTCGCGCCACACCGGCCGTCCTTCCGCCATGCTCAGCGCCCAGTCAAACAGGTCGCCCATGTGCGCCAGAATCTCCGCCGGTTGCCGTCCTGCCCCGCCATAGTCGCCAAACGACGCGTCCGTGTTCTCCAGTGTCCGCGTCGCCCGGTAGGCCACAGTGGCCACCGTATGCCGCAACAATTCCCGTGCTTTGTCCATGCCGCCACTCTACCGCAACCCGCGCGCTGGCCCCTCCCGTGCGCAATCTTTCAATCTCTGTTAAACTGAGGATTCTGAGTTCAACGCAGGAAGAGACCATGTCCATTCATCCCGTAATGCAGCGCCTGGCAGACAAGCTCAAGCGCACCGATCTGCCTGAGTTCGTTGCCGGCGACCAGGTTCGCGTCCAGGTGAAGATCAAGGAAGGCGACAAAGAGCGCCTCCAGGCCTTCGAAGGTCTGGTCATCGCCATCAACCGCGGCCCCCAGGGCACGTTCACCGTTCGCAAGATGAGCTTCGGCCAGGGTGTCGAGCGCATCTTCCCCTTCAATTCGAAGGTGGTTGACCGCGTCGAAAAGATCCGCAGCTACAAGGTTCGCCGCGCCAAGCTGTTCTATATCCGCGGGCTCCGTGGCAAGGCTGCCCGTCTCAAGGAAGTTGATCGCGTCGCCGCCGCCAAGGCTTAAGCTGCCGCAATCCCCTTTCCAACAAAGCCCCCGGCTCCGTGCCGGGGGCTTTGTTGTACCGGCTCCGTTCGAGCAAGGTCTTCGCATGTCCATCGCCGCCACGCCTCAGCCGCCGTACTACGCCGTCATCTTCACATCGCTGCGCACCGCGGGCGATAACGGCTACGATCAAACAGCACAGCGCATGGTCGAGCTTGCCTCCACGCAGCCAGGCTTCCTCGGCGTTGAGTCGGCCCGCGACTCCCTCGGCATCACCGTCTCCTACTGGCGAAGCCTTGAGGACATTGCCGCCTGGCGCGCCCACGCCAAGCACACCCTTGCCCGCGAGCAAGGCCGCCAGCAGTGGTACAGCCAGTTCCAGGTCCGCATCTGCCGCGTCGAACGTGCCTACGGCTTCCCGTCCTGATTCCGTGGTATCCGCCGCAGCCTGAGTTTCTATACTGGACGTATGCCTCGCATCCCCGCCCCCAGCCCAGTCGCCTGCGGCTGGACCCACGAACTTCAGGCCCGTGAAACCGGCGCCCTGCGCATCGCTGGCCTAGATGAGGTCGGCCGTGGCCCCGTCTTCGGCCCCGTAGTGGCAGCGGCAGTCATTCTGCCCAAAGACTGCAGCCTGCCCGGCCTCAACGACTCCAAGAAGCTCTCTGAAAAAAAGCGCGTCGCGCTCGACGCTGAAATCCGCGTGAACGCCGTAGCGTGGGCCATTGCCTCAGTGGACGTGGAAACCATTGACCGCATCAACATCCGCCAGGCCTCGCTCCTCGCCATGCGCCGCGCCGTGGAGCAGCTCGCGCTCTCGCCCGACTTCCTTCTCATCGACGGCGTGGACACCATCAACTGGCCCTGCCCGCAACGCTCCGTCGTCCACGGCGACGCCGCCAGCTTCTCCATCGCCGCCGCCAGCATCCTCGCCAAGGTCTACCGCGACCGCCTGATCGTAGAGCTTGACCAGCAGTACCCCGGCTACGGCCTCGCCCGCCACAAGGGCTACGGCACAGCGGCACATCTGGCCGCGCTCAAACGCCTCGGCCCCACACCGCTCCACCGCCGCAGCTTCGCCCCCGTAGAGCAGGCCGCGTTTCCCTTTCACCAGCCGCCAACTACCGCCGTAGAATGATGCGGTGAAGCCAGAGCGATACGCCCGCCTCCTCTCCCTGCTGCTCCTCGCCTGCCTCCTTCTCGCCGCCTGCCAGCGCAAGCGGCCCCGCAAGCCCGACCCCGCCCGCGGCAGCGTCACCGGCACCGTTCTCTGTTCTGACACCGGCAAACCCGCGCGCTTCGCCACCATCACGCTCGTCGCGCTTCCCCGCCCCGGCGAGACCGAAAGCTCCCCGGACAGCATCGAGCAGGGCACCACCGGCCTCGACGGCCAATTCGACCTCGAGGCCATCCGCCCCGGCGACTACTACGCCTACGCCACCCTCGACGGCTACCTCGCACCGGAAACCAGCGTCGACTTCGAGCGTGCCAAGGCCGCCGGCGAGGAGCACGCCCAGTTGCTCGACACCATCGCCCAGTGGCAGCCCCATCTCGTCCAGGTCCACGTACGCGCCCAGCGTGCCTCCACCGTCTCCCTCGTCATTGACCGCGCCGCCACCATCCGCGGCGCCGTCGCCTACGACGACGGCTCGCCCGCCATCGGCATGCACTTCCGCCTGCTCCGCAAAAACGGCAAGGGCGAGTGGCACAACGTTGGGCTGCGCCTCTTTGGCGACTGGTCCATCAATGCCGTCACCGATGACCACGGCCAGTACAGCCTCACCGGCCTTCCCGCCGGCGACTACATCGTCTGCGCGCTTCTTCCCGTCGGCGACGAGGCCACCGCCACGCCCATCTGCTCCGGCAACACTACCCGTCCCGCCAAAGCCACGCCCGTCAAGCTCAGCGCCGGAGAAGTCCTCACCGGCCAGGACATCGTCGTCCCCGTCACCTCTCTCCACACCGTCTCCGGCAACGTATCCGTCGCCGCGGACGGCCACCCGCCCACGCAGGCCGCCGTCCACCTGCTCTACGCCGACGACCACAAAGAAGCGCGCGCCACCAGCATCGATGGCGATGGAGCCTTCGAGTTTGAGTTTGTGCCCGAGGACAGCTACATCCTGCGCGTCACCGGCGCCGCCGACCGCCCCGATGCCGCCCCCGCTGAATCCAGCGGCGAACAGGCGCCCGCCTCGCAGACCGTCGGCCCGTCGATTCTCTACGCGGACAAGGAACTCCCCATCCAGGTACAGGGCGACCTCACAACTCTCTCGATCCAGCTTCTGCCGAAACCGTCTGCGCAGAACCAGCACTAGCCGTGCGTTGCGACCGCCGCTTCCGCAGCGCCAACACCGGCCGCGCCGCCAGCAGCAGCGTTACCACCACCGTCATCGGCACCGGCGTCAACACGCCCGTCTTCACCTGCCACCAGTAGTGGACAATCCCCAGCGCCGCAGCCACATACACCAGCTTGTGCAGCCGGTTCCAGTTCTTGCCGCCCATCCTGCGAATCGCCCAGTTTGTCGACGTGGCCGCCAGAGCCGCCAGCAGCAGCCATGCGGTCACACCGGCCGTGATGAACCGCCGCTTGGTCACGTCGTCCAGCATGGCGTGCACGTCAAAGCCGGAGTAGAGCGCCACCCACGTCAGCATGTGCAGCGTCGCGTAGTAAAACGCAAACAGCCCCAGCAGCCGCCGAAACTTGATCAGCCAGCTCAGCCGCGGAAACAGTTGCCGCAGCGGCGAGATGGCCAGCGTGGCCGAGAGCAACCACAGCGTCTCGTTGCCCGTGGCAAACGCGACCGCCGCAACCGGGTCCGCGCCCAGCGTGTTCATGGCCAGCCCCAGTGACAGCGCCACCGTCGGCACCAGGCACACCACCCACACCAGCGTCTTCGCAATAATCAATGTCGTCCGCGTCATAGATCGTCTTTCCGTCTTCCGAAACGCCTCGCGGCCAACCCGCCGACTTGCTGACTTGCTGACTCGCTGACCCGCTAAAAACTCGCCCGAAGATCCATCCCCTTGTACAACCCCGCCACCTGTTCCCCGTAGCCGTTGAACATCAGCGTCGTCTTCCGTTGCGCATAAAACGGCAGCCCAATCCGCCGCTCCGTCTTCTGGCTCCAGCGCGGATGATCCACGTTCGGATTCACATTCGAGTAGAAGCCGTACTCGCGCGCGTTCTGCTGGTTCCACGTGGTCGGCGGCTGGCTGTCCAGGAACCGCACCGCCACAATCGACTTGGCAGACTTGAATCCGTACTTCCACGGCACCACCAGCCGCACCGGCGCGCCATTCTGGTTCGGCAGTTCCTCGCCATAGAGCCCGAACGCCAGCAGCGCCAGCGGGTTCATCGCCTCGTCCATGCGCAGTCCTTCGGAGTAGGGCCACTGAATGTTGCTCTGCGGCCACCACCGCTCCACCTTGGGATTGAAGTAGCTCAGGAACTGCACATAGCGCGCTTTGCCCAGCGGCTCGCACTGCTTGATGAACTCCGCAAGCGAGTAGCCCACCCACGGAATCACCATGCTCCACGCCTCCACGCAGCGGTGCCGGTAGACGCGCTCCTCCAGCGGGCGCAGCTTCATCAGCGCGTCAATGTCGAAAGTCTTCGGCTTCGCCACCAGCCCCTCGACGCGCACCGTCCACGGCCGCGTCGGCAGCCCGCCCGCATTCTGCGCCGGCAGGCTCTTGTCCACGCCAAACTCGTAGAAGTTGTTGTAGTGGGTTACGTCGTTGTAGCTGGTCAGTTGCTCGCCGGTCGTCGTCAACGGGCTGTGGACCGTCTGGAGCTTTGTGCCCGCCTCAACCGCTGTCTGCGGCGCCAGCACCTCAGCCAGCCGCTCAGCGCCCAGCGCCGCCGCACCCGCGCCCAACGCGGTCTGTGCGGCTCCGCGCAAAAAGCGCCTGCGGTTCAGGTACTGCTCTTTCGGCGTGATCGACGACGAAGGAATCTCGTCTGCTTTGCGAATCAGCATTGGGTTAACCTCGCACGGGGGAAGCCGTGTCTGCATACATTAGACACGTCCGCACCCGGCCGGTTACAAAAAACCCTCTGCCGCTACTTTCCGCCGTTCGTGCGCGCCATCTGCGCCGGCAGGCTCCCCCGCGGAAACGTCGACGACTGCCGCACCACCAGCCGCGTGGAAATCTTCCACTCCTTGCGGTCCTGCTTCGGGTGATCCGGCTCAACACCCGCCCGCAGCGCCTCCACGGCCGCCGACGCCAGATCGCGGCACGCCATCTGCACCGTCGTCAGCGGCGGCAGCACAAACTGCGAGAGGTGAATGTCATCAAACCCCACCACTGAAATGTCGTCGGGAACCCGGTAGGTCGTCCGATAGAGCGCGTGCAGCGCGCCAATGGCCGTCATGTCGTTTGAGCACATCACCGCCGTCGGCAGCGTCTTCAGCTTCAGCAATTGCTCCATGCCCGCAATGCCGCCCTCCATCGTGTGCGTGCCCATCGCCAGGTGCTCCGGCGGCACCGTCAACCCCAGCTCGCTCATCGCTTTCAGAAACGCTTCCCGTCGCGCTTTCGGCGAGCGCTGTTCGAGCGGGCCGCTGATGAACGCAATCTCCCGGTGTCCCAGCGCGGCCAAGTGCTGCACGCCCTGCCGGATGCCCTCCGTGTAGTCAGGCTTCACCAGGCGGATGTTCGGCAGATCCGGTCCGGCATCCACAAACACCAGCGGAAACTCGCGCTCCACCAGCCGCTGCACCAGCTCTTCTTCCACGCCGAACGTCATCACCGCCACGCCGTCCACGTTGCGCTGCAGCAGCCGCCGCATCAGGCTCTCCGTGCGCGCCGGGTCGTAGTTCGTTGACCCAATCAGCACCTCGTAGCCCTGCTCCACGGCGATATTCTCAAACTCCTGGATCAGTTCCGGAAAGAACGGGTTGGTGATTTCAGAAACAATCAGCCCCAGCAGCCGGCTTCGCCCGGAAACCAGCGCCCGCGCCTGCGTGTTCGGCAGGTAGCCAACCTCTTCGATCGCCTTCCACACCCGCTTGGCCAGCTCCGGGTTCACCGTGGGAATGTGGTTGACCGTGCGCGAGACCGTGGCGATTGAGACACTGGCCCGTTCGGCCACGTCGCGGATGCTCACCGTGCCCGGCCTGCGATTTTCAGAGGAATTGCTCCTGGAGGGGCTCACCCGCCCATCATACTACGGATTTTCTCGTGTTTCTCACTCGGCCCCATCCGCACGCACGCGGCAGACAACCCGATTTTGCTTGGACTTGGAACGAAATCCGCCCCAAGATCCAGCACAAATACGGCCCCGAAAAAGCCAGGGGAGGAAAGCGTTTGCTTCCCTCCCCTCCCCACCACCCCAACTAATCCGATTTACGCCTCGTGACTCTCACGCCCCGCCGCCGTTTCCAGCCCGTGGCTGAGCAGCGGAAGTATCGCCTCCAGGCTCTCCGTGGCCCCGCGCAGGCTTCCCGGCAGGTTCACAATCAGCGTCGTCCCCCGCAGCCCCGCCACACCGCGGGACAGCCATGCCTGCGGATTCCGCTCCGCTCCCCGCGCGCGCATTGCCTCTGCCAGCCCCGGCGCTTCGCGCTCTATCGTCTTTCGCGTCGCTTCCGGCGTCCGGTCTCGTGGACCCAGCCCTGTGCCGCCCACGGTCAGCACCAGCGCAGCGCCCTCGCTCGTCCACTCCTCTATCCACGCAATGATGCGCTCTTCGTCGTCGTTGACCACCACGGCCGCGACCTCCGCCTCCGGCCATGCTCCACGTACCAGCGCCTCCACCGCAGGCCCTGCCGTGTCTTCCATCAAACCCTGCGAGCAGCGGTCTGAGACCGTCAGCACGCCTACCAGCATCTTTTCCTGTTCCGTCACTCGCCCTCCACCACGTGAATGGTCTTCAGCCACGTTTCCACCAGCGCGGGCCAGCCCGTCACTGGGAGACTTGTCCGCCGCAGCCCGTACCCATGGCCGCCCTCGGCATAAATGTGCAGTTCCGCCTGTACCCCGGCCTTCTTCAACTGCAAAAAGTAGTTCGTCGCGTTCTCCACGTGCACCGGGTCGTCCTCAGCCTGCACCAGGAAAGTTGGTGGCGTGTCCGCCGTCGGCTGAATATCAGCGTTCGTCGCCATGCCCTTGTCTTCCTGCGCCAGGTAGCCCGGATACACCACCACTGCAAAGTCCGGCCGGCAGCTCAGCTTGTCCGCCGCGTCCACCGGCTCATAGAGCCGCTTCTCATAGTGCGTGCTCACCGCCGCTGAAAGATGCCCGCCCGCGGAAAATCCCAGCACACCCACGCGCTTCGGATCAATGCCCCACTCCGCAGCGTGTTCCCGCACCAGCCCCATCGCCCGCTGCGCGTCCTGCAACGCGGCAGCCGACTTCGGATACGGACCCGTCAGCGGTACGCGATACTTCACCAGCACACATGTCACGCCCGCCCGGTTCAGCCACTCGCAGACTTCCGTCCCTTCCAGGTCGATCGCCAGAATGTAATACCCGCCGCCGGGAAACACCACCACCGCCGCGCCCGTCTTCTTTCCCTTCGGCTCGTAGACGGTCAGCGTCGGCTCGGTCACATTCCCCAGCCGCGCCACGCGACGCCCGGCAATCAGGTCACTCTTCTCCGTCGTCGTGTCCGCTTCCGGACCCTTCGCCGTCGCCTCGCCCGGCGCGCCGTTCGGCCACAGCTTCAGCGTCACATGCCCCGGCTCCGGAGCCCACGCCGCCTGTGCCTTTGCGCCCATCGCACATCCCCCTGCCAGCAATCCAGCCATCACCAACACCGCCGCTTTCATCCGCGATCACCCCATGTATGAAAACAAATCGCACCGATCATCGCAGCCGCGCCCTCTTTCCGGCAACGTTACGGATTGCACCCCGGAGGCACCAGCAGCCGCAGCCGCTCGCGCGCCACGTCCATCCGTGCCGGCAGCCGGCCCAGCACCTCGCCATCGGCCTCCACCCAGATCGGTTTCTTTGACCCGTTGCGCGGCTTCAGCTCCACCCCGGCAGCCTCCACCAGCGCCACCTCGCTTGAAAACGTCTGCCGCCCCGCCATCGCCGCAAGCAGAAACCGCAGGTAGCTCAACCTGCTGCGCGTCCGAAACGAAATCAGGCTCAACTGCGGGCTCCGCACACTCGCCCCCGGAGCCAGCCTCCCCAGCGCTCCGCCAAACGACCGCACCCGCACCGCCAGCAGCTGCGAAATATCAGCCGTCTCCACCCCGCGGTCCGCCGCCCGCGTCACCCGCGCCACAAACAGCGGAAACGGATTCGTCGCCCAGATCCGCACGCCTTCAAACAGGTACAGCGCATAGCCCAGCTTCCGCTTCAGCTCCGCATCCATACTCTTCATCAGCAGCGCGTCCGCGCCCACCCCAGCCGCCACCGTGAAAAACCGCATGCGCTCCACGTCATTCGCGTCGCGATAGGCAATGCGGCCCACCGGCACCGCAACCACCTCGGCCGCCAGCAGCTTGCGCACCGCTTCCACTGGCCCGCCCGTCAGCCCCAGGTTCTGTGCCAGCGCGTTCGCCGTGCCCAGCGGCACCACGCCCAGCGCAACCTCGGTCTCCACCAGCGCCTGCAACACCTCGTTCACCGTGCCGTCGCCGCCGCAGGCAATCACCGTGTCATAGCCCTGCCGAGCCGCCGCCCGTGCCAGCGTCCGCGCGCTTCCCGGCGCGTTCGTCTCCAGCGCCTCAGCCTCCACGCCCGCCCGGCGCAGTTCCCCCAGCGCGCCCTCAATCACGGCTGCGCGCCGTCGGGACAGCTGCCCCGATGCCGGGTTATAGATCAATGCAACGCGCCGCATCGTGCCCGCACAGGCTCTAGGCCTGCAGAACCTTCATCTTCTCAGGATTGTTCCGATTCGCGAACAGCGAACTGCCGCAGCGTACCCGCACCGCCACGTCTTTCTCTAGTGCTGCGCTCCGTCCACGGATACTGGGGCCGCTGCGCCATCGCCCACCGCCCCCAGCCGCTTCAGCGCCGCCCGGCACGCGGCATCCTCAGGAAACAGCTTCAACTGCGGCTCCAGCACCGCCCGCCCGCGCCAGCCCTTGCCGTCGGCCGCATACATCATCGCCAGCCGCGCCCGCAGCTCACCGTTGAAGGGATACGCCGCCACACCTTTCTCCAGCGCCGCCTCAGCCCGGTCCAGCCGCCCCGCCTGCGCCTCGGCCTCGCCCAGATCCAGGTACACCTCCGGCCCCTGCGCGCCCGCCTTCAGTGCCGCGTCAAACGCGTCCGCCGCCCGCGTGGCATTCTTCTCAACGCCCAGCGCCAGCGCGCCCTGATACGTCAGCACCAGCGGATCACCCGGCGTCGTGCGGCTAAGCTCCTTGAGCTTCTGCAGCCACAGCGGCCAGAGCGCCGTATCCTTGCGCGCCACGGACCAGTACGCCTCCAGCTGCGCCCGCTCCGGCATGGCCCCGCCCGTCTCCGGACGATTCGTCCACAGCAGCCCCGGCAGGTCCGCGCGCGGCTGCTCAAACGCTGTCTCCGGCAGCGGCTGCCCCGGATACCGCACAATCCGGTGCTTGGTGTCATTCGAGTGCGCAATCCCAGCCACCGGCCGCTTTTCCATGTGGCACTCCACGCAGTAGTCGCCCACCGCCACGCGCTTCGCATCCGTCGGCTTCAGCACGCAGCTCGCCGCCGTGTGGCAGCTCAGGCACGCAGCCCTGTACGTAGCCCTGTACGTAGCTCGATACGCCGCCTTCTCCGCACCCGGCTGTGCCCCGTGGTGTTCCGAGTGGCACGTCATGCACGTCAGCTTCCCGTGGCTCTCCGTGTAGCAGCGGCTCAGTTCCATCGTCGAGTTCTTCCACCACAGCGGCTGCTCCAGGCTGCCCCGCACCGGCGCAGCCGTCTCCAGCCGGTTCGCCTCCGCGCGCGCCTTCTCCGTGAGCGGCCGCCGCACAATCTCCATCGTGCCGCTCAGCGGCTCTCCGGGACGAAAATCCATCACCGTGCGCCCCGGCACGTCCACCACCGCGTCGCCAGACTGGTGACACTCGCGGCACAGGTCGTCCGCCAGCCGCGGCGTCAGCTTCGCCGGATTCACAATCGACCGGTCCACTTCGCCCGCCGCCAGCACGCGCCCTTCGTGCCCGCGCATCTCGCGCACGTGCAGCGAGCCCGGCCCGTGGCACGACTCGCAACTGATCCCCGGCTCGCCAAAGCGGAACGGCACCGGCTTGTACATGCCGTCGTGGCCCGCCACCGGATCGGGCTGGCCGTTGTGGCACAGCAGACAGCCCGTCGTCATCACCCGCGTAAAGCCCACATCGTCCGCCGCATATCCCGGTGAAAGCTCCCACGTCCCGCTCGGCACGTAATACGACAGCGGCGCCTGAAAGATCCATCGCCCCACGTGAAACAGATACGTGTAGCCCGTCCGCTCGCCACCCGTCGCATAGTCAATCTTGTGGACCGCCTCGTACTGCTTGCGTCCGTGCGCATCCAGCTCGTACACCGACTGATACAGCTCCCCGCCCGCCGTATACACCGTGTAATAGCGATTGTTTTTAGGATTGTGAACCGTGACCGGATGCGCCGCCCGCGCCAGTTGTGCCGGTAGATTGGCCGCCGTCGTTGAAAGCCCGTGCGGCGAGCGGCTGTAGCTGTGGCCAATCTCCTGGTGACAGCCGGGCACCGTGCAAGAGACCGACCCCACATACGCCACCGAGGGGTCCATGTTGCGGAACTCCTGCTGCACTGCTGCCTGTGCGTACGCTGTACACACCACGGCCACAGCCCCCGCCATCATGAGACCGGTTCGTGCACGTCTCTTTGATTGCCGGGGCCTAAGCCATCCCCGAGCTGCCTTTGCGTCGTCTTCCGCGAGCAAACAACCAGAAAACGGGACGCGCAAATTCTTTGCCACGCGCCTGAACCTCGCGCGCCACGCTCCGGCTGCAGTCACCTGCTCCGGCCGCGTACACGCCTGTCAGGCAGGACGGGAAAAACGCTCCGGGGATTACATCATTTCAGCGGATCATTTTCGCGGTCCGTCACCTCAGCCACCGCCGCCAGCCGCGCCGCCAGCTCCGCCCCTTGCTCACCGCGCCAGCATCCCTCCGCGGCACGCCAGCCCCAGTTGCCCGTCGGCACCGCAGGTGTGTTCATCCGCGCCTCTGATCCCAGGTCCAGCAGGTCCTGCGCCGGGGCAATCGCCAGTTCTGCCGCGCTGGCCGCCACCGCGCGCAACATGGGCCACGCGGGCTTGCCCTTCACCGGGCCCACGTAGGCCTCCGCCGCCGCGCGCGTGGCCTTGTCCAGCGTGCGCCACCAGCCCGCAGACGTGTCGTTGTCATGCGTCCCCGTGTAAGCCACCGTCTCCGCCGTGTACTGGTGCGGCAGGTGCATGTGCGCGCCCTTGTCGCTGAAGCCAAACTGGATCACCTTCATCCCCGGCAACCCCAGCTCCAGCCGCAGCGCGTCCACCTCCGGCGTAATCACGCCCAGGTCCTCTGCCACCAGCGGCAACGGCCCCAGTGCCCGCTCCATCGCACGGAAAAGCTCCGCACCCGGCCCCTTGATCCAGGCGCCGTTCACCGCCGTCGGCTCGCTCGCCGGAATGGCCCAGTACGCCTCAAAGCCGCGGAAGTGGTCCAGCCGCACAATGTCGTACAGCTCCCGCGCCCGCGCCAGCCGCGCCGTCCACCAGTCGTAGCCGCGCCCCGCCAGCACGTCCCACCGGTACAGCGGATTGCCCCACCGTTGCCCCGTCGCTGAAAAGTAGTCCGGCGGAACGCCCGCCACACGCACCTGCTTCAGCCCCGCGTCCAGTTCAAACAGCTCAGGATGCACCCACACATCCGCCGAATCCATGTTCACAAAAATCGCAATGTCGCCCAGCACGCGGATCGCATGCCGCGCCGCCGCCTCGCGCAGCGCCCGCCACTGCGCGTCAAACGCAAACTGCAGCGCCTTCTCCTCCGCCAGCGCCCGCGCGTGCTCCGCAGCAAACGCATCAAGAGCCCCGCGCTCTCGCCGCCGCATCGGCTCCGGCCACGCCGTCCACGCCCCCGTTCCAAAAACCCGCCGCGCCTGCGCATAGAGCGCGTAATCGTCCAGCCACGCAGCATGCGCCCGGCAGAACGCCTCAAACGCGCCCCACTGCCCGCTCGCTGCGCCACGATCCAGAAAGTTCCCCGCCGCCTCGCGCAGCAGCGGCAGCTTCTCGCGCTCCACCGCGTCAAAATCCACCGCACCGCCCGCATCCGGCAGCCCCGCCAGCCGCTCGCGCTCAATCCAGCCCCAGTCCGCGAGCACATCAAGGCTGATGAAATACGGATTCCCCGCAAACGCCGACGAAGATGCATACGGCGAGTTGCCGAACCCCGTCGGCCCCAGCGGCAACACCTGCCACACATGCTGCTTCGCCGCCGCCAGAAACTCGACAAACTCATACGCCGCCGGCCCCAGATCGCCAATCCCGCCCGCCGAAGCCAGCGAGCTCACATGCAGCAGCACCCCACCCGAACGCCCAAATCGCATATCCGCATTATCACCGGCAGAGCCGCCCGTGCCCATCTATCGCGCAACCCCATCGCACGATGAGTAGGGAAGCAAGCCCCAACCCCGGCAACAGCCCACTGACCACTATCTCTGGTTCGGGTGCCCCACCCTCGCGACGTCCTTGTTTTTGTCGCTAGGGTGGGAAAGCACGCCTCCAACCCCGCCACGAGAAATCCCACCGCATCCCAAGCACAAACATGGTTGCCCCAGGTCTCGCTTCTGAGACCTGGGAAAGCAAGCCTCTTCCCACCACCACAACCACGCTTTGTGTCAGGGCACGAC